>Ga0070741_10000015_pt1 | contig 626817 bp, 551 predicted proteins | sample Coa_R1_4_FD_66440 | JGI IMG/M metagenome (GOLD analysis project Ga0070741, IMG submission 66440) | Surface soil microbial communities from Centralia Pennsylvania, which are recovering from an underground coalmine fire - Coalmine... | ecosystem: Environmental > Terrestrial > Soil >...
ATCTTCGTAGAAGCAGCATGAACACTGGAGTTTTCGCTTGTTTTCTCTCTGCTCCCTGGCCGCTCCCCGGTAGCTCCCTGAATGCTCCCTGACTGCTCCCACCCTTTGTTTTGATGCTCCAGATTCCGCGCCCGCCGCCGAACCAGAGCCTCTTGCCGTCGTCGAGCAGTTGCAGAACCTTGTCACCCTTCAGTCCCGACGCGGTCGTGAAGCGTGTGAACTTCCCATCCTTCATCCGGATCAGTCCCGCGCTGTCCGTGCCGATCCAGAGCGCGCCGTCGTTTCCTTCGACCAGCGAGAGCACGTGCGTGTCCGGCAGTCCATCGCGGTCCGTCAAGCGTGTGAAGGAGCCGTGCGACCAGTGCGCGAGTCCCCGCCCGTCGGATCCAACCCAGACGCCGCCATCATGATCTTCCGCGAATGCCTGCACGAAGAGGTTGTCCCACCCTTCGAGCGGAGGCCTCTCGATCTTTCCCTCGCGATACCAGTTCAGACCGCGATCGCTGCCGATCCACAGCACGTTGTTTCGGTCGAAGAAGAGCGCGCGCACCGACGCGCTGACCAGGCCGCTCTTCTCATCGAAGCGCTCGACACGCCCGTCGATCATCCGATTGAGACCGGTCGGCGTGCCGATCCACATCGCACCGTCCGGCGCCTGCGCGATCGCGAAGATGTAGTCGTTGGTTAGACCATCCTTCGCCGTGAAGATCGTCGTCTTCCCGTCGGCGCCGAATCGATAGAGCCCGTGAGCCGTGCCGATCCAGACATCGCCGGCACGGTCCTGGAACACCGAGCGCGCATACGGATCCTGCAGACCTTCGGCAACGCCGACCGTGATGAAGCGTCCCTGCGTGAAGCGCTCCAGGCCTCCATTCGTTCCGACCCAGAAGTTTTTCTCGGAGTCCTCGAAGAGCGTGCGGACGGAGTTGTTGAGCAGACCGTGCACGCTGGAGTAATTCGTGAAGTGCTCGCCGTCGGCCGATCGGAAGAGGCCGAGGGAGTAGCCGCCGACCCAGAGCACGCCGTCCGAGTCGCGAAGAATCGCAGTGAGCTGATCTTCGGGCACTCCACGAATCGTCGTGATCACGCCATCCTTCATCCGGTTCAGCCCCTTGTTCGTGCCGATCCAGAGCGAGCCGTCGCGGTCCGCGCGCAGCGAGAACACGCCGTCGCTCGCGAGGCCGTCTGCAACGGTGTAGGCACGAGCCGGCCTGCCGTTCCGGAACGCGAGAAGTCCGCCGCCGCGCGTTCCGACCCACACCGTCTCTCCGATCTGTTCGATCGCCAGCGTGTAGGCCGCCGCGGGAGCCATGCCGGAGAGAGAGACGCGCTCGATCTTCCCGCCGCGATACGTGCAGAGTCCGCCCGATGTTCCGATCCACATCGTGCCGTCGGCCGTTTCGCCGAAGGCCGTGACCGTGTCACTCGGCAAACCTTCCTTCACCGAATAGGAGAGGAGAGAGCCGTGAGCGTAGATGCCGAATCCGCCGCCGTTGGTTCCGATCCAGAGCGAGCCATCGCGCGACTTCGTGAAGGCGAGCACGGTGTCACGTCGCAAACCGGGAAGCGTCGTCTTGTCGAAGCGCGTGAAGGTGTCGCCGTTGAAGCGCGCCAGACCGTCGTAGGTCGCGATCCAGAGATAGCCGTCATCCGCCTGCACGATGCCGCGCACGACGCTGTTCGGAAGTCCATCTTCGATGCGCCATGCGCGATGGGCGTACTGGCTGATTGCACGATCCGGTTGCAACGCGAGCAACGGCATCGCGAGGAGGAGTGCTACTGCCGACAGCAAGCGCGCGGTCTTGCCCACCCGTGACAATCTCCACAGTTCGCTAGAGGGACCTCGGTTATTGTCCTCCAATTGCAGGCATTCCAGAAACGGCCGGGGCCCTGCGGCGGCTCAGCGATTGCATCGCCTGCTCGCCATGCCCACCCCGGAGACGTTCGTCGTAGCAGTCATCGACGATGACCCCGGAGTGGTTCGCCTGCTGTCGGCGATCGTGCAGCGCGGCGGCGATCACGTGCTCGAGGCGGGCAGTGTCGCGGCGGGCGAGCGTCTCCTCCGCGAATATCCGTGGGACATCGCGATCATCGATCGGAAGCTCCCCGACGGCGACGGCATCGATCTCTGCCGCATGGCGACGCGCGGCCTGTCGGACACGCATCGCTATGTCACCATCCTCAGCGGCATGCAGGATCACGAAGAAGTCATGCGCGGCTTCGAAGCCGGCGCGGACGAATACCTCGGCAAGCCGATCGATCCCGCCGAGTTCGCCGCGCGCCTCCGCGCGATCCGGCGCGCCGTCTGGACGCAGAACCAACTCCTCCTCCGGCTCGCACAGCTCGAGCAGCTCTCGGTCATCGACGGGTTGACGCAGGTGTACAACCGCCGCTTCTTCGACACGGAAATTCGCCGTCTCTTCGAGCTCTCGATCCGCCACCAGCGCTCGCTCGCTCTTCTGATGCTCGACCTCGATCTCTTCAAAGACGTCAACGACACGCATGGACATCGCGTCGGCGATCAGGTGCTCGTCGAGATCTCGACGCTCATCGCGCAGGAGATCCGCTCCTCGGACATCCTCGCGCGGTACGGCGGAGAGGAGTTCGCGGTGCTTCTGCAGGAATCGGAGGCCGGCGCAGCGTGTGCGCTCGCGGAACGGCTGCGCGCGGTGATCGAGCAGACGGCGCTCGAAACTCCGGCGGGACCGCTGCACCTCACCGTCAGCGTCGGAGTCGCCGCGATTCCCTCGATCGCAATCGACTCTTCCGCGCGGCTCGTCGAGTCCGCGGACCGCGCGCTCTACAGGGCAAAGACCGAAGGCCGGAACCGCGTGGCCGTCGATCGCAGCGCACGCACGAGCAGCACGAATTCTCAACCGCGGGCGGCATCGTCATGACACCGCTGGAGTCGCTGCTCCGCTCCACGATCGAATCGGCCGATGAAGGCATTCTCGTGCTCGATCATCAGGGTCACATCGTTCTGCAGAACCGCCGCGTGGCAGAGATGTGGAACGTCCCGCCGGAGCTGTCGCAGACGAGCGACGCGCGTGCGCTGATCCATCACGCCGTGCAGCAACTCGCCGATCCGGACGGGTTTCTCGCGCGCGCCCGGACGTTCGATCGTCTGGCCGCGACGCCGACACACGACACGCTCGACCTCAAGGACGGCCGCATCTACGAGCGGCGCTCCATTCCCTATCGCGTCGAGGGAGCGATCGCGGGCCGCGTCTGGAAGTTCCGCGACATCACCGCGGAGCGCGAGGCGCAGCGCGCTCTCGAACGTTCGGAAAAGCGCTACCGGATGCTGTTCGAGCGCAACCTTGCCGGCGTCTACATCTGCACGAGCGACGGCCTGATCACCGAGTGCAATCCCGCCTTCGCGCGCATGCTCGGCGCGGAAACGCCTTCGGCGATCATCGGCGATCGCATTAGCAAGTATCACGTCGCGCCGGCCGAGCGCCTGGAGCTGACGAAGATGTTCGGACCGGGATCAGCGATCCCCGCGATCGAGCTTGGACTGCGCCGCCTGAACGGATCGGAGTTGCGCGTTCTGGAGAGCGTCGCGCGCGTGGAGATCGACGGCGCGATGCTGTTCCAGAGCACGGTCGTCGACATCAATGATCTCAAGCGTGCCGAAGAACAGATCCGCTTTCACGCCTACCACGACGTCCTGACGTGCCTGCCGAATCAACAGCTCTTCCGCGATCGTGTGCGCGTCGGCATCGCGCACGCGAGCCGCAATCAGAAGAACGCGGCGGTGCTGATCATCGACCTCGATCATTTCAAGAAGGTCAACGACACCCTCGGCCACACCATGGGCGATGAAGCTCTCGTGCTGCTCGCGGAGAGACTCAGCGGCGTGCTGCGCAAAGGCGACACGCTGGCGCGTCCGGGGGGCGACGAGTTCCACTTGCTGATTGCGGACCTCGACAGCATGGCCGACGTCGAACGGATCGCGCGCAAGCTCCTTCACATCGTCGCCAAGCCGCTGCGCCTCGGCGACCGCGAGGTCTTTCTCACGGCGAGCATCGGCGTGGCGCTCTTCCCCGCCGACGGCCTCGATGACGAAACGCTGATGAAGAGCGCCGACAACGCACTCTTCGAGGCGAAGCAGATGGGGCGGAACACCTACAGCGTCTCGAGCCTCGAGCTGAATCGCAAGACGTCGGAGCGATTCATCATCGAGAATCATCTTCGCAGCGCGATCGATCACGGCCAGTTCGAGGTGCACTACCAGCCGGTCGTGAATGCGCGGGATCACACCGTGATCGCCTTTGAAGCGCTCGCTCGATGGCAGCATCACGAGCGCGGACTGCTGCTGCCGGTCGAGTTCATCCGCATCGCCGAAGAGACCGGCCTGATCGTGCCGCTGGGCGAGCTCGTGCTCCGCCGCGCCTGCAGCGATGCCGCGGCGTGGCAGAAGAACGGCCTTCAGAATGTCCGCGTCGCCGTGAACATCTCGCAGAAACAGCTACAGCGATCCGATTTCGCCGGACTCGTCGAACAGGTTCTTCGCGAAACCGAGCTGCCGGCCGAGATGCTCGAGCTCGAAATTACGGAGAGCGTCGCCGCGGAAGATCCCGAGGCGACGATCGCAGTGCTCCGCAAACTGCGCGATGCCGGCATCCGTCTCTCGATCGACGACATGGGCACCGGCTATTCATCCCTCGCCTATCTCAAACACTTTCCGGTGACCACGGTGAAAGTCGACAAATCGTTCGTCAGCAGCGTGACGACCGATCGCTCCGACGCCGCGATCGTCGCCGCGGTGATCGGCGTCGCGCACAGTCTGGAGATGGAAGTGATCGCCGAAGGTGTCGAGACCGACGAGCAGGCCGCGTTCCTTCATCAGCAGCGATGCAATTTTCTGCAGGGTTTCCGCTTCGGCGAACCGATGAAGATCGACGAATGGCTCGCGGCAACGGTTACGCCGGTGCAACAAGCTCGATAAGCGGTTTCCTTCTCCTGCGGTCCGGGACTCTAATGAGGACATGTACGCCTGGATCGTGTCTCTCCTCCTCCTGTTGTTTGCGCCGGAGACCGCGGCTCCGGCCTCCTACGAGACGCTGCGGCAGCGCGCGGAAACACGCTATGCCGAGAAGTCGTACGCGCAGGCGCACGAGCTCTACGAACAGGCAGCGCAGTTGAAGCTCACGGAGGATGAGCGCCGCTGGGTCGAGTTCCGGCTGGCGGATACGCGATGGCGGTCCGACAGCAACGCGGATCTCGCGCCTCTTCAGAAGTTCATCGAGAGCAGCGCGGAGAAGCACGACCGCGCGTGGGCCGAGGCCCAGGAGTCGATGGGCGACTTCACGGCGTCGCGCAACTACTACGCGAGTGCGAACAACGGAAATTACCTGCAGGCACTCGACTGGTGGGCCGGCAGCGACGATCTGCCGCTCGCACGCCGCCGCTATCTCGCGCTCGTCTTCAAGATGATCGCTGCGCCTTCGTACGAAGGAGCGCAGGAAAACTACTACGGCGTATCGCGCGATGTTCTCAACAACGCGCTCACGATCGCGGAATCGGTGCAGGACATCGCCCGTCTTCGCTTCGCCCTGGCCACGCAGCTCCTCGCGGAGCGCCGGCCGGAATCGATCGAGCGGGCGATGGAACTGCTCGATGCGATCATCCGCGAGCAGAAAGAAACGGAGCTCTACGACGACGCACTCTTCGCCGAGGCGAATCAGCTCGCCAGCTTCGGAGATGTGGTGATGGTGGGAGGCGAGCCGCAGATCAAGCCCGATTACGAACGCGCGCTCGCGCTCTACCAGCGGCTGCTCGCCACGTTCCCGAAAGGGACGACACGTTTCTACGATGACGCACAGCGCGCGGTGAACGAGATCACGACACCTCAGATCACCGTCGGAAACAGCGGCAACTTCCTTCCCGAGTCGGAACAGGAAGTGATGCTGTGGTGGAGAAACGCGGGAGACATCGAGATCTCGATCGAGCGCATCGATCTGACGGCCGATCTCCAGACGAAGGATTTCCGCGGCGATCTTGCTTCGATCGTCGAAGGCGGTGCGCATTCGAGCATCCGCCAGTGGACGATCAAGCCGCCGGACAAAGGACCGCACGTCCCCGACTCCGATCGCGTCCGCATCACTCCGCGGCTCGACCTCGGCGCGTACGTCGTCACGGCGCGTACGGCGGGGAAGTCGGCGAAAAGCGTGCTGCTCGTCAGCGACATCAACATCGTTTCGCACACGCTCGGATTGAGCGACGAGATCTACGTGAGCGATGTGCAGCGCGGCGCGCCCATCGCCGGCGCGCGGATCAAGGTGTCGGATCAGGGACACGAAACGGCGGCGACGACCGACGCCAACGGCATCGCGCACGTCGCGCTCCACGCGGGCAACGAATATCGCCAGCTCCTGATCACGGCGTCGGCGGGCAGTCGTCAGGCGTGGATGTCGACATACAACTATGCCTACTGGATCGGCAATCAGGACGCGGCGCAATGGCGCGTGTACGCATTCACCGATCGCCCGGCGTATCGCCCCGACGAGACCGTGCACTGGAAAGCGCTCGTGCGCGTGCGCAACAACGACGGACCGTGGGTTACCCCGGCGAAGCAGATTCTCGACTACGACATCACCGACCCGCGCGGACAGAAAGTCGCGTCGGGAACGGCAACGCTGAACGAATACGGCAGCTACTGGGCCGACCTCAAGCTCACGCCGCAGATGGCGCTGGGCCGCTATACCATCACATTCCACGACAGAAACGGAGCGGCGCGCGGATATGCGGCGCTCTTCTCGCTCGAAGAATACAAGCTTCCCGAATACGTCGTCTCCGTCTCCATCCCGAATCAATACCGCCTCGGCGACACCGTCGAAGCGGCGGTCGATGCGCGCTATTACTTCGGCGGTCCGGTCGCCAATGCAACGGTCGAGGTCAGCGTCGATCGCAGCAGCTACTCTCCCTGGTGGGGCGTCATCGACTGGTACTCGCCGCGCGAGATGGGAAGTTACTACCGGAACGCGGCACAGAATGTGTTCAAGCGGACGCTGAAGACGGACGAGAACGGACACGCCACCGTCCGCTTCGACACGCAGGTCGACGCAGGTGACAGCGCGTACTCGATCAGTGCGTGCGCGACCGATGCGTCGCGCCGCGAGGTCTGCGGCGCAGGAAGCGTCAACGTGATGCGCCAGCGCTACACGGTGCACGCGCAGACACAGCACACGATCGGGATGCCGGGCCAGAAGATCTCCGTCGACTTCAAGGCCGCCGATTCGAAAGAACAGCCGGTGAAGACGACGGGCAAAGTGCACGTCACGCGGCGCAAGTGGGAGCCGTGCAGGAACGGCTTCCCCTACTGCGGCCAGTACCACGAAGAAGATGTGCTCACGTCGAATGTGACGACCAACGACGAAGGCATCGGTACGTTCACATTCACGCCGGAGCGCGAAGGCTATTACCAGCTCGAGTGGAGCAGCGAGGATCGCACGCCGGGCAAGCCGCTCCGCGCGCGCGACATCGTGAAGACTCAGACGGCGCTCTGGATCACGAAGAACACGTCGACCGAGATCGGATACCACGCGGGCGGTCTCGAGCTGATCGTCGATCGCGAGACGCTGCATGCAGGCGATCGCGTGCCGCTGATCATCGCGACCGAGAACAGCGACCGCTGGGTGCTGATGACGATCTCCGGCGCGAGCATTCTCGACACGCGTCTCGTGCACCTCGATGGAACGCTGAAGATGATCGAGTTTCCGATCGATCAGCGCCATGTGCCCGACTTCAGCGTGACCGCGTCGTCGGTCTTCAATCGCGCACTCTACACGCAGGCGAAGACGCTGAAGGTGCCGCCGTTCGACAAGGCGCTGACCGTCGAGGTGAAGTCCGATCACGACGACTACAAGCCGCACGGTAAAGGGACGGTGACGATCACGACGAAGGACAGCGAAGGGCGGCCGGTCGCTGCGGAGGTCGCGTTGTCGGTGTCCGATGAGTCGGTGACGGCGATCGCGCAGGATGCCGCCGGCGATCCGCGCCCGTTCTTCTATGGCGAGTCGCGCGTACGGCCGGTGGCGGTGACCGCTGGAGTGCAGCAGCAGCGATTCGTGAAGCTCGTCGAGGGGAAGGATGGGAAGACGCTCGTCGATGAAGAGACCGCGCGGCGGGACAAGGAAGTCGATGCGCTGAAGAAGGACGAAGGGAGTGCGTATGGATTCATGGATTCCCGCAACGCGGCCGCGCCGCAGGCGGTCTCGGAGGCGATCACGGTGACCGCGGGCGCGCCGGCGGTACTTCCGCCGCCGCCGGCTCCGGCCGCGATGAAGGCGCGCGCAGCGGGGGCTGAAGAGAAACAGCAGCAGCAGCAGATCGAAGTCGTGGTCCGCAGCGACTTCCGGTCGACCGCATTCTGGAAACCCGACATCGTGACCAATGGCGCGGGAACCGCGACGGTTTCCTTCGACTATCCGGAAGCTCTGACCGAGTGGCGCGCGACCGCTCGCGTTGCGACGGCCGATTCGCGCTTCGGAATGGCGTCATCGAAGACGCATACCCGGCTGCCGCTGATCGTTAGACTCGAAGGACCGCGATTCTTCGTCGCCGGCGACCGCGCCGTCATCTCGGCCGTCGTCAACAACAACACCGGCAAACCGATGACCGTCACGCCGTCGCTCGAGGCAACGGGCGTCACCGTGACGAGCGAAGGGGCGAAGTCGCTCGAGGTTCCGCCGAATGGAGAGGCGCGCGCCGAGTGGACGATCGCCGCCGACCACGAGGGCACGGCGAAGCTGCGCGTCAGCGGACGCTCGGCCACCGAAGGCGATGCGATGGAGAAGTCGTTCACCGTGTACGAGCATGGGATCGACAAGCTCGTCGCACGCTCGGGGAAGATCCGCGGCAGCGAAGCCGTAATTCAACTGCCGCTGCCGAGTGCGCGCCGCGATACGTCGCTGGTCGTGAATGTCTCGCCGAGTCTCGCGTCGGCGATGCTCGACTCGCTCCCCTATCTCATCGAATACCCGTATGGCTGCACGGAGCAGACGATGAGCCGCTTCCTCCCGGCATCGATCGTGGCGCGCGTCGTCGCGAAACAGAATCTGCCGCGCCCGGCGTGGCTCGGAAAACTGAACGATGTCACCGCCCAGTCGATGCGGCGGCTGTACGACTTCCAGCATTCCGACGGCGGCTGGGGCTGGTGGAAGGATGATTCGAGCCAGACGTTCATGACCGCGTACGTGATCTGGGGCTTCTCGGTTGCGAAGGAGGGGGAGCTCGCGGTCTCCGAGAGCGCAGTGAATCGAGCGGTGCAGTGGCTCGACGCGCAGCTCGTGATGTCGGAGAACGATGCGAATGGCGAAGCGTGGATGCTGCACGCCATCGCCGCATGGAAGCGCGTCGAGCATCAGAAGATGACGGAGCTCGAGGCGAAGGCCTTCGATCGCGCGTGGGAGCATCGCGAGCAGCTCTCGTCGTATTCGCGCGCGCTGCTGGCGCTGGCGGCGCACGACTTCGGTGACACGAAACGCGCCGAAGTGCTGATCCGCAATCTCGAGAATGGCGTGAAGATGGATCGATCGCCCGATCGCTCCGTGCTCGTTGGCAATGCCGGGACTCCGTCAGCGCCGGAGACGATGGCGACCGCGCATTGGGGCGCGGATCGTTTCTGGTGGCATTGGTACGAGGGTCCGGTCGAAGCGACGGCGTTCTCGCTGCAGGCGCTGGTGGAGATCGATCCCGACAACAAGCTCGTCGAGCCGGTGATGAACTGGCTCGTGAAGAATCGCCGCGGCGCGCGGTGGAACAACACGCGGGATACCGCGATCGCGTTGCTGGCGCTGACCGACTATCTGCGCACGAGCGGCGAGCTCTCGGGCGATGCGGCGTATGAGCTCTCGGTCAACGGGAAGGTGATCGGAAAGAAATCGGAGGCCGGACATTTCACGATCGATCGCGAGCTCGTGCGGGATGCGAACGAGATCACGATTCGCAGGACGAGCGGCAAGGCGCCGCTCTACTTCTCGGTCGAGGGCCGGTTCGTGTCGCTCGAAGAACCGGTGACCGCCGCCGGGCATGAGCTGTTCGTCAAGCGCGAGTATCTGCGGCTCGTCCCGAAGCCGACGCTGCTCAAGGGCGTCGTATACGACAAGGTGCCGATGGCGGACGGCGCGACGATCGCGAGTGGCGATCGCGTGGAGGTCGTCGTCACGATCGAGACGAAGAATGACTATGACTATCTGATGTTCGAGGACCTGAAGCCCGCCGGGTTCGAGGCGACATCGAACAACAGCGGCAGCATCTACGCATTGAAGGAAAACGCGACGGCGTGGGTCTACCAGGAACTGCGCGACCGCAAGATCGCGATGTTCGCCAGCCACCTAGATCAGGGCATCTGGACGATCCGCTATCAACTCCGCGCCGAAACCCCCGGCTCCTTCCACGCCCTCCCGCTCCTCGGCGAAGCGATGTACGTCCCTGAGGTGAGGGCAAACGGTGAGGAGACGCACGTAGTCGTGAAGTAGTGGCTTCCGGGTCGCTGGGGCTCTGGGTCGCTGGGACTCTGGGTCGCTGGGATCGCTGGGGGGGCCGGGGGTCAGACCTTCGGTCCCCGGCGGTGGAGGCCGGGGGTCAGACCTTCGGTCTCCGGAAAAACCGCCCGGTCCCGGGGTCGGTCCCGGGGTCAGACCTCCGGTCTCTAGGTTGGGCCGACCTCCGGTCTCTAGGTTGGGCCAGGGGGCCAGGGGTCAGACCTTCGGTCCTCCGGAAAAACCGTGGACGGAAGGACGAAGGTCTGACCCCAAGACCAGATGACCCCAAGACCAGACACTAAGACCAGACTCCAAGACCAGACAGACCAGATGACCCCAAGACCAGACACTAAGACCAGACTCCAAGACCAGACTGAAGGCCTGACCCCAAGACCAGACAGACCAGACTGAAGGTCTGACCCTCGAAGGACGAAGGACGAGAGAAGGACGAAGGACGGGAGAGCCCCCGGAGACCGAAGGTCTGACCCCAACCGGGAGACCCCGGACCCCGTCACCGAAGGTCTGACCCCAGCGCCCCCCAGCGCCCCAGCGCCCAGCGCCCCAGCGCCCCAGCGACCCAAGATTCAGAATCCGTCGATCGGGATCTCGGCTGCACCTGTTGGTGCGCCGAAGACGGCGTAGTCGCGGCGGAGGCGCTTGATCGGAAGCTGCACGGCGCGCGGCTTCACCGTAATCCCGACGCCGTTCCAGGCCGCGGCCACCGCCTGCTGCGGCTCGCTTTCCCGCCCATACAGCTCGCCCGCGACTGTGAACGTCGCATCCGCGCACGTCTGAAATTGCGCGTCGTGCCGCAGCTTCTCGGTCAGCGTCACGTACCAGATCTTCCCCGCAATCGTCCAGGCATTGCCGCCCAGCAACGTCGCGAGCCGGTAGAACGCGTGATTCGGTATCCCCGAATTGATGTGAACTCCGCCCAAGTCCTCGTTCGTCTTCACATACGCCGACATGTGCGCCGGCTGCGGATCCTTCCCGACGACCGGATCGTCGTACGCCGTGCCGGGCGCCTTCATCGATCGCACGCCGGCACCTCGCACCTTGCGCCCGAACAACCCCGCGCCGATGATCCAATCCGACTTGCTCGCGCTCTGCTTGAGCGAGTACTGCTTCACGAGAATTCCGAACACATCGGAGAAGTGCTCGTTCAGCGCGCCCGGCTGATCGTGATAGTCGAGCGACGCGCTGTACTGCGTCACGCCGTGCGTCAGCTCATGGCCGATCACATCGAGCGCTCTCGTGAATCTCTGGAAGATCCGGCCGTCGCCATCGCCGTACACCATCTGCCGCCCGTTCCACTGGGCGTTCTGATAGTCGACCGAAAAGTGCACGGACGAATCGATGCGCATGCCTCGCCCATCGATCGAATTCCGCTGAAAGACCTTGCTGTAGAAATCCCACGTCTTCCCCGAGCCGTCATACGCCTCGTCCGCCGCCGCGTCGCCTGAAGACTTCTCCCCCTCGCTGCGAACGAGCTTTCCGGGAAGCGTGCGCTTGTTCTTCGCGTCGTAGATCGCGCGGCGTTTTCCCGCGGGCGCGATGTCGATCAAAGCGCGAATGCCTGCGACTGCTTCCCGCTGTCCGCGCATGTGCGACGCGACCTCCAGCGCCAGCCTCGCATGGCGCCGCTCGTCCTCATCACCGTACTCAGCGATGTGCCGGTGAATGTGCGGAGGAATGATGCTGCAGATCATCCGGGCCTCCTCGAGTTGTGCGGGTAGGAATGAAGAGTAGCAGGATTCCGCCATTTGCTATACTCACGCACCCTATGTCGCGAACGACGGCCACGCTGACTCGAACGACGGACATGTTTCCGCCCTGTCGCTGATCGTCTTCTCGAATCCCAGACAAGAACGAACGACAGGGCCCTCGCGGCCCTGTTTTGATTTTCAGAGGTCTCTATGAACGTGCAACTCCCTGATGGCTCGATCAAAGAAGTGCCCGCCGAGGCGACCATCGCCGATGTCGCAGCATCGATCGGCAAGCGCCTCGCGAAAGATGCCATCGCCGGAAAGATCAACGGCAAGGTCGTCGACGTCGACGCGAAAGTTCCCGAAGGAGCGAAAGTCGAGATCGTCACTCCGAAATCGGATGAGGGGATCGACACCATCCGCCACTCCACCGCCCACCTCATGGCAATGGCCGTGCAGGAGCTCTTCCCGGGGACTCAGGTCACGATCGGACCGGTGATCGAAAACGGCTTCTACTACGACTTCGGGACTGATCGCCCGTTCAGCGATGACGACCTGCGCCGCATTGAAGAGAAGATGTCCGAGATCGTGAAGCGTGACCTGCCGGTCAAGCGCGAGGAGTGGTCGCGCGACGAAGCGATCCGGACCTTCGAGAAGCTCGGCGAGAAATACAAAGTCGAGATCATCCAGGGCATCCCCGGCGATGAGCCGCTCTCCGTCTACCGCCAGGGCGAGTGGTTCGATCTCTGCCGCGGCCCTCACGTCCCCTCCACCGGCCGCCTCGGCGCGTTCAAGCTGCTGAGCGTCGCCGGCGCCTACTGGCGTGGCGATGAGAGGAACGCGATGCTGCAGCGCATATACGGCACTGCATGGGCCGACAAGGAACAGCTCGATGCGTACCTCAAGCGCGTCGAAGAGGCGAAGGCTCGCGATCATCGCAAGCTCGGCAAAGAGCTCGACCTCATCTACTTCTCCCACTTCGCGCCGGCGATGCCGAACTTCCTCCCCAAGGGCGCGGTCATCTACAACGCGCTGATCGACTTCGTCCGCGAGTACTACGAGCGCGACGGCTACAGCGAAGTCGTCTCGCCGCTCGTCTGGGACGTGGAGCTCTTCAAGATCTCCGGCCACTACGACAACTATCGCGAGAACATGTACATGTTCGAGACCGACGAGCGGGAGTACGGCCTCAAGCCGATGAACTGCCCCGGTCACACGCAGATTTACGCGATGGAGCGCCGCTCGTATCGCGATCTGCCGATCCGTCTCGCGGACTTCGCACGCCTCCATCGCTACGAGCGCTCCGGCGTCACGCATGGACTCGCGCGCGTCCGCGCCTTCGCGCAGGACGATGCACATCTCTTCGTGACTCCGGAACAGATCGAAGAGGAAATCGATCGCGAGCTGCGTCTGATCAAGGAGATCTACGACACCTTCGGCTTCGACCAGGTCCGCATCGCGCTCTCCACGCGCCCCGAAAAACGCCTCGGCACCGATGCGATGTGGGACGCGGCGGAAGGTGCGCTGGAGTCGGCACTGAAGAAGAATGGTCTCGCCTATCACATCAATCCGGGCGAGGGGGCGTTCTACGGACCGAAGCTCGAGTTCCAGGTCACCGACGCGATCGGCCGCCCCTGGCAGCTCGGCACCATCCAGCTCGACTACGCTCTGCCGGAACGATTCAAGCTCGAGTACATCGGCGCCGACAACGCCGATCACCGGCCGGTGATGATCCATCGCGCGATTCTCGGATCGCTCGAACGGTTCATCGGAATCATCATCGAGCACTTCGCCGGCGCGTTCCCCGTCTGGCTCGCCCCGGTGCAGGCCACGGTGCTGCCGCTGTCGGAGAAGTTCACCGATTACGCGGACGAAGTGGCGAAAAAGCTCAAGAATGCGAAGATTCGCGTCGAAACCGATCGCAGCAACGAAAAGTTAGGCGCCAAGATCCGCAACGCACAATTGAAGAAAATCCCCTTCATGCTCGTCGTCGGCGAGAAGGAAGCGCAGAGCGGCTCCGTCGCCGTTCGCAAGCGCAATGGGGAGCAGGTCACCATGGCCATTGAGGAATTCGGCAGCTACGTCAAGGGGTTGACCGACTCCAGGTCGTTGACTTCATAGGCCTTTGTCCGTAGATTTTGTGTTTCAAATAAAGGAGGAAGTTCGTATTTTCCCGCCACGCCGCAACTCGAGATTCGACCGCAAGCCAGCAGAACCTGAGTCAAGAATCAACGACATGATCCGAGGCATCCCTGAGGTTCGCCTCATCGATGCGGAGGGAAAGCAGGTCGGCATCGTCCCTTTGCAGCAGGCGCAGGAAATGGCCCGCGAAAAGGTGCTCGACCTCGTCGAGATCTCGCCGACGGCCAATCCGCCCGTCTGCAAGATCATGGATTACGGGAAATACGTCTTCCAGCAGAAGAAGAAACAGAGCGAAGCCAAGAAGAAACAGAAGGTCATCGTCGTCAAGGAGGTGCAGTTCCGCCCCCGCATCGACGAGCACGACTTCGATTTCAAGAAGAACAACATCATCCGCTTCCTGCAGCATGGCGATAAGGTGAAAGCCGCGATTCGCTTCCGCGGCCGCGAGATGACGCACATGGAGCTCGGCCGCGCGGTCCTCGACCGCCTGCTGACCGAGATCAAGGAATACGGAGCCGCGGAGAATCCGAACCCGGACGTACAGGGCAACCGGATGACGATGGTGATCGCGCCGGTGAAGGCGGCCGGACACTGAAGCAGCCGCGCCGGCGATCCCTCCGCTCGCTGCGCCCGGCCCGGGATTAAAAAGACAACGACCCTGGTTTCGACCCCAGCTTAGGCACAGAAGGACAACACCATGCCGAAAATGAAGACGCACCGTGGAGCCGCAAAGCGGTTCAAGAAGACGGGAACCGGGAAGCTGCAGCGGAACCATGCGTTCCATTCGCACATCCTCACCAAGAAGTCGCCGGGCCGTAAGGCCGCGCTCGCCGGTGAGACCGAAGTGTCGAAGGCGAACGAGAAGACCGTGAAGCGCATGCTTCCCTACTAACGCTCGACGTCAGGAACGCGAGCCCAACCCCGAGCGCGCCGAGGCAATTCACCACTCCTGGCCCGGCCGCTCTTAACAAGCGAAACGAGGAGAAACGATGCCGAGAGTCAAACGAGGTCCAAAGAGAAAGAACCGCCGCGCAAAAATCCTGAAGCTCGCCAAGGGCTATTACGGGATGAAGTCGCGCGGTCACAGAATCGCGCGCGAGCAGGTTCTCAAGGCGCTCAACGCCGCCTTCACCGGCCGTAAGGACCGCAAAGGCGAGTTCCGCAAGCTCTGGATCGCCCGCATCAACGCCGCTGCCCGCCTGAACGGCATGTCGTACTCGCAGCTCATGGCCGGCCTCAAGCTGTCCGGCAACACGCTCGACCGCAAGGTGCTGGCCGACATCGCCGTCCGCGATGCCGCAGCATTCACGAGCATCGTCGAAAGCTCGCGCTCCGCGCTGAATAAGAAGCAGCTCCGCGCCGCGCTCGACAAGCAGACGGCCACGAAGAAGCCGTCGAAGCAGGCCCACGCGTAATTCCTACTCATCGAACATCACGAACGCGGGCTAGAATGGCCCGCGTTTTTTGTTTCCGGATGATCTGCATGCTCGACGACATCGCCAAAGCTTCCTCCGACTTCGACGCCGCGCTCGCGAATGCAAATGACTCGCACGCGCTCGATGACCTCCGCATTCACTACTTCGGCCGCAAAGGCGGATTGATCCCCGCATTTTTCTCGCGGTTGAAAGAGGTCCCGAAGGAGCAGAAGAAGGAAGCCGGCGATGCGCTCAACAAGCTGCGCGACCGCCTCGAGTCCGAGCTGAAGGAAAAAAGCGAGCGCGTCGCCGCCGAAGAAGCGCGCAGGAAAGAAGCGCGCTCGATCATCGACGTCACCCTCCCGGCGCGTGCGCCCCGCCTCGGGCATCTTCATCCCGTCACCATCGTCCGCCGCGAGGTCGAACAGATCTTCCGCGAGATGAGCTACACCATCGATCCCGGCCCGGAGATCGAGAGCGACTGGTACAACTTCGAGGCGCTCAACTTCACCCCCGACCATCCGGCGCGCGACACGCAGGACACGTTCTTCGTCGACGTCAACCGTCTGCTGCGCACGCACACCTCGAACGCGCAGATTCGCGCGATGGAGCGCTGGAAGCCGCCCGTGAAAGTGCTGTCGGCGGGACGCGTCTTCCGCCGCGACGAGATCACGATGCGCCGCTCGCCGATGTTCCATCAGGCCGAGGGCTTCATCGTCGACAAGGGAATCCACATCGGACATCTGCGCGCGACCCTCGAGCATGTCGTGCATCGCCTCTTCGGCGCCGACTCGAAGATGCGCATGCGCCCCAGCTTCTTCCCCTTCACCGAGCCCTCGGCGGAAGTCGACATGTCGTGCGTCTTCTGCAAAGGCACCGGCTGCGGCACCTGCTCGCAAACCGGCTGGATGGAGATTCTCGGCTGCGGAATGATTCACCCGCAGGTGCTGCGCAACGTCGGGATCGATCCCGAAGAGTGGAGCGGCTTCGCCTTCGGCATGGGCCTCGACCGCGTCGCGATGCTGAAGTTCGACATCCCGAACATCCGCACGCTGTTCGAGAACGATCTGCGCGTGCTGCAGCAGTTCTAATCGTTTACGAGATCCTTCGTCGCGCCCGTCAGCGGCTGCCAGGTGAGGAGCCCGTCGCCTGTGGTTGCGATCGTCGCATGTCCGGCGTCCGCGACGTTGTGCCGCGGATCGACACCGAACCAGTCGGCGGAGAATCCGCCGGCATCGCGCAGCCCGCTGAGTGACTTGACGACGCGGCCGCTCTGATAGTCGACGACCCACGCGGTGAACGGTCCGTCGCTGGTCTCGGCATACTCCGAGCCGATGACGACCACGCGCCCGCCGGACAGTTCATCGGAAACCCACACCCGCTTTGCCTGGCGTCATGTCGATGGCCTGGGCTTCCGTCCTGTAGTCACCGAGCTTCTGAAGCGATTTCGTCCGCACGTCGAGCTCGTAAGCGGTGATCGATTTCTCCGCGACAGGCAGCGACGAAAGCGGCATGTTCTGAACGTAGATGCGAACACGATCTCTGTTCACGAAGAAGGCGCGCACCAACCCGCTCTCCGGCAGCCTCACCGTGGCGATCGACTTCCGCGACTCGAGGTCGTACACGGAAGCAATCTGGCGGTCATCGAAAACGATGACGCGCGAACCATCGTCGGAGATTGCGTAGCGGCCACCATGTCTGATCGTGAGGCCGGTCGCGATCGGTTCCGCCCGATCGCGGAGCGGCATGATGACGAGCTCGAAATCGCGATCCGGCGCGTCGGCCTGCAAGTAGCCGAACATCTTCCCATCGCGCGAGAACCAGAAATCATGAAAGAGCGTCGTCCGCTTCAGACGGATGCTCTTCGCCGTCGCAGCATCGTAGAGAAACCACGCGCGATAGTCCCCTCGGTTCCTCGCCTGTCCCGTGATCAACGCCCAGCTTCCGCGCGGCGCCTGGAACACTCTCGGCTCGCGGAGATCCTTGATCGAGGGATGAACGACCCACGCGACGAAGCCACCGGCGAGGATGAAAACGATCGCGATCGACGTCCAGAGCGATCGCGAGAGGGCCATGTGATTTCGCAGCCGGTCCGCGCGTCCTCTTTCCAACTGCCACAGTCCGCATCCGGTGAGAATCAGGAGCACCACACCGGCGAGAACCTGGCGAAACGACTGCATCAAGTCGAACGCGAAGCCCTGATGCAGCGCGCGCTGCATCAATCCAAAGCTGTAGAACGCGGCGCACGCGAGCAGGAGGTCGAGAACGACCAGACGGGACCGCGAGCGGAACATCGTGCTCAGCGCGTGTCCGGCGAGCAGCAACGCGAGGCAGGCCGGAAAGAGATTCGATAAGCCTACTTCCAGACGGGCGCCGGGTCCCCAGGTTCCGGGACTCACGACGTACATCGGCAGAAAGACGATCACGAAGCTCAACGCGATCGTGATCACCGCGGCCATCAGCTTGCCGAACCAGATCGTCGATGGCGCCAGCGGTTTCGAGAAGTAGAACGACATCCGCTTCTCCGAAAGATCGCGCCCGATCAGCGTCACGCCGAGTGCAAACGAGAGAAGAAGCGTGAACGTTGCGGCCACGATGACTCCGCTCATCGTGATCACATCCTTCGTCGTGAATGACGCGGCGGCCGGAAAGAGCGGCACCGCGAAGGGCAACGCCGCAGCGGCGGCGGCCGCGATGAATACCGGAATCCGCTCCTCGAGATCGCGCTGCGCGATGACCAACAGATGCTTCATGCTGCCGCTCCTTCTCCCGCGACGGCGATGAAGATCTCCTCGAGCGACATCGGGACGATCTCCGCGGTCTCCGCGATCTCCGCATGGGAGCCGGCGAAATTCGTGACGATGGCCTCCGTGCCACCGCCCCACGGACGGACAGCGGCGGTGTCGAATCTCGATTCGAGCGCGACGGGCCGGCTCGCAAATCGAATGCGGCGGAAGCGCGCCTTCAACAACTCGAGATCTTCGTCGAGCACGAGACGCCCGCCGCTGATCACACCCACGCGATCGGCAATCGATTCGATCCCCGCCAGATCGTGCGTGGTGAGAAAGACAGTCGTACCGCGATCCGCCAGTTCGGCGATGAGCTCTTCGAACAGCGACTTGCGCGCCACCGCGTCGAGGCCCAGCGTCGGATCATCGAGGATGAGAAATTCCGGCGACGCCGCGAGCGCGAGCGCAAGCGAGACCTGCTTCTTCTGCCCCTTCGAGAGATCGCCGAAGCGCGGCTTCTGCGCGATTCCGAATCGCTTCAGGCGCTCATCGAACGCAGCGCGATCCCAGCGCGAGCAGAGCCGCGCGCAGAAATCGGCGAGCCTGCCGACGCGCATCTCCGCCGGCGCGTCCCCCTCCTCGGCAACGATCCCCACGCGCTCCATCAGACTCGCGCGATGGCGCCAGACATCCATGCCGAACATCTCCACGCGTCCGGAGGTGGCCCTCTGTTGTCCGATCGCACAGCGCACGAGCGACGACTTGCCTGCACCGTTGCGGCCGAGCAGCGCATAGACCGCATTGCGCGGAACCGTCAGCGAGATCCGATCGACGACCTCGCTCCGTCCATAACGCACGGACAGCTCGTGAATGCTGAGAGCGGGCGTCTCCGCCTGGCTCATGACTTCCTCCTGTGTTCGCGGACGACTTTGTCGTAACTGCTGCTCAACTCATCGACCGCATCGTCGAGCGAGGCGCCGATGGAGATCGCGGTCCCCGCATAGCGCATCGCGGCGTCGCGCAACACGTCATTGCGCTCCGAACGGCGGAGCATCGACGGCTGATCGGCGACGAACGTTCCCTCGCCGCGCTTCACGGTGAAGACGCCCTGTTCGGTGAGGCGTTGATACGCGCGCGCCACGGTGTTCGGATTCACGCGAAGCTGCAGAGCAAGGTCGCGCACGGAGGGGACGAGATCACCCGGCCGGAGAGCGCCGAGGGTGATCATGCGGCGCATCCCTTCTTCGATCTGGCGCCAGATTGGAGAGCTTTCGCCTGGATTGACGTTGAACATGCTGTACTAACGTCATAATACACCGAGCCGGCTCCCGAACAAGCTATGATTCCATCCTTCCTACTCGGAACTCAGGAGACATTGCCAATGCCCCGATTCATTCGCGCCGCAGCGGCGCTGAGTGCGCTGCTGGCATTCGGCGCACATGGCGACGTGCGGCCACTCTCGGATGCCGAGCGCGCAGCCACCGGCATCATCGCCGGCTATCTCGCGCGAGGACCGCAGGCGGTGGCCGAGCAACTCTCCGCGGCGTCGCCGCTGAAGCGGTTGCCGGCGGCGCAGGCGCTGGAGGAGATCGAGGCGCGCCTCGGCCCGCCGGCGGACAGTTCGTGGGAGCTGCAGACGGTCGTTCCTGCGCTCGCCGCGCACACCGCCGCGTTCAGCGTCGAGTATCCGTCGGGCGTGGACGACAGCATCGTCTTCGAGATGAAGAAGGAAGGCGACGCGTTTCACATCGAGAACATCCACATCCTCGCGCAGAAATCGCGCAACGCACCTCTCTTCCCGCCGATCCCGAAGGACTCCGGCGAACAGACATCGTCCGCGCTGGCGCAGCTCGTACCGTCGCTGCTGCTCGGCGCGGGCATTCTCGCGGCACTCCTCGCGATGGCGGGCGCCGCGGTGCGGCGCACCAATGCAGCCGTGTCGCGCGGGCTGATCGCCGCGGGAATCGCGGTCGTGGCAATCGGCGCCGCGCTCGCGATCACTTGCGATCCGCGCTTCTCGCTCGACCGCTTCAAGACTTCGAAGAAGGCAGTCGTCGCCGCAAACGGAGAGCTCGAGCTCCACTCACTTCTCGCGTTGCGGCGCGCCATCGCGAGCGGCACGGGAGATGTCGACGGCCTCTGGAGCCGCGCGGCGAAGATGGGAGAAGCTGGCCGTGTCGCCGATCTCTGGAAAGCCCAGTGGGACCTCCAGCAGAATCGGACGAGCAGCGTCAGCGCAGCGCTTCGCGGTTTTCCTTCGCCGGGCGAGTATCCGCTCGCGGAGATTCTGAAGGGGCGGCTCGCGCTGACGAAGAGCGACGAATCGAGCTCGGTCGTCGCGTACGAGCACGCGGTCAATCTCGGTCCGGGACGCGACGGCCTCTGGCTCGAGACCGCGCAGGCGCTGTTCGCTCTTGGCTTCGAGGATCGCGCCGCGTCGTATCTGCGCCGGCTCGACAGAATCGGCTCGCGCAAGCCTGACGCGCTCTACATGCTGTCGCTGCTCGCAGCCCAGAAGAACAAGAACGACGATGCCGAGGCGCTGCTGAAGAAAGCGTGGGCGATGCGGCCGACTGTCCGCTCGCAACTCGTCGAGGCGGGCGTGCTCTGGTCCGTTCTGCGCCGCGAATCGACCGTCAACGTCATCGGACTGAGCTCGCCTGACGAAGCGACGTTCGCGGCACCGGGCGTCTCGACGCATCCCATCGCGCTGCCGCCAAATGCGGACGCCTGGGTGTCGGGCGAATTTCTGCATGTGCAGATCGGCGGGCAGGAGCTTGGCGTTCCGGGTGGCGCGTCCATCGCTCCGCCGGGAACGCGCATCGCGGACGCTGCGCAATGGCAGCGCGATCGCGATGAGCATGCAGTGCGCGATCTGCCGCAACTGCTGGCGAGCGCGGGGGAAGGCGCGTTCGCGCAACCCGCGTCGCGGGAGAGAATCGTGCGCGCAGCCAATGCGCTCGCGAAACGAAATCGCTGGGACGATCTGCTGAAGCTGACCGACAACATGGCGCCGTCGTCAGAGCATGTCCCGCCGGAGCTCTTCTTCCTTCGCGCACAGGCTCTGGAGCACAGCGAGCGGACCATCGATGCGATTCATCTTCTGAAGGCGCTGGCCGCATCGAAGGTGCTGCAGCGGCAGAACGACGCGCAGGCGGTGATGGAGCTCGGCGAGAGCCTGGCGGCGCTCGACGAGTACGACCTCGCGATCAAGATGCTCGACAAGGCGCAGGCGATGCACTCGAGCGCGATCGTCGATGATCGCGTTCGCCAGATTCAGATGAACAAGCGGCTCGCGACGGCTTACACGACCGTCACGACGCCGCATTTCGAATTGCATGTCCCCCAGGAGATCAGCGGCCCGATGGCCGAGACCCTCGGCAAGATTCTCGAGAACGAGCTCGCGCGGCTGCAGTCGTGGATCGCGGTGCCGGAGTTCAAGCGGACCGTGGTGAACATCGTCTGGTGGGAAGACTTCCGCGATATCTACACCGGCAGCGATTTCATCGTCGGCTTCTACAACGGAAAGATCACGCTGCCGTTCGCAGGCGTCGAGTCGTTCGATCCCGAGGTCGTGGGGATTCTCAGCCACGAACTGAGTCACGCGATGATCGCGCAGAAGACGAAGGATCAGGCGCCGCACTGGTTTCAGGAAGGGCTGGCGCAGCGGATCGAGATGAAGGACCACTCGCCGAACGCGTTCCGGATGTACACCGACGACCGCCTGCTCGCGGTGACGCTGCTCGATCCGGTGCTGCGCGGCGCGCCCGATCCCGACATGATCAGCGAGGCGTACGTCGAGGCGCAGACGATCATCCGCTACATCGAGGCGAAGTATGGGAAGGCCGGCGTGGGCAGGATGATGGATTCCTTCCGCGGCGGCGCAACGACCGAAGACGCGATTCGAGACCTGACGGGCGGCAGCGTCGCGCAGTTCGACCACGACTTCCGCGCGTGGGGTCAGACCACCGGGAAGGTGTTCGAGGACAGCATTCCGGTCCGCTACGACCACGATGCGGACATCAATCTGCAATGGTCGAAGGGGAGACACTGATGACGATGCCGATCCAGATCCTGATGCTGGTGGCCGTTGCGCAATGGCTGTTGTTCGCCTTGACGAGCATCGTGTCGCGGAGCCCGATGCCGAAGGGAGCGAAGGTCCGGCCCCCTGAGAAGCGCCTGCTGATCAGCAGCGCGGTGCTGGCGGGCGCCTGGTTGCTCGTGTTCGGAATGCCGGAGAAGTCAGGGACGGTGGCGGCGGCGGCAATTGCACCGTCGTCAGTGCATGGTTCCTGTTCCATGCTGGAGCCGGGGATGTCCGCAGAGACGGTCGCGACAAAGGTCGGCCAGCCCGACGAAAAAAAGCCGGACGAGGAAGTCCGCGGCCCCGGAGCACAAACATGGGTCTACCGAGACTCCCGCTGTGCCGTGCACCTCTTCGACGGAAAGGTCGAAGCAATCGATTAGGGGCCAAGCTGGCAAGCTGGGGTCAGACCTTCATTTCAGCCTGTGAAAGTCCAAGGCTGGGGTCAGACCTTCATTTCGGGTCCGGGTCCAAGACTGGGTTCAGGGTCCAAGACTGGTCCAAGACTGGGGTCAGACCTTCAGTTTTTCTTAGCTAGACTCCGACTCCGGGGTCAGGCCTTCACTCTTTCTTCGCGGTTCACTCTTCGCGCGGTAAGCACGGGAACGCTGTCGGGTCGGTACTTCTCCCTTGGTCGCATTCCACAGGGCGTAGCGCGAGTTTCCATTCCGAGGAGTTTGAACGTACCTCCGCTCTCCTCAATGGAGAATCCTCGGTTCCCTTCAGATGCCGAGGGAAGCTTCCCTTCATGGCAAGAGCACTTCGCACTGACTTCGATGGCGCACTCCACCACGTCACCTGCCGCGGAAATGAAAAGCGCGCGATCTTCTACGACGATCACGACCGAATCACATTTCTTTCGTTTCTCGGCGAGGCCGTGAAGCGGTTCGGCTGGAGCGTGACTGCGTACGTACTGATGACGAATCACTTTCATCTCGTCGTGCAAACACCCAATGCCGGCCTTTCGCGCGGTATGCATTGGCTCAATACGAAGTACGTCTGTTGGTTCAACCGCCGGCATCGTCGATCGGGACACCTTTATCAGGGCCGATTCAAGGCATTTCTCGTCGAGCGGGAGAGCTATCTCCTGGAGGTCCTGAGATACGTCGTCCTCAATCCCGTCCGTGCAGGAATGGCGAAACACCCTGCCGACTACCGCTGGTCAAGCTACCGAGCCACCGCAGGTCTCGAAACACCTTTCGACTGGCTGGATCTTGACAGCGCACTTGGATCTTTCGCGCCGGTTCAGGAGATCGCAAGGAGCTACTACATCGAGTTCATCGAGCAGCGGCTTGGCTCGACCGAGAATCTGTGGGATCACCTGAAGCATGGGATGTTTCTAGGCGGCGAGCAGTGGATTCGCGAAATGAGAAAGATTGTCGAGGCGAAGCCGCGATCCACAGATCATCCAAAGCTGCAGCGCTCCGTTGGCCGTCCGCAGATGCCTGCAATCGTTGCCGCTGTCGCCAAAACCGCAGGACTGACCGCTGCGGACATCCGAGAATCGCGCGGAGGGATCCTCAGAAAGATCGCGGCCTGGATCGGATGGTACGAAGGCTGGCTGACATTGCGAACGATCGCCGCAGGGCTGAGACTCCGAAGCGAGAGCCATGTCTCGGCGCTGATCAGAGGTGCCGATCGAGAGCTCGGTAGCAACTCCCTCGCCCTCTCCACTCTTGATCGGACGATCGCGATCATCCGCTCGTAGCATTCGCCACCCGCCACAATCCGGCACCACCTCGCGAGCAGGTTTGGACCGATCGATACCGGATTGCTCCGTCGTGTGCACGCAATCTTCGAACGCCGAAGCCACGCCTTCTCGCGTCCAACAAAGAACAGGTCTGACCCCTAAGTTAGGCGACTTCGGCGCTCGCGATCTCCTTTTCCTCCGCGCGCTTACGAAATCTCTCCTGGATATCGTCAAACAGCGAGTACGCCACCGGCGTTGCGAGGAGCGTCAACAGCAAAGCGAGGGTCTGACCCCCAATGATGACGGAGCCGATGGCGCGATTGGTCGCGGCTCCTGTTCCGCTCGACGCCACCAGCGGGATCATGCCGGCCACGAACGCCAGCGTCGTCATCAGGATTGGTCGCAACCGATCGCGATTCGCCTCACGGATCGCATCTGCGCGCGACAGCCCCGCCGCGCGTAGCTGATTCGTGTGATCGATCTGCAGGATGCCGTTCTTCTTCACGATGCCGAACAACACCAGGATCCCCAGCATCGAGAAAATGTTCAGCGACTGGTTCAGCACAAGGATCGAAAACAGCGCGAACGGCACGGTCAACGGCAGCGCCAGCAGAATCGTCACGGGATGGATCCACGACTCAAACTGTGCAGCCAGAATGAGATACATGAAGATGATCGACAGCAGAAACGCGAACATGAAGTTAGCGAAGGCCCGGCCCTGCTCGCGGGAGCGGCCGGTGAATCCTGACTGGTACTGGGGAGGCATGTTCAGCTTTTTCGTCTCGGCCACGATCGAATCCATCACCGCCTGCGCCGAATGCCCCGGCGCAACGTTCGCCGTCAGCATCACCTGCCGCTGACGCGAGATTCGATTGATTGATGAGGGGCCTGACCCCGGTGTCATGCGGACGACGTCGCGCAGTTGCACGGCTGCTCCATTTGCAGATGGCACCTGCGCCTGCTCGATTCCCTGCGGATCCTTCCGGTACGCATGCTCCGCGCGCACGTGCACCTCGTACTGCTCGCCGCCCTCGTAGTAGTCGGTCACTTTCAGACCGCCAACCAGCACGTTGAGCGTCGACGCGATGTCCTGCACGCGCACGCCGAGATCCGCCGCCTTGTCGCGATCGATGTGCACGCCGAGCTCCGGATGTCCGACGATCAGATTCGTATCCGGATCGACGACGCCCTCCGCCCCCTGCATCGACTTCAACTTCGCCAGCAGCACATCCGAATATTTCTCGAGCTGCTTCAGATCGGGCCCGCCGATCCAGTACATCACGTCGGCATTCACGCCGCCGCCGAACACGTTCACCGGCGACACCGACGTGCGCAAATTCAATCTCTGATATTGCGGCAGGATGTTCTTCCGGACATCGGCCATGATCGTGTACTGATCGCGCTTCCGCTTCTCCACCGGCACGAGCTTCACATAGATGCCGCCGAGGTTCTGCGTGATCTGCGGATCGTCGCCGATCGTGATGACGGTCGTCTCCACCTCCGGCACATGCTGCCGGATCTGCGCATCGATCGAGCTCATGATCGTCTCCGTCGTCTCGAGGCTCGATCCTTCCGGCGCCCGCACACTCACGGAGAACTGCGACTCGTCGTCCTGCGGCAGGAAGTTCTTGTTCACCGCCTTGCCGATCGGCACGATCGAAACGAGCGCGGCGAGCATCGCGACCACGATCACCCAGCGATGCGCCATCGACCAGTCGAGCGCACGCAGATACGTCGACTCGATCGTGCCGTACACGCCATGCTCGCGCGTGGCGGTTTCATGATGCAGATCCTCGCGCCGCAGCCACCGCGCCGACATCATCGGCGTCAGGGTGAACGACACCAGCAGCGAGATCGCGATCGAGATCGCCATCGTGACGCCGAACGAGTTCATGAACCGCCCGACGATTCCTCCCATGAACGCGACCGGGAGGAACACCGCGATCAGCGACAGCGACGTCGCCATGACCGCGAGTCCCACCTCCCGCGTCCCCTCCACCGCCGCGTCCCTCGGCGACTTCTTCTTCTCTTCCATGAAGCGGAAGATGTTCTCCAGCACGACGACCGCGTCATCGATGACGATGCCGACCGCCAGCGTCAGCGCGAGCAGCGTGATGACGTTGAGCGTGAAGTTCTCGTAACGCATCGCCGCAAACGTGGCGATGATCGAACTCGGAATCGCCACCGCCGAGATCACCGTCGGCCGCGATCTGCGGAAGAAATAGATGAGCATCGCCAGCGCGACAAGCACCCCTCCCGCTCTGAGCGGCAACGCCATCCGGCCGAGATCTTCGAATCCGAACAGCAGGAAATAGACCGCCAGCGTCGCCAGCACGAGCGCCGCTGCCGTCTTCAGCTTCGGCGATGAGAGGAAGAACCAGACGATGAGCGCCGCGAACAGCGAGCCGAGGATGAGATGCTCTTTCACGGCATTGACGGCGGAGATGACGTACGTCGACTGGTCGCGCACGACGCGCATGTTCCAGCCTTTCGGCAGATCCTTCTGCAGCTCCGCGACGCGCTCCTTGAGCCGCGCCACGACTTCCACCGTGTTCGTGCCCGACTGCTTGCGGACCCACATGACGACTGCCGGCTTCCCGTCGACGCTCGCCACCGACTCCGGCTCGGCGACGCTGTCTTCGATCCGCGCCACATCGCCGATCTTCACCGGATAGCCGTTCTTGCTGGCGATCGTCACGTTTGCGAACTGGCTCGGCGTCTCGACGCGGCCGTACGTGCGCAAGGTGAGATCGCGCAATCCCTGCTCGACCTTCCCGCCCGGAATCTGCACGTTCTGCGTCTGCAGCGCACCCACGACCTGCGACGTCGTCAGCCCGACCGCCGCCAGCTTCTCGGTATCGACGACGATGTTCACCTGGCGCGGACGTCCTCCGACGATCGTCGCCTGGCCGACGCCGTTGATCGACTCCAGCCGCCGCCGCAGCTTCTTGTCGGCAAACTCCGTGATGTCGCGTATCGGCGCGGGTCCGGAGAGCGCGATGCCGATGACCGGAATCGAATCAGGATCGAATTTCTGGATGATCGGAGGATCTGCGTCCTTCGGCAGATCGCGCAGAATCGTGTTCACCTTGTCGCGCACTTCCTGCGCCGCGACGTCGGTGTCCTTCTCCAGCACGAACTGCACGATGACCTGCGACTGGCCTTCCGACGAGATCGACTGCAACTGGTCGATCCCGCTGATGGTGTTGACTGCTTCTTCGATCTTGTCCGTGATGTCCGTCTCGATCTCCTCGGGCGCTGCGCCGGTGAGATGCGTGGAGATCGTGATCGTCGGAAAGTCGACCTTCGGAAAACGGTCGACGCCGAGCTGCAGATAGGCGAAGTATCCGACGACGACGAGCGAGAGAACGAGCACGGTCGCGAAGACCGGGCGGCGGACGCAGAGTTCGGCGAGTTTGTGCATGTTGATTTCCCCGGGGCGCTGGGGCGCTCAGTACCCGCGCCTGCTAGCGCGCGCTCATCTCCACTCTTGCAAACAATCCCGGCTTCAGCCGGCCATCGCGATTCGCGAATTCGGTTTCGACGATGAACGAACGGGTCGCCGGGTCAATGACACCGCCGACCACGGATACATGTCCCTCGAATGTCTCTCCCGGATAGGGATCGACGCTGGCCTTCACCTGCTGCCCTTTGCGGATCACCGCGAGATAGCGCTCCGGCACGCGGAAGCGAAGCTTCAGTGGCGAGATCTGCGTGATGACCATCGCGACGGTGTTGTCGCCGAGGCGCTGGCCGACGTCGGTGCGCTTCTCGGCGATGACTCCGTCGATCGGCGAGCGCAGCGTCGAATCGGCGAGCTGCTGCCGGTACGTGGCAGCCTGCGCCTGCGCCGACGCGAGTGCGGCCTGAGCCTGATCGTAGTTCGCCTGCGAGCGATCGAACGTCGCGCGCGGAATCGAGTCCTTCGCGATCAATTCCTTCTTCCGGTCCAGATCGCGGCGCGCATCATCGGCCATTGCCTTCGCGCGAGCGGCGTCGGCCTCCGCGCGCTGCAGGCTCAGGCGCGTGTAGTCCGTCTCGATCTCCAGCACGGGCGAGCCTTTGGATACGTGATCGCCTTCGCTCACGTACATCTTCGCCACACGGCCCGGCAGCTTCGAGGCGAGCTCGGAGCGCACCGGCGACACGAACTCGCCGGTCGCGACAATCGTGCCGTTGTTCGTCTCGGTCGCCTGACTCTGCGGGCCACTCGCACCTTCGGCGCCTGTTTCCGTTGCCGCGGTCGCGACCTTCTGCACATCCGCCGGCAACGGCGGCGGCTCGCCGGTCGCGGTTGCGGTGGTCTTCTCGCTCTTCGCGCACGCCAACGCGAACGAGAGCGTCATCAGCAAAACGAATTTCTTCACTTCGTCTCTCCTGCTGTCTGCTGACTGCTGTCTGCTGCCTGAATTCCCAATGCGTTCTTCAGTTGCCCCGCCGCATACCAGACGCGCAACTCGGCCAGATCGCGATTCAGCGTCTCTTCCGCGACCGCGCGGCGGGCATCGGCCAGCGAAGTCTCCGAGGCGGCGACATCGAGCGAGGTCGATTCCTGTGCGCGATAGAGCTCGAATGACTGCTGATACTCGGCCTCTGCGGCAGCGAGCTGCTCGCGGGCGAGTGCCAGCGCGGTCTCGGCGGTGCGAAGATCGATGAGCGCCTTGCGGACATCTTCGCGCGCGCCGCGCTGTGCATCTTCGAGCGCGAGCTGTGCTTCGATCTTTCTCGCTTTCGCCTGCGCCACGCGCGCTTCGACTTCGCCGGACTGCAGCAGCGGCACGTTGAAGCGGATCGCACCATAGCTGTAGCGGCTCGCGGGAAACGCGGATTTCTGATTCACCCAGCCGCCGTCGAAGGTGAGCGTCGGCAGCCAGAATCCGCGCTGCTTCTTCACCTCGAGATCGGCGATCGCAAGATTGTTCTTCGCGGCCAGGACGTCAGGCCGCGCCTCTGCCGCCCGCTGTTCGAGCTCCGTCTGCGGTGGAAGTTGCGGAAGCGGATGATCGGGAGCGACGACTTCGATGTCGCCATCGAGATCGAGATCCTGGCGAAGAACGCTGACCGCAGTCTGGCGCGCCTGCTGAGCGCCGGCCATGAGACGCTGCGCGGATTTGATCGCGGTCTCGGCGCGCAGGACGTCGACCTTCGTGGTCTCGCCCGCCTCGTAAAAAGCCTGCGCCTGCTTGCGGCGCGACTCCGCGATTTCCATGTTCTTCTTCTCGACTGCGATGCGCGCGTCGGCGTCGGCGACGGCCTGATAGTTCGAGGCGACGCGCAGCAGCACGGCGTCTTCCGTTCCGCGCTCCGCCTGACGCGCATTCTCGACGCCCAGCTTCGCCTGCGAGTACGCGCGAAACTCGCGGCGCCCGGCGTAGAGAGGCTGCGAGAGAACCACGCGATAGTTCCAGTCATTGCGCGGCAGAACGGTCCGCGAGTCCTTGCCGCTTCCGAATGCGACCTCTTCGCTGTTGCGGATGCCGGCGCCGCTCAAAGCGATGCGCGGCATGACCGCGGAGAGCAACTGCTTGCGCGACTCGTCGGTCGCGGTGATCTCCGCCCGTGCGCGCTCGATGGTGTTGTTCACCTGCAGCGCGCGCGTGAGCGCCTGCTGCAGCGTGAGCGTTTCGGCGGTTGCGTGGAACGACAGCAGAGAGCAGACCGCGGCCAGGAGGACTGGCAATCGTCCGCTGCGGCCTCCGCTCTTCTGCTGTCTGCTGCGTGCTTCCTGCTGTCTCAATTTGTCCTGCTCCGTTTCGGCTTATTTGGGGCGACTCCGCTCATGAGGAGATCGACGATGAGATCGACGTCATCCTGCATCGGGGGCGATGTATCTTCCGTCAGCCTCTCCAGCACGATCGCGGTGCTTCCTTCGACGAGGAAGAGCGCGAGTCGCATCGGATCCATCTTCCGCACCTCTCCCTTCCCGATCGCCACCTTCACCTCGGCCGCCATGGCCTCGATGCGCGCGCGGTACTGCGGCTGGCAGGTGCGCCTCTGCCTCCGCTGCTGCTGCGGGCTCCCTTCCGGCATCCGCAGCGAGGAGTACAGGCGGAAGAACTCGCGATTCTCCTGAAAGAACGCGAATTTGGCGGTGACGTAGGCGCGGAGCTTCTCCTGGAAGGAGCGGGCGGTGGCCATCGCCGTATCGACGCGCGCGTGCAGTTGTGCGATGGCGGTCTCGAAGGTCTTCTCCACCAGTTCATCGCGATCGCGGAAGTAGAGATAGATGGTGCCTTTGGCGACTCCGGCCTCATCGGCGATCTCCGCGATCGTGGCGGCGGACATTCCCTTCCGGGCAATGACGCGCATCGCGGCGTCCTGGATGGAGTGGACGCGGTACTCGGAAACGACTTCCTCTTTCGATCTCGATCGCACGGTCAGCCCACTGAACGAGCGGTCAGTGAATCAGAATTCCGAGTCAGCAGTCAAGCGGCGGCGGACGCCGGACGCCATCGCGTCAGTACAGCAGATACTTCGCGCGCCGTGCGAGGAAGGGCTCGAGCGGACCGTTCCCGCGCAGGAGCCGCTGCATCTTCGCCGCATCGAACTCTTCCGGGTAAAGCCTCGCAAGCGTTGCGGCGATCGCCAGACCCGCCGCGACGGATCGCAGCGCGTGCCGGTCGGTGATCGTGATCTTCACGCCGCCGCACGGCTGTCCCGCGAAGATGTCGGAGTCCGGCGTGAAACGCACCGGCGTGAAGCGAAGGCCGTCGATGTGCAGTGCAGCGGCGAGTTGGGCTCCGTCGATGTAGGGAGCGCCGATGATCTCGAACGGCGACGGCGTCCCGCGCCCGACGGAAATCGACGACTCCAGCAGTCCGATGCCGGGATAGAGCAGCGCGGCATTCAGGCTCCTCATGTTCGGCGACGGATTCACCCACGGCACGCCCGCCTCGTCCTGAAACATGTCGCGCCGCCATCCGCTCACGGGGACGACCACGAGCTCCACATCGATGTGCTTCTCTTCGCGAAACATCTTCGCCAGCTCGCCGGCGGTCATTCCGTGCCGGATCGCGATGTCGTGAATCCCGACGAAGTCCGTCTTTCCTTCCAGCACCGGCCCTTCGACGATCTCACCGCCGATCGGATTGAGCCGATCGAGGACGACGAAACGCACATGCGCCTCCGCCGCCGCTTCCATCGCCAGCTCCATCGTCGAGATGTAGGTGTAGAAGCGCGCGCCGATATCCTGGATGTCGAAGACGAGCGTGTCGATGTCTGCGAGTTGCTCGCGAGTGGGCTTCCGCTGCTTGTACAGATCGATGGCCGTGACGCTCGCGGGGTAGCCGAGCCCGTGCTCCGGCGCGAAAACCTTCACCAGCTTCACGTCCGGCGCGCTGCGAAGCAGATCGATCGTCGGATTGCCCGCGCGATCGATCCCGCTCACGTTCGTGATCAGGCCGATGCGGTGCCCGCGCAGGATGTCCCAGCGATTTCCCTCCAGCACATCGATCCCGTTCTTCGCGTTCGCACCGCCGGCGACGAAGCGCACGACGTTCGGGAAGCGGCAGGTCGCGCATCGGCTCTCCGCGATCGCGGCCGCGAGATCGATCTGCAATCGCGTCACGCTCCCCCTGCCGTCGGGATGCACCCGGTTGGAAAGGAAGACGTAGAACGACTTCGTATCGGGATCGGCCCAGAGGAATCCCCCCGTCCATCCGGTGTGGCCGAACGAATGCGCGCCGCCGATCCGCGGACGCGAATAGGCGGAGTCGGCATCCCACCCCGCGGTGCGCCCGATCGCCGACGCCGACGCGATCGACGTCATCGCGCGCACGGTCTCCGGCTTCATCACCGGCGCGCCGCCGTGGATCAGCGTGCGCAGGTAGATCGCGACATCGCGCGCCGTCGTGAAGAGTCCCGCGTGGCCCGCGACGCCGCCCATGCGCCGCGCCGTCGGATCGTGCACCACTCCGCGCAGGCCGAATTCAGTTGGTGCAATGCGTGGTGAGGCTTTCGGCAGGAACGCCGTGTCCTTCATCCCGAGGGGCTCGAAGATGTTGCGCGCGGCGAAGACGTTCAACGGTTCGCCCGAGACGCGCCGCACGATCTCGCCGAGAAGGATGAAGTTGATGTCGCTGTAGCGGAAGATGACGCCGGGACGATTCGTCGGATTGTCTTCGAGACAAAGCTTCAGTCCGGTCTCATAGCCCGACCATTCGAAATCGCGCGGCGGATCGGGCGAGAGTGCAGAGGTGTGCGTCAGCAGATGCCGGATCGTGATGTCGCTGTGGCGAAACTCCGGGATGTACCGCTGCACAGGATCGTCGAGCGCGATCTTTCCCCGCTCGATGAGGATCCAGATCGAAGGCGCCGTCGCGATCACCTTCGTCAGCGACGCCGCATCGTAGATCGTCTCCTCCGTCGCCGGCTCTTCGCGCGGCACGATCGCACGCAGACCGTACGCGCGGTGATAAACCTCGCCGTTCTTCTCGACCCACAACACGCCTCCCGGAGTCTTGTGCGCCGCGATGGCCGCTGCGATCGTCTGATCCGCGCGCGGAAACGTGGCGCATGCGGACAACAGACAACAGACGACGGGCAACAGACGCAGCGGACTTCTCATGGGCTCGTGACCGGAAGCCTTCCCGTGACCGGCGCTTCGCCAAACAGTGCGCGCGCAACCGCGACCTGCATCACCGGCTGGATGCCGTACGCGCAGAGGTACGTGCGCACGTTCGGCAACTCGCGAATGACGTAGGGGCTGCCGAATGAGACGGCGACGGTGCCGGGCGGCAACGCGAGATCGCGGATTCTCTGCGGCACCGCGATCGAGCCGGCGCCGCTTCGCGCGCGCAGCGCGAGGGCGAGAACAAAATGATCGGAAGGCGCATCGAGGCTCGTCTCGACCCGCGTCCGCTTCCGCAACTCGCGCTCGAAGTCGGCGAGCGTCACGTCCGCAGTGTCGCTGACGACCATGAGCGTCACGGTGCCGCGAATCGGAAGTGTCCCCTTCACCAGAGTCACCGCCCTCTGCCCGATCTCCTCGGCCAGTGCGCGATGCTGCGGCGAATCGATCGTCCGGAAAATTTCTTCCGGATCAGGAACCGCGGTCCTGGCGAACGACTTCGCCGCGAGAATCCGCTGCACCGACTCGTCGATGCGCGACTCGCGAATCCGCCCGCAGGCCACGGCGTCCTTCACCGCTGCGATCGCGGCGTCGATATCCATCGGCATCAGGATCTGATCCTCGCCCGCCTCGATCGCGCGAACGCATGCCTCCCCGGTGTCGAAATGCTCGGCGAGACCGCCCATGTCGAACGAGTCGGTGACGACCAGCCCGCCGAACTGCAGCTCCTCGCGAAGCAGGGCAATCATCTTCGGGGAGACCGTGGCAGGCATCGTGCCGTTCTGCGTCACCTCATCCGCACGCGTGCCGTAGGGATTCACGACGACGCCGCGCACGGGCGCAGGCTCATCATCGAGCGCAGGAACGGCGAGATGTCCCATCATCACCGACTTCACGCCGGCGTCGATGGCTGCGCGAAACGGAACGAGCTCGACGGCATCGAGCCGCTCGCGCGTCACGTGCAGCACAGGCAGCGCGCGGTGCGAGTCGACGCGCGTGTCTCCATGTCCCGGAAAATGTTTCGCGCACGCCAGCACACCTTCGCTCTGAATTCCGCGCACCATCGCGGCGACGTAACGCGCGACCTCCTGCGGATCCTCGCCAAAGCTGCGCGTGTTGATGACTGGATTGCCGGCGTTGACGTTCACATCGGCCACGGGCGCGAGCACGTGATTGATGCCGATCGCCTTCGCCTCGCGCGCCACGACTCGTCCCGCCTGCTCCGCGTACGAGACATCGCCGGTCGCGGCAATCGCCATGGCCGAAGGCCAGAAGGTCGTGTCGAGAAAACGCATCCCGACGCCGGCCTCGAGATCGGCGCTGCACAGCAGCGGGATCTTCGATTCCTGATTCAGTCTGCGGATCAGCAGCGCGGTCTCGTAGACATTCGACAGAAACCAGATGAAGCCGCCGATGTGATGATCGCGCACGTGGTGCAGCATCTGCCGGTACGCGCTCGACGACTCGGACATGAAGAGCCCGCGCGCGCCGGCGACGAAGAGCTGGCCGATTTTTTCGTCGAGTTGCATTCGGCCCCTCACCCCTGGCCCCTCTCCGCGCTTTCGCGGGGCGAGGGGAACGCGATCGCCGCGATCAAGCCGGTGATCAATGTCGTCATGCTTCCGATGAATGTGAACCAGGGCCAGGTGACGTTCGTGCGAAACGCGACGGCGAGTACGGTCGCAAGACCGGCCGCCATGCCGGTAAACGCGCTCGCCGGCCCTCCGCGCTTCGTCCATCCGAGGAGGAAGACGCCGAGGATGGGTCCGTTGATGAGAGAGGCGACGGCGAGCGCGGAGCTCAGCGCTGATTGCGTCTGCTTCATCAGCGCGAGGCCGACCGCGATCTGCAGCACCCCCGCGATCACCGTCACGAGCCGCGACACGTTGAGGTAGTGCCGGTCATCGCGCCCCTTCACCACCGGCGAGTAGAGGTCGGCGACGAACGTCGCTGCGATCGAGTTGAGCGACGACGACATCGCGGCGGCGAAGATCGCGGCGACGACGAGGCCCGAGAGCCCGGCCGGCATATGCCGCGTGATGAAGTCGGGGAACACCTGATCGGCGGCGCGGAACGGTGCTGCAGCGGCGAGTTGGGGATAGCCGGCGAGACGGTCAGGCCGGTAGAAGGCGAAGAGCAGCACGCCGATGAAGAGGAAGCCGATGAACTGCAGCAGCACGACGACGCCCGAGGCAAGCAGCGCCATCGCCGCCTTGCGCGGTCTGTCGGTGCAGAGATAGCGCTGCACCAGGTACTGGTCGGTGCCATGCGTCGACATCGTGAGAAAACAGCCGCCAATGACGCCGCCCCAGAACGTGTAGGTCTTCGTCGCATCGAGAGCGAAGTCGAACAGGCGGAACTTCTGGTGCGCGCCGGCCAGCGAGATCGCAGCGCTGACCCCGCCGGGAATGCCGCGCGCGAGGATCACCGCTGCCGCGATCGCGCCGCCGATGTAGATCCCGAGCTGCACGACCTCGACCCACACCACCGCTTCCATCCCGCCCTGCAGCGTGAAGATGATCATGACGATGCCGATTCCGATCACCGACGCGCTGATCGCGGCGACGCCGCCCATGAGGTGCATCGAGCTGAAGACCGCGGCGAGGACGATCGCGGTGAGCAGCAGCCGCACACCGTCGGCGATCGTTCGCATGACCACGAAGAGCGTCGCCGCGAGCCCCTTCACCGCCGCGCCGAATCGGCTCTGCAACAGCTCATAAACGGTCACGAGCTCTCTGCGGAAATAGGCCGGCATGAAGAAGAACGAGATGAAGACGCGCGCGATCACGTATCCGAAGACGATCTGCAGAAACGTGAAATCACCGCCGCGCGCATAGGCGATCCCCGGCACGGAGATGAATGTGATCGTCGAGGTCTCGGTCGCCACGATCGAGGCGCCGATGGCCCACCATGGCACCTGCTGGCCGGCGAAGAAATAGCGGCTCGTGGTTTCCTGCCGCCGGCCGAACCACGCACCGGCACCGACGACTGCAGCGAGGTAGGCGAAGATGATTGCGATGTCTACGGCGTGCACGCCGCCATGGTGTACGACAAGCTCTCAGCTTGTCACGCGTACGACAAGCTCTCAGCTTGTCAGGACAACCTGAGAGGTTGTCCTACACCCCGAACTGCCGCAGATGGTGATCGAGATGACGCCAGCCGAGCGCGCCCCACGCCTTGCCGTCGAGCGTTCCGAACACGGGATGCACCGGCCACTGATCGTTTCGCGCGCGGAGCGCAAATCGCTCGAACGTCGCATGGAGATCCGCAACCGCAGCACTCCATTCGGCGACATCCTTTCCGCGCGTCACGACTTCCCGCGGCGCCGGCGCGCTCTTCGGAAACGGAATCCAGTAGACGAAGAGATGCTTCAGCGGCCAGAAGCGGAACACGCTCTTCCGCGGTCTCGTCTCGAGCTCGCCGAGGCCCATCTTCATGCCCTGCGTCACGTGGGCCACCATTTCGTTCGCGTTCATCCGTCCCCACAGCGGACGGGTGTCGGGTGTCAGGCGATTGATGCGTGCGATCAGCGCCGAGCGCGCCTCGTCGTTCCACAGCGTCTTCACAGGGAGCAACTACGTGCGTGGAGAGAGAGCGGATTGCTAGGAGGGAGGCTCTTCGTACCGCTGCGTAGGATTCACACCATTCGCGCGCGAGAGTTTGCGCACGACCGCCTCCACCGGCCTGCCGAGCACGAGCACCAGAATCCCGAGCAGCATGGCGATCGACGCCGTCGCCCAGAAACCGCCGCCGCACGCGATTCCCAGTCCCGCGACCAGCCAGATCGATGCAGCAGTCGTAAGACCCTTCACCGTCTCGTTCGTGCGTGCGCGAAGAATGGCGCCGCCGCCGAGGAAGCCGACACCGGCGATGATGCCCTGAATCGAACGCGTGACGGCCGTGAAGTCGGCGGCTCCCTCCAGAAACTCGACGGTCGTCACCGTCGCGACGGCGGAGCCAAGCGCGACGAGCGCATGCGTACGCAAGCCCGCAGGCTTGCTCAGAATCTCGCGGTCGAGTCCGAGCACACCGCCGGCGAACGTTGCTGCTGCGAGGCGGATCGCGATCTCGAGATGCTGCATTACTGGATCTTGGCGTTCACCTGAAACGACGCGGTCACCGCCGCATCGTTCTTCGACGACACCTCCACGGTCTCGTGCAACTCTCCCGTCTTCGCGCGCGCGCCGTCGATCGTGACGCTGATCGATTCCTTTCCGTGCGCCGGCACTTTCTCGGCGTACTCATAGAACAGGCACCTGCACGAGGAGCGCGCGATCTTCAGCGGCACCGCCGCGTTCGTCGAGTTCTCCACAGAGAATTGCCGCACCGCGCGCGTGCCCTTGCGGATCGTGCCGTAGTCGGCGGCGAGCGGCGTGATCCTGATCGACGGCGTGCTCGCCGCGGCTGTCTGTGTCGCAGGAGGTGCCGCGGTCTCGACGACCTGCGTCGCCGTCGCCACCGGCTGCTCCGCGGTCCGCGGATTGCGATCGCCGCTTGCGCGCCACAGCAGCCAGACGATCGCCGCGAGCACGACTGCACCGGCGACGACGATCATCACGATCCGCGATCCCTGTCCGCCGCGCTCGGTCTCGGGGGTCAGATCTTCGACAACCGTTTCGGCCTCATCGGGCGGCGTGGTGATCAGCGGGCGCGTGCCGGCAGCCGTCGCCGGCTTCCCTTCGATCTCATCGAGCTTCGCGAGATTCTCGTCGATCTTCCTGACGAGCTTCTGATACTCCGTCGCGAGTTGCTCGGTCGGAGCATCGGCCGTCATCCGCACCAGTGCGTCACGATGCGCGGCATACTGCTGCCGGATCGCCTCGATCTCCCGCCCACGTTCCCCCTTGCGCACATTCACCGTGCCGAATTCTTCAGACATCGGATCACCTCGCCAACGAATCTTGCAAAAACCGGGGAAGGAAGCAAGTTGAGGCGGCCGCCTGCCTGTTGCGTGTTGCCCGTTGCCCGAATAATGTCCGGCGGAATGAAGATCTACCTTGCTCAGATCAACCCGACCGCAGGCGCGCTCGCTGCGAACGCGGCGCTCATCCGCCGCGCGTATGACGATGGCGTGCGCGCCGGCGCCGATCTCGTCATGGTGCCCGAGCTCGCCGTCACCGGGTATCCGCCGCGCGATCTTCTGGATCGCGATGCGTTCGTGACCGCGTCACTCGATACGCGCGACGCGCTCGCGAACATGACCGGCAGCGTGCCGCTCATCTTCGGCTGCATCACGCGCAATCCGTCCTGGTGCGGGAAGCCGCTGCACAACACGGCGGTCGTCGCTCAGAACGGCGCGGTGACATTCGAGCAACACAAGATGCTGCTGCCGACGTACGACGTCTTCGACGAGCTGCGCTACTTCGAGCCGGCCACATCGGTGCGCGCCATTCAACTCGCCGGCAAGCGGGTCGGCATCTCCATCTGCGAAGACTTCTGGTTCGACGACGAGCGCCTCGGCACGAAGCTCTACTGCGACAATCCCGTCGATCAGCTCGCGCGCCAGGACGTCGAGATCTTTCTCAACATCTCCGCCTCGCCATTCAACGCGGGCAAGCGCCGCGCGCGCCACGAGATCTTCTCGCGCATCGCGAAGCGCTATCGCACGCCGCTCGTCTACGTGAATCAGACCGGCGGCAACGACGAGCTGCTCTTCGACGGCTCGTCGACGGTCATCGACGCCGAGGGTCGGACGATCCTCTGCATGAAGCAGTTCGAGGAGGACGCGCAGCTAACATCGCTGGAAGGACACGCCGAGAGCTTGTCCTGCACGGATGAGGAAGAGATCGCGCGCGCCCTAATCCTCGGGCTGCGCGATTACATCGGGAAGATCGGCTTCAGGGATGTCGTGATCGGGCTCTCCGGCGGCATCGACTCCGCGGTCACGGCCGCCCTCGCCGTGGAGGCGCTCGGCAAAGAGCACGTCACGGGCATCGCGATGCCGTCGAAATTCTCATCGCAGCATTCGATCGATGATGCGCGTGCACTCGCCTCGAACCTCGGAATCGCGTTTCACATCACGCCGATCGAGCCGCTGTATCAGCCGTACGAGACCGCGATCGACGAGCTGTTCGGCGAGAAGAAGTTCGACATCACGAACGAGAACCTCCAGGCGCGCATCCGCGGCAACATTCTGATGGCGTTCTCGAACCGCACCGGCGCGATGGTCGTGTCGACCGGCAACAAGTCGGAGCTCGCCGTCGGCTACTGCACGCTCTACGGCGACATGTGCGGCGGTCTCGCGCTGCTTGGGGACGTCTACAAGACGATGGTCTACCGCGTCGCCCGCTGGATCAATCGCGAGCGCGAGATCATCCCCGCCTCATCCATCACGAAGCCGCCCTCGGCGGAGCTGCGTCCCAATCAGACGGATCAGGATTCGCTGCCGCCCTACGAAGTGCTCGACGGGATTCTGAAGCTCTACATCGAGGAGTGGCTCGAAGTGGATGACATCGCCGCGCGAGGCTTCGACCGCGAGCTCGTCGCGCGCATCCTCCGGCTGGTCGACACGAACGAGTTCAAGCGCCGCCAGGCGGCACCGACGATTCGCGTGTCATCGAAAGCATTCGGAAGCGGCAGGCAGATGCCGATCGCGCAGCGGTGGCGGAGATCATCCTGAGCGAAGCGAAGGATCAACCAAGGCGCCGGGAGAACGTGACACAAGGGCGCCACGCCTGAAGAACACGCAGCGCGGCGCGTTGGTTGACGCTTCGCTGCGCTCAGCGTGGACTGTTTACTACTTCCCCCGCGCTTCGCGCTGTTTTTCGCGCAAACGCTCGATCTGCAGGTTGATGAACTCGAACAGCGACGGCTCCTGCTCCGCCGGAATCGGCGAGAACTGGATCGCGGAGCGGAAGACATACTCCGAACCGCGCTCGCCTTTGCGCACCTGAACGACCGAGCGCAGCACCTGACAGGGAATGTAAAAGCCGCCGTAGCTCGGAAAGACGAGCGTGCACGGCGTACCCGGCCTGACCGGCGAGCGATGAATGACCGCCGCGCCGCTGAGACTGAGATCGATCAGCTCACCGTTCACGTCGGAAAGCTGCACAGGAATCGAGGCCGTGGGAAGGCGTTCCGCACGCCTCCGTTCTTTGCCGGAAGCCATTGAGCGCGAAGTATAAGTCAATGGATCGTCACGAGATCCATCCGTGACAGGCCCAGCGCCTCCGCGGCGTTCGCGCCGCCGATCGACAGCTCGATGCATCCCGTCGAACCGACGATCATGAACGGGCCGCGCTCTTCGTAATTCGTCGACGTCCGAGTGACGGCGTGATCGCGAACGCGCAGCTCGCGCGGAGCGAACGCGAGTCGCGCGCTCTCGACGTCCGTGATGCAGTTGCCGAAGCGGTCGATCGCGACGATGTGGCCGGTCGCCTGATCCTGCGCGTACTGCGGCGGCTCATACGCCAGCCGCACACGATCGTCGATGCGCGGCCCCACTTCGGACAGCGGCAGGCCGGCCGCCAGCGCGGCCGCAACCGGCGCGAAGCGGTCGCGGCCGTGAAAGGTCGTCGAGCTCCGCGGCAGGAACAGCATCTCGTTTTCGATCGCGTGCACCGTTCCGTCGATGAAGTGAAGCACTCCGTTGTCGGGCGCAACGAAGAAACGCGTGCCGTCATCGACGACGAGCATGCGCCGCGAAGTGCCGACACCGGGATCGATCACGACGACGAAGATCGTCCCGTCCGGCCAGTACGGCGCGGCCGCGCGCAGAAACCACGCGGCCTCGAAAATGCCGAATGGCGCGATCTCGTGCGAGAGATCCTCGATCGCTGCCTCGCATCGGGCGGCGATCACTCCCTTCATCGCCGCTACATATGGATCGCGCGTTCCGAAGTCCGTCAGCAGTGCGATGCGCCGCATGACGGATAATCGTACCAACCCTGATGTTCCCGACGATTCCTCCACCACCACAGCGTCTTCTCGTCTTCGCCCGCCTGCCGGAATCAGGACAGGTGAAGACGCGGCTTGCGCGCGACCTCGGAGATGAGCGGACACTCGAGCTCTATCAGGCGATGGTGCACGACACGCTGCAGTCGATCGGCCGGTCGACGAAGGATCTCGAGATCGAAGTGCTGTGGGCGCCTGCAGCGAGCGCGAACCGCGAGACTCTGGCGCGCGCGTTTCCCGATCGCCCTCTCGCCATGCAGACCGGCGAGACCCTCGGCGACCGGCTGGCCATGGCCTTCTCCGAGCGCTTCTTCTTTCATCGCACGCAGAAGATCATCGCCATCGGCGTCGATGATCCGGCTCTCGATCGCGAAGCGCTCGATCACGCGTTCGCGTTGCTCGACTCCTGCGAATGGGTCATGGGACCGGCGAGCGACGGCGGCTACTACCTGATCGGCTGCCGCGCCGCCGCCTTCACGAGCGAGATCTTCATGAACATGGAATGGGGCAGCGAGACAGTCGCGTCGACGACGCTCGCCAGAATCCGCAACTGGATGAGCTGCGTGGCCGTGCTGCCTGAGCGCCGCGATCTGGATGTCGTCGACGATCTGCGGCAGTATCGCGGCAACGGAGAGGTGGGACGCTTGCTGCAGGAATGGGGATACCGATGAAGATCGTCGACTCGGCGCAGATGCGCAACATCGACCGGCGCTCGACGGAGCGCTTCGGCATTCCGTCGATCGTGTTGATGGAGAACGCGGCGATCGCTGTCGTCGACGCGATCTTCGAGCATTATCCGAATGCCGATCGCATCGCGATCTTCTGCGGGATCGGCGCGAACGGCGGAGATGGGCTGGCGATCGCGCGGCATCTCGAGAATCGCGGCGTCGTGCCGGTGGTGATCATTGCCGGCGACCGCGCGAAATACTCCGGCGATGCTCTCACCAATCTCACGATCTGCGAGCGACTCGGGATTCCGATGTACGACGCCGGCGACGATGTCGACGCGGCCCTGGCGCATGCGGCGGACGCCGATGTGCTGATCGATGCGATCTTCGGCACCGGCCTCAATCGCGCGCCGGAGGGGATGCACGCGGAGCTGATCCGCGAGATCGCAGAGCTGCGGCTGCCGGTCATCGCGGTCGATCTGCCGAGCGGCGCGAATGCGTCGTCGCCCGTGCCCTTCGAGCCCTGCCTGCAGGCAGAAGTGACGGTGACGTTTGCCGTCCCGAAGATCTGCCACCTGTTCGAGCCCTCGGCGAGTCTCTGCGGCGAAGTGATCGTCGCCGACATCTCGATTCCAGAGAAGGCGATCGAGGATGAAAACGTCACGCTCGCGCTGCTCACGCCGCGCGAGCTGCAGCCGCTCGTCGCGCCGCGCCCCGCGTCGACGCATAAGGGCACCTACGGACATCTCGCGGTCGTCGCCGGCTCACCGGGACGAAGCGGCGCAGCCGTGATGTGCGCGATGGGCGCGATCCGCGCCGGCGCCGGCCTCGTGACGGTGATGACGGATGAGGAGACGGCGAAGCTCGTTCATGCCGGCGTGATCGAGGCGATGACGGAGACGGCGCTGTCGCTCGAGAAGAAGTCGGCGGTACTGATCGGGCCGGGGCTCGCGGACGACGACGCGAGCTACGCACGCGTGCGCGCGATGATCGCGGAGATCGAGCTGCCGATGATCATCGATGCATCCGGATTGAACGCGTTCGCATCACGCGCGAGTGAATTGAATCCGCGGAAGCGGCCGCGCGTCATCACACCGCATCCCGGCGAGCTCGCCCGCCTCCTCGGCCGCAGCACGAAGGAGATCAACGGCGATCGGATTGCGTCCGCGCGCGAGGCGGCGCACGTCACGAACTGCGTGACGCTGCTCAAAGGACATCAAACGCTCGTCGCCGATCCCGATGGCCAGGTGCGCGTGAACCCGACGGGAAATCCGGGGATGGCAAGCGGCGGGATGGGTGACGTGCTGGCGGGCGTGATCGGTGCATTGCTCGCGCGAGGCATCGATCCGTTCGAAGCCGCCTGCTGCGGCGCCTACCTGCACGGCCTCGCCGGCGATCTGGTGAAAGAAAAACTCGGCGACACCGGCCTCGCCGCCACCGACGTAGCCCAGCACCTCCCCCACGCCATCGTTAAGTTGAATTCGGGGGTCACACCTGGAAAATCAACTTAACTCCGCGATAATCACCGGTCGTGAAGACGTTTGAATGCCCAACCGAGTCCGACACGACCGAGGCGGGAAAGGAAATCGCCCGCTCACTCGCTCCCGACGCCACCGTCCACCTCGTCGGTGACCTCGGCGCGGGGAAGACGTTTCTGGCGCGTGCAATCGCGGCGGAGCTGGGTGCCGACCCGCGCGAGGTGGCGTCGCCGTCATTCGCGATCGTGCACGAGTATCCGCGGAGGAACGCGCCGCCGATCATTCATATCGACGGCTACCGGCTCTCGGAGAATCGGCGCGAATGGCTGGAGATCGGGATCCCGGAGATCCTCGCCGGTCCCGGCGTCAAACTGATCGAGTGGCCCAAACAGGCGTTCGAAGAATTCGAGGACACCCACGTCGAAGTCCGGATCGAGGTCTCCGCCAACGGCACCCGCCTGATCCAAACCAGTTAAGTTGGTTTTCGGGGGTCACACCTGGAAAATCAACTTAACGGCGTGCCAGGTCGGACCAGTTAAGTTGATTTTCCAGGTGTGACCCCCGAAAACCAACTTAACGTGAGGAGGATGGCGCCGGCGGCGCAGGCGGTGGGGCAGGTGAGGAGGGCCAGGCGCAGGGTCGAGAGGTCGCTGAGCTTGCCGATCAGCGGGGAGCCGATCCCGTACGCCGCGATGTTCACCGTCGAGAAGAAGACGCCGATCGCGAGGCCGCGCAGCCCCGGGCCCGCGATCTCCGTCACATCCGCCGTCGCCGGTCCCACCCACATGATCGCCAGCGCGTAGAGCACGACATTCGTCACGACGAGCAGCACGACGTTATCGACGAACAGCAGCGCGATCCAGAGCGGGATCGAAAGCAACGCGACGATCGACGTGAAGAGCGTCCGCCGGCGCACGCGATCCGAGATCACTCCGCTGAGAATCATCGCCGGAGCCCCGATCACGATCGAGATGATGCCGGCCGCCGTCCCCACCGTCAGCAGACTGAATTTGTGCACTCGCACGAAGAAGGCCGGACCCCAGATCCCGAGGCTGTTCGACGCGAGACCGAGCATCGCGTAACCGGCGCAGAGATAGAGATAGCGCTTCGAACGGAAGAGCACTCCCGCGTCCGGCCTAACATTTGACTGCACCAGCCTCTCTGCGCTCTTCTCGCGCAGAAAGAAAACGAGCACCGCGAGGACCAGTCCGGGAAATCCGAGGAGATAGAACGCCCAGCGCCAGCCGTAGCTCTGCCCGATCCAGCCGCCGAGGAAGAAGGCGAGACCGCCGCCGATGGCGATGCCGGACGCATACACCGACTGCGCCGTCGCACGCATGCGCGCAGGGAAATAATCGGCGAGCAGCGAGAGTGCGGCCGGGCCGAGCGTCGCCTCGCCGACGCCGACCATCACGCGGCACGCGAACAACTCCCAGAAGCCGTGCGCGAATCCCGTCAATCCCGAGAACAGGCTCCAGATCGCGAGCCCGATGCCGATGATCGTCTTCCGCGACGTGCGATCGGCCAGCATCCCCGCCGGCACGCCGAGAAGCGTGTAGAAGATGACGAACGACGTCGTACCGAGCAGCGCGAGTTGCAGATCGGTGAGCGCCATCTCCTTCTTGATCGGCTGAAAGAGAATGTAGATCAGCGTCCGGTCGAGAAAATTGAAGACGTAGACCGTGGTGAGCAGCGCGAGGGCGTACCACGAGTATGCAGGGGCGCGATCTTCGGACGACATGCGCGTGAAGTGTACGGCGGTCTGCTAGTCTCTTGGGCTGTCATGCGAAGACTCGCCACGACTGCGATTGCGCTTCTCACCACCGCAACCCTCTCCGCCCAGGTCGACGCCTCGCGCTTCACGGAAATGCGCTGGCGCATGATCGGGCCGTTCCGCGGCGGCCGCACCGTGGCCGCGGCCGGCGTCCCGCAACAACCCGGCGTCTACTACATCGGCGTCAACAACGGCGGCGTGTGGAAGACCACGGACTACGGCCGCGTCTGGGTGCCTCTCTTCGACGATCAGCCGAGCGGCTCGATCGGCGCACTCGCCGTCGCACCATCCGATCCCAACGTGATCTACGCCGGCAGCGGCGAAGGGCTCCATCGCCCCGACCTCTCCACGGGCGACGGCATGTACAAATCGATCGACGCCGGAAAGAGCTGGACGCATCTCGGACTGCGCGACGCGCAGCAGATCGCGATGATCGCCGTCGATCGTACGAATCCCAATCGCCTGTTCGTCGCAGCGCTCGGGCATCCGTACGGACCGAATCCGGAGCGCGGCATCTTCCGCTCGACCGACGGAGGCGCTTCGTTCGAAAAAGTACTTTACAAGGATGAGAACGTCGGCGCCTTCGACGTCGCGATCGACCCCTCCAATCCGCAGACGGTCTACGCCGTCCTGTGGGAAGCGCGCCAGGGACCGTGGGAGAACGGATACCTCTACGGCGAGCGCAATGGTCTGTTCAAATCGACCGACGGCGGCACGACGTGGCGCGAGCTCACCAACGGCCTCCCGAAAGGCAAAGACCTCGGGCGCATCGGCGTCGAAATCGCGCCTGCGAATCCGCGGCGCATCTTCGTCGTCTGCGGTTCGGACGCGAAATCGGGCGGCGTCTTCCGCTCCGACGATGCGGGCGAGAGCTTCACGAAGATCAATGACGACGAGCGTCTCTGGGGCCGCCCCGGCGACTTCGCCGAAATCCGCACCGATCCCCACAACGCCGATGTCGTCTACGTCGCGAACATCGCTACATGGAAGTCGATCGACGGCGGAAAGACGTTCGCCTCCTTCCGCGGCGCGCCGGGCGGCGACGACTATCACCGCATCTGGATTCATCCCGATGACTCGAACAACATCCTGATCGCCTCCGACCAGGGCGCGATCATCACGGTGAACGGCGGCAGGACCTGGAGCTCCTGGTACAACCAGCCGACGGCGCAGCTCTACCACGTCAACACCAGCAACGGCTTCCCCTATCGCGTGTGCGGCGGACAGCAGGAGAGCGGTTCCGCATGCGTGCCGAGCCGCAGCGACTTCGGCGCCATCACCTTCCACGACTGGCAGCCCGTCTCTGCGGAAGAATATGGATACGCCGTTCCGGATCCGCTCGACCCGAACATCGTCTACGGCGGCAAGCTCTCGCGTTTCGATTACCGGACGAATCAGGTGCAGGATGTGACGCCGAAGGCGCTGCGCGATGCGTCGTTCCGGATGCTCCGCACGCAACCGGTCGTCTTCTCGCCGGTCGATCCGCACATCCTCTACTTCGCGGCGAACACGATGTGGAAGACGGCGAACGGCGGCCGGTCGTGGACGCAGATCAGCCCCGATCTTTCGCGCAAGAGCTGGGACGTCCCCGCGAACGCCGGCGAGTACGCCGGCAGCGACGCGGCGAAGCCGAAGCAGCGCGGCGTGATCTACACGATCGCTCCGTCGCCGCTCGACATCAATCGCATCTGGGCCGGCACCGACGACGGCCTCATTCACGTCACCACCGATGGCGGCAGAAACTGGAAGAACGTGACGCCGCCGCAGCTCGTCCCATGGGCGAAGGTCTCGATCATGGAGGCGTCGCACTTCGACGCGAAGACGGCGTACGCCGCGATCAACACGATCCGCCTCGACGACCTGCGCCCGCACATTCTCCGCACGCGCGACGGCGGCAGCTCGTGGAGCGAGATCACGAACGGCATCCGCAGCGGCGCGACGATCAACGTCGTCCGCGAAGATCCGAAGACGAAAGGACTCCTCTTCGCCGGCAGCGAGACCGAGGTCTGGATGTCGCGCGACGATGGAGAGCATTGGGTGTCGCTCCGCCAGAACATGCCGGCCACGTCGATTCGCGATCTCGTCATCCATGGCGATGACGTCATCGTCGCGACTCACGGCCGCGGCTTCTGGATTCTCGACGACATCCAGCCGCTTCGTGTGCGACAGTCGCCCTCGCCGGCCGCCCTCGTCAAGCCGCAGACCGCGATCCGCTTCCGCTGGAGCAAGTGGCCCGACACGCCGCTGCCGCCGGACGAACCGATGGGACAGAATCCGCCGGACGGCGCGATCATCGACTACGTGCTCGCCGCGAACGCGCAGAGCGTGACGCTCGAGATCCTCGACATGAAGGGCAACCTCGTGCGGCGCTACAGCAGCAGCGACCGGATCGAAGCGCCGAAGGACACCGGCAACGTGCCGTGGTACTGGATCCGCCCGGCGCGCGCGCTCGCGACGTCCGCGGGCATGCACCGCTTCGTGTGGGATCTCCACTACACGCCGAACGAGAAGATCAAGCCTTCCTATCCGATCTCCGCAGTGCCGTATGACACCGCGCCGAATCCGACGTCACCGTGGGTGATGCCCGGCGCGTACAAGGTGCGGCTCACCGTCGACGGCGAGGCGTTCACGCAGCCGCTCACCGTGAAGATGGATCCGCGCGTGAAAGCGACGCGCGAAGAGTTGCAGAAGCAGTTCGATCTCTCGATGAAGGTCGCGAAGCTGATGAAGCCGGCGTCGGAAGATGAAGACGCCGACGAAGACAAAGCGACGACGCTCTTCAACATTCTGCAGGGATGCGACTGCGCACCGACCGCGCAGTTGATCGACGCTGTGTCTGCGTTAGACCACTAACGCGTCACATTTGCGCCGCTCAGCACCACCGCGATCCGCTCCTCCGGCTGCGGCACGTACTTCTTCGCCAGCACGGCCGCGAACGCCGTCGCGCCGCCCGGTTCGACGGCGAGCCGCGCCACGGACCACAGCATCTCCTGCGAGCGCACGATCTCCTCATCGCTGACGAGCAGCACGCGCTCGACATGCTTTTGCACGATCGGGAAGACCCGCGCGCCGATCCTCTTCGGCGCGAGCGAGTCCTTCGCCACGCTGCCCGTCTCGGCGTCGACAGGCTCTCCCGCTTCGAGCGCCTTCGTCAGCGTCGGGGCGTGCTCGGGCTCCACTCCGATCACCTTCACGTTCGAATCCGCGAACCATGAGGCGATGCCGGCGATCAGTCCCCCACCACCGACTGCAGCAAGCACGGTGGTGATCTCCGGCGCCTGCCGCTCGAGCTCGAGGCCGATGGTTCCCTGCCCGCGCATCGTGTCGTCATCGTCGAAGGCGTGCACGCCGAGGGCGCCGGATTGCGCACGATACTTCTCGCTCTCTTCGAAGGCGATGCCGTAGTGCTCGCCGATGATCACGAGATCGGCCCCCGCATCGCGGATCCGCGCCACCTTCGCCGCACTCGAGACCTCGGGCACGAAGATCTTCGCCCGCACGCCGAGCTTCTTCGCCGCGAGTGCCACGGCAGCACCGTGATTGCCGCCCGATGCGGCGACGACACCGGCGGGAGGAATCCGCTTCGAGAGCAGATTCGTGAATGCGCCGCGCGCCTTGAACGAGCCGCCATGCTGCAGGAACTCCAGCTTCAGCACGATCGGAAACGGATCGAGTCCGAAGTCGGCAGCGTTGAGACGGACGACCGGAGTCTCGCGGATGTGCGGCGCGATCGTCTTGTATGTTTCCTGAATCTGCGATCGCTGGATCATGGAATCAGCAGGACCTTTCCCGTCGTCTTTCGTCCTTCGAGATCGCGATGCGCCTGCTGCGCATCCGCCAGCGCGTACTTGTGGCCAACGCGCAGCTTCAGCTTTCCCGACACGATGTCGCCGAGGACGCCGGAAGCGCGATGCTCGAGCTCGGCGCGCGTCGCGATGTAGTGCGCCAGCGTAGGCCGCGTGAGAAACAGCGAGCCTTTGCGCGAGAGCAGAATCGGATCGAAGGGCGGCACCGCGCCGCTCGCTCCGCCGAAGAGCACGAGATAGCCGCGCGGACGAAGAACCTCCAGATCCTTGTCGAAGGTCGTCCTGCCGACGCCGTCATAGACAACGTGCACGCCTTTGCCGCCGGTCAGACGCTTCGTCTCCGCCTCGAAGTCATGCGTCGAGTAGTTGATGACCTCATCCGCTCCCGCTTCCCGCGCGAGCGCGACCTTCTCCTCGGATCCGGCCGTGCCGATCACCTGCGCGCCGATGTTCTTCGCCATCTGCACGAGCAGCAGTCCGACACCGCCGGCCGCAGCGTGAATCAGCGAGGTCTCACCCGCGGCGAGCGGATAGCTGTCATTCACGAGATAGTGCGCGGTCATTCCCTGCAGCATCGCCGCGGCGGCCTGCTCGAAGTCGAGCTTCTCGGGAATCACGACGAGCCGCGTGGCATCGACGACGGCGTACTCGGCATAGCTGCCCTGCAGGCCGGTGTACGCCACGCGATCGCCAACCTTCACGTTTCGCACGCCCGCACCCACCTTCCCAACGACGCCCGCCGCTTCCTGTCCGACGGTGAACGGCGTCTGCGACGGATAGCGCCCTTCGCGAAAGTAGACGTCGATGAAGTTGACGCCGATCGCTTTGATCTCGACCAGCGCCTCGTGTTCCTTCGGCTCCGGCACCGGCAAATCGACGAGCTCCAGCGCCTCGGGACCACCAACAGCGCGAACCTGAATGGCTTTCATGTTCTGAGCTCCTTACACAACCGCGACGACGTCGATCTCGACGAGCACATCGAGCGGAAGCCGTGAGACTTCGATCGTCGTGCGCGCAGGAAAATCGGAAGTGAAGTATTTCGCGTAGACGGCATTCATCGCGGCGAAGTCGCCCATGCTGCGGAGATAGACGCGCGACTGCACGACATTCTGCAGACTCGTTCCCGCTGCGTCCAGAATGGCTTTCACGTTGAGGATCGTACGTTCGGCCTGCGTGGCGACATCCCCTTCGACGACTTTCTGCGTCGATGGATCGAGCGCGACCTGACCGGAGACGAAGACGAAGCCGTTGGCCTTCACTCCCTGCGAGAAGGGACCAATGGAGCGGGGTGCATCCGAGGTGCTGACGATCTCTTTCATGAGGAGGGATCTTGTCACAGGCGCGCAACGGATTCGCGAGATCATCCGGCGTTAGAATCGGCGTGTCAGTCCCCGCCCACCCCCATGAACTTCCATCCGGTCATCTCCCGCTGGTTCTCTGAAACCCTCGGCTCCCCCACCGACGTGCAGCAGCGCGGCTGGGACGCGATCCGCCAGGGACGCCATACGCTCATCGCAGCGCCGACGGGCTCGGGCAAGACGCTCGCCGCGTTTCTCACCGCGCTCGACGATCTCTTCGTCGAGTCGTTGACGGCACCGTTGCCCGACGAAGTGCGCGTCGTCTACGTCTCGCCGCTCAAGGCACTCAGCGCCGACATCCACAAGAATCTCGCCGAGCCGCGGCGCGGCATCCGGCGCATCGCGGAAGAGCTCGGTTTCGATCCGCCGCGCATCACCGCCGCAGTCCGCACCGGCGACACGACGCAAAGCGAGCGGGCGGCGATGCTGCGCAAGCCGCCGCACATCCTCGTGACGACTCCCGAGTCGCTCTATCTTCTGCTGACCGCGGAGAAGAGCCGCGGGATCCTGCACACCGTCCGCACGGTGATCGTCGACGAGATTCACGCCGTCATCGGCACGCGCCGCGGCGCACACCTCGCCATCACCCTCGAGCGCCTGCAGCGCGTCGCAGAGCGCGAGGTGTTGAGGATCGGCCTTTCCGCGACGCAGAAGCCGATCGAGGAGGTGGGGAATTATCTTCGCGGGGCGAATGGGGAGGATGGGACGAATGGGACGGATAGGACCGATAGGACGGATGGGACAAATGAACCCATCCGTCCCATCCGTCCCATCCGTCCCATACGTCCCATCCAAATCATTGACGCAGGCCATCGCCGCGCGATGGATCTCTCGATCGAGATCCCGCGCTCCAGCGTCGAGACCGTGATGTCGCACGAGGTCTGGACCGAGTATTACGACCGGCTCACGCAGCTCATTCACGAGCACAGGACGACGCTCGTCTTCGTCAACACGCGCCGCATGGCGGAGCGCGTCGCGCGGCACCTCAGCGAACGCCTCGGTGAAGCGGCGGTCACGGCCCATCACGGGAGCCTCTCGAAAGAGAGCCGCCTCGATGCGGAGACGCGGCTGAAGAACGGACAGCTCAAGGCCCTCGTCGCCACCGCGTCGCTGGAGCTCGGCATCGACATCGGCCACGTCGATCTCGTCTGCCAGATCGGCTCGCCGAATCGCATCTCGACGTTTCTGCAGCGCGTCGGACGTTCGGGCCACACCATCAGCGGGATGCCGAAGGGGCGCATCTTTCCGACGACGCGCGACGATCTCGTCGAATGCGCCGCGCTGCTGCGCGCCGTGCGGCAGGGCGAGCTCGATCGCATCCTCACGCAGGAGGCGCCACTCGACGTTCTTTCGCAGCAGATCGTCGCCGAGTCCTCGTGCGACGACTACAGCGAAGACGAGCTCTACGCGCTCGTCAAGCGCGCGTGGCCGTACCGCGATCTCGCGCGCAACGATTTCGACGAGGTGCTGCGGATGGTTGGGGAAGGCTTCGCGACGAAGCGCGGCCGGCGCGGCGCGCTCGTCCATCGCGACGAAGTGAACGGCCGCGTGCGCGGACGCCGCGGCGCGCGCATGCTGGCCATCACGTCCGGCGGCGCGATCCCCGAAGTGGCCGACTATCGCGTGCTGCTGGAGCCGGACGACACGTTCGTCGGCACGCTCAACGAAGACTTCGCGATCGAGAGCACCGCGGGCGACATCTTCCAGCTCGGCAACACGTCGTGGCAGATCGTGCAGGTGGCGAGCGGCGTGGTGCGCGTCGCGGATGCGAAGGGTGCGCCGCCGACGATTCCCTTCTGGCTCGGCGAGGCGCCGGCGCGCAGCGATGAGCTTTCGCGAGCCCTGAGCGATTTCCGCGAGGGCGCAACGACGCCGGAATGGGTCGTATCCGAAACCGGCATCGGATCCGAGGCGGCCGGAGAGATCGTCAACTACTTGACCGAAGCGCGAAATGCCCTCGGCGCGATGCCGGCTCAGCAGACTCTGATCCTCGAGCGCTTCTTCGACGAGTCGGGCGGCATGCAGCTCGTCCTGCACGCGCCGTTCGGCAGCCGCATCAACAGGGCGTGGGGCCTTGCGCTGCGCAAGCGTTTCTGCCGCCAGTTCAATTTCGAATTGCAGGCCGCAGCCACCGAAGACGCCGTGCTGCTATCACTGGGACCGCAGCATTCGTTCCCGCTGGCCGATGTGTTCCGCTATCTCCATCCCGCGACCGCGCGCGATGTGCTGATCCAGGCGATGCTTGCCGCGCCGTTCTTCCAGACGCGCTGGCGCTGGAACACGACGATCTCGCTCGCCATCCCGCGCAATCGCGGCGGCAGGCGGATTCCGCCCCAGCTGCAGCGATCGATGGCCGACGATCTGATGGCCGCCGTCTTTCCCGATGCCGCGGCGTGTCCGGAAAATCTGCCCGGCGATCGCGAGCTGCCCGATCATCCGCTCGTCAACCAGACCGTGCGCGACTGCCTCGAGGAGGCGATGGACTTCGAAGGCCTCGCGCGTGTCCTGACGAAGATCCATGCCGGCGAGATCACCTGCATCGCACGCGACACGACGGAGCCGTCGCCGCTCGCGCACGGAATCCTCAACGCGAAACCCTACGCGTTCCTCGACGATGCCCCGCTCGAAGAGCGCCGCACGCAGGCGGTGATGACGCGCCGCAGCACGGCAAGCGATCTGGGGATGCTCGACGCGGCGGCGATCGAGCGCGTGCGCGAAGAAGTGCGGCCCGATCCGCGCGATGCGGATGAACTGCACGACGCGCTGCTCACGTTCGGATTTCTCCTGCCCGAGGAAGTGGAGGCGCCGGAGCTCTTCGAGACGTTGCGGAAATCAGAGAGATGCGTGCAGGTCTCCGCCACTCGTCTCTTCATCGCCGCCGAGCGTCTCCCCGAGCTTCTCGCCGTTCACGATCTCGAAACGAACATCAGCATCCCCAAATCGCGCCAGCGCGAGTGGTCGCGCGAAGATGCGCTCGTGGAGCTCGTGCGCAGCCGCCTGGCTCTCACCGGGCCGGCGACGGCGGCGACTCTTGCGCGCTCGCTCGCTGTCGATGAATCTGAGATCGACAACGCGCTGCTCAGGCTGGAGTCGGAAGGCGTCGTGCTCCGCGGCTCGTTCGAGTCGCGCGCACAGGAGTGGTGCGACCGGCGCCTCCTCGCGCGCATCCATCGCTACACGTTGAATCGTCTCCGCGCCGAGATCGAGCCCGTAACGGCGCAGGATTTCATGCGCTTCCTCTTCGCATGGCAGCACGCCGCGCCGGCATCGCGGCTCACAGGCATCGACGGACTGCGCGTGGTGATCGCGCAACTCGCCGGCTTCGAGATCCCCGCCGCCGCGTGGGAGAAGTTCATTCTGCCGCTGCGCGTCGAGTGCTATGAGCCATCGATGCTCGATCAGCTCTGCTTCAGCGGCGAGGTTCGCTGGGCCAAAGGTGTCGCGATCTTTCCGCGCGGGCACGCGATCGCGGCGAGCGAGCCGCCGCCTCTTTCCGCGGGTGCGCAGTTCGTGCTCGAGACGCTCCGCACGCGCGGCGCTTCGTTCGCGCGCGACCTCGCCGGCGGCGAGGAGATCGACCAGCTCGCGGCCGCCGGACTGATCACGAACGACGGCTTCATCACACGGGCTCATGGACGCTGGTCGATCGTCGAGCGTGCGGCCGAGTGCGATGTCGAGCAGGAGGCGTGGCTCTATCTGCGACGGTACGGCGTCGTGTTCCGGCGGCTGCTGACGCGCGAGTCGGGCGCATCGCCATGGCGCGAGCTCGCGCGCGTCTATCGCCGGCTCGAAGCGCGCGGAGAGATCCGCGGCGGACGCTTCGTCACCGGTGTGTCGGGCGAACAATTCGCGCTGCCTGATGCCGTGGAGACGATGCGGGAGATCCGCAGAACGAACGGCGACGACCGCGTGATCGTCATCAGCGCCGCCGATCCGTTGAATCTCGCCGGAATCCTGACGACCGGCGATCGCATCCGCGCAATCCCCGCAACGCGCATCGCCTATCGCAACGGCGTCGCCGTGTCCTACATGGAAGGCGACTTCCTCCGCCCGATCACCAATCCCGACATGGAAACCGCCGCCGCCCTCGCCGGCCGAAGAGTCCCCGTAGCCTCCGGTTTCGTCGGCCGTTAAGTTGGTTTTCGGGGGTCACACCTGGAAAATCAACTTAACTGGCCCAACCTGGCACGCCGTTAAGTTGATTTTCCAGGTGTGACCCCCGAAAACCAACTTAACGCGAGGATCGTCAGGTCGTCGGCTCGCTCGTTGGAGTGCTTGCGGACGGCGGCGACGAGGGCGCTGGTGACTGCGTGGGCGCGTGGCGGCGTGCTGCGCAGCACGGCCTCGATGCCTTCGCGGCCGAACTCCCTCTCGTCGCACGAGGCCGCCTCGGTCACGCCATCGGTGTAGAGCACGATCATCTCGCCGTCGCCGAGCGTGAACGCGCCGGCGCTCCACGACGACTGCTCGATCACTCCGACGACCGGCCCCGTCGACGAGATCGCGGCGACCGAGCCATCCGCGCGCACGATCAGCGGCGGGCAGTGCCCCGCATTCACGATCTTCGCGCCGCCGTCATCGCAAATCCATCCGATCACCGCGGTCGCGAACCGATTGCGCGGCAGCAGGGGGAGGAGGAACTCGTGCAGGCGCGACATCGTCGTCGCCGGATTGCACCCCGCGCGCGCACACGATGCGATGCGATGCTCGAGCTCCTCCTGGATCATCGCCATCACGAGCGCCGCCGGCAGCCCCTTCCCCGCGACATCGCCAATCGCGAACCATGTGCGATCCGCCGCGCGATGCGTGAACCAGAAGTCTCCGGTGAAAGCGCGCGACGGAATCGAGATCGCGTGGACGTCCACTATGCAGCGACGACAGGCTGGCAGTTTCTGCATGGCCGGTACCCGTGCTCGAGCGCAACCTCCGCATCGCGGAACGGCACCCGGTTCTCTTCGCGAATCCGATTCGCGTCCTTGCAGGTCGGGAAGCAGAAGACGTGCGTGGTCTTCGAGCCGATGTAGCGCACATGCTCGCGCGCCAGCCGCTCGAGCTCTTCGACATCCACCCCTTCGCTCGCGAGCAGCGTCCGCTTCATCTGCGGGCCGAACGCATAGTTGCCGATGCCTCCCGCCGACGGCACGACGCGGTGACATGGGACGACGAAAGGGACCATGTTCTTCGCGATCACATTCGCGACGGCGCGCACCGCGCGCGGCCGTCCGATCTGCTTCGCGACCCACGCATACGTGCGCACCTCTCCGCGCGGAATCCGGGTCAGCATCTGCAGCACGTCGTGCTCGAGGTCGTTCGTCTCGTCGAGATCGACCTTCGGCGCATCCACCCCTTCGCCGTGAAGCGCCGCGAGGACCTGGCGCTTCAGCGCGGGAGGAATGGGAGCGGAGCGCAGCACGCGTCCGAACCGCTTCGCGTAACGCGAGCGGAGCTCTTCGAGCGAATCGCCCGTGGTGATCATCCGGATCCGATCCTTCGAGAACGCGACCCAGACGCTCTCCACCTGATCGTATGCGTCCGCGATCGCATCGAGGCAGGAGGCCGGCGGCGCCAGCACGAGCGACTTCACCGCGTGCGCGAGATGCTCGACATCGCCCGTCGACGCGTTGCAGCTTCTGCACGTCGCGAGGTGGCTCTCCACCGCGATCTTCTCGATCGTCGAGAGCTCCTCCGTGCGGAGCGCATCGATTCGAGTCAGTACAGATCTACATTGCATACGCCACTCCCTTCTGTTCCAGCGCATCGCGCAACAGCTTCAGCGAGCGGAACACCTTCCCCCGCAACGCGGCTTCGCTCGTCCCGACGGTCTTCGCAATTTCCGCGTAGGGCATCTCTTCCATGAACCGGAGAACGATGAGCTCGCGGGCATCGACGGGCAGCAGCGCCATGGCACCCTTCAGCAGCTCGATCTCCTGCTTGCGCTCGAGATCCGTTCCCTCCAGCGTGACGAACGGCCCGAGGCGGCCGTCATCGAATGCGTCGAGCGGCTGCTCGAGGGTGCTGCGCTTCGAGCGCCGCTTGTTCAGGCAGAGGTTGCGGACGGTGCGAAAGAGCCACGGCCGCAGCGCGAGCGCCGAACATCGCGCCTCGTCGTACTGACGCGTCAGCGCCCTGTGCGCGCGCATCATCGCGTCCTGAACCACTTCCTGCGCGTCGAACGCGTTCTGCAGGATGCCGTGCGCGTAAGTGAAGAGAGGTCTTTCGAAGCGATCGATGAGCCGCTCGAACGCCCCCGGCTCACAGCGATGGACCGACACGGCGAGGTTGTCGGTCGCGTCGCCGGTCGGTTGGCTGGCCGCCTCGCCGCCGGTCCACGAGTTCTTCATATCCTCAACAACACGCGAAGTCCCCTCCGCGTTCGGGATGGCCTACAGCGTCTGTCGAACGGCCTGCAGTTTCTCGATGAATCGCGATGGCTCATAGGAATCGCGGCTCTTGAGCTCCTTGAAGAGGTCGTCGATGGCACGCGTCATGGGACTCTTGAGGAGTTTCGGATTCCGGCGCGTGAGATCGCTCGACAACGTCTGGAGCGCAAGTGCGACATGCTCGGCCGAATGCACATCGGAGCGGGCGATGAAATCGCGATCGTCGATGATCGCCATCATCATCGAACGCACTTCCCTGTCGGACCACGAGAGGTTGTCGACGGCGTGCAGAACCTGCTCCGTCAGCTCCCGTGCGTGATCGGCGGCAGCGGCCGTGCGGAGTGGCTCGTTCATGTGCGAGACACTCGTTCCCACTTCCCTGACGACCGCATCGAGCGAGGCGCGTGCGGCGGGATCGGCGCGATCGATGATGAGGCGGAGCACGGCCCAATGCTGTGGACTCCACGCCGGCAGGCCGGCTCGCCCTTCCCAGCCGCGTTCCTGGCGCCACGTGCTGGTTGCCAGCGAATGATGGCAGTTGTAGCAGCTCATATCGGAGAACTCGGGCCACTTTTCGCCCCGCGCGTGGCGCGCGAGATTGGACATCGATGCGCTGAATGCGATGACCTGGCCCGTTGCCCAGGCGCGAACGCCCTGCCGTTCGGAATGGCGCTTCCAGTGTGGAGGCATCGTTTCGGTGTAGTTGTCGAGCTCGAACGCGAGGAGCGGATGTCCCGACGCAATGAGCTCGTGATCGACTTCGCGCCTGCTGTCGCTCAGGTGGCAGGAGAGGCAGAGTGTTGCGCGTGGCGTCAGGGGGCGCAGATCGTTCATGCCCCGCGCGACCGACTGTTCGTGAGTCCAGCCCGGCTCGCTATGCTCGGCCCGCCATCCTCCGGCCGGACCGTGACAGGCTTCACACTGAACGCCGTCGTCGAGATCGATGTGGCCGCTGACCTTTTCCGCCGGCACACGGGTCGAGTGACAATCGAGGCAGACACCTTCCTCATACGCCTTCCTGCGCAAATGCATGTTGCGAGCGATGCGCGCGGAGCGCTGGTCGAAGAGAACGTTGTACGCCTTGGCGTGGCGGTCGGCATTGAGCCACGTGAAGTACTCGTTCTGCAGCACACTCGTCGTATTGAGAGCCACCGTGCTCCCATGACAGCCTCCATTCGTACAGGAGGCCACACCGACATACGTGCCGGGCTTGCTCTCGCTGGCGGCCGGGGATGCCGGTTGGGGAGTAGGTGCAGCCGCCGGTTGGGCCGCAGGCTGTTGCGGTACGGCGCCCAGGAGGGCCAGAACGGTAATCGCTAACAACGAACGTCTCATCATCGTCGTCACCTCGTCGGGGGTGTCGTCGGAGTCTCACTGACGGTGTAGAGCTTCTGGTCACGTAAATAGAGGCGCTGCATCTCCTGCAGCGTCATGGGCCGTGCGCCGATGCGGTTGAAGATCGAGACCTGGTTGCCGCTCTCATCGACCGCCCGATCGCGATCGAGTCCCTTGGAGACGGCCAGCGCCGGCCCTTCCGTCTGACGTTTCGCGATCAGGTGCGGCACCGGGCGCGGACTGAATCCCGCGTATTCCGGCAGCCATTCGGGCGATGTCAGCTGAACGACCTTGAACCCGTACTTGCCATCAGCGACATAGGCGAAAGCGCTGGCATTGGTCGACGCGACTTTGATGTCGGTCGTATCTTTCAATTCCCCGTTCGCATCGAAGGACTGGTCGACAAACGGGTGTTCCGGCTTCTCGATGTCGGCGATGACCATGCCGCGAGCGCCGGCGGCAATGTAGGCATACGTCCGCGCGACATAGACGCTGCGCGCGTCGTTCAACGGCAGGGACGCCACGACGGCCGGATGCAGCGGGTCGGTGATGTCGACGGAATGCAGCCCGTTCCTGTCGGTGACGAACGCGTAGCGGAACTGAACCGCGATCGAGGTCGGCTGCTGAATGCTGTCGATGGCGGCGACGATCTTCGGCTCCAGCGGTTTGTCCACGTCGACCACAACCAATCCCTGATCGCACCCGATGAACACCCAGCGGCCTGCAACGGCGATCGCCCGAGCGCCCTTCAACCGTCCGCCGGGATTGAAAACGACATCCCGCTTCAGGAAATTGTTCGACGGATTGCCGTCCGTCAGCGTACTGACATCGACCAGGACCAGCCCCTCTTCGCGATCGGCGATGTACGCGTAGCGATAGAGCGGGTGAATCGGCTGCTCCTGATTCTCGGGGATGGCCTGCGTCCGGCGATTCGGCGCCATCGGCATCGTCGTCGGCAGCGCGACGGCCGCCGCGTCGCGCGTCTTCACATACGTACGCTGCCCGCGCGGCGAAACCGGCGCGGTACTGATCCGTTCCGAATAGTCCTTGTTATCGACATTCGCGATGTCATAGACGATGAAGCCCTCTTCACCGTTCGCCGTAAAGAGATACTCACCCCGCATCTGAACACTGAGAGCATTTCCGTGATGATGCTGTGCCGTCTTCAGCTCGAGTTTGCCGTCCAGGTGCTTTTTGTAGTCGTCGGGATAGACGATCTGCTGCAGCGTCGAGCCGATCACGGCCTGAGGCTCGTCCCAGCCCGTCACTTCGACAGCCTCGACCCCATGTTTTCCTTCTGCCACGTACGCATAGCGGCCGATGAAATTCACGAAGTTCGTACCCTGCAGCAGCACCTGCGCGAGCCAGGCATTGTTGTCATTGTCCTTCGTGACGTGACAACTGCCGCAGCCCTGTGTCTCCGTCGACCGTACCGTGTGCGGCACATGGGGATTGAATGCCTGTGAACTGTACCCCGGAGCACTGATCGGCGGCTGCTGGATATAGATCCGGTCGCGCAGAGCATTCGTGGAACTGATGACGAGCGCGCTGGAGGAACGGACCGGCGCGATCTTGTGGCCTTTCGTCGTGCCATTGACACCGATCATGAACGCATCGGTGCGGATGACCTGCGGGTTATACGACGCATAGTTGCGGGTCGTCGAGCCTTCGTAATGATGCATGGCGGACTTCGAATTGGCCTCCTGCGGCAGATGACAACCGGAACATGACGTCATCCAGGACGTGTGGCACGCATAGCAGGTCATCTTCGCGTCGGAATGCGCGCGCTTCATCTCATCGCCAGGGACGCCCCACGTCGAGCCGTCGCGCTGAATCGTCTTGGCATACGCCGATTTCTCGTTGTAATGAGGATTGCCCGGCGTAACGGAGTCCTTGACCTGAACCACCTCCCATTGCAGATCGGGCGTGAGCATCGAGCGCTGGTAGAGCCGTCCATCGATCCACGCAAAACGGCGCCGCCCGAACGGCGTAGTCCCCATGGTGAGATCCGTTCCTCCTTCCGGCGCGGAAGGACCGCTGGTGTGCAGGTTCGTATAGCGGTCGGTATTGCCGTGGCAGTCCTGGCACTCGATCTCGATATTGTTGCCGTACTCGCCATACAACTGCCCATCGCCATGTTCGTCCTGTGAGAAATGACAATCGGCGCAGTGCATCCCCTTCTCCAGGTGAATATCCTGCAGGTGGACGGCTCTCTTGAATTTCTGCGGGTCGTCAAACGGCACCTTGTTGCCCGCGGCATCGAGGAGATTCCCCTTGCGGTCACGCTTGTAGACGGCCATGAAGTTCCAGCCATGACCGTGATAGTCCGCGAACTGAGTGTTCGAGGCCTTCGCGTTGAGCGAAGACACATTCTCGAGAAAGTTCGAATCTGTCCACAATCCGCGAACAGCCGCACCTTCCGGATTGTGCTCCAGTGAAGCGCGTTTCTCCTGCTCCGTCGGATAGCGCTGTTTTTCCGGCCACAGCAGCCTTCCGTCCGTCTCGTAGTCCCACATCGTGTAACCGAGGTAGGTGTTGACGAAGGAATTGGGCTGGTGCATGTGACAGCTCATGCACTGGCTGGTGGGAACGGCACGCGTGAACTGATGAACGATCGGGTGGCCCTTTTCGCCCTTCGGAATCGTCTTGTCGGCAGTCTGCGTCAGGCCTGTGTTGCCGAATCGCGCGTAGTCGCCGGAATGCAGTGGATCGCGATCGTTTGCGTAGACGACGTGACAGGCCGAACAGCCGCTGGAGCGATAGTCGCCAGGGTGATCGTTGGTACCGAGGAACGAGAGGTGCGGATCATTGAGACGGGTCTTGTGAAGATTGATGATCGCCGGGCTGATGCGCAGCCCGGTTCCCCGTCCGCGGTTCCCCAGCTTGATATCCGGCCGGCCGGCTTCTTCTCCCGGGTTCGGATTCCCGATCTCGGGAGGCATCGAGCCCTGGGCAATGCCTCCGCGCTCGAATGCACGGAAGTATTCGCCGGGCTGAATGATCTCCCAGCGCGGAAGCGGGAGGAGTTGCTGCAGCGCTCCGTTAGCCACCTGGCGCGGAGTGGGGGGATACGCGGGCTTGATCGCGCGGGCTTTGCCATCGCGATCGTAGCTCTCACCGAGTATGGCGGTCTTGAAGGGAAGAATGCCGTTGGCGTACCCGGCGGCTGCCCAGAAGACGGCCGTCGTCGTCATCGTGCTGCGCGGAACGGCATTGACCTGTTTGACGTGACAGCCACCGCACGTCTCCGGCGCAACCCGGAGATCGCCGGGGTTGACGAACTTCACGAACTCGTATGATTCGTCCAGTAATGCCGTATAGGACTGCGGCGGATTGGCCGATGTTTTCCAGATTTCGGGATGGCGCGGCCGGATGTGCGCCGCCTCTTTGGTCGTGGCGCCGGCATCGCCGCCATGACAATCGACACAACCAATGCGTACCGCCGCCGAAGGATGCATCGGCTCGATACCGGCGTGGCACTTGATGCAGCCGGCACTCTTCGCATCGGCCTCGTTCCTCGTCTGATTCACAATCCGCGGGCGCGAGACCTCGGCATCCGGTGGCGCGCCCGGAATCAGGGTGGCAATCGCTAGTACGACGACGGTCCGAATTCGCATCGTCACCTCAGAACGTCAGGACAATATTGCTGAATGCGTGATAGAGCGTGCGCTTGCTTTCGTAAATGTCTTCGAATCCACGCCCCGGAAGAAATGCCGCCGTTCCGCCCACAATCACTATGTTTTGATTGAGGAACGGCCGGTAACGCAGCCCGATGGAGAGATCGGTGCCGAGCGAGCGGTGAATGTTGCCCTGAAACAGCAGCGCTTCGATTGGCTTCGCGGTATCGAGACTGATGTAGTTCGCGTTGAAGAGGGCCTTGAGGCGCGGCGTGACGTCGATATCGACTCCGGCAGTCACGAGACGCGTCCCGGGATTGACGAAATTGGGCTGCCCTTCGTCCTTGCTCGTGCGGAGATCATTGAGCAGGCTGCCCCGTTCGACGAGTGATACGCCGCTCCCGGCCAGCCTGATACCCAGCCGGTTGAAGAAACTGAAGCCGCCGCCGGCAAAGGCCGGCGCCTCGAAGATCGCGTCGAAGCCGCTGGCATTGCGATCGCGAGGAGACTTGTCTCCGCTCGCATAAAAGAAGCCGATCCGCGGCCGGTACCAGTCGTGGTCGTAGGAGAGCTCGAGCGCGGCCATTCCGGCGCCGATCCGCACGCGGTTGTTCCGGTCCAGCTTCGGATCGTAACCGGCGAGAGGATTCAGCGAATCGCGTCCGGTGACGTAATAAAGGGCCTGATCGACATTGATCCGGCCGAAGTGCCCGAGCCCCGCTTCGCCCAGATAAACGGCGTTGATGCTATGCGGCTGAAAAACACCGATGGGCGCCGGCCGTACGAGCCCGCCGTTGCGGTCGTACTTGACGTCCGCAGCGTCATGCAGCACGTGAATGCTGAATTCCTGCGTATACCCGCGCCGGAAAAAGTCCTGCATGTACAGGTTGGCAACTCCAACCTGCTGGCCGCGCCGCTCGAAGTTCGTATTGAGTCCGCTGTTGGTTTCCTTTTCGCGGCGATCGAAAATCGCGACGTTGTACTGATAGCGGTTGGATGCCTTGTTGCCGAAGAGCCGGACTCCAAGATTCGTGTCGGTGAAAATGAAGCCGCGGAAGTCGCTGCTGAACGGCTGCGAGCCGGCCCGTATCGACAGGAAGTCGAAGTTGGGCGAGAGGTCGCGCAGCTTGCGCTCATAAAAAAGCTCCTGGACCGAGAGGTAGGCATCGTCGCGAGTCGTGCCGCGCCGCACATCCGGCTTCACGATTGCGTTTTCCGCGACGCGCTGGTGGTTGTAGTTCGCGATCAGCGAAATCTTCAACCGCTGCCGGACCGGCTGGAATGCAGTGTCTCCCTGGAAGAGATCCGCCGAAACGATGAACGTCTGAAGGATCGTGCTCTGCTCGTCCTTTCCGAAGAAATGAATGCTCTCCGGCTTGTGCGCGCTCACGCCGGAAGGCGTTGGCAGCGTGCGCGATTCGAACAGAGTGTCGGACACGCCCGTGAGCGAAAGGAACGTGTCCGGGCCTCGGAACGGAAAGTCGCCCTTATAGAGATTTTGATTGTAGGGATCCAGCTTTCCGCGCGAGTGCTCGTCGAGCTCATAAGGAGGCGGCGTAATGCGCCAGCGATCGGTCATTGCGAGGAAGTCCTCGCTCAGATTGGGAAGCGATCCATAGATGATGGGAGGCTCGACCGGCCACTGGCGCTGCAGAAAACCGGGCAATTGGACCCGTACGAGCTGCTCGGCCGTTGCCTGACCGACCGTCACAACGGCCGAGTACGTTCCGGTCTCCAGCGGGGCAGTCCAGCTCACCAACCATTTGCCGCCGGCTTCCACAGTGCCCGACGCGGATTGTGACTCGATCGTGACGCTGACCGGCGTCCCCGGTGGCGCGGTCGTTGTTCCGGCAATCGTGAAGGGGATTCCTGCTGCAAACAATGGTTGATCGCCGTTGATGTGAATCTCCTGCGCGCGGAGCTGCAGGCAGAGAGAAAGTAGAAGCGCGCCGGTGAAACGCCCGATATTCAATCGCACGATGTTCCTCCGCATTCGGTGACACCTTCCGGATGGCGGGGGAACTTGAACATGGGGAGACGCACGTGATCGATGAAGATGCGGTCAGCCCATGACTGCGGTTTCGGCAGCAGATCGCCGGCAGCAAGCACGGTCACATAATCGTCCTGCTCGACGCCGTCGCCGCTGATGCCGAGGCCCCCGGCGAGGGTTCCGTTTCGATAGAGAGGAGTTGCGCCGGGGAAGAAAACGATTCCATTCTGATTCGGATTCGTCAATTGCGATCCCTGGGTGCAGGGATTGGTTAGATCCTTCACGAAGAGAGGATAGAAAGGTCCCTGGCGCACCTTGAAAGCGCGGGAATCGATGCCGGGCGGAAACAGCGGCTGCGCGCCGAATCCGATGGTGCGATTGGTCACCGCGGTTCCCGCAGGAATTCCGGGCAAATCGATGGTCGTCGTGCTGAAGTAGACGACATTGCGCGATTTCGCCACGGCGACGTCCGTCGAGAAGACGGTCGTATCGGGCATACGGTAGATCGCCAGCAGCGTGCCGTCCAGGTCGGATACCGCAATGGTCATGCGCGCATAGCTGTTGAGAGGAAGCCGGATTGCACCGCGCGTCCGTTTCGAAGCGGCAATGGCCCGCTGCACGATCGCGTCGACGTCGGCGGCCGAAAGCTTCGAGCCCGCGACAGGGCCGGCCAGATATCCGTTCGCCGCACAACCGCCTGCATTCGGTCCGATCACGTAGGATCCCGCAACGGTGGATGCCGGGGTCGGAACGCTCGGCGGCGGCTGCAGACCGACCGGCAGGCCGTCGTCGTTGAACTTCAAACGCTGATCGGGACCAAGGAATGGAAGGCGGATGCCGTCGATGAACACATTCCCGGGTTCCGGGAGAGGGTAGGCGGGTACGGGGACGATTCCTGTTGCCTCCGAGCCGAACGCACCCATGACCGCGGCATATTCGTCGAGTTGATCCGAATCGCCGCCGGCCCCGACGACGCCGATGCCTCCCACCAACTGTCCGCCGGTGACGATGCCTTCCCTGGCGCGTTTCAGTCCTTCCGCCGGAATGCGATAGAGAGGGATACCTCCCGCGAGCACGGAGCTCGAATCGCTGTCTTGCTGATCGAGTTTGCCGGTCACGATCCCCGGCCCGCATCCGGATGTATTCCCGGGTGCACAAGGACCACCCTTCACCGACGTTGCCGGAGGGGTGCACTTGTTCGTATTGAACGTCACATTGAGGTCACAGCCGCGATTGGTGTTCTCGATTCCATAAAGCGCGGCGTTGGGTGCGTTGACGACGCCCGGCGGAAAATGAATACCGCTGATGAAGCGTACTGTACGAGAGGAGAGTGGCGCCTGATTGTGACTGAAGAACGCGGCAGTGCGGGCCACGCCGACGGCGGTGTCGTCATTGGCAGAGCCGGCGCCCGTCTGGCGGAACAGAGCGAGCACTCGCCCTCCGCGGTCGACGACTGCAATCGTCATCGGAGCGGAGGACAGAGACTGCGCCGCCGCGGTAACGATCGCGTTCGTCTCGCTCGCCGACAGTGAAGAAAAGGATGCCGGAGGGGCATTGCCGATGGAGCCCTCACTGCACGTATCGGGCAGGGACGGCGCCAGCAGGCATGAAGAGGCATCGGGCGCAGGGTCTTCCTGTGCAAACGACGAAACTGCCGCTACAACACTGAGCGCGAGCACAAACGCTTTCATGAAACCTCACAATTGATAGAGGAATGAAGCCGCGTTGTCGGCCAGGATGATCGTGTTGCCCTTTTTCAGCTGGACGTCGGTGATTCTCTCACCGACCTGGTCAATGAACGTTCCGTTGGTGGATTCTACATCGATGGCATGGACCTTCCCGTTGCGCGGGACGATTCGCACATGCCTCTTGGAGATTCGTGAGTCATTGATGACGATTTGTGCGAATTGAGGATCGCGCCCTATCCAGAGGCCTTCTTCTTCAACGATGAACCGCTGTCCCTCGAGCGGCCCCGACGTGCAGGTCAGCATGCCATACCACTCCACCATCGCCGTGGCCTCCGGACCGGCGGGTGCTGATGGTTCGGGAGGAACGTCAATGAGCCGCGTCGAATCCGCTGTTGGAACCGCAGCGGGTGCAGCGGCTGGTTGAGGTTTCCGGGCCGGATCCGCGCCGGACGGCGGTGCAGGCGACGGCGCGGCGCGGACTCGCGTCACCGGAGCCGGCGGTGCCGGCGGGGCCGCTGGCCCTTTCGGCGCACGCAGTCTCGTAAATAATGCAAGCGCCACCGGGATCAGGACGACCAGCATCAGGATCACGATCGCGTATAGAAGTACTGTCTGCAGCATTCCCGTCAAATCCCCGGTTGGTGACATCGCGGGGGCGCTGCCCAGCCCGCCCACCGCCGCGTGCGTTCTCAAGAGCCTGGAGCGGACATGATACACGTGACATGTAACGCACGAACTTGGAATCTTCACCGACTTCGGTCCATGACAGGAAACACAGGCGCTCTGCAACGGAATCAGCACGTCCGCTGTTGCCGTGCTGTTCCGCGCCCGGTCGTGGCACGTCTCGCAGTCCATGTTGGTATGAGATGTGTGCGAGAACGCCGCACGCTGTAGCCACGTTCCGGGAAGAATCGGAACGACTGCCGCAAGCCGCGTCCCGCGGCGCTCGATCTGATGACAGAGCTGGCACTTCGTCCTGATGACCTGCTCGGCATTCAACAAGGCCCGCTCATCGACAGTGGACGGCGGACGCGTCGTGAGAATGCGCCGGATCTCCTCCGGCGACTTCCCGGCAATCTCGCGGTTTCCGGCATAGGTCGTGACGATGTATCCGTACACCAGTCCCGGATCACCGCCGTGCGGCACTTCGGCATCGGGAAATCGAGGATCGAACGTGAGCGTATGACAGCGCTGACACGCCGTCGCGAATCGCAATGGCGCAGGATCGACTCTCCCTCTTGTGTCAGTCAGCTTATGGCACAGTGCGCACGTGAGAATCTCGCGCTGACCTCGTCCATTGAGGATACCCGTCTTGCGCAGGTGCAGCTTATGGTTGAAACGCAGCGAATCGGCATCGGCGATCGGCTTGAACTCGGGATGTTCCAGACCGAAGCCGGTAATGCGCGCCGGAATGCGCGGCGGTTCGCTGCCGGCAATGTGGCGCATCAGATCCGCGTGGCACGCCGTGCACTTCAGATCGGGAACCATTGCCAGCTTCGGCTGCGCGCGGTGCTCGGCATGGCAGTAGGTGCAGGCTGGCGGAGTTCGTTCGCGATCTGCGTGCGGTGCACGGCCATGACACGACTTGCATTTCGCCTCGTTGACGCCGTTCCAGGGATCATGGCAGGCGCCGCAATTTTTTGCGATCGGCTGATCCCGGACATCGCGCGCGCGCGAATGCGCCGACGACACGCCGCCCGGCATGAAGAGCGTCTGTCGCTCGGGAAGAGCGAGCTCGCCGATTACAGCAAATGTGATGATGAGCAGAAGGCTCGTCACCGCGACTTTGGTCAGGTAGGGGCGGCGCAGACGAAACGCCAGTGCGTAGTCAATGCGTTCCGCCTTGATCGCACGTCCGGCCGGCAGATCGGCGGCCTGCGGGGCGGCCTCGATCGAAGCGGACACCGCAGCAGTCTGGCTCTGCGTCGTGATGCGCAGGAACATCGGCTTCGCGGGATCGGCCAACTGAACTTCGAGGATCAGATCGCCGACCTCGATGACATCGCCCTTTGCCACCGGCGCCGACTCGACCGGCCTGCGATTCACATACGTCCCGGTGACACTCCCCTTATCAACGATCGTGTACCCGCTTGCACTGGCCTCGATCTGCGCGTGCAGCAGTGCAACAGCCGGATTTTCCGAACGGAGCTCGCAGTTCGTCCCGCGGCCTATGCGCAGGACGTCAGTCTGAAACTGATTGAGGACCGCGGCCCGTCCTTCGATCCGCTGTACGACGAACGTCATTGCACCTGTCCGTAATAGAAGACCGCAGCAATGTGCGCAATTGCGAAAACGATCAAAGCGATCGTGAAGGGAACATGGACATACAGCCATGCCTCCAGCAGATTCTTGTACTTCTGCTGAAAGCGTAAGCGGATCAGCAATTCCTTTCGCTGCCGCGACACGACGAGGAGCTGCCGCAGATCATCCTGTTCGGCGCGGGGAACGAGACCGAGGAGATTGGCCCAGTCGGAGGGAGTCTGGTTCTTATGGCGTGTCGATGAGAAAAGCAGACGCCAGCCTGCAAAGGCACCGGGAGTCGACTCGCGGATCAGTTGATCGTGAATCCTCTGAAAGGGCTGCGAGCGTCCTGAAGCGACGCGCGCCATCGACTTTGCCATTTGATTCAACTGTTCCGAGATCTGCTCGAGAGTGAGGTTCGTTTCGACTTCCGTCAGGACGCGGGGAATCGTCACGTACAGAATCGCTCCGAAGATTCCGCTCAATACGACGATTGCCACGAGTGCCAGAGTGGCCACCGCAATCGTGTCGTGAAAGCGGCCGCCCGTGTGCAGCAGAAGAATGATCAACACGAGTACGCCGAGATAGATGTGCGACTGAAGCCAGCTCTCGAGCGTTCCCAGACGCGATCGATACCAGCGCTTTCGGATTCCGAAGAACGCCAAAAGGAGAATCAACAGATATCCGAGCGTTCCATAAAAGAGACCGATGGGCGAACCGCCGTGCGGAAAGCCGTCTCGCGCCTGCCGGAAATAGACGGCGACCACGGTCACGAGGAGGACCGCAAAGATCACGCGCCATAAGCGCCCACTGCGCGCGACCGGCATGCGTCAACGCTCTCCCCGGCTGATGACGATCTCCTCGAGGACTTCCTTGTATTCAGAAGGCGTAAGTCGAATCGCCGCTCCCGTCGGACAGTGCCGTACACAGGCTGGACCGCCGCTGATCTCCCGGCAGAGGTCGCATTTCACGGCAACCGTCTGTTCCATTTCCGGCTGCTGCTCCTTCTTGAAAAGCGCCTTGACCCACGCAAAAAGCGACTTCTTCGGTTCCTTGTGAACCATGAAAATGTTGCCGTAAGGACAATTGCGCTCACAGTTGCCACAGCCGATGCAATTGCTCTTGATGTAGACCTCACCCCGCGGATCGCGCTGAATCGCGTCGGGCGGACAATCGAGCATGCAGAGAGGGTTCTCGCACTGCCAGCAGGAATTCGGCGCCAGCAGGTTGTAGAACTTGATGCCGGTGAGCGAGAGGCGGGCCTGTCCATCGGCATGAACCCCTTCGCATGCGCTCACGCAATTGCCGCAGCGGATACAGCGATGCTCATCGATGAGCAGCGTCTGCGTCCCCATGATGACTTCTTCCCGGATCAGATCGGCGAGGATGTTTCCCGACCCCGGTGTCCCCTCCGCCATCAAGGACGCAATCCTGTTCTCCTCCAGCTTCTTGAGCGGAATGTCCCGCAATTCGGGATTGCGGTTCATGAACTTCTCGAACGATTTGCTGGAGAGCACGATCAGGTCGCAGGGGAAGATCGTCGTCACGGTCGCGGTCCGTGTCATGTGCGAATAGAGCGCAGCCTCGCCGAAGAAGTTGCCGGCGACGAGATAGGACAGCACGACTTCCTTTTCTCCTGATCTTTTGGAGATCTTCACCATGCCGTTGCGAATCAGATAGAAGGCATCGGCGGGATCGCCCTCCTTGAAGATCACCGCGTTCTTGGGAAACTGCACTACCTCCGCGATGTCGACCAGCTCTCCGAGCACAGACTCCGGAATCGAAGGAAAGAGGTATTCGCGAAATGCCCGCAGCAGGAATGCCTGGTCGACGAGCAGCTTTGCACGCGGTGCCGACGCGAGAAGCTTGAGAATCGCCCTGCGGGGAATGACGAGCAGGCGGGTGGGAGCGATGGCCCGGGCTGTGTGCGGACGGCGGCGTCCCGAAATCAGACTCAGCTCGCCGAAGAAATTGCCCGCCGTGAGCTCGCCGACGAGCACGGCCTGATTCGTATCTTCGCGGACGCGGTAGAGCTGAACACGCCCCGCGGCGATGATCATGAAATCGCTCGTGTAGTCGTTCTGCTGGAAGATGACCTCGCCGTCGCGATACTCCTGCACGCGTGCGCCCAGAAACATGTCGCGCAGTTGAGGCTCGGCAGCGGTGGCGAGAATCGGCACCCGTTCCCGAAGTGCAGCGATGCGTTGGGAAACGGTGCCTTCCCAGAACGGCAGGCGTTCGCGCAGGATCTGTTCATCGGCCGGTTCGACGTCGCGGCCCATGATGTGCTCGACGACTTCGAAGCCCTGGTTCATCCCCAGCTTGATGAGATCGCGGCCGCTCGCCGCGCCGATCAGATAGAGACCGGGAACGTTCGTTTCGTGCTTGTCCGTCAGCACGGGGCGCGCATCTTTCCCTTCACCGGTGAACCGGATCCCGCAGGCTTCGAAGAATTTTCGCGGAGCATCGGCACCGAGCTTGAGGAAGATCACCTCGGCTGCGACGCGCGTCAGTTCGCCACGCACACTCAGATCGGCTTCGCCTTCGTAGACCTGTTTGACGTTCGCGCTGTAGTAGACGTTGATCTGACCGCGCGCGGCGCGCTGCAGGATCTCCTTCGTGAGAATCTCGTTGGCGCGCGTGATCTCCGTGCCACGAACGACGAGGCCGACGCGATTGTCTTCGGAGAGCGCAATCGCGATCTCCAGCGCCGAGTCGCCCGCGCCAACGACGAGCAGATCGCGATCCTGATATTCGGCCGCATCGGCCAGCCGGTAGAGAACGTGAGGCATGTCTTCGCCGGGAACACCGAGCTTGCGCGGATTGCCCTGCGTGCCCATCGCCAGCACGACCTTCTTTGCGCTGTACTCCTTGCCGGCCGAGGTCTTGACGGTGAAGACGTCGCCACGCTTCAACGATTTCACTTCGGCGGAATACTCGACACTGAGCTTGTGATCGGCGACGTACTTGTCCCACGCGCCGAGTACGGATTCGCGCGAGCCGGCATTGAAAGGAAGATCGCCGCGCGCCGGAATGATCATCGGCTCGGCCATGACGGCCTTGCGCGCCTGATAGTTGTAGATGGTGTCGGCGAGGTGATCCGTTCGCTCGAGCAGGAGATAACTGAGACCGTTGGCCTGGGCATGTGCGGCGGTTGCCAGCCCAGCCGGTCCGGAACCGACGATCAGCAGATCGTATGCGTCCATGAGCGAGCGAAAACTCTTCTCAGCAGTCGTGTAGTGAGGCTCGGTGAGGATTCCATTAAGAAGTGATCAAGTCAAGGTGCACGAGCGGGAGCTCGTGCAGGACAACTCAGCGGGTTGCCGGCGTTTTACGGGGAGACGAAGAGAAGCCCGGAGGTCGATGTCTAGTTCGTCCGCTCGCGCGTGATGACTTTTCTCGCGACGTGGAACGTCATGACGATTTTGCCAAGCCTCACGACGTCCGCGTCGGCGAGTGTGCGCGGACCGGTGATCTTCTCGCCATTGACGTACGTGCCATTCCGGCTCTTCGTGTCCTCGATGACGAACCCATGCTGATCGCGCACAATGCGAGCATGCTGGCTCGAAACGCTGGCATCGTGGATGGCGATATCGTTCTTGACATCGCGCCCGATCTCATACGACGGATCGACGAGAGGAAACACGGAACCGTTGGCAAGCGTCAGGCTTCCCACAAGCAACTCGGTTTCCGGGCCGCCAATCTCCGAAGGAGCCGCCAATTTCGGCTGTGTGAGCTCCGGTTCCTGCGGAAGCGCGGGTGCAGCGTCTGGTTGAGGGGCCGTCGGCGGCGGCACCCGTGTGATCCGGGGCACGACGGTCGTCTGAGCACCATTGTCGGGCAGATCGAAATTGCGCAGTGTCTGGATACTCTCCTGCGGCTCTTCGCGCGCAATCAGCCCGCTCGTCTCCAGGCGATGCACAAGGGGATAGAGCTCCGCCGCGGGGCGGTTCAGATCATTGCGCAACTGCCGCAGCGTCCGCTGGGCGCCGATCTTCATCAGAATGCGGAACTCGTCACCGGTGAGGCTGATCTGCGCTTCGGACTCCGGATTCTCGATCACGCGAAGAATGACGTCTTCGCTCGGGTAGAGCGTCATCAGGCTTCGCCACTCGGCGGCGCGTGCCAGCCCGGCCTGAATGACGGCATCGATGTCGATCGTCGCTCGAGCGATCCCTTCCGGCAAAACCACGCCGGCCGAGAAGCTGAACGTGCCTCCTGGCCAGACGAACATGTCGTCGAGCACCGCGTGTGCGTCGGGAGCAGCGCTGCTCTCCGCGTGTATGACCGCCCCGTCCTGAAAGAAAACACGTCCTCGGCGATCGTCACAAAGGATCTCGAGTGCGCCCGTGTGCGTAAAGGTCGAGAAGAAGGTGAGCAGCTGGTCGAGCGGGAAATGTCCGAAACTGCCCTGAAGGATCACTTGCATGCGAAACCAATCTTATCAATGAGGGTTGGCCACGAAGTCACGGAATCGCGGACTGAACAGCCGCGGATCGACGGGCCGCTTGTCGAGACCGCGATATTCGAGCACGTCGGCAATGATCTGCCTTTTCAGACTCGTGTTCGTGCCGCCGGCAGCGAGGAATTGCGAATAGCGGGACGCCCCACGGAATAGCGCGACCTGCGCTTTGTAGACGCGTTCGTTCGTCGTACTCGCCGCGAGCAGCGTGATCGCACGCTGATACTCGCCTCGCGCATAGGCACGTACGGCCTCGGCGAGATTCACCGGCGGCTGCGGACGCGAGGCCGCGGCGGATGCGGAGCTCGTGGTCTGAGGTGCAGGCTGCGTACTGACGGCGGCGATCGTCGCGGTGACCGGCGGTGGCGCGGTCGCCGGCGCGTGGGTTTCCGCGCTCTGCGTCGTGGTCGTGGTCGCCGGCGCAGCGGACGCAGTCAGAGGAGGAGTGAGCTGCGGTGCTGGACCGCAGGCGTCGCGCGTCTTCTTCAGCGCGACTGCCTCGAATTTCTGGATGATGCCCTGCGCCTCCGACTTCGCAAGCTCCGGCCTTGCCTCGTCACAACGTTTCGACTCGGCGAGTGCAACGCCGAGATAGAAATGCGGCGTGTAGGCAACATACCAGGTGCCGGAGATAATGATCCGCTCCGTGGACTCGGTGGAGTTTTGCGCGATCGCCTTGCGCATGCTGTCAATCGTCGCCGGCCAGTCCTTTTTGCTGTAAGCACGGATGCCATTCCGAAAGTCGCTGCGGTAATCGGCGCGCAGCGCAACGGCTCCAAGAAGGAGGATCGCGACGGCAAGAGGACGTGTGTGTGACACGGACACCATCATTCTAACGGTAGAATGTCCGCCTAACTCGTTCGAGAAAGGACGTGAGACCCCATGTCAAAGTGGCTCAGCAGCACCCTTCTCTTCGTCTTCTTCACTGTGCCGGCATTCGGGGCAAATCTCGATCTCACTCCCCTGCAACGGAGCCTGCAGTTCAACTTCAGCTTTCCGGGTGCGCGGTCGCTCGGAATGGGCGGAGCATTCATCGGCCGCGCCGACGACGCATCCGCCGCGGAGGCGAATCCCGCCGGCCTCACTGTCATTGTGAAACCGGAGGTCACCTTCGAGTTGCGGCAACTCGACTACGCTGAAAAGGTCCCGTTCGGTATCGCTGGTTCGACAGGAGGCCAGATCAAGGTTTCCGACCAGCACACCACGCCCTCGTTTTTCAGCGTCGTATTCCCCTCGGGACACTCCACCATCGCGCTCTACTACTCGCGCCCATTTGATTACCAACAGAGCGCGTCCCTGAGTACAGGAAACGGTGTTCTGGGCACGGTCGCCGGTCAGCAGTTCTTTTTTGGCGACGCTCCCGGAAACTTCTCCGTTCATTACAAGACCGAAGCCTTTGGCGTCAGCGGAGCCTGGAAGCTGGGCCAGATGTCATTCGGTCTGAGTGCACGGCGGCAACGATTCAAAGGGATTTCAACGTTCGCTGATTACGACGTTGCGCTCTCCGGTGGTTCCATCGTCAAGGGCTCGCCATCGCCCACTCTCTTCGGCAGAATTGAAGGAAGCGATACACAGTATGCATACACGGCCGGATGGAAATGGGCCTCGCAATCGGAGAACTTCAGCGTCGGAGCCGTCTATAAGTCAGGCTCGGACTATTCCGTCAAAGAGTGCAATCCAAATTCGGCGTCAGAGCGTTGCACATCAGCAAACGCGCTCCCATCGAGTTTTGAAGTGCCAACGCAATACGGCGCCGGCGTATCTATCCGCCCGGCGCCGGGCGTCACTTTGAACGCCGATGTCGTTCATGTGCAATACAGCCGGCTGCTAAAGCACTTTGAGCCAGCCGAATTCTGTGCCGGGGCTTCGATCTGTAAACCCGCCACCAGTCTGGGATTCGACATTCCAGACGTAAATGAAATTCATCTGGGCGGTGAATGGGCGTTCCCTGCCGCACGGATTCCGTTCGCACTTCGTGCCGGATGGTGGCACGATCCGGATCACACGCTGCGTTATCGTGGACCGACGACGAGCTCGGACCCTTTCGAAAAGGCAGCAATGCAGTACTCCGCATTCAGATATCCGGGTGAAAAGGCGCAGAATCACATCGCCTTCGGTGTCGGCTACATCGCGCCTTCGTTCGAGATCAACGCGGCCTACGATCACTCCTCGCTGGCCAGGACTGCGTCCCTCTCCGCACTGAAGCGCTTCTGACGCAATGCAGAGTCGCCGGCGTGTCGAAACGCCGGCGACTTCAGCGCAATGAAACCCTCATGCCGGGCGCTCAGTGTTTGACAGCACGCGTACGCGCCGGTTTCGTTTGAGCGGGCGGCGCGGTTCCCTGGATTCCGCGCATGGTGTTGTTTTCCGTATCGGCGACGATCAGCGTTCCGTCCGGTGCAGTCGTCACGCCGAGAGGAGTATTGAAGGTCGCATCCGAGCCGTTGCCATTGCTCGAGCCCGAACCGCCCGAACCGGCGACGGTCGTAATCGATCCGCCGGACCCGACCTCCTTGACAGTGTTCGATCCGGGATCCGTCACATAGACACCACCGCCCGGCGAGGGAGCGATACCACTCGCGCAGCAGCCCATGGTCAGTACGCCTCCGCCCGCCGCTGCCGGCACCGTCATTGTGCTGACGATATTTGAGGTGTTGATCCTGCGAACCGCATTGTTGCCTGTGTCGAGGACGTATACCGTTCCGTCAGAATCGATGGTCAATCCGCGCGGACCGTTGAACTGCGCCTTGTCGGGCGGGCCGTCCGTGAGGCCAGCCTCTCCCGTTCCGATGACGGTCTCCACGCCGTTGGCAATACGCGTAATCGTGTGATTGCCCCAATTGGAAACGTAAATGACCCCGGCCTTCACATTGATTGCAAGACCCGCAGTGAGCTTTGTGGTCAGACGGGAGCATGACGCGCACGGTCTCCCGTTCGAATCGAGTGGATTCGTCACGTTGCCGAGGGGATCGATATGCCGCCGGAGATTGTTGTCGATGACCTCGAGAGAGCCGTCAGGATTGGCGACGATCGCGCCAACATAGTTGCTGAAGTCGAACGTTGCCGCGGTCCGGAATCCATAGTCACGGCCGGCAACGCCGGGCTTACCCGCCCACGTTTCCGTCGTGCCGTCAGGATGGATTTTGCGGATCGTGTGATTGCTGTCGAGAACGAAAATGTCATAGGAAGCCGCGTCGCTCCCGAATCTGGACGACGCTCCGGGAGTCGCAACGGTCGCCACCGCAAACGGTTGCTTGAACTGCGCGACTGCCGGCGCGCCATCCGCGGAACCCGCCTTCCCCGTTCCGGCCAGCGACGTCACGGTGGGCGGCGGCGCGTTGTTGACCGTGACCGTCGCCGTCTTCGTCACCACACCTCCATCGCTCGCAGCAGTAAGCGTATAGGTCGTCGTTCTCGAAGGGCTCACCGTCTTGCTGCCACCGGCGCGGTCGACGACGCCAATACCCTGATCGATCATGGCCGAAGCCGCACCAGTAATTGCCCAACTGAGCGTTGCAGCATTCCCGCCGGTCACGGACGCCGGCACCGGATTGAACGTGATAATGACGGGCGCGGGGACTGGCCGCACAGTCAGTGTTGCGGAGGAGGTCACCGTGCCTGCCTGCCCCGAGACGGTCAGCTTGTAGGTCGTCGTCGCCGAAGGGCTTACCTGGACCGTGTTCGACGCGGGAAGATTCGCTCCATAGTTGTCGATCGTCACGGTGCCACCAGACGTCGACCAGACGAGCGACGCGCTCTCGCCGGTGTGAATCTCGTCGGGATGCACGGCGATGCCGCCTGTGACCGGTTCGATCGCGCTGACCAGGACCGCGGCCTGGGCGTTCCCCGACCCCAGCGCCGACGGCAATGTGGCGGTCAGCGCGGCTGTCCCCTCCTTGATCGCTGTGACCGTGAAAGAGGCCGACGTCGAGCCGGCGGGAATGACGACGGAAGCGGGAACCGTCGCGGCAGCCGTATTGGAGGAGCGCAGAGTGATCGTCGTATTGGTGAGCTGGGACGGTCCGATGATGACTTTGGGCGACGCCGAGCCGCCCTCGGACAGAGCAATCGTCGACGGCGAAATTGCGATGGTCGGATTGCTGACCGTCGCCGAGCAACTCGATGTCAGCGAGCCAAGGGAGGCGGGCATCGTCGCTGTAATCGATGCTGTCCCGGACGCGACACCAGTGACCGCGAATGTTGCGGTCGTCTGCCCCGTGGGTATGTTGACGGAGGAGGGAACGGTCGCAACCGACGGATTACCGGATGCGAGTGTCACCGTCGTGGCCGACGATTGTGCCGCGCCGATGGTCACCGTGCCCGTGCCCGTTCCACCGACAAAAACACTGCCCGATGGGCACGCCAGGCTGACGGTGACATTCGGAACCGTGATGCAGCCGTCGACCAGAGAGAGGTTGCTGGGGCTCGTTTCCGTGACATTGGCCGAGGAATTCGAGAGATTCGTCTGCGATACCGTCGGGTCGACCGTGAGAGTGATCGTCGTACCGGAGGCCACACCGCTGGCGAGGGTGATGGCGGCGTTCGCAACTTTCTGCCCCGGCAGCGCAGCGTTCGAAGTGAAAGGAATCGGGTTGGTAAGCTCGTCGTAGGATGCGACGTAGCTGAATGTCGTTGCCGTACGCGTCGAACCGCCGAACGACGGCGTGAGCGATTGCGTAATTCCGGCAGCCGTCGTCGTGACGATGAGCTTCCCGTTGCCATCCGTCGCAACGGCGGACGCGGGAGTGGGTGTCACGCGAAACGAAAACGCCTGGAGCTTGTTCCCTGAGGATTGATCGACGCCCAGCGGAGTGCCGCTCTTGTCCCGGATGTAGATGGGGACGTTGACCACACTTCCAGCGCTTCCGGAGATGCAGGGTGTGCCGCCCACGGTGAGCGTGTCCTGTGCCACCAGGAGCGCAGGAAAAAGCACTGACGCCACAAACCAGACTGCGAGGATTCGCGAGCGGGACATGAGCGGCCTCTCCCTTGTGCAAACCTCTGTACGGAATGACGCGCTCGTGCAGAAGTTCACGAAGTCATTCACTGCATGTACTCCGGGCAAGGGACCATCATAGCCGATGATCTTGAGAAGTAATGCCGTTCGTATTACTCTTTTGGTTCTCCCGCTTCAGTGATGTGCACGAAAAAACATTATGCGATGCCGGCTCTTCGCTGTTCTGTCGTTTTCGCTGTTGGCGGCCTCTGTCTGCGCTCAGGACGTCCTGACGGTCGGCGGAACCCTGTGCCGTGCCGGCACGCCGGGCAGTATTGTCACGGTTCCCGTGTACATCCGTGATGTCCCGGGGACTCCGCTCGGCCCGGACGCGGGGGCGGGCAAGTACATCGAGGGCTACGCGTTTCGAGTCACTTTCACCAATGCAGCTCAGATCAATGCGACCAATGGCGCGTTGGCGGTCTCAGGAGCCGACGCGGGCATCATCACAGGATCCCTGCCCGAATCGTATTACTCGCATGCCGGAACAACGGACTTCGCGTTTTTGCGGGCGTTCGCCGAGGCGGGAACGACACTCCCCTTCAATCAAACGGCAGCCGCGCCGGGAGATCAGGTTGCAACACTGAGCGTGCAGTTGGCCGCGACTGCCACGCCGGGAACGACGATTGGGATTACGCTCGACTCCAACCCTGCGCATACGGTGCTCGGAAATGATGGAGGCACGCTCGGCGAGTCGAGCGGTAACGGCCTGACGCTCGTCGACGGCTGCATTACCGTGATTGCGTCAGGAGGCATTCTGGCGACAGGGACATCGACCAGCACAATTGATCTCTCGTGGAGCGGCAGCGCGCCGCGCTACAAGATCGAACGCCGCACAGCAGCCCTCGACTGGACTTCCATCGGCACGAACTTCACCGGAAACTCGTACACGGATTCCGGCCTGACGGCGAGCAGGGCCTATGCGTATCGGGTGACGCCCCTGGATGCCGGCGGCAATCCTGCCGGCTCGGCAAGTGCGCCGGATCTTGCCAACACATACGACTTCGGAACGATCGCAGCGGGCCAGGTGATCCGCGCATCGACGATGAACACGTTCGCATCCGCCACCAATGAGGCGCGCACAGTGGCGAGGATCGGCACGGCATCGCTCAATGTCAGCGCCGGACAGAGGATTTCCGTATCCGATGTGACGGCGCTGCGGTCCGCGATCGACGGCGCGCGGTCCGGACTCGCAATGCCGCAGTTCTCCTACACCAACACACTGACGCCTCAGATCACAAAGATGAAGGCGCAGGACCTGCTCGATCTTCGTGAGGCGCTCAAGTAGCGCTCAATTGAGCGGGGCCGGACCATTGTGGTTCACATAGAGCGTCATATAGAAGATGTCGAGCGGCGAAAGGATTCCATCGCCGTTGACATCTCCCGGCGGGTATTGGACGAACGTGAAGGAATTGTCCTTGTACCCGAATTGTGAATCAGGATTGGTTACAGTCAACGAGAAGGTCCCCGGACTCGCCGCCTTTGTGGTCGCAACGATTCTCGTCGCGGTCACCGACGTTGGTGCATTGAAAGAATATCCAAGGGTTGCGCCAGCCTGAAAGTTCAGGCCATCGACAGTCACGGTCGTATTGCCGCAAGTGCGTGCAGTTGCCGGACTCACGGCAGTTACCACGGGCGGAGGTGGCGACATCGCTGTGGGAACGAAAATAAAGCCTAATGGATAGCCATTCGACGAAGGGCCGCCGCCTGCGATCAGAACCTTGTGTCCGGACGGGCAGCCGTTGCAGTTCGCAACGTCGGGATAACTTGCCGCAAAGACTCTTGGATAAAAACCATAACTCTCGCTGATGGGCAGGACTGAAAAGGTGTTCGCGATGGGGTCATAGAGCTCGAGGACCCGGGAACTGCCAGAGCTCGTGTCGAAACTCGAACCCGCGATTACGATTTTTCCGTCGTCAAGCGTCACGGCAACATGGTAGTTACGATAGGTGTTGTCGCTCGGGCCGGACACGAAGAATCCCCCGGCGGAGGGATCGTAGAGCTCCGACGTCGCCGGATAGCGGGCGTCGCCGCCCAGCAACAGCACCTTACAGGACGACAAGAGGTTCGCTGTATGGCCGTGCCGCGCACGGACCATAGGGGGAAGGAACGAGGTCCGGAAACTCGCAGTTACCGGATCGTAGAGATCGGCAGTGCGGGAGAATCCGCCGGCGATCAGAACCTTCCCGTCACACAGGACCGTCGCGGTATGGTCGGTGTGACCAGCGAGTGGTGAGTCGGAAGTCGCGGTAAAGGATTGTGCATTCGGGTCGTAGATTTCGGCGCTCCCCGAATAATCTCCGCCGACGATGAGGACCTTGCCGTCACTCAGCTTTGTCGCGGTGTGACCACCGCGCGGCGCAACCGGATTTCCGGTCGTTCGAGTGAACGAATTGTCGCCGGGATTGAAAATCTCAGACGTGTAATAAGACGGGTACGAGTCGCCACCTACGATCAGGACCGTTCCATTGTCGAGTAATGTGGCAGTAAGCCTGCTGCGCGGCCCGTCGTTCATCGATGCCGTGACCGTTGTAAAGGTCTTCGAGGCCGGGTTCCAGATCTCGGCGTCGCAGCCTTCCGGATTGCACCCCGTATATTGGTTTCCTCCGAAAATGACCACCCGGCCGTCATTCAACGTTACGGCCGCCGCGCCGCCGCGGCCCCAACGCATCTGAACCGATCCTGGCGGTTCGATCGACGCGCCCCTCGCCAGGTGTGCCACCGCACAGAGTGCAAGCACTGCAATCGTTCTTCTAGTCATGAGTCAGTTCACCGGTGGCGGGCCGCCAGCGTACAAGTATTGGCACATGTATCGTGTGTCGGAGTTCAAATCGAGAACTCCATCGCCGTTCGCATCGCCGGACTGCACGGCGCGAAACTCAAAGGCGATCGAGCCGTATTGCGCGTCGGGGTTGAAGACAGAGATGGTAGTCATACCAGCCGACTGTGCGGTCGTCGTCCCCGTGACGCGAGTCGGTGTCACCGTATCGGTCGTCGCGGAACTGAGACGGGCGCCTGTCTGAAAATTGGCGCCGTCGATCGTGAGGCTTGTGCCGCCACAAGTGCGTCCGAACAACGGTGTAATGGCGGTCAGAGTCGGAGGCGGGGGCGACATGTTCGTCGGAACCCAGACAAAGGCGTCGATCGTGGACGAATTGCCCTGGAGGTTTCCCCCACCGGCGACGAGAATCTTCATCCCCGATGGGCAACCGCCGCAGTCACCAGTCGAAGGGTACGCGGCGGTGGCTCGGGCGTAGTTGTAGGGGTAGAACGACCCTGACAACGGCTCGACGGTGATGGACTTGGTTGAAGGTCTGTATCTCAGGAAGGGTTGGTAGTTCTGCGTGATGAACAAGACGTCGCCATCATCCAGAAGGAATGCGGCGTGATCGAAAGCCGGCTGCAGATAGTAAGCAGGCGGATCGAGCTCGCTAATGTGGGAAAACGTATGAGCATTCACGTCGTAAAGCTCGCCGCTGGCAAACGGCGAGCCCGAGGCGCCATTCTCGCCGCCGAATAACAACACCTGTGAGCACGAGATTCGTGTCGCAGTATGCAGTACACGGGAAGCGGTCATCACCGGGGCATACGGATCGAGGGGATTCATCGGACTGAAGCTGTTGGTGTTGGGATCATAGATCTCCGCATTCGGACTGCCGGTGCTGCCGGAGCAGTTAGGACAGTAGCTGCCTCCGGCGATGAGAACCGTGCCGTCGCACAGCAGGGTTGCGCTGTGCCCGGAGTGGGAAAAGATCATATCGTTGGCCGTCGCGGTAAACGTCTTCGGACCTGGATCGTAGATTTGAGCTTTATTGGTGCTGGCGTCCCCTCCCGCGATCAATACTTTGCCGTTATTGAGCTTCGTTGCCGATGCGAAAGGGCCGACGCTGACAAACGGATAGGAGATCGTCGAAAAGGTCTGCAAATTCGGATCGTAGATCTCGGCCGGATAGGTTCCAGCGCCTCCCACAATCAGGACTGTGCCGTCGTCGAGAAGAGTCGCCGTATGACGTTGTCTGTAATAAGCCATCCGCCCGACTGCTGTAAATGTCCGTGTATTGCCATTCCAGATTTCCGCCGTGCGGCCGGAATATCCGCCCGTAATCAGAACAGTTCCATCGAGCAGCGTCGTGGCCTGCGCGCCATTCCGGTAGAACTTCATTCTCAGGTTCAGCTCGAGAGAGCTGGCCATCGCCGGGACTGCGACTACCGCGTACACCAGCAGTGTTGCCACCACGGCGTCACGCAACGAAAGATTGCGCCTCGGACTGCCCACCGGACCTCCTCGACGACCGACCACTTGCTGAAGGGAAGTCATAATTCTACCAGAATCATGGGAAGATGAAGTCCATGCGGCCCACGTGCTTTCTGCTGCTCGTCCCTTTCCTCACTCCCTTCGCCCAGGCACAGCTCCCCACGCTGTCCAAGACCTACATCGTCGTCACCGACCGATTCTCCAATCAGATCATTCGCTACAACACGGACGGCACACTGCACGACAACTTCGTCGCTTCCGTGAATCCCGAGGCGGTGGTCTTTGGTCCGGATCAGAATCTCTATCTGACCGGCTTCAATGCGGGAACCGTCGATCGCTTCAACGGAGATACCGGCAACATCATCGGCCGCTTCATCACGGGCGGGTCGCTCGCCGGACCCGAGGGCCTGACCTTCGGGCCGGACGGAAACCTGTACGTCGTCGACCGTGTTCAGTCGGCGGTCCTCCGGTACGACGGTGCGACCGGCGCCTTCATGGATCTCTTCGTCAAGCCCCGGTCGGGCGGTCTCACAGGCGCTGCCGCGATCACATTCGGCCCCGACGGCAATCTCTACCTGACGAGCGGTTCCGTGAGCCAGGATGGCAGCGGCGTCAATAACCCACAAGTGCTTCGATACGACGGCAAGACGGGCGCTTTCAAGGATGTCTTCATCAGCCCCGGCAGCGGCGGTCTCGAGAATCCGTTTTTTCTACTCTTCGGTCCTGATGGCAATCTGTATATTTCGGCCGTCACGAAGAACAGCGTGCTGCGTTACAACGGAAAGACCGGCGCCTTCATCGACGCGTTCATACAACCCAACAGCGGCGGCCTTTCCCGTCCCACCGGCATGGCGTTTGGCCCCGACGGCCGCTTCTACGTCGCATCGGCGTTCGCACCGACGATCGCGATTCTGCGCTACGACGCGAAAACCGGCGCCTTCATCGACAATTTCATCCGGGAAGGAACCGGGGGATTGGAAGGTCCAACGGACGTCATCTTCTATACATTCGAATCGCAGATCGCAGCGACCGGGCACGATAGTGCAGTGGCCACCGATCCCGCCGGCAATCGACTCGTGGTGTGGGTCGACAACGATCAGATCAAGGAACAACCCTTCAATGCGAGCGGACAGGCAACCGCATCGCCGCGCGTGATCAGCTCCGCCAGCGATCGAAACGCGCATCCCGATGTCGTTGCACTCGATACCAGCTCCTATCTCGTCGCGTGGGAAGCCGTTTCGACATCGGGCAAAGCAGGAGGCGAGGCCACAGCATCCGGCAGCCGCATCATCATCGTGCCGGTCAACGGCGGAGGCGCGCCTTCGCCACCCAAGACCATCTCGCAACCATCGCCCGGAACCGGCGACTCCGCTCCGAAAGTCGCGCCGGTGAAACATGGCTTCAAGGCTGCGGTCACATGGGGACGGACCGATTCAACGGGCCGCGGCACCGCCGTGGTGGGCCGCATCGTGAACAACGACGGATCACCTTCCGGATCGGAAGTCAGCATCGGCACGCCGGCGAGCAATTCCTCGGACGAGTCGCCGGTCATCGCGTCAGACGGGAGCGAGGGCCTCACCATCGCCTGGCAGCGGCGGCGGCTGGACAACAGTTCGACGATGATCGTCGCCGGTACGCTGGACAGCTCGCTCGGCACGACGTCGCCGCTGAACGTGATCGATGACGGCACGAGCGGCAGGCCCGCGGATCCGTCGATCGGTGAGAATTCTTCCGGGCGCACTCTCCTCGTCTGGTCTCGCGATCCCCTGCTGCAACAGCTGGTTAGTTCCGCGGGAGCGAGCGCGAAGCGGATCATCATCGTGCCCATCGGCGGAGGCGGCGCTCCGGTCACTGCGCCGGCACCGATCAGCGCCGATCCGGCGAAACAGGCGAGCAAACCGCGCATCATCATGAGCGACGGAGCCGCGGCCGGCGTCGTCTGGCAGTACGGCGGCAGCAACGGATCCGGCCAGGGCGTCTACGGCCGCTCCGTCCTGACGAACGGCAATCAGGCAAAAACCGAGTTCGTAGTCACCGACGCGTTAACGGGCAGCGAGTCGTTCGGCGCCCCCGCCGTCGCAATCAACTCCGGCGGGCAGTTGACGATCTCCTCGGACAAGACGGCCTCCGGCAGCGCCGCGGGCATCTTCACCCGAACGAAGGGGACCGATTTCCCCCCGGTGACTCATCGCCGCGTGACGAAACACTCCGAGGATGGAGCGCTCATCGTGCCCACTGTGCCGTGGCACGCGCGTTAGGGCATCGTTGGGAAGAGCGAAGACTGGTAAGCGGGACAAGCTGAGAGCTTGGCCTACGCCTATTGGGGTTGGGCGACGCGGGCGAGGTATTCGTCTGCATCGATCGCGTCGAGCGGCGCCTCGAAGCGCTTGCTCCTGGAGGCTTCGACGACGACCGTCTGCGTCAGCGTTTTGCCCGAGTTGGGATTGGTGATGACGACGGTGTAAGCGCCGGCGGGAAGGCTCATCGTGACCGGCGTGTAAAGCGGCTGGGTCACGCGCTCGGTCTTCGTCGCGTTGTCGCGAATCGATTTCACCTCGCCCCACGGCAGCGCATTGATGACGAGCTCGCCGGTTCCCGGCGCGGCCGCGGGAAGTGGCGTGGCCGGCATCGACGGAGTGGTCGCCAGCGCCGCCGACTGTGTCGTCGTCGCGGTGACGACAGGCTGCGACGATGTCGTGGTGATGGCCGGAGCCTTCACAGCCGGGCGCGTCAGGTAGTAGACCGCCGCGCCGACGACCAGGAGAGAGGCGGCGGACGCGCCGATGATCCGCGCCAGCGGCTGACGCGGCTTCTCTGTTTTCTCCTGTCCGGCCTTCTCTCGCGCGAGTGCGCGCTCGCGTTCCCTGGCCGCCTTTTCTTCGGCGCGCCTGCGATCGGCTTCCTCTTTTTTCAGCCGGGCCGCGGATTCCTTCGCAGCGCGTTCCTCCGCCGCTTTCTGTTCCTTCTCGCGGCGCAGCCGCGCGGCCTCTTCGGCGTCGCGCTGTTTCTTCTCGGCTCGCAGTTCATCGAGACGGGCGCGGACCGCATCGCTTTGCGCGGCGCGTGGCCAGGCCTTCAGATATTGTTCGAGGGCCTCGATCGTTCCCTGACCGAGCGCTGAACTCGCGGCCTCGGCGGCCTGCTTCGCCGACAGCTCGCGCTGTTCTGCCTCGCGCTGTGCACGCTCCTGCGCCGTCTCGCGGTCACGCGCAGAGGCGAGGCGCCGGCGCGCGTCACCGGCAAACTCCGAAGAGGGATGGGCGGTGAGGAACTCGTCCCAGCCTTTCGAGGTATCGGCGGCGGCCGCCGCCTCGAAATCGCGGGCAATCTGTTCGAGAGCCTGCAGGCGCCCTTTGGCTTCCTCGACCCGTCCCGCTGGATGCTTGGCGAGATAGTCGCGCCAGGCCGGCACCGTGTTCTGCTTTTCGGCTGCCAGCCAGTTGCGCCGCTCGGCCTCGCGATCTTCGGTAAGCTGCAGCCTCTGGTTAGCCGCGGCTGCGCGCGGTGAGGTGCCATAGAGGCGCAGCCAGGTTCGCCAGGCCTCGCTCGTATCCTCCGATTCCGCGTTGACCCATGCCGCTTCGCGCGACTCGGCGATTCCCAGCGCCTTGCGCGCCTCATCCGACCGCACCGATCGTTCGTGCGCGGAAAGAAAATCCTTCCAGCCCTCAACCGTATCCACAGTGGAGGCACGCTCGAAATCGCGCGCCGCCTGCTCCGCCTGGGCCACCCGCGTCTCGGCCTCGGCCCGGCGCGCCGCCGGATGCTTCGCCAGGTACTCGCGCCAGGCCGCCGGTGTACCGGCCTCCTCCGCCGCGAGCCAGTCATTCTGTTCGAGCTCGCGGCTTACGGCCCGCTGCAATCTCTGGTTAGCCTCCGCGGCACGCGATGAACTGCCATGGATACGCAGCCATGCCCGCCAGGCTTCGCTCGTATCCTCCACTTCGGCTTTCGTCCAGTCCGACTCCCGCGACTCTGCAGAATGAAGTGCCCTGCGTGCCTGGTCCTCGAGCGGCGACTGTTCGTGAGCGGAAAGAAACTCCTTCCAGCCCTGGGCGGTGTCCAGTTTGGCAGCCCGCTCGAACTCGCGTTCCGCGCGCTCCGCCAGCGCGAGCCGTTTCTCGGCCTCGGCCCGGCGCCCCGCCGGATGCTTCGCCAGATACTCCCGCCAGCCTGCTGGTGTGCCGGCCTTCTCCGCGGCAAGCCATCCGCGCATCTCCAGCTCCCGCGCTTCGGCTAGCTGCAACCGCTGGTTAGCCTCGGCGGAACGCGCACCAGTGCCATAAACGCGCAGATAGGCGCGCCACGCATCGCTCGTATCTTCGCTCTCCGCTTTCTTCCATGCCTGCTCGCGTGCCTTCGACGCAGCGAGACGCGCCCGCGCCTCGGGCGCCTGCTCCGACGTTCCGTGCGCGGCGAGAAAGGCACTCCAGCTCTGCGGCGTGTCAGCGGCAACCGCGGCGCTGAAATCGCGCGCGGCCTGCTCCTGCTTTTCAGCCGCGGAGAGGTTTTCCCGCGCCCGCGCTGCACGTGACGACGATCCGAACCGGCTCAGATAGTCGCGCCAGGCATCCGACGTCCGCGACTCTTCTGCCGCTTTCCAACTGCCGGCTTCGTCTTCGGCATCGCGGGCAAGTTCGAGCCTCTGCTCTGCTTCTTCACGACGAGCGTCCGGGTGCCTGGACAAATAGTCCCGCCACGCGGCCGGCGTATTGCGCGCCGATGCATCACGCCAATCCTGCTCTTCCTGCTCCCGTTTCTTCGCGACCTGAAGCCGCCGGCGCGCTTCGGCCGCCTGTGCGGAATCGGGATACGCATCGGCATACGCCTGCCAGACCGCGCTCGTATCCTTCGACTCTGCGTCGGACCATGCCTTCTCGCGTGCCATGGCCGTGGCCTGCTGTTCGCGAGCACGAGCCGCAAGCGATGACTGCGCATGTTTCGACAGGAATCGGTTCCAGGCCGCCGCCGTGTTCTCGCGTGCCGCGGCCTCGTACTCGCGGGCGGCAAGCTCCTCGGCCTCGACAGCGGCGAGTCGCTCCCGCGCCTCCTTCGCACGATCCGACTGGGCGAAACTCGCGAGATATGTGCGCCAGGCGTCCGCCGTCGCAGCCGCCTTTGCGGCATTCCATGCGGTCACTTCCGCTTCGGCGAACTCCGCGGCGGCAAGACGCCGCTTCGCTTCGTCCCGGCGGCCATCCGGATGCTTCGCCAGATATTCGCGCCAGGCAGCGGACGTATCGGCAGCGCCCGCGCTGATCCAGTCATGCTGTTCCTGTTCACGCCTCTTCGCGGCATCGAGCCTCCGGCGCGCATCGTCTTTCCGAGACGATGCCGGAAAGGTCTCGAGATACTCGAGCCAGGCATCGCTGGTCTCTTCCTCGCTGGCCCGCGACCATGCCTCTTCCTCGGCAGCGCGCTGCTGCAGAAGCTCGAGGAACTCTCGCGCCTCTTCCGCACGCTCCGATTGCCCGAATTTCTCGAGATATTTCTGCCAGGCCTCGATCGAGTCCGCGCGGGCGGCGGCGTTCCAGGCGCGTTCCTCTTCCTCGCGTGCAGCCGCGATCGCGAGGCGCTCCTTCGCCTCTCCGACGCGCGGCGAGGTGGCGTGGTGCTCGATGAAATCGCGCCACGACTTCGACGAATCGGCACGCGACGCAGCATTCCACGCCTTCTCTTCGGCTTCACGGCGCCGCGCCGCCGCAAGGCCATCACGCGCGCGAGGCGCGTCCGCTCCTTCCGGATAGTTGCGAAGGAACAATTCCCAGGCACGGACCGAATCAGCGTCCGCGGCCGTCTCGAACGCGCGCCGTTCCGCTTCCTCCGCTTCGATGTTCTCCAGCCGCCGTCGCGCGCGCGAGGCGAGATCGGAGCCCGGATATTTTTCGAGAAAGCGGTTCCAGGCCTCAGCGGTGTCGGCGGCGGCCGCATCGTTGTAGTCCTTCTCCTCGCGCTGCTCGAGCTCCTTGCGCTTCGCGCGCGCCTGTGCCGCAAACGAGGAGCCGGGATACTTCTTGAGAAAGTCGCCCCACGACTTCGGCGAATCGGCCGCGAGCGCCGCTTCCCACGCGATCTGTTCCGAGCGTGAAGGCTTCGCCGCCAGCAGATCCTGCATGTCGACGACCGCAGTCTTGTCGACCCTGGCCTCGACATTCCCCACCTCGCGGAGCGCGGCAGCAAACTCGGCCGCCGTCTGAAAACGATCATCGGGATCGCGTTGCAGCGCGCGCATGATCACGTCGCGCAGCTTCTGGGGCACGCGCCCGTTGGGATCCGTCTGCGCAAATCCGCGCAGCTCGCCCGAAATGTGCGCGGCGATGATGGCCCGGTAGTCGCTGGAGCGAAACGGCAGAGCGCCCGTGAGCAACTCGTACATCACGACACCCAGCGAATAAAGATCGCTGCGCTGATCGACATCGCCGCCGAATTGTTCGGGCGATGCGTACGTAACCTTGCCGATGAACTTTCCCGCGACCGTGAGACTCTGCGAGGCCTCCATCGATTTGGCGATGCCAAGGTCGATGAGCTTGATCAGAGGCTTGTTGTCGGCATCCTTCGTCAACATCAGGTTGTCGGGCGAGATGTCGCGATGGACGAGGCCGCGTTCGTGAAGATATTGAAGAGCACCGAGAGTCTGAACGCCAATGTCGATCACACGGGGCGTTTCGATCGTGTTTCCGGAGTTGGCCAGCACCTGACGGATGTCCAGTCCGTCGATGTACTCCATGACGATGTAGGCGGTACCGCTGCTCGTGATGTCGAAGTCGAAGACGCGGGCGATACTGGAATGGTTGAATTGATAACCGCGGCGGGCCTCGCTGAAGAAGCGCGCTTTCTCGGCCTCGTTATCGGAATACTTCGCCGTCTTGATGACGCGAACGTCCTGCAGGTGGCGGTGACGGACCTTGTAGACGGAGCCCATCCCACCCTCGCCCATTTTGTCGAGGATCTCGTACTTCGATTCGATTTCTCGATCGAGGGGACCCGCCATGCTGGTTGAAACGCCGTTTCCTGCTCATGATAGAGGAGTGTGGACGCGTTAGCCGCTGCAGGCTGGTCAGTATCGCTCTGTCGCCCACCCTCGCTTCAACTTCTCCGCCGGGATGCTCGACATGTAGGGCTTGATGTCGAGGATCGGCGTTCCGTCGAGCATGTCGACGCCGTGCACGTGCAGCTCGTTGCCCTCGCGGCGCAGCAGCTCGACAACCGTCAGCGCGATCGGGTTGGGCCGTTTCGGCGAGCGCGTCGCGAAGACGCCGTGCAGTTCCGCCTCGCCCGGAGGGGCGCCGAGGAGCTCGTAGCCCTCCGAGCGGTCGAAGACCCAGATCACGAACAGGTGCGAGAAACCTTCGATGTCCTTGAGACCCTCTTCGAACTCCGGGAGGATCTCCAGGACGCCATCCATCTCATGCTTCGCGCCCGGCCCTTTCGGGATCTCGGAAGTCTGCTGGAAGGGCGTGCGGACGAAGCCGATGGCTCGCGGGATGAAGAGGGGATTCATCCCGCGAGCATACCCGTTCTCAGAAGCCGAACGAGTATCCGAACTCGACTTCATACTCGTGCATCTTCAGCTCGATCTGCTGCGCTCCCGGAGCTTCGAGCGGATTCGCGCCGCGCACACTCTTCGACGGCGCATACATCACCGCCATGTTGAAGCGCCCCGGCCGGTTGCCGAGGGCCGTGCTGAAGCCGAACGTGACGTGCTCCTGTACGACGCCCGGCGCCAGAATGTTGAACAGCACCTCGCTCTGCGGAACCGGCTGATCGCATTTCGAGAAGCCCGCCCGCCACGTCCAGGCCTCACTAACCTTCCACTGCACCCCGGCCTTGTAGACGTTGATGTCCTTCCAGCCGAAGCCCGCGCCGCTCTCGCTTCCCAGGGGCGACGTCACGAGATTCGGCAGCAGCCCGTTGCCCACCGCCGCGACATCGCTGTAATGAATGCGCTGCACGTCGGCCGTCAGCGTCAGAGGCTCCGCCGCCTTGAACGCGATGCCGGCGCTCGCCGATCCGGGAATGTTGAAGCGGCCGTCCTGCGCGAACAGCCCACAGTAGCGGCCGAACTTCGACATCTTGATTGCCGGCGTGTACGACGCACCGAACGAGAACCGCGGCAGCGGCTGCGCGAAGTAGCCGATCTTGTATCCGAGACCGTGCGACCAGCGATAGCCGTTGCCGGTCAGGCAATCGGGATCCGACGAGAACGCTGCGAATGCCTCCAGCCCGCTCGCCTTGAAGCGCTGCTCGGCAATCACCGCACTGATCCCCACCGACTGATTCTCCGTGATGCGATACGAGTACGTCGCGGAGAGAAACATCTGCGCCAGATCGACGCCGGTGTGATTCGATCCATAAAACGTATTCGTCCGATAGTCGGTATTCATTCCGCCGTGCGCCGTGAAGTTCACGGTGAACGCACTCACGTCATTCGGACGGAAGTTGAAACCGGCGGCCGGCATCGGGAAGAGCTTCGACTTGCTCGACACTCTGCCCGGCGTCAGGCCGAACGTCTGCGGATAGCCGGTCGGCGCGCCACGGACCGTGTACTGCCGGTCGGGGCTGAAGAGCGCGAGCGAATACGAGTGGCCGCGCCCCACGAACACACCGAGGGCCGGATTCGTATCGGCATCGAGCGCTTCCTGCGGCAGCGCGGTGGTCGCACCGGCCATCGCCTTGCTCTCCGTACCGACACCATGAAGGAAATACCCATTCGTCGCAAATGCGGCCGGCGCGATCGTGAGTGCAACCGCCGCGAGAACCACAATCCATCTCCTGTTTTTCATCGCTGATTCCTTTCGAGCTCCGGGGCACCGGCGACGCGTGCGAGCAACCGCTCCACTCCGCCGGGAAATAGTCGTTTCATGTCGGCGACGGAGCACTCGCAGGCCCGGCCGATCTCCTCGATCGACGGCACGCGGCCCGTCCTCGCGATCAGCTCCCGCGCGCTCACGATTGCGCGCCAGTGCTTCTCGGCGAGCTTCACTCCGTAGACGCTCGCCACGTCTTCGGCGAGCAGGGGCGTCCAGTCTTCGTCCATCACAACCTCACAGCGCGCTCTGGCCCGCGAGCACGAAGATCCATCGCAGCGACAGACCGCCGATGAGCACGAGCAGAGGCGCAAGCACGATAGGAATGCGGCGCCGTGACTCGATCCGTTCGATCAGCAGCGGCACCGCCATCCCTGCGATCACCACGAGGGACCAGAACACGGCGGTGTACGGCCCTCCGAAAAACAGCGCGGCCGCCGCACGGCCGCGAGCTCCACCCGCGGAAACGAGATCGAGAAAGAAGAGCGCCAGCACCACGGCCTCGGTCGCCATCGCAATCACATCCCAGCGCCGGAACCGGTCGCGCTCTTCCTCGGTGACCGGCAGCAGCATCGCCAGCGCCGCTGCCGCGGAGAATCCGGAAGCCAGAAACAAGGGAGCGAGGAACAACGAGCTCCACACCGCGCGCGCGTTGAGCGTCGCCAGCAGCACGCCCGTGTACGCACCGAGCATGGCACCGAGAGCGACGTTGATCTTCCGCAGCCGGTCTCCGGGCCGGAAGCCAAGGAGAAGTGTGACCGGGTAGATCAGCAGCAGAATCCACGAGCCCCAGGACATGGGCGACGTCACGCGCAGCGCGGTGTAGAAGCGGAAGACATGAAGCTTGTACTCGAGGTCGAGGAAGAGGGCGAGCATCCCCAGCGAGAGGGCGAGCGGCGCGATGAAGATGAAGAGCCGCGCGGCGCGCGACACCGGCTCCTTCTGCAGGCCGGCGATGATCATCACGCCGGCCGTCAGGCCGCCGAGGAAGAGATAGACGATGATCTGCCAGCCCCAGACATGGAGGGCCGGATCGAGCATCGGAGTATGGCGGAAGACGTCGAGTTCGGTCATGGCATCTCTCCCTAACTAAGCGCTGCACCCGCCGCCCTTTTTCTTCGGCCGCGCAATCACTCCGCCTGCGGCAGCGGCAGGCGGAGGCGGAGGCGCGCCGGTGGTCAGCGCCTTCACCAGCGGATCCGCATTCCACGCCGCCATTCCTCCGGCGAGGACGAGCGGCGCGGCCGACTCGACCGCGGGCAGACGTTCGCTCCCTTCGGCAACAACGACGATTCGCCTGCTGTCGGCAGTCAGCTCCGCGAGCGAGGATGCGGGCAGATTGATGGCGCCCGGAATCCGCTCCTTCGCGAACGCAGCCGCGTCGCGGACGTCGATCACGCGCACGCTCCACGGCTCATCCACCACGATCTTCGCGAGTTGAGAGGCCGTGATCGTCTCCGCGCGCGCCGCGCCTCCGCGCGACTCTGATCTCTCGCGGACTCGCGGAGCCGCGGCGACGAGAGCGACGGCCAGCAGTGACGCGAAGACGATCCGGCGCGTCATCAGAGCGGTCTTGCTGCCGCCGAGCATCGCCTCCACCTTTTCGGCGCCGATGAACGCGAGCACCGCCATCAGCGTCACCGCCAGCGCGATCAGCGCAGGCGCCACCTTCACGACGTCATACAGAAACCACGCACCCTTCGGCGCCGCGTTGTGGAACTGGTGAAACTTCGGAATCTGCAGAAGCTCGGAGTAGACGAACGTGCCGGAGATCACGCCGATCACCGTGAAGAGGCCGTCGACATTGCCGGAGCCCATCGCGACGATCGATGTCCCGGGGCAGTAACCGGAGATGATGAATCCGGCGCCGAGGACGAATCCGCCGATGGCCATCGGCCAGATCCAGGTGAGGCTCGCGATCGACTCCGAGATGTCGCGCAGGCTCGTGAGGCCGAGGCCGGACGCAATCACCAGCCCGAGCATCGCGGTCACGATCGCGGTGAACATCACTTTGAAGACGCGCATGTCCCGCAGGTAGAACTGCGCCGCGAGCTTGTCGGCACGTCCGAAGCCGGCCCGCTCCAGCACGAAGCCGAACGCGATGCCGATCAACACCGCGACGATCAATCCTTCCTGACGCGCGGCCGCCGTGAGCGTTGTGAATGGAAAGGTCATGACCACTGTCTCCTCATGAACCAGGCAAAGGCGTAGCCGCCGGCGAAGACCGACAGCATGAAGATCCACGCGCCGGCGGAGAGCACCGCGCCGCCGCTGAGCGCCTGCCCCGACGTGCAGCCGCGGGCGGCACGCGCCGCGAGGCCCATCAGGAGTCCGCCTCCGAAGGCGAACGCGAGGCGTTTCGCGACGCTCGTTCGTGCGTTGCGAATCACCTTCGCGCCGAAACGCCCCGCGGTGATGGCGCCGAGAGCGCCGCCGAGAAAGACGCCAAGGACTTCGAACACGAGCCAGTCATCGAGAACATTCGCGCGATCGCCTCGCGCCGCCGCCAGATTCGGATTCGCCGCGACATGCGACGGCGCAACGATCCCGGCGACGAACACGCCGAAGCGATTCGCCGCACCGGATGCGCCGAGCCCCTTCCCCATCACGAGAAAGGTGGAGAGCAGCACGAGGCCGAGCGCGATGCCGGCGAGATATGGATTCCAGAACTGTTCCGAGCGTTCCATCGTCTCCTCACGTCAGGTAGTAGAGGTTCGGTTTCGTCCCTGCATCCGCACGCAGTTGTTTCCACTGCCGTGAGCGCAGCAGCTTCACGAGATCGCTCGACGGATCGTTGAGATCGCCGAACGTGATCGACTGCGTCGGACAGGCGGACGCGCACGCGGGCAGCAATCCCTTTTCGACGCGATGCAGGCAGAACGTGCACTTGTCCGCATACCCGTCGTGATGGATGTAGCGCGCCTCGTAGGGACAGGCGGCCACACACGCCTTGCAGCCTGTGCAGAGCTCGCGCTGCACGAGCACCACGCCGCCCCTGGCGTAGTAGCTCGCGCCCGTCGGACAGTTCGAGACACACGCCGCATCGCTGCACTGTTCGCAGCGCTCGCTGTGGATCTCGAGCGCAAGCGCGGGATACGTTCCGCGCGTCTCGATCTCGACCCACGAGCGGAAGGCGGCGAGCGCGAGTCCGTTTTCTTCCTTGCACGCGATCACACACGCGCTGCAGCCGACGCAGCGCTTCATGTCGATGGCCATCGCATATCGTTTCGACATCGCTACGCCTCCGCCTTCAGCACGCGCACGAAATTGACGTTCATCCCCGTGCCGCCCATGACCGGATCGGTCGCATACCGCGACACGAGCTCGCTGTCCGAGGCGCCGCGGTGTCTGGCGAACTTCATCCCGTTCGCCGTGTGGCCCCAGCCGTGGACCATGTAGACGCAGTCGCCGCGAATGCGCTCGGTGACCTTCGCGCGAACCGGCAGGCTCTTCACGCCGTCCTGGTTCTCGAGCGTCACGCGATCGCCGTTCTTCACGTCGAGACTCTTCGCCACGAGCGTGTTGAGCCACAGCTCGTTCTCCGGATAGACGGCGCCGGCCAGGCGGTTGTTCGCCATCCGGCCGAATGTGTGCGTCGGTGCGCGTCCCATCAGCAGCCGGAACATTCCGTCGGGCGGCTGCGGGTGCGGCGAATAGTCAGGCAGCGGATCGAATCCCGCGGATGCGAGCGTGCTGCTGAACAACTCGATTTTCTTGCTCGGCGTGTCGAACGACAACGCGAGCCCTTCTTCCTCGCTGACGGGAACGCGCGCGCCCTGCACGACGCCCGTGGCGCGCAGCTTCGCGAGACTCTGCCCCGCCGCTTCCACGCGCCAGCGAACGACATCGAGCGGATGCTGCCAGTCGAAGTAGTCGTGCAGGCCGAGCCGCGCCGCGAGCTCGCGCGCGATCCACCATCCCGGCTTCGAGTCGTACATCGGCTCGACTGCAGGCTGCCGCATCGCGATGAACGGCTCCTTGTACGCCGGCGCCCACACATCGTCGTAGCGCTCGAGGTACGTCGACTCCGGCAGCACGATGTCGCTCCACCCCGTGATCTCCGCCGGCAGCACATCGATCGCGACGAGGAAGTCGAGCTCCTGAATCGCCTTCTCCGTCTGCTGCGGCGCAGGCAACGCCTGCATCAGATTCGTTCCGTAGACCATCCAGCCCTTGAGTTGATAGGGCGCCTTGCCGGGGATCGTCGCGTCGCACACTCCCGACGCGAGCGTCTCGTCCGCGAGCGGATAGAGACTCGGCTCCCGGCGATCGGCCACCGCGCGCGCCGGTTGCTGCGGCTTCCTGCCCGGATACTTCGGCAGCTCCATCGCCGATGGGAGGATGTAGCCGCCGCGCCGTCCCCATGAGCCGAGCAGCGCGGAGAGAATCGCGATGGAGCGCAGCCGCTGCGTGTCATCGCCGTACCACGTGACGTGGCGTCCCGGATGAATCAACGACGCAGGCCGCGCCGATGCGATCAGGCGCGCGCTGTCGCGAATCAACTGCGGCTCGATGCCGGTGATCGGATACGCCCACTCCGGCGTCTTCGATTCGACATGTTTCGCGAGCTGATCGAATCCCTCTGCGTATTTCGCAACATAGTCCGCGTCGTAACGCTTCTCGGTGATGATCACGTTCATCCACGCGAGGAGCAGCGCGATGTCGGTGCCGGGGCGGATCGGCAGCCAGTATTTCGCCTTCGATGCCGCGATCGAGAATCGCGGATCGACGACGACGAGCTCCGCTCCGCGGCCGATTGCGGTCGCGAGCTCCTGCACCTGCGTGTTGTGCATGTTCTCGCCGAGGTGCGAGCCGATGAGCGTGATGCAGCGGGCGTTTTCGATGTCGATCGATTCGGGCGAGCCGAGTCCCTGGCCGAACGTCAGCGTGAATCCGGCTTCGCGCGGGCCGCGGCATTGCGCATACGACGGCGCCGCGACATTCGGCGAGCCATAGGCCTGCATCAGCCGCGTGAACCACGAGCCTCCCCAGCCATGCGTGAACAGCGCGAACGCCTCGGGACCGTACTTCGTGCGAATGGCGTCCATCCGCTTTGCGGTCTCGTCGAGTGCGACGGCCCACGTCACTGCTTCGAACACCTGCTGCCCGCGTTTCGCGCGGCGAATCAGCGGCGTCTTCAGCCGGTCGGGATCGTAGAGGAGCGCCGTCGCCGCTTCACCGCGCGGGCAGAGCCGGCCCTTCGACAATGGATGCGCCGGATTGCCGGTGATCTTCGTGACGCGTCCGTTCTTCACATGCGCGAGCACGCCGCACTTCCAGAAGCAGAGCTCGCAGAACGTCGGCACGACATGATCGCCATCGGTCTTCGGATCAGGGATTGTGCGCGCCTGCAGACTCCACCAATCGGTCGTGAGTCCCGATGCCGCAGCGACGCCGCCGGCCATTGCGCCGATCCGGATGAAATCTCTTCGCGTGAACGCCATCGCGTTTCTCCTGCGATGGAACGAAGAGCGAACGGACTGCCACGAGGCCCGAACGCGTCAACGCGTGCTGTGCGAGGCGGTTACCACGAAGTACGTGCGCGCCGTCACTGTTTCAACGGAACGGAACGTTCGAACGTTTGGAACGAATGGAGCGCGGGCGTCCCGGCCGTCGACCATGGCTCGAGTTTCGTCGCCGGCCGGGACGGCCAGCGACTGCGGGCGAGGACGCCCGCGCTCCTTACAGGCCCGCTTCGCGCATTTTGCGCCAGAGCGTCGTCCGTCCGATGCCCAACGCGCGCGCGGTCGCTTCGCGATTCCAGTGGTGCTCCTCGAGCGCGGTGCGCAAGGCGTCGGACTCGCTCACATGGGCGGGCAGCAGCGGCTCGACGATCTCCGACGGCAGATCTTCCTGCTGCAACGTCTGTCCCCGGCCGACCGCCACCGCGTATTCGATCGCGTTCTCGAGCTCGCGCACATTGCCGGGCCACGAGTAACGGAGCATCGCGCGGATCGCATCGGGCGAGAATCGCAACTCGCGGCCATGACGTCCGGCGACGCGTACGAGCAGATGCCGGGCCAGCGGCTCAATGTCTTCCCGCCGCGCGCGCAGCGGAGGAATCTCGACCGGCACGACGCGAAGGCGATAGTAGAGATCCTCGCGAAAGCGACCTTCGCTGATCGCGCGGCGCAGATCGGCGTTCGTCGCCGCGAGGATGCGCACATCGGCCTTGCGCGTGTGACTCTCGCCGACGCGCTCGAACGTTTTCTCCTGGAGAAAGCGCAGCAGCTTCACCTGCAGTTGCAACGGAAGATCGCCGATCTCGTCGAGAAAGAGAGTGCCGCCTGCCGCGAGCTCGACGCGGCCGATGCGATCACGCACTGCGCCGGTGAAGGCGCCGCGCACATGTCCGAAGAGCTCGCTCTCCAGGAGATCCGCCGGCAGCGCCGCGCAGTTGACGGCGACGAAACGCTGATTCCTGCGCAGCGAATTGGCGTGAATCGCCTGCGCCATCACTTCCTTCCCCGTGCCGCTCTCGCCGGTCAGCAGGATCGTCGCGTCGCTCGTCTGCAGATTTTCGATGAGGTGAAAGAGACGCGTCATCGCCGGAGAGCGCGCGATCATTCCCGCAAATCCGATCGGCGATGCCGTGCCCAGCGCCGGATCATCCTCCGCCGGCCTGAGGATGATCAGATACGCGACATCCGGATCGCAGATCCCTTCGCCATCGCGCTGAAAGGGAGCCGCGCTGCAGGAGACGATGCGCGTGGAGCCGTCGGCAAGCGTCATCGACGCGCGCCAGCCTTCGCGCCGTTCGCCGGAGAGCAGAGCGTCGCGCAGCACGCCTCGTTCCGCGAACAGCTCATCGCCGAGCAGTTCGGAGACGGGACGGCCGGCGAGGGACTGTGCGCCCGCGATGCTGGTGAGCAGCGACGATCCATGAATCACGCGGAAGTCGCGGTCGAGGCAGATGAGCACACGCCCGAACGATTCGAGAACGGCACTCACGGCCATTAGAGCGGCCTTGCTGATCTCGCGGTCGCACCAGCGCATCTCGTCCATCACTCACTTCTCTTTCAGGTCGCGAAGCCAGGTCCAGACAGCGACGGAGGAAGGCATACCGATGATGCTCGCCGCCAGCGCCACGACCTGGTTCAACTCCTCGCGTGAAATCCCCATGGCGATCGCCTTCCGTCCGCTGGAGTGCACGGCACCTTCGCGCATCGCACCGATGGCGATCCCCAGTTTCACCAGACGCGCAGTTCGCTCGTCGAGCGGCCCCTCGGCCAAGGCATCGCCGAGGAGATCCCACGCCTGGCGAAGGGTGGGAAATGTCGCGCTGAACTCGTCGAAGGCTCGCGGAGGCTTCGGTAGTTTCTTCATACGGTCACCAGCTCCTCTTCCACCGCGCGGCTAACCGGCGGCTGCACCATCGCACCGCGTGCGCGCCGCTGCAGCATGTAGTAGAGAACCGGCACGGTCGCGCGCGACAGCAGCAGCGACGCGACTTCGCCCGCCATCAGCGACAGCGCAAGCCCCTGGAAGATCGGATCGAACAGAATCACAGCGGCGCCGGCGATCACCGCCGACGCCGTGAGCAGCATCGGCCGGAAGCGGACGACGCCGGCATCGATCACCGCTTCCTCGAGCGGCATTCCCTGCTGCAAACGCAGCTCGATGAAATCGACGAGGATGATCGAGTTGCGCACGACGATGCCCGCTCCGGCGATGAAACCGATCATCGATGTCGCGGTGAAGAACGCTCCCAGCGCGGCGTGCGCCGGGATGATGCCTGCAAGCGAGAAGGGAATCGCCGCCATGATCGCCAGCGGCACTTTGAACGACTGGAACCAGCCGACGACGAGAATGTAGATCAACACCAGCACCGCGGCGAACGCGAGGCCGAGATCGCGGAACACCTCATACGTGATGTGCCACTCGCCATCCCATTTCATCGCGTAGCGATCGGACAGGAACGGCTGCTTCGACACGAAGCGCTCCATCGCATAACCCTCGGGCAGCTTCATCGCGCCGAGCGCGCGGTTCAGCTTCAGGATCGCGTATACAGGACTCTCCTCCGCCCCGGCAACGTCCGCCGTCACATACACGACCGGCATCAGATTCTTGTGGTAGATGCTCTTCGGCGCGGTCGTCTCTTCGATGCGCACCAGCGAACCGAGCGGCACCAGCGCGCCCGACGACGACGCGACGCGGATGGACTGCAGCGCCGCGACCGACGAGCGCTGCTCGCGCGGCAACTGCAGCATGATCGGGATGTCCTCCTCTTCGTGCGGGTCGTGCAACAGCCCCGCGCTGACGCCCGACAGCGCGAGGCGCAGAGTCGTGTCGATCTGCTCCGGCGTCACGCCGCTGAGCGCAGCCTTCTCCTTGTCGATGACAAAACGGAACTGCGTCTGATCGTCTTCGACATACGAGTCGGCATCGACGACGCCCGGCGTCGTGGCCAGAGTGTGCTCGACCTGCTTCGCGATCGCGATCTGCCGGTCGTAATCGGGCCCGTAGATTTCCGCGACGAGCGTTTGCAGCACCGGAGGGCCGGGCGGCACTTCGGCGACCTTCACATTCGCATTCCACCGCCGCGCGATCGGCGCGATGAGCGTGCGGACGCGCTTCGCGACCTCATGGCTCTGCGCCTTGCGCTCACCCTTCGGCAGCAGGTTGACCTGCACGTCTCCGACGTTCGAGCCGCTACGGAGAAAGTAATGGCGCACGAGACCGTTGAAATTGAACGGCGACGCGGTGCCGGCGTACGTCTGATAGCTCGCGACCTCGGGCTGTGTCGCAACCGCCGTCCCGATCTCGCGCACCACCGCGGCCGTCCGCTCCAGCGGCGTCCCCTCCGGCATGTCGACGATGATCTGGAACTCGCTCTTGTTGTCGAACGGCAGCATCTTCACCCGCACCAGCTTCACGGCGAACATCGACATCGTGATGAGCAGCAGAGCGACGACCGACGTGAGAAAGATGAAGCGCGCCCGCGCATTGCTGATGAGCTCCGTCATCATCCTGCGATAGAGCTGCGTGAGCCGCCCTTCGTGATGGTGGTGCCCTTCTGCTTTGCCGCTCAGCAGGCGCAGCGCGGCCCATGGCGTGACGACGAAGGCAACGATGAGCGAGAAGAGCATCGCCGCCGATGCACCTACCGGAATCGGCCGCATGTACGGCCCCATCAGCCCGCGGACGAAGCCCATCGGAAGAATCGCGGCGATCACCGTGAACGTCGCGAGGATCGTCGGGTTCCCGACTTCGGCGACCGCTTCGACTGCGATGTCCTTGAGCGGCCGGCCGTGATTGCACTGCATCCGGTGATGCCGGACGATGTTCTCGACCACGACAATCGCATCGTCGACGAGAATGCCGATGGAGAAGATGAGCGCGAAAAGCGTCACGCGATTCAGCGTGTACCCGGCGATGTAGAAGATCGCGAGTGTGAGCGCGAGCGTGACGGGAATCGCGACCGCGACGATGCCCGACTCGCGCCAGCCGAGCGTCAGCGCGATGAGCAGCGTGACCGAGAACACCGCAAGCAGCATGTGCAGCAGCAACTCGTTCGATTTGTCCTTCGCCGTCTCACCATAGTCGCGAGTGACGGTCACCGCGACATCCGCCGGGATCAGCGAGCCTTTCAGCGCGTCGATCTTCTCGAGCACGTCGCGCGAGACGACCGTCGCGTTGGTCGCCTTGCGCTTGGCGACTGCGATCGTGACCGCAGGCTGCTCCCCCGCCCCCGCAGTCCCGAGCGAAGTCGAGGGACCGTCGCTAACACCGCGCGGCTCTTCCCCACGTGCGCTGCCCGAGCCAGACGATGTCGCGGCGCCGTCGTTGATGCCTCGACTTCGCTCGGCATGACCGAGAAACACGTAATCCGCCGCTTCCTGCGGGCCATCGCTGACCGTCGCAACATCGCCGAGGTAGATGGGCCGGCCGCTGCGTGCGCCGACGACGACGCGCCGCGCATCGTCCACACTCGTGATGAAGCCGCCGGTCTCGACGAGCATCTCGCGATTGTTCGCGTCGATCGCGCCGGCCGGCAGTTGCGTGTTCGCCTGCCGGATCATCTGCACGACCGGCGCGGGCGCGAGTCCGTACGCAGCGAGCCGCGCCGGATCGATCGTCACGCGCAACTGCCGCCGCAGTCCGCCGATCAACTGCACGGAGGAAACGTCGCTGACCTGTTTGATCTCCGTCGTCACCTGCGCGGCGACGCGGCGCAACTGGAAGTGGTCGTAGCGCCCGCTCGACAGCGTGATCGCCAGCACCGGCACATCGTCGATCGATCGCGGCTTCACCAGCGGCCCGAACGCGCCGGGCGGAATCAGATCGGCATTCGCATGCAGCTTCTGATTGAGGCGCACGATCGCGCGCTCTTCGTCCTCGCCGACTTTGAAGCGGACGACGACCATCGACGTGCCGGCCGAAGACGTCGAATAGATGTACTCGACGCCGGGGATTTCCCACAGCAGCTTCTCCATCGGCTTCGTGATCCGCTGCTCGATCTCGCGCGGCGTTGCGCCGGGCATCTGCACGAAGACATCGACCATCGGCACGACGATCTGCGGCTCTTCTTCGCGCGGAAGCAGAAGCACCGCGCCGATGCCGATGAGCAGCGACGCGACGATCAGCAGCGGCGTGAGCTTCGACTCGATGAAGAGCGCGGCGAGGCGGCCGGCGATTCCCTGCTTCACAGCCGTGATCCCTCCGCGATCAGAACCTTCTCCCCGGGATCGATCCCGGCGAGCACCTCGATGCGGTCGCCTTGGCGGGCGCCAAGGGAAACGATCCTGGTCTGGGCGGCACCGTCAGCGCCGATGATCCGGACGTTGGTCAATTGCCCATGCCGCTCGACGGCCGCTGCGGGAATCGTGATGCCGTCACGCGAGCCGAGATTGAACGCGACATGCACAAAGGCGCCTGACCGCAGCGCGCTGTGCGCGGGCAAGGCAATCTTCACCAGGGCCGCATGCGACTGCGGATCGACCGCTGCGATGTTCGTCACCCGGCCGGTGATCGTCCCCTCGATCGTCGCGCGATCGCCCGTGTGCACCAGCGCCGCGAACGATTCGTCGATCGCCGTCTCGACGCGCAGAGCTGTGTCGTCTTCGACCGTGAGCAGCGGCATGCCGGGAGCCGCCTGCGCTCCGGGATCGATCATCCTCGCGGTCACGATTCCGGAGATCGGCGCGCGGACACTCGCATAACTGAGAAACGTCTCAGCCTCCACTACCCCTGCCTTCGCCTGTGCGCGGCGCGCGATCAACGCGTCGCGGCTTCGTGCTGCCTGACTAAGCGCTGCATCCGCCGCCTGTTTGCGCGCCGCGACTTCCTCATACTCCTGGGCGCTCACCGAGCCACGATCCTTCAGAGCGCTGAAACGCCTGAACGTCGCATTCGCGACCGTCGCAGCCGCTTCGGCAGCCGCGACGCCCGCATCCGCTGCCGCAATCGCTTCCTCGGCTTCGCGGCTGCCGGCGGCGGCCTGCGCTCTCTTCGCACGCATCTCGCGATCGTCAATCTCCAGCAGCAACTGGCCGGCATGCACGCGGTCGCCTTCGGCAACGAGCACACGCGTGACGTTCCCCATCACGTTCGCCGCGAGCGGAGAGACATTCGTCGAGCGGACAGTTCCGGTGGTCACGCGCGTGTCGGGCAGCGGCTCGCTGCGCGCGACATCGAAGCGGGCGGCTGCCTTCGCGGCACTCTGGTCGGGCGCCTTGGTTCCACATGCCGCAAGAAGGAGAAGGCCGAGTGCGGCTTCAAAGAAACGGGTCGATTTCACGAAGACCTCCGATGGAGCGAAGCAGTTCGGCCTCGCCGCTGATGGACTGCTGTTTTGCGGAGAGGAGTGAGAGGCGCGCGGCGACGAGCGCGGTCTGCGCGCGGAGCAACTCCGTCATCGTCGTCAGGCCGTTGTCGTACCGGTCCTGGACGATGCGCGCCGCCGCTTCGGCCTGCGAGACTGCGGCGGCGGCCACGGCGACCTGCTCCAGCGCCGCGTGTGCGCGGTTCCACGCGCTGATCGCCTCCATGGCCACGCGGTCGCGCGCCAGCGACTCGAGCGCTTTCGCCGCCTCGACGCCTGCGCGCGCCTCGGCGATCCTGGCGTACGTGCCCGCGTCGAACAATGCGAGATTCACCGCGACGCCCGCAGCGTGATCCGAATTGCGATGCGAGAAGGTCGTCCCGCTCGCACCCCACGACGACCAGGCTTCGACGCGCGGCAGGAGAGAGCCGCGAGCCGTGACGAGCTGGAGCTCCGCGGCGTTTCGCGCGGCGACAGCCGAGGCGAGCTCGCCTCGCGATTCGATCGCGCGCTTCACCGCGTCGACGGCGGTTTCCGGCGCGAGGGTCGTATCCGGGAGTCCTGCCGCAAGCTCGATCTGCGACATCAGCGGACGGCCGAGCGTCATCGCCAATGCGGCGCGCGCGATCGCGGCATCACCCGCCGCGGCAATTTCCTGCTGCTTGAATTCCGCGAGCTGCACTTCGGCGGAGAGGCGGTCGGAGTCGACGACGAGCCCCTGCTCCGCGCGATCACGCGCATTCTTCGCGGCCGATTCGGCAGCGCGCACCGCTTCGGCGGCCACCGCCTGCCGCTGCGTCGCGACAACGACGCCGTAGTAGCGGGAGATCAACGCGGCGAGCACCTCCTGCCGCAGCTCGCCGGCGGCAGAGAGAGCGCGCGTCACTCCTTCGCCCGCCTGCTTCGCCGCATCGCGGCGCCGCAACTGATCGAACAGCGTGTAACGGACGTTCAGCGCGAGACGGTCATTGCGAAGCGCCGGCGGATCGTTGAGAAATGCCGGCGAAAAATGCTCCTGGGAGAATCGCCCCTGCTCCAGCAGCGATCCGAAGACGAACACGGGATTGTTGCTGCGTGATGTACTCGCGCTGGCGTCGATGACCGGGAGCCACGCCGCGAGCGCTTCCTCGCGGCGCGCTCGCGCCGCGGAGACCTCCGCCTGCGCCGCCACCAGCAGCGGATTCTTCTCCAGAGCCTCGGCCGCCGCGTCGCGCAGCGTCAGCGGCTGCGCGGCGACGGCGCTTTGCAGCAGGCACACGGCCGCTGTCAGCAACAGCTTTCTCACGCGGCGTGCTCCAGCGGCTGGGCGTCGCTGTCGCGAACGCCGGCCTTGCGAAGGACCGACATCATCGGGCACCAGTTCGTGAAGGCCGACTGCACGAGATTGAGCCCGACGAAGGCGGTGAAGGCGAGGAACCAGGGGCTGACGAAATAGCCGAGAGCCACGGAGAGGAGGACGAAGGAACCAGCGATGAGACGTAGGAAGCGTTCGACGTTCATGTTCAATACCTCACAAACAAACTATATGCCCATATGGTTATGCAGTCAAGGTGCGATATCCTTTCGGCCATGGGGATCCTTCAGAAGCTTTTCGGCCCTCCCTCGCGGAAGTCGTTTGCCGCGATGGTCATGCGCGAGCTGGAGACACAGGGCGCCGGACCGCTCCGCTTCAACGAAACGACGTTCGCCGTCGAGATCGGAGGCGGGCGGCTCTACCTGCAGAACTTCTACGCGAGATTTGCCGCCGCACGAACCGGCGATCGTTACGGCATCGCCGTCGAGACCGCGCGGCAGTGGATCGCGCGTCCCGCCGGCAAGCCGCGGACGTTCGAAGAAGCGCGAGCGATGCTGAGACCCTCGGTTCGTTCCCGCGCCTACTACGACGCGAGCAACCTGAAGATGGAAGCGGAGGGCATTCCTCATCGCATCGAACCCTTCGGAACGCTCGGCGCCCACCTCGCGCTCGGACTCGTGCTCGATTTTCCGGACAGCATCGAACTGGTTTCCTCCGGCGACCTGCAGAGCTGGAACGCGACGTACGGCGAGGCCTTCGAAATCGCGAAAGACAATCTCCGTGACGCGTCGATCCGCTCGTTCGAATCGCGCAACGGCCTGTATGTCTCGACGTGGGACGACGCCTACGACGCGACAAGGATTCTTCTGCCTGAATTCATCAAGCCGCTGCAAGTTCGTGGATCACACGTCGCACTGCTCCCGCATCGCAATCTGCTGCTCGTTGCCGGCAGTGAGGACCCTGCCGCGCTGATGGCGATGGCCGATGTGGCGAGGGAGACGCTCGGCCAGCCGCAACCGATCAGCGCCTTTCCCCTCCTCCTGCTCGATGGGGAGTGGACCGACTGGCAGATCCCCCGCGATCACCCGGCGGGCAACGCGTTCCGGCTGCTGCAGATTCAGAGGCTGGCGGAGGACTACGACGAGCAGCAGAATCTGCTGCGCGGCGCGGCGCTGCGGCGCGGCGAGGATCTCTTCGTGGCGAGCTTCCAGGCGATGCGCAGAAAGGACACGGCAGAGCTGATCACGCTCACGAGCTGGACGGAGGGAACCACCGCGTTACTGCCCGAGGCCGGCGAGATCGCATTCGTGAAGTTGCCGGATGCCGTTCGCCGCGTGCGATGGCAGGAAGTGATGCGCGTCGCACCGGAACTGCTCGAGCCAACGGATCACTATCCGCCGCGCTGGAAAGTGACGGCATTCCCAACGGAAAGCCAGTTGGCGGAGATGAAGGCGGAGGAAACCTGAATCGCGGACGAAAGGCTGAGAGTCAAAGCGAAATCTGAATTTCGCTTTCGTGTCTTTTTCCCAGAGAGTCAAAAGCGAAACGCAGAACGCAGAACGCAGAATGAAGAATTTAGAAAGAGCGACGCGCGAAGCGCCACCTCAATTCTCAATTCTGCGTTCTGCGTTCTGCGTTTTGCTTTTTGGTAGTTCGAGCACATGTTGCTTCGGTTGCACGGTGCGCTTCGCAGTACACTTCCCCATCCCATGAGGTCCCCGGCCCTTCGATATCTCGTTGCGGCAGCCCTGTCGCTGGTTGCTGCCCTGATTCAAGGGGCGTTCCGCCCCTTCTTCGAGCCAATCCCCTTCTTTCTTTTCTTCGTCGCCGTCTTTGCCTCTTCGCTCAGCGGAGGGGCCGGCCCGGGAATCCTCGCGGCGATCCTCGGCATGATCTTCAGCAGTACGCTGATGCACGCCGATCCGGTGCACGTCGCACTCTTCGGAGTGTTCAGCATCGCGCTCGCCTGGTTCGGCAGCAGGCTGCAGCGGCACAAGCTCGAGGAAACAGAGGCGGAGCACGAACTGCTGACGAGCATCTCGAACGTCGCGCCGGCGATCGTCTGGATCACGAACACCGAAAAGAGCTGCACGTTCGTCAACGACCAGTGGCTGCGCTTCACGGGCCGCACGCGCGAGCAGGAGCTCGGCTTCGGCTGGCTCGAGGGGATGCACCCCGACGATGTTCCGCGCTGCATGCCGATTTTCGAGAGCGCTTTCGCCGCGCAGCAACCGGTCGAGCTGGAGTATCGCCAGCGCCGTCATGACGGCGTCTATCGCCTGATGCTGAGCCGGGGCGTGCCGCGCTTCGATCGCGCCGGTCATTTCACCGGCTACATCGGCGTCGCGTTCGACATCGACGATCTGCGCGCTTCCGAGCGCGAGACCACCCGCCTCGCGTCGGCCGTCGTTCACGAACGCCAGCGTCTCGCAGGCATCGTCTCCAATGTTCCCGGCGTCGTCTGGGAGGCATGGGGAGAGCCCGACGTCGCATCGCAGCGCATCGACTTCATCAGCGATCACGTCACGCGGATGCTCGGCTACTCCGTCGAAGAGTGGCTCTCGACGCCGAACTTCTGGCTGACGATCGTGCATCCGGACGATCGCGACCACGCGGCGGCGAATGCGCACGAGCATTACCAGCGCGGCGGGCCGAGCACGAACACCTTCCGCTGGGTGACCAAAGACGGCCGCGCGATCTGGTGCGAGGCGCATTCGACCGTCATCCACGACGACGCCGGACAGCCGATCGGCATGCGCGGCGTCACACTCGACATCACCGCGCGCAAGCATGCCGAAGATGCGCTGCGCTTCGCGGCACGCGCCAGCGAAGCACTCAGCTCATCGCTTGATTACGAAGAGACTCTGCGGGCGGTCGCCGCACTCGCGGTGCCGGAGCTCGCCGACTGGTGCACGGTCACACTGCTCGATGAGAATGGCGCCGGCCGGCACGTCGCCGCCGTCCATTCGAATCCGGAAAAGAGCTCCCTCGCCGCGCGGCTCCTGGAGAAGCCCTGGAGTCCCGACTCGCCGCCGCACATGGCCGCGCTGATCGCAGCCAACAAGCCGTTCATCCTGTCGATGAACGAGCAGACGATCCGCGACACGGCCGTCGACGACGAGCATGCGTCGATCCTTCGCGATCTCGGAACCGGATCCCTCCTCATCGCCCCCATCGAATCGCGCCAGCGGATCCTCGGCACCATCTCCTTCGCATCGGAGAATGCCTCGCGCTACAGCGATCAGGACATCGAGCTGGCGTCGATGCTCGCCCGCCGTGTCGCGCTCGCGATCGAGAATGCGCAGCTCTATCGCGCCGCGGTGGATGCCGCGGCGGCCAAGGATGAATTCCTCGCCACGGTGTCGCATGAACTGCGAACACCGATGACGGCCACGCTCGGCTGGGTGCGCATGCTGATGCTCGGCGCGCTCGACGAAGAGACGACGACGAACGCACTCAAGGCCATCGAGTCGGCGACGCTCGCTCAGGCGAAGCTCATCGACGACATCCTCGATGTCTCCAGCATCGTCATCGGCAAGTTCCGTCTCGACAGCGGCCCGGTCGACCTGCGCGGCGTCGTCGAAAAGGCGGCGGAGGCGCTGCGTCCCGCGTTGATGGCCAAGTCGATCACGCTCAACGTCGATTCCGCGCGCTGGAACGGCTACGTGCAGGGCGATGCAAACCGGCTGCAGCAGGTCGTCTGGAACCTGATCTCGAACGCTGCGAAGTTCGGCCGGCAGAACGGGCGCATCGACGTCACCGTCGAACGCGAGGAGGATCGCGCGCGCGTGATCGTTCACGATGACGGCTCGGGAATCGATCGCGCGTTCCTGCCGCACGTGTTCGATCGCTTCCGCCAGGGAGACAGCGGTCTCACGCGCAAACATGGCGGCCTCGGTCTCGGCCTTGCCATCGTGCGGCATCTGGCCGAGCTGCACGGCGGCTCCGTTCGCGCGGAAAGCGAAGGGCTCGGCAAAGGATCGACCTTCACCGTCGAGCTCCCGGCCATCACCGCCGCCGAGGAACCATCACCTGCCGCGATCCCTCCGCAGGTGGAGAAGCATCCCGATCTGCGGATGAAGCAGATCCTGCTCGTCGACGCGGAGCCGGAGAGTCTCGAGGCCATCACGAAGATGCTGAAGAAGTGCGGCGCGCGCGTGACGACGGCGCGGTCAGCCGCCGAGGCGATTCTCGCGCTGAATGCGCATCACGATGTGGTGGTGACGGACATGGCGATGGCGGTCACCGACGGCGTGACGCTCGTGCATCAGCTGCGGCAGGCGAATCGCAGACTGCCGGCGATCGCATTGCAGAAGCCGTTCGATGCGGCGGAGCTGACTTCGGAAATCGCACGCGCGGTCGGACGCGGCGTCTGAGGTCGCGCTACCGCTTCGGCTTTCGCGGCGTCTCCAGCAGCCGCGCCTGCGCCGAGATCCTCGCGTAGAGCGAAGTGCAGACGACGTCGCAGAGCGCAAACACGGTCCCATCCGCCACGTAGCAATAGACGCTGTTGCCCGACTGCCGGCGGCCGATGAGCCCCGCCGACTGCAGCACGCGCAGATGTTTGCTGATGTTGGGCTGTGTCGTGCCGAGCTCCGCCGTCAGCTCCGTCACATTGCGCTCGCCACCGCGCAGGGTCTGCAGAATCCGCAGCCGAAGAGGATCGGAGAGGACTCGGAATCGATCCGCGACGAGCTCGATCGCCTCCGCCGAAAGATCCACGTGGGCCGGCTTCTGTTTCATTATTTGATTATATAGCCACTCGGTTATGAATGAAACGCGGGCGCCGGACAGCTATGATGCCCCGGTGAAACTGGCCGGCATTCTCTCCGCCGATGACATCGTCATCGGCGTTCGCGGCGCGGACATCAGCGATGTGGCCGCACGCCTGCTGCGGCAGACGCTTCCCCATCACGGGCTTGTCCCCAACGACATCGAGCGGATGATTCATTCGGTCGTCGCGCGCGAGCGCGAGCTGGCCACGCTCTGCGGCAACTGCGCGCTGCCCCACGCACGCGATGCGTCGATCGGCACCTTCATCGCCGCCCTCGGAGCCAACCGCGACGGTGTCATCGAAGGACGGAAGCAGCCGCGCATCGTGATCGCGTTCCTCTCCCCCGAGTCGCAGCGCGCCGAACATCTCGTCTTCCTGGCCGCACTCTCGCGGCTGGCGGCGGATACGGCGACGATGGATGCGATCGCCAACGCTGCGGCGCCGGAAGAGGTTCTGGAGATCCTGCGCAGAGCGACAGGGACAAGCTGAGAGCCTGTCGATTTACTGCTTACTGCAGCGACAGCCGGTCCGCATCTTCCTCGTACGCGAACAGATTTCCGAAGCGCGCCCAGCGCACCATCGTCGCGAACATCTCTTCGTAATTCTCGCGCGGCAGCGCCATGATGATCATCTCGCGCACCATGTCGCCGCTCACCTCTCCCTCTTCGCGTTGCAGCAGCGCGTAGACATCCTGGAAGAGTTTCAGCTTCAGGATCTGCTCACGCCACAACTCTTTTCTCGTCTCGGCCTCCGCGGCGAGGAAGCGGCGCCCTTCGAGGGTGAGCACGATGCCCTGCTTCGGCGTGTCGACGAAGTTCAGCATTTCGGCCGCCTTCGTGATCGCCATCATGTGGCCGAACTCGTGATCGGTCTCCGCGGCGACGTCGAAGATGTCGTCGACTCCTCCCTTCGAGTCGAGATACTCGAGCAGACCGACCACCTCGGACGTCGAGGTCTTCGGCAGCGGCGCAATGCGCCCTTCGCGCACCGCCGGTCCGGCGGCATCCGGCATTTCCGTGCCGGTGATGATTTCGTGCAGATAGTCGACGAGCTCTTCGAACGCGCGGGAGCGCGTGTCGCGCGGGCGCGGCAGCGGATTCTCGACGATCGTCCGGACGCGTCCCGGATGGCTGCTCAGCACCACGATGCGGTCGGCCATGTAGACGACCTCCTTGATGTCGTGGCTGACCATCAGGATCGACGAAGGATTCGAATCCTCGGGCTCCCAGAGGTCGATCACTTCCGCGCGGAGACCTTCGGCGGTGAGCGCGTCGACATGACTGAACGGCTCGTCCATGAACAGGAACTCGGGATGCACCGACAGCGCGCGCGCGATGCCGAGGCGTTGCTTCATGCCGCCGGAGAGCTCGCGCGGATAGGCTTCTTCGAAGCCGGCCAGACCGACGGTGCGAATCGCTTTCTCCGCGCGCGCTTTCTGCTCTTCGGGCGGAAGGCCGGCGGCCCGCAGCACGATCTCGACATTCTCCGCGACCGTCATCCAGGGATAGAGCGCGAAGCTCTGAAAGACGATGCCGACACCGGGCGTGAGTCCTTCCACGCGCTGGCCGCGATAGAAGACTTCGCCTTCCGTCGGTTTGATGAGACCGGCGAGGATGCGCAGGATCGTCGATTTGCCGCAGCCGGAGGGCCCGAGCAGCGCGACGACTTCGAGCGGCTTGATCGCGACGTTGATGTTCTCGAGCACGCGCAGCCGCGAGCCGTTCGGCATCACGAAGTCATGCGAGACATTGCGCGCCTCGCAGAGCACATCGGTTTGAAGTTCGATTGCAGTCGTCATGGGTCACCTCACTTGCTGAGCGAAAAGCGCTCTTCGGCAATCTGGTACAAGCGCTTCCATACGGTTCGATTGAAGAGAACGACGACCGCCGCCATTACGGTAACGCTCGCCGCGAGCTGAGGAAAGTCGCCCTGTTCCGCCGCGGCGCTGATGCGAGCGCCGAGGCCGTTGGCGGTCAGGACCTCGCTCTTGAATGTCACGTATTCGGCGACGATGCTCGCGTTCCACGCGCCGCCCGCCGCGGTCACCCATCCCGTCACGAGATAAGGAAACACGGCAGGCAGATAGAGCGACGTGAAACGCTGACGCAGGTCGAGGCGATAGCTGCGCGCCGCCTCGCGCAGATCGGACGGCATCGCGGACGCGCCGGCGATCACGTTGAAGAGGATGTACCACTGCGTGCCGAGGAGCATGAGAACAACGCTTCCCCAACCAAGCGTTACACCCGCTGCCTTCAGACCGGCGATCACCAGCGGGAAGAGCATCGGCGCAGGAAACGAAGCCGCGACCTGCACGATGGGTTGAAAGATGCGAGACAGGCGCGGGTTCAACCCGATCGCCAGTCCCGCGGGCAGCGTCCAGAGCGTACCAAGTGCCGTCGACAGCAGCACGCGGCCCAGAGTCCATCCCGCCGAGGAGAGAATCGGGAGGTATTGTCTAACCGGCAGTTGCCGCAGCAGATCGAAGAGCCTCCAGGCGCCGAAGAGCAGCACGAGCATCAGCATCGCGAACATCGCGATGGAGAGATGCGGAGAGCGCGTGTCTCGTCCGCTGGCAGCGGCAGGCGCGCGGCGCGGCTCGTTTCTGAAGCCGGGCAGTTTTCTGAAAAACGATTCGATCCAGTCGATCAGCATCGACCGCCGGATCCAGTCGTAGAACCACGACGACGCGGTCTCTTCGTCGGCGCCTTCCTCCACGCGGAACTTCTGCGACCAGACGACGACCGGCCGCCACAGCAACTGGTCGAGCACGACGATCATCATCACCATCGCGAAAATCGCCCAGAGCATCGCCGGGACGTTGCCGCTGGCGACTGCGACGCTCATGTACGAACCGATGCCCGGCAGGCGGAAGTCGCGCGAGCCGAGGACGAACGACTCCGTGATCATCAGAAAGAACCAGCCGCCGGCCATGCTCATCATGCTGTTCCACACGAGCCCGATCGTGGAGAACGGCAGCTCGACCCAGCGCAGGCGCTGCCACCAGTCGAAGCGGTACGTCGTCGCCGCTTCGAGCTGATCCTTCGGAATCGAGCGCAGCGAGTGATAGAAGCTGAAGGTCATGTTCCACGCCTGTCCGCTGAAGATCATCAGCACGCAGGCCAGCTCGAGGCCGATGTTGCTGCGAGGGAACAACGCGACGAGAGCGAGCACGAGCCCCGGCATGAAACCCAGGACGGGGATGCTCTGCAGGATATCGAGCAGCGGGACGAGCACGCGCTGCGCGACCTCGTCTTTCGCCGCCCAGTAGCCATAGCTCAGCGTGAAAGCGAGAGAGAGGACGTAGGCGAACAGCCCGCGGCAGAGCGAGTAGAAGACATAGAGCGGCAATGCGGATGGTGCGAGATCGATGTGAACGGCGGGCCGCAGCGTTCGCCATTCGCCGGCCAGTGAGATGAGGCCGAAGACAACTCCGACGAAACCGCCCAGCAGTAGAAGATCGAACCAGCCGCGGCGGCGGAACTCTTCGAGGAAGGCGGTCGCTTCGCCCCAGCGGTCGTGTGTTTGAATCGTGTCGCGCGGCGACATGACGTTCGCTCCGTTCAAGGTTGATCGTGAACGGGACAAACGCCTCGCGGCATCAGTCGTTCACGATCGTCAGCGGAGATGGAGGTTCTGTCGTGCGACTACTTCCCGGCTCGCTCATGAGCAGACCTCCTCGTGTGAAGTTCACGGCTGGCGTGACGGGGCGATTGTAGTGGATGTTGTTCCGTTTCGGTCACGCGGGTTCGCGGGCCGCATCAACAGGATTCACTTCGCGATCGTGATGCTCGGTCCTGATTGCGCGGATGCCGACACGCTCATCTGGAAAAGCTGATACAGCATGTCGAACGCCTTCTGATTCCACTGGTAGCCGCTCTGCGATGCGATCGCGTAGTACTTCCCGTTCAGCTTGACGAACAGCCGCCGCTTCGGCGGCGCACTCATCTCCACAACTTCCAATGCGCTGCGCGGGTTCTCCGACATCGCCGGCGTACGGGGATCGGGCGCCACGTCGAACTCCGGCTCCTCGCTGATGCCGCGGCCGATGAAGGTCAGCACTTCATGAAAGCTGCGCAGGCGAAGGCGTCCCTCGATCGGATACTCGCCGCCCGGATACCCGGGACGGATATCGATGACGACTTCATTCGGCGGCGCTTCTTCCGCGCGCCGGTGCATCACGACGCGCTCCTCGTTGGAGAGAGCATCGGGATTGAAGTTCGTGATCATCACGCGGCCATTCACGCGGCGCGAAACGTTGTACACGTGCGCGGCAGCGTCATGCGACACCGTGAATTCCTTGTACGTCGACTCGAACGTCTCCGGCGTGAACGACGCCTCGGGAATGGTCCACGTGTGATTGAAGTGCAGCGGCTCGACGTGCAGCGCATGGCGATCCTGAATCGTGGAGAGATGCGCCATCATCTGCCGGTACTTGACGTAGCCGTCGTGATCGGAGGGACGATTGGGATATTCGGCGCCGCTCTCGTCGATGCGCACGCTGGCGCCGAGAAGGCGGAGAAGCGCGTCGACGTCGTAATCCTGCCGCAGCAGAAGCGTGAGCTGCGCCTCGCGAAACGGCGTCAGCAGGCGCTGCGTAAACTCGTCGCCCTGCATCGGCGAAATGCTGATCGTCGGATTCTGTTCGGCGACGACCCCGAGGAGCGGCAGGACGGAGCGGCCATGCTCGCCGGTCATCGTCGGCCCGATGCCGGCGCTCGTCGACAGCCGGTACGTCGCGGCGATGCTGGTGACGGCCGTGAAGTGAATCGGCTCGTTGACGTTTGCCCGCGCGATGTTGAGCAGCAGTTGCTGCGAGATGCCATCCGCCGTTGCGATGTCATACGACACGACGGCGCGATCGAGAGGAACAGGCGGCGAGCTCGCACACCCGGCCAGAAGAAGGAGCGCGGCAACGTAGCGGTTCATCGGATCAGCAAATTGTAGCCCGCATCCCGCCTGCTGCCCGTTGCCCGTCGCCTGTTGTGACGCCTGACCTTTCGCGCCCGATCGGGGCGGCATCTACTGATGAAGAGGCGCGGCTATGGGCGATTTCGTTCTCCTCAGCGGTTCGGCGCATCCTGGACTCGGTGCATCCGTCGCTCACGTGATGAAGGTCAGGCTCGGCGCCTGTGCGATCGATGATCGGAGCGACCGCGATCCCCGCGTTCATCTGTACGAAGACGTTCGCAACAAAGACGTCTTCATCATTCAGCCGGCGCCGCCGCCGGTGAACGAGTATCTCGTCGAGCTGATCGCGCTCGCCAACGCCGCGTCGCGTGCGCGTGCCCGTCGCGTCATCGCCGTCGTGCCGTATTTCGGTTACACACGATCCGACCAGGGGACCGCGGTCACACGCATCCTCCGCAGTTGCGGCATCGATCAGGTCCTCACACTCGATCCGCATCTGATGGAGGAGACCCTTGCGCGTGCAGTCCGCCGGACGATCGGCAGCGACTGCGTCGTCGTCTCGCCGCATGACAAGGCCCAGCGGCTCGCGCAATGCCTCGGCGAAATCCTCGCTCTGCCGGTTGTTGCGATTCGCGGCACTCACGTCATCGGCGATCCCGCCGATCGCCCGATCCTCCTCGCCGACGATGTCCTCGCGACGGGCACTACCATGGTGCGCGCGGTCGAGACTCTGATCGGCGCCGGCGCGCGTCTCGACTTCACGCTCGTCGCCACGCACGGCCTGCTGTTGCACGAGGCGCGAGAGAACCTCGACCTGCCGCTGATCCGGCAGATCATCGTGACCGACAGCGTCGCGCCGCAGGTGATCTGGCCGCGGCTGAACATCGTCACGATCGCGCCACTCATCGCGAATGCGATCGATCGCACGGTCAGATTCCGTCCTCTGGCCGCCGCATGACGGAAGTTCGTGAGCGGAATCACAAGCGCGAAGTTTGCCCGGTACAGGACACGACGCCGGGAAGGACGCACATTGATGACATGCTCAGTGACATCCAGCCGGATGTTCCGACTCTGCGCCGGATCTCGCTGCTCGTGATGCGGGCGCGCGATGACGAAACAGAGGACGAGATTCACGATGGTCTGGAGAAGATCACCTCGGTCATCGAGCGGATGAAGCGATCCGTCGCCCTCGGCACGCCGTTCTCGCCCGCGGATCGCCGCGCACTGCGCGCACTCGTCCGCGGGCTGCCGAAGTCCTGCATCCAGCCGCACTGCGCGAAGGAGATTGTTCGCTGGTGCGCAATCGATGAGTTGCAGGATCTTGTGATGAAGATGTGATGGGATGGGGATGGGACGGATGGGACGGATGGGACCGATAGGACCGATGGGACCTATGGGCGTAAGCCATATGACTTTTCACCCATAGGTCCCATCCGTCCCATCCGTCCCATCCGTCCCATCATCCGTCCCATCCTCCTACACCCGCTCGACCTCCACTGTGCTCGCTGCCTCGATCGCCGCCACCGGCACCGTCAACACCGGAATCTTCGCGAAGCGCACGATGCGCTCGGTGGTCGTACCGATCGTGGTGACGTCGCGGAACATCTTGTGCTGCGCACCGATCACCATCAGGTCGGCGTTGAGATCCTCGGCGCAGTCGAGCACGCGCTCGGCAGGTCCGCCGCGGAGGACGAGCTGGCGCACGCTGCAGCGGTTCAACATCTCCACTCCCATCCACTCGCGCACGTCCTCTTCGGCCGCTCTGGCGCGGATCGCATCCTGCTGAGCGGTGACGTGCACCACCACGAGCTCGCATTCGAATGCGGCGGCGAGGCGCGCCGCGTATTCGAGCGACACCCGCGCGGCCGGCGTGAAGTTGATCGGGCAGAGAATCTTCGTGATCGACGGCGGAACGTTCGCCGCCTGATCGCTGCTCCGGCTGATGCTGATCACCGGACAGGTCTGCTCGTGGAGGACTCGCTCCGTGACGGAGCCGAGGATGGCGCGGCGCCAGCCGCGGAGGCCGTGGGTGGCCATCACGATCAGATCGGCCTGACTTTCTTTCGCCTTGTGCACGATGCTCGGAACGGGATCGCCGTCCGTCGCGGCGACGATGTACGTCAGCCCGCGCAACGTCTCTTCCGCGTAGGTGCGGATGCGCAACTCGAGCGCGTTGACATGCTCGGGCGTCGCGCTCACATAAGCCGGAAGGACGCCGAGCTCGCGGCCGGGAAAGATCATCGGCTCGGCGTAGACGAGCATCAGGCCCGCGGAAAAGCGCCCGGCCAGAAATCGCGCATAGCGAAGCGCAATGAGTCCGGGCTCGCTCAAATCGGTAGGGACGAGGATCCGGTCGATCTGAAGCTCTCGCATGGCAGCGGTCCTCCAAATGGCAGTAGAACCACTGGATGCCCGTTTCGTCAGTGACGGCAGACGCGCGCGCGGGTGACCGCGGCGGCAGGAGGCCTTGACATCGGCGAACTTCGTGTCGATATTACACTATGTATGCACGATTTCGAATTTGCCGCGGGCAGCGTCGTCGGGCATGATCATCTTCGGGCCGCGAAGAACGGCCATGACGCGTGGCACATCGAATCGACCGATGCCGCGCTCGTCGCGGTGGTGTGCGACGGTTGCGGCAGCGCATCGGACAGTGAGATCGGCGCGAAGCTCGCCGCGCCGATCGTCGCCCGCGCGCTTGCGGCGTGCGGATCCGACTGGAGCGCGGCGACCGGAGAGATCGCCTCGAAGCTCGGCGCCATGATCGCCGTCACCGGCCGCCCCGAGGCATTTCTCTTCACGATCCTCGCGGCCGTGATCAACGACGACCGGACGACGATCGTGGCGCGGGGAGATGGGTCGTTCGTCCTCAACGATGAAGTGACTACCCTCGGGCCGTTCCCGGGAAATGCGCCTCCCTACTTTCGATACGAGCCGCGCCTCGACGTACTGCGCACTCTGCCAACCTTGCAGGTCGAGCGGCTGGTGCTCGGCACGGATGGCGCGCCGGCGCATGAGCCGTGGACCGGCGATCGCTACTTCGCGAATCCTGACGCGATCCGGCGCGCGCTCTTTCGCCTGCAGCCGAACGATGACGCGACGATTGTCGCCATCCGGAGGCGCCGGTGAGACGGCTGGCCGCGCTGCGCGCTGCGCCACAACTCACCCTGCGCGGTTCGAAGATCGCGCTGCGTCCGCAGAACCTCATCGGCAGCGGCGGCGAGGCCGACGTGTATGACCTCGGCAACGGCACCGCGGTGAAGATCTTCAAGAGGCCGGATCATCCCGACTACGCCTTCTCGCCGGCGGCGCAGACCGCTGCCGGCGATCGCATCGCGGTGCATCAGAAGAAGCTGCCGCTGCTGCAGCAGATGCAGTTGCCCTCGCGCGTGATCAAGCCGGACGAGCTGGTGATCGATGCGCGGAGCGGTGACATCGCCGGATACGCGATGCGCCTCGTGCAGGGCGAGCCGCTCATCCGCTTCAGCGATCGCGGCTTTCGCGCAGCGATCGAGACAGGCACGGTCGTGAGGCTGCTGTGCGATCTCCTTCGATCGGTCTCCGCCCTGCATGACTCGGGCGTCGTCATCGGCGACTTCAACGATCTCAACGTGATCGCAGAGGGCGAGGCGGCGTGGCTCATCGACTCCGACAGTTATCAATTCCCGCCGTTCGTCACGCGGCTCTACACGCTGCGCTTTCTCGATCCGCTGCACACGGACGGTAAGGCGATGGCGCCGGCTTCGCCGCACGACTCCAGCTCCGACTGGTACGCGTTCAACGCGATGGCGATGCAGTTGCTGCTCTTCGTCGATCCATACGGCGGAGTGCACCGGCCGCCGGCCGGAACCGCGCGCGTGCCGCAGGAGGAACGGCCGCTGCAACGGATGACGATCTTTCATCCCGAGGTGCGGTATCCGAAGCATGCGTACCGGCTCGACGTGCTCCCTGACGATCTGCTGCACCACTTCGAACGGACCTTCGTGCGTGACGACCGCCGGCCGTTTCCGTCGCCGCTGCTCGAATCGCTGCGATGGACGCGCTGCGCATGCGGCACGGAACACGCGCGTGCGCAATGCCCGCAGTGCGCGCACACCGTCGCGCCTGCCGCGAAGCCGCTGCAGATCGTTCGCGGAACGATCACGGCGACGATCGTGCCGCGTCACGAGATTCCGAGAGTGGAACCGATGCGGCGCACCTGGATCGCCGGCGATCAACTCCTCCGCGACGGACGCTTCGGTCCTGAGGTGGTCGGCACGGTGCTGGAACGTGCCACGCGCTTCTGGACGGGATCGCGCTTCGGCTTCGGGTTCTACGGCGCAGGGGCACTCGTGGTCGGATTCGTTTTCGATGGGGAGGCGCGCGGCATCAACGACACCGTGCCGCTGCCGCCGCTCGGCGGTGAAGTCGTCGATGCCGATTGCGTCTTCACGGACGAGCGCTGCTGGCTCCTCACCACCGTGAACGCGCAGGGCCGCCTCGTCACGCGCTACGCCGTGATCACACGCGACGGCCGTGTCGAAGGGACGGGCGAGGCCGCGCGCGTGCGGGGCAATGCGGCGTTCGGCCGTTACCTCTTCGTTGCCACGGACGAAGGGATCGAGCGGATCGACTGCGGCGGCGCGCGGGTGGCCTGGCCGGACACGGAGCCGTTCGCCGACTCGTCGACGCGTCTGATCGCCGGCCCCGCCGGCCTCTACGCGATCGACACATCCTGCGTCCGTCTGCTGCGAATCTCCGCGCCGGCACCTTGACATCGTGTAATTCCGACACTATGTTGTTCGTGTATGAACCACACTAAGACGCTGCCGCTCCCGCTCTTCTACGATTCGAACAACGCTGCGAGCTGGTCGTACCGGCCGGATCCGGCTCTCCTGCTGCAGGCGGCGCCGGACTGGTCGCGCCAGCATGGCATCACAGGCTCTGCGCGCGACGGACGCCGCCTGCACCTTCTTCTCATCGACGTGCAGAAGGACTTCTGCTTTCCGGAGGGCTCGCTGTACGTCGCCGGCCGCAGCGGGCGCGGCGCGATCGAAGACAGCGACCGCATCGCGCGCTTCATCTACCGCAATCTCGACCGCATCGCCGAGATCACCACGACGCTCGACACGCATTTCGCCTACCAGATCTTCTCGCCGACGTTCTGGCTGACGAAGGATGGACGGCACCCCGCCCCTTTCCGCTTCGTCACTTCCGACGACATCCGCAGCGGTGAGCTCCGTCCCGATCCGCATGTCGCCGCGCTCTACACCGGCGGCAACTACACCTGGCTCCTCGACTACGTCATCCACTACTGCAAACAGCTCGAGAAGGCCGGCAAGTATCAGCTTTACCTCTGGCCCTACCACTGCCTCCTCGGCAGCGACGGCCACGCGCTCGTGCCGGTGATCCACGAGGCACGCCTCTTCCACTCGTTCGTGCGCGGCAGCCAGACGCTGAGCGAAGTGAAAGGCGGCAGCCCGTTCACCGAGAACTACTCGGTGTTGAGCCCCGAAGTGCTGGTGACGCACGACGGGCGGAGCGTGGCGCAGAAGAACACGGAGTTCCTCCGCAAGCTGCTCGACTCCGATGCGGTCGTCATCGCCGGTCAGGCCGCGAGCCATTGCGTGAAGAGCAGCATCGACGATCTCCTCGACCAGATCGTCGCGCACGATCCGAAGCTCGCCGGCCGCATCTACATCATGACCGACTGCATGTCCGCGGTCACGGTGCCCGACGGCAACGGCGGCTTCGCGGCCGACTTCACCACCGACGCACAGAAGGCCTTCGACCGCTTCGCCAACGCCGGGATGAATCTCGTGAAGTCCACCGACCCCATCGAGTCATGGATGACGGTGAATTGAAAGGCAAATCATGAGCGACCTCAAAGACCTCTTCTCATCGGCACGCAGCAGCGGCGACATCTCTAACACTTCGCTGCAACTCCTCACCCTCCCCGACCTCGGCGCAAAAATTCAGCAGGGGCTGGGCATCGCCGTCGACAACGTTCCCGCCAGCGAGGTGTTTCTCCTCTCGCTCCTCGTCGATGACTCCGGCTCGATCCGCAGCTCGAACAACGAAGCGCTCGTCATCGCCGGCACGAACGAGATCCTGCAGTCGCTGAAGAGCTCGAAGCAGGAGAGCTCGATCCTCGTTCACACGCGCTACCTGAACGGCACGGTGCTCTGCCCCTTCTCGAAACTGAGCGACGCGACACTGATGAGCAAGGCCAACTATCAGGCTGTGGGCAGCACACCGCTCTTCGACGAAAGCGTCGCGCTGCTCGGCACCGTGATCGCGAAGACTCAGGAGTTCGCCGACAGCGGCGTGCCGGCGCGCAGCGTGACCGTCATCATCACCGACGGCGAAGACGCAGGCTCACAGCGCTATCGCGCGCGCGACGTGCGGAACATCGTCGAGGACATGCTGAGCCACGAACAGCACATCGTCGCCGGCTTCGGCCTCAACAACGGCCGGACGAATTTCCGAACCGTGTTCCACGAAATGGGCATCGAAGACCGCTGGATCCTCACGCCCGGCGCGGACAAAAAGGACATCCGCGCCGCATTCCGCGTCGTGAGCCAGACGGCGGTGAAAACGAGCCAGGGAGTCGCGGCCGGCGGTTTTGCGTGATGCTCGGCATGGCGCCCGTCCCCCTCTCCCCGAACGCGGGGAGAGGCCAGGGATGGGAGGACAACTATCACAACAATCCCAAAGCGTGCGCGGCACGGAACGCAACGATCCTCAGGTGTCCGTCGCGCAAGAGCTCATCATCGCGAATCACTTCGGCCAGCGGCAGAAAAACGATCGGCCGTTCGCCGCTTCCTTCGCGCTTCACATCGATGGCGAAGGGGAACACTCGCTCCGGAGTGACGCCGGGCGACGGATGGTACTTGCCGCCGAGGTCGAACCAGGTGCGAGGGAGAAGGCCGTACTCGCGCTGAAGGCGCATCGCAATCCACTGCTTCGCCTCGCGGCGCGTCGTGATCTCGCGCGGCAGACGCCACGCGGGCGCAACCGCGATGCTGCTGTTGCCGGTGAAGCTCTGAGCCGCAGGAAGGTCGTCGTCATCGATGCCGATCAGGATCTCGCCGCGGGATCTCGTCAGCAGCGCCGTTGCGAGCGTGTTGATGCTGAGCGTTGACGGCACGACGTATTCGAGCGCGCGCGAGGCGAGGATCGAATCGCCGGCTGCGACCTCATGGAAGGTCGAACAGCGAAGCTCGAGAAACTTCGAGCCGCTCGCGGCCGGCTCGAACACACGCCGTCGCTCGCGCGACAGCGACCCCGCTTCGATGTCGGATTCTCCGAGGGCGATCGCATCGCCGATCCAGGGGCCGGGCGAATGGCCGAGCGCTCGCAGCAGCCGATAGACATTCAGCTCCAGCCGCGCCTCGCTCAGGCCGCCGGCCTGCGCCGCGCGAAGAACCTGCGTTGCCTCGATCGGCCGCACGTGGCCCGACGTCGCGAAACCGGAGACGTTCGTGATGGTGCGCTGCGCGAAGGCCGGCTCGATCTCGACGAGCGCCGATCGCACTTCTTCCTCGATGCCGCCCGGCGACGGGTAATAGACGCAGCCGCTGAGAAACGAGCGGATCTGCGGCTCGAGGATCGCGCCCTGCAGCGCGAGCGACGCCTCGACCGTGCGGCCGAGGGGCTCGTCGCGTTGCAGCACGGTGAGCGGCTCGGTGAGATAACAGACCGTCGTGCTGCCGTCGATCGATGGAGTGTCGCGGCTGTCGCGGCAGGCGAGGATCGCACGCGGATAGCTCTTGCGCGCGATGACGTAGATCTCGTCCCCGGAACGAAACCACGGAATCGCGTCGATCGTGGCGTGAGGGCGGCGGACGAGATCGCGAAGCGCGCCGCTGCGCGTATCGCGCGCGGCGGTGAGTGAGAGAAATCCGCGCGGCTGCACGTCGACCGTTTCCTCGAAGCGAACCCCTTCACCCGGCGCGACACGCTCTCCGGCGATCAGATAGTTCGTCGGCGGCGGCTCGAGCTCGCGGCCGCTCGCATCGGTGATCGTGAACTTCCCTTCGTAGCGATGGCGGACGATCCACGGATTCCAGAGCGGCGTCGATGCCACGATGCGCATACCGAGGCGCAGGAAGAGCTGCTCGAACTCGGACTGCGTGAAGTAGGTGTACTCCTCGAGGACTTCCGTTTCCCAGTCGGCGCGGTAGTCCTTGCGCAGCACGAACTCCGCGGCGAGCTTGCGCGAGACGGCGAAGCGGCGGAAGCCCGGGCGCGCGGAATCGATCTCGCGATACGGAAAGCCGGGGCCGGATGCGAGCTTGCGGAATTCGGAGGCGAAGCGGACGAAGAGCGCCGCCGTCGAGCAGGAGCGCACGTCATCGGACGCATCACCATCGTCCGCTGGCAGCTCGAGCCGCACTTCATCGCGGCCGGGATCGACGAAGTCGCGCACGATCAGCACGCCGTGCGGCCGCAATTGCGAGACCTGCGTCTGCAATGCGCGCTCCGCGGACGAGTAGTCGTAGCCGGAGAACGTCGTGACGTGATGGAGGACGGACGAGTCGAAGATCGCGTCGAGCGACTCGGGCGGAAAGACCTGCGCCGCGATATCGCCCTGCACGAAACGAAGATTGGGACGCGTGAAGCGCTTCGAGGCCAGCTCCACCATCGTCGCGCTGATGTCGACGCCGGTGACCTGCAGCGACGGGTAGAGCGCGGCGAGTGCATCGCTGCCGGTGCCGGAGCCCATCCCCATGTCGGCGACGCTGCCGACGGCGAGCATGTGCGCGGCCGTGAGCGCCACCTTCTGCTTCATCGAAGCATCCATCCCGCGCAGATAGCGCTCGTACGCGCCGCCGTCGCCGCGGGCCTGCTTGTCGTACGTGGACATGGACCGCATTCATGTTCGCACAGGAACGGGGATCCATGAGACAACGAAAAAGCCCCTGATTTCTCAGGGGCTTTGGATGATGATCAAGCTGGAGCCGTTGACCGGACTTGAACCGGTGACCTGCTGATTACGAATGAGAGGAAAGCGCTCAATCTGCACAGGTTACGCAATTAGCCGATGCTTTCCCCTATAGGTCGTGAGGATTTTGCGGCTCTCACTCGACGCGCATGGAGAACGATCGCGCGACCGTCATAGACCAGCGCCGCAGCATGCACCGCAACGTCGATATCGACGCGCCGTGACCGCCGGAGATGATAGGCCAGAGCGAGCCCGTGCAGCGCGAACAGTGCACCGTGAACGGCGACCGCGAGGACTTCGAAATCCTCTTCAGCGTTGTGCACCGTCGTTCCTTGGAGCAGGCTGCGGCGGCTGCAGCATCAGCTGTAGTGCATCGCCTTCCGGCCCGCAACCCATCGTCTGAATCTTCTTCTTCGACCATGGCTGCCAGTGCTCGGGATTGAATTCGCCGGCACGCAGGATCTTCCACTGCTCGTTCCCGTACTCGTCGAGCATTGGCACACCATCGGCATCGAGATACGTTCCTACGATGCGCACGATCTCGGGGAGAACACGACCGCCGCTCTGACGATTACGGATCTGCGCCTGCGGCAGTGGTGAATCAGCGATGCAACCGATACGCGGACGATCAGACGTGGGGTCGTCGACCGCGAGGCCGTGCGTGCCGCTGCCGCAGGACATCTGGTTTACGCAGAGGAGCGCGAGAAGCATCGCGCCCGCGGCGCACCGCATGATGATTCAGTTCAGTGAGCAATCTTCGCTGCAACTACGATCAGGGCCACTGCTTCAATGATGTGCAGCATGTAGCCGAGGTTCGCTTTCAGCCACGTGGAATTCGTTTTCTCGATGGTGAGGGCTTCGCGGATGCGAATCTGTTCGTCTGCGAGCTGCTGAATCGTCTCGTTCATCTCAGGCAGTACTCGAACCATGACGCCATCGACCTTCTCTTCAGCGCTGTCCATTCGCACTTCGAGCCTCGCTACTCGTTCGCCAATCGGTGCTTCGGTCAATCAACGGCCCTCCTCGTCCTGGTCTGCGTTGTTGACTCCAGCCTGCCCAGTGGTTCGCAGGATGTTCATTGCGGTACCGACTTTGCCGGTCAAGATCGCGTTTGCAAGCCGGTCCTTCGTTACAGCTTCAGCAGTGGAAAACCACCCGCTCTTCGAGGCTTTCATGAGCTCTTTCGAAAGAGTTGCGCCGACCGCCGCTCCCTTCGGGCCAGCGGTGCCGAAACCGGCCATCCCGCCGCCCACAGCGGCGACTTTCTCCAGCGCGCCAACTTGCCCCGTCTTCCGGAGCATCGTGTCCTGAACAACTTTGTTTACGCGCTTCCAGAACGTGAAGCGCCTGTTCAACTCGGCGATGTCCGGGTAACTCGAATTGAGCGATTCACGAACGGCGTTCGCTGCATTCTCATGCGCGAGTTTCACCGCGCGATCAGCGAGCGTTGCAGGGCTGCCGGTGAAGGAGTTGTTCGGCGCAGCCGTCACCACGTCATCCCAGATTTTGCGGAGGCCACGCAGATCATGCGCATTGACGGCGCCCTCTTCGTCTGCTGAATCCGAGATGACTTTCTTCAGAGCGTCGAGCTGCGATGCATACTTCTGCGCGAGCGGTGTTTTGAAACCCGACTCCGCGACCTTGTCAGTGACGTTGCGCGTGATCGGATTCCCGCTCGAATCCAGCAGGCCTGTAGCAACCGTGCGAGTCACGTCGCGCTCAGGGCCGGTGTACCGCATGCCCTGCTTCGCTTGCTCCAGCGCATCGATCATCGGCGCAGCAGGAACCTTCGCATCGGGAGGCAGCGATGCCCACGCCTTGTCGATTTCGTCGGCCGCGGTTCCCATCTCAGCAGCGCTGCGATCCGCGAGCGTTCCGAGACTGCCGACGACGCCCTTTTTCACGAGTTCCGGCGCGACCTTCTGCGACAGATTCTTCGCCCACTTGCTGCCGGGATTCAGCGCTCGCTGATACGCACCGACCGCGGATTCCTTCAGCTTCTTCGCGATGCCTGGAAGAAAGTCAGCAGCGAGGCTTCCGCCGCCGCTCAACGCTGCGTTGATCAGCGCATCCTTCGAGTTGTCGGTTTGTGCGCCACCGACGAGACCACCCGCGACCGCTGCGCCAACGGCTTTCGAAAGGCGCGGTGCCGCGGCAGTGGCTGCCGGGAGATATTTGAGTCCCTTCGCTGCAGCCGCTTCGCCCATCATGAGCTCCGCGACGTTCTCCGCGATCTTGCCAGTGGTCTGAGCGGGGTTGTCCGTTTCGAGTGCCGCTTCGAAGTCTTTATTCTCCGGCACGGCGCCGACGAACTTTCCAATGTGGTACAGCGTGCCGATCGCACCCTTTCCGGCGCCGATTCCAGCCTCGCCGAGCGACTTCAGACCCTGCTTCGCATAGCCCGCTACCCCACCGCCGTTTTCGTCGCCGCGAGCGTTCGGATCGTAGTCGTACTTGATCCCGGCGAAATTATGCTGCACGGAGACATTGGGCTCTGTCGACGTACTCGGCTGACCTTGTTCATCATCGATCACGCTGATACCGGCATCATGAAACTTCTGCAGGTCGGCCATCGTGACCTTGCCGGAGTTGAGGCCCGCTCGCAGTTCGGAGAGTCTGACCTGATCGGGCATGTGCTATTTCTTCTTTCCGATGCGAGCGAGAGCATCATCGAGAGAGATGACCTTTTGTCCGCCGGCTGCGCCTGCAGCAGGAGCTGCTGATCCGCCTGGGTTCTCTACCTTATTCGGATCGATGCGGTTCTTCTGTAGCACGCGCCGGGATTCGTTGCTCAGCACATTGAACGATGTGCCGCTCTTTCCCATCCCCCGCTCGTAGCGGTCCTTGATCGCAGCGGAGGCACCGCCGAGCAGTGATACCGCCGTTTCGACGGCACCGCGCAGCTGCTTCGGCGAGTTGATCGAGGAGAAGCTGCTCTGCCATGCATTGCGAGCCGAGTCCGTGGCTTCGCCGCCGCCGTACGATTTTGCGAGCTCGGCCGACACTGCATTCGCAGCCTCGGTGAACTTCGTTACGCGCGGATCGCCCGCGACTGCTGTAAGGCCGTGGTTCGCGATCCGGTTCCACAGCTGCGGGCTGGCGTTCTTCAGTTGTTCCGCTGCATCCGACAGCGTGTCGAGATGATGAATCGCGGTGTTGATCGCGGTGATCTTGTTCGCAGTCGATCCTGACGTGAAGTCGCGATATGTTGCGGCTCGTGCAGGAGCCGTCGCAGTGCTCCACGTCGGATCGTAGAGCGAGACGAGATTCGCGACTGCTTCACGATTGCCGCCGCGCATCGACGTGATCTTGCCGATGTCGAGACGACCTTCTGCGATGCCGCGCACCGTGCTTTGCACGTCTGCGGGAAGATTCGCGATCGCCGCTTCACCTGTCTGCCCGAGCTTCGATGCGTTGAGCGTCGCTTCCTGGATGCGGTTCGCATGTTCGGCCGCGGCAACCGATGCGCGCTGAACGGCGATGCGTTCTCCCTCGAGCTGCCGGTCCTGCTTCTCCTTCAGCGTGAGGTTCTGCCACTGCTGCTGAGCGGCCTTGAAGCGCGAAGAGAGACGAGCCTTCTCGCCGTAGTTGAACGGGTTGTCCGGGTCTTCCTTGTCAGCGATGAATTCCTCGGGCGAGGAGTACATCGCGGTGTCTTCAGGCTTGACGCTGCTGATGATCTGTCCACGCTTCTGCGTCAGTTCGGTGCGGTGCTTCTGTCCAGCGAGATCGAACGCCTTCGACACGAGCGCGAGCTTGTCCGGATCATTGCCGAATTCGTTCTGCGCGGCGCGCAGCGCGGTGCCCGCATCCGGGAACTTCACCATGTTCTCAGGTGCTGTGAATCGTTCGAATTCGTTCTGAACAGCGATTTGGTGCCCCTGCTGCGTGCGCTGTTCCTGCGCGGCCATCTTCTGTTCGGCGAGCCCCGAATTGATGATGGGCAGGAATTCCTTGATTGCGTCGGCCTGCTCCGTTGCACGCTTGCGATCGACCTGCTGCTGCACGCGCTTCGGAGAAATCAAACCGAGACGCACGCGGATGCCATCGACCAGAGCCTGAACAGGATTCCCGCCAAGCTCGCGCGATGCGCGATAGCCGCTTCCGTATGAGCCGCTGCTGAAATCCGCATCACCGGGCGGTCGCAGCGATCCGATGATGTTCTGAATCGCCTCCAGCCCCTTCGCGATCTGCGCATTCGCGAGACCAGCTGAAACATCCGCGTAGGGTTTCTCACTCGCCGCATGTACCGCTTCCTGATCTGGCTGCGGCGCAAGATTCTTCGCGGTCACCAGCGGGATGGTCGAACCATCCGCCGCGGTATGCATCTTCACGTGAAACTCAGGCGGCGGAAGAGAAGCCTGCTTATCGACTTCAGACTCCGCTGTCTTCTGAGCAGCTGCATCGCTCTGCAATTTCGCAGAGGCGAACATCTTCGTGATGAGCAGCGGATCGATCCCCAGCGGCTGCGACGGATCAGGACTATCGTCGCCCTCAGCCGCGGGTGCTCGCCGGGTCATGATGGACATTGCGCCAGCCGGAATGCCGTTCATCCGCCGAGCCCTCCACCGCCGAACTTCCCGAGAATTGATGTGAACGTGCTCGCGACCGCCTTACGCCGATCGAGCTTCGCGAGCATCGCCGCGATCTGTGCACGTCGGGCGCGATCCTCTTCGTTCTGTCCGATGTCTGCGCGCGTCTTTCCAATCGAGTCGATCCGATCGAGCAGCTTGTTCGTATTCTCCAGCGCCATCGACGATTCGCCGAAGTTCAGATCATTCGTGTTCTTGAAAAGCTGCTCATCTGACTGCTGCTGATTTTCGAGGTCATACTCCGACGCTGCTTCCGGCCGGAAGGTTGGATTCGCGAGCAGCCGCTGATTCATCTTCGCGAGGAATGCCCGCTGCGATCGCACAGCGTCATCCTGAAGCCCGCCGCGCATAACGCTGAACTGCTGCCGAAGATCGTCAGGCAATCCTCCAGCGTTCACCTGGTCTTTGTAGTAATCCTCTTGCGCGCCCATATCGCCGAGCGCCGAATTCGTGAGCCCTTGACCATAGTCGTACTCACTCGTCGCTGAGCGATTGAGCGTGTTTGGTTCAGGAAATTCGAAGTTGTTCCACAGGCGACTGATGCCACGCTTGATCGTGCCCCTGTTCCTGTATGCAGCGGCGGCGGCAAGGATGAGCGGCAGAATCGCCGTTCGAGGCTGTGCGTTCGAATGCAGCGCGGTCGGATGATGAACCGAAACCGCCACCGAGATCGCGACCACATAGACGATAAACATCGCAAAAAGCGCGTCTGCGAATTTGGGCTTGTGGATCATCGCGATCTATTCTCCGTTCTCTACGCCGAGCACTCTTCGCACGGCAGCTACGTGATCATTTGCATCGCGCTGCGCAGCTTTCGCAGCGATCACCGAATCACGGATGGTTTGGTTGATTTCAGCGTTTGAGGGGACGGCGTCGATGTCGCGATAGATCCTGCGGATCCGCGTCTTCGTACCGTCAGCGTTTATGAATGAGACGAACAATTCAACGTTCGTCCCGCGCTCTCTGATTGTGCAGTCCCGAACTACGACCGAGTCTCCAGCAATTGTACGACTCCCGAGAACTGCCGCGAAATCCACCAGGCGCGCGGAAATCTTCTCGTGGTGAGCGATGATCGCGTCGCGCTTCGCCGCCACCTCCGATGAGTGCATTCCGTGCGTCGTGAATTCGTAGCGGCCGTGCCACGGCGAATCGGTGATCTCGATCGCAATGCGGACGCCGTGACGTCCGCGCTTGTCGCGAATCGGCTTCGACGCAACGATGATGTTCGGCTCGTTCTCTTTCTTCATGGCAGATCGAACCTCGGGCGAAAGCGCCCCTCGCTGTCGTCGAACCGTCCCGGAGGATCCGGAGCCCCACCTGTCGGCGGGTTGTAGATGACGTTCGCATCGACATGCTCTGGCGTGTATGGGGTCAGCGTGTCCGCGAGGGCAAGCATCACTTCGGTGATGAAGACGTTCACGCCATTCCAATTCGTCACGTCGTAGTGAATGCGGCAGAGCAGATTCGTGACGGACGCATCGCTGCCGAGCTGGAAGATCCCGAAGACGATCTGCGGATCCGTGACGATTTCACTGCCGTTGACGCTGAGTTGTGTCGCGGAGAAATCGATCGTGTCATCGCTGAGGCGTTGACGCAGAAGAGAGTTCGCGACGAGCGCTCCCCCGTTCATCTCAAGGATGTCCATGTAGAGGATGCCGTTCGGCGGTCCTCCGCTCGTGCGCACCTTGCATTGAAAGCAGACCATCTTCCCGCGCGGCACGCGACGATGCGATGCGGTTGCATGTCCCCATGCGTCAATCTGCTGCTCGAGGTTGCTCACGCCGGCGCCTGCACCAGTCATCGCGAGCACGACTTCCGTGGTGTTCTGAAAGCCCGGAGCGCTGCCGACGCCTGTCGTGCTTCCGTTCCATCGATAGAAGCCCACAGGCGGCGGAAACGCGGCACCCGTGACCGTGGCGCCCATGCCGTTGTCCTGCGTCGCGTCTGCGGTACTCACTGAGCCGGTTCCAGAAAGCATCCCGTTCCACAGCAGGTTTTTCGGGAGTTCACGCGCGGGCACCAGGGGGCCGTTGTCGCCTGGTGCGTCCAGCCGGCATGCGGCTTCGACTTCCGCGCTCGGAGCTGACTCCTGATTGCCCGTGTTCACGGCCGTCGCGTAATACGTGAACACCTGGCCCTGCTCGCGTTCATAGAGCGTGAAGTCAGAATCGATCCACTGCAGCAGCCCGGTCGTGTTGTTGGTATCTGCTGCGATCGTCTTCAGTGGCGAGCATGCAGAAAACGCGAGTCCCGCGCCAGTGCCGCGGTAGATCACGTAATGATCGATCTTCGTTCCAATCACCGGAGTTAGGTCAATGCGTACGTCATTGCCCTGCGACGTTGCCGCGATCGACGGAGAGTTCGGCGCTGAGAGATCGCCGTCCATCAGCACGGACTTCATCGGAGAGTTCGTCCAGTCGAAACGATGCGTCCCGGCCTTCGAGACCGCGACGAGATAGATATCCACGAGGCCGATGAATGCGTATTCCGTTGATGCGACGAGCGACTTGCCAGACCAGTTGGCCGTGAGCGTGATTGATGTATCGCTGTTGACCGACTGGATCGTCCCGCGCACACCGAATGCTTCGACGAGATCGCCAGCACGCGCCTGGGTGAGAAAGCCCGAGCCCGTAACAGCAGCCGATCCGTTCGTGATCGTCAGCGTCCCTTCGCCGGCGCGCCGTGCTACCGGATAGTCCACCTTGAAGCGAATAGGCCCGCCTGGTGAGCTCGTGTACGGATGGAAATAGCCTTCCTGAATAGCGCTCAGCGTCGGGTAGTGAACGAAGAAGAGCTGCACGCCCGCGAAGCTCGCGGAGAACGGTGCAACGCACGAAATCGACAGCTCGGAGAAGACGACGTCATCGTGCACCGCGCCGCTCTCGCTGATTTGCGGATGCGTCACGTCATCAGGGATCGCGCCGTCGAGAATCTGATTTGTCGCGTTCTGCGGCGTCGAATACTCGGTGCCTTCGTTGCCGGCGGAATCGACCCCGGTGCAGTAGTAGTAGCCGGAGCCGTATTTCGGATCGATGACGAAGCAGCTCGCCTCGATGCCTTCCTTCCCTGTTCCTTCGATCGTGCCGATGATGATCGAGCGCGCGAAACCGGCGTCGATCTTGTCGCTGTCGGATGTATCGACGAGTTCCGCCCACCGAACGCGATAGCGCACGCTGCTCGAGAGTCGTCCGTCTTCCGTTGCCTGCTTCCCGCGATCGGCTGCGTAGAACCGCAGACCGTTCTGCGCCTTCTCGACGCGGAACGACTTCGGTGGCAGGATGCCCGGACGGCTCGACGAACGGACGATGAGATCGGACGTCGCATCCTCGCGGAACGAGCCGCCGCTATCCGTCACATCCTGATTGAGTCTCTGCACCATCGTCACGCCTTCGCGGGTGTGTCCTGATCGGGATCGAAGACTGCGACGAGTCGATCGAAGTAGTAGTCGCCTGCGATCGACGGCAGCGTGAGGATGAACTGGAACGTGTTCGCAAACGCGCGGAAACTTGCCGGCGGCACAAACCAGACTTCACGGCCCTGCGCCGACTGTGAATGATGCGGAGCCAGAGTGAACGTGATCGGAATCGCCGAACCATCCGTTGCACCCGTGTTGCTCTGCTCTTCGATGAGCACGAAGCCGGTCGGCAGGTTCGCGCCGTCCGAGACGAACGCCTTCAGATACTGGAGCCGCCCGCTGCCTTCTGTTCCGAATGGCCGGATGTACGACGTCGTCAGGGTCGGCTGGAAGTTGCTGCCGTTGTCCGTGAACGTAGAACCGACGATCTGAAAGACGTTGCCGCTGCCATCGCCCGCCCAGAGCTCCAGAGCCGAGGTCGAATCGTTGTGAACCGTCGCGAAAGCGGTGAAGCCGACGTTCCATTCGTACCACTTCTGGAGATCGCGATCGAAGACATAGGTGACGTCATTACCGCTGCTCGCTCCTGTTTTCGGTCCCGAGATGAAAAGTAGGGAACGCGATTCGTTCGCAAACCAGTGCATTCGTGCACCGGAAAGGAGCGAAGCGCGCATTGCCGTGAGCTTGTCCTGAATCGGTGCACCGTAATCGGTCCCATTCGGGTACTCGATCACGCGCTTATCTGCATAGATTGCGGTGAGAGCGCCCTCGATCGCCGTCGCGTTGTACTGGAAGCTGCCCGTGCCGCGGTGAGGCAGGCGGTACGCGTAGAACGTGCGATTGTCGTAGCCATCGACCGAGTAATTGCCGCGGCGGGTCTGGATGATCAGGTTGTCGCTGCCGCCCGGTCCCCCGACCGTGAGAAGCCCGGTCGGTTCGTTCACCGCGATGTAGAACTTTGCCGGCCAGCATTCCTCAGCGACGCCGAGCGCGACTTCCGAGGGCGCGGCCGAGAAGTAGACGCCAGTGCGCGAGAACGCCCAGAGGCGCTGCTGGTGATACGCGATCGCCACGAGGCCCGCAGGCGGCTTCCTATTGAGGATCAGTGGCGCCTCGAGCATCGTCAGCGCGGTGTCGACGCCTGTCGTCGAGTTCTCGGTGAACGTGATCGTCGTAACCGCGCTGTTCACGTTGTTGACGGTCGTATCGATCGCAACCAGCACGTTGCCGTTCTTCGGCGTGCGGAAAATCTTGATTTGCGTGTATCCGGCGACATACGCCGCTTGGTTGACCGCACTCGCGCCGATCGTCAGCGTTGGAGTCACGCCGACCTGATCGGATTCGGTGATCTGTGTCGCCGTCGCGGTGGAGCTCGAAGACGAACGGATGTTGCTGCAGTGGCCGGTCGTCGGGTTGTAGTACGCCCACGCGTAGCGCGGCCCGATGTCCCAATCCATGACACCGATGTGAATCGCGTACGGGAGTCCAGAGGCTGTCGCTTCCTTTACTTGTTCCGTGAGTGTTATCTGCGTCGCTGAGTCGACCGTGTTGATGCGATAGCGCACGCCGTTGATGTCGACGTACTTCTGCACCCACGCGAGACCTGTGACCCAGTTGCGATAACCGATCGGCGCGCCGCCCGCCGGACTTGCGCCCCCACCGAATGTATAGGTGAACTGCTGCAGCGCCGGGTTGATTGACGTGACCGCGAATGAGCCGTTGTATGCACCCACACCAGCGCCGGAGATCGTGACGGTGTCACCGACCGCGAGATTGTGCGGAGAGGCCGTCGTTGCCGTTGCCGTCGTTCCAACGCTCGTGAGCACTGAGATGACAGCGCCCGACTGCGTCAGCGTGCGGCTGCCCTGCGTGATTGCCACGACGCCGAAGCTCACGCTTCCCCCGAGCGCGTAGATCATCGGCACGCTCGGCCCATCCTGACCAACTGCGCGCCACGTCGTCCCGGTGCCGTCGAACACGATCATGTCGTCGGCGCCGTTGACCGCGAAGCAGCGATTGTTCGCGTTGATGAACACCCACGCCGAGGACGTCGGCGAGTATGGCAACGTCATCGCCGCCCACGTGCCCGCGTTGTCGTACTGAATCGAGGTCCCGAACGTGCGCAGACGGAAGTTCGTCGTCGCGCCGGTGGACGGATTCGTGTAGGTGTACTCCCAGAGCGTCGTGATCTTCGCGCCGGCGGAAGTGCCCTTCAGAGTCTTGCCCGGTCGCTTGCGAATGCGGCCGGCGATATCGGTGATGAAGTCCTTGAAGTCGACGAAGTCCTTCGCGTCTCCGGTGAACGTTGAAACATTGCTTACGAGGGAACCGGTGCCGTCGATGACGACTTCGACCGGATTCGATGCGTCCACGGTTCTATGTCACCGATTCCCCTTTCGCAGCGCGTCGATGCAGTCTGTGCACAGCGCCCACTTCCTGAACGAGAAGAGCATCCGCCACGCGCCGCAGCACTCGCATTTCCCGCGTGCTTTTTTCATCACACGCCCTCGGCGAACTGCGTTGCTGCAATCTTTCTCTCCTTCTGTTCGCGATCCGTCATCGCCTCTTCCTTCGATGCGCGATAGCTCGCATAGAACGCCTCGATGTCGCCCTCGACGGTCTGCATCAGCTCTTCCCATCCAGCGCGACGAAGGACGCGTTTCAGCACAGCTTCAGCGCGATTGAGGAGAAGCGTTGTCTCGAAGCCTTCGGGCAGGAGTGACGTCGAGCCGACGCCGTTGTTCGCATCGATGAGCGTGATGAGCGTGCGCTGCCCGAGGATGTTGTATGTCAGGCCACCGCCCGTCATGTTCTTCGGGCGGAAGTTGATGAACATCACGCCAGTGCCGTCACCGAAGAACGTGAATCCTTCCGGGCGCGTTGCCTTCCAATCGCCATAGGAGTCCTGATCGGAATCCCACCAGTCAGAGGGCGGAATGTATTCGAGTTGGTCGCCGCTCGCGCTGTCCTGCACGATGACGTCCTTCCCATAATCGAAGTTCGAAGGCATCGCGACCTGCGAGGAGTTGTTGTTCAGCGTCGCGGTCGTCGCATACATCAGATTCAGAAGCGAGTGCCGCTGCTGGATGTACTTCTCTGCGCGATCGAGCTCCTTCAGAGCGTCAGCGCGCTGCGTGGATCCGGCAGTGTCCCACCCGATGCGATTGCACAGCTCCGTCACGAGGATGTCGATCGTCGTCTTCGCCATGCTTACGCTCTCCTCTGCGAACGCTCACGTGCATGCCGTTTCTTGTGAAAGTCGCGCGCTTCGTCGCTGATGCAGCGGATGCAGTCGCGCGTTGGGAGCGTGACCGCCTCGCCGCTCGGCGTTTTGATCACGCGCTGAAACTCGTTCTCCGCGCGAGGCTCATGGCACTTCGGGCAGACTCGCATCAGCCGAGATACCTCGCGTTGTTCTGGAAGTCAGGATTCGAGGGACCGGCGTAAATGCCCTGCTGCCGCCCGAGGTAGACGCTCTGCACTTCGCGATCGACGGCCGCACCGCCGTCCATCTCCGCCTTCGCCTGCAGCAGCAGCTCGTCGTACTGAGCTTTCCACTGCGGCACGTTCTTGTTCGGCGTGCGCGCGGACAGGCCGATGTCGATCGCCGCGCGAAGCCAATGCAGGTTTTCGAACCGCTCAGGGAAATTCGGGTAATCGCCATCGGCAGACGGAAACGCCGGACGTTTGAAGTACCAGAGTCGGTACGTCGTTGCGACCGATGGCGATTCCCATCCGAATTCGATCTGCGGTCGCGGCGGCTGCTCGGTCGTCATTCCCACCAGCGCATACTCGACAGGCGTCCCCACGATGCCCTGCGCCTCGTTCTTCCTGCGAATAAAGAATGGGAAGTCGCGGAAGTACATCGCGCGGTTGTTGAGCACGTCCCACAGCGTCATGATCTTGCCGTAGTCGCAATCTGAGGGAAGCGGGTACGTGTCGCGGAACATGCGATAGGTCGCCACGCTGTTCGTCGCTCCAATGAACGGATCGCTGAGAGTCCCGGTGGTCGACGTGTTGATCGTGATGGTGTAGGGCTCTGCTCTCCCCTGAATCACGATCTTTCGACTCGACGGAGCAGTAGACCAGGACGTTTGCCACGTGCCGGAAGTCAGCGTGACACTCGTCGATCCGTTCACTACAGCGACGGTTCCGGTGTTGTACGAGTCTTCTGTCTGAAGCGCGTATTGTGCGATGAGGTGCGACCACGGATGCAGCTCGCACACTTCCTTGATTGCTCGAGCAATGCGCTTCCGTGCTTCGCGCGGCCCGATGCCGGGAACTTCATCCATGAGGCGCGTCGCGAGCAGGCCGACTGTCATCATGACGGGCTATCTCCCTCCACGTTCGACCAGCGCACGCGCTTGTCGTTTTCGAACAGTTCGATTTGTCCCGTGACGGGATTCGATGGATGGCCGGCTTCCGTCCAACGAAGACGGAAGCAACGCGGGCAGACCCAGACCTGTGTGTCGGGCTTTGCGTCAGATGGCTGATGGATTACGACAGAGCAGTCCTTGCAGATCACTCCAGCTCGAGTTGCGCAACGCGCTGAATGGCGAGATCGACGATTTCTTTGACTTCTTCGGTGTCGCGGATCATCCGGAGCAGTGGCAGGTTGCTGATCTTCGCGACGATCTTCTTTCGTGAGGTGATGTCTTCGGCCGAGTACTTTTTGAACTGATCGCGCAGCTTCGCTTCGCCGACACGACGACGATCGTCATACGTTTTCGTGAAGTCCGTGGGCTCGCGGCCGACGAGCTTTTCGAGCGCGTTGATCTGGTCGCAGATCGATTTCAGACGAGCCTCGTCTGGGTGCTTCGGCGTGTACTCAGCCCAGAGCGTCTTCAGTTCGCGCTCCGCGACTTCCTTCGACATGTTCATCGGCGGCGGCTCGGGCTTCTTCGTCACCTTTTCGAAGATTTCGCGCCGGCGCCCGCGTTCCTCGGTCGTCTCCCAGGGGAACTGCACGAAGCGGCCGTGCTTCTCCTGCCACGACTCGCCGAACGCGCGCTGTTGATCCTTCGAAGAGAAACCCTTCAGCGTTGCTGGCAGGATCTCCAGCAGATCGATCGGCGTTTCCGAAGTACCGCGAATGAAGCCTTCCATCTGATTTCCTCTCCGTTTGAATGAAGGCGGGCCGAAGCCCGCCTTCTCAGGTTGATTGATTACAGCGAGCGGTGATGCACGGTGAGAAGACGCGGCAGCATCAGGATGTGCCGCAGCGCTGACGCGCCGGTATAGGCGTCGATCGCCATACCGAACGCGAGGCGCGCTTCAGCCGCGGTTTCACCCGCAGTCGTGAAGCCCTTGCCGACACCGGCCGTCGCTGACGGAACGATGGGACCACCGGCGGTGAGCGCGTCCGTCGAGCCGACAGCCTTGCACAGACCGAAACCGGCGATCTGAATGATCGTCCAGTACGCATCCGTGACGGCTGCCAGCGCAACGCCGGTGATGTAATCACCGACGCCCGAGCTCTTGGCCATTTCCCACGGCAACACGATCGAGTACTGCGACGTGTTGTCGGGAGTCGTGCCCCACTTGTCGGGACCAGTCGTTGACGCACCATTGGTCAGACCGAGCGAGCGATCGAAGATCGACGTCGTGATGACGGAGTTCGCGCCCGAGGTATGAGACAGGATGCGACGACGCTGATTCACGCCAGTGCCTGCGCGCAGGAAGATGTACGACGGCGTCGACTTGTCGACGAGCAAGCCGGCCGTGTACGTCTGGGTTGTGGTGAGTGTGTCAGCAGCACCCGCCGAGGCAGTACCGACACGCGTGGCATCGTTGAAGAACAGCTTCACGAGGTCGCCCTCGGCGAGAGCACCCCCCGTGCGATTGCGCACGACCTGGTACAGATTCCCCTCGAAGGGGAACACCAGACCGGGCGCGCCGCCGATCGTGCGGAAATCGGTGTCGATGACGTTGCCGTCACGGAACGCCGACGCCCAACCAGCGCCGAGGTGAGGAGCGTAAGCAACACGAAAGTTCGCCATTGTTCGCTTCCTCCTTCCTTACGCCGTCCACCCGTACGTCACACCCTGCCAGTTGCGACGAACGCACACGAGCTGATAGCGCAGCGTGAGCACGTCGAACGTGAGCAGGAACTGACGTCCGAGAGCGAACGGTCCCATCCACTTGTAGTTGAAGTTCGGATCGACGGTGAATTCGAAGGAATCGGTGTGCAGCAGGTACGCGTAACCCGCGCGGCACTGCATGTCCCAATCCCAATCAGCGTCGAACAGCTTGAGCGTCGTCGACTGCGGACCCGCGACGCTGCCGAAATCGGCAGCCTTCGTGTACCGGATCTGCTGGCCGAGTGCGCGATGGTAGTACTCCCATGTGAGACGATCCGACAGCACCTGATTCGGCGTCTGCTGCCCGTTGTCCGAGCAAATCAGGAACGCTGACGTCAGTTTGTCGGTCGACGTGCCGAGGTAGCCGTTCGCCGCGAACGAGCCTGCGCCCGATGCGTAGTACGACACCCAGAACGGCGTGGACGACTCCGAGAGACCGGCGTAGGTGTTGGAACCCGAGACATCCGGGACCGCCGCCTGCAGACCGATCATCGTGCCGTCCGAGCCATCACCGAAGAGGCCCGTGGAGAGCAGGTCGCGCGTGGTGTCGCTGGCCTGCTGCATGCGCTGCTTCACGAGGTCGACGATCTTCTGCGGACCAGAGTTGATCGACTCCTCGAGCTTGGAGTGGAGGACCGGAACGGCCATCATGACCATCGGCCATGTGGCGACGGTCAGCACGTTCTGATCCGAGAGCTCGACCTGGTCAGCATCCGAACGCAGATGCTTCGCGTTCGTGTTCCGGCCAGCCCGAAGGCGTTTTTCGATTCGGAGCCCACCCGACGACATCCGCTTGTTCTGCGTCATCTTTCGCAGCGCAGGAGCGTTGTCAAACGTCTGCTTTTCGACATCCGAGGAAAAGTCCGCGAGCGTTGACGAGTACAGGTTGTTCAGATCCTGTGCTGACAACTGCGCGTAGGTAGTCACTCGCTACCCCCAAAATCCCGATCGTTCAGATGCCATCGCGATTCGCATCACGAGGCTCCGAGCGACTGAAGTCTGCTGTTCACTTTGCGAGCGATACGTTCGTCGAGCGACAGGCTTGGATCGTCGTCACCCAACACCGAGCTGCGATTCGGCTCGACCGCGGCGGAAGGCTTCTGCTTCGCATTGGCTCGCGCCTTTGCATCGAGAATCTTCTTCGCTGCGTCGACCTTCGCGTCCTTGGTCGGTGCCGGTTTCGGATCTTCCTTCACGAATCGGCCGGCTTCATCTCGAGCACGATCTCGAGCACCGAGGCGCAACTGCGCGTTTTTCGCTGCGAGCTCCCAGCCGAATGCCACCGTTGCCGGGTCATTCGCTTTGAGCAGAGCAATCACGCGAGGGTCGTCCTCGTTGTTTTCGATCTCGTCGAGAATGGCTTTGTCAGAGAGCGCTTCAACCGGCTTCATGCCGAGATCCGAGCTGCCGCGAACGGCGATGTCGTATCCCTGCTCGAAGACGGTCTGCTTGCCAGATTCCGCGAGCGTTTCCGGCTTCACACCTGTCCGCTGTTCGAACCACCGATCGAGCGCTTCTGCGACGCCGGGAAGAGTGAAGAGAGTCTTCGCCGCTTCTCCGACACGCTCAGGATCGTTCAGTGCGTCGACCAGGTCGGCCGTATTGATGTCGGCTGTCGCCTGCTTCGCCGGCTGCTTCGTCTGATCAGCCTTGTTCGTATCTCTCGTGGTCGCGAGCTCGCGCTCACGCTGCGCCACACGCTGTTCGCGATCGGTCAGCAGCGCCTGGGTGGACTTGTACGCCCGCGCCCAGTGAGCAGGAACCCGCGCCCATCCATCCTTGTCGAGACGTGAGAAGAACTTCGGATCCTCTGCGACCTTGGCCGACATCTCTTCATCGGTCCACTCCGCGTGATCGTCCGTTTCGTCTTCGCCATCGGTCTCGGCTTCCGTTTCCGCGCCGGCTTCCGTGTCCGCTTTCGCTTCGTCGGACGTGGTGTCCGCGTCGGCGTCAGCTTTCGTGTCGGATTCCGTCGTTTCTTCGGAGGTGCCTTCCTTGGTCGCACCGAACCGCGCCGCGTTCGCTTCAACGGATTTGAGAATGCGCTCGTCGAGCGTTGGCGTGGCCGCGCCCTGCTCGGTCTGCGTCGTCACTTCCGTCTTCGCTGGTTCAACCGGCATTTGCTGCTCCTTTTGAGAAATCGATCCCCGTGATTTTTTTCGCGTGATCGAGAACTTCCTGCGGAGGCGGGGTTGCCTCCGCGGGCTTGAGCGTTCCCGCTGCGAGCTTTTCCATGTTCTTTTTCAGCGACTCGTGAATCCGGTCGTCGAGATGCGGATCGACAGGCGTTTCGCGCTTGTCGCCGCTCGGCATGTTCTGTTCGAACTCTTTCCTCGTGACCGCGATCAGACCTTCAGCCTGGAGGTGATCCTCGAGCTGCTTCCGAGTCTCGAAGTTGCGGCCGAGTTGCGTGCGCGCCGCCGCAGCCATCTCCCACGGAATGCTGTCGTCGCTCTTCACGCCTGGTGCGGTGATCCACACGTGACGCGCAAGCGCGCCGCACGAGCAGTTCACCGGCGCAATGCCGCCTTCCGGCAGCGGCGTGGAGTAGTCGTCGAAGACGACCTTGCAGGCGTCGCAGACGAAGTCATACAGCGGCACGAGTAACCCCCTTGGTCTTCTTCGCTGGACGTGTCGTCTCTCCAGGCGCCGAGGCGTCGCCTTCAGCCGGGATGCAGTAGTCAGAGAACGGCAGGACGCCTTCGTGTCCGCCGGTGATCATTCGACCGGAGAGCACCGCGCTGCAGCACCAGAAAGCGGCACCGCGCACATGCGCGAGACCAGCGCCGCATTCGCAGCGCGCCCATGCCGAGTAGACGAGATCGCGATCGGTGATGAGGTTCTGCCGCATCAGCTGTTCGACCGCGTCGACGTCGAGCTTCAGGATTCCGAAGCGCGCGAGGTAGAGCTTCGCCTTCGCGGTCACGCCATACCTCCGATCGTGCCGGCGGCAGCCATCGCCGCGGCTTTCTGGCCGGCGGAACGTACGGGATTCTTCTGCGAGCCCATCCCGCCGCCGCCACCGCCCTGCTGCGGCATCACTTCGCCTGGCTGCGCGGTGGACTCCGCGACTTCCATCATGTCCGGCGTGGTGATGACGGACTGAATCAGCGCTGACTCGAGCTCCTGCTTCTGCGCAGCAACCTGCATGTCGCCCGCTGACGCGCGTCCATCGCGGATCGCCATATTCAGCATCAGCAGCTGCTTCGCAATCTCGCTCGCTTCGTCAGTGAGGAACGCGTCCAGACCGCGAATCTCCAGCGGCTCCGCGAGCATCTTCGTCATGAAGAGCATCAGGCGGCGATCGCCGAGCTCCTGCGCGTACGGCATGACGACCTGGAAGACTTGCTGACGCAGCGCGATCTCGCTCTGACGCGTGCGCGGTGCCTGCGAGCCGACAGCGAAATCGAAATGCAGATCGAGGTCTTCCCACCGATCCGCAGTGAATTCGCCCCAGACCTTCTGGTCATACTCCGTGACCATCTGATAGCGGATCGGAAGCGTCTGGCAGCACTTCAGGATCAGGTAGATGATCTCGGTGACAGCCTTGTAGTGCTGGCCCGCTTCATTCCGCATTTCGGCGAGACGTTGCTGGAGACGCTGCTGCAGACCGAGCGCTTCGGTCGCGCTGCCGGCTTCCGCGAGACCGCCGCGATCACCCGGCGCCTGCCCGATGATCTGCGCGATCATGTCGAGCTCGTGCTGGATGCCCTCGAGGTGCCGCATTTCCTTGATCTCGCCCTGTGGGATCAGCCCGAACGCGGCCTTCACGAGTTGCGGTGTGATGTCGACGCCGCCGAACATTGCCGACAGCGCTTTCGGGTCATACGTGACGACTTCGCGATTCTTGTCGCTCGTGAGCTTCTGCAGCTCCTGCGGCGTGAAGAGGCCCGCGGCCATCGCGTACTTGTTGATGACGTGCGTGTTTGCTTCGAGGAAGAGCGCGTCGAGCCGGTTGATCGCATACAGCTGCGGCTTGATCATCCGGATGATCGGGACCGGATAGAACCCGCGCAGACCGTCCTCAGTCGGCGGCTCGCGATGGAACGCGATGAGCCGCACCGGGAACATGTCTTTCTCTGCGAAGTGCCGCGGCCACGGATGCGTGCCGAGCGTGAACATCGCACCAGGCGGCATCCAGATGATCTGCTTCTTCACTCGATCCCAAATTTCAATGAGATCGACCGGGAGATACGCGGGATCGCGCTCTTCGGAGTCGGCGAGCATCGCGTAGCTGATGCGCTGCATGAGCGCCGGATCGTTTCCGCCGCGCTGCGCATACCACGTGATGAGCTTCTGCCGGCCTTCAATCGTGAATCGCGGATCGGTGAGGCATTCCGCGAGTGACCGCGTGAAGCGGATGATCACGTAGCGGTGATCTTCGAACTCCCAGTCGGAGCCGTTCGGATCGAAGCGCATGCGCCACGGCTCGATGCGACGCTCGACGATGCGCTGTCGATCGACAACCATCCGCTTCGTGTAATCGCCGAGCGCTTCATCGAACTGCGCAACGCGAACGAGCTGTCCGTCCTCGGTCTGAACGACAGGCGTTTCGCCGGTCTCGTCATCGAGGATCGGCTCGCCGGTTTCCTCGTCGTAGATCGGCTCGTACTCTTCGTGCTCGTTCTGCTCGAAAGCCAGCCAGATCGCGCCGAGTCCCGCCCATCCGGTGTCGAAGAGAGCGTCCTTCATCTTCCGCTCTGTTCTCGCCTCGGCGTGAACCGCCTTGAAGACGGCCGTCAGAATGCGCGAGAGGTCTTCATTGCCGCGCTTGTCCTGCACCCAGGGATCGGGATTCTGGAAGTACAGGTCGCTGACGAGGTTCGACATCACGGCATAACCCATCGCGACGTAGGTCCCGTAGCGATTGATCATGTTTCGGAAGTCGGTCAGCAGCCGGCGGTTCTCTTCCCAATCCCACGAGTTGTCGCGGTGGTACTGATCGGACGCCTGATAGCGCGCATACCAGACCTTTCCGAGTGGGTCTTCAAGGCGCCCGCGATAGGCGTACTGCTTCAGGCGCGAAAGAAGATCGTCACGCGACATTCTTGATCGCCCCCTTCTGGCCCCAGACCAGACCGTCGCCGTTGCCGATCGACATCTCCGCGAGCGCGGCGAACGGAATCGTTGTCACGCCGTCCTTCGTCGCGAAGTCTTCCTTCGGAGCCTCGCGCTTCACCTGCTCCTGGTATTCGCCGGCGCGGTGATAGCGCAGCAGACGCGACGCGCAGTCGGGGTAGTCGTCGTGGTCCGCGATGAGATGCGAGAGGAACTGACTGATGAACTTCTCGATCTCTTCGGGCGGTGCAGCGTTCGACAGGATGAACAGCCGCTTCGCGCGTGCGAGCGGTTCCATCTGTTCGATGCGCGAATTCTTGTTCGCCTTCGAAACCTTCTCGAACCGTGGACGGATGTCAGCCGACGATGGAATGTGGCCGGCTGCTGCTTCGGCATCGAGCTCCAATTGCTTGCGTGCGCACCAGCCGCGGTATGCGGAGGGCGTGTGGAGGTCGTTATCGGCCTTCTCGTAGTCTGTGAAGAGCGGGCGGTTGTAGCAGAACGCGAGATAGAGCTGATCCCACAGCTGCGAGCTCGTGAACTGCCCGCTGCGGAGATAGGTGAAGTAGACGCTGCCGTAGCGATCGCGCCGCCATCCGACGATCGCCGAATCGTCACCCTTCGCGCTCTGCTCTTCCTTGCCGGCCGGGTCGCAATGGTTGTACGCGACGATGTCTGCGCGTTCGCGCAACAGATCCGACTTCTCGTCGTCCGTGAGCTCGCGACCGAGGCCGTACCGCACTTCGATCGGTGCGCGTGACGGATCGATGATCTGGAAGTCCTCGCGGCGGAAGAGAGCGCGCGAAGGATCGAGCGGTTCGTTGAGGTATTCGCTCGAGTACTCGCGCTCAGGCATTGAAGCGCGGAGCCGATCGAGCTCCTGCCGCGAAAGCTGCTCTTCGCCTTCACCGTCGACCGGGTAATAGAGCCGTTCCAGCCCGGTGACCGGATCCACCCACTCTGCCTTGCGGTGCAGTGAGAAGAAGCGCGAACGAAACGGCTCCTTCCCGATCATGCCGCCGAAGTCTTCGAGGTGCTTCCGGGTGTTGCAGACGATCATCCGGCCCGTGTGTTCGAGCTGGCGGCACTGCTCGCTGAACAGCGCGCGGATCGCGTCGCGCTTTGATGCGGTGTTGGAATTCTTTGCAGTCGCGGGATCGTCGAAGATGTAGAGGTCCGCGCGCTGACCGGTGGTCTCGGTCTGAACGCCCGCCACCATCACATTGAAGGCGGCTTTACCGGTGGAGTCGGATGCGTTCGACAACCAACGAAAGGCGATCGCGTCGTGACCGGCCTTGCAGTTGCGATCGAGCATGCCGATCCGCTCGAGGTACTGACGATTGCCGTAACCGCGGGTAACATCCGTTCCGTATAGACGTTTGATGTTGAGGTTCTTCGCCCAGATGCCCTTGTACGCGCGCAGGAGTTGCGTGGTGAGCGTCGACGTCGCTGAAGTGAGAATTACGCGGAAGTAGATGTTGGAGAAGATGAAGAATTGACGGAGAGACTCCTGCGTCACGTACGCCTTGGACACCGTCGACGTTTTCTGACACTTACGCGGAACTTCGAGCTGCTTGTAGCGGCGGAACTCTCCGACCTTGCGATCGCTCGCCGGCGGCAGAACGTAGAGCCGCTGATTGAACGGCACGCTCTGCTCGAGATCGTCCGGATGCCACGTCCATTCAGCGACGAATGCGTGAATCTCCCAGAACGGATCGGGAGTCAGCTTCGGGTTGCCGATGATGAACTTGTGGAGGAAGTAGAGGCAGTAGAGCCCGAGATTGCGCTCGGCGTCTTCCAGCAGCGAGAACTCGCCCAGGCAGTGATCAGCGCAATGACGGTGGACGTACTGCTCGTAGGTCTCGCCGGTGCGGATGTCGCACGACTCACGATCTGGGCAGACCGTGGAGCCGTTGATGACGATGTTGCGATTTTCGATTACGTGAGTGAGGACGCCGTTAGGCATCCGGGATCGTCATCTCCTGAAGTTCCTTCAGCAGGTCAGGTGCGCCGATGTCATCGAGAATCGCCTGCTGCTTTTCAGCGGCGGTCGGTCCCTGCGACGGTGTGGATTCTCGCTGTGCACGGCCTTGCGCCTGCAGCTCCGCGAAGCGGCCTTGCAGGTGCGCAGGCAAATCTCTGTTGGTGGACGGAACAACGGGCGGCGCATCGACGTAGCCGATCGCTGCTGGTCGCTGCGGCGCTCCTATTTCCTGCGGCAGCGCGGTTTCGCCGGTCACGATGAAGAGCGATGTATCGCTCGCTGATAGGCGAACTGCCTTGCGCGGTCCCTTCACCGTCACTTCAACCTCGGCGCCATCGGCATCGAGGTAGAACGTGCGCGTGACGATCTCCGCTGATTTCTTTGGTCGCGGCATTACGCCTCCACTCTTTCCGGCCAGTGCCACGTGCCGATGTGCTTGCGCGTCGAGAACGAGACAGACTCCGCTACCCGCGCATCTTCGGAAGCATTGCGCGGCGGCACGAAGAGGTTCACCTTCCCATCGCTCGTGTGCACGCCGTTCACTGAGTGCACATGCACGATCGTGGCGGCATAGTGCTCGCCGCTTTCGCCGACATAGTGAACCGCGCGTCCTTCAATCAGTCCGATCACGTTTACCCCCAGAGAGTCACGCGGATGTCATAGGCGCCGGGTGCGTACAGATGCAGCGTGCTGAGAAGAGCGCGCGCATTGCGGATACGTAGCGTCTCGCCGCCATTGACCTGCGTTGTCGTCGCGTCGGCCGCAGTCCCGTCGTTTTCGTAGTAGATCGGCCCGGTGATCACCTGAATGTCTGCGCCGCTCACCGTCGTTGGAATCGTCAGGAGCGCGGTCAACGCGGCGTCCGCCAATGGACCCGCGCCATTTAGCCGCGTCGTTCCGTAGCCCTGGTATGCCGCTTCGAGAACTGTTTGCAGGCCCATTGGTCACTCCTTACGGCAGGATTCCGGTTTCGATGTTCATGTCAGTTAAGGCGCTCCACGCTGGCAGTCATCTTTGCGGACGTGGTCCCGCCGCCAACCCATTTGACGACGATGTTCGCTGCACCGTTGTTCACGTCGATCATTGCGCAGCCGTAGTAGTTGCCAGCTGCGCTTGTGGTGAACGTGGTATTCGGCGCCGCGGTGCCCATTTGGAAAATTTGCTGTGCGATGTTCGATTGAGCGTTGCCGTTTGAGTCGGTCCAACTGAGGGTCCAGCTGATGACACCGGACGTGGCCGAAGCGACTGAGATCGCGGTGCAGACACGGTAGTTTCCGACTGCTGCGGCCGGAGTAACCGTAAGCACGTTGGCGTCAGCGCTGCCAGTTTCCGCTTTCTGTGACGTCAGACCGAGAATGATCGGCGCGCCCTCTCCCGCGGTGCTCAGGTTGTTGATCTTCGTCGGGAGTCCAGACGCGTTCACCACGAACTGAGCCGACGAGCCGATCGAGGCGGTTCCGGCTGCGGTGATGTTTCCGCCCGCGATCACGTTGCCACCGCCGATTCCGACAGACGTTGCTGCAGTGCCCAAAGTCGCTGCTACGACGAGACCGCCTGTGATCGAGGAAGCCGCGCTCGTCGAGTCCACGATCGAGAGCGTGTGCGCGCGTGTCTGCGTGACATTTGTAGACGCGACTGGAGGCCCGTTCAACTGAAGTGTCGAGCTGTCCGTGTACGTCGTCGCGCTCGAAGCGAGAAGCGTCGGTATGCCGATGGCGTTTACCGCGTTCACAGCCACCGTTCCACTGCTCGTCGAATCAGTGATCGATCGCGCGAGAATGGCGAAATCGGCGCCTGTGGTCGTGTATGCCGGAAGAACTTGAGCGGTGCTGCCGAGGGTTAGGCCGCCGCGCAATGTGAAGCTGCCCGCGGTCGTAGCCGCGAGGAGCTGCGTGCTCGCAGCGCCGCCGCCCGTGCCGCCCAGGAGCTCGAATGTGTCCGCTGTGTTGAAGTCGGTCGAGAGTCTCCAGCTCGCGTTGCTTGTGCGTCCGACATCGAAGAAACAAGCATTCGCGCTTCGAACCACGATGCCTGCGGAGTTGCCCACCGTCGCGGTGATCGTTCCGGTCGAAGGGTTGTAGTTGAGCTTCGTCGACGAGACCTTCGCGGGCACGTTTCCGCTCGACGCCGTGACCCACAACGGGTACATCGTGGCGTTGGTCGTCGTGTCGTCCGTGATCCCGACGTTCACCGCGTTAGTCGCGGTGCCTGCCGTGAGGCCAGCCGCTGTTCCGGTTACGTTTGTCATCACGCCTGATGCCGGCGTGCCGAGAATCGGAGCGATGAACGTCGGTCCATTGTTGAAGACGGCGAGGCCGGTGCCTGTTTCGTCGTTCAGCACCCCGAGGAGCTGGGCTGACGATGTTGCCGAGAAAAACGAAAGATTGTTCGCCGACGTTGCGCACGTCGTGCACGTGAGCGTGCGATCGGCGGATAGATCCCCGCCGCCACCGAGAGGCGCCGTGGTCGAGATCGTCCGCGTCAGCGGAGCATAGAGAGTGTCGGCCAGCGCGCGGCTCAATGCTGAGCGAATGAACGTAGTATCGCCGTACGTCCTCTGAGCCATAAAAAGAAGACTCGCGAAACAGATCCACCGCTTCCACGTCGTCATACCGATTCCTTCATTTCCAGAGCATCAAGACCGAGTACGTCGCCGTAGCACCGGCGGCGAGCTGATTCGTGAATTGCATGTTTGTTGAGTTGCCCCACGTGAGAGACAACTTGCCAGCGCCTGCAGCGAGGGAGAAGTTCGTTGTGTTCGAGGCGAGGAATGACGAACCGGAGGCGGTGCCTGTCGAGACGACAATTCCGCCCTCGGGCGCTCCCGTCGTGTTGTTTCGCGCCGCGATGATGAAGATGACGCCCTTTTCAGTGCCCGCGAAATCGGCCCACAGGTTGACCGTCGCGCCGTTCGCGATGGTCCCGGTGAACGCGCGCATATTCACGTCGTTGAGGACGCTGAAGCGCGAATTCACTGATCCCGCGTCGGTCGACTTGTAGCGAGCGTTTACAGGAACGCTGAGCGTGTTCACTTCGTCGCCGGAAATCTGAGTCTGTCCTGCGAGCGAAGCATTCGCGCCGGATCCGGTGGCGCCTCCGTAGAAGTTTGTGAGGACCAGCGCGAAGACAGTCGAGTCGACGTCGAGCGAGGTTGACGTACCGACGTAGAAGCAATTCGAGAGCGTTGCAAAGGTGACGTTGCGGAGGCGAATGAATTTCGCTCCGACCACGCCGTAGACCTGATCGATCTTCAGGCCGTTGATCAACTCCGTGCCGGAGATATCGATCAGCCATCCGGTACCGCCCTGCTGTTGCTCCCAACGTCCATTCGCGATCGTGATCGTGTTGCCGGCGGAGGCGGCAGTGCCTGCGAAGACAAGTCCGTTCGTGCCCCTGTTGAACGAGAATCCGTCGATCGTGAGGTTGTTCACGATCGCGGCCGGATCGATCAAGATGTTCGGGTTGTTGTTGGCGATGAGATACAGGCTCGGGCCGAGGCGATAGTGATCGCAGTCGATCCCCGGAGCCGTCGTGTTCTGCATGAAGTGAATCGGCAGATCCGTCGAGATCGTCACATCGTGGATGTGAAGGAACTGCCGGCCATGCGAGCGAATACCCTCGCTCGTTGCTCCGGTCCACGCCGTGTCGGCCGAGGCGATGTGAGCGATCTCGACTTCCTCGTTGTTCGTGGTCTCGATCATGATTTTCTGGAGCGTGGTGTCGGTCGATGTGAACCCGAACCCGATGATCGAGATCTGCGCGAGCGTGTTGGCGAGCTTGAAGACGGACTTTCCGCCCGCGAGAGGCTGAAACTTGATGATCGTCGACTGCTCGCCGGCGCCGTAAACGTTCACGCGCGACTGCGTGATGTTGATTGTGTCGGTGACGAGGAAAGTGCCGGCGCCGAAGATGACGGCGTGAGGCCCGCTCACGGCGATCGCCGCTTGAATGGCAGCCGTGTCGTCGGTGACGCCGTCGCCCAATGCGCCGTAATCCTTCACGTTCAGGAACGGAAACGTTGAAGAGGCCGATCCGCTGATCGCTTCGAGCTGATTCGACGGCAGCCAATTTGCCAGCGCGTTCATCTCAGAATGAGCCGCTCGGCGTGCTCGATGCTCCCTGCACCGGCACGTCCACGAAATTGCCTTTCAGGTCTGCGCTGCGGCCGAACCCGACGACCCACTGTCCCGAGGTCGCGCGAAGCCGGAGATATCGCGGCATCGGCTTCGTGATCACTTTCGCGAAGTCAGCCGAAAAGCTCTGAATGGTGACCGCGTCGGCCTTCGATGACGTGATGTCATGTGAGGTTTCCAGGAGGATCGTCCCGGCCGAGATGTTCTTCCCGTTGAGCGTGAACGACTCCGTCAATCCCGTGAGATCCATCCACGGGGTTGGTGATCCGCTCGTGACGGTGTACGTCGCCGCCATTTACGGGTGACCCCGCAGCACATCGCGAACCTTCGCGACGACCAGATCGATCACCACGTCCGAGTAGCCGGCGAACTCGGGATACCTCGTCGCGATGAACGACTTCGTCAGCGCGACAATGCGATTGCGTCGCTCGTCGGCCGAGATCGTGAGGATGTCGCCGCCGAGCTTGTCGAATACCTGCTGCGCGATCACTTCGATCTGCGCTCGATGACCGAGGATGAAGGCAAGAATCTTTCTGAAGATCGTCATGTGATCATTCCGTTCCGTCGTTTTTCGATGTGTTATTGCTCGTCGAGCTGTTGCCAGCAGAGAGCTTGTCGATGAGAGCCTGAATCGGGGATCCGCTCAGGCCAGCGAGAAGGGTTCCGGCCACGACCTTCAGGAAGCCGCCGATGTAATGCGGCGTGAGGAGGTCCGCGCCGGTCGGAACACGCTCGAGGTATCCGCCGACCGCCATCAGTGTCGCGATGATCACCAGCGTCGTCGAAAGCGAGGTCTTCATGCGTCGGTTCCCCTGGTCTCGATGTGGTACGGGTCGTTCAGATGCTCAGCCGGATCGACGTCGACCGGCACTTCGTTGCTATTCCAGTCGCCGCCCCACCGAAAGCCCTGCAGCATCGCGGTGTGACCGACGAACGCGTAGAGCGCCTTGCGCAGAACCGGGTTGAACGCGGGGATCTCGTCGATGTAGCGCCCGCGAGCGTCGAACACGCCGAAGTCGATCGCCTGAGACGGAATGACGTTGTGTTTCCCGAGCTTCGTGATGCCGTCGATTTGCGTGCGGCCTTCAGCGAGCTTGAAGATCGTGTTCTGTTCTTGCGGGCTGCGGTAAACGCAGGTGAGCCGGATGGTGTACCCGCCGTCCACAAACTCACGCGCGAACGTGTCTTTCACTGCTTCGAAGAACTTCTGAAGCTGCGGGTCTGCCTGCGTGAGATCCCTTGACGCCACGGCTGTGTCCGGCCTCCGAGTCGCGGTCGAAGGTCAAGCCCTCCGCTCCGCGGGGTGTGTCCTTCGTTTGGTTTCGGTGGTGACCTGTTGACCGTTCCACGTGGAACAAGGGCTCTCCCGAGCCGCTGCTGTCACGCAATTGCGGCAAGAATGCACGCTTACCTATGATGCTGTCAACAGTTCAGCGAAGGGCGGCCCGGTATTTCTGGCAGGGGCAGTCGCGGCAGGCGCCCGAGTGAGGCTCGCCGTATTGCTGCCGATGGCGTGTTTTCGCGTGAACGCAGCAGGCCGCCGCGCGCCGCGCTTCTCGCCGTTTCTCCGCGCGTTGGCCGCGGTGAATCCAGGTGAGGATGGTCTGCGTCGTCCCGCCTGGCTGACGCAAGAGCCAGTCGCGCTCGGATGCGAGCGCCTTGAACAGGATCGTCACGATCGGATCTTCGGGGGTCCCTCGAGTTGGCCGCGCCATCACGCCTCCCTCATCGCATCGATCACCGCGGTGGGCGCGATGTGATTCACGTAGGTCTGAGTCGTCGCGAGCGACGTGTGCCCGAGCGCAGCCTGAATCGTCGGCATCGCCACGCCGCGCCGCACCAGATCAACCGCGCGAGCGTGCCGCAGTCCATGCGGATGCACACGCTTCTCGATGCCCGCCTTCTCCGCGAGAGCTTTCAGCCGCTGCGTCACCTGCACCCGCGATAGCTCGCCGCCTGCAAGCGTGCAGAAGAGCCGGTTCTTACCGTTGATCCCGCGCTTCGTGCGGGCATCGATCCATCGCCGCAGCAGCTCGAGCGTCCCATCGTCCACCGCGACCACGCGCGCCTTGTGCCCTTTGCCATCGAGCACCTGCACGACGCCGCTCACGAGGTCAACGTCTTTCGGCATCAGGTCGAGCGCTTCGCTCACGCGCAGTCCCGCGCGATACAGCGTCGCGATCAACGCACGATCGCGAATGCCCGACGCAAAGCGCTTCGATGCGTTGTCAATCAGCGCCTGCACTTCCTCGGGATTCAGAATCTCAACCGGAAACCGCTGCCCCTTCGTCGTTGTGCCGCCGAAACCCATGATGATCACCTCGCGTTTCGTATAACGTATATACGAATTAGCGAGGCGTCAAGGGGTCATGCGAGAAAATGCCGAATTGCTGCGGCAACCACGACGCCGGACGCGAGACCGAGAGAGAAGCCGCCGAGCAAAGCGTGCGACACCTGCGTCTGCAACTCGGAGATGCGCTTCTTCTTCTCCAGGATGAACCGATAGAGCAGCTTCTCGGTCCACGTCTCCAGCCCGAGTTCTTCATCGGTGTACGGCGGATGCGCGATCTTCGTCCGCATCGTCAACTCACTCGCCGCCGCGGGCGCGACGGGTGCCGAAGGTTGCGGAGCAGGAGCGGTCCTTTGCGCGAAGTGCTAGACAGCGATGTACATCGGCCCACATCGCTCAGCCGACACGATCGAGCATGCGTCTCCGCATGTCCCTCAGCATCTTCTTTCGGTTCACAGCCGGCCGCGGCATCGAATTGTCGTCCGCATCCGCCGTCCGCATCGCAGCAGCTACCGCCTGCTTCTGCGGGTATCCAGCATCCGACATCTCGCGGATGTTGCTCGAGATCGTCGCCCGATCGCTACCGCGGCGCAAAGGCATCTGCCACTCCTTCAACCAGCCGAACGTAATGCGCCGTGATGTGACCGCGGCAGCAGGTGCAGGTGACCGCCCCGCCCTTCCGCGTCTCGTGGTTCCGCATCTCATGCCACTTCAGCGTGTGATTGCAGCCGACACACTCGACGTACTGCGGCCCGATCTCGATCAGCCTTCCGAGGCAGCGCAGCTTCGCCTCTTGGTCGTCAGCCTGAGCGCCCGCCAGCATCATCGAGAGCAGGAAGTCTTCCTGCGGCGACTTCGCGCCCCAGAAACCGTGGAATTCGCAGACCGTCGTGAGGATCGTGCCCGGCGCCGTGTTTCGTCCGTAGGTCCCCGTGCCTCCGCAAGCACATTTTTTTGGGTCCGGACTCGTGACTTGCGGCCCGCGCGGCGGTCTGCTGCCGAGAACGTTCAGCGTCACGCTTGGAGCAGGCGTGCGCGGAATGGTGACGCCCCCAAGCGGACGACCGATGAACTGCTCGATCTCTCCGATCTCGTGAGCAATCGCTTGCTTGTGCGCCGACGACATGACGCCCTTCAGTATCGGCCCGCGCCCATGGGCTCGTCAATGGGTCACTGTCGCGTAACTGTCGCTTTTCTGTCGGGTTTCTGTCCGATGGGACCCGCCCTATGGGACCCACCCCGGTTTTCCCCGGAGAGAGATGGGGGAACAGATGGCTCTTAGGAGATGGGACCCGCCGCGAATCGAAGGGTGTCCGGCCCCCGGCCCCGGCCCCCTCGGGATTTTCTCCTGCACACGGGCTCGGCACGCGCTGCCGCGCCCATCGCTGCCCCTCACACGTCGCATTGCTTACGTTTTTCTATGGAAGCGTAAGGCATGCACGCGAGATCAAGCGAGATCAACGACAACGCGCCTGCATCACGTGGTGAGCGCGTGTTATTTGCACGTCGCGCGGCTGCTGTTTTCTGGTCTCCGCCGATGGTTATTCCAACCAAGAAAGCGCGCCACAGTTCGCGCGCTCGTTCCCATAGCTCTTTCACAGTAGGAGATTCCATCGGGAATCTCGGAACACTCGCGGCCCCCACTCCCCCCTATATCCCCCCTCGCCCCCGTTGGGGTAATAGAACGGCCGGCAACCGTTTTGGATGGCTGCCGGCCGGAGTCTGGGTGCTGCTGCTATGCCTTGCGGGATAGGGTGCTGGTGTCCTGCTGATGTCTTCCTGGTGTGCTGGTGATGTGCTGCCCTGACCCGTGCACGATGCGCCGCTCGATGTAGGCGCGCACTGCATGGGTGCGGATCGAAGCGCTTGCCTGCTGCAGTTGCTGAATGCTCATACGCGGATCCTCACAGTCTCGCCGAATGGCGCGGTGTCGTCAGTGGTCGCGATCCAGAGCACTGGATATCCCTCCGGCTCTTCGCTCGGGAACGGGCCGCACAGGTCAGTGAGATAGATCAGGCAGGCCGGTTCGATCTCCTGCTCTGCCACCCATGCGAACGGCGGCCGGAAGTCTGTTCCGCCATGGCCGGCTGGATGTAGCTCGATGCTGTCACTAGGTTCGAACACTTCCGCGCCGCGCACGTCGTCGTCGCAATACACCACGTGCACGCGCTCGGGCTCGCAGTCCTCGGTAACGCTGGTGATCTCTGCCGCGAACGCGTCCAGTGCTGCCGGTGTGATGCTGCCGGATGTATCCACCACGACCACGACGGGCGCCATCTTGCCTGGGGCGAGTGATGGCAAGTAGATGCCGCGCCACACGTGCCTACGATTCGCGTGCTGCTGCACTCCCATTGCTCGCGTAACCGGCCATGTCTGCGAGGATCCGCGCCGCTTCGTCGGCTGCTGTCTGGCGCACGATGGGAGACTCGCGCAGCTGCTGCGGATCGTACGCGCACAGTGTCTGCTCGAGACGGGCGCGCATCGCTTCGAGTTGCGCATCCGCCGTGACGTTGAGACGCGGCAGGAGTGAGACCAGGTCGCGGATATTGGTGATCAGAGTGTCGCGGAAGGGGTTAGAAACCTTGCCTGTCCAGGAGTCAGCAGAGTACGCGGTAAGGCGTTCGGCCGCATGACTCACCACGTCGTGAATGCGCTGCCACACGTGGGAAGAAAAATGCCGCAGGCACCTAGCACGTGCACTGCGGCATCCCCGGAGGACAAGCGCCGCGTGAACGGCGTTATCCTGCGCGTGATGATTCTACGCCTCCCACCCACGTACGGCACGCGTGCACATGATTACGCGTGCACTGTGCAATTCGAGATTCGAGATTCGAGAATCGACATCTCCGCGATTCGAGATTCGAGACGATCGAGAATCGAGAATCGACGCATCGAGAGAATCGACAGAATCGAGAATCGAGAATCGAGATCATGCGACGCTGCGATCTGATCGACGCGCGCACGCGCCTGGGATTGACGCAAATTGAGATGGCGCGCGAGCTCGGTGTCCCGCACATGACGTATGGGTCATGGGAGCGCAATTCGTGGTGTAAGTATCCGCGCATGTTGGAGCTGGCCGTGGCGTTCATGTTGCGGGCGAAGTTTCGAGACCGAATCGAGATCAGGCCGGCGAAGGAATCGAGCGATCGACAATCGACGCGCGACGAATCGACGTCGGATTCATGGCTAGATGCGTTCGAGTAAGTTGATCGCCTGGCGCACAGCCTCCGGTGTAATGAAACCGCGGCACGAACAGAACTGGCAGCGCTCGGCATTGTGAACGCTCGCTATGTGCCCGCAGCGGCATAGCTCCAACGGTTCATCCGGTGGAGCACTCATCAGCAACCCGTCGACGCTGCATGGATCGTAATCCGTGCCGGCATCCCTCGATTTCTGATGTGATCCCGTTATAGCGATGTTCCTCGCGTGGCTTGCCGCGATTGCACGTCACGATCACGCGCTCCTCCCACGTTGCCACACGCTTCTGCTTATGCGCGATCGAATCGACAATTGAGCTTGGTTCGAAACCGCATTTCTTGCACTTCACGTTTTCCACGTTTTGCATTGACTTTCCTTCCCTCAGAACGGCGCATCCACGTCATTGCGCCGCCGCCCGTATTCCGCGATCAGCAGCGCTTCTGCCATCCCGTGCGACTTCTTCAATGACAACTTCTGCGCGCACACGGGAAACAACTGGATCGCCTTCTGTCGCGCGATCTCTTTCGCGCTCTCGCTCTCTTCGTCCCCATTCGTCCGTGTCTGCCCGTGGAAGATGTTCGCCTTCCACGTTGCCGGGTGCACCGGCTCGAATGAAATCTTCATCGCATAGAGCACGCCGCGCAGCTCCGTGAATTGACCGAAGAACTTCGCCTGTGAAACAACGCCCTGGCCTTTGCGATCGCCGTTCTGTGTCGCGGGCCGCAATTGAGCCTTCTCGATGAAAACGAACGGGTCATAGTTGCGCAGCTCTTCGAGCAGCATCACGACTCTGTGCGTTGCGAGCTCGGTCTCTGTGCCTTCCACGCGCTTGCCCTTGCGAACGCGTGAGACGCTGTACTGTGTGGTCGGCATCTCCCACAAGGACGGCATCGGTGCGCCGTCGATAATCGCAGCGATGCCTCCAGTGAAGCCGCAGTCGATGCCGACCCAACAGCGCGCCATCAGTGCACCTCTGCTTCCGTGCCGCTGACGTTCTTCGACGACTTCTTACGGCCGCGCACCTTGGGGGCATCTTCGTTGATGACGCTGCTGACGTGGTCTTCCATTGTGCTTTTCTCCTCGTCCTTTCCGTTCTGTGCTCTGTTCAGTTGCTTCACCTGAATAGCGGCGACTCTTCTTCCTCGTGGTTACTCACGCGAGCACGCCTGCAGCCGTTCGCTGCACAATCGCCCTCGCTGAATCGTTGAGTCCTGTCGTCGAAGTGCATCACCACGTCATTGGTGATGTTTTCGTTGTTCTTCTCGATCTGGAATCGCACCAGGCACGGCGCGAGATCCGCGTTGCTCTTGTCGTAGACCCATGGCCGCTGGAACAGCAGCCCAACGCGCGAGCTCTCGCCGATCGCGGCGGCATACTTCAGGTCTTCCATGTAGAGCCGGCCGTTATCGCGCTGCCGGTGTTCTTTGTTCACCTGGCTGGTTGCGATCACACCGATCTCGAGATCAATCGCCATCTCGAGCAGCGTCTGCGACACCATCGACATGCGCGGCTCCATGTCGCGGATCTTCTGTTCGGTGCGAATCAGCTGGATGTAATCGATCACGATTGCATCGAGCCCACCCATTGCGACCAGGCGCCGACTCTCCGCGTAAATCTCCTCGATCGTGCGAAGCCGGCGCGTGAGCCAGATCGTTCGACGCTTCGCGATCATGTGCGCTTCAGCAAGCTTCGAGAGATCGTCATCGCGCAGCTGCGTCCAGTCCTGCACGCGGCTGTGTGGAATCTGCGATGTCGCCGACACCCACCGCAATGCCGATTCTTCTTCGGTCGATTCGAGCGAGAAGATCGCCACGCGGTGTGTGTTCGCTGCGAGTCGATCCGCGACATTGACGGCGAACGCGGTCTTCCCGTGACCGGACGGACAGCCGACGATCGTGAACGTCCGGCGAATCGCTTTCACGAGATCGAGAGACATCCAGCCCGTTGAAAGTGATCCGACTGACTCTCCGTTGCGTCGACGCTGCAGCGTTTCATATGCCGTCGAGACCACGTCGTAGAGCGGCTGGACGCGCGCTTCTTCGTTCGTCGCGAGGTTCGTCAGCTTCGCCATTGCAACGCTCGCGATGTCCTCGGGATCGTCTTCCGGCGTGTCGAGTGCACCGCGCATCAGCTCATTGCCGATCACGATGATCCGGCGCAGCTTCGCGGCTCTAACCACGAGCTGCGCGTACTTCTCGACGTTCGCAATGTCGGGCACTCCGTCCATCAGCGCTGAGACGTAAGCGTGTCCGCCGACCTGTTCGAGCTGCCCGCGGCGCACGAGCTCTTCTTTCACCGTGAGCGTGTCGATCTCGCTGCCGGCGTTCGCCATGGCTTTGATCACCGACCAGATCGAGCGATGCGCATCGCGGAAGAAGTCTTCCGGGGTGATGATCTGCGTGAGGCGCCAATAGCACTGCGAGTTCGTTAGCACGGAGCCGAGTACTGCGCGCTCAGCATCAGGAGATTGCGGGAGAGGGCGATCGAGAGCGACTGCTGTTTTCTCAGCCATTCGCCACCGCCAGATTCGCCTGAGCCACCGCGTTCGGCGACAGCCACAGGACTTCCTCTCGCTTGCGCGCGCCGTCTGCCAGCGCGTTTCGTGTGGCCGTCGACCATCCGGCGTAAAGCTCAGCGTAGAGATCAGACTCGTAGCCGGAGATGATCACCATGCCTCGCACGCGCCGCAGCGCGTCTGCGAGACGCACGTGATCTTCGTCCGTCATCTCGTGCCGATAGTTGCGCTTCGATGAGTTGTGTGCCTTGTTGCGCGTGCTGTGCACGTATGGCGGATCCACGTAGAAAAGCGTTTGCGGTGAATCGTGCTGTGCGATGACCTCGCACGCATCCCGATTCTCGATCACCACGCCGGCGAGTCGTTGCGTGAAGAACGGAATCGCATCGGCGTAGTTTTTCCAGTCATGTGCTGGCGTGGTATGCGAGCGGTTGCTGTTGCTTCGAAACCCGGTCTTGTGATGACCGTTCACGGCGTCGGAACCGAAGCCCATCAGCGATCGAACGATCGTGCGCCTGGCACGTTCGATTCCTTGCGAGTCCTCGTATCCCTGCTCAAATTCTGTTCTCGAAAACGGCGTGAGTCGCAGCAACCGGGTCAACTCGCTCGCTTCGTTCTGATCTCGCAGGACGCGAAATACGTTCACGATTTCGTCGTCGACGTCGTTGTAGATTTCAGCGTAAGACCGCTGCTTTCGGAGCAGAACCGAAGCTGCTCCAGCGAACGGCTCGACGTAGCAGCGGTGCTCGGGAAAGTGGCTGATGATCCACGAGGCGAGGCGCCATTTCCCGCCGTGGTAGCGCAGCACGGGACGCTGCCGCCTCATACCGATGCCTCCCACCGCAGCTTGTCCTGCGTCGGATGTCGGTCGGTTCTCGGGCGTGATGGACAGTCCCACGATCGTCCACTCACTTCGGCGATCAGAAACCATCCGGCAGCCCGCAGCGACACGCCGCTTTCTGAAGCGAGCGTGTAGGTGACCATCCGGCGATATCCGAGCGCCCTCGCAGCGCGCCAACTCGCGGCATAGAGCATCGAACAGGCGTTACGCGATCCGTCAGTCGCGAGTCGCGTCACTTCCGCGGTGAACCCGTCCTGGTTGCCACGTGCAACAGGGCGACCGACAATCGCGACGCCGACAACGCTTCCAGACCTCGCAACAGCGACAGCGAAAAGTCCTCCCACAGGCGCGCGGTGATGCCGGTGATGCAGCCGAACAAACTCTTTCGCATCAGCGATGGTGATCGGCACGATCGAGAGTCGGGCAGCCATCATTCAGACCTCCGCGGCGCCTGTGCGAACGGCTTCGTAGGCGACTGCCCGAATAGCGAACCGCCCTTGCGATAGCGGCCGTCTTGTTCCGCGTACCGGCACGACGTGTAGAAACTCGCCTGTGCGTCAGCGACTGGCGTCCGAGCCTTGCCGTACTTGTACTCGGATGCTCGCAACCGATCGCGCCACGCATCGAGCTCGGCTTCGAGCGGAACGGACGGGCAATTCTTCGCACCCCACTCGCGGTGCTTCGGCATCAGAACGAAACTCTCGACCAACTCTTTCGCGGAGGGTTTCTTTGAAGACTCCGAAGGAGTCTTTTTCTTTTCGTCTTCTACTGCAGGAGCAGGAGCAAGAGCAGGAGCAGGAGCAGGAGGGGTTTCCGTCCGTAACCTATCTTGGTTTTCCGTAGGTTTCGGATCGGTTTTCTTTGGACGTCCACCCTTCTTGCCATTTTTCCTGCCCGCACGTCGTTTGTTTTCAAGCCATTCGATGCGACCACGCGAACCGCTGATGTAGATGCCATGGCGGTGTTTCTTGCCCAACTCCGACTTCAGTAGTGCTTCACTGAGCTGCGGAGCGTCTTCAAACAGATGGTTCACTATTTCTTCTCGCAACACGTGTGAGCACGTCTCCTGGCAGTGGTTCCAAACCATCGTCATCCGCCCGATTGCGGACCACACGTCGACGCCGAGTTCGCGTGCGAGAACCCGATATCGGGGATCGCTGAAAACGCTCTGCTCCATGTTCACGCGCGCCATGTCGCTCCCGCCTCGCCGCTTTATGTCTGAACCGATGGGTGGTACTTCGCAGCAGGTACATCGAAGGTCCAGGCGACCGCCTCGCGAGCCGTCTCGATGGCTGGAGGCACGCGAAGGAAGTAGCTCTTGAAGCGAGAGTCCTCGGGCAGTTGGTCGATGCCGACCATCTCCACTTCACCGCCGCGCAGATCGCCGCTCGCTACCTTCACGCCGGGGAAAGCCTGCATCGCTTCATCGCGCGTAAGACTGCCATCCGGTTCAGGCGTCGAGTTGAGAACGCGAACCATCACGAGAGGTTCATCGCCTTCGATCTCGGAGCGATAGAGAGCCCCACATTCGTCCTGGGACACGAGCTCGGCGCCAGAGTCGAGCAGGTAGCGCGACTGGCCGTAGCGCTCGATCATCACGCGGCGAAGCTCCTGATTCGTGCAGGACTTGATCTGCGCGAGCGTTATGGTCTCAGGGTGCTCGATGATGTCGGCCGGCACACGCAGCCCGTGCCACGCGTACACACCCCACCCGTCACGGAATCCGACCGCAGCGCGATGCTCTGAATGGAGACGACCAGAGTCATCGCGATCGATGTTCGCAGGCGGCGCGCAGAACATGACGAAGTCCGGAAACGTCCATGCAATCGCGCAGGACTCGGCGACGGCGATCAGGTTGTCGAGACGCGTCGGATCGCAGTACTTACGCAGCGCGTCGTAGAACGAAAGCCAGTAGCAATCGAACTGGCCTGGCTGATACCACCAGCCCCACCAGGCGATCTCGCTGACCTGAGCGCGGACCTGATCGAGGACCTGAGCGCCGACCTGATCGCGGACCTGAGCGCTGACCTGAGCGCTGACCTGAGCGCCGACCTGATCGAGGACCTGATCGCTGACCTGAGCGCCGACCTGATCGAGGACCTGATCGCTGACCTGAGCGAGGACCTGAGCGCGGACCTGATCGAGGACCTGAGCGCGGACCTGAGCGCGGACCTGAGCGCTGACCTGAGCGAGGACCTGAGCGCCGACCTGATCGCGGACCTGATCGCTGACCTGAGCGAGGACCTGAGCGCCGACCTGATCGCGGACCTGAGCGAGGACCTGAGCGCTGACCTGAGCGCTGACCTGATCGAGGACCTGATCGCTGACCTGAGCGAGGACCTGATCGAGGACCTGATCGCTGACCTGAGCGAGGACCTGATCGCGCAGTGCCGCGCTGTCGCGCAGCACTGCGCACGCGTAAACCATCCGCAACGGAGAGTCCATCCATATCCATAGCTTCGGCACCGCGCGGCCCGCCGCGCTGTAAGCGCGGCGGATCGCTTCCCAGGCGCGCTGCCGATCGCCCTCGTGCGTCTGAAGGCCGATGCTCAGCCACTTGTCGCGAATTGCCGGAAGAGCAGCTTCCTCTTCCGGCGACAGACGTTGCATCCGCTGGTTAGTCGGCGACATTGCGAATCGCCTCCGGCGTGTATTCGCGCTGGCGGATCACGCGGTACTTACCGGGCGGCAGCTTCACGGTCGCGTGTTCCTCGTGACGCAGGAACGCTTCCATCTGCACGTCGAGATAGCGGATGCCGTTGTCGACTTCCACCATTGAGACATGTTCGACTTCAGCGATCGCGTGAGCGTGTCCCGTGACTTCGCCATAAGCGAGGATCACGCGGCCGTTGTCGAGCTTCACCGGCTTTGCATTCGCGGGGATTGAGCGGACCTTCTGGACGAGAACATCACCCTGTCTGTAGATCATGGTTTCCTCACTTTCAATTTGTTCGGTTGCGGAGTGACCGACTCACTCACAACTGACTCAGGGAATGCGGGCCGACGTGTGCTCGCCGCTAGGCGTGTCGGCACCGAGCGGGTCTCAACAGCCGCATCGTCCTGAATCAGTTGTCAATGAATCGCGTGATTACGTGGAGGCGTCCGGACCCAGGTTCAGTGGCGTAATCGAACGCCCCCACGACCTTTCCACCAGCGTGTCGCGAGCTACTTCTTCATCCGCATCACCTCCTCAAACGAATTCCTGCTCCGCTTCACTCTTCCAAGGCGTTGCGGGTTGTTCTTCAACCGCCGGCAGAACGTCGACGGCATCGATGTAGCGATTTGTGTAGCGGCCCTTCTTCTTCATCACGAACGTGATGCGCACATGCGCCTGATCGACATACGCTTTCTCAGCAGCGCGGATCAGCACCGGGTTCTTGGTCGCGAACACGACGCCCTTCATCCACGCGCCCGCGAAGCCGGCGTCATTGGGCGGGTCGTATCGTTCGATCACGCCCGTGGTCTCGCGCAGTCCGCCCTTCGTGCGAACCACCGTGCGACCGCGAGGACCGGCTTCGAGCGCTTCGATGATCTTGTCCAGGCGCTCGAGCAACGCGATCTCGAAATCCGTCATCGTTGCCATCAGCTCGTGCGCTCCTCGAGGTAGTTGATGTCCCGATTCGGCGACGGGATGATCGGCGTCTTCTGTTCGAGCTGCAGGTCTTCTCCGTCGTCGAAGCGAATGGCGAGCGATTCCGCGATTCGCGCTTCTTCTTCGAACTCGACGCGCTGTCGATCAGACTTCGTGACATCACGGTTGTGCTGCGCCTCCATCGAGCGGCGACGCAGCAGGTTCGCGACGTAAGAGCGTTCGACTACCGTGAGCTCAACCTTCACTGCTCGCTCTCCCGTTCACCGGCGATCGCGAGGAGATGCGTCTCGACAGCCTTCAGGTCGGCGATCGTTCCCTCGGACTTCAGCTTGTCGATCGACTGGATCCGGCCACCGGTTGCAGCGGAGATTTCGACGTCCGCTTCGGCGTGAGACCGCGCGACTCTCGTCAGCACGTTGTAGGTGGCATCCCACTGTGCCGCGCGAGTCTCGCCGTCATCCTGAGCGGTAGCGACCTTGTCGCCGGTCTTCTTCGCCTTCGTCAACGCATCCTTGACGGTCTGCGTGCGTGTCCGTGGCTGCTGTTCCGCAGCGGGTGCCTGCTCTTCTGCCGGCGCTGCTGCTGCGGTCTCAGTATCCGAAGAAGGCTCGACGTCGATCGTGTCGTCGTCGCCGAAGACTTCTGGTGCGAGAGACTGAGGCTTACCGGCATCGTGGCGCTCGTCCAGATCGATCGCACGCATCAGATCGATCGACGCAGGGCAGAGCTTCAGCACCTGCTTGATGACGGTCTTCTTCGCCATCGCGGCGTAATCCGTCACCCAAGGGCCATTGCTCGCGCTCTTCGAACGCTTGCGGATCGACTCGACCTGCTTCCGCGTCATCACGACGACCTGATAGCCGCCGTTGTTCTTGAAGCGGACGATCGCGTAGACGTGCGTGAGGTTCGCATCGTCCGGATCCGAGACCGGCTTGTGATGGAGCTCGTCACGCTCCAGGCCGAACTCGTAATTGAACTCGTCGCCCTTGTAGACCGCCTGGGCGGTAATCGAAGCGACTTCACCTGAACGGCGCGCGATGTCAGCGAGCCCCAAGTATCCGGGGATCAGCTGCGCCTCCATGCGGTTCTTCTTATTGTTGCGATACGGCACGAGGTAGGCGCGGCCGAGAGAGAACGACAGCCCGAGGGATGCGGCTTCGACAATCGACCGCATCAGCGAAGTTTTGTCGCACTCCATGAGCGTCGGATTGCGGTAAATCTGCGAGAGAGCAGTGCGCGTCAACGCTTCAGGCGTCAGCCCGATCCGCGGCAACGCCTGGGCGATCGCGGCGCTGTTCTTCTCGATGTACGTCTTCACCGCGAGTGCTTTGTCAGCGACGGTGAGAGCCTTCGACGGTGATCCCGCAGCAGGAGCAGCAGGCGGCATTTCAGACATTCGTTTCTCCTTCGATCAGCCGCTGTGCTGCGCTGATCGTCAGCTTCATTTCGTAGCCTTTGGGGAAGTTGAGCTTCAGGTAGTCGTAGGGATCGATGGTTGTTGCCGGCCGGAATCCGCCACGGTTGAAGATGCGATTGATCGTGGCCGAGCCGATCTTTCCGCTCTTCGCGGTGCCGAGAGAGACGCGGAGAGCAGCCTCGATCCGCTTCTTCAGCGATTCGAGCTCCTTCGCTCGCTTGCCGATCACTTCGTATGCCTCGCACAGTTCTTCGAGACGGACGACGCGATCGCCGCCGAGATCGACGACGGGCAGAAGTTCAACGGGTGGCGTTTTCTCTTCGTGCGGCGGGTAGAGAGACTTGATGCTGTTGAGCGTCTTATCGTCGGCGTAATCGGGCTCCGGCGGGACGCCCTCTTCGACGTGCTTCCAAAAATCGATCAGCTTCGGCTTGACCATCTCGAACAGCTCGTCATCGCGCGTGAGCGTGAACACTCTCGGAGGCCACACTCCGAGACGCGCTACAAAGTCGATCTTGTGAGCGGATGGGTCCAGCCACAGATAGGAGTGACCCTGCCAAAACGCATCGAGTGGCACCTCGTCCGTACCAGCGTCGCCCCACGCTGTGACCGCTCGCCAGTTGACGGATTTCGCATCAGCGAACCATTCGTCACCCGCAGCGTTGCGATATCGCGCGTCGACATGCCCCACGAGCCACGGCAGCTCTGGATGGCGCAGAAAGTCCTGGCGTCGTACCAGTTGAGCGGACCGATCGTGTTTTTCCGAATACCAGCGCAACAGAGGCTCTTCGAGGTAATGTCCCTCTTCCATCGCGCTCGTTTCGGTGACTTCGAGATTGCCGCGGAGGATGAGATACGCATCCAATGGCGTATTCCATTTCGATTGACCGAGGACAGCGGCGATCATGCTGCCGCCGATGCCGCGATGATCTTCCAGAGATCCGCAGATTCGACACGGCGTGCCGGTCATGACCGACGTCCTTTCTTCGCGGCATATCGTTCAAGCGTTGCCTTGCGACAGATCGCACAGCGGCGAGAGTCAGGCGGATACGGATGCCCATTGGGGCATTCGGTGGCTCGTGCTTTCTTCGCCGCGATACCTTCGCCGCGCAACACGTTCTCGCGGTGCGTGACGATCTCCAGATGGTCGGGATTGACGCACCGCCGATTGCGGCACAGATGGTCGAGATCGAGGCCCTTCGGAACATCGCCTCTCAGCACTTTGTAAACTACGCGGTGAGCAACGCGACGCTTTCCCTCGGCGAACACGAGACCGTATCCGGTGCCTCCCATGTGGCCAGTCCAGTTCCAGCAGCCTGTCGCCGGATCGACCGTGTAGTCGCGTATCCGTTCAGAGAATGGGCGCCTCGTCCAACCGATGCGGCGCCGATACGAGCGTTGTTCGGTCGCGCTCACCGCGCACCCCACGTCCGCGCATCGCCGCAGACATGCGGCAGCCGCTGGTTAGACTTCAGTTCCGCGAGGCAGTGCGCGCAATGCAATTCGCCGTGACGCTTCACGAATCGCTGCGCGAAAGGGACCGCAGGTTGATTCTTCATGGAGACCGGGGTATCCTTTCTTTCGTTCTTCATCGAACTGGTTTCCTTTCGGCCCGACTGTTCGCGCAGTCGGGCCTTTCGTTTTGGGGTTCAAGACAGGGTGACGATGCGCGGGGCCGCCTCCGGCGATTGCTGCAGCGCACCCGTGGCGACACACAGAGCGGTGAGGAGATAGATCACGCGATCGTTCTGGATGCGCAGCATCTCCTCGTGGGTGAGAGAGACAGGGCACGGGCAGCCGTTGTCGTGCGGCTGGCCATCCGAGGTAACGACGGCGCCCGTGTGAACACAGGCGCCTCCCGGATGCCACTTATGCGTGCATCTTGCGCAGCGCTTCACCGGCGCTACTCCTCTGCTCCGGCGTCCGGGTTGCTCGATGCAGTCGCGTTCTCCTGCGACGGCACATCGAACGTCGGGGCGCTGCTCGTCATGACACCATCGACGGGGATCGTGATGTCCGTGGGCGTTGCGTCGGTCGGCGTTGCGTCGATCGGAGTCGAAGGACCGGGGAACTCCAGCCCCTTTGGATCGATCCGATGGAACCACCGCGGCGGCAGTTCGTTGCCGTCCTTGTCCTTCACGCCGCTGACGAGTTCCTGAATGTCGAGCGTGCCGTCTTCATGAACCGCAGTGATCTGCGACGACACGCCGCCGTAGAACACCAGGTCACCTTTCTTCAGCGATTCCAGAAACTTTTCCACATCATTTTCCATTACGCATTTCCTCCATTCATTTTGATGAGCGAAATCTCTGACCGGCCGGGACGACGTTCGCGTAAGAGCGACCCTTCGCGCGGATGGCGTTCCAGAAGTCAGCGAGCTGAGATGCGAAGATTCCCCACCGTCCGCCGGGGCCGAGCGTGAATCGCGGATAGCTGTTCAGCGCGCGCTGAGAAAAGCGCGGCTTGCTGAATACGCCGTGCTGCGCTTCCGCGATCTCGCGGAGATGCGCAACGGTGCGATTGAACTGCGGAGCGACCTCCTGCAGCGAGAGGAACAGGTCTGAAGGTTGCGCAGCGATCGACCGCCGCTGGGAGTCCAGCCCGCGGCGATTGACCTTCGCCGCTGCGCGCGGCGCCGACTGACGGGAGGTGAGCGCGCCAGCCGGTTCTTCGTTGCCCTGGCGGGCGTGAAGTTCAGAGGAAGGAAATGCCCGATTCGCAGCCGCGTTCGGAGCCGACGCGTCGTGAGCCTCACTGAAGCGGCCTCGCTGCTGAGCTTCCGCATCCGGCCGGCCCTTGCGAGCGCCATCTGCAGAGCACGAAGAATCAAAGGTGACGGGCGCCGGCACCGGGAGGGTTTGCGCAACCGGCCGCCCGTCTGCGTCGCGGTTGTTTCTCGCCGGTTGTGACGCGTCACCGGCTTTCGTGAGCTGTTTCATGGCTGGCGCATCTCCCCGTTGGAGTCCCACCATTCAGCGTTGATCGACTCCCACTCGCTACCAATGCGCTCGATGTATTCGCAGAGCACGGCCGCACGCGCGCCGACCTTTGCGTCATCGGAGATAGCTCGCAGTCCGCACACGATGATGTGCAGGTCATCGACGGACAGTTCAGGCTTGCGGATGACGCTCATGGGCAAACCTCGCGCAGCTCCGCTTCACGAATGGCGATCCCGATCTCGCACTCGCGTGCATGGCGGCTTTCGCCACCGCACTCAGGGCACGGCTCAGGCGGCGGCTCGTAGTAGCTCGCCGGAGGATCGAAGTCGAAGTTACTCATCGTTCCCCCGTCCAGGCCAGCCGCGGAAGATCACGGCGTAGAAGGCGAGCAGCGCAATGAGAAAGAGCGCATTCGGCCAGCTCACGACGTGGCCTCCGTGCGGTCAACGATCTCGAGATCGCGCTGCTGTGCCCACTTCTCGACTTCCGCGCGATTCCCTGCGGGCTGAACGTCATCCAGCCAACTCACGCCAAAGCGCCGTAGTAAATCGAAGTACCCTTCCGGCGTGTAGTCGTCCGTCAGCGACAGGAAGTAGATGTCGAACTGCCGCGTGCGACGGAGAAACACTCTGGTATTCACAGAGCCTCCGCTTCCGCGCGGCATTCCGCGCACTTCGCGCCGCAGTCGTGCGCCGGGGTCTCGGGCTCGTCGTCATCATCGAAGCGGGAGGCGATGACGAGGATCGCAAAACCAGCGATTCCGAGGATCACAACGAACAGAAAGACCACTGTGAACGCAACAAGGAAGGCAGTGAGCATTACGACGCCCTCCGCTGTTCGCTTGCGACCTCGTAGTCATGAATGACTTCACCCGCGGACTGTCCGGTGATCAGGCCGATCTTTCGAGCCACACGCTTGCCGGGGACCATGATTCCCCACGATTCGAGCTTGGAAAGCGTGACCGGGTGAACGCCGACGTGCTTCGCAAACTCTTCCTGCGTTTCGCCCTTGGCCACCCGCGCGTGATAGATGCGAGGTTTGTCTTCCACCCGTTCCTTCTCCATTCCGGCAACTATTGAATTGAACGAGTGCGAGATTAGCCAATTCGGATAATCTGGTCAAGAGATTTCTTTGATTATCCAATTTGGAGAAGTTACAGGCTGGTCCGTTGACGATTTGGAGAAACGGGTGCATCGTATTAGCCAATGTCGCTAGGCAACTCGCTGAGAAAGCTCAGGGAAGATCAGCGAAAATCGCTGAAAGAGGTAGCTGATAGAGCTAACCTCAGCGTGGCGCAGCTCTCAAAGCTCGAACGCGGCGAGCGTGGCCTTGATATCGATGTCTTTATTGAAATCGCTAGGGCTCTCGGCTGCCAGCCGGGTGACCTTCTGCCGAATTCGACAGGGCTCTATCCCGAATCGCGACAATTACTTGGGCGGCTGAACGGCATACCAAGCGATCAGCGGGACATCGTGATGTCAACGATCAACTCGCTTCTGGACATGCGCGAACATGCAGTCGCTGCCGTCTCGACGTTCGCGACCAGCACGCCCGATAACGTCAGACCGTTTCCACGTCCGGTAGAGCCGCACAACGAACTGTCCGATGACGCGATGGAGCGCCTGAGCAGAATCCTCGAAGAAGCCGGTCTCGAACCGCGCAAGGCCGCGATCGGTCCCGAGCGCGAGGTTCGCTTCTACGGTGAAGCGTCAGCGGGTGAGGGTGTCGAGTTCTTCGACGACATCCCCGAGGAGTATCGGCAGATTCCGCAGTGGGCGTACAAGCGCGGAGCGCGCGGCATCTTCAAGGTGAAGGGTTGGTCGATGCTCGACATGGGCATCGCGGACGGGCAGATCATCTTCGTGAAGCCGACACCTGAGCCGCCGAACGGCAGCATCGTGATCTGCACAGTCAATCGAAAGGTATATATCAAAAAGCTGCGGCGCGATGGACGTGGCGCAGCTGTGCAACTGATACCGAAGGCTCCGGGATATGAACCGATCGAGTTGAAGCCTGGTGATGACGTGCAGTTCTTTGGCATCGCGATCGGAAACACGGGGGATCTGTGATGAGGCGCATAGCAGCCGCTCTTCTCATTCTTGCCGCGCTCTCCAGCTGCGCGAACCTCACCCGGACTAACCGGATGCTGCAGCCGTACGTTGGCAGGTCGATCGACGACTTCATGAAGGAGCGGGCCTATGCCGCCGATCGAATCACGCCTCTCGATGACGGAGGAGCGATCTACGCATTCCACGGCGGTCCCGGTGGGCCATACTGTCGATTCTTCTTCGTGACATCACCGAAGCGCACCATAACGTCCTATCGATTCGAAGGGTGCTGATGACCGGAACCGAAACGGAGAAAACGATGAACCGACCCGTTCGCATAGTGATGGCGTTACTTCTTTTCCTAGCCTTCGGTGCTGGATACGGTGACGAATCCGAGTTGCGCGGAGCGAAGCGCCTCTTTGTTGATACGGGTGACAACGTCGATCTTCACGATCGGATCGTCGAGCGGTTGAGGGACAAGATCCACGCTCCAGTGGCGTTCGTTGATGATGACTCGGATGCAGATGTCATTCTTCACGTGAGAGCAACTTCTAACGAAGCGAAGGCCGTGGCGGATCGAGTCACCGAGGGCGGACATGTTCACCATGTCTGGAGCGCACATGCTGGGAAGCTCGCTCCGTGGGACACGCCATGGCATGACGTCGTCGACCAATTCGCGTCGGTGTATTCATCCTACAACCACCTGTGAGGTGATCATGAAAATGAAACAGCTTGGCCTTTTTCTGCTTGTTTTATCAGTGGCTGCCGGACAAGCCTGTCATTCAGTTGGCGATAACGAAGGACCCGGAGTGATGGAAAACGGCCGCATCCTTCCATGCGGCGGCCATCACACCGATCCTGACGCATGCGGCGCTGCGCTGTTCAATGCGCCTCGACTTGCGAAGATCTCGCTCGGCATGACGAAGGACGACGTCCTGAAGATCATGGAGCATCCTGCCGAACGTCGCGAAGCGAAGACGAGCGATGGACATGACTATGAATCGTGGCTCTACATGGTCAATTACACGAACGAGCAGATGACGGCGATCACGTTCACCGATGGCAAGGTTACGGCGATGAACACCGTGCCATGGAAGAACAATTAACCCCAAGGGTTAAAGCGCATGCCGCTCCCCAAGGGTCTGAAGTTCGAAGAGCGCATCGCGCCGCCATCACCGCGCCGAGCGCATTCGATAGAGCTCAGCACGACGCGCATTTATCGCGGCCTTGTTCGCTTTGTAGCGGCGCGCCGCAGCCAAGCGATGGCATTCGCGGCACCAACGTCCATTGCGCGTCGGGGAAGACCATGTGTTTGCTTCATCGTAAGCGTGTCCACGAGGACAGTGCGTTTTCCTCATGTTCATAGCAGCAGGCGAGATGCCACGCAGACAGTTCTCTGTATAGGTGACAGCGTCCAAGTGCAGAGGATTCACGCATGCGCGATTTCTGCACACATGATCGATCACCCGCGGAAGATAGCCGCGCGCCCAGAGAAAACTTACTCGATGCGCACGCGTTGCCTTCCCTTTGTAATTGAACTTTCCGTACCCGCCGCGATTCATAGCAGCTGTCCACAACCAACAGGACCCGCTGAATTCGACCTTCGCGATGAAACGGGCAACTGCACTCTCGTCCGCGTGAGGGAATTGAGATGCGACATCCATGGAGACATTATAGATGCCGCTGCCTAAGGGACTTCAATTCGAAGATCGACTGGCGCCATACGATCACCCAAAGCATGGGGCGGGATACGTGTTCGTCTGTCAGAGAAAGTCACATCCGTATCACGAGCAGTTCATCCCAGGATTCAAAACCGACGCGAAAGGTGTGCGCGCGGAGCACGACACGAACTATCACGTGTACGGCCGGCGCGATCGCGACGTAGCGATCGAGCAGCTGTGTGATGAATGGCTCGCTCACGTTGAACAACTCGAAGTCGAAAAGATCAGGGATCCGCAGACCACGCGCCATTACGCGATCGCCACCGACTATCTGAAGCGCGGCATGCACGATATCGGCGTTCGCCTGGCGAGCGATCTCGACTCCTCACGCATCTCCGCATTCATCCGCTGGATGCGCCAGAACACCAGCAGCAAAGGCTCGCTGATCGCGAAGACGCTTTCAGCTCTCCGCACGATGCTGCGATGGAAGTGGATCGCCGTCGATTGGAAGATCCCGCATGACGAGATCCGCGCCGAGACTCGCGAGAAGAAGGATCTCGACGCGGAAACGATCCGGAAGCTGATCGCCGCGATGCCAGAAGGTTCGCTCGAGCAAGCCGTGGCATACCTGAAAGCACGTACTGGAGCTCGCGACGTCGAAATCCTCAGCGCGAAGAAGGATGAATTCGATCTCGATCTCTCGATCGACGTCGACGGCCGCGAAGTCGCGATCGGTGTCTTTCGTCCGATTCTTCACAACAAAGGCTCTCGTGTACGGAAGCGCCACGTTTACGTCATCACATCCGATGCGGTCGAGAAGATCCGCCCCTTCGTCCGGAAGGCGGCGCCTGGGGGATACGTCTTCACCGACGACACCGGCAAGCCGATGACGCGCGAGCTGATGCGGCCGCGCATTCGCGCCGCCTCGAAAGCCGCCGGCTTCATCGCCATGAAGCGCGACGGAGCGAAGAAGAACCCGGTGAGGATCGGCGCGATCGATACCCTCGCCCAGATCCGCGCCGAGATCGCAACCGCCGTCTATGAAGAGACGTCGGACATGAAAGCGGCAGCGGCTCACCTCGGCCACGCGGATGAGAAAACCACAGAGCGCTGGTATGTAAAGAACCGCCTGACGCGCCGAAAATTGATCGAGAAGTTCCGGCCGGCCGAGATCATCGCGAACGCGATCCCACTGAAGCGCAGCGCGTGAGGAAAAGCGCCTATGGAAACGCCTATGGTTTCGGCCCATATCTACCCGTTTTCACACGGAACTACCCGAGTTATTCAGAAAAGCAAAACGCGCCTTTCGGCGCATCTTTTCAGTAACTTAGATGGAGCCGTTGACCGGACTTGAACCGGTGACCTGCTGATTACGAATCAGCTGCTCTACCAACTGAGCTACAACGGCCTGCTGAGCTACAACGGCCTTCCGAACAACAAGGCGCGCGATTCTATTCACCGCGGCGGCGGTTGTCGAGCGATTTTTTGTTACCATCCGCGCGCCCTTTGACCATGTCCAGAATCGAGCGCTTTCTCGCCGGCGGGCTGGCTCTGCTGCTGCTCCTCAGCCGCGCCGCCGCCTTCTTTCGTTATCGGTTCGACTCCGACGAGCCGCAGCATCTCCACGTCGCCTGGGGCTGGACCCAGGGCCTCGTCCAGTATCGCGACCTCTTCGACAATCACACCCCTCTCTTCCACATGGTCACCGCACCGTGGCTGGCACTCTTCGGCGAACGCGCCGATATCCTCTTCTACATGCGCGCGCTGATGATTCCCATCTGGCTCTTCGTCAGCGCAGTCACCTGGATCGTCGCCCGCCGCTTCTACTCGCAGCGCGTCGCCATCTGGTCGCTGCTCATCCTTCACCTCTTCCCCACTTTCTTCCTGAAATCGCTCGAGTACCGCACCGACAATCTCTGGCTCGGACTCTGGATGGCGGCGCTGCTCGTGCTGACCGGCGGGGAACTGACGCGGCTCCGCCTCTTCACCACGGGCCTCATTCTCGGCACCGCCGCGTGCGTATCTCTCAAGACCTCGCTGCTCGTCATCACGCTGCTGCTCGCGGGGGCAACGACGTGGATTTTCTCGAACGAAACGCGCCGCTGGCGCGACGCGGCGCGCGTCGTCATTCCGGCGCTCCTCGGCCTGGCGATCGTTCCCTCGCTGCTGGCCGCGGTCTTCGTGAAGCTCGGCGCATGGCCTGACCTCGTGTACTGCAACTTCACCTTCAACGAGCTCGTCTCGAAGACGCGGCCCCACTCGCAGTTCGTCCGCCTGATCTACTTCCCGTCGCTCTTCCTGATGCTCTACGCGCTGCGCGAGCGCGCGGCAAAGATCGTTTTCGACCGCGCCGCGCGCTGGCGCTTCTTCATCTTCACCTTCGCGCTCCTCTTCACCCTGACGCTCGCCTGCTGGTGGATCCTGATCTCCGCGCGCGATGCGCTGGCGGTGCTTCCCCTCTACGCGATGATCATCGCGTTCTGGATCGACGTGCAGCCGTTCCGAGCTCCCGCGCTCGCCGCCTGGACTCTGCTCTGCCTCTACGGCCTCGGCCATTACACGGAATGGCTGAAGAACGACACACGCGAGTTCACGACGATGATGAATCAGGCTCTCGGCCTGACGAGGCCGGGCGAGCCGCTGATGGATTTCAAGGGCGAAACGATCTATCGCCGCCGCCCCTACTACTTCATCTTCGAGGCGATCGGCCGCGCCGAGATGAGGCACGGCCTCATTCCCGATACGATCGCCACCGACATGATCAGGGCGCGCTGCCACGTCGCGCAGGCCGACGGACGCTTCTGGCCTCCGCGCGCGAAACAATTTCTGCTCGAGCACTTCATCGACGTCGGCCGCCTCCGGGTTTCGGGCAACGTCATTCCGGAGTCGGGCGCGTTCGAGACGGCCATCCCCGGCCGCTACGTGATCATCGACCCGCACGGCGGTGCAGCGGGCACACTCGACGGCGCCAGATATCACGGCGCAGTCGAGCTTGCACCGGGTATGCATCACTTCGCCCGTGCGGCAGACGAACGGGTGGCGTGGCTCTGGGCTCCTGCCTTCGAGCGCGGCTACTCACCGTTTCACCTGCGCGATCTGGACTTCTGATGGCTAACCTTTCGCTGCATCGCGTTCTGGTCATCGCTCCACATCCGGACGACGACGTGATCGCCTGCGCCGGACTGCTGCAACGCGCGGGAGAGCCGCGCATCCTGTTCGTCACCGACGGCGAACGGAATCCCTGGCCGCAGCGTTTCCTCTTCGGAAAGCTCCGTCTCACCGATGAAGACCGCGCGCAATGGGGAGCCATGCGCCGGCGTGAGGCGCTCGAGTCGCTGCAGATCACCGGCGCCGGCGAACACCAGACCCGCTTCCTCGGTTTTCCCGACCAACGCCTGATGTCGCTGGCGCGGCGCGGCGACCGCCGGCTGCTGGCGCTGCTCACCGAAGAGATCCGCACGTTCGCTCCGACGCTGATCGTGTCGCCTTCCACCTTCGACGCACATTACGACCATCGCGCGATTGCGTGGTACGCGCATCAGGCGGCGAGGGAGTGCGGAGCGGAGATCGTCACGTATTCGATTCACGGCGGCGCACCGCGGAACCGCGTGCGCGCCGTGCTCGAGCTCGCGGAGGATGAACGGCAACGAAAGCGAGCCGCGATCCTGAGTCACAAGTCGCAACTGCTCCTCAGCCGCGAACGTTTTCTCTCCTACGCCACGGCCGACGAGACGTTCTACCGCGCGGAATTCGACGTTGTGCGCGTCGACTCGCGATGGAAGTGCTTCGCGCTGCGCATGAAGCACGCGCTGTTCGTCCTCTTTGGACGCCATCACGAGCTACGTGTAGAGACCGCCGCTGACGTTGAGGACCGTGCCGGTGACGTAGCCCGCCTCCTCTGAGGCAAGAAAGACGGCGGCCCAGGCGATATCGTCCGGCGTGCCGAGGCGCTTCGCGGCAATCTTCTCCTCGAGCTTCTTCTTCGCGTCGTCGGTCATCGCCTCGGTCATCGACGTCTGGATGAAGCCTGGCGCGATCGCATTCACCGTGACGTTCCGCGATCCGATCTCGAGTGCGAGCGCCTTCGTGAAGCCGATGATCCCGGCCTTCGATGACGCGTAGTTCACCTGCCCCGGATTTCCGCTCAGGCCCACCACCGAGGTGATGTTGATGATGCGGCCCCAGCGTGCGCGGATCATCTTCTTCGCGACTTCCTGCGTGATGTGAAACGCCGAATCGAGATTCGTGCGCAGCACGCGGTCCCACTGCTCCGGCTTCATGCGGATGAAGAGATCGTCTTCCGTGACGCCGGCGTTGTTGACGAGGATGTCGATGTTCGTATGTTCGTCGAGTAGCGCCTTGATGCGATCGCGGACGTCGGGCGCCGTGATGTCGAGCTGCACGGCGACGCCCTTCTCGCCGATCTCGGCGGCGACGCGCTGCACCGCGTCGAGTGTGCGAGCGGCGCACAGCACCTTCGCTCCGGTTTCGCCGAGGCGGCGCGCGATCGCTTCGCCGATGCCGCGCGACGCGCCGGTGACGAGTGCAGTTTTGCCGGTGAGATCGACTTTCATGATGAGCTCTCCTTTTGCGGAAGGGCGGGACGCCCGCTCCGTTGCGGACGAGACGTCCGCGCTCCTATTTCATCGCTGCCGCGAATGCTTCGATCGACGGAACGTCGGACACGTTGAACAGCTCGACCGACTTGTCGATCCGCTTGATCATTCCGGTGAGCACGTTCTTCGGTCCGACCTCGACGAAGCGGCGAACGCCCATCGCGATCATCTTCTCGACCGATTCGACCCAGCGCACCGGCGAGACGACCTGGCGGATCAGCGCATTGCGCACCGCGGTCGGCGTGCCGATCGGCGAGGCGTCGACATTCGAGACGAGCGACACCCAGAGATCCTTGAAGTTCGCCGCTTCCAGCACAGGCTTCAACTTCTCTTCGGCGGGCTGCATCAGCGCGCAATGGAAGGGTGCGGAGACTTCGAGAGGAATCGCCTTGCGGAAGCCGCGGCTCTTCGCCACTTCGATCGCGCGCTGGATTGCGGCTGCGCTTCCGGCGATCACGACCTGTCCCGGCGAGTTGATGTTCGCCACGGAGACGACGTCGCCCTGCGCGGCTTCATCGCAGACCGACTGCACTTCTTCGACGGAGGGTCCGATGATCGCCGCCATGCCGCCGCTTCCGACGGGAACGGCTTCCTGCATGAACTTGCCGCGAAGATGAACGATCTTCGCCGCTTCGCCCGGAGTGAGTCCGCCGACGCTGACGATCGCGCTGTACTCGCCGAGGGAATGACCGGCGACGAGATCGCGGCGCGCGATTCCGAGCTCTTCCAGCACCGCGTGGATCGCGGAGGAGACGGCGAGGATCGCCGGCTGCGTGTTCTGCGTGAGCTTCAGCTCTTCATCGGGACCTTCGAAGCAGAGCTTCGAAATCGAGAAGCCGAGGGCTTCGTCGATCTCCTCGAAAACGCGGCGGGCGACGGGGTATTTTTCGGCGACGTCCTTCCCCATCCCCGCGTACTGACTCCCCTGACCGGGGAAAACGAATGCGGTGTTGTGCTCCATAGGGCGCGAATCATACCCGACGAGATCTCGTGGACGGACAGGCGCCTCGCCTGTCCACCGAGCCGACAGGCGAGGCGCCTGTCGCTCCACGAAGGCGGGCGTTACGCCGAGGGCAGACCTTCGCGATTGTGCAGTTCGGCGATCTTCTGCTGGATCTTCTCGTCGATGCGGTTGACCGCGAATTCGCGCGCGACGCGGATCGCGTTCTTGATCGCCTTCGAGTTCGACCGGCCGTGACAGACGATGCATCCGCCCTTCACGCCGAGCAGCGGCGCGCCGCCGTACTCGCGCCAGTCCATCCGCTTCTTCAGATTCTTGAGGAACGGCTGCACGATCGCGCCCGCCGTCATGCGGATCGCGTTGCGGCTCAATTCCTCACGCATCGATGCCCACACCATCTCGCCGAGCGCTTCGGAAGCCTTCAGCACGACATTGCCGGTGAAGCCATCGCAAACGACGACGTCGGCGTGACCGTTGAAGATGTCGCGGCCTTCGGCGTTGCCGATGAAGTTGAGTCCCGTCTCCTTCAGCACGCGGAACGTCTCCTTCGTCAGCTCGTTGCCCTTCCCCTCTTCTTCACCGATCGAGAGGATGCCGACGCGCGGCGACTCGATGCCGAGGACGGTCTGCGAGAACGCATGTCCCATGACGGCGAACTCGCGGAGATATTCGACCTTCGCCTGCACGTTCGCACCGACGTCCAGCAGCAGCGTGACGCCGTTCTGCCGCGGCATGATCTGCGCGAGCGCCGGGCGCTCGACACCTTCCAGCATCCCCAGCACGAGACGCGCGGACGTCCACGTCGCGGGAGTCTGTCCCGCGGAGACAAATGCATCCGCGCGCCCCTCGCCAACGAGGTTCGCGCAGATTCGCACTGACGAGTTCCGCTTCTTGCGCAACGGCGTCATCGGCGGGTCGTCCATCTCGACGACTTCCCGCGCGTCGACGATCTCGATGTTGCGCGGTATGTCCGGAGTGAAGGCAGCGAGGTGTTTCCGGACGACCTCCTCCTGGCCAACCAGGAGAATTTCGATCGGATACTCCTTCGCCGCGAGAAGCGCACCGGCAACGATCTCATGCGGAGCATGATCGCCACCCATTGCATCGAGGGCGATCCTGATCGCGTTGGAGCTCGTACCGCCGGCGGTCATCGCGTCGATCGGACTACTAGAAGTTGTCCTTGACCGCGATCACTTCACGGCCTTTGTAGAAGCCGCACTTCGGGCAGACGCGATGCGGAAGCTTCGCCTCGTGGCACTGCGGGCACGTCGAGAGCGACTTCGCTTCGAGGAAATCGTGCGCGCGGCGTGTGCGCGTACGGGCTTTGGAGTGGCGTCGTTTTGGATTAGGCATCGTGTTTCCTTTTCTTACGAGGCGGGTCGCGCCTCAACTTTCTCTCTTCTTCGCGAGCTCTTCCCGGATCCCCTTCAACGCTCCCCAACGCTCGTCACCTGCCGGCATCTCGCACCTGCACGCCTCGCGGTTCCGATTCGAGCCGCAGGCCGGGCAAAGGCCGAGACACTTCTCATCGCACAGAGGCTTCATCGGAATCGCGAGCTGGACCTGCTCGAGCGCCAGATCCTTCAGCGGAACCGCACGCTCGGTGTAGTACTCGACGTCGAGCTCATCCTCATTGGTGATCTCGACTTCCTCGTTTTCTTCCCCGAAGCCCTGCGGACGAGGGCGGAATCTTACGTGAAACTCCGACGCGTTCGCAAACGGATAGGGATCGACACAACGCGCGCAGTTCAGGTCCGCCGTGAAGCTCGCCTTCCCATCGATCAGATACTCGCCGGGAAGGTTGCCCTTCTCCGCGCGCGCAGTGATCTCGACGGGAGCCACGTCCGCGATTTCTTCGCGATCGACGTCCGCACGCGCGATCGTCACGGTGCCGCCGTACTCCTGCGGCCCATCCTTGTCGATCACGTCGAAGTCGATGATGGGATTCTGCTGCATGTTCGCCCCTAAACTTCTGAAAGGAGAGAACTATTTCGCCTTGACGACGACGCGGAGCTCCTCGCTGTGGGCGTCGATCGTATCGGCCGCCTCGATCGACTCGGCGCTCTCCAGAGAGCCGATCCAATGCTTGAGGTCGCGGATCGAGCGATGGAGCTTCGGCGCCACGATTCTGAGCGCGGGATTCCCGTCTATCTCATTGAGCAGTGGGACCATACGCTTCGGGTCGATCTTCGCGGCCCAGAGGTTGGCCGGCCAGCGCGCCTCGTCGCTCCCATCCTTTAGATAATGGTCCATCGACGTTTCGTCGAATCCGACCACCAGCTCCGTGCCGGAGTCAACGGTGCGCAACCCGGTCATTTCCTGCCCGGTTTTCCCGATCATGTTGATGATGCCGGTAAGCGCCTGGCGGCGCTCGGGCGTCGCCGGAAACGCGATCACCTGCCGCGGCTTCGGCAGGAGCTTGCGTGTGTCGATGTCGTAGATGGCGATCGTGCCGCCGTCGCCGAGGAGGGTGGTGATCTCTTTCGAAAAGATGCGATGGAGCTCGATGGCGCGAGGAGGCGTCGCGAACGACGCGGTGAGAATCGCGCTCTTCGGGAAGCGCACATGGAGCGGCTGGGGAGGAATCACCGTTCCGGGATCCGGCGTCGCACGCGAGGTGATGTCGACTTCGTTCGCCGTGATCGCGATGCTGCTGACTGCAGGCCGCGGCAGCGGAGGAAATGCACCGCGCGAGCTCGTGCGCTGAATCGTCAGCGCGTCGCCGGGCGGCAGGCCGGCGCCGATCGAGAGGATGCGATCGAGCTCGGCGCCGTCGATCGGATGTCCGGCCGGCGCGTTGATCAGCACGGCGTTGTTGCCGTTGCCGCGCAGCATCAGATAGGTGCGCGCGATGATCGCGCGGACCGGATCGAGCTGCACGAGCCACGACGTCCTTCCATTGCTTCGCCACACGACGACGTCCGCACCGCCGAGCATCCAGGTGAGCGGAAGCGTCTGCTTCTGCATCGCGCGAGCGAGCGCGTCGCGCGTGACGGGGTTCGCGTCGAGCTTCGCTTCGAGTGCCGCGGCATTCGGCACGAGCGCGAGCTCCTCGGCCGAGTCGGGGACCTGCGCGAGCAGCGCGCGGTCCTGGGCAGACAGCGGAAGGCGGATGCCGCGCGAGGTCCGCGGAACCGTCAGCAGGAGCCATGCGCCGATCGCGATGGCGAGAATCAACACAACGACAACCAGTTTGCGCATCTGTGCAGGACAAGCTCTCAGCTTGTCCCCCTTCCCTCGCTCGTCCCCTGACACGACAACCTGAGAGGTTGTCCTACGCTACCATGCGCGTCTGATGCTGCGGACGTTCGCGATCGTGTTTCACACTCTGCGCCACGCGCTCCTCGAGCGGCTGCTGGGCGCGTGGAACGCCGCGACGAAACGCGAGCGGAAACTGCGCATCGGCATCGATATCCGTCCATTCTACGAACCGCTCACCGGCATCGGCTGGTATCTGCACTTTCTTCTTCAGGAGCTCGCGAAACACGACGACGTCGAGCTCTATCTCTTCGGCGACGCGCGCGTGACCGACCTCGGCCCCTCGCTGCACGCACCCACCCCGCCGAACGCGCGGGTCTGCTGGTTCGATCTCCGCGGCCTGCCGCAATCGCGGCTGGCACGTCCATTCACGGCGGCGGCGTATGTGCTCTGGATGAAGCTGATCGACCCCGACGTCATGTTCGGTGCGAACTATTTTCTGCCGCGGCTCCTCGGCGCGATTGCACGGCATCGCGTGATCACGATCCACGACCTCACCTACAAGCGTTTCCCGGAGCTGCTGCAGAACGAGACGCTCGACAATCTGGAGGCGCACATGCCGCGCGAGATCGGGCGCGCGGACGCGATCATCTGCGTTTCGGAATCCACGCGGCGCGATCTCATTCACTACTACGATCTCGATCCGGCGCGCGCGTTCGCGATTCACTCCGGCCTCGGCAAGAGCGCGTCGCCGGCGCCGATCGATCTTCCGGCGCGATACCTCCTCTTCGTTTCGACCATCGAGCCGCGCAAGAACCTCGGCGTGCTCCTCGACGCATTCGCACGGCTTCGCGGCGAAGGTTACGAAGGCTCGCTGGTCGTCGTCGGAAAGATCGGCTGGAAGTCGCGCGAGATCGAACAGCGGCTGCGCGGCGAAGGGATCGTGCATCTCGATTACCTCGACGCCGGGCGGCTCGCGACCGTATATCAACGTGCGGAGGCGTTCGTCTTTCCGTCGATCTATGAGGGGTTCGGGTTCCCGCTGCTCGAAGCGATGGCGTTCGGCGTCCCTGCGCTCGCGGCGCGCTCGTCGTCGCTGCCGGAGATCGGCGGCGATGCGGCGCTCTACTTCGAGCCGCATGATGCCGGCGAGCTGACGTCCCAGTTGCGGCGGGTCACGCAGGATCCGGCGCTCCGCGAACAACTCATCGTGCGCGGCTACGATCAGGTCGCGAAGTTTCGATGGGATGTCTGCGCGGAGCAAACGCTCGAGGTCCTCAGGAGAGCCGCAGGCGCTTCATGAGAGTGCTCGTCGACGGGCGACCGCTCGTGGGGCATCGCACGGGCATCGGTGTTCACGCCGCGGAGATCACGCGGCGGCTGCACGTCGAGCCGGCTCCCCTCATCGCATCGCACCGGGAGATCCACGATCTCTCCGGACTCGAGCATTGCGACTTTCGCGTGGACCGCATGCCGCTCGGCGTGTTGTGGCAGCAGCTCGTCCTGCCGCGCATCGAAGCCGACGTCTTGTGGGGGCCGCATGGAACGCTCCCCGTCGCCGGCAAGACGCCGGCGGTGATCACGATTCACGACTTCACGTCGATCACGATGCCGGGACGCCATCGGCTGAAGACGCTTTTCTCCTACAACGTTTTCATCGGAAGAAGTCTCGAGCGCGCGCGGCGCGTGGCGGCGGTGTCGCGCGCGATCGCCGACGAGACGATGCGAGGCTTCGGCATACCGCGATCGAAGATCGAGATCGTGCCGAACGGCGTCGACGAATTTTTTTCGCCGGGCGGTGAGGAATCCGATTACCTGCTCTTCGTCGGAACGCTCGAGCCGCGAAAGGGGCTCGACGATCTCTTCGCCGTCTGGTCCTCTCTTTCGCCGCGGCCGCGGCTGGTGGTGTGCGGCGGCAGCGGCTGGAAGACATCGATCGCGCAGCGCGAGGGAATCGAGATCACGGGGTACGTGGATCGCACGCGTCTGCGCGATCTGTATCGCGGCGCCATCGCCTTCGTCTATCCATCGCACTACGAAGGCTTCGGGATTCCGCCGCTCGAAGCGCTGGCGTGCGGTGCGCCGGTGGTTGCGACGCGCACCGGCGCGATTCCGGAGTTCGCAGGGGGCGCCGCGCTGCTGGTGAATCCGGGTGATCGCGAAGCGCTGCGGGAGGCGCTGCTGCGATTGCTGCGCGATGCGGCGCTGCGGCGCGAGCTGCGCGCGCGCGGGCCGGAACGCGCTTCGCTCTATCGCTGGGAAGCAAGCGCGCAGACAATGAGAGGACTGCTCGAGGACGCGGCGGCTTCTTGAGAATCGGAATCGACGGCAGAAAGATCGGCGACTACGGCATCGGGACGTACATCCGCGGGCTGCTGCGCGGGCTGGACGAGATCGATGCGCCGGAAGAGTATGTCGTCTTCGCGCCGCGCGACGCTGCGGTTCCGCCGCGCTTCGAGCACGTCGTCTTCGACGCTCCTCATTACTCCGCACGCGAGCTCTTTTCGCTGGGGCGCGCGATCCGCGATGCGAAGCTCGATCTCTTTCACGCGCCGCATTACGTCGTGCCGGTGACGGAGACGCCGGCCGTGGTCACGATCCACGATCTCATTCACCTCCACGCGCGGCATCGCAATCCGCTCAAGCCGCTCTACGCGCGCACGATGCTGCGCCGCGCCGTGCGGAGGAGCGTCTGCGTGCTGACCGTGAGCGAGTACGTCCGGCGGGACATCATCTCGACGTTCGCATGCAGCAGCGAGCACGTGGTCGTGACGCCGAACGGCGTCGATCCGCAGTTCACGTCGGCAGGCAGCGGGCAGCGTGCAGCAGGCAGCAGGTATTTCCTCTACGCGGGCAACGACAAGCCGCACAAGAACGTCGAGGCACTGGTGGCTGCGTTCTCGGACGTTCACGCGAAGAGGCCTGACCTGCGGCTCGTGCTCGCCGGCGCGGCGTTCGCGCGTTTCGCGAAGCGCGATGGCGTGGAGTGCGCCGGATTCGTCGACGACCTCGCGCAACTCTACCGCGATGCGCTCGCGGTGATCGTCCCGTCAAGGGAAGAAGGATTCGGATTGCCGGCGCTGGAGGCGATGGCCTGCGGCACACCGGTGATCACATCCTTCGCGCCGGCGCTGGTGGAAGTGACAGGCGATGCGGCGCTGCACACGGACGATTTCGCGGAAGCGATGCTGCGCATCGCGAGCGGCGAGTCGCTGCGGCGCGAGCTCGCACAGCGCGGCGTGGCCCGCGCCGCGCAGTTCACATGGAGCGCATGCGCGATGAAAACGCGCGCGGCCTATCTGCGTAGTGCGCGAGCGTCTCGCGCGATCTGAAATCGCCGGCGGAAGGAACATTCGACGGCCGCGGATCGGATGTCCGAGCTCCGATTTTTCGTGGAACACCGTGGAACGTCGCGATCCGATTTCGATTTTGATAAACAATTGCTTGACAATATCGTTTAACCATCTCATATTACGTACAAGAAAATGACGATCGCCAGAAACTGGATTCTGAGTTCAGTAAATGTCGAAGGTCGTCAGCACTCGTCTCTTCCCGTTTCCCCATCCCATCGCACACAAGCTTTGCCGGAGCATTCCGGCGTTTTTTGCCAAGTAGGCGCGACCGGGAGGTCCCGTACGGCATGAAAGGTGGTGAGCATTAATGGCCACGAAGAAGAAGGCAGCCGCTAAGAAGCCCGCCAAGAAGGCAGCGAAGAAGAAATAAGCGAATACCAATCGACTTTTTTGGGGAGTCGTACTCGAGAGGCCGGCGTAAGCCGGCCTCTCGTTTTTTTACCTGAAACTTCTCCCCCTCTCCTTCGTTCTATCAACACGATACGGAGGCACCATGCGCCGGCTGATTCTCACCGCACTCTTCTTCATCGCCGCTCTCGCACTCAACGCCGACGAGCGGATCTCTCACCGCTTCGAGACCGCGGTCCCGCTGCGATCGGTCCGCCAGGTCATCGTCGAGATTCCCGCCGGCGAGATTCACGTCCGCAATGGCAATACGAACGACCTCGTCGCCAGCGGCGCCGTCCGCCAGGATGCGGACGACGACGATGATGACGACCGCGCCGGACTGCAGCGCGCCATCAACGATGTCAGCGTCGAGGTCTACACCAACAACGACACCGCGATCGTCCGCCGCCACTTCGGCCCGAATGCGCGCGGCTGGCGCGTGACGAAGTTCTCGGCGATCGATCTCGACCTCACGGTTCCGAAAGGTGTGGCCATCAGCTTCGAAACGAAAGCGGGTGAGCTCTGGCTGGAAGGAACCTTCGGCGATCTCGACGCGGATCTGCGCGCCGGCGAAATCCATCTGACGACTCCGCGCGCCGCGGTACGCGAGCTCAACGCATCGTGCCGCATCGGCGAAGTGCACGCATCGCTCGGCGACCGGACGATCACTCGCGAAGGGGTGCTGCCCGGCACGACGCACTTCGTCAATCCCGAGGGCGGACACTCGACCGTCAATCTCCACACGACGGCGGGCGAGGTCCACGTCACGCTGACCGGAACTTCACCCTGAGCGCGGCGCTTCGTCCGTGACAAACGCGATCGCCTCGTCGCGCGACTGCACTTCGCCGCGGATCTGCGCCTCGAGCAGACTCCGCTTGACGCGGCCCAGCTCCGGGCCCGGCGCGCGTCCGGTGATCGACGCGATCTCGCTGCCGGTCAGATACGGCACCGCCGCGAAGTCGGGCATCGCGAAGTCATCGCTGCGGCCGAGGGCACGAAGCATCGGGCCGAGCTGGCGGGCCGCGGCCTCGCCGGCATCGTAGAGCTCGACAAGCGAATGATCGCAGGCGAGCCGCTTGAGCGCCTGAACGTCGCGCAGAACCGATTCGGCGATTCGCCATCGCTCCGCGAACACCTTCGGCTCTTCGACCAGCAGCGCGAGCGCCGCGGCAAACGACAGATCGTCCGCACGAAACTGCGACGCATCGAGCTCGCGGCCAAAGACCGGCGCATCGAGTCCCGTCTCATGAAGCAGAGCGACAGCCTTGCGAAATTCGTTCGACGAGAAAATCAGCGACAGTTCATGGTCGACGCGTTCCGGAGCGACGGTCGTGATCAGCATCGCCCGCTCATGAATCGCGCGAATCGTCTCCTGCTCGATCGAGCACTGATACCTCACCGCCATGCGAACGCCCTTCAGCGTACGCAAGGGATCGTCCGTGAAGTTTTTCGGATCGACCATCCGGACGACGCGCGACATCAGATCGCGCTGTCCGCCGTGCGGATCGAGCAGCTCATCCCGATCGAGCGGGAGTGCCATCGCATTCACCGTGAAGTCGCGGCGCGCGAGATCGCGATCGATGTCGTTGTCGAGAAGCGGCGCGAAATCGTAAACCTGCTCGTCGACGATCACACGGTAAGCGGAAAGATGCTCCTTCCCCAGCCGGATCACCCGCGGCGAGATCGCCTCGGCACACTCGTACGGATCACGGCACGTGACATCGATGTCGACCGGCTTCTTTCCCTGGAGCAGATCGCGGATCGCTCCGCCGACGACGAACGCGTGCGGCGGAAGATGTGCGAGCGCCGGAAACATACGAAGAAGCTCCGCGCGCAAAGACATGATCAGGCGACCGGATTCCTCAGCACACCGATCCCTTCGATCTCGACTTCCACGGTGTCGCCCGCCTGCAGCGGTCCGACTCCCGATGGAGTGCCGGTCAGAATCACGTCGCCCGGCTCGAGTGTCATCACGGAAGTGATGAACTCCACGAGGAAGCCGCACGGAAAAATCATGTCGCGGGTATTTCCGTTCTGCCGCGTGTCGCCGTTCACGCGCGCGGCCACCTGCAGCGCAGCGGGGTCGAGCTCCGTCTCGATGCACGGCCCGAGCGGCGCGAACGTGTCGAAGCCTTTTCCGCGCGTGAACTGCACATCCTTCTTCTGGATGTCGCGAGCGGTCACGTCGTTGGCGCAGGTGAATCCCAGGACATAGTCCCGCCACTGCGCAGCCCGCACATCACGCGCGCGCTTGCCGATGACGATCGCCAGCTCGGCTTCATGGTCGACACGCTGCGAGATCGCAGGTCTGACGATCGTTCCGAACGGCGCGAGCAGCGCGCTCGGCGGCTTCAGAAAGATGATCGGCTCGGAGGGCGCTTCGTTGCCGAGCTCCTTCGCATGCTCCGCATAGTTGCGGCCGACGCAGACGATCTTCGACGGCACACACGGTGTGAGCAGTACGGCGTCAGAAGGAGGAGTCGAGGACTCGCGGATCGAGCCGCGGTCGAGATAGCGATAGATCTTCATGGCCGGCGTCTTCGCGCTTCAGGATGACGTTCGATCATAAATCAGCCACAGCCGGGAGAAACCGCGCAGCAGACGAAACCTCGATCGATAGAGTTTGTGCAGCAGGCTGGGATTCGCGTAGTAGACGGCTTCATGCAGAAACTCGCCGAAATCCTCGTCGAGCTCTTTCGCAGTATCGAGACTCGTTTTCGCCTTCGACTGCAGCTCGGCCTCGGGCCGGACGTCAGCGGCAAGCGTCGTGGCGAGGATCGTCGCCTCTTCGTCGATCTTGATCCGCAGCGCCGCCGCGCGCAGGAACAGCAGGTTGAGATCTTCGTTGTCCTCTTCCGCATCGGGAAGGCGGCGGTCGAAGAGCTTGTGATAGGCGGTGATTTCCCACGGTTCGAGCCGCAGGTCGCGCACGGCTGCTCGCTGCGCGATCTCTTCCTCCGGCAGGTCTGACGGCAGCGAGTCGGCAACCGAGGCGATGCGCATCAGGAAGCGGAGAAGGACGTCGTCGTGCCCGAAGCGGTCGGTCACGTTCGCGTTCTGCTCGGCGGCGATCATGAACTCCTGCGGCATCTCCATGACGTCGTCGGGCGGGTCGATACCACCCTCGAGCTGCGTGAGAATCGCGCTCATGCTCGCCTTGAGCTGGGCGATGACGTCGTGCTTCACATTCGACTGCGCGCGCAGCTCGTCGAACTTCTCCTTGAAGTTGCGGAAGCGCGCGATCTCCTGCACGAGCCCCGGATTCGAATCGCCGAAATTGCGCTCGATCGCCTGGCCGTGCTGCATCAGCTTGTCCGCCTCTTCGAGGAGCCTGTCCTCTTCCGAGTGGTAGAGCCGGAGGAAGCGGTTCTTCGCGGCGACATTGAGCTCGATGATCGACATCAGCACGTCGGGATGAAAGTAGAGATCGCCGACGCGGTGCTTGAACGTCCGCGCGTTCTTCAAGAGGTTCTTGTCCGTGAGATCGTCGAACGCTTCGGCGGAGAGGATCTCATCGCGCATCGAGCGAATCGCCCGGATCATCCGCATCACTTCGTCGGCCGGCGGCTGCGCGACGCGCAGCACGTGGATAAGCGCCACGACGCGCTCGCGAAACTCGAGGGAGTCGCGCGAGGCGAACTCGCCGCGCATCGCATGGAAGTCCTCTCCGAGCCGGGTGAAGAGGAAGTCGATCTTGTCACGGCGATCGCCTTCCACTGCATCCGAGTAGAGATAGAACTTGATGAGGTACTGGATGATGTTGTCGTCCTGCCGCTTCAGCTTCTCGAAAAAGCGGCGAACGAGCGATGGCGTGATGCCGTCGTCGGCGCGAAGCAGCACCTCGGTCGCGCGGTCGAGGATCGCTTCCGAGCTCGTGATATCCGTCGCGGCATTCGCGACTTCCGTCGCATTCAGCTTGCCCGTAACGGCTTTGATCTGCTCGTATGTCTTGTGAAAATCGAAATGGTAGGGGACGTTTTCCCGCAGGAGATTGCGATACACGCCGGTCGCGAACTGGTGATACGTCCAGAGCGACTTGAAGCGGTCCGAGAGGCGCATCCAGCGCCCATGCAGTACTCCAATTTCAGTGACAGACACGTCTACCTTCTACCCCGAGAGGCGATGCTATGATTCTTTCATAGATGGCACAGACAACGTTATTTAGCCGTGAAGAGATCGTGAAACGTGTGGCCGAGATGGGGCAGCAGATCAGCGCTGACTTCGCCGGCAGGGAAATGATCGCGCTCTGCGTGTTGAAAGGCGCGGTGTTCTTCTGTACCGACCTCGTGCGCAACATCTCCCTCGATGTCGCGCTCGACTTCATCCAGGTCTCCAGCTACGGAAACCAGAAATACTCCTCGGGCGTCGTGACGATCCTGAAGGAGCCGCAGCTCGATATGCACGGCAAGGCCGTGCTGATCATCGAAGACATCATCGACAGCGGCCTGTCGATGCGCGAAGTGTTCCGCTATATCGAGAGCCGCGGCGCGTCGATGGTGCGAACCGCGACATTTCTCGACAAGCCGGCGGCGCGCAAGGTTCCCTTCAGCGCCGATTATGTCGGCTTCTCCATCGAGCCGCAGTTCGTGATCGGCTACGGGCTGGACTACGCGGAGAAATACCGGAACATCCCCGAAGTGCAGGTGCTCAGCGAATAGTGTTCGCTGCGCTCCGGCTGATGACCTGACTACTTCACGACGCCGAAGTACAACAGCGCGATCATCGCCGCGCCCAGCACGTACCGGTAATAAACGAACACGTAGGTCGTGTGCGTCCGCAGGTAGCGCAGCAGGAACCAGATCGACGCGTAGCCGGAGACGAAGGCGACGGCGATCGCGACGATGATCGATGTCCAGCCGAGCTCACCGAGATGATGGCGCTCCTTGAAGAGCTCGAGGAAGCCTGCGCCGCCGACCGCGGGAATCGACAACAGGAACGAGTAGCGCGCGGCGGTCGGGCGATCGATCTTGCGAAAGAGCGCGGTCATGATCGTCGAGCCGCTGCGCGATGATCCGGGAATCAGCGCGAGGCACTGTCCGAAACCGATGGCCACCGCGTCGCCCACGTTCATCTCGTCGAACTCGCGCAGTTGTCTGCGCCGCGCGTAGCGCTCCGCGAGATCCATCAGAATCGCGACGACGATCACCATCGTCGTGATGACCCACAATCCGCGGAAAGTCGACTCGATGTGCTTCTTCAGCAGCAGGCCGAGGGCGACGATCGGAATCGTGCCGATGATCACCAGCCATGATTCGCGCGAATCGACATCGCCAAGCGGCCGGCGCGAGATGAGACCTTTGAAGAATCCGGCAACGAGCCGGACGATGTCTTTGAAGAAATAGATGACCGCGGCGATCCAGGTTCCGAACTGAATCACGGCACTCGCTGCCGCTCCCGGATCGCCCCATCCGAGCAGAATCGGCACGATCTCGAGATGTGCGGTGGAGGAGACGGGGATGAATTCGGTCAACCCCTGCACGAGGCCCAGCACGATCGCTTCTACGATGTTCAATCTTCGCTCCTTGGCTGGCGAAAATTGAAATTTGAAAAATCGAAAATTGAAAATTCGAAACCCGGCATTTTCAATTTTCAATTTTCAATTTTCAATTTCGCTTCATCTCACATTTCCCAGATCACCGGCAGAATCAGCGGCCGGCGGCTCATCGTCTTTCTGAAATAGCGCTTCAGTGCGGCGCGCATCTTCTCCTGCAGCAGATCCGAATCGCGCAGCTCATCGGCGGGACTCGTCGTGAAGATCTGCGAAAGCAGCGCCCGCACTTCATCGAGCACATCCTGGCTCTCATCGACATGCACGAGTCCGCGCGTGATGATCTCCGCCTCGCGAATGAGCCGCCCGTCGGAGTCGACTGCCACCACCACGATCACGAAACCATCCTCGGCGAGATGTTGCCGGTCCCGTACCACGATCTCCGGCACTTCCTCCGCCTCGGCGTCGATGAATACCTTGCCGTTCGGCACGCGATCCTCGAGCACGCGCAACTCGCCGCCTTCGATCTCGATCACCTGTCCGTTGGTCACGACCGCGCCATGCGGCACCCCGGTCTCCTGCGCGAGCCGCGCGTGATGGATGAGATGCCGCAGCGTCCCGTGGATGGGGATGAAGAATTTCGGGCGCGTGAGGTTGAGCATCAGTTTCAGCTCTTCCTGACAGGCGTGTCCGGAGACGTGAACATCCGGCCGTTCGTGCGAGATCACTTCCGCACCGCGGCGATAGAGATTGTCGATGACGTGGTTGACGGCGCGCTCGTTGCCGGGAATCGTGCGCGCGGAGATGACGACGATGTCGCCGCGCTGGATGTCGACCTGCTTGTGTTCTCCGATCGACATCCGCGAGAGTGCGGACGACGGTTCGCCCTGCGTGCCGGTGGTGAGGATGACGGTCTCATGCGGCGCGAGGTCGCGATTGGCGCCGCGCTGTTCGCGCGGAAAGCGGAGGTAGCCCAGACGCTCGGCGGTCTCCGTGTTGTCGACGAGCGAGCGGCCGACGAGCACGACTTTGCGATTGTGCCGGCGCGCGAGATCGATCACCTGCTGCACGCGATGGATGTGCGACGCGAACGTCGTCACGATGATGCGGCCCCGCGACTCGCTGAACACACGCTCGAGCGCGGAGCCGACGGTCTTCTCCGACGGACAGTGTCCGGGGACGAGCGCGTTCGTCGAATCGCTCATCAGCGCGAGCACGCCGCGCTCTCCATAGCCGGCGAAGCGCGCCAGGTCGGTCGTTTTCGCATCGACAGGTGTGTGATCGATCTTGAAGTCGCCGGTGTGAATGATCGTGCCGGCATCGGTCGTGATCGCAAAGCCGAGCGCATCGACGATGGAGTGCGTGACGCGAATCGCCTCGACGCGAAATGCTCCCGCTTCGATCACGTCGCGTGGCTGAATCGGACGCAGTTCCGCCTCGACGCCGAATTCATCGAGCTTGTCTTCGACGAACCCGAGGGCGAGCGGCATTCCGTACACCGGCACGTGGAGACGCTCGACGAGGAACGGCACGGCGCCGATGTGATCTTCATGGCCGTGCGTGAGAAACACCGCACGAACCGTGTCGGCGCGCTCGAAGAGATACGACATGTCGGGAACGATGACGTCGACGCCGAGCGTGGCGGCGTCGGGGAACATCATTCCGCAGTCGACGACGATGGCATCGCCGCCGTACTCGTAGACCATGAAGTTCATCCCGATCTCGCCGAGACCGCCGAGAGGGATGATGCGGAAGGTTGCGCTACTCACAGATCGAGCAATCCTTGGTGGAGGGACAGGCGCCCTCGCCTGTCCGCCCCATTGACAGGCGAGGCGCCTGTCGCTCCACGAGGGTCACGGGTAAATCCGGTTCAGCATGCGCGGATACGGAATCGTCTCGCGAAGGTGCGGCACTCCACTGATCCACGCCACACACCTTTCAATGCCCATACCGAACCCGGAGTGCGGGAACGTGCCGTACTTGCGCGTGTCGAGATACCACTGGAACTTGTCGACCGGCAACCCGTGCTCGTGGATCCGTTTGAGCAGCAGATCGTGATCGTGAATGCGCTGCGAGCCGCCGATGATCTCGCCGTAACCTTCGGGTGCGATCATGTCCATGCCGAGCGCGAGCGATTCGTCTTCCGGCGCGGGCTGCATGTAGAACGCCTTGATCGCAGCCGGATAGCGCGTGATGATCACCGGCGCGTTGAACGAGTTGGCGATGACCGTCTCTTCGTCGCCGCCGATGTCGTCGCCGAAGTTCGCAGGCATGCCCTTCGACTTCAGCAGCTCGATCGCATCGCGATAGGTAATGCGCGGGAAGGGACGCTTCACATTTTCGAGCCGCGTCAGATCGCGCTCGAGAACCTTCAGCTCCTCGGCGCAGCGGTCCATCGCGCGCCCGACGATGTATTCGACGAATTCCTCCGCGAGCTCCTGCAGCCCGTCGAACTCGAGGAACGCCACCTCAGGCTCCACCATCCAGAACTCCATGAGATGGCGGCGCGTCTTCGACTTCTCGGCGCGGAACGTCGGGCCGAAGCAGTAGACACGGCCGAAGGAAGCAGCAGCCGGCTCGAGATAAAGCTGGCCGGACTGCGACAGGAACGCCTTCTCGCCGAAGTAGTCCGTCTCGAACAGCGTCGACGTTCCCTCAGCCGCGTTGGCGGTGAGGATCGGCGAATCGATCAGGACGAAATCGCGATCGTAGAAAAAGTCGCGAATCGATTTCTCGACCTCATTGCGAATGCGCAGGATCGCATGCTGATTCTTCGAGCGCAGCCAGAGATGGCGCACGTCCATGAGGAACGCGGTGCCGTGCTCTTTCGGTGTGATCGGATAATCCTGCGCGGTGCCGAGGATCTCGAACGATTCGACGCCGAGCTCGACGCCACCCTGCGCGCGCTCTTCCGCGCGAACCGTGCCCGTCACGCGAACCGACGACTCCTGCGTGACGGAATCGGCAGCGTCCCACGTCTCCGGGCTCACTTCCTTCTTGAAGACGACGCACTGCAGGTAACCGCTGCCATCACGAATGATGGGGAACTGCAGCTTGCCCGACGTGCGCTTGTTGTACAGCCAGCCGCTGATCGTGACTTTCTCGCCAACGTGCTGCGGGAGATCCTTGATTCTGACGTTCGCCATAAAGGAGGCGGATTATATAGGGTTGCGCGGATACGCGGGCGCGAGGGCTCGCGGTGACCGGCGGACGGTTCCACCGCGGGCCCGCATATCCGCGAGCCCGCGGGACCATCGTCAAAACAGTTTCAAGAACACGACGTTCGCCACGAATCCGTCCTGCGCGTTTCGCCCGATGGTCTTGCCGATGTCGAGCCGCAGCAGCGTGCCGTAGGGACCCACCGTCTGGCCGGCGATGCCCAGACCCTGGAACGGCTCGCGGGAGTAGCCCGCGGTGCGGTCGGTGATCAGGCCGTGGTCGTAGAACGCCTCGAGGCGGAACTGTTCCGAGAAGACGAAGCCGTACGAGAGGTGGCCGATCGCCGCCTTCTCCGCGCGCACCGAGCCGGACCGGATTCCGTGAATGCGCTGCGAGCCGAAGAATCCAAGCTCGTATTTCGAGAAGCGGTCAAGATGTTGACCATCGAGATAGTGCAGGTCGACCGAGATGCGCTGGAACTTCGGAAGATAGAAGCTCTTCGCGAACGACGCGCCGAACGACGAGTAGTTCTGCTGCGCGGAGTCGTACTCCGCGGGATTTCCCCACGGCTTCCACGACGTGCGATGCGTGTAGTCGTAGAAGCCGGTCACCGTGTAACCCCAGCGTGCGTACTGGCCGTCGATGTGCGGCGTCAGCTCGAAGGTGCTGGAAGGAATCACGAAGCCCGGATCGGTATCGTCGGCCTTCCGGAAGTAGCGGTGCGAGATGCCGAACGACACGTCCACCTTGCCGAAGTCGAGAAACGGATGTCCGGCGCGCAGCGTCAGATTCGTCGGGAGAGTCCGCACGGCCTCTCCTTTCTGCTCGATTCCGTTGCGATAGATCGAGTTGGTCGTCGGCAGCACGATGCCGAAGAAATCGACGCCGGCATTCGTCCGCGTGTTCGCGACATTCGGATTGGTCGCATTCGCCGCGACGAGAATGCCGGCGAAGAAGACGTTCGTCTGAATGCCACGATGCGCGAGGTTGAAGTTGAAGTAGTCGATGCCGCCGAGCGGCACCACGGGAAACTCGAGTCCCGAATCGTGATGAATGCCGCCGAGGAGAAAGGTGCGCGAGGTGTCGAAGCCTTCCTTCACGACGCGCTCGCCGCTGCCGGTCTTCTCGAGATACTTCATGCCGGCGGTGGTCTCGCGGATCATGCGCGCATCCGACGCCGAGGCCTGCGCGTGCAGACGATCGAACTCCGGCGTGTTGATGCGGAAGTCCGTGAAGGTCGTCGAGCGCAGAACCGGCGTCGCACGGCCGGCGGCGGATACGACCTGCTCCGCATTCACCTCGCGGGCAAGCCAGAAGATCGAATGCGGATCGCGCTTCGCCACTTCGGCCGCGGTGAGCGGCGCGTTCGAATCCTTGTCGAACGGCTGGAAGATGACCTGCTCTTCGTTCGAGAGCACCTCACCCGTGAGGTTGAGCTGCACCATCGAGAGGCGGACGCGCGCCCAGCTCTTCGCATCGATCCACACCGTGCCGCGATAGAGAGGCAGCGACTCCGGCGCGTTCGGCGGAGGCTCGAAGCGGACTTCGTACGTGTGATAGCCGTCGACATCCGCCTCGCGCACGAGCTGATAGCGGTACTCGTTGGTCAGGTGAATATCGAGGGGAAGCTGCGTCACCTTCTCCGGCTGAATGATCGGGAGCTCGGGAATGCGCCCGTACTTCCAGCGGACTCCGTTGATGAAGAAGTCCTGCCACACCCAGTCGCTGCTGCCTTTCGGCTCGGAGAAGTACTCGCCCGCGATCGTCGCCTCGATGGCTTCGCCGCCTGTCATCTCGAAGCGGAGCCGGGTGGTGTTGCGCGCGATGTAGCGCGGCTGAATCGTCTCCAGATACGTGCGATACGCCTGGTGATTGCGGATGATCTCCTCGACGGTCATGCCGCGCTGCGTGGCGATCTCCAGCGACTCTTTGGTCACGCTGCCCTGCGGTTTCTCCGCATGTTCCGCCGTGATGGCGAACGGAGCGCGCACCGGCTGCACACCGATGAGCAGATGCCCCCCCTTGCGGCCCGTGTCGGTGATGTCGCGCTCGCCCGCGGCGTCCACGCGATGCGGATGCTCGTACCGGTCCGTCGGAAGCGAGACGATCGTCGCGGCCGCGGCGTCGCCGCGCGGAACGGCGATCGTGCGCAGATCCTCGCCGCGCACGAACGTCAGCACCGGCATCGCGAACGCGTTGCCTTTCGCATCGAGCACCGTCGTCTGCGAAGTCGAGTCATAGGCCCAGTCCCCGGCGAACATGCGATTGAAATTCGCGAGCGCCGCCGGATCTGCTGCACCCGCGAGAAAGACGCGCGTGGCGCCTGCCGCGAATGCCTGCGCGGCATCGAAGAACGCATTCGGCGACTGCGGCGTCACGGTCGCGATGATCTTCTTGGAGGGATCCTTTTCCGCGATCCACTTCATCGTGGCGGCGACGTTCGGCGCATCGGTGAGGATCTCGTCGAAATATGCGGATGCTGCCTCCAGCGGCTCTCCGCTGACCACGATGCGGTCGGCGACGTTCAGCCCCTGGGCGCTCACCGCGAGGCGCTTGATCGCATATGCCGCGACGTCCGCGTTCGGCGCATCGAGCGTCACGCCGAATGACTGCAACGGCCCGCGCGTGCGCGCCCAGTCGACGATGAGCTTCGTGTGGCGCTCGACTTCCTGCAGCGGATCCGCCGTGCGGTCGAGCGAGTACGACACGATGACCGTCGTCTTTCGCCGCTGTTCGGGCGAGAGTGCGTCGAGTGCCGCACCGGCCTTCGCCAGATCGTTTTCGTCCACACGGACCAGCAGCGGCACCGGCGTTGCTGGTACGAGTGCGAGATCACTGACTGCACCGGTGCAGAGCGAACATTCTTTAGGGGCATCGGCCGCAGTGGCAGAAAGGGCCAGGAGCGGCAGGATGAGGAGAGACAACGCCAGTCGTTTCATCAAAACCCCCGAACGCCGTTCGCGGAGATGAAAATTGCCGAAACAGAAAGGGTTGCTGTTCTTCAACAAGTCGTCCGGCATACGGATGCCGGCCGCGGAGGTGACTGCGCTCATCGCCGAGGCGGAGGCTGCCGGCCTCGACGTGATCCGCATCGACGGCAGCACCGACATCCGGTCCCTCACACGCGAACGACTCGACGCAGGGCAGCGACTGTTCATCGCAGCGGGCGGCGACGGCACGATCAACCATGTGGTGCAGCCGCTGGTCAACACGGAGGCAACACTCGGCGTTCTCCCCCTCGGCACCTACAACCACTTCGCGCGCGACCTCGGGATTCCTCTCGACTGGCGATCAGCGCTGGAGGCCGCGTTGACCGGCACGACGCAGCAGATCGACACCGCGCGCGCGAACGATCGCTACTTCGTCAACAACTTGTCGATGGGCCTCTATCCCGAGCTCGTCGCGCGCCGCGAAGAGCGGGGCCGCGACTATCCGCGGTGGAAGGCCCGGCTCTGGGGCATGTACGCGACGTTCCGCAAGTATCCCCACGTCACGCTGACCATCGAAACGGAACATCATCAGGAAGTCGTCCGGACGCATGTCTTCATGGTCTCGAACAACACATACGATCTCTCCCGCCTCGGCGTCGAAGCGCCGCGAACGCGGATGACGGAGGGACGGCTGTCGGTCTACTGGCTGCCGCACATCGGCAGGTTCGCGCTGATGCGATTCGCCGGTCACTATCTCGCCGGCCGCGTGCGCGAAGCGCCGGGATTCCGATCGTTCCGCACGATGCGCATGCGCGTGCAGTCGCGCAAGACCTTGCGAGTGGGGATGGATGGTGAGCTGTTCGTGATGCCGGAGCAGATCGTGATCACCATCGTGCCGCAGTCGCTGCTCGTGAGAGTCCCTCGCTAAACGCAGCTCGGCCCCTCATCACCGTCCCCCTCGCCCCGCAAAGCGGGGAGAGGGGCCAGGAGTGAGGGGCCGTAATTGAAAAGCTACTGGATGTTGTTCGTGAAGAAGTCTTCCGAGCCGATTTCGTAGTTGCCGCCGACGCCGTCCTGCACGATGACCGTGAGACGGTGGCGTCCGTTCGTCAGCTTCGTCGTATCCATCGTGAAGCGCCATCCGGAGAGAGCGCTCGCGAAAATCTGCGGATACTGCTGCGCGACGTCGGGACGCGGGAATCCGTACTGCGCGGTGCCGTAACGATCGCCGTCGATCATGATGACGACCGCATTGACGTTCACGACGTCGGTGAGTGCCCAGCCGGAGAACGTTACGGTCCCCTTCATGTAGTCATACGGAGCAGGGATGTCGATGAAGCCGAATGCGGCGGCAGGACTCTTATCGCCGGCGCACTGGAAGAAGACCGGCAGTCCATCGCGGCTCGGGATTTCGGAGACGTTGCCCTGTTGATCGCCGACGCGGACTTTCAGGACGTGATGTCCCGGCGGGACGCCGAGGGCGAGGAGCGCGCCGACATCGAGCGTGAACATGAAGCCGGAGCGCGGAGCATCCGGATAGTTCGGATAGAAACGCTCGACGTCATAACGCGGCAGGCCGTAGCAGTTCGCATAGGCGCCGAATTGTGCGTAGTAGAAGCAGTCGTCGGTGGAGATCCAGCGGACGCCGTCGACCAGAAGCTCGACGTACGACACGCGGCCGACATCGCTGCGCGGGGCAACGTCGAGCGCCCAGCCGCGAACCGGCGTGATGTGCGCCTGCGGATTCAGAGGAATCGGCGAAATGATCGGCGTCGTTCCGCAGCGGCTGCCGAACAGCACGGCGTCGCGCTTCGGTTCGTCGATGTAGCCGAACGGCTTCGTCGTGTTCTCGCTGTTGAGAACCTGAATCGTGCGGCGGCCGAGCTGGCGGCGCAGTCCCTGGCGATCCGTTGCGTACACCACGAGCTGGTGCACTCCGTCAGGAATGCGCGTCGTGTCGATGTTCGCGATGAATCCGCTGTAGAGCGCGATCGGCAGATCGGGGAATGCAACAGCGACATCAGGTCGCGCATCGCCATACTGCACCGGCTGCATGCTGCCGTCATCGATCTGCACGTCGACGCGCTGAATGCCGTCCGTGTCGAGCGCCCAGCCGAGGACCGGGAACGAGCTGCTGGCGTTGTACGCCGCACCGATGCCCGGAATGTCGACGGAGCCGAACGGCTGCTGATTCAGCGTGTTGTCGATCGTGATCGTCCGCCGGCCGACTTCGAACACGCGATTGTCCGCGGTCGTGATCAGCACGTAGACGGTGTGCGCTCCGTTCGTGAAGCGGGCCGAATTGAACCCGCTCTGGAACCCCGGCGCGATCTGCTGAATACCGGGATAGTTCGGAAACGCCTCGACGATGTCGATTCGCGGGAGGTTGCGATTGGTCTGGTATTGGTACTGATCGTCGACGTAGAGCTCGATCTTCGTGATGTTCGAGTTCGTCGGCGGAATCGCCCAACCCCTGACGAGCACCTCTCCCGACTGCACGACTGCCGGATCAGGGCTATCGACGGATGCAATCACATCCGTAGACTGCGCGGTAAGCCCCGGCGCAAACAGCGAAAGGACTGCAGTGAGAACCAGGCCGCGGGTGGTAACCCATCTCCACATAACCCCAACCTCCAACCCCATGATGACCTTGGTACGTGGCTTTTCCAGTCGTCGCCGGACGACGCAAAGCGCCCGTCCGCTTTGGTTTGTGCGAGTTTATACTATCGCGGGTGACCTCTTCAAATATCACGGTCCCCCGGGACGTCACCCCCAGCCTCGACGACGTCCGGGCAGCGGCCTCCCGCATCTCCTCTTTTATACACCGGACTCCGCTCCTCCCAAGCCGTTCTCTCTCGGAGAGAGCCGGAGTGGAAGTGAGGATCAAGTGTGAAAATCTGCAGCGCGCCGGCTCGTTCAAGATCCGCGGCGCGATGAACGCGCTGCTCCAACTGGACGACGATCAGCGCCGCCGCGGCGTCGTCGCCTTCTCCTCCGGCAACCATGCGCAGGGGGTCGCCCTCGCCGCCCGCCTCCTCGGTATCCCGGCGACGATCGTGATGCCCGAAAGCTCGGTGGCGATGAAAGTCCAGGCGACCGAGAGCTACGGTGCGAAGGTCGTGACCGCCGGAGTGACCTCGGCGACACGCGACACCATTGCGCGCGAGATCGCCGAGAAAAACGGCGCCGCGGTGATTCCTCCCTTCGATGACACGCGCATCATCTGCGGCGCGGCCACCGCCGCGCTGGAGATCGTCGAGGAATGGCATGAGGTCAACACGATCGTCACGCCGCTCGGCGGAGGCGGCCTCCTCTCCGGCACCGCGCTCTCCTCGACCTCGCTGAAACCGGGGATCGATGTCTACGGCGTCGAGCCTGAAGCGGGAAATGACGGCGAGCGATCGTTCAAGAGCGGCAAGATCGTGACGATCGATCCGCCGAAGACGATCGCGGATGGCGCGCGCACGCTCGCGATCGGCCAGCGAAACTTCGCGATCATCCGCGAGCGGGTGCGCGATGTCGTCAGCGTGAACGACGAGATTCTCCTCGAAACCGTGAAGTGGTCGATGTACCGCACGAAGCTCGTCATCGAGCCGACCGGCGCACTCGGCCTCGCCGCGCTGTTCGCGGGAAAAATCCGGCCGAAGGGGCCGGTGGCAGTAGTAATCAGCGGTGGAAATCTGGATTTCAGTCTACTCTGCTGAAAATGACTCTCTTCGACACGACGCCTCCCGAGCCATCGACGCCGAAAGACGCGCCGCTGCCCGAGCGTGTGCGGCCGAAAACACTGGAAGAAGTCGTCGGCCTCACCGACCTGCTCGCGCCGGGACGTTTTCTCCGCAACGCGATCGAGACGGACCGCATCCCGTCGATGATCTTCTGGGGCCCGCCGGGATCAGGGAAGACGACGCTCGCGCGGATCATCGCCAAGACGACGCGCGCGCAATTCGTCACCTTCTCCGCGACGTCGAGCTCGATCAAGGACATCAAGGCGCTGATGGAAGACGCGCGCCGCATGCGTCACGGGCGCGGAACGAAAACGATCGTCTTCATCGATGAGATCCATCGCTTCAACAAGGCACAGCAGGATGCGTTTCTGCCTTACGTGGAAGCGGGCGACATCATTCTCATCGGGGCGACGACGGAGAACCCGTCATTCGAGGTGAACTCGGCGCTGCTCTCGCGCAGCAAGGTCGTCGTCATTCCGCCGCTCGACCGCTCGGAGGTGATGACGATCCTCAAGCGCGCGACGCGCGACCGGACGGTGGGACGCTACGGCATCGAGCTCACGGAACCGGCGCTGGACTTCATCGCGGCGACGAGCGCGGGCGACGCGCGGCAGGCTCTGAACTCGCTGCAATTGATCGTTGAGACGGCATCGAAGAGCGATTCGCCGATCACGATCGATACGGCGAAGACGATTCTGCAGCGGCGCTCGCTCATGTACGACAAGTCGGGCGACGAGCACTACAACATCATCTCCGCGCTGCACAAATCGCTGCGCAACGGCGACGCGGACGCAGCGATCTACTGGCTGGTGCGGATGCTGGAAGGCGGCGAGGATCCCATGTATCTCGCGCGGCGCCTCGTGCGCGCGGCGTCGGAAGACATCGGCAACGCCGACCCTCAGGCGCTCGTCTTCGCCATCGCCGTCCAGCAGACCGTCCACTTCCTCGGCATGCCCGAGGCGGGCGTGGCCCTCGCTCAGCTCGTCGCCTATCTATCCGCTGCACCCAAGTCGAATGCGGCATACATCGGCTACGGCGAAGCGGTGCGCGAAGTGCGGCAGGGCGACAACCCGCCCGTTCCTCTCCACATCCGCAACGCGCCGACGAAACTGATGAAGGACCTCGGCTACGGCCGCGACTATCAGTACGCGCACGATTTCGAAGAGCAGACGGCAAAGATGGAGTGCCTGCCGGAGCCGCTCATCGGCCGCAGATTCTACGAACCAAAGGAAGTGGGCTTCGAAAAGGAAATCCGCGAACGGCTGGAAAAGATGAGGGAGAAACGAAATTGAAAATTGAAAATTGAAAATTGAAAATGAACGGCACGCCCGAATTCATTTTCAATTTTCAATTTTCAATTTTCAATTTTCAGTTCCGAATCGCCTTCGGCTTCCGGTCGTCGCCGATGTTGACGTAGACGACCTGAGCTTCGGTGACGGTCTTGCGCTCGCTGCCGCCGCGAATGACCTCGACCACGACCTTCGTCGTAATCGAGGTATTGCCGATGCGGAGAGTCTCGGTCCAGAAGCTGACGAGGTCACCGACGAAGACCGGCTCGTGAAACACGACCTTGTCCATCGAGACGGTGACCATGAACTGCAGGCCCTGCCGGCGCGCTTCGATCGCGCCAGCCTGGTCGATGTAGGAAAGGATCACGCCGCCGAAGATCGTGCCGTGCGCATTCGTATCCCGCGGCATCATCAGCACGCGGATCGCCGGCTCGTTCCACTTCGGCGCGATCCCGGACACTACGCGCCCTTCTGCGGAGTCGCGAGCAGCTTGTCGTTGACGTCGATTTTCGCGGTCTTCTTCAGACGCTGCAGCAGCGACTGGCGCAGGCTGCGCGCCTCCTGCTGGCGAAGCTGATCGGCGTACGCCTGGCGATTCGCATCGAGCTCCTGCGGCGTCACCTTCTTCTGCTCGGTGACCTGGAAGGCGATCACGCCGTTGCCGGTGACGATCGGTCCCTTCAACTCGCCGACGTTCGCCGCCATCGCCGCTTCGAGCAGCGCGGTGGTGTCACCCTGGATTCCCGCCGCAACGCCCTGGCGCTGCACGGTCGTCTCCGTCGCAGGAATGCCGATCTTCGCTCCCACCGCATCGATGTTCGGAGCACCGGCCATCGCGTTCTGAAGCTTCTGCTTCGCGACCTCGACGGCCTTGTCGGTGCGCGCGTCCATCATGACTTTCTCTTTCACTTCATCGAGCGCACTGACTGCGCCGGGACGAACGGCTTCGACGAAGAAGATCGCCGGACCGCGCGAGGTACCGATGACGTCACTCGTCTCGTTGGGCTTCGCCTGGAACGCCCACTGGCTGACGACCGTGTTGTAGCCGAGGCCGGGGACGGCGTCGGCCTTCTGGAACCACTTCGTGTCGTTGGAGACGACCTTGTCATTCGCGAGCTTCGAGAACTCGTCGGCGGTCTTCGGCTTCGCGTCGCGAATCTGCTGCGCGACTTTGGCGATCGCGTCGCGCGCCTGATCTTTGGAGAGCTGCTCGACAAGCTGCTGCGCGAGCTGCATGCGCACTTCTTCGAACGGCTTCACGCCGGCCGGCTTGCGGTCGAGAACCTTGATGATGTGATAGCCGTACTCCGGCGTGCGCACCAGCTCGACCGAGTTGATCGGCGCGGAGAAAACCTTCTGGTCGAATGCGTCGACCATCTGTCCCTGGTTGAACCACCCCATGTCGCCGCCGTTGGAGCTGGACGACGGATCCTGCGAGTTCGCCTTCGCGAGAGCGGCCCAGTCGCCGCCGGCTTTCAACTGCGCGACGAGCCCTTCGGCCTTCGCTTTCGCCGCGGCGTCCTGCTCCGGCGTCGCATTCGGATCGACCTTGATGAGGATGTGCAGCACGTGCGCCGACGGCGGATTCGTGAAATCGGCCTTCTGCGATTCGTACTTCGCACGAAGCTGCTGCTCGGTCGGCTGAATCATCGAGCGGAGCTTCGTGTAATCGGCGATGAGGTAGCGCAGCTCACGCTGCTCCGAGTGAACGTACTTCTTGCTGTTCGCGTTGTAGTAAGCGGTGAGCTCCGCATCGCTGACCGCGACGCCGCCCATCTCGCGCATCGCGGGATAGAGCACATAACGGATCTTCGCGTTCTCGCTGATACGGCGATACTCCGCCTCGGCAGCCTTCGGCGAAACGACGACGGAGTCGGTCATCGCCGACTGCATCTTGGTGAGCGTGATCTCGCGCGAGAGATCCTCTTCGAACTCGGCCGGATCGTTGTAGTTCATCATGCGCACGTAGCGCGCATAGAGTTCGTTCCCGACGAACTTGCCATCCGGGTTCAGCGTCGGATTCTCGAGAATCTTCTTGCGGAGCTCTTCCTGCGATGCAGTCAGGTGAAGACGATCGGCTTCCTGCAGCAGGAGGCGCTGATCGACGAGCATGTCGAGAACCTGCTTCTGCAGTCCCATCTGCTCGAGCATGTCTTCATTGAACTGCTGACCGTACATCCGCTTGTAGTACTCGGTCATGTTGTAGAGCGCGCGCTGGTACTCGCGATACGAAATCGTCGAGCCGTTCACGCGTGCCGCATAGGCGCGCTCGCTCTCCTGGCCGCTGCGTGCGCCGCCAAGACCCATGTCGATGAAAACGAAGCCGATGATGAACGCGGCGACCACCGCGAGGAGAATCCACTTCAACTGGTGGAAGCTGTCGCGCATTACTTTGAGCATGAAGAAGACGACCTTTCGAGGAAGTTCGAGGTATTCCGAAAAAACGCGGCAGTGTACTCGTTACTTCCAGCATCTTGCAAACGGTGGAGAGCGGACACTCGTCCGCAGCCGGCGGGCGCCACGCCCGGCGGCTGGATCGCGAATCGGGCGCGGATGCCCAATCGCTGCGGACTAGGCGTCCGCTCTCCTCTTCCTGTGCTATAACAGCTTTGTTCTTTAGAAGATGGCCAAAAAGAAGACTCCCGCGGCTGCCAGCACCGAGAGCATCGACTGGTATCTGATTTCGATCGACCGGCTCAAACAGATCGGTCTCATCGTTCTTCTTCTGCTGATCGGCGGCGGAGCCTACTGGTTCTGGAAGAATCAGAGCGGCAATCCGAAGACGCTGGCCGAGGCCGCCATCACCGATGCGCGGCAGGCGCTCAACGGTCTTGCTTCCTCGAAGGATTTCGCTACTCACAAGACAGAGTTCGACCGCGCGCAGAAGAAGCTCGACGAAGCCAACACCTTATTCAATAGCGGGAAATATCCCGAGGCGCAGAGCGCGGCCGTCGAGTCGCAGACGATCAGCCGCATCGGCGTCGTCACCGATGAGAACGACGCACGATTCCTCACGGTCGAAGGCGACGTGCAGGTGCAGAAGAGCTCTACGAGCGACTGGAAGGCCGCCGACCTTCGCACTCCGCTGATGAACGGCGACTGGGTGAAGACGGCCGATGGCGCGTCGGCCGAGCTCATCTTCACGAACAACTCGGTCTACACGATGGGGCCGAGCGCACTCCTCGAAATCTACGCGCAGGTTGCTCCCGGCCAGTCGAAGAAGACGAACGGCGTCGAGCTCAAAGTCGGTCCCGTCGAAGTTGCGACGACCGACGATCAATCGACGATCCGCACGCCGGGCAGCCAGGTCGTGGTCGACTCCGCGTCGACGACGCAGGTCGGCGTCGACAAACAAAGCGCGACGAACATCCTGACGATGAAGGGCACCGCGGCAGTCACATCGACCGCGGGCGGCGATGCGATCAAGCTCGCCGGCGGAGAAAAGGTGACTGCGAGCTCGCAGGGAACCATCTCGCCCGTGAAGAAGACGCTGGCTCCTCCGGCGCTCCTCGGCCCGGGCGACAGCCAGGTCTTCCAGATGGCGAACGACGCGCGGATCGATTTCGGATGGGAACCGGTGCCGGGCGCGGCCTCCTACCAGCTGCAGGTCTCGCGCTCGCGGCTCTTCTCGACGCTGGAGATCAACGCGCGGCGGACGAAACCGCAGGCGGTTGCACGCGTGACACAGGAAGGAATGTTCTACTGGCGCGTCGCTTCGATCGGAGCGGACGGAGAGGTGGGACCCTTCTCATCCTTCCGCCGTTTCCGCGCCAGCGGAGGCGACAAAGGTCCGAAGGGGCCGCTCCCCGGAGGCGATACGACGCCGCCGCCTCTCAATCTGAATCCGCCGTTCTCGATCGGCTCGGCGAACTACTTCATCGAGGGAACGACGGAGCCGGGCGCCAGCGTGTTCATCAATGGAGAAGAGGTCGAGGTGGAATCCAGCGGCCACTTCAAGAAGCTCATCACTCTCGGGAAAGTCGGCCGCAACGACGTGATCGTCAAAGCAGTCGATCCTTCCGGCAACCCCACTGTAAAATCCCAGACGATCATCGTTAGCGAAGAATAGTCATCCGCAGTAGAAGCACCCACACACCCGGGGCAAGTCTTTTGCACCGCGGCAAGCTCGACCTCGTAGGAACCTCATTAAAGGACTCAACTCAGCAAAATGGCAGTCAAATCACTTCTGTCGATGTTCTCGAACGATCTCGCGATCGACCTCGGCACCGCCAACACTCTTGTGTATGCGAAGAACAAAGGGATCGTCGTTCGCGAACCATCCATCGTCGCCGTCAACAAGATCAACAACAACGTCGAAGCGGTCGGAAAAGAAGCGAAGGAAATGCTCGGCCGCACGCCGGGCAACATCGTCGCCATTCGTCCCATGAAGGACGGCGTCATCGCCGACTTCGAGGTGACGGAGAAGATGATCAGCTACTTCATCAAGAAGGCGCACGGCCGCAAGCACTTCGTGAAGCCGCGCATCGTGATCTCCGTTCCTTCGGAGATCACGCAGGTCGAGAAGCGCGCAGTGCGCGACTCGGCGCTGCGCGCGGGTGCAACCGAGGTCTACCTGATCGAGCAGGCGATGGCGGCGGCGATCGGCGCAGGCCTGCCGATCACCGATCCGACGGGCAACATGATCGTCGACATCGGCGGCGGCACGACCGACGTCGCCGTCATCTCGCTGGCGGGCATTGTCTACTCGCGTTCCGTGCGCGTCGCCGGCAACGAGATGGACGACGCGATCATCCAGTACATCAAGCGCAAGTACAACCTGCTCATCGGCGAGCGCACCGCAGAACAGATCAAGATGGAGATCGGCTCCGCGTTCCCGCTCGACGAAGAGATGACGATGGAGATCAAGGGACGCGATCTCGTGGAAGGTGTCCCCAAGACGCTCGTCGTCAGCGATGAAGAGATCCGCGAAGCGCTGTCCGAAACCGTCGCGACGATCGTCGAGGCCGTGCGCGTCGCGCTCGAGCGGACGCCGCCCGAGCTCTCCGCCGACATCATGGACAAAGGCATCATCATCGCCGGCGGCGGCTCGATGCTGAAGAACCTCGACAAGCGGCTGCGCGAAGAGACCGGACTTCCGGTGACGCTGGCCGAAGATCCGCTGGCGTGCGTCGCGCTGGGAACGGGCCAGATGCTCACGGACTTCAATTTGCTGAGAAAGATTTCAATCGAATAGAAGATGGGACGAATAGGACGGATAGGACGGATAGGACCGATGGGACCGACGAAATAACGGTTCTACCCATCCGTCCCATCCGTCCTATCCGTCTCATGGTCCCATCCTTGCTGAGTTCCGCGGCGTAACCATGGAAGACGTCATTCGCAGCCGGCCGACGTTGTTTTTTCTGATCGTGCTGGCGCTCCTCTTTCTCGTCATGAGCCGTAGCAGCCAGACGCGCTACGTCGGCGAAACACGCACGATGTTCGAGCGGACGGTCATGACGATTTTCTCGCCCGTGCCGAAAGCGGTGAACTGGGCCGGCCGCTCGGCGTCCGACATGTACCACGGGTATCTCGACATGCGGCGCTCGGTCAACGAGAACAACGAGCTGCATCGCAAAGTCGCCGAGCTGACGGCCAAGAATCTCCGCCTGCAGCAGTCCGAGGGCGATCTCCGGCGGTTGCGAACGCTCCTCGGCTACTCGGAGCAGGTCGACATGCCGACAACGCTGGCGACCGCGATCATGCTCGACACGTCCGGCCGCTTCAAATCGCTGATCATCGACCGCGGTTCCGATGCCGGCGTCGAGGTCAACGACGCGGTCGTGAATGCCAACGGTCTGATCGGACGCGTCGTGCTGACGACGAAGGACCTCTCGAAGGTTCAGTTGATCACCGACAGCACCTGCGCGGTCGGAACGCTGATCGATCGGACGCGGCGGCAGGGCGTCGTGCGCGGCGATGGACGCGGCGGCGCGCAGATGTACGAAGTGCCTTCCCTGGCCGACGTCGTCCCCGGCGATACGGCGACGACCGCCGGCATCGACGGCATCTTTCCGAAAGGAATCCCGGTCGGCACGGTCATCAAGGTCGCGAAAGGAACGGATCTCTTCAAAGGCATCGCCGTAAAGCCGGCGGTGGATTTCGGAGCGATCGAGGAAGTCATCGTGATTCACACGCGCAAGATTCCGCCCCAGGTTGCGAGGTACGCACCTTGAGATGGCTGCGGTTCATCATCGGCCTGCTGATCGCGCTGACGCTGCACTCTCTGCTCGACAGCTTCTTCCCCAACGCACTCGCGTTCTTCAATCCGTACATCATCCTCATCGTCTACTACGCGATGGGGGGCAACATCTTCGGCGCGATCATCGCCGGCGTCGCGGCGGGACTCGTACAGGATGCGTTCTCCGCTTCGATGTTCGGCCTGCACGCATTCGCGCTGACCGTCTGCGCCTATACCGTCGCCTCGATCAACGCGCGCCTGGTGCTGCGCGGCACGCTGGCGTTCGGCGCATGCCTCGCCGGCGCGGTCATCGTGAACGAGATGGTGATCTACATCCTCGTCAACATCCTCGTGAAGCAGAAGATCGAGATGTTCGAGCAGGGGCTGCTGGTGAAGACGATCTTCACACTGCTGTTCGGAATGCTGGTCTACCAGTTGCTCACTCTGTTTCTGCGAGAGGAACCGATCGAAGCGAGCCGCAGGGCGATCGGAGGGTGGTGATCCTCTAAATGCGTGTCTATCGGGACGATCAGAAGTTCATCAATTTCCGCATCAACGTCGTCACCTGGGGCGTCGTTGCGGCCTTCGTGTTTCTGGCCGGCTCGTTCTGGTTCGTACAGGGCGTGCAGGCGGAGAAGTATCGCGGTCTATCAGAATCGAACGCGCTGCGCGAGATCGTCTCTCCCGCGAAACGCGGTCTCATCATGGATCGCAACGGAAAGATCCTCGCCGACAATCAGCCGGCCTACTCGCTCTCGCTCGACCGGATCGTGATGAATCCGCTCGTGAAGAGCGATCCCACACACAAGCCGAAGCTGATGGAGTTCCTTGCCGACGTTCTGCAGATCACGCCGCAGGAGCTCGAGGCGCGATTCGACAAGGGCAATCAGTTGCCCGCATCGCATCCGTTCGACCTGGCGGAAGATCTGTCGATGGCCCAGGTCGCCGCGATTCAGGCCCACAACCTCGCCTTCCCCGAGCTCTCCGTCAATCCGGTGCAGCGCCGCAATTACCCCTACGGCACGATGGCATCGCACATCCTCGGCTTCATCGGTGAAGTCGGCGAAAAGGAGCTCGCGCAGCACAAGGACCTCAAGCAGGGTGATCTCATCGGCAAGCGCGGCGTCGAGCTGATGTACGACAACATCACGATGGGCGGCACGCAGCTCGGCCTGCGCGGAAAAGACGGCGCGCAGTACTGGGAGTATGACAGTCACGGCCGCCGCCTCGAGGAAGTGAAGCAGGCGCGCAAAGAGGCGGTGCCGGGCGACAACGTCTATCTCACGATCGACTTCGAGCTGCAGCGCCGCGCAGAGCAGTACTTCACCGAAAACGAGTTCGTCGGCTCGGCCGTCGCACTCGATCCGCGCAATGGCGAAGTGCTGGCGATGGTGTCGTCGCCAGAATTCAATCCGAACGTTTATTCGAAACGGTTTACACCGCAGGTCTACAAGACGATCACGTCGAATCCATTCAAGATCGAGCTCAATCGGGCGATTCAGGGTCTCTACTCGCCCGGCTCCGTCTTCAAGACGGTGATGGCAGTGGCCGGTCTTGCCGAAGGGGCGATCGGTCCGGGTACGACGTTCGACTGCGGCGGCAGCGGCGTGTTCTACGGACGGCGGTTCCGCTGCTGGCAGAAGAACGGGCATGGCGCCGTTTCCGTCGAGCGCGCGCTGAAAGTCTCCTGCGACATCTTCTTCTACAACACCGGCGCGCGCCTCGGCGTCGACAAGATCTCGAAGTGGGCGCACGATCTCGGCTTTGGCGAGATCACGCAGATCGATCTCGACGGCGAGAAGGCGGGCGTCGTTCCATCCAGCGAATGGGCGGAAAAGAAACAGCATCGGAAGTGGTATCCGTCGGAAACGATCTCCGTCGCCATCGGACAGGGCCCGCTGATCGTGACGCCGCTGCAGGTGGCGACGATGATGGCGGCGATCGCGAACGGCGGCACGGTCTTCCGCCCGCACGTCGTGCGTTTCATCGAACATACGAACCCCGACGGGCGCATCGAGCGCTACAAGGTGGCTAACCAGGCGTTGCGTCACCTCAAGCTGTCGCATGACGACGTCGAACATGCGCAGAACGGCCTCTGGAAGGTGGTCAACGAAGAAGGCGGCACCGGCTCCAACGCCCGCGTGGCCGGCCTCAACATCGCGGGGAAGACCGGCACCGTCCAGGTCATCGCGCAGAAGGGCTGGTTCAGCACGGCGGGACTCCCCTTCATGTCGCGCGACCACGCGTGGTTCGCTTCCTACGCGCCGGGCGCGCCGGGCGACACGCCGCAGATGGTCGTCGTCGTGTTCGTCGAACACGCCGGCGCGCACGGCGGCACCGACGCGGCCCCTCTTGCAAAACTTCTGTACGAGGCGAAGTTCTCGCGCCAGCTCGAGAACGCGAACCTCGACCTCTCGAACCCGGAGACGCTGCAGGCGATCAGGGAAGGCGACCTTCCGCAGCCAGGACAGATGCCGAAGGCGCCGCCTGCGCCGGCTGGAGCGGAGATCGGCCACTGATGTCACGCGTCATCCGCGACCGCGGATTTGCTTCCGTCGACTTCAACTTCATCGGCACTGCGCTGCTGATCGCGGCCATCGGCTGCCTCCTGATCAACAGCGCAACCTACTTCACCGACCCCGGGCTCAAGATCTTTCATCGCCAGCTCGTCTGGATGGCCATCGGCATCGCGTTGATGGTCGTCTTCATGGTCATCGACTATCACGTCTTCTTCGACGTCGCGCCGATCCTCTACGGCATCGGCAACGCGATGCTTCTCTATCTCCTGCTGTGGGGAAAAGTGACGGCGCACGTGAAGTCGTGGATTCACATCGGCTCGTTTCAGTTCCAGCCGGCGGAGTTCATGAAGGTGTTCACCGCGCTGATGCTCGCGCGGTTTTTCGACTCGAATGACCGCGCCTATCTGAACCTGCGCTCATTCGCGATTGCGCTCGGCATCATCGGGCTCCCCGTATTTCTCATCTTCGTGCAGCCCGACTTCGGAACCGCTGCGTCGTTCGCGCCGCTGGTCGGTGTGGCGATGTTCTTCGGCGGGATCCGCTGGCGCGTCTGGGCCATCATGATCCTGACTGCGATCGTGGTTCTGCCGATCGGCTATTTCAAGGTGCTGCGGGGCTATCAGCGCGAGCGCGTGATGATCTTCCTCAACCCCGAGCGCGATCCGCTCAAGTCGGGCTATCAGGTGACGCAGGCAAAGATCGCGATCGGTTCCGGCGGCATTCACGGGAAGGGTTTCAAGCAGGGAACGCAGGCGAAGCTCGCGTTTCTCCCCGCGCGCCACACCGACTTCATCTTCGCAGTGCTCGGCGAGGAGTGGGGCTTCATCGGCGTCATCATCGTGCTCGGGCTCTATCTCTTTCTCGTGATCCAGGCGATGACGTTCGCCAAGAACGCACGCGATCGAGGAGGCACATTCCTCTCGATCTGCCTCATCGCGTTCTTCATCTTTCACGTGCTGATCAACGTGTCGATGCAGATCGGCGTTCTGCCGACGACCGGAATTCCGCTGCCGCTGATCTCGTACGGCGGTTCGTCGACGATGATGTTCTTCATGGCCATCGGACTGATGGCGAATGTCGACATGCGGCGATTCGTGAACGCGTAACAGGAGCGAGCCTCGCGCCGAGCGCCCGTCGAATAGAATCTCCAGGTGCCTCTGACTCCTGGGAAGCGCCTCGGTCCTTACGAAGTCATCGATCTCCTCGGCGCGGGCGGGATGGGAGAGGTTTATCGCGCTCGTGATACGCGTCTCGATCGCACGGTCGCTCTCAAGGTTCTTCCGCAACGCATCACGAATACGACGCAGGCTCGCGATCGCTTCGAGCGCGAGGCGCGCGCCATCTCCGCGCTCAATCACCCGAATATCTGCACGCTGTTCGACGTCGGGAGCGCGGACGGCAACGAGTATCTCGTGATGGAGCTCATCGAAGGGGAGTCGCTCGCCGAGCGCATCGCGAGGGGCGCGCTGCCGGTCGACGAGGTCCTGCGCATCGGAGCGGCAATCGCCGACGCGCTGGCGAAGGCACATCGCATCGGCATCATTCACCGCGATCTGAAGCCGGGCAACATCATGCTGACGAAGAGCGGCCCGAAGCTTCTCGATTTCGGACTGGCGCGAAAGTCCGTCGAGGAAACGGCACTCATCGGGCACGACGCTCCGACCGCGATCGCGAACAAGCCGATCACCACGGACGGTATGATCCTCGGCACGCTGCCCTACATGGCGCCGGAACAACTCGAAGGCAAACCGGCAGACGCGCGCACCGACCTCTTCGCGCTCGGCGCAGTGCTGTACGAAATGGTCACCGGCCGGCGCGCATTCATCGCGGAGAGCCAGGCCAGCCTCATCACCAGGATCATGAGCGTGCAGCCCCCACCCATCAGCGAAGCGCAGCCCATCGCACCGGCCACGCTCAACCGCATCGTGATGAAGTGCCTCGCGAAAGATCCGGAGGATCGGTGGCAATCTGCAGCGGACGTCGCGGCGGAATTGCGCTGGGTCGGCGAAGGAACGGAAGCCGCCACCGAGAAACCAGAGCGCACCTGGCTGCGTGCGCTCCCCTGGATCCTCGCCGCGGCACTGGCCATCATCGCGGCCTTCGCATTCCGGAGACCGCTACCGGCACCGAAGACGATCCGCTTCGACGTGCAGCCGCCGCCGAACGCGCGGTTCGATACGAATCCTACGTTTCACAACGTCGCCGTCGCGCCCGATGGAAAGTCGATCGCGTTCGTCGCACGCGACACGGATCGCCGGATCTACATCCTCACTCTCGCCACCGGCGTGGCGAAACCGCTCGACGGAACCGAGCATGCGACGTCTCCTTTCTGGTCACCGGATGGAAAGCAGCTCGGATTCGGCGCCAGCGGAAAACTCAAGACCATCTCCATTGAAGACAGCCGGGTGCAGAACATCTGTGACGTACGCGCCGACGCGTTCTCGGCAACGTGGCTTGCCGACGGCACGATCGTCTTCAATCAGTTTCTTTCCGCGGCGATGAATGCGATCACGATCGGAAGCGCAGCGCCGCGGAAGCTTTTCGGCGTTCCGGCCGGATCCTTCGGCATCACTTCTCCGTCGGCGATCGGAACGACGAAGCACTTCTTCTTCAACACACTCGACGTAAACAAGACCGCACTCTGGATCGGAAGCACCGACGGCCGCGCGCCGGCAAAGCTCCTCGACGACGCCGGCCGCGCCTTCTACGATGCCCCCTATGTGACCTATGTTCGCGACGGCACGCTCTTCGCGCAGCGCTTCAACGAGCGCTCGCTCTCGCTGGAAGGCAATGCAACGCCACTCGCAGACAACGTCTGGTTCTATAAGCCACTCGGCCAGTCGCTGCATGGCGCCGGCGGCGACACGATTGCGTACACCACGGCGACCTTTGTCCGCTCGCTGCATTGGATCGATCGCACGGGCAAAGACCTCGGAGAAGCGTTGCCCCCCGGCCGTTATCGCAACCGCGTCCGCATCTCCCGCGACGGACGTTACGCCGTCCTCGCGATCGACGATTCCAAGACGATCATCGGAGACATCTGGACCGCAGATCTTCAGCGGCAAACCCTGAATCGGATGACGTACGGCGACCATGACTACGACGATCCGCTGTGGTCGCGCGACGGGCGCTCGATCGCATTCTCGTCCGATCCGAATGCCGCGCCGTACGTCTTCATGATGCCGGCGGGAGGCGGGCCACAGACTCCCGTCACGAAACCGGGCGACCTGCAATCACCGAGCGACTGGCTGAGCGACGGCAGGATCCTCTACGGAGATGATTCGCCGCAAACGAGCGAGGACATTCTGATCGCCAACCCCGCAACGCGAACCAGCGAAGTCTGGCTGCAGACGCCGGCGAGCGAAGGCGATGCCCGCGTGTCGCCCGATGGAAAGTGGGTCGTCTACACATCGCGCGACACCGACCGCGCCGAGATCTACGTGACCTCGCTGGATCACCGCGCGCCGCGCAGCGGCGTGTCGACCAACGGCGGCGTTCACGCGGCGTGGAGTGCGGATGGGAAGGAGATCTACTTCCAGCATCAGAAGGAGCTGTGGGCGGCGAAAGTAAAGATCCAGGGCGACACGATCGACACCGAGGCGCCGCAGAAGTTCTTCACGTCGCCGGCGGGCATCGAAGCCTTCGACGTCGCACCCGACGGCCGCATTCTCGTCGACGCTCCGCAGATCACTCCGCAGACTTCCCCGATGCGCGTGATCACGGGCTGGAAGGAAGAGGCGGCGAGGCTGCTCGCCCACTAGGTCTAACAAGAAGCTGCACCACTACCGGCGCAGCTTCTCGATCTCGCGCCGCTCCTTCTTCGTCGGCCGCCCGGCACCGCGGTCGCGCAACACGACGATCTGCGGCACGGCTTCCTGCTTCGGCGTCTCGTCGATGTACATCGTGCGGGCGGCCTCTTTCGATGCCTGCCCTTCGGGCAGCGCGACTACGACGACGCGGCGGAAGTGCGTGCCCGCAAGAAACTCGACGACGTCGCCTTCCTTCAGCGCGGCGGCAGGCTTGACGCGCTGGCCGTTGATCTTCACCTTGCCTCCGCGGCACGCCTCGGCCGCGTCGCCGCGGTGTTTGAACAGGCAGACGTGCTTGAGCCAATGGTCGATCCGATGTCGTTCCATATGAAGGAGATATAATTCGCCGTCACGGAGGTTCCATGATCAAGGCGGACATCGTCAACAAGGTCGCGGAGATGTCGGAAATTTCGCGCGTCAAAGCGGCACAGGCCGTCGATACGGTCATCGAAGGTCTGCGTAATGCGCTCGCGCGCGGACAGCGTATCGAGCTCCGTGGCTTCGGCGTCTTTCAGGTGAAACAGCGCAAGAAAGGGATCGGGCGCAATCCGAAGACCGGCGTCGAAGTGAAGATCCCGCCCGGAAACACCATTCGCTTCAAGCCTGGAAAAGAGCTGCGCAATCTCCTCTGATCGGTTCGCACATCGACGGTCACACGCCGGCACACCGCCGGCGTTTTTTGTTTACAACGTGAACGTTCCGCAAACAGCCCCGCCGCTGCTGAAACCTTCCCCAACCTTTTTCGAATCACTGCGTCGAAGGACGTAACGAACAAAGGTTTCAAAAGCGCGCCGGCGGCACCTCCTTCACCCCGGGAGCTGCGACCCGAGGCCTCAACGTGGCGCCGGCGCGCGAATTTACTCGAACTCATAAAGTAGTCATTTGTGTAAAGGAGAAATGTTCACCATGAAGAAACTCACGATCGCCCTCTCCCTCCTCCTCACCGCCGCCTGCGCCACGATGCCGATGAACTCGTCGAGCAAGGACTCCGCCGGCGCCTCCCTCGCTCCGGCAGGCATCGCCACGAAGTCGACTGACGCATCGAGCTACATCCTCTTCAGCGATCCGAAGGCCGTTCGCACGATCGACTGGAGCAGCTCGATCTACGGCCTCAACATCAAAGGCACCATGACCAGCAAAGGCTTCTATCCCGCTGGCAAGATCGAAGGCCACGGCAGCTTCTGCGCCGATGGAAAAGACTGGTTCAGCCTCAACGATCTGACGGTGCACAAAGCTTCGGACGGCAAGACGCCGGCCGGTTCCTACGTCCTCGGGTGTGCCGTTGCGAGCGGCTTCCAGCCTGCCTCGCGCGACGCCGTGGTGGTCCAGTAGACCGCCGCTTTTCTCTCCTTGACGGCCGCCGGTCTGCGAGCCCCGGCGGCCGTCCCTTTTTCCCATACAATCCGCGGCGTGACTCCCGATCAGACTGTCCTCGTTCTCGATTTCGGCTCGCAGTACACGCAGCTCATCGCACGCCGTGTCCGCGAGAACAGCGTCTTCTCCGTCGTCCACCCCTTCGATTACCCCGTCGCGAAGATTCGAGAGATGGCGCCCAGCGCGATCATCCTCTCCGGCGGGCCGCAGTCGGTGTACGGCGATGCGGCTCCGATCTGCTCGCGCGAGATCTTCTCGCTCGGCGTTCCGATTCTCGGCATCTGTTACGGCATGCAGCTCACGTCGTATCTGCTGGATGGAAAAGTCGAAGCTGCATCCGAGCGTGAATACGGCCGCGCGGAAATCGACGTCATCGCGGATTCGCCGCTCTTCGCCAACACGCCGAAACATCAGCGCGTCTGGGCGAGCCACGGCGATCGGATCCTGGAGGCACCTTCCGGCTTCCGCGTCATCGCTTCTTCCAGCAACGCTCCGATCACCGGTTTCGAGAGTGCCGAGCGGCGGTGCTATGGCATTCAATTCCATCCCGAGGTGACGCACAGCGAAGCGGGCGGACAGATCCTGAGGAATTTCCTCTTCGACATCGCCGGCTGCAAGCCGGCGTGGGACATCGGCGATTTTCGCCGCCGCAAAGTCGAAGAGATCCGGCAGAAGGTCGGGAAGCGGAAGGCGATCGCCGCAGTGAGCGGCGGCGTCGACTCGACCGTGGCAGCGCTGCTCGTCGCCGAAGCGATCGGTGATCAGCTCACGGCGGTGTTCGTCGATAACGGAGTGCTGCGCAAGAACGAGTCGACCATGGTTGCGTCGAGGCTCTCCGACCGCCTCGGCCTGCACTTCATCGAGATCGATGCGCGCCAGCGGTTCTACGACCGTCTCGCCGGCATCGAAGATCCCGAGATGAAGCGCAAGCGCATCGGCAACGAATTCATCGCCGTCTTCGAAGAAGAAGCCAAGAAACTTCCCGGAGTCGAACTGCTCGTGCAGGGGACGCTCTATCCCGATGTGATCGAGTCGGTGTCGATCAAAGGTCCTTCCGCCGTCATCAAGACGCATCACAACGTCGGCGGGCTTCCGGAGAAGATGGGACTCGGCCTCATCGAGCCGGTTCGCGAGCTCTTCAAGGATGAAGTCCGCATGCTCGGCATCGAGCTCGGCCTGGAAGAAGAGTTCGTCTGGCGACATCCCTTCCCCGGCCCGGGACTCGCCGTTCGCATCCTCGGTGAGGTGAACGCGTCGCGCGTGGAGATCCTGCAGAACGCGGACGAGATCGTGATCGACGAGATCCGCCGCGCCGGGCTCTATCGAGACATCGCACAGGCCTTCGCCGTTCTTCTTCCGATCCGCAGCGTCGGTGTCATGGGCGACGAACGGACGTATGAAAACGTGCTCGCGGTTCGCGCGGTTTCGACGAGCGACTTCATGACGGCGGACTGGTATCGCATGCCGCACGACCTGATGGATCGCATCGCGCGCCGCGTCGTGAACGAGGTGCGCGGCGTGAATCGCGTCGTTTACGACATCTCGAGCAAACCGCCGAGCACGATCGAGTGGGAGTGAGTCACTCCTTCCGCAGCACGATCGCTTCCCAGAACCAGCGGCGCGGCAGGCGCGAACGGCTCATGAGGTGCTCGATACGGCATCGCGGAAACAACTTCGCGATCGACGCGGCGCTCGTATAGATGCGATCGACGAAGTGATACCGCTGATCGAATCCGCGGCGCGCGGCGACCCGCCGCTGCCAGGAAGACGGCAGCAGCAGCAGGAATCGGATGCCGAAGTGAGGGTCGCGCCGGAAGAGCCATGCCAGACGCGGAGGGGTGATCAGCACGACCTTTCCGCCGCGCCGCAGGACGCGTGAGCCTTCAGCGCACGCCGCGCGCGCATCGGCGAAGTGCTCGATCGTCTCCAGGCAGATCTCGGCGTCGAACGTTCCATCGCGAAACGGCAGCGCGGTCGCGTCTGCAATCACGCGCCTGACTCCGAGTTTCTGCGCAACGTGATTCCACTCACGGTCGACGCTCGTCGTTTCGTATCCGCCCTTGTTCAGTGCGAGCTCGATCGCTCCATCTCCGGCGCCGAGATCGAGCACGCGTGCAGGAGGAGGCTGAAAATGCCGCAGCACGCCACGCCAGCGGATTCCTTCGCGGTAGCGCGCTTCGCGAAATGAGTCGCGCTGGTCGATCAGCCCCCGATATGACTCCTCCGTCGCTGCATCATCCGGCAGCGTCAGAGGAGATGCGTCGAGAATCGGATCGGCAATCCGGGGAAACAGCTTCCGAAACGAACGGCGCGCTAAATCGAGCATGAGAAATGGCAGTTGGTACAAACGAACGCTACACTACTCATCTTCGAACCAGAGGGAGGAATCATGTCCAGAGTCCAGAGATGGGTTCCATTGTTTGTACTTCTTTTCCCCATCGCGTTGTTCGCCGCGAATCCAAACCAGCCGGTGGTCAGCGGAAACTCCGTGCAATGGAGTGCAGCACCGGAATTCGATCACATTCAGCTCGTGATCCAGACTCCGACGGGAACCACGTACAGCAGGGATTTCGCGAGCGGGCAGGCCCCGCAGTTTACGTTGAAAGACTTCTCGAGCGATGACGCCATCGACGGAGTGTACTCATTCGAACTGCGCTACGTGCCGAAGGTGTCGCTCGAGGTCAAGAAGTCGCTGATCGATGCGCGCGGGCGCAACGATGAAGCGGCGATCAAGCGGCTCATGCGGGCCAACGGCCTCAATAAGCTGCTCAACGATTCCGGCGTCCTCACCCTGTTGAACGGCACGTTCATCACGCCGAGCAACGACGAGCCAACGAACAAGAAACGCAGCGGTTCGACGTCTTCCGCACTGCGTGCAGGCTCCGACTCGCTTCACGCAGCGCCGAACGATGTCGTCACGGCGGATGACGAGATCATTCAGGGAAGCCTTTGTGTCGGCCTGGATTGCGTGGTCAACGAGTCGTTTGGCTTCGACACCATCCGTCTGAAAGAGAACAACACGCGCATCAAGTTCGATGACACGTCGTCATCGACCGGATTTCCCAACACCGACTGGCAGATCACCGCGAATGACTCGGCCAGCGGCGGCGCGAACAAGTTCTCCGTCGAGGACATCACGAACAGCAAGGTGCCGTTCACGGTGACGGGTAACGCACCGACGAATTCTCTCTTCGTCGCCAGCACGGGCAAGGTCGGATTCGGCAACAGCTCGCCGGGATTGCATCTTCACATCACCGCAACCGACACTCCCGCCATCCGTCAGGAACAGACGAACGGCGGCGGATTCACGGCGCAGACGTGGGACATCGGTGCGAACGAAGCCAACTGGTTCGTACGCGATCTCACCGGAGGCTCGCGCCTGCCGCTCCGCATCCGTCCCGGCGCGCCGACGAGCTCCATCGACATCGCCGCGAGCGGAAACGTCGGCGTCGGCACGGCGAGCCCTTCCTCCAAAGCGCACGTGCTCGTGGGCAACGTGGACGGCGTCCGCGTCGAGTCCAGCAACTCCGGATTCCTGGAAGTGGGGAAGAGCAGCGGAACGAGATGGCGATGGGCGAATGACTACAATGGGGCGAACCTGCTGGAACTACTCCTCGGAGTCGGCGGCGCGGCACCTACCGCTTCCCTGATGACCGTGACGAGCGCGGGCAACGTCGGTATCGGTACCACGAGCCCGGCGTCGAAGCTGCAGGTCAACGGCGATGTGCGTGTCAGCGGTGGAAGCTTCATCGATGACGGCGTAACGCTCAACGCACCCGATTACGTCTTCGAGCCGGGATACAAGCTGATGCCCATCGAGGATGTCGCGAGCTTCGTGAAGGTGAACAAACACCTCCCGAATGTCCCGAGCGCATCGCGCTTCAAGGAAGAGGGGATCAACCTCAGCAAGCTGCAGATGTCGCTGCTCGAGAAAGTGGAAGAGCTGACGCTCTACACCGCGACGCAGCACGATCAGATCAACGAGCTGAAGAACGAGAATCAGATGCTCCGCGAACGTCTCGCGGCGATCGAGCAGGCGCTCGCGAAGAAATAACGCTCCGAAAAAAATAAGGGGCACGGCGGAAGAACCGTGCCCCTTTGTGGAGCAGTGGCCTGGGGTCCCTCTCCCCCAGGCCCCCGAGAGCACGCAGGAGGGGCGTGCTCTTTTCTTTTGACTTAGTCGCTCAAGTTCCTGATCACCGTCGGAATATCGAGATCGGTGCCAAACTCGTTTGACGCCATCGGTCCGAAACCGCCACTGCCATCCGGCCGCGAGAACCCCTTCCTGAAAAATGGAGGATCGTAGATCTCACCATCCGCTCCGATCTGGGGTGGAGCAGCCGGTTCTTCATGCTGTGCTGCGATCTGTGCGGGTGTAGCCGCCGCGACTGCCGGTCTCATCGGCACACCAGTGCGCGCCGGCGGCGGAGTCGAGAGCTGCTCGCCGCGCGCGTTCAGGAAGCCCTTCGTCGCGGCGTCGAATCCGGTGGCGATGACCGTCACCTTCACTTCGTCACCCATCTTCGGATCAATGACCGTACCGAAGATGATGTTCGCTTCTTCGTCCGCCGCTTCCTGAATGATCGACGCCGCCTCGTGCACTTCGAAGAGCGTCATGTCCGGGCCGCCGGTCACGTTGATCAGCACACCCTTGGCCCCTTCGATCGATGCTTCTTCGAGCAACGGCGAAGAGATCGCGCGCTGCGCGGCTTCGACGGCGCGATGCTCGCCCGCTGAAATGCCGGTGCCCATGAGCGCCATCCCCATGCCGTGCATGATCGTCTTCACGTCGGCGAAGTCGAGATTGATCTCGCCCGGCACCGTGATGAGATCCGAGATGCCCTGCACGGCCTGGCGCAGGATGTCATCCGCGATCTTGAATGCATCGCCGAGCGATGTACCGCGCTCGACGAAGTTGAGCAGCCGCTCGTTGGGAATCGTGATGAGCGTGTCGACGGTCTCGCGCAGTCCGCGGATGCCCTGCTCCGCCTGCACGCGGCGGCGCTTGCCTTCGAAGTTGAAAGGCTTCGTGACCACGGCGACCGTCAGCGCTCCCAGCTCCGCGGCGAGCGACGCGATGATCGGCGCCGCTCCCGTTCCCGTTCCACCGCCCATGCCGGTGGTGATGAAAATCATGTCGGCGCCGGAGAGCGCCTCGAGAATGCGGTCGGTGTCTTCGAGCGCAGCCTGCTTGCCGATCTCAGGATTCGCGCCGGCGCCGAGGCCTTTGGTCAGCTTCCCGCCGATCTGAAGCTTGACCGGCGCGAGTGAGTTGCGCATCGCCTGCACATCGGTATTGGCGACGAGAAACTCGACGCCACGAATGCCGGCCTGGATCATCCGGTTGACGGCGTTCCCACCACCCCCACCGACCCCGACGACTTTGATCTTCGCCCCGAGCTGTTCTTCGTCCAGCGTGACCTTCAGACTGCCGGCGCCGGGTGCATCATCAAATGTGATCATTTACCGTCTCCCAGAAGAGTACCAATTTGCTACACGAATTCAAGAATATTTTTTACCCACCGGCGAAAAGCGACCGGAAGGACTGCGCCACTTTCGCCAGCCCGCGCACCGGCTGCTTCTTCACTTTCGACTGCGCGCGGTAGCCCCACAGCAGCAGACCTGCGGCTGCCGTCCACTCCGGACCGTTCACCGTGTCCGACAATCCGCCGAGACCGCGCGGCGTGCCCTTGCGCGCCGACTGATCGAAGACCTGCTCGACGATCTCGATCATGCCGTCCATCTCTGCACCTCCGCCGACCAGCACGACGCCGGAGCGGATCTCCTTGTCCAGACCGACTTTCTCCAGATCGCGATAGACGAGCTTCGCGATCTCCGCCGCGCGCGGCTCGAGAATGTTCGTCAGCTCGTGCTTCGAGAGAATCTTCGGCGCACGGCCGCCCACCGTCGGCACCTCGATCGGATCGTCTTCCGTCACCAGTGATCCGAGCGCGCAGCCGTAACGCTTCTTGATGCGCTCTGCATCTTCCATCGGCGTGCGCAGCACGACCGAGATATCGCTCGTGAAGTGCCCCGCGCCAACCGGCAGCACGTTGGTATGGACCACGTTGCCCTCGAGGAACACGGCGTAGTCGGTCGTGCCGCCGCCGATGTCCATCAGCAGCACGCCCATCTCGCGCTCATCCTGCGTGAGCGTGCACTCCGCAGCGGCGAGCTGCTCGAGCACGAGCTCCTGCACGGCGATACCGGCGCGGTTCACGCAGGTGAGAATGTTCTGGTTGTGCGTGCGGGCGCCGGTGACGATATGGACGTTGGCCTCGAGCCGCGTCGCCGTCATGCCGAGGGGATCGTGAATTCCGTCCTGCCCGTCGACGACGAACTCGCGCGGAATCACGTGCAGCAGCTCGAGCTCGCCGGGAATGTTGATCGACTTGGAAGCCTCGATCACGCGATCGATGTCTTCGCGCGAGACCTCCTTGTGCTTGCCCATGACGGAGACGACGCCTCGCGAGTTGACGGAGCGGATGTGATCTCCGGCCACTCCCACATACACCGAGTCGATCTGCAGCCCCGCCATCACCTCGGCCTCGTCGACCGCCTTCTTGACGGCGTCGATTCCCTGATCGAGGTTGATGATGTTGCCGCGGCGCGTCCCCTTCATCGGCGCGGTTCCCTTGCCGATGATCTCCAGCTGTCCGCGGTCGCCGATCTCTCCGACCAGGACGCAGACCTTCGAGGTGCCGATGTCGAGCGCGACGATGTACTTGTCTTCAGTGCGAGGCATGTCTTTTTCTCCTACGCCTAATTGGTGATGACCGCAGAGGGGACCGCGTGCGCGGTGACCGGTGCGGCAGTCGTAATCGGATGAACGGGTTTGATGACCACGCGGCCGGCGAAGCGCAGATCCGCATACTCGATCGCGCCGCGCCGCAGGTTGTCGGCGGCGGCAAGCGCGTAGAGGCTGCGCCACTTGGGCGAGACGTCGCCGGCATTCGCATAAATCCGGGCTCCGAGCTCGCGGTCGAACAGCGCGAAGCCGTCCGGCGCAATCGGCTGCACCTCGGAGATGTGCGAATAGAGCAGCGGGTCGCCGGCGCGCAGCGTCCGGATGAAGCTAACACTTCGCTGCAGCTCCGCGGGAGAGGCAGCGGGATCGTCGATGACGATCAAGGGAAGGTCGTTGTCGCCGACCGCAGGCGAGAGATCGGCAAACGCGACGCCCTGTTCGTCGACGTACGCGATTTTCTCCCGAGTCCGCACCAGCGCGACCGGCGTTCGCTCGATGATGTTGATGCGCAGCGTGTCGGGAAGCTTCTTCTCGATGTCGATGCGGCTGACCCACGGCAGGTTGCGCAGATCGTGCTGCACACGCCCGATGTCCATCTTGAACAGATTCGTGCCGGCGTAGGCCGCGGTGACCGCATTCAACTCCGCCCGCGACGTATGCACGGCGCCGGCGATCTCGATCTGCCTGACGGCGAATCTCGTGTCCGACTGCGTGTGCCGCCAGAGCCAGAAACCGAGCGTCACCACGGACGCGGCAAGCACGATGCGCGAGGCAAAGCCGAGGACTCGCTGCGCCTGAATGCGGCGATGATTGCGCCGCACGCGCCCGGCATCGATCGGCCGCAGGAAGCGATCCGTGGTCTCGAAGCCGGCACTCATGCTTCCGCTCCCCGCACGAGCATCTCCGCGATCTCGTGCACGTCGCCGGCACCCATGGCGATGAAGATGTCGTTCGGTCCCAGACGCCGGCGAAGCTCGTTGAAGATCTGGCCGTTGCTGCGGTCGAGAAACTCGATTCCGCGCTCCGCATCGGCGATCATCCGCGCTGACACTCCTTCGATCGGCTTCTCGCGCGCGGCATAGATCGGCGCCACGATGGCGACGTCCGCGCTCGCGAGGGCAGCGGCAAACTCCGCGGCGAAGTCGCGCGTGCGCGAGTAGAGATGCGGCTGAAACAGCGCCACGACGCGGCGATTCGGATAGCCGCGTCGCGCGGCCGCCAGGGTCGCGCGAATTTCCGTCGGATGATGCGCGTAGTCGTCGACGACGATCGCACCGCCATAGTCGCCGAGGACCTGGAAGCGCCGGTCGACGCCGAGAAACTTCGCCAGGCCGGCGGCGATCACGTCGCCGGAGAGCCCGAGCTCGCGCGCGACCGCAATCGCCGCGAGCGCATTGCGCACGTTGTGCTCGCCCGGCACGAACAGTTTGAAAAAGCCGAGGCCCGGCACTTCGAACGTCGCGCCGCGCTCTTCGAACTGGAGGTTCGTCGCCGTCAACTCCGCGCGCTCGCCGAGACCGTAGCGGACGACGCGGCGATCGACGCGGTCGAGCAGTTCCGCGACCGGCTGCTCATCGGCGCAGCCGATCACCACACCGTGCGGCTGCACGCCGTCGGCGAAGATCCGGAACGCCTCGACGATTCGCTCGAAGCTGCCGTAGTACTCGAGATGGTCGGCCTCGATGTTCGTGACCACGGCGATCTCCGGATGGAGATGATGGAACGTGCGGTCGTATTCATCGGCCTCGACGACGAGCATCTCGCCACCGCCGCGCTTCGCGTTCGTGGAGAAGTTCCGGACGATGCCGCCGACGAGCAGCGTCGGATCGAGTCCGGCGCTCTCGAGGATCGTGGCGATCATCGCCGACGTCGTCGTCTTGCCATGGGTTCCGGAGACACCGACGGCGCGCTTATGCGCCACGATCTCGCCCAGCATCTCCGCGCGGCGCATCACGGGCACGCCGCGGCGCCGAGCGGCGTCGAGCTCGGGGTTCTCGCCCTTGACGGCAGCAGTCACCACGACGAGATCGACTCCTTCCAGATGAGCGGGATCGTGTCCGATGGCCACGGAGACGCCGCGACGCTCCAGGAGATCCGTGGCCGATGAATGTTTGAGGTCACAGCCGCTGACCGAGACTCCTGAATCCGCCAGGATCTCGGCGATGCCACTCATTCCGATTCCGCCGATGCCGACGAAATGAATGGTCCTAATTTGATCAAAATTCATTCTGATCTTATCTCGTGAATCTTAAATGATTTTCTCGATCGTATCGACGATTCTTTTTGTTGCTTCCACGGTGGCGAGCGACTTCGCCGCCGCCGCCATTTGCGCGCTTCTGCCGGGTGTTTCCACGATCTCGCGCACCGCGCCGGCCAGCCTCTCCGGCGTCAACTCGCTCTCCGTGATCACGACCGCGGCATGAGCGCGCTCCATCACACGGGCATTCGCTTCCTGATGGTTGTTCGTCGCCGCCGCAAACGGAATGAGCACCGCGCCCCGCCCCGCCGCCGCAAGCTCCGCGATCGTCATCGCACCGGCGCGGCAGATCACCAGCTCGGCGGCGAGAATCTCGTCGACCATCGGATCGATGTAGGCGACGACTCGCGCTTCGGGAAATGGAGAATCGCGATAGGCCTTGCGGACTTCGTCCAGCATGCGCGGCCCCGTCTGATGCACGATCTCGAGATCGCGGGGAAGATGCGCGAGCGCGGCGGTCATCGCGTCGTTCAGGACCTTGCTCCCCTGGCTGCCGCCGAAGACGAGGATGCGCTTCGCTTCCGCGCTCCGAACGACTTCGAAGAATTCCTTTCGGACCGGATTGCCCGTGACGACCGCGTCCCTGCGGTTCAGCCGCGGCGCAGCATCCTCGAATGCGACGGCCACCGCCCTCACGAACTTCGCCGCCATCCTGTTGGTCAATCCCGGGAACGCGTTCTGTTCGTGAAGGATCGTCGGGACTCCGCGCAGCCAAGCCGCGAGCAGCACCGGACCGGATGAATAGCCGCCGACTCCGAGCACCGCCTGCGGCTTGTTGCGGCCGACCGCACTCCAGGCCTGCAGGAATCCGAGCGGAAGCTTGAAGAGATTCTTCGCGAGATCGACCGGTCCCTTGCCCTTCAGACCGCCGACGGAGATGAACTCGATCGGGAAACCGTTGGCCGGCACGATCGTCTTCTCCAGACCGTACTCGGTACCGACGAAGATGACGCGGCGCGCGGCATCGCGAGCGATGAACTCGCGTGCGATCGCGATGGCGGGGTAGATGTGTCCCCCCGTTCCACCTCCTGCGATCATCAATGTCGTCACACCCATCTCACCCACCCTGTGTCATCCCGACTGTTGTGAAAGATTCAGCAGCACACCGACTGCGATCAGACTGGTAATCAACGAAGAGCCGCCGTAACTGACGAGCGGCAGCGGCAAACCCTTGGTCGGCAGCAGGCAGAGCGCGACGCTCACGTTAACCAGCGCCTGCACCGCGATCAGCAGCGTGAATCCGAGCGCCGCGTAGAACTCGAACCGGTGCTGGCTGAATCGCGCGATCCGGTATCCGCGCCAGACGATGAACGCGAAGAGTCCGACCAGCGCGAACGCGCCGGCGAATCCGAGCTCTTCGCCGATGATCGAGAAGATGAAATCGGTGTGCGGCTCGGGCAGGAAGAAGAGCTTCTGCCGGCCGTTGCCGATCCCGAGGCCGCGGAAGCCGCCCGTGCCGAGGGCGATCAGCGACTGCATCGCCTGGAAGCCTTTGCCCAGCGGATCCGCCTCCGGATTGAGGAACGTGAAGAGACGATCGCGGCGATACGCCGCACTCCAGGCCAGCGCGCCGGCCGCAGGGATGAGCGTCAGCGCGAAAATCGCGATGTACCGCCAGGCGATGCCCGCCGCGAAAATCATTCCGGCGGCCACGACCACGATCGTTGCCGAGGTACCGAAGTCCGGCTCGCGCAGAATCAGCACGGCAACCATGCCGACGATCCCGGCCAGAGGCAGGAGCGTCATCAACTCGTTGACCTTCTCTTCCTTGCGCGCCAGATACCAGGCGAGAAAGAGAATGACCGCAGGCTTGGCCAGCTCCGACGGCTGCAACTGGCCGACGTGCGGAAAGACGATCCAGCGATGCGTGCCGTTGATCTGCGGCGAGAAGAGCGCGAGAACCAGCCCGCAAACGACACCGCCCAGCACTGCTGCGATGACGCGCGGATGCTGCAGGTAGCGTGTGTCGAGGTGCATGAGCAGCAGCATCAACGCACCGCCGGCGATCAGAAAGACGCACTGCCGCGTCATGAAGTAGTAGGGATTGTCGGACCCCACCTTCTGCAGCGTGATGATCGCCGATGCGCTGTAAATCATGACCAGGCCGATGACGACGATCAGCATCGCGGCGCCGAAGAGCCAGGTGTCGTATGTCAGCTTTCTGCTCATGATTTAAGACCTTTGGTCACGCGGATACGCGGGCTCGCGGGCTCGCGGTCCCTGCCACCCTGCGAGCCCGCGCAACCGCGCAACCGCGCGACCTCACTCATAGTCCTCTCACCAGCTCTTCGAAGTGCTCGCCGCGATGTTCGAAGTTGCGGTACTGATCGAAGCTTGCGCAGGCCGGAGAAAGCAGGACGATCTCGCCGCTCTTCGCGTTCTCCGCGGCCCACTGCACTGCATGCTGCATGTCTCCCAGCGGCATGATCGGCGCGGCACCTTCGAGTTTTTCGGCGATGACTTCCGCCGCTTTCCCGATCGTCAGGATTCCCCTGGTCCGCTCCGCGACGAGGCCGCGCATCCGCTCGAACTCCCCATGCTTGTCGTAGCCGCCGAGGATCAGCCAGACGCTCGACGGCGGAAAGCTCTGCAGGGCGCCGATCGTCGCATCGACATTCGTCCCCTTCGAGTCGTTGATCCATTGCACGCCGTTGCGCTCGCGCACGAGCACCATGCGATGCGGCAGGCCGCGGAACGTGCCGAAGGCGACCTGCGTATCGAGATCGTTCACTCCGGCAACGCGCGCCGCGATCCAGGCCGCGAGCGCATTCTCCACATTGGGCGTTCCCTGAAGTTTCAGCGCGCTGCGCGGGATGCGGCGCTCATCGCCATCGATGCGAAGCACGAGCGCGTCGTTGTCGAGACATGCGCCCTGCTCGACGCTCTCCGTCGTCGAGAAGCGAAGAATGCGCGCGGCCGTCGACACGCCAGAGACCGAGGTATTCACGATTGCGACGTCGCTCGCCTGCTGGTTCCGAAAGATCCGGTGCTTCGCCGCCGCGTAGTCTTCGAAGCTCGCATAGCGGTCCATGTGATCGGGCGTGATGTTCAGCAGCAACGCAACGTTGGCGCGGAAACGGTCGACGGCCTCGAGCTGGAACGACGAGAGCTCGAGCACATATGTGCGCCGCCGCTGAAAGTCGAGCGACGCGATGAGCGGCTCTCCGATATTGCCGGCGACGATCGGCTCATGACCGGCGACGCGCAGGATCTCGCCGATCAGCGACGTCGTCGTCGATTTTCCGTTGGAGCCCGTCACCGCGATCACACTTCCGTCGAGATAGCGGGAGGCGAGCTCGATCTCGCCGATCACGCTGATGCCCCGATTGCGCGCCTCCTCGAGCAGAGGAATCGACAGAGGAACACCGGGGCTCACGATCACTTCGTGGACGCCGTCCAGCAGCGCGGAATCTTCGCGGCCGAAGGCCTTTTCTGCGCGGGCGTCGAGCGGATACGGCAACGACGGCTCCGCTTTCGCATCGGCGAGCACGACCTCCTCGCCTCGCTGCGCGAGGAAATTCGCCGCGGCCACGCCGCTCTTTGCTGCTCCGACGACCAGCGTTCTCATCTCAATTTGAGCGTCGCCAGCGAGAGCAGCGCGAACATGATCGCGATGATCCAGAAGCGGACGACGACCTTCGTCTCTTTCCAGCCCGACAATTCGAAATGGTGGTGCAGCGGCGACATCTTGAAGACGCGCCGCCCTGTGATCTTGAACGACGCCACCTGAATGATCACGCTCAGCGCCTCGGCCACGAACAGACCGCCGACGAGCACGAGCAGAATCTCCTGCTTGATCATCACGGCGAGACAGCCGATCGCTCCGCCGAGCGCGAGCGAGCCGACGTCACCCATGAAGATCTCCGCGGGATGCGCGTTGAACCATAGGAACCCGAGCGACGCGCCCACCATCGCGCCGCAGAAAACGGCGAGCTCACCGGCCTGCGGCACCCACGCGATGCGGAGATAGTCGGCAACGCGGAAGTTGCCGGCGGCATAGGTGAGGATCGTGTAGGTGACGGCGACGATCAGCGTCGAGCCGATCGCCAGCCCGTCGAGACCGTCGGTGAGATTCACGGCGTTCGAGGCACCGACGAGCACGACCATGATGAAGGGGATGTAGAACCATCCCAGATTCAGCTTGAAGAGCTCCGGCTTGATGAACGGGAACGTGAGCACCGTCGAGTAGTTGTTGTGAATCGACGGCAGGGTGGCGATCGCGATGCCGGCGATCAGCGCGACGCCGAACTGCATCCCGAACTTCTGCCTCGCAGTGAGTCCGAGGTTGCGCTTCTTCGCCAGCTTGCGATAGTCGTCGATGAAGCCGATCGCGGCGTACGCAAACGTCACGAACAGCACGATCCAGACATAGGGATTGAGGATGTCTGCCCAGAGAATGGTCGGAATGAGGATCGCGATGTTGATGAGGATGCCGCCCATCGTCGGCGTCCCCGCCTTCTGCTGATGCGACTTCGGCCCTTCCTCGCGAATGTACTGGCCGAACTTGATGCGGCGCATCTTCTCGATCAGCCAGGGACCGAGGATGAAGGAGATGACGAGCGCGGTCAGCGCGGCGAAGGCCGTGCGGAACGTGATGTACCGGAAGACATTGAAGCCGGCGATCCGGTTGTGAAAGAGGTAGTAGAGGAGGTAGTACAACATCTAGTGCGTTCCTCCCTCGCCGGTCAGCATGGTAACGATGCGGTCGAGGCCGATGCCGCGGCTGGCCTTGATCAGCACGAGATCGCCTTCTCCGATGAAGCCCTCGAGAAACCCGCCGGCGGCGTTCGCATCCTCGAAGTGGTGCAGCCGGTCGTTAGAGAATCCCGCTTCGCGCGCACCGTCGAGCAGTGACTTCGCCCGCGGGCCGACGCCGATCACCACGTCGACTTCCTTCGGAATCTCGCGGCCCGATTTCGCGTGGTACTCGAGCTCCCGCTCGCCGAGCTCCAGCATGTCGCCGATGACCGCGATGCGGCGCCCGGTCACCTCCGCCTGGCGCAACAGCGTGAGCGCGCTGGCCAGTGCATACGGATTCGAGTTGTACGTGTCGTCATAAAGCGTCGCGCCGCGATACGGCAGGACGACGCCGCGGTGAGACGCGGGCTTCACGTTCTGAATCCCTTTCGCGATGCCGTCCCATGTGATGCCGATCGATCGCGCGGTGGCGATCGCAGCGAGCAGATTCGAGAGATTGTGGCGGCCGGGAAGCGCGAGGTCGAAGTCGCGGTCCTCACCCTCCGCACGGATCGTGAAGCGCGTGCCGAGGAGTCCGCGCTCGGTCACGGCGGTGGCGCGATAAGCGGCGGGATTGTCGATCCCGTAGGTGATCTTCTCGCCGGCAAACTCGCGGCTGATGCGCATCACGTGCTCGTTGTCGACGTTGATGACGATCTTTCCGCCGCTCTTCACGTTCTCCAGCAACTCCCGCTTCGCCTCGGCGATCTTCTCCACCGTGCCGAAGAACTCGATGTGAACAGGACCGATGTTCGTGTACACGCCGATGTCGGGACGCGAGAGGCCGGCGAGCTGCGCGATCTCCCCCTTGTGATTCATCCCCATCTCGCTGACGACGACTTCGGCGTCATCGGGCGTGTTGTCGATGCAGAGCGGGCAGCCGATCAGATTGTTGAAGTTGCCCCACGACTTGAACGTGTTCTTCTCGGTGGCGATCAGCGTCGCGATCATCTCCTTGGTCGTGGTCTTGCCGGCCGAGCCGGTGATCGCGATGAGCGTGAAGTCGTAGCGCTGGCGGATTGCGCGTGCCAGCATCTGCAGCGCGACCGTCGTATCGCCGACGCGCACGATGCCTTTGCCCGGAGGCAACGCCTCGGGAACTTCCGCGACGACCGCACCCTGGGCCGTCTGCAATGCCTGCGCGACGAACTGATGGCCGTCGAGACGCTCGCCTTTGATCGCAAAGAAGACGGAGTCGGGCTTCACTTCGCGCGAGTCGATGACCACGGACTTCGTCATGACGTCGCCGCCCTGAATGACGGTGCCGCCCACCATCGACGCGATTTCGCGGAAGGTCAGAGAAGGCATGATGCCTCCCCATCCTTCCGGCTGCGCGGTTTCACGGGCGCGAGGGCGCCCGGTGCGGGTTTCGACTGCGAGCCCGCGTGATCGCGAGCCCGCAAACCCCAGGTATTCTCCTCCGACCCCGCCTCGCTCCGATCGCCGCCCTTCCCCCGAAGCTGCCCGGCGATCCCCAACCGTCCACGCTCACAGAAGCGGAACGGCGGGGCCGGAAGAGAACACCCGCGGTTGCGCGGGAAAGTGTAAATCGATTTCATCACTAATTTCAATTCATTTTCCATGTGTCTTTTGACGCCGCATTTTCAGTGCGAGCTCCGCCTCTTCGCGGTCATCGAAATGAACGACACGCTCGCCGATCACCTGATACGTCTCATGCCCCTTGCCGGCGATGACGATGACGTCGTCTTCCGCGGCACCGAGAATCGCCCCTTCGATCGCAGCGCGGCGGTCGGCAATCCGCCTGTGCTGGCGGCCGCCCGTTCCGCGCTCGATGTCATCGAGGATCCGCTCCGGATTCTCACTTCGCGGGTTGTCGCTGGTCAGAATCAACTCGTCCGCCAGCCGCGCGCCGATCTCTCCCATGAGCGGCCGCTTCGTCTTGTCGCGATCACCGCCGCAGCCGAAGAGCAGCACCAGACGTTTCCCCTGCGCGAGCTCACGGACGGCATGCAGGAGTTTCTCGAGCGCGTCCGGTTTGTGCGCGTAGTCGACGATGACCGTCGGACCATCGCCGACGCTCTCGAACCGTCCGCGCACCGCCGCGAGATTGCGAATCCCTTCTTCGATCTGCTCACGCGTACAGCCGGCGGCAATCGCCGCCCCCACTGCGCCCATCCAGTTGTAGAGATTCGGAAGGCCGATCAGCCGCGATTCGAGGCGGACATCGCCGATGGGAGTCTTCAGAATTCCGTGAAGGCCTCGCACGGAAACGTCCGCCTGCGGAGTGATGTCGGCGTTCTCGCGTCCGAAGGTCATCGCGCCGCTGAACTCGCTGATCAGCCGGCGGCCGTACGGGTCATCGTTGTTGATGACGTAGCGATCCGTCTGCGTGAAGAGAATCCGCTTCGCCTGAAAGTAGTCTTCGAAGTCCTTGTGAAAATCGAAGTGATCCTGCGAGAGGTTGGTGAAGACGGCCGCCTTGAATCGCACGCCGTACGTCCGCTTCAGCGCAAGCGCGTGCGAAGAGACTTCCATGACCGCACGCCTGACGCCAGCGCCGGCCATCTTGGCGAACCACTCCTGCAGCACGACGGCGTCCGGCGTCGTTCGATCGGCGCTGAGCCGCTCTTCGCCTGCGCGATATTCAATCGTTCCGATGAGACCGACCGGCTCGTTCGTCGCGTCGAAGATCGACTCGATCATCTTGGTCGTCGTCGTTTTTCCCGATGTGCCGGTGACTCCGACGATGTCGAGTTTCGTGGCGGGGTTTCCGTAGAAGTTTGCGGCGATGAGGGCAAGAGCTTCGCGAGCGTCGTCGACTTCTACAACCGGCCCCTCACCCCTGGCCCCTCTCCCCGCTTCGCGCGGCGAGGGGGACGAGGTCACGATCACGACTGCACCTTTTTCCTCGGCCTGCGGGATGAACTTCGCGCCGTCCATCGCCGTGCCGGGGATCGCGACGAAGAGCGCGCCCGGCTTCACGAGGCGCGAGTCTGCCGTCACGGACGACACATCGGCATCGTCGTTCCCGTGCAGCGCCCGAACGGGGACACCACGCAGCAGATCGCGCAACTTCATCGCGCGACCTCCGCGAACGCGAGAGTCATGAGTCGATTCGTAGGCAATGCCTGGCCCGGCTCCGGAGTCTGTGATTGGACGACGCCACTCCCGACCGCTCTCACCTGCAAGCCGGCGGCGACCGCACGACTGATCGCGGCTCGTGCATCGAGGCCGCGCAGGTCGGGGACGCCGGGCTGCGTCTGCGCCGGTGGTTGCGAGAACTCCGCCAACATCGGCGGATGAAGATCGAGCGTGCGCGACGGAATCGACGGCGGCACTCCGAGGTATCGCAGCGTCGCCTCGGCGATCTCCCTGAAGACGGGCGCGGCGATCGTTCCTCCGTACTGCGAGCCCTTCGGCTCATCGACGACGACGAGAATCACGAGGCGCGGACGATCGGCCGGCACATATCCGGTGAACGACGCGACGAACTTGTCGGGCGAGTAACCGCCCCGGCCCGCTTTCTGCGCGGTCCCCGTCTTGCCGGCGACCACATGTTCCGGCAGCGCGGCAGGCAGGCCGGTGCCGCGCGCGACGACGGCCTTGAGGATCTCGTTCAGAACCGCGGCCGTCTTCTCGGAGATGACGCGCACGGGTGGAACGCGCTGCGGCTGATAAATGGTCTCGCCCTTCGCGTTGACGACGCGATCGACGATGCGCGGTGCGATGCGCACGCCGCCGTTCGCAACGATCGCCGTGGCCTGCGCGATCTGCAGCGGCGTCACACCGATCTCCTGACCGATGGACATCGATGCGTTCGAGAGCATCGACCACTTCTCGGTGCGGCGCACGAGCCCCTGGGCCTCGCCCGGAAGCTGCACGCCGGTGCGCTCGCCGAATCCAAAGCGGCGGATGTAGTCGTAGAAGCGGCGCGGACCGACGGCGAGCCCGACCTTGATCGCGCCGACGTTCGAGGAGTGGACCATCACGTCCTCGAACGGAATCATTCCGTAGGCGTTGTGACCATGCTCGTGGATCGCGACGTTGGCGATCTCGATGGAGCCATTGCCGCAGTCGATGATCTGCGACGGCGTGACCATTCCCTCTTCGAGGCCGGCGGACGCCGTGACGATCTTGAACGTCGAGCCGGGCTCGTAGAGGTCCTGGACGTTGCGATTGCGCCACGCGACCGAAGGAAAATCGCCGAAGCGATTCGGATCGAAGGTCGGGACCGAGGCCATCGCGAGGATCGATCCGTCGCGCGGATCCATCACGAGCGCGGAGCCGGCCGCCGCGTGATACTTCTCCACCGCCTTCGCCAGCGCCTGCTCCGCGATGAACTGCACGACCGAATCAATGGTGAGAACGACGTCGTTCCCGTCGATCGTGCGATTCGGACCGTCGCCGCCGACGAGGTACGTCCCGGCGCGCGCGTCGCGAAGAATCGTGACGCGTCCCGCATGGCCCTTCACGTAGTTGTCGAACGAGTGCTCGATGCCGGCGAGGCCTTCGCCGTCCAGACCGACATAGCCGATGACGTTCGCGGCGAGCGTGCCGCGCGGATAGGAGCGGCGATGCTCCTCGATCGTCGCGACGCCGGCGATCTTCAACTGCTTGACGGCTGCCGCTGCGGTCATCGGCAACTGCCGCGCGATCCAGACGAAACCGCCATCGTCGTGCAGCTTCTCCTCGATCTCACGCGCACTCAGATCGATGCCGGGCACCGCCGCCAGGGCCTTCGCCGCGGCGTGCCGGTCGGTGACGAGTTGCGGGTCCGCATAGAGCGAGATGGCGGAGACGCTCTCGCCGAGAACGCGGCCGCGTGCGTCGAGGATCGAGCCGCGCACCGGCGCCAGCGTCACCGTCCGCTCCTGCTGGCGCTGCGCACGCAGCATGTAATAGTTGTGGCGGACGAGCTGGACCTGCACGAGGCGCGCGATGACGATCAGCGCCCACACCGTGAGGCCGGCAAAGAGCTGCAGCATGCGCTTGTTCGACGTGGTCATCGCATGCTCCGCGAGGTACGGGGCGGCGCACCGGCGGCGGCGTCTGGATTCGACGGCGGTGCAACCGTGACGATCGCCCGCGCGTCCGTCGGCGCAAAGCCGAGCGTGGAGGCTTTCTGCTGGACCGCCTCGAGCGAGGTCAGGCGATCGAGATCGAGCTGCAGCGCCTTGTTAGCGTCCTCGATCTCCTTGCGCGACTTCTGCAGCCGCGTCGCTTCATGGCCGAGGCGGATGACTTCGAGGTTCTGCCAGGTGAAGAGAAGGAGAAAAAATCCGATCGGCGCGCCCAGCGAGAGGACGGCCAGCAGCTCACGGAAGCGGCGACGGTCGCGCTCCCGGACGATGTGAGCATTCTCGATCGGTTTTTTCTGTGTGTAGTACATGCGCGGAGCCAAAAAACAAGGGTGAAGATCTGCCTACATGCACGACGCTGAGAGCCATCCACACACGCCCACGCTCCACGCTCCACCCCTCCCGAGCTCCCCTCACCGCACTCACGCCCGCCCTTCCCCAACCTTCACCCTTGCTCTTTACCTCCGAGCCGGGTCTTCTCTGCGACGCGCAGCTTCGCGCTGCGCGATCGCGGATTGCGATCCAATTCCTCATCCCTGGCAGTCACCGGCCGGCTGGTCAACACCTTGACGATCTCCTCCGCGCCGCATGCACACACCGGCAGACCCGGAGGACATGTGCACTCGCCTTCCAGTCTCCGGAAGGCGCGCTTCACGATCCGGTCTTCGAGCGAATGGAAGGAGATGATTCCGATCCTCGCCTCCCGTTCCAGCACGCTGACCGCGTCGTCGATGAACTGATCGAGCCCGACCAGTTCTTCGTTCGTCGCGATGCGCAGCGCCTGGAACGTGAGCGTTGCCGGGTCGATGTCATGAGGTCTCGCCTTCTTCACACTGCGGACGATTCCGGCGAGCTGCGCGGTCGTCTCGATGCGGGCTTCGCTGCGCGCTGCGACGATCGCGCCGGCAATGCGCCGGGCCATCGGCTCTTCTCCATATTCGCGAAGAATGCGCGCCAGCTCCTGTTCATCCAGACCGTTGACGAGATCGGCAGCGCTCGGCCCCTCCGGCGCCATCCGCATGTCGAGCGGTGCATCGAAGCGAAATGAGAATCCGCGCGAGGCATCGTCGAGCTGCATGGAGGAGACGCCGAGATCTGCGAGAAGACCGCTGACCGGCCCGGCGTTCGACTGCTTCAGGATGTCAATGAGCTGCTCGTGGCGTCCCTGTGCGAACGTCACGCGGCCGGCGAACCTCGCCAACCGTTCACGGCTGCGCTCGAGAGCCACCGGATCGCGATCGATCGCGACCATTCGCACACCCGAGTAGCGCTCCAGAAGCGCCTCCGCATGGCCACCAAGCCCCACCGTCGCATCGACGATCGTTCCGTCTTCGCGATTCGGCCGCAGGTACTCGATGGTTTCTTGTAAAAGAACAGGTTCGTGAACCATGGGCGCGCGGCCCACCTCTACACTCCGTGGAGCTCCAGCTCCTTGAAATCCTCGGCCGTCATCGGTGTCTCACCCATGCGGCGGTGGATCTTTTCTTCGTTCCATACGATCAGGTGATCCGTGTTGCCGATCACCACCACGTCCTCTGCGATTCCTGCAACGGTGCGCAGAATGTTGGGCACGAGCACGCGGCCCTGCGCATCGATCGAACCGACCTGGCCGTAGTAGTTGATCCGCTCCAGCAGCTTCGCCTTCGCAACCGACGTTGACGGCACTTTCGCGAGACGCGCGTGGAAATCGGCCCAGACCGGCATCGGGTAGATCAGCGCCCGCTGACCGTCCGTCGATGTGATGAAGCACTCGGTCCCGAATTTGTCCTCAATGAGCTTGCGAAATCCCGCCGGGATCTTGAGACGACCCTTCTCGTCCACCTTGGCGGGGGCATGCCCCATGAGTACGGTGAGTTCCACGATCGTCCCTATTTGTCGCTTTCAAAGGGATCTTCTACCACTTTGGTCCACTACTGTCCACAAAATTCCACTAAATGATCTGCAACGGCTCGACGGCTGAGAGCGCTACACGCCTTTAGTGGCGGGCCGGACGCCGCCTCACGACGCCCACCTTCGCCGAGACGCGACCGGCGAGATCGAATGCCTGCACGCTATAGCTGGCATTCATTCCGGAGGTCAGGCTGGAATCCACAAAGGGAGGCTGGAACACATCGGCCAGATGAACGCCGTTGCGGTCGATGTGATATCCCGCTACGCCGACATCGTCTGTTGATTCCAACCAGGTCACCGTGGCTGTCGTGGGAGAGGATCGCGTAACGATGACCGAAGAGGGATCCGAGGGAGCGGTTCGGTCGGTGGCGATCAGCTCGTGATATCCGATCGCCACATTCGTGTAACTCGCCGCGGCCGCATTGCCGATGCCGAGCGACTGCACCGAGGCGAAAACCTGCGAGGGTGTATTGCTGCCACCTTCATTCTGCAGCGCCGTCGAACTGCTCCACGTCAGATATGCGGAGTAGCTCTGCGTATTGAAGGGAACGACGAATCTCATGTGGGCGTAATTCGCCAGCGACGCAATCGCCTGGAGATACGCAAGATCGGCAGGCTCCCAGAAGCTGTAGGCCTCGCGCGCTTCCTGAATATCGCCGTTGATCTGCATCCATTCCGCATCGCGAACCTTCCGCAGCCACGTCTGGGAAATCGTGACCGGCACATTTGCCGTCATCGCGGTGTTCACGACTGCCATCGTGTTCTGCCAGAAGTTCGGTCCGCTGCACACCTTCGGATTCGGCGGCGCGGAACAATAGACCGTCTGCTCATTGATGGGGAACACGTGCAGATCCAGAAAATCGAGCGGCTGCGAAATGCACGGCTGGATCTGTCCCGTGACCATCTCGCCGCAATGCTGGCGAGTGAACCCGTTCGCGAACAACTGATACTGCTGTAGCCAGGTGCCGAAGCCGGCTCCGATCTTCATCCCCGGAACATTCGTCGCACGCACGGCCGCGATCGTCCTGCTCAACATCGATGTCGATCCGTTGATCGTTCCCGCCTGCGCTTGTCCGGACTGGCCTGTCTCGGTGTCCGGCTCTTCCTGAAGCACGAAGTAATCGGGATGCATCGTGCTGGCGACGATCGCGGCAGTCGCCGCGCGCGCATTCTCATACGCGTCGAACGAAGTCACCGAGGCGTAGTAGTTCTGCAGTCCAGATCCCCACTTCGACTGCAGACCGGTCGGGATCAACGACTGACTCTCGACGATCACGAGCAATCCCTCCGCTCGAATCGCCGATACGACATTGCCGTAGAACGTCACGAATTGCGACTGGTACTCGGGATGCCCGATGCTGTTGAAGAAATCCTGATTCAGCATGGGAAACGAGACCTCGACGGAAATGGCTTTCACGCCGACAGCCTTCAGCAGATGCACTTCGCTCTGGATCAGGGTCAGGCTGGACGGCTGCAGCAACGCGGGACCGTTGTTGCTGTTCGCGTCCGTCAACTGTCCCGCAAACACGACGGGGTATGTGGAACGATTCCAGACTCCGTCGATGCTCGCCTGAAAGTCGCTGACATCTCGCGTCAGCAGTGAGTAGAGGTCCTGATAGGGAGCAGGCACCTGAGCCATCAGTGGCTGGGCGAGAGCGAGGAGCAACAACACGCGACGCAGATGCACAGAGCCTCCATGCCGCGGGATTCGCTCCCCTGTGCGAAAGATCCGCCGGAGCTACGTTATCACTTCACCATCTTCTTGAAGCGCGCGATCAGGTCGCTGCCGACGAGCGAATCGGCCGCGTTCAGAACGCGCTGAATCGAATCGAGCACATCGCTCTCCCCGCTCCAATGCTCGCGAACAATCGACACATCCGTATCGGCGAGCATCTTGTTGAGGACATAGACGGCGAAGACGAGATCATCGAGATATCCGATCGGCCCGACGATCGCCTCCGGGATGAAATCGAAAGGAAGAATGTAGTAGGCGAGACCGCTCACGAGGAGCACTTTGTTCTTTCCGGTGACGCGCGAGTCGTTCGCGAGACGCCAGAGGAGCATGAAGAAGTCGGGGACGAGCAGCAGAAACTCGCCTCCCTTCTCCACGACGCCGCCACGCTTGTCGAGATAGCGGCGGATCTTCTCGCGAATGCGATCGTATGTGCGTTGCGCGCGCACCGGACTCATGACGACAGGATCTGTCATCGCTTCCCTCCGGGCGGTGGCGGCGTCGCACCGCCCGGACCCATTCTGACTGCAAGCCCGCCCTCGATGATGTCGATCTTCTCGATCTGCACATCGACAAAGGGTGGCAAGAAGCGGTCCAGTCGAATCACGATCGTGAGCGGCGGCCTCAGCGTGACCGCATCGCCGGGGACCCTGCCGGAGATGAGATTGCGGATCACCGGCAGCAGCAGGCCGCTCAGAAACGGAGTCGGGATGTGCACGATGTTCGACACGGGAACGACGACGGTCTTTCCTTCGACGAAGATTCCGCTGACGCCGGCGGAAAACGGTACCGCGACGAATGCCACCTTCTTGCGTCCGGAGATCTGAATCTGCCCCGGCCGGAAGGAGATCCGTAGCTCGTCGACGGCGCCCTTCGCCTGAGCGCGGGCCATCTCGTTTACGCGCTCCCCGTCGACGCGAACGGTGAATCCTTCCCAGGTGACCAGATGCTCCGGCATATCGTCCGAGTGTATCGCCTCTGCTTGTACTATCCTCTCCGCCGCAGATGCCCAAGCGCACAGACCTCCGCTCGATTCTCGTCATCGGCTCCGGCCCGATCATCATCGGTCAGGCGTGCGAGTTCGACTACTCCGGCACCCAGGCCTGCAAAGCGCTGAAGGAAGAGGGTTACCGGATCATCCTGGTGAACTCGAACCCGGCGACGATCATGACCGATCCCGAGTTCGCGGATCGCACGTACATCGAGCCGCTCACACCCGAGGTGGTCGAGCGGATCATCGAGCGCGAAAAGCCGGACGCGATCCTGCCGACGGTCGGCGGCCAGACGGGCATCAACCTCGCGATGGCGCTGCACGAGAATGGCGCGCTGCAGCGCCACAACGTCGAACTGATCGGCGCCAACTACGAGGCGATCAAGACCGCGGAAGACCGCCAGCTCTTCAAGGAGTGCATGGCGCGGATCGGCTCCGAGTGCGCGCGCAGCGGTTACGCGGGCAGCCTCGCGGAAGCGGAGCAGTTCGCATCGGAGATCGGCTACCCTCTCGTCATCCGCCCCTCGTTCACACTCGGAGGGCAGGGCGGCGGGATCGCATACAACATCGAAGAGCTGCGGGCGATCGTCTCGCGCGGCCTCGATCTCTCGCCTGTGCATCGCGTCCTCGTCGAAGAGTCGGTGATCGGCTGGAAGGAATTCGAGCTCGAGGTGATGCGCGACAAAGCCGACAACGTGATCATCGTCTGCTCGATCGAGAATTTCGATCCGATGGGGGTGCACACCGGCGACTCGATCACGGTCGCGCCGCAGCAGACGCTGACGAATTCCGAGTACCAGGCGATGCGCGACGAAGCGAAGCGCATCATCCGCGCGATCGGCGTCGAGACCGGCGGCTCGAACATTCAGTTCGCGGTCGATCCGAAGACCGGACGTCGTCTCGTCATCGAGATGAATCCGCGCGTCTCGCGCTCCTCCGCGCTCGCATCGAAAGCCACCGGCTTCCCGATCGCGAAGTTCGCCGCGAAGCTCGCCGCCGGCTACACGCTCGACGAGATTCCCAACGACATCACGAAGAAGACGCCGGCGTCGTTCGAGCCGACACTCGACTATGTCGTCGTGAAGATTCCGCGGTTCGCGTTCGAGAAGTTCCGCAATACCGATCCGCTCCTCAGCTTCTCGATGCAGTCCGTCGGCGAGGCGATGGCCATCGGCCGCACCTTCAATGAGGCATTGCAGAAGGGGCTCCGCTCGCTGGAGATCGGCGTCGCCGGACTGGAAACGCGCCACACGCCGCCGGAGCGAATGGAGAAGATGCTCCGCACGCCGACGCCGGAGCGGATCTTCGCAATCGGCGATGCGTTCCGCGCCGGCATGTCGGTCAGCGAGGTGTACGAGCTCACCGCGGTTGATCCGTGGTTCCTGCGCCAGATGCGCGAGATCATCGCGATCGAGAAGTCGATCGCCGGGATCAACGACGCGAAGGCGCTGCTGCATTGGAAGCGCAACGGATTCTCCGACCGGCAGATCGCGAATCTCACCGGCCGTACCGAGCGCGACGTGCGCGATGCGCGGCACTCGCTCGGCATTCGCCCCGTCTACAAGCGCGTGGACACATGCGCCGCCGAGTTCGAAGCGACGACTCCCTATCTCTATTCGACTTACGAAACGGAGAACGAGGCCGAGCCCACCAGCCGCCGCAAAGTCATCATCCTCGGCTCCGGTCCCAATCGGATCGGCCAGGGCATCGAGTTCGACACCTGCTGCGTGCACGCATCGTTCGCGCTGCGGGGAATCGGATTCGAGACCATCATGGTCAATTGCAATCCGGAGACGGTGTCGACGGACTACGACACCTCCGACCGTCTCTACTTCGAGCCGCTGACGCTGGAAGACGTGCTGGAGATCGTCGATCTCGAGAAGCCGGAGGGTGTGATCGTGCAGTTCGGCGGACAGACTCCGCTGAAGCTCGCGAACGCGCTGGCCGCCGCGGGCGTACCGATGTGGGGCACGTCCGTCGACTCGATCGACATCGCGGAAGATCGCGAGCGCTTCGGTGCGCTGGTGAAGAAACACGACATTCTCGTGCCGGAGCACGGCATCGCGACGAGTGAAGCCGAAGCATTCCGCGTTGCGCAGAAGATCGGGTATCCGGTGGTCGTACGTCCGTCGTACGTGCTCGGCGGCCGGGCGATGGCGGTCGTCTACGACGAGACCGCGATGCGGGAGTACATCGGCTACGCAGTGGAAGCGGCACCGGGACATCCGATCCTCGTCGACCGTTTCCTCGAAGATGCGATCGAGCTCGATGTCGACGCGATCAGCGACGGCAACGACGTGGTGATCGCCGGCGTGATGCAGCACATCGAGGAAGCCGGCATTCACTCCGGCGATTCGACGTGCGTGATTCCGCCGTACATCATCACGCAGCGCGATCAGGATCGCATTCGCCGCCGCACCGTCGAGCTGGCGAAGGCGCTCAAAGTCGTCGGCCTGATGAACGTTCAGTACGCGATTCTGAAGAACGAGCTCTACGTGCTGGAAGTGAATCCGCGCGCCTCGCGCACGATTCCGTATGTCTCGAAGGCGACAGGCGTGCCGTTCGCGAAAGTGGCAGCGCGGGTCATGGCCGGCGAGTCGCTGCAGAGCCAGGGCATCACCAGCGAGCCGCGCGTCGAGGGCTACTTCGTCAAGGCGCCCGTCTTCCCCTTCAATCGTTTCCCGAAGGAAGACACGATCCTCGGACCGGAGATGAAATCGACCGGCGAAGTGATGGGCTCCTCGCCGACCTTCGGCGAGGCCTATGCGAAAGCGCTCCTCGGCGCGCAGGTCAAGCTGCCGCTCGGCGGTTGTGCGTTCATCTCGGTGAATGACAACGACAAGCGCCAGGTCGTGATCGACCTTGCGCGAGAGCTGAGGAATCTCGGCTTCTCCCTGATCGCCACGGCCGGTACGCGCGAGTTCCTCACCGGCAACGGCATCGAGGTCGGCCTCGTCGCGAAGGTACACGAGTCGCGGCCGAACGTCGTCGACCGGATGATCAATCGCGAAGTGTCGCTGATCATCAACACGCCGCTCGGACGCTCGGCGCACTACGACGACACGTACATTCGCAAGACGGCGCTGCAGCTCGGCATCACCTGCCTCACGACGCTCTCGGCGACGACTGCGTGCGTCGAGGCGATCCGCGTCCTGCGCGAAGGCGTGAGCACGATCGCCGCGCTGCAGGAACAGCACGCGTCGTAGGACCGCGAATGAACGCCCCGATCTTCTTCGTTGCGCCGCCGCGCTCCGGAAGCCTTCTTCTGGCCGGGGTCCTCGGCAAGGCGGCCGGGGTGCGCATGGCACCCGGCGCCATCGCCTCGGCGATCGCAGCGGCTGCCGGCAACCGGCAGCGGCTCACCGCGGAGGATGCAACGCCCCAACTATCCGCTGCACTTCGTGAGATCGCCGGCGGAAACGAAAGACTCATCGACGCGTCTCCGCTGCACGCACTCCGCGTGCCCTTTCTTCACGCCGTCTTCCCTGAGGCCGTCTTCGTCTACATCTATCGCGAGCCACGGCGCGCGATCTTCGATCTCGATACAGGCGAGACCGAGCCCGAGCGGCTCGCGGAGCAGTGGAACGCGATGACTTCGCTCCTGCTCGACGATCTGCAGAAGCTGCCTCCCGATCGCTGGATGATCGCCGCATACCGCGAAGTCACGGAGCAGCCGCAGATCGCGATCGCCCGCATCGCCGAGTTTCTGCACCTTCGCTGGGACGGATCACTGCCGCCAGCACCCGCACCGCAGGAGCCTCCGGAACCTGCCGTCACCGGGAAGCTCGCGAATGTCGACCGGATGACGAGAGCGGTCGCGGACCGCGCACGGGATCTCTTTGCCATGACGCCGCCGCGCGCTGTCGAACCGGCGCCATTTCGCAGCGTTTCGACCCAGACGTTTCCGGCCATCCTGAAAAGCCTCGGCATCACCCTCGTCGTCTCCACGTATCAGAGCGGACGCCTCATCTTCATCCGCGCCGAAACTCAGTCGCAGCTCAACACGCACTTCCGGATGTTCAAGAGCCCGATGGGCGTCGCCATCGGCAACGGCCGCATGGCGATCGGGACGGAGAGGGAAGTCTGGGATTACCGCAACATGCCGGCCGTCAGCGAACGGCTGGAGCCGCCCGGAAAGCATGACGCCTGCTTCATTCCGCGGAAGGTCCACGTCACCGGCGACATCAGGATTCACGAGATCGGCTACGCCGCGGGAGAGCTGTGGATCGTCAACACGAAGTTCTCTGCGCTCTGCTCGATCGACGCCGACAGCAGCTTCGTACCGCGCTGGCGCCCGATGTTCATCACGCAGCTCGCGGCCGAGGATCGGTGTCATCTCAACGGCATGGCGATCATCGACGATCGCGTCCGGTTCGTCACGGCGCTCGGGGCGACGAACGAAGCAGGCGGATGGCGCGAGAAGAAGGCGACCGGCGGCCTGATGCTCGACGTCGATTCGGGAGAGCTCGTTCTTCGCGGGCTCTCGATGCCGCATTCGCCGCGGCTGTACGACGGGCGTTTCTACATCCTGGAGTCGGGCAAAGGGACGCTGGCAACTGCTGATCTCAAGACGGGACGCGTCGAGACGATCATCGAGCTCCCGGGATTCACGCGAGGCCTCGCATTCGCAGGACCGTTCGCCTTCATCGGTCTCTCGCAGGTTCGCGAGTCGAACATCTTCGGCGGCATTCCGCTGACCGAGCGCGTCGCAGAGCGCGAGTGCGGAGTCTACGCGATCGATCTTCGCAACGGCCGCATTGCGGCGTTCCTGCGATTCGAGGGAGATGTGCGCGAGATCTTCGATGTGCAGGTGCTGCACAACGTGCACTATCCCGAGCTGCTCGAGCTCGATGCGCCTCTTGTCGCCAGCTCGTACAGCGTGCCCGACGAGTTGCTCCCGCAGTTCGCCCACTAGCTATTTCTTCGTCACCGCGATCCCGAAGAACGCCAGGATCGCTGCGAGCAGCGCAAGCGCGAACGGATCCAGCGTGGGAATCTGCGCGCCCGGCAAACCGACTGCGAGCCCCGCGGCTCCGGCATTGTTCGTACCATTCGGATCGTTCGCCGACGCTGCGGTCGCCGTGTTCGTCACCGTCCCGGTCGCGTTCAGTTTCACGGTCAGCATCACGGTCGCACTCGCTCCATTCGCGATCGTGCCCATGCTGCAGACGACCGTCGATGTTCCGCTGCACGAACCCTGCGACGGAACCGCCGACACATACTGCTCGCCGCTCGGAATCACATCGGTGATCGTCACCGACGTTGCTGCGACCGGCCCGGCATTGCTCGCCGTGATCACGTACGAGACGTTGTTGCCGAGGACGTAGGGCCCCGGCGTGGTGACGGCTTTCGTGATCGAGAGATCTGCACAGTCCCCACCCTGAATCGTGCCGGTGCCTGTGCCTTTCGCAATCGTCGCGTTCACCGGTGAGCCCAGCGTCACCGTGAATGTCTCGTCAGGCTCGCAGTTCGTGTCGCCCAGCACCGAAATCGTGATCGTCTGCGTGGTCTGGCCCGGAGTGAACGTCACTGTTCCCGAGCTCGCCGTGTAGTCGGATCCGCTGACCGCCGTTCCGTTGTTCGTCGTGAACGTCGCCGTGATGGTTTGTGCGCTCTGCCCCGACAGCGTGACCGGGAACGAGAAGAGAGTCGTACCGCTGTCGCCCTCCGGAAGCGAGATGTCGCCGATCGACATCACCGGCTGCGTTTCGTCATCGACGATGGTGATGGTCTGCGACGACGGGGATCCGAGGATCGCGCACGCCGAGAGAGATGCGGTGAACTGCTCGTTGCCTTCATAAACGGAGTCGTTGAGCGTCGAGATGTTGAACGATCTGTTCGTTGAATCTCCGTCCGCCCAATTCAGCACGCCGCTTGCGGCCGTGTAGTCCGAGCCGGCAGTCGCCGTACCGTTTGCGGTCGCATAGTTCGCCGTGATCGCACCATCGGTTCCGCCGGTGCGCGTCACAGTGACCGTGGTGCCGCTCCCCTCGCCCACCGACTGCGCATTCGAGGAGAACTGAATCGTCCCCGGATTCAACTCGACGGATCCCATGTCGATGCGGCCGCCGACGACGCGCGGCATGCTGCGCTCATCGGTCGCAGGAGGAGACGCGAATGCGGGATCGCCCGCATTTACGACAGGACTGCTGCACAACGGCATTCCCGTCTGCGGCGTCTGCGAGGCGGTGGTGATTCCCGCGGTGACGGTGCTTCGATTGTTCGCGAGAGGCAGCAACGCAGGATCCACTCCTGTGACGTTGCCGCTCCCGCCGTTGATCGTCGCCGTGCCCGGCGTTTTGATCAGCGTGTACGTCGCGGTGACGGTGCCGCTGATGTCGGGCGTCGTTCCCGCGGCCGCTGTGTTGTTCGCAACGATGGAGTTGTAGAGCGTCACGGAGGGAGTCGATCCGGTATCGACGTCGATTCCGCCGCCGTCGATCTGCGACGTGTTGCCGTTGGCCGCAGTGTCGCCGGCGATCGTCGTCTCGTTGAACGCGACGACTGACGTGCTGCCCTGAATGAGCACGCCTCCACCGGCTCCCGACTCCGTGGGGATGATGGTCTTCGCCGCATTCTTCGCAATCGTATCGTTCTCGAACTTCACATTCGCGCCGTCGTACAGATAGGCGCCACCGCCATGGAAGGCCGTGTTTCCGGTGATCGTCGTGCGTTGAACCGCACCGCTGATGTACGAAATGTAGATGCCGCCGCCGTAGCCTTTCGATGTGTCTCCGGTGTCCGTCGCCGCTGCATCGTTCGGATCGCCGGTGTTTCCGGAGATCACCGAGTCTGCAATGGCAAACGTTCCCTGGCTGCTGATCTCGGACGAGCCGCGGATCGAAAGGCCGCCGCCGGCGCCGTCATAGCCGGTCGCGGTTCCTGCCGAATTACTCGAGACGACGCAATTCTGCACGGTGAGCACCGAGCCGCTGAGAATCACCGCGTTCACGCCGCCGCCGGACAATCCCGACGTGGAGTTTCCGTTGATCGTGTCGTGCCCCAGATAGACGGAAGCGTAGGCATACGACACATCCACACCTCCGCCGAAAATGCCTGACGTATTGGAGGTGATCAGAGTGTTCGTGATGGAGACGGGCTGGTATCCGCTGTCGAGCTCGACGCCGCCGCCGGCATAGAGTGCGGAATTGCCGCTGATGGTCGATCCTGAGATCGTGATCTGAGCGTCCGATTCATACGCGCCGAACCCGCCGCCATAGGCCGCCGAGTTGCCGGAGATCGTCGTGTTCGAAATCGTGACGTTGCCGATCCCATAGAGAACGCTGACGCCACCGCCGCCGTACAGGCACTGGTTGCCGGAGATCGTCGAGTTGGTGATGGTCAGAGCGCCGCCGTACTGGTCGACGAATCCGACTCCGCCGCCACCGCCGCTCGCCACACTGCCGCTGACGGTGACGTGGTCCAGCGTCAGGTTCTCGCTCACGTCGAGGATGGCGCCGCCGTTCGTATCCGAGCCGGCGGTCACCGTGAGGTTGTCGATCTCGACGGTGATCGGAGCCGCCGCACCCGCCTCGACGTGAAAAATCCGCGACTGGTTATTGCCGCTGATCGTCAGGCTCGAGGCTCCCGGCCCTGTGATCGTCAACGATTCGGTGATGGCAGGGAGCTCGGTTCCGCTGAGAGTGATGGTCGTGATGGAGGGAGCGAACCGGATGACATCCGCACCCGAACCGGTGGCGCAATCGTTCGCACCCGTCGTATCGGCATTCGCGTTGGCGTTGTTGATCGCCTCGCGCAGCGTGCAACGTCCGTCGCCGATGGCTGTATCGGCGGATGAGTCAACGGTGATCGTGTTGGCGGAAAGCGGAGCCGAGATCGCCAGCACGCCAAGGCCGCTCAACAACAGCGCCCGCTTCGAAGACTTCCGCTGCGCGCGTTCGCGCGCCCGCCGCTGCTGCCGACTCTCGCTGGTGACCTTCACAAGACCTCCGGAGGACGATTGAGCACCGCGGAGACTACCAGAAAAAGAAGCTAACGAATGAAGCCTCGATCGTGCAGCAGCGCGGCGATCCGCCGCGCGTTGTCATCGGCAGTAACCGTCGTCGTATCGAGCGTCAGTTCGGGGGCTGACGGCGCTTCGTACGGATCATCGATGCCGGTGAAGTTCTTGATCGCACCGCGCCGCGCCGCCGCATACATCCCCTTCGCGTCACGCTGCTCGCACACAGCGAGAGGCGTATCGACGAAGACTTCGATGAAGCGATCGGCACCGACCATCGCCCGCACCTGGTCGCGCGTCGTGCGATACGGGCTCACCGCCGCACAAATCGCCACGCCGCCATGGCGCACGATTTCCGCCGCCACGAATCCGATGCGAAGAATGTTCGTATCGCGATCTTCCTTCGAGAAGCCGAGTCCCTTCGACAGATGCGTGCGGACGACATCGCCGTCGAGCATCGTCGACTGCCGCCCATGTTCGAGCAGCAGGACGCTGAGAATCTCCGCGGTGGTCGACTTGCCGGCGCCGGACAGGCCGGTGAACCAGATACAGAAACCCTGCCGGTGTTTCGGCGGATAGCTCTCGCCGAGAATCGCAGCGACCTCGGGGCGTGTGAACCATGCGGGAAGCGTGACGCCCTTGCCGAGGAACTCGTCGCGAACCTGTGTCCCGGAGATCGACTTCGTCGTCGCACCCGCCGGCACCTTCGACGCTTCCTCGTAGCGATCTTCTTGCGCGATGTAGACGAGCTCGTGGAAGGGCACCATCGTCACGCCGATCTCGTCGCTGTGCTTCTGTACGAGCTCCTGCGCATCGTAGGGACCGTAGAAACCGGAGCCCGGACTCGCATGGTCACGGCCGACGATGAAGTGATTCGCTCCGAAGTTGCGGCGGATGATCGCGTGCCAGAGCGCTTCGCGCGGGCCGGCCATCCGCATCGCAAGGGGCAGCAGCGACAACAGCACGCGATCCGCGTCGTAGTGATTCTCCGTCAGTGCCTTGTAGGTGCGGACTCGCGTGTAGTGGTCGACGTCGCCCGGCTTCGTCATCCCAACCGAAGGATGCAGCAGGAGCACGCCATCGACGGCGGCGATGGCCCGCTTCGTCAGCTCTTCATGCGCGCGGTGCATCGGATTGCGCGTCTGAAAAGCGACCACATTCAGCGTCACATCGTCGCCCCTAACCTCTGGCTCTGCTCCGCGCTTCGCGGGGCGAGGAGGACGGGCCTCGAGCAGCGCACGGACCTCCTCAGGCGTTCTGCGCAATTCGCGAAAATCGGGAGGCGTCGGGAGACGCAACACCCGCAGCTTCCCGCTCACGTTCAATGTTCCCCAGCGGGCCATTTCCGCGACGAGCGGATGGCGCGGGTCGGTCGTTCCGAACACCTTCTGCGCCGCCTCGTCGGGATCCCAGCCATACACTTCCTCGACCGTCATGACGGCGAGGATCTCGTTCTTCTGGCTGCGAAGCGCGATGTCGTGATGCAGTGGAAGCGGCTCATCGACCGGAAGCGTGATGGGAATCGGGAAGAGCACTCCGTTCGCGAGCCGCATCTCCGTGACGACACGCTCGTAATCGCGCTGCGACATGAAGCGATCGAGCGGCGAGAACGCGCCGGTTGCGAGCAATTCCAGATCGCACTGCGAGCGCGGCGAGATCTGCAGCGAAGGCAATCCTGCTGCGTATTCGGCGAGGCCGTCTTCGAGCAGATTGACGAGAGAACCGTGATACGGGGGAACGAGCCGGGACATGAGCGCGTTACTGTACACTCAACCGCCGCCCATGAAACGGACCCAGACTCTCTTCCTCATCAAATTTTTCGTCGCTCTCGTTGCGATGTATTGCCTCGTCGCCTGGAACCCTGTGAACGATCACGTAATCGTGCCGATCACGAAAGTGATCGCCTCCGTCGCCGGCGCCATTCTGCACATCATGGGACAGGGAGTGATCGTGAGCGGCACGACGATCTCCTCGGCCCGCTTCGCCGTGAACATCAACAACGGATGCAACGGGATCGAAGCGATGCTCATCCTGCTCGCGGCCATCGGCTCCTTTCCGGCGTCGATGCGCGCGCGCGGAGCCGGTCTCGCCATCGGCGCGGTGATCGTGCAATTGCTCAACGAAGTCCGCATCGTGTCGCTGTATCTGATCGGCGCCTACAAGCCGTCGCTGTTCCAGATCTTCCACACTGCAGTGTGGCAGGTGGTCGTCATCCTCGCCGCCATCGTTTTCTTCCTTCAATGGAGCGCACGCGTTGCCCCGCCTCGACTGGCAGACCATTCTTAGAGGGCTGGCCGGCTTCATCGCCGCGGTCGTGATCTGGACGGCGCTCTCGCCGCTGTACGATCAGCTCGTCGTCGCGGGCGCGGAAGCAGCGTTGCGCACGTTCGAGAATCCGAAAGTGACGAGGCTCGAAGCGTCCGACACGAACGTCACGGTCAACCGCACCGACTTCGATCCGCGCTCTCCACGGCCGGGTCTGCCCGTCATCGACCTCACGTTCAACTGGGTGCTGCTCGCGGCGCTCTTTGCGATCAACGCGCGTCCATTCTCCGATCGCAACATCATCGGTTTCGTCATTGCGTCCGCGATCATGTGTGTGACGCACATGCTCGCGCTCGCCGCCGAGATTCAGAGCATCTACGTGCTCCGTCTGGGGATGTGGAGCCGGCTGCACTACGGCGAGCTCGCGCGAAATTTCTGGGGGGCGACGAATCACGCCTACCGATTCGTGCTCATGTTCGCGATCGCGTTCGCGCTCTGGTGGGTGTTTCGGGGGCCGGCGACGGCCCCCGAAAAGAAAATCAGCCGATCTGCACGAAAAGCTTCGCGGCGCCGAGCTCGGTCTTGAACGGCGTCATCGCGCGAATCGTGTACTGCACGCGACGTCCCGCCGAGGCCTGAGTCGCACCGCCGGAGAGCTGGCGCTGAGGGCGGCCAATGCCCGGCTTGCGGCAGTGGAACACGGCCTGCGGAAACGGCGACGGTTTCTCGAACTCGATGATGATCTCGTCGACGGTCACGTCGGCGCCGCCGAGATAGCGGAAGTCCCACTCGATGCCTTCACCAGGCTTGAGAGCGACTTCGAACGGATTCGGGTAGATGAACACGCGGCCGCCCGCTGCCTCGACGTCGACGCGAACGGGAACCGTGCGCACGGCCGGAGCGATCAGATCCTCATTGCGAATGAGGCGATCCGATGACGCCGGCGGTGCCGCAACCAGCGACGGCGCTTCCGCGCGCTGCGGCGCCGGCATGAAGGACGACGGGCGCGGCTTCTCGCCTGTCTGCAGCCAGTTCGCAACCGGACCGCCGGTGGAACTGATGCGCGGGCGCGAACGGCGAGCGCGCTTCTTGTCGTCGGCACCCGCGGCCGCACGCTGCGGAACCACGACGAGCGGACGAGGAGCAGGCTTCGGCGCTGCAGCTTTCTCCACAGGCTTCGGAGCTGCGACGGCCTTCACAGGCTTCGGTGCCGGCTTCGGCGCGACTTTGAGCGCAGGCTTCCCGTTCGTTTTCGCCACGGGCTTCGCTGCGACTTTCGGTTTGACGGCGGGCTTTGCTTTCGCTGCAGCCTTGGCCGCTTTGGCCGCGCGCACCTTGGGCGCGACCGGTTTCTTTGCTGTTTTCGCAACGGCGGCCTTAGGCCGTGCCGCCGGGCGCCTCGCGCCGCTCTTCGCTACGGCCTTCTTCCCCTGCACCTTCGCCATCGATCGCTCTCCCGCCTAGGGTCAAAAAATGAATGGCGCAGTATAGCGATGGCCTTACCCTTCCGCTAGAGGCAGGTTGTTTAAGGACCGGAAATCGCTTCAGGCGCCGATTTCCGATACCAGAACAGCGGCGAGGGCTTCCGCAATCCGACGGATGAGAGCGTCATCGTCACCTTCCACCATCACGCGGACCAGATTCTCGGTTCCCGAGTAGCGGACGAGGATGCGCCCGCGCCCGTCCAGCTCCCTGCTCGCCTTCGCCAGCTCTTCCTGGTAGCGAGGCAGCGAGTCGAGCGGCGGCTTCGAACTAACTTTCCTGTTCAGAAGGATTTGCGGCATCGGCGAGAACGTCGCGAGCTGCGAGAAGGGCTTGCTCTCTTCCGCGAGAAGCTCGCCGAAAACGAGCGCCGTGTGGATGCCGTCTCCCGTGGTGTGCACCGTCAGGTCGATGATGTGTCCGGATTGCTCGCCGCCGAGCATCGCACCACGCGCCAACATCAACTCCAGCACATATTTATCGCCGACGTTCGCCCTGCAGAGCTCGATCCCGTCCTCCGTCAGTTGCCTCTCGAATCCGAAGTTCGACATCACGGTCGTGACGACGCAATCGCCGCGCAGCTTGCCTTCGCGCCGGAACTTCTGCGCCCAGAGATAGATGATCTCGTCTCCGTCGCGGATCTTCCCCTTGTCGTCGGCGAAGATCGCGCGATCGGCATCGCCGTCGAAGGCCACGCCGAAGTCCGCGCCGCGCTCGACCACGATTTCCGCGAGACGCTGCGGGTGCAGCGCGCCAGACTGCTCGTTGATGTTCGTGCCGTTGGGTTGATCATTGATCACCGTCACGCTCGCGCCTGCCCGGCGGAACGCCTCGGGACCAATGCGATACGCGGCGCCGTTGCCGGTGTCGAGCACGACGTTCCTGCCGCGCAAGGCGTCCGGCTTCACCGCGGAGAGCAGAAAGGACTCGTAGCTCTCGATCAGTTCCGGCGAATCGAAGAGCGGCGCGTCGGAAATCCGAACCTCCGCGCGGCGGATCGCACGCATCTCGTCCTCGATCTCTTCTTCGATCGCGTCGGCGAGCTTCATTCCGTCGTGCCCGAAGATCTTCACGCCGTTGTCGCCGTACGGATTGTGCGATGCGGAGATCGAGAGCCCGGCGGCCGCGTCCGTCGTGCGGCAGAGATAGGCAACCGCCGGTGTGGGAACGACGCCGATCAGCACCGACTGCCCGCCGCCGGCAGCGATGCCGGCAGCAAGCGCGCGCGCGATCTCCGGCCCTGACTCGCGCGTGTCCATCCCCATGAGGATCGTGCCGCCCTCGAGCCGGTGGGCGAGTGCCTCTCCGAGCGCGAACATCGTGTTGGGATCGAGCGGATATTCGTGCGCCTTGCCGCGGATGCCGTCAGTGCCGAAGAGGACTCTCATTGGTTCTTCCGTTTCTCGGAGTGAGTACCGCTCGTTGTCGTCGTCAGATCCGGCGGCGGATTCGGTCCGACTTCCGCGAAGACCGGCACGGTGACCTGAACAGTGAGTGGCTCGATGACTCGAACGAGCGGAGTGTCGGAAACGACGGCGACGCTCTGCGTGAACGTGTCGGTGCGGCCGGTCATGATAATGCGTTCGGTCGCGACCTCATTGATGTTTCGCACTTTCGACGCGGGACCGGAAATCAACACCTGATCGGGGAAGACGGTCGCATCGCCGGCGGTGAAGCCGGCCGGCGGCTGGCCGACGAGAAAGGGGCGGATCGCGACGGCGCGCTGGCGCAATTGTTCGACGCGGAAATGCACCTTCGTCGGATCGATCGAAACGACTTCGACGTTGGGCGGAACATTGATCGCCTGCGGCCGCAGCGTGATCTCCGCTTCGCCCGGCTGCACCCAATGCATCTCGACGGTGACTTCGAGATTCTGCGAGCTGAGCGCGCGCAGATCGGAGCTGCGGCCGCGGAGCCGGACGCTGACGGTATCGGGCACGGGAGTCGTGATCACGAGCTCGCGCGGAACACCGATCAGCGACAACGGCGCGGCGAATGCGCGCTCCGAAACGCTCTCGCGCCTCGGCGCCGACACGATGAACCAGACGACGAACGCGAGAAACAACGACAGCAACTTGAGCGCGAGGTTGGAGACCCACGGCTTCATCGAAAGTCTCCGAAGCGATTCTGCAGTGCGTGGGTAAGCGCATCGCGGTCCAGCTGCTCGATCAGCCGGCCTTCCCGCGCGAGACCGATCGATCCATTCTCTTCGGACACGACGACCACCGTCGCGTCGCTCTCTTCCGTCGCGCCGATCGCCGCCCGATGCCTCGTGCCGTGCGCGAGCCGCGGAACAGGCGTGGTCGCAAGCGGAAGAAACGCGCCCGCCGCGACGATGCGGTTCGAGCGGACGATCACCGCGCCATCGTGAAGCGGTCCTCCGGGGACGAAGATGCTGACGAGCAATTCCGTGCTCATCACCGCATCGACAACTTTCGCCCCTTCCTCGAAGGCGCGGAGCGTCTGCGCTCCCTCGACGACGATCAACGCTCCTATGCGCTTCGACGAGAGGATCTCGCACGCACTGACAATGGCCGCGATGTCGAGAGCATCGCGGCGCTGGTGGAACCAGGCGATGACCGGATTGCTGCCCATGCGCGCGAGACCTCGCCGGATCTCGTGCTGAAAGAGCACGATGACGGCGAAGGGGAGATAGAAGAGGGTCTCGCGCGAGATCGCCTCGAGCGCAGGGAGATCGAACGCACGCGCCACGAAAAACGAGCTGCCGAGCACCATCAGGCCGATCGTGATCTGCATCGCTCGTGTTCCGCGGATCAACGCGAGGATGCTGTAGATGATCACGGCAACGACGAGCACGTCGACGAGATCGCGCCAGGTGAACTGCAGAGAAAGAAGCCGGTCGAACCAGCTCCTCATGCGCGCGCCTCATCGATGGCTGCGAGCACTTTGAGAAAGTCGGCGGTTTCACGCACGTCATGAACGCGAACGATCGAGGCTCCGCCGCGCTTCGCCGCGGCCACGGCGGCGAGCGATCCCGGCATGCGCGCCGGCCCGGCATCGCGCCCCGTCAGTTTTCCGATGAATGCCTTGCGCGAAGCACCGATCACGAGCGGCGCGATCTCCGTCAGCTCGTGACATCGCGCCAGCAGCTCGAGATTCTGCTCCGCCGTTTTCGCGAATCCGATTCCGGGATCGATGAGCACGCGGCTCGCCTCGATGCCCGACTGCGCGATGCGCTCGCGCAGCTCGCGCGCGACATCGCGGACGACGTCGTCGTATTGCGTGAGCTGCTGCATCGTCGCCGGCTCTCCCCGCATGTGCATGATGATCACCGGAACGTCGGGAATCGTCCGCATCTCCGGATCGAAATGCAGCCCGGAGACGTCGTTGATCATCGTCGCGCCTGCGGCAATCGCGGCGCGCGCGACCTGCGACTTGCGCGTGTCGATCGAGATCGGAATGCCGCTGCGCCGGCGAATCTCTTCGATGACCGGCACCACGCGCCCGATCTCCTCTCCCACCGTCACGGCGGATGATCCGGGCCGCGTCGATTCGCCGCCCACATCGATGATCGCAACGCCGTCCTCGATCATCTGCAGCGCGGCATGCAGCGCTTTCGAATGATCGAAGTGGACGCCGCCGTCAGAAAACGAGTCGGGCGTCACGTTCAGGATGCCCATGATCGCAGGTGACGAGTCATGGATGAGTGACGAGTGACGAGTGATGAGTGATGAGTGAAAGGGGCGGATCGGCGTACTCATCACTCAACACTCGTCACTCGTCACTCGTCCATTACTCGTCACGCTCGCGGCGAATGCGCGCACCGAGAGGATTCAGGCGCTCTTCGATCCGCTCGTAGCCGCGATCGATCTGATGCACGTTGTGAATCACGCTCTCGCCCTTCGCACAGAGCGCGGCGAGCAGCAGCGCCATGCCGGCACGGATGTCGGGGCTCGAGATCTCCGCTCCCTGCAGACGGTTTCCGCCGACGATGATCGCGCGGTGCGGGTCGCAGAGGATGATGCGCGCTCCCATCGAGATCAGCTTGTCCGTGAAGAACAGGCGCGACTCGAACATCTTCTCGAAGATCATGACCGTCCCTTCCGCCTGCGTGGCGACGATGATCATGATCGAGAGGAGATCGGCGGGAAACAGCGGCCACGGCCCGTCGTCGATCTTCGGCACCGCGGCACCGATGTCGTATCGGACGCGCAACTCCTGATCGCGCGGCACGCGGATGTTGTCGCCTTCGATGCGCAGCTCGATCCCGAGCTTCTCCAGCATGAGCCGCACCGCGTACATGTGCTGCGGCACAGCGTCCTCGATGAGGAGCTCGCTCCGCGTCACAGCCGCGAGGCCGATGTAGGAACCGACTTCGATGTGATCGCTGGGAATGGTGAACTCACCGCCGTGCAGCGAATCGACGCCGCGAATCTTCAGCGTGTTCGAGGCAATGCCGTCGATGTTGGCGCCGAGGCTGTTGAGAAAGCGGCAGAGGTCCTGAACGTGCGGCTCCGCCGCCGCGTTGTAGATCTGCGTGTCCCCCTCGGCCAGCACCGCGGCCATGATCGCGTTCTCGGTGGCGGTCACCGACGCTTCATCGAGGAACATGTTCTTGCCGCGCAGCGACTGCGCGCTCATCCGGTATTCGTACGCCGAGACTTCGATCTGCGCACCGAGGGCCTCGAGTGCGAGGAGATGCGTATCGACGCGGCGGCGGCCGATCGCGTCGCCGCCGGGCTTCGCGATCGACGCGGAACCGGTGCGTGCGAGCAGCGGACCGGCGAGCAGAATCGACGCGCGGATTCGCTTCGAAAGCGCGGCGTCGGGCATGGAACCGCAGTCGCCCTTCGCGTGAATCCGCACCACATTCCGCTCGATGCGCTCGACGCTCGCGCCGAGCCCTTCGAGGATCTGCAGCATGACACGGACGTCTTCGATGTCCGGCAGATTGCGCAACAGGATCGGCTCGTCGGTGAGCAGACATGCTGCGAGGATCGGCAGAGCTGCGTTCTTGTTCCCGCCCGGCCGGATCGATCCCTCGAGACGGCGGCCACCTTCGACGACGAAGCGTTCCATTGGCATCGCGGGCGGATTCTACACGCAGGCCGCAGCCTGCTGCCTGCTGCCTGTTGCCTCGTCATGTAAACTCGATCCATGCTCGTGGCCCCTCTCGGATCCGGAAGCGCCGGAAATTGTTTTTACTTCGAGAGCGACGGCACGGCCATCCTGGTCGACGCCGGACTCGGGGTTCGCGAAACGAAGAAACGGCTGGCCTCGCTGGGGCTCGACATCGAAAAGGTGTCGGCGATCGTCATCACCCACGAGCATTCCGATCACGTGCACGGCGCGCAGCGCATCGCGCGCAGACACGACATCCCGATCTACTGCACGGAAGGAACGTTGAGCGCGGCGGGATTCGACACGGACGAAACGCCGGTCATCCTCTTCGAGAACAACACGACCTTCCAGATCGGCGAATTGAACGTGCATGCGAAACGGACGATTCACGACGCGGCCGATTCGGCGTGCTTCGTCATCGAGTCGCGTGACGGCTCGCGTGCAGGCATCGCATCCGATCTCGGATACGTCGATGACGACGTCAGAAGACACCTGAGCGACTGCGACGGCCTCTTCTTCGAATCGAATCACGATCTCGACATGCTGCGCACCGGCAGCTATCCCTGGTCGCTCAAGCGCCGCATCATGTCGCGCTACGGACACCTCTCGAACGATGATGCGATCAGCGCCATCGAGCGCATGCTCGGTCCCGCGACACGAACGCTCTGCCTGATTCATCTGTCGCAGAAGAACAACCACGAGTCGATCGTGCGCGATATGGCGACGCGCCTGCTGCGCCGCACAGGCGCTCCGATCGAGCTGGCCGTCGCGAAGCAGTACGAGGCGACCGGACTCTTCAGCCTCTCGCGCACGCCTGCACCGCCACCTCCCGGCCAGATGGCGCTGTTCTGACGTGTACGACAGGCGCCCCCGCCTGTCCCTCCGTGTACGACAGGCGCCCCCGCCTGTCCCTCCGTGGAACCCGACAGGCGAGGGCGCCTGTCCTACACTATGATTCCCGCACATGAAGGCAACGGTCGTCGTCGAGCTCAAACCATCCGTTCTCGATCCGCAGGGGAAGGCCATTCAGCATTCGCTGAGCACGCTGGGTTTCGCAGGCGTGGAAGATGTGCGGGTCGGCAAACTGTTTCGAATTACGCTTGCGGACATTGGTGGGCAGACGCGAGACCATGTCGAATCGCAGCTTCGTCAGATGTGTGAGAGGCTCCTCGCAAATACCGTCGTTGAACATTTCTCCTACACGATTGAGGAGTAGTCTCGCCGGGCTGGCTCTGCTCACCTGTTCCGCGGCGTTCGCGCAGCCGCAGACGCTCCCTTCGGTTCCCACTCACGATCAGAAGATCATTCACCGCTGGTCGGTCGAAGGCGATCCGCATGGTGTCGCTGTCGGACACGACGGCACCATCTATGTCGGGCTCGCGCAGCCGCAGGCGGTGATCGCCGTCGATCCGAAGACCGGCACGATCCGGAACAGGCTCGTGCTCGATTCGCCCGACATCGCATCGACCAAAGAGCTCGTCACGCTGCGCACGAGTGCGGACGGCAAGCTCCTCTACATCGCGAACGGCAGCGACGAATCCGCATCGATCCTCGAGATCCCGAGCTTCAGGATCGTTCGCGAGATCACGACGGAAGGGGAACAGATCCGCGATGCCGTCCCCGATCCCCGGAACCGCTTCGTCTTCCTCCTCGGCAGGCACGTGCACATCTTCGACGCGCGGGGCGAGAAGGAACTGAAGACGCTGCCCTTCGAAGATCCGATGGCGATTGCAGTCTCGTCCAGCGGCACGACCCTCGCGGTCATCGGGCCGGAGCTCTTCGGTGACACGAAGGCGACTTCGGTCGTCTTCTACGATCTGCAGACCTTCAACGAGATCGCGCGCGATCCGCTGCAGACGGACAAGAAGATCGAGGCTGCCCTCTTCGCCGCAAACGACCGGGCACTCATCGCCATCGCGAACGACACGCTGTTCGAGAAGCCGATCGCCACGCGATCCGCGAAGCAGATGGCATCCGCCGGCGACGGAAAAATGCGGATCACGATCGACTTCGGCGATCTCGTCAGCAGCCAGAAGATCTGCCTGCCGGAGAAGAGCGGGCCGCAGATCGCAGCGCTCGCGGCGCCCGAGACGCTGCTCTACGCCGAGCGCCGCTGCTCCGCCAGCGGGACGTTCACGGCATCTAGCCGGCGGGTAAACCCGGTGTCGTTGTACGGCGTCGACGCGTACGCGATCGCCTATGATCGCGACCGCAGCACACTGGCCGTCACGGAGCGCGCCGGCTACCTTACAATCTACAAAGTTCCCCGCACAGCAAACACGAAATGAAATTCGGAATCGTCATTCTTCCAGGCTCGAACTGCGATCACGACGCGTGGCACGTTGCGAAGAACGTCGTCAGCGCCGAGGCCGAACTGCTGTGGCACAAGGAGACGGACCTCAAAGGCGCAGACTGCGTAATCATCCCCGGCGGCTTCGCTTACGGCGACTATCTCCGCGCCGGCGCGCTCGCGAAGTTCGCGCCGATCATGGAGCCGATCCGTCGTCACGCCGCAAACGGCGGCCTCGTGTTCGGGATCTGCAACGGCTTTCAGGTTCTCACCGAGGTCGGCCTGCTCCCCGGCGCGCTGATGCGCAATGAGCACCTGCGATTCCTCAGCCGCGATGTCTTCCTCCGCACGGAAGAAACCGACACTCCTTTCACCTCCGAGTTGCAGCGCGGGCAGATCCTCCGCGTGCCGATCGCGCACGGCGAGGGGAACTACTACGCCGACGACGCGACACTCGATGAGCTCGAGCGCAACCGCCAGGTGATCTTCCGCTATTGCGACGGCGAAGGCCGCATGACGAGTGAAGCGAATCCGAATGGATCGGCGCGCAACATCGCCGGCATCTGCAACGCCTCCCGCAATGTACTGGGGATGATGCCGCATCCCGAGCGATGCTCCGAGGAGCTGCTCGGCAATGCGGACGGCCTCGGAATCTTCAAGTCGATCGTCGCGAGTCTGGCGCGCGTGTAACGCGTCAGCGGCGATACGCGAGCGGATACTTCACACTCTGCGAAGGCACTGCGAGCTCGCGGCTGAACACCGCACTCGACGCCGTCACCGCCCACGTTCCGTCCGCACACGCGGACGCCGTCGCAGGACGCTGGCCGCTACGAATCGCAAGTGCATTTCGCGTTGCCTCCAGTTCCGCGCGGAAGCGATAGAGACGCTGCCAGGCCGGGATGAAGTTCGGCAGCGCCATCTTCTCGAGAAAGTTCCACGAATCGGGCTGCATCGGAGCGACCGCCGACAGATCGCAGTTCGATGTCTCCATCATCTCCTTCGTGCGAGAACGCATCTTCTCGGCCGCGCTGCTGGCTGCGACCTCGAAATAGAGACTCTGCAGCGCCTTGAACCTGCCGGGCTCCTTCCTCCATTCGTGCGTCATGAAGTACGCCTCTGCCTGATGCGAGGCTGCGAAATGCTGCCGGTAATCGAACGACTGGATCTCGGCGAGCCACTGCGGCGCCGGCAACGGCATCTTCGCGGCGCTCGCATTCACCATCCGCGCGCCCGCCAGCGCGATCAGTTGTGAAATCAATTCAGGCCGCTGCCACAGCTCCCGATCCAGCAGCCAGATCGCATGCAGGTCGTCCCATGCGGTCGCATCGCCGGCGTTCGCCTTCATGAGCGCGCGCGCCGCCAGGAGCTTCGACAGATTCATCTGGCCGAGGAGATTCGGAAGCGGTGCATCCGCACCCATCCTGAAGTGCGTCACCCAGACGATCGGCCCCGCGTTGAGAATGTGGTCGCGGGCGCGATCGATCTGCGCGCGATGATCGTTGAGATACGCGGCGACATTCGCCGGCGGCGGCGCGATCTGCTCATTCGTTCGCTCCAGCTCGTCGTGGAAGTACTTGTTGACCGGCTCCTTGATCGCTTCCCAGTCGTTGCCAACCTTCGGCTGCTGCAGAGCGGGAAGTTTCGGCGTGATGCTGAAGCCGAGCGGAGGTGTGAGCTCCGTCAGCGCCTGCGCCGCCGGATTCGTCTCGACATCCGGAAAGTGAGCGGGAGCATCGGCGAGCAAACCGAGATTCGCGGGCCATGGTCTCGGATCGAATGCCCGATGCGCCGCGACTCCGGCAACCCACATCGCACCGCAAAGAAGAACGACGGCCACAGCGATTCCACCGAACAGCTTTTTCATATGTCTCCGATTCCAAGCCGCTAGAATCCGCGGATCATGTCTAACGAGATCGACGCGCTTCTTCAGGAAAACCGCGAGTTCCCGCCTTCGGACGAATTCCGCAAACAAGCGAATATTACTGATGCTGCGATCTACTCGAAGACGGCGCAGGACCGAGAGAAGTTCTGGGCCGGCTGGGCCGAGCAGCTCGACTGGCAGACGAAATGGGAGAAGGTTCTCGACTGGAATCCGCCCTACGCGAAGTGGTTCGTCGGCGGAACGCTGAACGCGTCGCACAACTGCGTCGATCGCCATCTCGCAACGCGCGGCGACAAGACCGCGATCATCTGGGAAGGTGAACCGGGCGACATCCGCCGCCTCACCTACCGCGAGCTTCACGTCGAAGTATCGAAATTCGCGAACGTCCTGAAATCGCTCGGCGTCCAGACCGGCGATCGCGTCGCCATCTATCTGCCGCTCATCCCTGAAGCCGTCGTAGCCATGCTGGCCTGTGCACGCATCGGCGCCGCACACTCCGTCGTCTTCGGAGGATTCTCCGCCGAAGCTCTGCGCGATCGCATCCAGGATGCCGGCGCGAAATTGCTCATCACCGCGTCGACCGGCTATCGCCGCGGCTCCATCGTTCCGCTCAAGAAGACGGCCGACTCCGCGGTCGCCGACTGCCCGACGATCGAGCATGTCGTCGTCGTGATGCGCCGCACGGCCGCCGAAGAACTGGATGAGACGCTGACCATGCATCCCCAGCGCGATCGCTGGTACCACGAGCTGATGGCGTCCGCATCCTCCGATTGCGAGCCGGTGTGGGTCGACTCCGAACAATTGCTCTACACGCTCTACACCTCCGGCACGACCGGCAAGCCGAAGGGCATCATCCACACGACCGGCGGTTACCTCACGCAGTGCTACGCCACATGCAAGTGGGTGTTCGATCTGAAGGAATCCGACGTCTACTGGTGCACGGCAGACATCGGCTGGGTGACGGGCCACTCGTATGTCGTTTACGGTCCGCTGGCAGCGGGTGCGACGGTGATGATCTACGAAGGCGCGCCCGACTTCCCGAAGAAGGATCGCTTCTGGGACATCATCGAGCGTCACAAGGTCTCGATCTTCTACACGGCGCCGACTGCGATTCGCGCCTTCATGAAGTGGGGCGAAGAGCTCCCGAAGTCTCACGATCTCTCCTCGCTTCGCCTCCTCGGCAGCGTCGGTGAGCCGATCAATCCTGAAGCGTGGATGTGGTACCACCGCAACATCGGCGGTGAGCGCTGCCCGATCGTCGACACCTGGTGGCAGACGGAGACGGGTGCGATTCTCATCACGCCTCTCCCCGGCATCGTCCCTTCGAAGCCGGGCTCGGCGACGAAAGCATTTCCCGGAATCGATGCGCAGATCCTCAACGAGAAAGGCGATGTGGTCGAAACCGGCGGCGGCTATCTCGCCATCACATCACCATGGCCATCGATGCTTCGCGGGATCTGGGGCGACCCCGATCGCTATGTGAAGCAGTACTGGTCGAAATGGCCCAACATCTACTTCACCGGCGACGGCGCGCGGAAGGACGATGACGGTTACTTCTGGCTGCTCGGCCGCGTGGACGATGTGATGAATGTCGCCGGACATCGCATCGGCACGATGGAGGTGGAGTCCGCACTCGTCGATCACAGCGCGGTGGCCGAGGCGGCAGTCGTCGGCATCTCGCACGAGATCAAGGGAACGGGCATCGCCGCATTCGTCATCGTGAAGGAATCGGAGAAGCAGCACGCGCTCGACGATCCTGCGAAATTCGAAGCAGAGCTCAAGCAGCACGTCGCCGAAAAGATCGGCGCGATCGCGAAGCCGGAGAAGATCCTCGTCACCGTCGATCTTCCGAAGACGCGCTCGGGCAAGATCATGCGCCGCCTGCTGCGCGATATCGCGGAGGGACGCGCGCTCGGCGATGTCACGACACTCGCCGATCCGACCGTGGTCGCCGCGCTCAAGGACAAGTACGAGGAAGAGGCGTAAGGCCGCGCGATGGCCAGAACGGTACTGATCACCGGCGGCACGCGCGGCATCGGCCGCGTGACCGCGATGCGTCTGCTGATGGACGGCTACAACATCGCGTTCACCTACAACTCATCGCGCGATGTTGCGCAGGATTTCGTTGCGTCGGATCCGGCGCGGATCCTCGCCTGCGATGCCGACGTCCGGAACCGCGACGCCGCAAGAGATGTCGTCGAGGAAGTCGCGGCGCGCTTCGGCGCCATCGACGCACTCGTCAACAACGCCGGCATCCGCCGCGATGCGCTCGCGTACCACATGACCGACGAGCAGTGGGACGAAGTGATCGCCACGAATCTGTCGGGCGCGTTCGGCATGGTCCGCGCGGTGCTCAACATCATGATGAAGCAGCGCCGCGGCGCGATCGTCAATGTCGCTTCGTTGTCGGGACTGCACGGCGTCGTCGGCCAGGCGAATTACTCCGCGGCAAAGGGCGGCATGATCGCCATGACCCGCTCGCTCGCACGCGAGACGGCACGCAGCGGAATTCGAGTGAATTGTGTCGCGCCGGGACTCGTCGATACCGACATGGTCGCTGCGCTCGACGAAGAGATGAAGCGCGAGATGATCCGCCAGGTCCCGATGCGCCGCGCGGTGAAGGCCGACGAAGTGGCGGCGGCGATCGCGTTCCTGCTCAGCGATGATGCGAGCGGAATCACGGGACAGGTGTTGAGCGTCGACGGCGGAGCGAGCGCGTAGGACGAGCTCTCAGCTCGTCATCCCCGCGAAGAAATTCTTCAGTTTCACTTCGTCCAGAGCGCCGTCCGTACGAACACCGCTGCAGAGGTCGAGGCCAAACGGCGAAACGGCATCGACTGCGTCCCTCACATTCGCAGCAGTGAGTCCGCCGGCGAGAAAGACCGGCACACCGACCGTCTCGCGAATCCGACGCGACAGCGTCCAGTCGTGCGTACGCCCCGTGCCGCCGAGCTCTTTCACCGCGAGCTTCTGATTGCCGGAATCGAGCAGGAGGGCGTCGACATGACGCGCCACTTCCTGCGCCTCCTCCACCGACTCCTCGCCGGCGACGTGAATCACCTGCACGAGCGAGATACCCGGCGTGCCGCGCCGGATCTCGTCATACGTCCCCGCGGTGAGCCGGTCGCAGATCTGGATCGTGTTCGTGCGGCAGCGGCGCTGCTGTTCCACGATCTCGGCCGCGTCCTGGCTGCAGGTCAGGAGGAATGTCGCGATCGGAGGCGGCACAACCGACGCGATCTCTTCGATGCGTTCCCAGGGAATCACTCCCGGCCCGCTCGGCATTGTGGAGACGAGTCCGAGCGCAGAAGCGCCGGCGCGAATGGCCATCCAGGCTTCGTCGACGGACGCAATGCAGCAGATCTTGACGCGCGGAATCATGATTGCGAAAGGATAGACTGAACCCGTTCATGCCCTACTTCTCGGTCGTCGTTCCGACATACAACCGGCTCGATATGCTGCTTCGTGTGCTCGATGCGCTCGAGGCACAACAGGATGCGCCGGAGTTCGAGGTCATCGTCATCAACGACGGCTCGAAGGACGATACCGAGCGGGTGATGTCGCAGCGAAAAGGGATTGCGTTTCGTACGCAGCCCAATGGCGGGCCGGGACGCGCACGCAATCACGGCGTGTCGCTGGCGAAGGGAAAGTTCGTCATCTTCATCGGCGATGACACCGTGCCCGAGCCGCGCTTTCTCGCGGAGCATGCGCGCATTCATCGCGAGTCCAACGACGATCCGCTGCTCGCCTGCCTCGGCTACACCGGCTGGCCGCAGGGCGGGCGCGTCACCGCGTTCATGGATTACATCAACGACTACGGTCTGCAATTCGGCTACAAGCTGATTAGGGATGGCGAGATCATCCCGTACAACTTCTTCTACACATCGAACATCTCGATCGACCGGCAACTGCTGACCGATCATCCGTTCGACACGACGTTCCCATCGGCGGCGTGGGAGGACATCGAGCTCGCCTACCGGCTCGATCATCTCGGCCTGAAGATTCGCTACAACGCGAAAGCGGTCACGCGGCATCACCATCCGATGACGATCGACTCCTTCGCGAAGCGGCAGTACACCGTCGGCAAGTCGGGCGCGATCTTCTACAGCAAGCATCCCGAGCTCGGTCACTTCCTCGGCGTCCATGAGCTCGAGACGCGGAAACTGGCCGATGAGAAGCAGCTGGCGCGGATGCGCCGCCGGGCACGCATGGGTGAGCGATTCCGGTTTCTCGCGAACAATCACGCGTTCGAGACGCTGATGCGCGAGCACTACCTGCGAGGGTTGCGCGACGGGCTGGCAGAGTAGCTACGGCTGTCCGACCGATCCTCCCTTGGTAAGAACGACTGTCGTCACGATCGGAGATTCAAAGCAGCTGCAACTGATGGTTAGAGTACCGGTGAGGGTTCCATTGCTGAAGGTACCGTTGGAAAACGTGTACGACCCCCCGTTCGCGTCTGTTCCGCTCGCCGTGATCGATCCCGAATTTCCGGAGATTGAACCCGTAACGGTGAATGCCTGGCTCGTCTGCGGCGCACAGGTCACGGATGAAGGCTGAATCAGAGGACCCGAGCCTGTTCCGGTCGAAGTGAAGGTGCCGCCGTAAGGGCCGCTGCCGGTCACGTTCGCGGTTACCGAACCGCTGACCGTATAGCGCCAATGGCAGCCCCACGTGCCGCTCCCGCCCTTGGTCATCGTGGTCGTTCCGCTGAACGAACCGGTGTACGTGCCCTGATTCGAAGAGCCCGACACGGTAACGTTGATGGTGTCGCGCACGATACTGCCGTCGAAACCGCTGATCGTCAGCGAATAGGCCGTCGTGGTGGATGGGCGTACGTCGACATATCCGTTCACGGGCACATTGCCGACGCCCGTGATATAGGCCGATGCAGCGTTGGCGGTAGTCCAGCTCAGACGACTCGACTGGCCGGCATTGATCGACGGTGGATTCGCCGCAAAACTGAGGATCTGCGGCTTCGAGCTCGTCTGGCCAACGGTGACGGTCCTGCTGGCCTGGGTCGATGAACCGTCTTTGCCCGTAGCGATCAGCGTGTAGGTCGTCGTCACGTTCGGGAACACCGTTGCCGAGCCGGTCGCCGGCAGCCCGGAACCGACGCCGCTGATCGCGACGGAGACGGTATCCGTGGTGCTCCACCGCAATGTCGACGACTGCCCGGGACTGATGACCTGCGGGTCCGCCGTGAACGACGAAATTACCGGCACGCCAATGGATGCAACGGTCACTTGCACGGTTGCGAACGACGAGCCTCCCGGTCCGGTTGCTGACAGCGTGTAGCTGCTCGTCGTTTCAGGAACTACCGTGACGCTGCCATTCAGCGGTTGGGAGCCCAAACCGGTGATCGCGACCGCTGTCGCATAGGTCGTCGTCCATGACAGCAGCGCCGGTTGGCCCGGCGAAACCGTCTGTGGATTTGCCTCGAATTGAATCACTGGCGGCGGAACGTCTTCGACATAGATCGTGGCCGTCGCCGTCGCAACGCCGCCGGGTCCGCGGGCCGTAAGCGTATACGTCGTCGTCTGCGCCGGCATGACGTCGATAAAGCCATCGGGTACTTGTTGTACTGGCAGATCGTCGATCGCGATGGAAGTCGCGCCAGTCGTAATCCATGTCAACGTCGACTTCTGTCCCGGCTTGATCGTCCCGGGAAACGCGGAGAGGCTCGCCGTGGGAGGGGCAGCGACCGTCACAGTCGCCGTCTTGCTCACCGTCTTGTCGCGCCCCCTCGCGGTCAGCACGTAATCGGTGGTCACCTGAGGAGATACGTTCTCGAATCCATTCGCCGGCCGGTCCCCCAGGCCCGAGATGGACACACGGTTTCCGATCGCGTTCGTGACAGACCAGGTGAGTGTCGAAATTCCGCCGCGAGCGATCAGCGGAGGCGTCGCAGCGAACTCAATCTGCGGGATACAACCGCGGTTCAGGCCTGTAACCCTGACTGAACCGGGCCCTACAGGAATCAGGCGCACTTTGACGGCATCGACGAAGGATTCGAGATCCCGGAATGGTATTTTCACCTGACGCTTCAACGTTAATTGACAACGTGTCGGCGTCGAGGGCGTGGCGTTGACCTGCACTTCATATGTCAGTTCGGCTCCCACGCCGATAAAGACGATCGTTGCGTCTACGGCTGCCGGGCCACCATCACTGGAGGCAAACAAATCTATCGTCAGTCGTTTATGGTCGCCGGAAATCGACGTCGCGTCCGTAACGAATTGCGGAACGGTCTTGCTCCAGATGAAAGCAATGAGATCGTCGACGCTCTTAAGGTCGAGCTTTAAGTCCAGCTTGAAAAATGGCGCGATCTGCTTGATTGCGGCGAATGAGTAGTTCTTCAGGCGGTCACTTATCGTCTTTTTTGCGACCTCTTCCTGCCGCTCCAGGTTCGCTTCGAGCCGTGCGTCCGGCTGGGTGCAGTCGAGCACCACACTCGACGGCTCATCGAACTTCACTGGCTCGTATTCAACATCCTTGAGGAACTCGATCACCTTCCCGAGCACGCTCTCCGACAGCTTGTTGATCCGCTCGACCGTCTCTGTTGAACATCCTATTTCCGCAAGGACAGTGGCACTCTGGTCGGGCGTTGAGTCGGGCCCACGGACATGCTTTCCAGGCCCGGGCATTGGCGCAATCACTACGCCGTAGCCTGTTTTCGTGGCGTGTGCGCCTAGCGTTACGACCCAGAATGGCGGTGATGGACTCTCCGAACGGACCGCCCTCTGCCGTCCACTCGCCGATACCAGGACGGGAAGCGTATAGGAGCCATCGGAAGTCGCGCTGGCGTAGACGATTGGCAGCATGAAGCTGGTGATGGCTGCGCCGGGCAGCGGATTCCCGGAACGATCGATGATTCTTCCATCCACGAACCCTATCGGAGTCGCCGACTCAACCACGACATACGTGCCGTCTTGTGTCAGCCCTGGATAGTCACTCGATCCCGCGGCGATCAACCGATTCCCGCTGACAGCGGCCATGTCTGTGAAGATGAATCCAGGGTCGCCGTCACCATCGACATCTCTCGACCAACGCAGAAGCATGAGCGAGCCGCTGTGCCCTCCGACAGCATCCACGATGGACAATGAGGCGGGCTTCACGAGCGTCGATCCGATGTGAATGTCGAATGCTTTGATGAAGCTCAGATCAAAGTCGGCGAACGCGAAGTCCGCGTCCTGTTCGACCTTCGCCTGCGCGACGGGTGTAATCGACACCGGTGCCGAGCTGGTGAGCGCTCCGGCAGGAACCTGGATCTGGTCTCCATCCGTCGTGGTGACAGTACCGCCGGCCGGACCAATCCCATTGGCAGTCGATCGAATCGTGAACGACTGCACGGGCGACGGCGTCCGCGACGCGACGCATGTCGCATCACCATTGCCTGCGACCATCCAGTAATAGACGCCGTCCGCCGTCACTGGTGCAGTGGACGAGTAAGTCGTCGCACCCTTCGATGGAATCGTGGCCACGATCTTCGCGGGGGGCGACACGGTGTCGACATACAAGTCGTACGACAGCGCGCCTGAGACGGCGCTCCACGTCAACGCGGGAGCCGCGGACACGGACGCGCCGTTCGCCGGCTCGAGGAGCGCTGGCGCAGCCACCGGCACACATGTGGACGTCACGACGCGTACTCGCTTCGACGCAGAATCGGCAATGTAGACGTTCCCGGCTTGATCAATGGCGATCGACGTTGGGAGGTCGAGGCCTGCCGCTGTCGCGCGCGCACCGTCACCGGCGTAATTACCGACGAGTGAGCTGCCGGCGATCGTTGCAATCACGCCGGCGGTCACTCTCCGGATCCGTGAGTTCAACGTATCGGCAATGTAGAGATCCCCGTTTGTAGCGATGCGAACATCGGAAGGACGATTCAGCATCGCCGACGTTGCCGGCCCCGCATCGCCGCTGAATCCCGCCACCCCGGTGCCAGCGACGGTCGAGATCGTGCCGGCTGGCGTCACCTTCCGGATGCGGTGATTGTCGCGGTCCGCGATGAACAGGTTTCCTTCGCTGTCATACGCCAGTCCGATCGGATGATTCAACGATGCACTCGTCGCGGGGACGTTGTCGCCCGTGTAGCCCGCGACGCCATTACCTGCAATCGTGGTGATGATGCCGCTGGCGAGACTGACTTTCCGCACACGATTATTGCCGGAGTCGGAGATGACGAGATCACCATTGGGATCGATCGCCAGACCCGCAGCACCAACGGACGCCGTATTGAGCGCGGCACTTGCGGCAGGACCATTGTCGCCGAATTCCCCACTCGAACCTTCGCCCGCAATCGTCGAGATGATGCCGTTCGTCGCCACTCGTCTAACGCGATTATTGTTCGCATCGGCAATGTAGAGATTCCCCTGTGCATCGATCGCCAGACCGTCCGGCTGAAACAGCTTCGCCTGCAGCGCCGGACCGCCATCGCCGGCGTACGCTGCCGGGCCACCGGCGCCAGCGACCGGCTCCATCTTGTGCGACGCCGCGGACACACGGCGGACGCGGTAATTGAACTTGTCACTGATCAAGAGATTGCCGGCGCGGTCAAAAAGGAGGCCCGCTGGCTGACTGAGCGTCGTCTCCGTAGCAGGCATTCCGTCGCCGATGTCATCGATCGACTGGTTGCCACCGACGACATCGACGGTTCCTCTCACCGCGAGTACGAGCGCGTCCGCGCGCACACCAACGATGACGGTTCCGGATGGATCGATCGCAAGTCCGGTGGGCCAGCCGAAGGATGTACTCGTCGGCAAAGCGCCCTTCGCCGTGCAGCAGAAGGTCCCATCGCCGGCAATGGTTGTGATGGTCCTTGTCGCCGCGTCGATGCGACGCACGCGGGAGTTGAACGTGTCGGCAACGAAAACGTTGCCTGCTTTGTCGGCAGCCACACCTGCAATCAATCCGATTGCACCGCTTCCCGCAAGATGCAGCGACGCCTCGGACGCAGGCCTGTCGTCCCCCGAGAACGAAGCCGCACCATTCCCCGCAAGCAAGTCGATCAGGCCCGACTTCAGATCGACCCGTCGCACGCGGTTATTGCCGCTGTCGGCGACGAGTAGACCACCGTTTCCGTCGAACGCGAGACTCTGTGGAGTATTGAGGCTCGCCGCCGTCGCGAGTCCACCATCGCCGGAGTAGCTCGCGTTGCCCGAACCGGCGATCGTCGTTACGTTTCCCGCAGCGTCGATTCTCCTCACACGGTTGTTGCCGCTGTCGGCCACATACAGGACACCATCGATGAAGGCCAATCCGGCAGGGGCGTTGAACTGCGCCTCCGCCGCTTTGCCGCCGTCGCCCGAATAGCCGCGCGTGCCGCGCCCGGCGCAGGTCGAGATGACACCGTTCGAGATGACACGAATGCGGTTGCCGTCACGTTCTGCGATGTACAGTTTTCCGAGGGAATCGTACGTGACTGCCGTAGGTGCAGAGAGCTCGGCATCGGTCGCACGTCCTCCGTCGCCCAAACCACCCAACGCGCCGTTACCAGCAACTGTACTGATGTTCCCGTTCGCAATCCGCACGACTCGATTGTTGAAGGCATCGGCGATGATCAGCGTGCCGTCCGGCGCAACGGTCATTCCCGCGGGAACGATGCTCGTAGCTGTCGCCGCGCGCCCTTCGATGCTGCCACCACCAGCGAACGTGGAGATCGTCTGTGCAAACGCACGTGTAACGCACAGTGCCATCGCACACAAAATAAGGACAGCCAGGCGGTCCCGAAAATGTTTAAGGATGGGAAAAATTCTAGAAGCGTCGCGGCGTCGGGTCAATGTGACGGCGGTAGCGAAATAATGCTGCCATGTTGTGCACTCAATTGTTAGGCGTGCTGATCGGATCGCCGGATCGCCGGCCGGGTTGACTGCGAAGCGCCGATGATTCATCGTTCGCGCCCGATGTTCATCACCTTCGAAGGCATTGATGGTTCAGGCAAGACGACGCAACTGCGGCGGCTCGCGAAGCGCTATCACGATCCGCTGATCACAAAGGAACCTGGCGGCACGCCGACCGCGGACCGCATTCGCGCGATCCTGCTCGATGCGGGCTCGAAGCTCGATCCGCTCGCCGAGGTGTTTCTCTTCGCCGCGTCGCGCCATCAGCACGTCGTCGAAGTGATCAGGCCGGCGCTCGATGCGGGACGCGTCGTACTCTGCGATCGCTATGTCGACGCGACGCTCGCCTACCAGGGCTTCGGGCGGCTCATCGACCTCGATCGGCTGCGCGCGCTCAACGACTGGGCGACGGGCTCTCTGCGCCCTGACAAGACGCTGCTCTTCGACATCGATGAAGAGACCGGCCTGCGCCGCGCACGCGGACGCGGAGGCGACGAACTGCGCTTCGAGGCAGAAGACATCCGCTTCTATCGCCGCGTACGCGAAGGCTATCTGGCACTCGCCGCTGCAGAGCCGGAGCGCTACATCGTGATCGACGCCTCGGGTTCCGAGGATGAGGTCGCGCAGCGGGTGAGCGAGGCATTCGCATGACGGCGACGGCGGCGGAGTTGCTGGTCGAGACGGCACAGCGCGGCGAGCTGCATCATGCCGTGATCCTGCATGGCCCATCGCCGGATGCCTTGCGCGAAACGGCGATGCGCATCGCGAAAACGATCGAGTGTCTCAACGGCACGACGGGCGACGGCTGCACCGCCTGCCGGCGCATCGAGCAGCGATCGCATCCCGATGTGCACGTCGTCGAAGTCGGCGGCGAGCGGAAGATGATCTCGGTCGAGCAGGTGCGCGACGTCGTTGCCGGCGCGACGATGCGGCCGTACGAAGGCCGCGGAAAAGTATTCATCATCGATCCGGCGGATGCGCTGAGCGCCGGCGGCTCGAATGCGATGCTCAAGACGCTCGAGGAACCGGCGCGCGACACGTACTTCATCCTCCTCACGCGCGCGTATGACCTGCTGCTGCCGACGATCAAGTCGCGCTGCCAGCAGATCTACGTCGGGGGCGATGTTGCGATCGACCGCGAGTTACGGAAGGCAATCGTGACGGCGCTGCTGAAGTTCGCAACGAAGGGCGAGACGGCTTCACTGCTCACCGCGGCCGCGGTGATTGCGGGAGAGGACGATGTGAAAAGCGCGATGGCACTCGCCGGCCGCATCCTCGTCGACGCCGCCGCAGGCAGCGAAGAGCTCGCACCGCTGCGCGAGCGATGCGGGAGCAGGAAGATTCTCGCATCCGCAGATGGAATGCTCGCCGCAGTCCGATGGCTCGGAGTGAATGCCGACGCACGGCTGCTCGCCGAACAGGCACTCGCGGAACTGGTGTAGGACAGGCGCCCTCGCCTGTCTTCGAAAGGACAGGCGAGGGCGCCTGTCCTACACGCACACACAAACAATTCGGCCCCGCGTTCGCGGGGCCGTTGACTTTCTACTGGATTGGGCGGGGCGGAACTGCTCGGTGGTGAGCTTTTACATCGGTAAGGTTGAAAGAAGAGTTCAAGAGGGATGTTGCTTTTGGCAGGTTGTAACTACGGAAGCGAATCCCGCCTGCCCATCCAGTATGCCTTTATCTTTGATACGAATGCATTATCCCATACATTGTGAAAAATTTCTCAATGTAACAGCAACGTTACAAGCCATTGACCCGCTTAGCGATAGCCGTTGCATTTGGAAACATCGTCAGTCTAGAACAAAACGAGCGTTCGGTCCAGACCGGGCGGTCGGTAATTTTGGAAGGTTGACCGTTCTCATTCGGAAACTACTGACCATATTCAGCGGGAAGCGGGCTCGACCAGACTCGCCATCGGTCGCAACGACCGCCCGAGCCACACATGCCCCGCCAGCGTTTCCGCCGGCTCTCCGTTGACCAGCAGCCGCACTTTCTTGACCTCGGCGAAGTTCGTCGTGACCGTCTGCACGAGCGAGAAGACGGCCATCAACTCTTCATGCGTTCCCGTGCCCCAACCCTGCTGCAGCGTGGCGCCGCCGAGGTCGACGAACGCGGTGCCATCCGGCAGCAGATACGCGCCGCGGACGATCGTGTCGGGCGGAAAGAGGCGGGCGAGGCTCGCATTGCCCGGCCCCTTCATCATCTCGCGCACGACGAGAGGAATCGCCGCCGCGGGATTCTCCGGCAGAGGCAGGTTGTGCAACTCCGCGGTCAGCAGAGAATTGCCATCCTCGAAGTAGAGCCGCACCGGCCGCATCGCGACATTGTTCGCCTCGGAAATGTTCTTCGCCTGCGGCTGCGGCTTCCTGCATGCACTCGCGGCTGCGAGCAGCGCGAGCGCGACAACGAGAGACGCTCTGCGCACTAGGTTCCCGTCCTCGCGGTGCCCGTCGTCTGCGTCGCAGGAGGCTGCGCAGGCGTCGCCGCCGGTCCGGGTGCAGCGGCTGGTTGGGCAATGCCGATGCGTGCCTCGTAATCGTTCTTGTATCGCTGCACCGCGCGCGTCAGCGCGTCGACGACGGTGTTCTGGAACTGCTCGTTCCGGATCTTCGCCTCTTCATCCGGATTCGAGATGAATGCGACCTCGACCAGCGCGGCCGGCATCGTCGCGCCGACGAGCACCTTGAACGGCGCCTGCTTGATGCCGCGATTCTGAATTCCGGCGAGTGCGTTCATCTCTTCCTGAATCGACTGCGCGAAGCGGCTCGACTCGGCGAGATACTCCTGCTGCGCGAGATCCCACAGGATCAGTTTCAGATCGCTCTGCGTGTCGGCATGCCCCGACGTCGACTGGTTCTCCGCATCGGCCGCTTTCTTCGCCAGATCATCCGACGCGTCCGCGGAGAGGAAATACACCTCGGAGCCGTGCGCGCCCTTGCCCGTCGAGGCATTCATGTGCACGGAGAGAAACAGATCGGCCTTGTACTGATTCGCCACCGCCGTGCGCTGATCGAGCGACACGACGCTGTCGTCTTCACGCGTGAGAATCACACGCGCACCGAGCTTCACCGCGAGTGCCGCCGCGAGCTTGTTGGCAACGGCAAGCGTCGCATCTTTCTCGAGCAGACCACCCGGCCCCGTCGCACCGATGTCCTTGCCGCCATGTCCCGGATCGATCACGATCGTGTGGATCCCGGACGGCTCGACGGACTTCGGCGCCAGCGGCACAGAAGGCGCAGCCGGGCCCGGCGATGTCTTCCGCACATCGAGCACGACGCGGTACGGATTCTCGAGCTTGTACGCGTCGCCCACGACGTCCGCGCCGGTCAACTGAATGCGCGCGTCCGTCCCCGCAAACGAAATCTTCGCGACGTTCTGATCTTCGTACGCCTGCTCAGCGAACGGCGGACGGATCTGCGCCGCAAACCGGATCGTGTACGCCGACTGCTCTTTCACGATCGCATAACCGGCGTTCTGGCTCAGCGTGAAGACGATTTTCGACGTGCCCTGAACATTGGTCACCGAGACCTGCACGCCGACGATGGTGTGCTGCAGCGGCCGGATCGACAGCAGACGCGCGCGCTCGTCCCACACCACATCGAGATCCGCGGTCTTCGCCAGAAATCCCTGAAAGAACTGCATCGTGACGAACGGCCGGTTGTCGATGACGACCGGCGGCGCCGGCATTTCGATCAGATCATCACGCACGACTCCGAAGCGGCTGTCCGGACCGAACGCCGCCACGTTGTTGTTGATCGTGACGCGAAAGCCGTGAGCATCGGCAGCCACGCTTCCACCGAGTGCCGCCGCGACGTCTTCCGCAGAGAAGTACGTCTGCCCGCCCTGGCGAGCGATTGCGACAGGCTTGTCGCCGGTCTGCGTTCGCAGCGTGGCCTGCGTCGTCGACTGCGCAACGACGATGGTGGCTGCTGCGAAAATCGAAAGGAGTCCGAGGAGGATGAGTCGCTTCATCGAGGCAGGCGGATTATCGCACGTGGTACGCTTCCAGCGGATGAAGCGGCTCGCCATCTTCATGATTCCATTGGCACTGCTGGCCTGCGGACCAGATGAGCCAAAAGGCCCCGTCGTCAGCAAGGAGCCCACCTCGATTCGCGGCTGGATTGCCGACGCAGAAGGCTCCGACAACGGGACGTATCGCACGGTCGAGACCGAAGCCGCCCGCAAGACCGCGCTCTTCCAGGCGACGAACGTCTGGGTCGACGGTGCGCCCTATGTGTCCGGCGGAGTCGCGGAGAACGGTTCGTTCATTCTTCTCGACGTGCCGCCCGGAAACATCACGATCGAGTTCAGCGTCCCCCCTTCGATTCCATCGGCGAAGCTGGTGCTCAACAACATTCCGGGGAACGCGGACGTGCTCGTGCCCGGCATCATCCTGAAGAAGGATGGGACGATCGGCGTCGCCGATCCGAAGACGATCGAGGTGCGCACCGCCGCGAAGATCGACAAGCCTCGCCCGACCGCACAAAAGGCGACCGTCGCCGGCATCCAGGTTCCCGTCATCGAGACGCCGCTCGCGCAGATGATCACGCGCCGCGATTGGCCGCAGCCGCCGTCCACCGCCGTGCACATGCCGACTCTCAAGTAGACGATGTGGCATCGTCCATGAACGGACTGGACGGCGATGCACGATCGTCGTCATAGGGAACGCGATGGAGGACTCTCCCGCCTCGCAACGCGCGTCACGAACTGGACAGGCTCCACGACCGGCTTTCTCTTCGCCGCCGGAACGATCATCGTGTGGCTGGTCACCGGCCCTCTCTTCCACTTCTCCGATACGTGGCAGCTCGTCATCAACACCGGAACGACGATCGTCACGTTCCTGATGGTCTTTCTGATTCAGCGCTCTCAGAACAAGGAATCGCTCGCGCTGCAATTGAAGCTGAATGAGATCGTCGCCGCACTCGAAGGAGCGAGCAACCGCCTGATCTCGATCGAAGATCTATCCGAGGAAGATCTGCGCGTCCTGCACATTCACTATCGCCGGCTTGCGGAGATGGCGAAACGCGACGTCGATCTGAAAGTGTCGCATTCCATCGAAGAAGCCGAGGCGCGCCACAACTTCAAGAAGGATCGAAGGAAGAGGAAGGCGTAGTGTAGGACAGGCGCCCTCGCCTGTCGGTGCACAAGCGGACAGGCGAGGGCGCCGGTGGACAGGCGAGGGCGCCTGTCCTACACATCACAGAATCAGCTCTGCGAACTTCTTCAGGTCGATGTTTCCGCCCGACACGACGGCGACGATGGGACCATCGCCCGCACGTCCCGACAGCGCGGCCGCGACACCGAGAGCGCCGGCTCCTTCCGCGATGACGCGCGTCTTCTCGGCGACGATGCGCATCGCACGCCGCACCTCGTCGAGAGAGACGACGATCGAGCCGTCGACGACATCGCGCATCCGCTCCCACATCCGCGGGAAGATGCTCTTGCCTCCGGCGCCATCGACGAACGAGGCCTGCCATCCTTCGAAGACGCGCGGCTCGCCGGCCGCGAAGGAAACAGAGCCCGGCGCCGCGGTCTCCGGCTCGGCGCCGAGGATGCGGACATCGGGCGCGAGAGCGCGAATCGCGCTGCCGACGCCGGAGATCAACCCGCCGCCGCCGATCGCGGTCACCACGGTGTGGACGTTCGGAAGATCCTCCATGATCTCGAGTCCGAGCGTCGCGTTACCGGTGACGAAATCCTGATCGTCGAAGGGATGAATGAACGTCCCTTCCACTCCGGGAAACTCGCGCGCTTCCATCGCCATCCAGCAGGCATCGAACGGTGCGCGCACGAGCTTCGCGCCGAGCAATCGCATCCGTTCGATCTTCGTCTCCGGCGCCGTCTCAATTACGACCACGGTGCAGGGAATCCCTGCCTCGCGCGCTGCGTACGCAACGCCCTGTCCGGCGTTTCCGGCGCTGATCGTCCAGACACCTTTCGCCTTCGCGTCGGCGTCGAGCATCGCGACGGCATTCGCAGCGCCGCGGATCTTGAATGCGTTGATCGGCTGGAGATTCTCCAGCTTCAGCCAGATCTCCGGTGCGCCGGTTCCATGCAGCAGCGGGATGAGCGGCGTGCGGATCGCGACATCGCGGATGCGCTCGCGCGCGGCGCGAATCTCGTTGAGCGTAATCGGACGAACGGGCGGTGGAATCGCGGCCATCGCCCGATTCTACACAGGCATCCATCTTCATGGTCACGATCGGCTCTTCCGCTAGAATCCGCGCCGCGTGGGAAAACGTTCAACCCGTCTGAAGACCGTGCCGCCTGCAGCGGAGCCGGTGAAGCCGCCCGTCGATGAGTCGAAGCTCATCCTCCCGATCTGCGCGGGACTCGTGATTCTCATCGCGCTCATTTACGCGCAGGTCTACTCGCATCAGTTCCTCAATTACGACGACGATCAGTACATCACGAACAACGCGCACGTGAAGTCGGGCTTCACGGCGAGTGCGCTCCGCTGGTCGCTGACTGCATTCGCGCCGAACTGGCATCCGCTGACATGGTGGAGCTATCTGGCAGACGTCACGCTCTTCGGCGTACACGCGGCGCCGATGCTTTTCGCGAATGTCGCGCTGCACATCGCCTCGACCCTGCTGCTCTTCTTCTTTCTCTTCCGGACGACGAAGTTCCTCTGGCGCAGCGCTGCCGCGGCGGCGCTCTTCGCCGTGCATCCGCTGCGCGTGGAATCGGTGGCGTGGGTCTCGGAGCGGAAGGACGTTCTCTGCGCGCTTTTCTTCTTCCTGGCGATCTGGTTTTACGCACGATGGGTGGAGAGCCGGAAGCGCGGTCCCTACGTCGCCGCCGTGGCAATGTTCGCCGCCGGTCTGATGGCGAAAGGCATGATCGTCACCCTGCCCTTCGTCCTCATCCTTCTCGATTACTGGCCGCTCAATCGCTTCGATCTCAAGCGCAGCGTCATCGAGAAGATCCCCTTCTTCCTCGTGTTGATTCCGGGTCTCGGGACCACGTTCCTGACGCAGCAGAAGATCGAAGCGATCGCGTCGACGCAGCTCGTCTCTCCCGCGGCGCGCATCGCGAACGCGGTGATCTCGTATGTCGCCTACATCGGCAAGATGCTCTGGCCGCTGCACCTGGCGAATCCGTATCCGCTGCGAACGGTCCTCTCCACGAGCGATGTCTTCTTCTGCGCGCTGCTGCTGCTCGCGGTCACCGCGATCGCGTGGGCGATGCGCAAGCGCCACCGGTATCTGCTGATCGGCTGGCTCTGGTACATCGGGATGCTGGTGCCGGTGATCGGCCTCGTGCAGATCGGCTCGCAATCGATGGCCGATCGCTACACGTATCTGCCGACTGCCGGACTGACGTTCGCTCTCGTGTGGCTCGCCGCAGACTTCATCACGCAGCGGGAGGCGTTGCGCGCGATTGCGGTGATCGCGGTTCTTGCCCTCACGATTCTCGCCTGTCTGCAGACCCGATACTGGCAGGACAGCGAGACGCTGTTTCGCCATTCCCTCGAGGTGACGGAGCGCAATCGCATCGCACACACGTTTCTCGGTCTCGCGCTGCTCGAGAAGAAGCAGTTCGATGAGGCAGCCGGCGAATTTCGCGCGGCACTCGAGCTGAATCCCAACGACGAGCTGGCGCGCAACGGATTGGGCTCGGCGCTGGCGGCGTCGGGCAATACGACGGCTTCCGAGCAGGAGCTGCGCGATGCAATCGCGCGCAATCCCAACGGCGTCGACGCCTACCGTTCGCTCGGCAGGTATCTGCTGTCGTCCGGCCGGCGCGAGGAAGCGATTCCGATTCTGGAAAAGGCCGTCGCATTGAAAGCCGACACGGCGACGCGCGCGGCACTCGCGGCGGCGAAGGGAAATTCGGACGAGGCCATCGCCCTCTACCGCGAAGCGATGCGTGCGAATCCCACGTCGCCCGAGACGCACAACGATCTCGCGGCGATGCTGGCGCGCGCGGGGCGCGATCAGGAGGCGCTCGCCGAATACAACGAAGCGCTCCGCCAAGATCCTCACCAGTACGACGTCCGCATGAACCTCGGCGCGCTGCTGTCGCGGATGAACGACGACAACGGCGCGATCGCACAATTCGATGCGGCGGCGAAGGAGCGGCCGAAATCGCCAGAGCCGCACGTCTACCTCGCGCTGGCGTATCTCTCGAAGCAGGACATCGCCTCCGCGCTTCGCGAAGTGAATGCCGCCATCGCAATCGATCATGACGGCGCAAGCGCCGCGCTGACATCGGCGCGCCGGCAACCCTCGTCCATCGACGATTTCTCGCAATACCTGCAACAGCAGAAACACTAAGGTGCAGCCGGACGTCTCGTCCGCTCGCCGGCAAACTAACGCGCGGCTGCAGCAGTCTCGATCCGCATCGTCTTCGCGTCCTGCAGCAGCACGACGGACGTTCCCTCCGGCAACTGCTGCTGGACATGGCCCTGCACGGATCCCAGACGGACGAGTTTCTTCACGATCGCGTAGTTCACCAGAGTGCGGCCGCCGTTTTCTCCACGCGCAACCTTCGTCGTCTGCGATTCATCGACTGCGAGAGCGATGAGCTCCAGCGCGCGCGGGGAATCGACGTCGACCATGCCATCCGCGATGCGAAGCGACGCGACAGGCGTCCGCTTCGACTCCTTCTCGATCGCCGCGAAGAGTGCTCCTGCGCTCGACCCGACGAGCTCATGGGAACCATTCACCACCGCCTGCGGCGTATACGCGCCGCTCAATCCGAATGAACGGACGTAGAGAGCCTGGCGCTGCGACCACTCCGCCGATGAAAAGGGATCGCGCCAGCCGAGGCGGTTCCAGTAGTCGACGTGAAAGGCGAGAGGAATGACGTGGCCGCGCAGCGCGGAGTCGCGCGCGATGGTTCCGAGGAGCTCGTCTGCCGGAGGGCAGGAGGAACATCCCTGCGATGTAAAGAGCTCGACGACGACAGGGGCGGAGCCGAGTCTCGCGGCGAGCTGCTTCGGCTCCGTCGCGGCGTCAAACAGGGCTGCTGCTGCGAGAGCCATCGAGCAGATCACGATCAGGCGCGTCATCGTGGGATAGAATCCGCGAAATTTTTCACAGGAGTATCACGATGCGGCTGATCACCCGTTCCGATTTCGACGGACTCGTCTGCGCAGTCCTGCTCAGGGAAGTGGCGAACATCGACAAGATCGAGTTCGTGCACCCGAAAGATGTGCAGGACGGCAAGATCTCGGTTGGCCCGGACGACATCCTGACGAACCTCCCCTACGTCCCTGCCGTGGGTCTCTGGTTCGATCATCACTCCAGCGAAGCGGTGCGCAACGATGTCGGCCATACCGATTTCAAAGGCCGCTTCGAAGTCGCGCCGTCGGCCGCACGCGTCGTCTACAACTACTACAAGGAGAAGGGCGAAGGGGCGAAGCTCGCAAAGTACGACGCGCTGCTCGAATCCGTCGACAAGTCCGACTCCGCGCAACTCTCTCACGAAGACGTCGTGAGCCCGACGGGCTGGATCCTCCTCTCGTACGTGATGGATCCGCGCACCGGCCTCGCCTATTACCACAGCTATCGCGTGAGCAATCGCGAGCTCATGATGAAGATGGTCGAGTGGATTCCGACGATGTCCGTCGACGAGATCCTCGCGCAACCGGACGTGAAGGAGCGCATCGACCGCTACTTCGAAGGTCAGGAAAAGTTCAAGCGTGTGATGCAGGAGCACTCACGCGTCGAAGGCAACGTGATCGTGACCGATCTGCGCGGCCTCGGCGAGATGCCCACTGGCAACCGCTTCCTGATCTACACGATGTTCCCCGAGCAGAACATTCAGGTACGCGTCTTCGACGGCAAGAAGGGCGAGTTCGTCGTCTGCGCCCTCGGCCACTCGATCTTCAACCGGACATCGAAGACGGATGTCGGCAAACTGATGGATCGCTACGGCGGCGGCGGCCACCGCGGAGCCGGCACCTGCCAGCTCGCCGTCGCGGGAGCCGAAGAGAAGATCCGCGAGATCATCGAGCAGTGCAAGCAGGACGGGTAGCGGCGCTGGGCGCCTTACGGCGCTGGCGCGAGGCGCTAGGCGCTGGGCGCGGGTAGCTGCGTCGCCAGAAACGCGTGATCGCGAAAAGCACCAATGCTCGTCGGCATCAGAAAACTCGCCTGTCCCATGCGCCTCGCGCCCAGCGCCTAGCGCCCGCTCCGCAGGAGCGTCTGCGCCTCGCGCCTGCGCCTAGCGCCCGCTCCGCAGGAGCGTCTGCGCCTCGCGCCCAGCGCCTGGCGCCCGCTCCGCAGGAGCGTCAGCGCCTTTCGCCATCTGCACGATCGCGACTCCGGCCAGGATGACGACCATCGCGACGATCGACAGCAGCGTCAGTTGCTCGTTGAGGATGGCGGCGCCGAGAACGACGGCGACGGCGGGATTCACGTAGGCGTAGAGCGAGAGACTCGTCGCCCGCATGTGCCCCAGCGCGTAGACGAACGAGGTGTAGGCGATCACCGATCCGAAGATCGTGAGATACGCGAGGCCGCCGAGGGAGCGCGATGTGAAGGTCAGGCGCGAGCCTTCACCGATCGCGAGTCCGACGATCGTAACCAGGACTCCGCCGATGAGCATCTGCAGCGTTGCCGAAGGCATCATCGACACTCCGTGCAGAAAATGTTTGCCACGCACCATGCCGTACTGCCAGCAGAGCGATCCGAGCTGGATCACGAGCGCGCCGGCGAGGAATCCCGGCGCGAAGTGATGGCCGGCACCGCTGGGAGTCACGAGCAGTGCGACTCCGATGAAGCCGACGAGCATCCCGGCGCCGCGGCGCGGACCGATGTGCTCTCCATTCTTCCGCACGGCTTCGAGGATCGCGGCCCAGAACGGCGCCGTAGCAACGAGCAGCGCCGCCATGCCGCTCGGCACGTATTGCTCGGCCCAGACGACGGCGAGGTTGCCGCCGCCGACCATGAGCGCGCCGATCAGCGCGAGCTCGCCGAGGGTGCGGCGATCGCGCGGCAGACGCTCGCCGCGCAGGAGCGTGATCGTCAGCATGATCAAACCGGCGACCGTGTAGCGAATGCCGGTGAGCAGCAGCGGCGGAACGGTCTCCACCGCGATGCGAATCGCGAGGTACGTCGTTCCCCAGACGAGGCAGACGACGCCGAAAGCGACGTACGCCAGAACCTGCGCGCGCTTCATGACGCATCTCCGAGCACGATGCCGCCGACTTTCTCGCAGTGCGTCTGCATCACGATCGTCGTGCGTGTGTTCAGCGACAGCGGAGGCGCAGTCAATTTTCCGACGAGCGTGTTGAGCGACGCGATCGAGTCCGTCCGGACCTTCAGCAGATAGCAGTCGTCGCCGGCGACGGTGTGCGCTTCGAGGACTTCGTCATCGGCGATGATCGAGCGAAACAGCTTCGCCGCTTTCGCAGTGAGCGTGTGCACGCCGCGCGCTGCCACGAATGCCGTGACACGGCGGCCCATCGCTTCGGGATCGACGACGACGGTGATCCCGCGGATGACGCCGAGCTTTTCGAGCTTCTCGATACGGTCGGCGACGGCAGGCCGGGAAAGCCCGATGCGATCGGCGATCTGCGCAGCAGGAGTCCGCCCATCCTGGAGGAGGAGGGAGACGATGCGGCGGTCGAGATCATCCAGATCGACAGACATGACGGTAGTTTACCGTCATTTCGACGCTAGATCAAGATTGGAACCTTCGAATTGAAGGTTGAGTGAGGGTGGGACGGATAGGACGGATGGGACCGATGGGACGGATGGGACCGATGGGAGGCAACCCATCCGTCCTATCCGTCCCATCCGTCCCATCAGTCCCATCCATTAAAAAATCCCCGCCATCGCCCGCATTCGCTCCGGGACTACCGCCGGCCGGTGCAGCCGCGTCGGCCGCGGATAGTTGAATTCCCGGCTTTGTTTCGCGGCCTTCTTCAGTTCGCGCTGCAGATACTCGACCTTCACGAATCCGATCGGATCGTGGAGCAGCCGCCGCAGCGACGCGCGGCGAAGAATCACGGAGCGGAGCTTCAGATTTCCGTCGCGCACGGCATAACGAACCGATTCCCGATCGTCGCTGCAGACCCGCACCACGCTCCCCTCCGGCAGCACACTGACGATCAGTTCCGCGAGTTTCGTTTCATCCGTGGCATTCATCATGTCCTCCAAACGTCTGCTCTAATAGACGTCAATCGTGCGCCGAAGTTTCCTGGCGTGTCGCGAAGATCCTGTGAACACCTCGTCAAGAATCGTGACATTCAGTCCGCTCGGCCTCGCCGCCCCGGCCCATCGCGACGAGACGCTGCTCGACGTCGCCCGGAGAGCGGGGGCGCCGCTTGGCAATTCCTGCGGCGGCATCGGAATCTGTGCGCGCTGCCGCGTCCGGGTCGTGAACGGCGCGGAGAATCTCGACGAACCGACGACCATCGAGCGCCGCGTCTCGGAACAGCGGGGTCTCGCCCCCGAGGAACGGCTGGCGTGTCAGGCGATCGTGTGCGGCGATTGTGAGATCACGACCGGCTACTGGTGAGGGGTCAGGCCGGCTGCCTCGCGAGCAGCATGCAATCGCCGTAACTGTAAAAGAAATACTTCTCCGCGATCGCCGCCGCGTACGCATTGCGGATCGTCTCCATGCCGGCGAAGGCCGACACCAGCATGATCAGCGTCGACTCCGGCAGATGGAAATTGGTCAACATCTTGTCGACCGCGCGAAACTCGAAGCCCGGCGTGATGAAGATCGAGGTCTCCGCCGATCCCGCGCGAAAGCTGCCATCGCCGGCACGAATCGCACTCTCCAGCGTGCGCACCGACGTCGTCCCCACCGCCACGATCGAGCGCTGTTCCGCGAGCGCGCGATTCAGCGACGCCGCCGCCGCTTCGGAAATCGTGTAGCGCTCGGAGTCCATCCGGTGCTCGGCGATGTCGTCCACCTTCACCGGCTTGAAGGTCCCGAGGCCTACGTGGAGCGTGATGCGGATGATGTCGATTCCGCGCGCGGCGATCCGGTCGAGAATCTCCGGCGTGAAGTGCAGACCCGCGGTCGGCGCGGCAATCGCGCCGCGCTCCGCCGCGTACACCGTCTGATACGACTCCTTGTCGCTCTCGCGCGGCGTCTCACGCGCGATGTACGGCGGCAGCGGCGGCACACCGACCCGCTCCAGCTCCTCGGCCGGTCCTTCGAACCGCGCGACGATCGTCCCGTCGGCGCGCTTGTCCATCACGGCCGCCGTCAGCAGCGGAGAGAATCGAAGCGAATCGCCAACGCGCACACGCTTCGCCGGCTTGCACCACGCCTCCCACATCGACTCGTCGAGTTGCCGCGTCAGCAGCAGCTCGATCGGTTTCTTCATCTGTCCCTTCGGCTCGGCATAGAGCCGCGCCGGAATGACGCGCGTGTCGTTGATGACGAGCACGTCGCGCGGATCGAGCCGTTCCGGAAAATTCGCGAACGAGTCGTGCTCCACCGGGGCGCCCGGCGTCACCACCATCATCCGCGACCGTCCGCGCGGCCGCGGCTCCTGCGCGATGAGCTCTTGAGGAAGATCGTAGGAAAAGTCGGTTCGACGCATACGTGCAGGACAAGCTCTCAGCTCGCCGGAGTGGACAACCCGAGAGGTTGTCCGACACCCGCACCATACAATACGCGGGCAATGATTCGCGCCCGCGTCATCACCTGCAGCGACGCTGCTTCGCGCGGCGAGCGCGAAGATCGCTCCGGCCCCGCGGTGCGCGATCTGCTCCTGGCGAACGGCTGCGAAGTCGACGCCATCATCGTCGTTCCCGATGAGGTCGACGCGATCGCAACGGCGATCGAGAACGCGACCGCCGGCGGCATCCGGCTCGTCGTCACCACAGGCGGCACCGGCATCGCCGCCCGCGATGTCACGCCCGAAGCGACGCTGCGCGTCTGCGAGCGCGTGATCCCCGGCTTCGGCGAGACGATGCGCCGCACCGCTCCCATGGCCGCACTCTCTCGCGCGCAGGCCGCGACTCGCGGCCCGGCACTGGTCGTGAATCTCCCCGGAAGCGTGCGCGGCGCAACGGAGAATCTCGAAGCCGTTCTTCCGTTGATTCCGCACGCACTTCAACTACTGGAAGGAAACACGCAGCATGCCTGACCGCCTGCTGCCTGCTGTCTGAGAATGCACGTACAACCCGGTCTCGAAGTTCTCCTCGACGAACCCGCTCCCATCCTCGGCCGCAAGATCGGACTCGTCACCAATCAAAGCGCTGTTGCCTCCGATCTGCAGCACGCGGTGCGCCTGCTCAACGCAGGCCGCGGATGGAAGCTCACCGCGCTCTTCGGCCCGGAGCACGGCATCTGGGGCGAGGCGCAGGACATGGCCCATGTCGACCATTCCGCCGATCCCGTCACCGGCCTGCCGGTCTATTCGCTGTATGGCCGCAGCGAGCAGGATCTCGTTCCGCGCCGCGACGTTCTCAAGACCCTCGATGCGCTCGTCGTCGATCTGCAGGACATCGGCTCGCGTTACTACACGTTCATCTACACGATGGCGATCTGCATGCGCGAAGCGGCGCCGCTCGGCTTGAAAGTCATCGTGCTCGATCGCCCGAATCCGATCGACGGCTATCACCTCGAGGGCAACATCCGTGAAGAGAAGTACTCGAGCTTCGTCGGCATGTTCCCGCTCCCGACGCGCCACGGAATGACGGCGGGCGAGCTCGCGCGCTACTTCAACGAAGTCTTTCATCTTAGGTGCGATCTCACGGTCGTGCCGATGCGCGGATGGCGGCGCGGCATGTGGTGGGGCGACACCGGCCTGGCCTGGGTGATCCCGTCGCCGAACATGCCGACGGTGTACACCGCGACGGTCTATCCCGGCATGTGCCTCATCGAAGGAACGAACCTCAGCGAAGGACGCGGCACCACGCATCCGTTCGAGTTCTTCGGAGCGCCGTGGCTGAATCCATTCAGGCTGGCGGATCGCCTGAACTCGCTCGAATTGCCCGGAGTCCGTTTCCGGCCGCACTACTTCCTCCCGCAATTCCAGAAGCACGCCGGAAAAGTGTGCGGAGGAGTCGAGCTGCACGTAACGAACCGCGGCGCCTTCGAGCCGTATCGCACGGGACTCTGGTGCGTGAAGATCGCGCACGATCTCGATCCGGAGCAGTTCGACTGGAGGCGCGAGACGTACGAGTTCGTTTCCGATCGCCTGGCGATCGACCTCCTCGCCGGCAGCTCGCGCTTTCGCGAGATCGTCGAATCGAATGGCAACGTCGACGACTGGGTCGCGGAGTGGGAAGAGCAGCTGCGAGCGTTCGCGAGAACTCGCGAGGAGTTCCTCCTCTACCGCTCGACCGATTAGCGGAACGGACATCCTCGCCCGCAGCCCGTCAACAAGCGAGACGCGCGATGGATAATGCGCCATGCGCACTCGCCTCGCTTTCTTCGCCTGCTGCCTGTTGCCTGTCCTCAGTTGCCTGGCCCAGATCCAGATCACCAGCGTCGAATGGAAAGACGCGCCATCGACGCTGCCGAAAGGGGCGAAGATCGCAATCCTCGAGGGCGATCCGAAAGCCGAAGGCATGTTCACAATGCGCATCAAGCTCCCCCCGGGCACCGTCATCCCTCCCCACTGGCATCCGCGCGACGAGCGCGTGACGGTCATCAGCGGCAAAGTGCTCGTCGGGTTCGGCGACAACGTCGACGAAAAGAAGACCACGGCCTTCAGCGCCGGCGGCTTCTACGTCAATCCGCCGAACATGCACCACTACCTCTCGATCCCTGAAGAATCGGTACTGCAGCTCACCTGCATGGGCCCATGGGAGCTGCACAAAGTTGAGTAACCGATCCCGCCGGCGCGCTGGCTGCTGCCTCTCATGATCGAGCTCCTCTACGAGGACGACGCTCTCGTCTTCGTGAACAAGCCGGCGGGTCTCATCGTGCAGCGCGCGTATGACGCGGAGGAGCCTGTGCTGCTGGAGATGATGATGGAGCGATGCGGGCCGCTGTTCCTCATGCAGCGGCTGGATCGCGGCACGAGCGGCGTGATGTTCTTCTCGAAGCGTTCCGACATCAACGCCAGGCTCACGCGGCAGTTCGAGACGAAGCGGATTCGCAAGCGTTACCTCGCGTTGTGCGAAGGCCGGCTCGCACAGCGGCAGACGATCGACGCGCCGCTCGCGCGCATCGGCGCCATCAAGTTCGCCGTGCGCGACGAGGGCAAGCGCGCGGTGACGCATGTGGATCCGATCGAGGCGCGCCTGAACGGCTCGCTGCTCGACGTCCTTCTCGAAACCGGCAGGACGCATCAGATTCGCGTGCATCTCGCGTCGATCGGCCATCCGTTGGCAGGCGACTGGCTCTATGGAGAGAGGAACGCCGCGCGTCCGATGTTGCACGCGGCCGAGCTCGTGATGACACATCCCATGTCGAATCAACCGCTTCGCGTAGTCGCACCGCCTCCCGATGACTTCATGGATGAGGCTCGGAGGCGCGGCCTCGAAACAGGACGATCCGACCTCGTTTCACCACACCTAAACTACTGAATTGTTTAGAATAATCGCTCACACACCGAGGTTACGTTAACCATGAGGAACAGCATGAAAGTCTTCACGAGAATGGCGGCGGCGTTCGCGCTGATGTTCATCCCGGTGATCGCATCGGCCCAGTTCAAGGACCTCGACACCGCAATGTCGAACCTCACCCGCGGCTTCGGCAGTGGGGACTCACAGGCCATCGTTGCCGGCATCGGTGACGGTGATCAGGTCATGCTGCAGTTCCCGGGACTCGTCGAGCAGAGCGGTTTCTTCGGCCGCGATCAGGCCGCGTATCTGCTCGATGGCCTCTTCAACAAAGTGCACCCTGCCTCGTTCGAGCAGCACAGCGCGCGCAAGGTGAGTGCGGAAGGTCAGTACCACATCACCGCGGGATGGACGATCTCCGTCAACGGAAAGCCGGAGACGCGCGATCTCTACGTGACGCTGCGGAACAAGGGAGACCGCTGGTCGGTGGTGTCGATTCGGTCGGCGAGCAAGTAGAGTGAGTCGCGATTGCGACGTCTCGCCGTTCTCTTCCTTCTCCTTGCCGGCCTGATCGAAGGCGGTGCGCAGATCGCGCTCCGCCTCATCGACTCCTCCTTCTCCACCCGCTCCGCCGGCCACATTCGCGATGACGTCGGCTATGTTCGCGAGCGGATCGCGAGTGTCGAAGCGCAGCTCGACGCGGCCGGCGATCGCATCGAGAGCCGCATCGCATCGCTGAAGCGTCCGCCCACCGAAGCAGAGCTCTTCAATCTGCTGCGCGAAGAAATGCCGGCGTCCCGCACGCGCGGCGCGCGCATCCGCACGCCGGAGGGCGATCTTCTCGCGTGGTGGGGAGAGGAACTGCGCAGCGGCGCGACCAAGACCTTCGGCTTCGACGCGACGAATCTCTACATCATCCGGACGCGCGTGGCGGGCCGCTACGTCGTCGAGACTTTCAAGCGCGTCCCGAATGTGCCGGGCGGCACCAGCTCGGTCCATCCGAAGGATCCGCAATGGACGAGCGGCGCAGTCTTCCACGCCGGTTACCTGCGGCAGGAGCCGGGCACCATCCGCCAGCTCATTCAGCGCAGGCCGGACGGCGATCTCTGGATCGACATCACGCCGCGCGCCAAACGCGACGTCCTCGATGCGACGCGCATGAATGCGACGAATGCCGCCGTCGCGCTCCTCTCCATCGGCGCGATCACTCTGATGATCCTCGGCCGGAAGCGCTTCACCAGCACAGCCGGCCTCGCGTTCTCACTCCTTCTCATCATCGCCGCCCGGCTGGCGCTGCTGCCGCTGCAGATTCACGACGACCCCGGCCACCTGTTCCGCTTCGACATCTACGGTTCCCGTCTGCTCGGGCCGTTCACGAAATCGCCGTTCGACCTTCTCGCGACGTCGCTCGCAATCCTTGCGATCGTCTTCATCATCACGCGGACGTCGCGATTCCGGCTGCTTCGTCTCGCGGCCGCCGTCGCCGCAGGTGCCGGCTACATCGTTCTCGTCCGCAACCTCGTCGACAACTCGCGCGTCTCGTCGATCCCGGAGCACATTCTCCCCTCGTCCGCGGCGCAGGCCGTTCTGCTCGCGTCGCTGCTGGTGCTCGCGCTCGCCGTGCTCCGTCTCGGACGCGTCTGGGAGTGGCGCGACAACGCGCCGCATCCCGCGCTGCGCATGCTCATCACGGCCGTGCTCTGCGGTCTCGCGGTCTGGATTCCGGCGCAGATGTTCGAGCGCGAAAGCGCGCAGCGATTCATCAGCGAAACGTACGCACCGCTCGTCGCCGGCGAAGCGAGCCAGTTGCGGATCATGATCGAAGACACGCTGCACAACGAGTTCTCCCGCACGGAGCTCAGCAGCCTCCTGCCCGACGACTACCGCCGGATGAATCTCGAGGATCTCGCGTATGCGCTCTGGCTGCGCTCCGATCTCTCGCGCTGGCGCATTCCTGCGGTCATCACCGTGAGCGACGACTTCACCGGAAATCTCATCAGCCGCTTCGGCGTCGGCCTTCCGCAGTTCAACGAGCGCGGGCCGCAGGTGGGGCGCGAAGTGCTGCAGATCGGAAGCCTCACGCGCGTGCTTCTGCATCACGACTTCGACGTCACGGCCTTCGGCACGACGATCGCCCGAGGAAGCGTGCACGTGGTGAATCCGGCGGATCCGGGGGCGACGTCGTTCGCCGACATCTACCATGACTTTTTCGAAGGCGGCACCGGGGAGGATCTCTCCACGGGATTGCGCCCGCAACGCGAGCCGGCGGTGTTCGATCCCGATGGCAATGTGCACGGCGCGACGAGCATCCGCCTTCCGCAGAGTCCTTCGGTCTATTTCTCGACGATCAAACCGGGACGCGGGGTCTGGGTGAACGGTCCTCTCGACGATGCGTCGGCGATCTACCTGCGGCGCACGGACAACACTCTGTTCGCATTCCCGCTCGCCGTTCCGACGTTCGCGCAGAACGTGCGCGGCGCGGGCGGCGTGGTGATCTGGGCGATCGCCGCTTCCGTGCTCGTGATCTTCATCCGCTCGATCCCCTCGCTGCTCGCCGTCCTGCGCCGCACGCCCGCCGGCCTCGGCTTCCGCGCGCGCACCGCGCTCTATCTCACGGCCGTCGTCGTCGTACCGCTGGTGATCTTCGTGCTGTTCGTCCGCGCCTATCTCGCCTCGCGCCTCGAGGCCGAGTATGTCGATCGCGGACAGACCGCGCTCACTGCCGCGCAACGCGTGATCGAGGATTACCTCGCGTCGACGAACGCGCAGACGCCGGAAGAAGTGCTCGACGACGAGATCTTCAGCTGGCTGGCGCGCGTCATCGGGCACGATCTGCATCTCTATCGAGGCGATCAGTTGATCGCATCGAGCCGGCGCGATCTCTTCGCCGCGCATGTCGAGTCGGAGCGGCTGCCGGGCGATGTCTACTCGGCCATCGTCGTCGGCGGCAAACAGATCTTCCGCGCCGTGCGGCACGCCGGCCCCACGCAGTATGTCGAGATCTACAGCCCGATCCGCCTGGCGAAGGGACACAACTTCACGCTCGCTCTCCCATTCATCGTGCAGGGAAAACAGATCGAGGCACAGGTCAACGATCTGGCGACGACGATCTACATGCTCCTCGTCTTCATCGTGATCGGTTCGATCGCCGTCGCGTTCCGCACGGCGCGCAGCGTCACGCGTCCTGTGCAGAGTCTGGTCGCCGGAGCCCGCGCAGTCGCGCGCGGAGACTTCGACGTCGAGCTGCGTGCGCCGGCCGATCCCGACATCGGCCTGCTCGTCACGACGTTCCGCGACATGGCGCAGTCGATCCGCCGGCAGCAGAGCGATCTTCGCCATGAGCGCGACCGGCTGCAGACGCTTCTCGAGAACATCAACGCCGCGGTCGTCGTCCTCGATCGAAAGAAGCAGGCGGGGACGATGAACATGACGGCGCGGCGCATCTTTCCATCGGCCGAATTGCCGCCGGCGATCGTCGAGCTCCTCGTGCGCCATCATCCCGATCGCATCGAGTCGAGTGAGATCGAGCTGGAGATCGACGGGAATCCGCGCACGTTCCGCGTCTCCATCATTCCCCTCCCCGACAGCGACGAAGAGATGGTGATCGCGGAGGACGTCACGGAGATCCTCCGCTCCAACCGGCTCGAAGCGTGGGGCGAGATGGCGCGCCAGGTCGCACACGAGATCAAGAATCCGCTGACGCCGATCCAACTCACGGCCGAACATCTGCGCGCCGTTGCCGACCGCGAAGATCCATCGCTGCCGCAGGTCGTGCGCGCCGCAGTCGACAACATTCTTCGCCAGGTGGTGACGCTGCGAGAGACGTCGAAGGAGTTCAGCGACTACGCATCGCTGCGGCAGGTGCGGCGCAAGCCGATCGATCTCCGGCGGCTGCTGCAGGACATCGCGAACGACTACGAAGCGAGCGAAGAGCGCGGCATCGAGTTCCGCGCCGCGATCGATCCATCCACTCCCGCGAACTACTCGGGGGACGCGCGCCTCCTGCGCGGCGCCATCGCGAATCTCATCGAGAACGCGCTGCAGGCCGCGCCGCGCGGCCACGTGCAATTGAGCAGTCATGGCGCCGGCTCGCAAGCTGTGATCGCGATTGAAGACGACGGCCCGGGAGTATCGCCCGAGCTCCTGCCGAAGATTTTCGACCCCTACTTCTCCACCAAGTCGACCGGCACCGGCCTCGGCCTTGCAATCGCCCGCAAGGCGATCGAAGAGCACGGCGGCAGCGTGCGCGCCGAGAATCTCGAGAAGGGATTCCGAGTGGTGATCGAGCTGCCGTTGCGATGAAGGGCGAAAGGCGCGTGAGAAAGAACGCTGGGATTACTATGTTGGCCAAGCAGATGAAGCGTTTTCCCGTCTTCGGCCTCATGGTCCTCGCGGCCTCCGTCGCGCTCGGCGCCAGCCGCGCCGAGGAGACGCGGCTCACGCTGCGGCAGGAGTTTCTTCGCCTGATCAACAGCGATCGCAAGGCGCACGGGCTTCGCCCCGTCGAGCTCGACTCGTGGACGTCGTCGCTCGCGGATGAATACTGCCGCGCCCAGCTTCGCAACGGCACGACGGGCCACTTCACGACCGACGGCCAGGCGCCGTACATGCGCTACTCGTTCGCCGGCGGCAGCGACGGCGTGAGCGAGAACGCCGCGGCGTGGTCGGCGTCGTATCGCTTCAGCGATCGCGCGTTGTACGAAATGATCCGCCGTTCCGAAGAGGCGATGATGTCGGAGTCCGCGCCGCATGACGGCCATCGCCGCACCATTCTCGATCCGAACGCGACGCATGTCGGCATTGGCCTCGCGTGGAGCGGCGGCGAGTTCCGGCTCACGCAGGAATTCATCCGGCGCTACATCTCCTGGACGGCGCGGCCGCCGCACGCCGCGATGACTTCCGACAGGATCGTCGCTGCCGGACGCGCCGCGCACGGCTACGTCGTCGATGCGATCAGCGTTCACTACGAGCCGATGCCGCAGCCGATCTCGCCGATCACGGCCAACATGATCGAGACCTATTCGCTCCCCGACCGCCGCCGCGATTACGCGCTGCACGGCCAGAGCGGTTTCAACTTCGCCGTTCCGTTCACCGACGGCCCGGGCATCTACACCATCGTCGTGTGGGTGAAGAAAGCCGATGACCGGGAAGCGATCCCGGCGACGAACGTTTCGATCCGCGTCGATCGCCCGTCGAACAGCGAACCGATCCTGCTCTCCGGCGGCGGCGGCATGCGTTGAGCAAACAGCTCCGCAGATGCCCGACACGAATTCGATCTACGACTGCGTCATCATCGGCGGCGGGCCTGCCGGCCTGACCTGCGCCATCTTTCTCGGCCGCTACCGTCTTCGCGTGCTGCTCTGTGACAACGGCAAACCGCGCAACTACGCATCGCGCGCGATTCACGGCTTCATCGGACAGCACAACATTCCTCCGGCGGAGCTTCGCCGCCGCGGGCGCGAGGAAGCCGAAGCGGCCGGCGTGGAGATCTGCGATTGCACGGTCGAACGGATCGAGCGGAGCGGAGATCAGTTCTGCCTTACGACGACGTCCGGTTCTCTTCGCGCGCGCCGCGTCGTTCTCGCTTACGGCGTGCGCGATCTCGTCCCCGGCGTTCCCAACATCACGGACTTCTATCCGGGCAGCGTCTATCACTGCCCCGATTGCGATGGATACGAGGTGACCGGCCTGCGCGTCGGCGTGATCGGCCATGCGACCCGCGCGGCCGGGATGGCGCTGAAGCTCCTGCAATGGACGAATGAGCTGACGATCTTCGTTCATGGCGAGGAGCGCCACTTCACGAAGGAAGAGACCTCGAAGCTTCTCGCGGAAGGAATCGCTGTGAAGGACGAGAAGATCATCGCGCTGACGGGCGAAGGCGACCGCGTCAAACATGCTGTGCTCGAGACCGGCGAGCGCGTGCCGGTCGACGCGCTCTTCTTCTCGATCGGAACGGTGCGCAGTTGTACGCTCGCCGAAGAGCTGGGGTGCCGCGTGCTCGATCCGCAGCCGTGCATCGAAGTCGACCAGTACAAGGAGACGAGCGTCGAAGGCGTGTATGCGATCGGCGATCTCGCGCCCGGGTCGCAGCTCGCCGTCACCTCAGCGGCCGATGGCGCGATCGCGGCGATCGCGATCAACAAGTCGCTGCTGCCGCCGTCGCGAAGAGTCTAGAACGAGCGAACTAGTTCGCAATCCACAACGCCTGGCCGCGTGCACTCGCCTGCTTCGCAGCCATCATGAACTGCACGTAGGTCTGCGTGTCGAGATCCTTGTCGAAGGACAGATCGTCTTCGAGGTAGTGCGCGGCGAGCTCCATCAGCTCGACGTCATCCGTCGGGAGCGACGCGGCGCCGGCGTACACGCGCAGCTCTTCGAGCAGCGCAGGGAGACTGCCGACCTGCAGCGGATCGGCGGCATTGGGAATCGCGACATGCTCCACCTGCGCGAGCAGCGCAGGCACCCACACCATCTGATACGCCTCGACGTGGATGAACTGAGAAGAGGGGGCGCCCACCATCGACTTCGCCAGCGCCTGCAGCTGATGCCATCCGCTCGGATCGACTGCGTCCGAGCGCCACGCCTCCCCACCGCCGTCCGGCAGAGCAAAGCGTTTCCGCAACTCCGCATCGACCGCGCGCGCAAAGTCTGCGGGAAACACGTCCGCGGCAGAGCCGGCGACAAAGGTGACGGACATGGACCGCCTGAGTTTAGCAGGCAGGCGCCCCGGCGCCCCAGCACCCCAGCGCCCATACGCCCCTGTTGCCTGACTCCGGTCACATACAATCCCCGCGGTGCACCGACTCAGACGGCTCATGCCGTTTCTCAAGCCGCTCATCGTGCTGGCGCTCTTCGCCGTCGCGCTGCGCGTGCTCCAACAGACGCTGGCCCACTATCGCTATCGCGATGTGATGGCCTACGTCCGCACGCTGCCCGGCGATCAGCTCGCCCTCTCGATCCTTCTCACCATCCTCGGCTACCTCACGATGACGGGCTACGACGCACTCGCGTTCCGCTACATCCGCCATCCGCTCTCCTATCCGCGTATCGCACTCGCATCGTTCATCGGCTACGCCTTCAACAACACGGTCGGACTCTCCGGTGTCGTCGGCGGTTCACTCCGTTACCGCCTCTACACCGCGTGGCGCCTCACCGCAGTCGAGATCGCGAAAGTGATCGCCTTCTGCACCGTCAGCTTCTGGCTGGGATTCGTCCTGCTGGGCGGCGTGGTCTTCATCTTTGCGCCGCCGAACGTCCCGCCGTCGATTCACCTTCCGATTCACTCGGTGCGGCTCATCGGCATGCTGATGGTGATTCCGGCGGCGGCCTATCTCCTCTGGATCGCGCTGCGGCGGGAGCCGCTGCGACTCCGCCAATGGGAGTTCGAGCTTCCTGCGCCGCGTGTGTTCTTCGCGCAGGCGGCGATCTCGTCGCTGGACTGGACGCTCGCGGCGGCGGTGCTCTACATCCTTCTGCCCGATCGGCTGCCCCTCACGTTCATCCACTTCCTCGGCATCTTTCTCCTCGCGCAGATCGCCGGCGTCGTATCGAACATCCCCGGTGGCCTCGGCATCTTCGAAGCCGTCATCCTCGTCTTCCTCGGCCAGTTCTACTCGGCCGGCGCAATCCTCGGCGCACTCGTGGCGTTCCGCGCGATCTACTACCTCCTGCCGCTGATCCTCGCGACGCTGCTCCTTGCGATTCACGAAGTGATGGAGCGGCGCGAAGGCGTGCGCCGGGTCGCGAAGATCTTCGGCCGCTGGGCGCCGGGCATCGCACCGCACCTTCTCTCGTCGATGATCTTCATCGGCGGCGCGGTCATGCTCTTCTCCGGCGCGACGCCCACGCTTCCGCACCGCATCTTCTTTCTTCCGCTGCCGGTCGTCGAGTTCTCTCACTTCTTCGGCTCGCTCGCCGGCGCCGCGCTGCTCGTGCTCGCGCGCGGCCTGCAGCGCCGGCTCGATGCCGCCTACCAGATGACGGTGTTCGTCCTCTTCGCGTCGATCGGCTTCCAGATTTTCAAGGGACTCGACTACGAAGAGGCGATCATCCTCACGGTGATGCTGACCGGCCTGCTCGCGTCGCGGCGGCACTTCTACCGCAAGGCCTCGCTCGCCAACGAGAGCTTCGGCCCGGGCTGGATCACCGCGATCGCGCTCGTGCTCATCTCCGCCGCGTGGCTCGGCTTCTTCAGCTACAAGCACGTCGAGTATTCGCACGATCTCTGGTGGCAGTTCTCGCTGCGGCGCGGCGACGCACCGCGCTTTCTTCGCGCGTCGGTCGGCGTGCTCGGCATGCTGATGCTGATCGCGATCCGCAGGCTGATGCGCCCCGCGTCGCCGGACCACGAGCCGCCGACGATCGAGGAAATCGAGAAAGCGCGCGCGATCGTCGCCACCGACAAAAACAGCCAGACGAACCTCGCGCTGCTCGGCGACAAGCCGTTCCTCTTCAGCGACAGCGGCCGAGGATTCATCATGTACGGCGTCGAAGGACGAAGCTGGATCGCGATGGGCGATCCGATCGGAACGGAAGAGGAAAAGACGGAGCTCATCTGGAAGTTCCGCGAGCTGTGCGATCTGCATGCGGGATGGACCGTCTTCTATGAAGTGCAGCGCGAGAATCTCCATCTCTATCTCGATCTCGGGCTGACTCTCCTGAAGATCGGCGAAGAGGCGCGCGTGAAGCTCACCGGCTTCTCACTCGAAGGCGGCTCGCGCAAGTGGATGCGCAAGATGATGCGCCGCGTCGAGAGCGAGAGCTGCTCCTTCGAGATCATTCACGACGCCGCATCGATCCTCCCGCAGTTGAGAACGATCTCCGACGCCTGGCTCTCCGAAAAGAAAGCGCGCGAGAAAGGCTTCTCGCTCGGTTTCTTCGCGGAAGAATATGTGCGGCAATTCCCGATCGCAGTCGTCAGGCGCGAGGGCCGCATCGTCGCCTTCTCCAACATCTGGACGAGTGCGGAGAAGGAAGAGCTCTCGGTCGATCTGATGCGCCACGCACTCGATGCACCGGCCGGCGTGATGGACTACATGTTCGCGCAGTTGATGGTGTGGGGCGCGCAGGAAGGCTACCGCTGGTTCAACCTCGGCATGGCCCCGCTGTCAGGCCTCGAGAACCGCTCGCTCGGCACGCTGTGGAACCGTGTCGGCGCGCTCGCCTATCGGTTCGGCGAAGACTTCTACAACTTCCAGGGCCTGCGCCAATACAAGGAAAAATTCGATCCCGAGTGGCAGCCGACGTATCTCGCATCCCCCGGAGGTCTCGCACTCCCGCGCATCCTGACGAATCTCGCCGCGCTGATCGCGGGCGGATTGCGCGGCGTGGTCGCGAAGTGATTTCGCGCTTTGCACTTGCCCTCGCGGCATAATCCTGCCTCCTGCTCCGTTGATCCCTCGCGATGCTCGGGATGAACCTGCTCCTCGCGGCAACGCTTTCCCTTCCTCTCGTCGAAGTTCCGGTCACCAGGGGCACATCCGACACGATGGTCGTCCTCGTTTCCGGCGACGGAGGCTGGGCAGCGATCGACAAATCGATCGCGCGCACACTCGCGGACAACGGCATGCCGGTAGCCGGGCTGAATGCCCTTCAGTACTTCTGGACGAAGAAGACGCCCGATGTCGCGGCGCGCGATCTCGAATCGATCATCACAGCGTACTCGACGAAATGGAACAAGCCGCGCGTTCTGCTGATCGGCTACTCGCGCGGCGCGGATGTGCTGCCGGCGATGATTCATCGCATGCCTGCCGCGGTGCAATCGAAGATTCGCCTCGTCGCACTGCTGGGCCCGAGCCCCACCGTCGAGTTCGAGTTCCACATGAGCGACTGGTTGCGCGACAAGAAGAGCGGCATCGCAGTCGGTCCTGAGCTGGCGAAGGTGCGCGCGGCGAAGGTGCTCTGCCTCTGGGGCGAGGACGACAAGGAATCGCTCTGCAACGGACTCGTGCAGCCCAACGTGCGCGTCGTCGCGATGAAAGGCGCGCATCATTTCGACGGCGGCTACGAGAAGCTCGCGCACATCATCATGGACGAGTTGCCGTGATTCAGGCTCTTCTGCTCGCGGCGGCGATCACCGCAGGCGCGCCCTGCGATGCGCGCGTCGATACGACCGGGCTTCCGCTGCGCGCGTTTCCGACGAAGAACGCCGGCGACACGCTCGCGGTCGTCATCACAGGCGACGGCGGCTGGCGCCTCATCGATGACCGCCTGAAGAAACACCTGCACGAGCATGGCGTCGCCGTCGTCGGTTTTCTTTCGCCCGACTACTTCCGAGAACTGCGCACGCCGGAAGAATCGGCGTGCGCGCTCGAGCGGACCATCCGCCACTACCAGGTCGCGTGGCATCGGAAGCAGGTGATCCTCATCGGCTACTCGCGCGGGGCGGACGTGCTGCCGTTCATGGCAAACCGTCTTGCGCCCGACCTCCGCGCCGACATCGACCTCATCGCACTCCTCGGCCTCGAGCCAACGATCGACTTCCGCTATCACGCGAGCTGGGTTCCGTTCTATCACCCGAAGGAAACACAACATCCCGTGCTGCCCGAAATCGAGAAGCTGCGCGGCCAGAGGATCCTCTGCGTCTACGGCGAGAAGGAGAAGGACACGCTCTGCAAGTCACTGGACCCTTCGCTCGCGACGGTCGTGAAGACAAAAGGGGCACATCACTTCGCCGGCAATTACAAAGCGATCGTGGAAGCGATCGTCGACGCGGCGAACGCGGATTAGTGTGAGTACTCGCGCAGGAGCACGCTGATCGGCTCGCGGAAGCGCGACAGCGTTTCCGCAGTCTCGAACGGCGCGGCTTCCTCCCACACCGCATGTTCGATGACCATGCAGAAGACGTCACCCTCGCGCATCGCGATCCGCGCCTCTTCACGCGGCGGATGCGTCGACGCGATGCGCATCAACTGCTCCGACGTCCCTCCCTCCTCGGTCTCGACGACGAAGACGCAGAGCGTCTGCATCTCGTGCACCGGCCGGAGAGTCGGAAGCAGCAATGCCTGCACGGTCAGCCCCGCGCGAACATGGCGCAGCAGGGCCTGCAGTCCCGTCTCGTCGTCCGTGCGAAACCACATCGACGGCAGCTTCGACGCAATCGAGACGGAGGACGGCACGTAACGGTCCGCTCTGACGAGCATCGCGATCTTCACCGCGAGCGAGGCCATGTCCTTCGACGGCTGGTACGGGCTGAACTCGCGCGTGATGATGCCGACGCCGTGCGGCGTCACGATCTCGTCATGGCCCCATGAAGTGCGGAGGTCCTTGTACTTTTCTTCGCCGCGGACGAAGGAGCGGATCAATTCCGCCGGACGTTTTTCGGCCAGCGCCGCCGCCGCCTCGAACCGCTTGCGCGTGTCCATGCCGATGCGCTCCGCGGCGTGGTGGACGATGCTGAGCGTCAGCGGGATGTCGCGCTCGTCGATCCGTCCGGAGTCGACGACCGCCACCGAATGCAGCGCGTCGACGATCCACGCCGGATCACTCGAGCGCATCGCGAACACCGACGCGCGCTGCGCGAACGTGAGCAGCGCGTAGAAGTCGTTCATGCTCATGTCGTCGCGCATTTCGGCGCGCCGCGACGCATCGGCCGCGGCAAACGTGCGGGCGGCATGACGCACTTCACCATCAGCCGGTACCGGCTGTGGATCGATGAGACTCATCTCACCGCGCCAGAAGTCATACCTCTCTTTGAACACGAAAATCCCTGGAAGGGAGGGCGGTGTCCCATCCGTCCCATCGGTCCTATCCGTCCCATCCGTCCCATGAACGAGAATGGGACGGATGGGACCGATGGGACGGATGGGACCCTTTTGCTGACGCCTTCCCTACTCCGAGTACCAGTCGATGATCTTCACGATCGCACGTTGACACACTTTGCAGAATCCGACCTCATCGCGCGTGAACATGATGCAGTCGGTCTGCGGGCGATAGAGTCCCTTCGCTTCGTAGCCGGCGCCTTCGAATGCGCCCACTTTGCCGGCGTACTTCTGATCGTGATCGAGGAACTTCGTCTCCCACACCTGCTCTTCGCGGAAGAGCGCATCCATCTCCGTCTCCGGGCGATTCTCCGCGCGCAGCTTGCGGCGGCGCGCCTGAATCTCGCGGCTGTGTTTCTCGAACTCTTCCTTGTCCCACGGCGTCGGCAGCGGCACATCCTTGTCCACCATCTCCGCCCACTTCGGGTGCCGGCCGTCGGCGGTGATGTTCGGCTCCCACGGCTCGGGATGCTCGCCGCCGGTCTCGTACGCGACATCGGACGTGTAGTACTCGTCGGCGAGTCCGGCGAAGTGATGTCCGAACTCGTGCACGAACACATACTCCGCGAATCCGGTGTCGACGGCCGCCGTCGCCTGGTCGTTGAAGATTCCGCCGCCGCCGTACTGCTTCTCGTTCACGAGCACTTCGAGAAAATCGTACGGCGCGGCTGAAGCGACATCGCGCAATGCGCGATTGTCCTTCGTCAGCACATAGCGCTCCGAATCGAAGATGTTGTATTCGGTGCTGATCGCCGTCCGCCGGTCATCGCGTGTGCGCGGGCGATGCACGCCGCTCGCGCCCGCCGGCAGATCGATCGCGCGAACGTTGAACGACTTCCTGTGCGACTTGAACGGCTCGGTCTCGAACAGCTTCGCGCTGAGGCGCTGCACGTCCCTGTGAAACTTCGGCAGCTCGGCCTCGGTGTAGCCCTCGCCGATGATCAGCAGATCGACCTTCTCCGACGCCGGTCCGTTCTCGAACACGGTCCACACTTTCCCGATCGGCTTCAGATCCGACTTGTTCACGAAGCGCGACTCCGGATCGATCAGCGTCGACCAGAGCTGCTGAAACGCATTCTCCTTGTCGCGCTTCTTCATCACGACCTGCACCGGTTTGCGCGGCCAGGGAAAGCGGATCGACTCCGTGAACGTCCCGGCCTTCTCCTTCGCCTCGTCCGTCGTCACCCACTCGCCGAACACCGATGCGAAGCCGCGCGAATAGATCACCTGATTCGTCGCGCGGTCGATGACCTCGAAGTAGTAGTTGCCGAGGTTCGTGGTGTCGACGAGATGCGTACGGGAGCCGGGCCACGGGCCGTCCGACACGACGCGATCGAGCGCAACGATCTCTTCGCCGCGATTCCCCGTATGGAAGTAGTCGACGCGCATCGTCTTGTCGAGAAACAAATCATCGAAGTGCGTGGCAAAGGCTGAGGACGCAAACAGAAGTGTTGCGAGAATGAATCGGATTGGACGCATGGAGGAATTGTAGACTCGATGCATGACAGGCAGCAGACAGCAGACAGCACCCGGCAGGTGGTGGATCGGCAGTCTGCTCTCTGCTCTCTGCTGCCTTCCGCCTCTCCACGCTCACGCCCAGGTCAGCGAAAAGATGTCGGTCGAGCGCGTCATCGTCGACGCGCGTGTGACCGACGATCACGGCGACGCCATCAGCGATCTCGACCTGAGCGATTTCCGGGTTCGCATCGACGGCAAGCCTGCGAAGGTGGAGTCCGTCGAATGGATTCCGGAGACCGCGGCGGCGCGCGGGCTCGCATCGCTCGGAACGCAGAGCGAGAGTCTCGATCCCGACAAACAGCCGGCTCCGGCGGGCCGCCTCCTCGTGCTCTTCATCCAGACCGATTTCGCGCGCAACGCGGTGCGCATCGGCGGGCAGATGCACATCCTCGACAACGCCGATCAGCTCATCGATTCGCTGGAGCCTGAGGACAAAGTTGCCGTCCTGCAGTTCGACTCCCACCTGAAGTTCCGTCTCGATTTCACGAATGACAGAGCGCGCATCAAGAACGCCGTGCGCGATGCACTGGCGACCGATGAGCCTCCTCCTCCCCCCGTCGTGCCTAACCCTTCGTTGCGCACGCATCTCGATCGCGACGAAATGAAGAAGGCCACCTCCTCCGAGCAGGGCCTCATCATCCTCGGCAATGCGCTCCGCTCGATCCCCGGGCCGAAGTCGCTGATCCTCATCGGCTGGGGACTCGGCGAGCGCCTCGGTCAGAAGGTCGTGATGCGCCCCGAATATCCGATCGCGCGCTACGTCCTCGAGTCCGCACGCACCACGGTCTTCGCGCTCGACATCACCATGGCCGACTATCACGACCTCGCCGTCGGACTCGCCACAGGCGCGAAAGACACAGGCGGCTTCTACGCGAGCACCTATCACTTCCCGCAGTTGGCGTTCGACATGCTCGAGCGCGCGCTGCAGGGACACTACGAGCTCGAAGTGCGCAAGCCGGAGAAGAGCACGCCGGGGACGCACAGGATCGAGGTCGATGTGAATCGCCGCAACGTGACGGTGATGGCGCGCACTTTCTACATCGAACAGTGATCCCGCATCACGCACGCCTCTTGCACACTTTGCTGTGCAGGAGGATCTGCAATGGCGTCGAAATATGGGAAGAAGGCTTCGGAGAAGGTCGAGAAGGCGATGCACGAGAAGAAGCGCGGCACGCTGAAGAGCGGGAGCACGGGCAAGAAAGTGACGAGCCGCAAACAGGCGATCGCCATCGGCCTGTCGGAAGCGCGGCGCGAAGGCGGCAAGGTGCCGTCGAAGAAATCTTCGAAGAAGAGCAGCTCGAAAAAGAGCTCGAAGAAAAAGTGAACCGTCCCCCTCGCCCCGCAACGCGGGGAGAGGGGTCAGGGGTGAGGGACCTCGCCGCGCACTCCGCGAAAATCCGTCAACGCCGAGATGACGGCCAGCAGCAGCCCCACCGCGACGAAGAAATTCCGCGAGAGCACGCCGCGGGAAAAGTTCGCGATCCACGGCAGCACGATCATCAGGATGGCGAGCAGTGTCTCGATGACCCCGTGCAACGGCAGCCGCACGATCCGGAAAATGCCGGGCGGGAAACGTGTGCAGACGGTCAACGCGAGCAGCAGGAACGCGAAGAGATAACAGAACCACGCCTGCCTGCCGCTGAAGCCGGCAACTCCCGGACCGATCCCGAGGATGATGACCATGAGATAGTCGATGATCCCGTGAGTCACGCCGCCAATCGACTGGTGCAGACGCATCAGACGTCTCTCCCTTCGCCATGTTCGAGCACGACGACATTCGGATTGCCTGCTGCGGCGAGCGCACGCCGCAGGTCATCGATGGGCTCGAGCTCTCCATCGTCGCCGAGGTTGAATGTGCCGTAGTGCATCGGCACGGAGGTCGCCGCTTTCAGCACCTGATGCGCGCGCACCGCTTCGTCAGGCGACATGTGCATCGGCGCCATGAACCAGCGCGGCAGGTAAGCGCCGATGGGTAACATCGCCAGGCGGATCGGCGAGCAGCGTGCCGCGATCTCTTCGAGGTGCACGCCCCATCCTGTATCGCCGGCGAAGTACGCGCTGCCCGATGTGCCGCGGACGATGAAGCCGCCCCAGAGCGTCGCGTCGCGATCGCTCAGTCCTCGCGAACAGAAGTGGCGCGACGGTACGAGCGTGATCTGCTCGTGCGACTCCCACCAGTCGAGCGCCACCACATTGCGGATGCCATGTTTGCGCAGCAGCAGCTCATTGCCGATCGGCACGATGAATCGCGGCCGGTGACTGCGCCGCAGCGCGTGCAGCGTCGGCAGGTCGAGATGATCGTAATGATTGTGGCTGATGAGGACGAGGTCGACCGGCGGCAGATCGGCGAAGCGGATGCCCGGCACGCGATGGCGCTTCGGTCCGGCCCAGGCGAACGGCGAGCAGCGCTCCGACCAGATCGGATCCGTCAGGATGTTGAGCTCGTCCAGTTGCAGCAGCAGCGTCGAATGATTGATGAACGTCACGCGCATGCTGCCGCGGCCCACGCGCCGCGGCGGCGGAGGACCGGGCGGATCATCGATCCATTCGCGCCAGTAGCCGTTGTTCCGTGTGAGCTGCCATTTGAGAAACGCGCCGCCGCCATGCTCGCCGCGTTCGAAGTTGTGAAAGCGGCGGCCGTCGAAATGAGCGCTTTGCGGCCCACGATGGCGAGGCGCGGCAATCAGCTCGCGCTCGACGATGGCGGCAGCGGATGCCGCGAGAGCCGCGTTGAGAATGCGTTTCATTCGAGGGAAGCGTACGACAAGCCGGGAGCTTGTCCTACACGCGCAGCGCCTGCTGCACGCGCGCCGACTCGCTCAGAACCTTTCCGACGAGCGCCTCATCCACGAGACCGCGAGCGGCCGCGGTCTCTAGCTCTCCGCACAATGCCGCGAGATTCCTCGCCCCGATGTTCCCCGATGCGCTCCGGAATGCGTGCGCGGCATGTTCGATCGCTTTGGCATCGCCGGCAGCAAGCCCCCGCTGCATGCTCTCCACCCGCTGCGGAAGCGTCTCCAGAAACAGCGTCGTCAGCTCGGCGATGATCGGCACACCCGATCGCTTCTCGAGCTCCCGCAGCGGCGCGAGCACCGCATCGTCGAACAGACTCTCATCGCGCTGCGCGAGGATGACCTGCTTCCGGCCCGCACGCTTCCCCTCCAACAACGCGCGGTCCGCAGTCAGCTTCCACTCCTCGGCGCTCATCAACGCTTCGAGTCCCGCGACGCCGGCGGTGAACGAAACATGAAATTCGACGCCGTCGTCGCTACGATGCGTCACCGCCGAAAATTCGCGAAGCAGATTGCGCATGACCTCCACTGCCTGCTCCGGCGGAGCCGCCAGAATCACGCCGAACTCTTCCCCTCCATAGCGGCCGACGAGATCCGTTCCCCGGAGATGGTGCAGCAGGAACGATCCGAGCGAGGACAACACGTGATCGCCGGTGAGGTGCCCATACGTATCGTTGACGCGCTTGAAGAAATCGACATCGATCATGACCAGGCTGAACACCAGCGATGCGTTGCGCTGCTTCAGCGCGACGGTGTTCGCGATTCGCTCGACAAGACTGCGGTGGGTGAGCAGTCCCGTCAGCGGATCGCGTTCCAGCATCGTTTTCAAACGGCCGGCGCGGAGGAGCCTCGAATCGACTGAGGTCAGCAGCATCTCCGGCGACACAGGTTTGCGAAGAAAGTCGTCTCCGCCGGCGGCGATGGCCTGTGTCTCCACGCCCGAGCCCTCCAGTGCGGTGAGAAACAGAATCGGCACGGCCGCATAGCGCTCCTGCTGCCGCAGATAGCGGGCGATGTCGTGTCCGGATGCAATTGGAAGCTTCACATCGAGGATGATGAGATCGGGATCGAAGGACGCCAGCCGCTCTTCGACTGTCGCCACGTCGTTGCACGGCGCCACGGTGTGTCCGGCGCGTTCGAGAATCGGGGTCAGATAGGCGATCTGATCGGGATCGTCCTCCACGATGAGAATCCGGCTGCCGCGTACCTGCAGGCCGGGCTCGAGCACCGCGCGCACTTTCCGCACGAGCTCTTCCCACTCGACCGGCTTGGTGAAGTACGCCGCACATCCGCGGCGGACGGCCTCGAGTTTCGTCTCGAATGCCTTGTCGGCGCTGATCACGATCATCGGCACGGCGCGCGGCCAGACGCGGTCCAGCAGGTCGAGGGCCGAGGTGCTGCCGAGCGTTAGATCGATGATCGCCGCCTGAGGAGGAGCCAGCTCGATCGCCGCCACCGCTTCACCATGCGTTGCGGCGCGTTGCGTAGACAGACCCTCGCGCTCAAGAATCTCCTGCAGCAGCGTTGCGGTGACGTCGTCGTCCTCGACAATCAGAATCCGAGCCCGGTGCAGCGTCTCTGGACCCTCGGAGATGAGCCGCTGCACCTCTGCATCGAACGCGTCGATCGTCCCGCGGATGCGCTCCAGAACGGGAGCCGTGAGATCCTCGCAAGTGAGACGTTCCCCTTCCGCCGCGATTCTCCCCAGCTCATCGCAGTCATAGCTCCCGGCGGATCCGTGGATCCTGTGAAATGCCGAGTGCAGCGCGTCGCGATGCAGGTCATCGGGAAAGGCCGCGAGATCTTTGCCGAGCTCGCGAAGGAGCTTCGTCTTGGCAGGAAGTGACACGTAATACCTCCGCTTTGCATCGACCTTCCACGCAGGCTCGCTCATGACAGAATCGCCCTCAGGTCATCGGGCAGCGTCATCGCGTTGAACGGCTTCGTCAGCACACCCTGTGCACCGAGGCTGCGCAGCCTCGAAAGCTCGGAAGACATCGCGCGAGCCGTGACGAAGACGACCGGAATATGCCGTGTGGATTCCTCTTCGCGCAGCGCGGCAAGCGTCGCCGGTCCATCCATCGACGGCATCATCACGTCGAGCAGAATCGCGTCGGGTTGCGCATCGCGGGCCTTCTCCACCCCATCCATTCCGTTCGCGGCCTCGATCACTTCCATCTTCCCTACATTCACAAGGCTCAGGACCGCAATCCGCCGCACGTCCTCTTCGTCATCGATGATCAGCACTCTCATGATCGCTCCAGCATTTCCAGCACGGCGTCACGGAAATCGTGGCCGCCGTTCGCGGCTTTCGTCATGAACCGCGTAGGTCCGAGGGTTAGCCGCCCGCGCTCCGCCGCATCGAGATCCCGTCCGGTGTAGACGAGCAGCGGCATCGTCCGCAGCTTTTCGTCACGGTGCAGAATCGACACGACGTCGAAGCCGTCGATGTCCGGCAGGTTGATGTCGAGCACCATCAGCTTCGGTGCCGCCTTGCGCGCCATCGCCACGGCAGCCCCTCCGGTGCGGGCGACGCGGACGAGCAACTCATCCGCGGCGAGCCGCTTCTGCAACACGTTCAGCAGCGCGAAATCGTCTTCCACGATCAGCACGTCGGGGCGTCCGCGGTCCTGGACGAAATCGCGAACGGCGTCGAGCAGCTCGCGCTCACGCCCGCGCGGCACGAAGACGGTCATGTTGTCATCGAAGCTGCGAATCGCATCGATCGAAGGTGCGACGACGATGATCGGGATCGGACGATCCGCCTGCGCGCTGCGCAGACGGCTCAAGAGATCGCCGGCCTCGGCGTCATCGGCGAGATCGACGACCAGCATCATGACGGATTGCTCCTGTCCCGCGGCGCGGACTTCGCGCCACGTTTGCAGCAGCAACACCTCGTGCCCTTCGCGATGGAGCAGCCTCCCGAGCGAGCTTCCGTCGGACGACGAGCTGAAGAGCCCGATGCGAACACCGGTCGCCGGCTTGAAGTCGAGCGGAAGCCGAACCCAGAACACACTCCCACTACCCTCCTCGCTGATGACACCGATCGATCCGTTGTGCTGCTCGACGATCGCCTTGCAGATCGCGAGCCCGAGGCCGCTGCCGCCCTTCGTCCGTGAGTCGGACGACTCCACCTGCTGGAATCGATCGAAGATCCGCTGCAGGTAATCATGAGGAATGCCTCGCCCGTGATCCTCGACGCGAAAGATGATCTCGCCATCTTCCTGGCGCGCGTCGAGTCGGACGGCCGAGCCCGGCGCGGAGAACTTCACCGCATTCGACAACAGGTTGACCAGCACCTGAACGATGCGGTCGGCATCTGCGCGGACGGTTTCTGCCGACGGCTGCACGTCGATCCTCACATCGTTCTGCACGGCAAAGGCGCGCACCGCCTCCACTGCCGCCAGCATCATTGCCCCCGCGTCGGCGCGTCCGAAGTGAAGCTCAAGCTTCCCGCTGTCCAGCCGCTCGAGATCGAGAATGTCATTGATGAGCGTGATCAACCGCGCGGTATTGCGCAGCGCGATGGTCGCCGCTTCTTCGGCGCCGGGCGGAAGCTGGCCGAAGACGCCTCCCTTCAGGAGATCGAGCGAGCCGCGGATCGAAGTCAGAGGCGTGCGCAGTTCATGGCTCACCGTCGCGATGAACTCGCGTTTCATCCGCTCCACTTCACGACGTTCGGAGACGTCCTGGATGTTGCCCGCGAGCTGCTTGCCCTCGGCCGTCTCGAATTCAAAGAGCGCGAGCTCCACGGTGATGATGCGGCCATCGCCGCGGCGCACGGACCACTCCGTCACGCGTCCCAGCGAGGCGTCAACGCTGCGCCGCTGAAACTCGGGGATGTCCGCCGGCGGCTCGGGCAGCAGCGAGATGACATCGCGCCCCAGCAGCTCTTCTTCCCTGTAGCCGAGGATGCGCTCCGCGGCGGCGTTGACGGAGGCGATGCTGCCCGATCGCGACAGCGTGACGATCCCGCTGAGCGAGCTGGCGATGATCGAGCGCATCGCCGACTCGCGCGCGCGCAGCGCCTCGTGCGAGCGCAGCAGTTCTTCCTCCGCGGAACGGCTTACCGTGATGTCGCGGAAGATTCCGCGCGTCGACACCGCACGGCCGTTCTCGAACCGGCAACTGACGTTGCCTTCGACGATCCGCCTCTCACCGCTTTTCGTTCGCAGCTCGGTGACGACGTTGTTCAATTTCTCGCCGGCGAGCAGCCGCTGGAAATGCTCGCCGCACGACGGATCGACGACATCGAACATGTTCAGCCGGCCGACTTCCTCTTTCGAGTAGCCGAGCGTCTGCAGCCACGCGCGGTTGACGTAGAGGAACTTTCCGTCGGGCGTCAGCGACTGAATCAGATCCGTCGCGTTCTCGAAGAGATCGCGATAACGATCCTCGCTCTCCGCCAGCGTCTGGGCCGTGAGCTTCGCTTCGGTGACGTCGCGGCCGGCCGCGTAGATCAATCCCTCTTCGACGTAAGGCGAAGCGGTCCATGCGATCCAGCGCACCGAGCCGTCCGCGCAGAGATAGCGATTCTCGAATCGCAGCGTCATTTCTCCGGCGCCGAGTTTTTCCATCTCCCTGATCGTCGATTCACGATCCTCGGGATGAACGAGATCGAGAAACGGACGCGTCAGCAGCTCCGCCGTCGAATAGCCGAGGATCTTCTCGAATGCGGGGTTGACGCGCTTGAAGTAACCGTCGAGGCCTGCCACGCAGAGCATCTCGATCGAGAGCGAGAAGAAACGGTCGAGCATCTCCTCGGCACGCTTCTTCTCGTCGATGTCCATATGCGTGCCGGCGACGCGGAGCGGCTTGCCGTCCGCATCGCGCGAGACCGCTTTGCCGCGATCGAGGATCCACTTCCAGTTGCCCTGCTTCGTGCGCAGCCGGTACTTGCTCTCGTAGTTCTCCGTGCGTCCCTCGAAATGCTGATCGAGGGCGCGCATCACCTGCGGCAGATCGTCGGGATGCATGAGATCTTTCCAGGAATCGATGTGCGGCACGATCTCGCTCGCTTCGTATCCGAGCATGCTGGCCCCGCGTCCGCTGATCTGCATGCGGCCCGTCGCCACGTTCCAGTCGTAGTAACCGTCGGTGCTCCCCTGCATCACGAGGCGCAGCTGCTGTTCGCTCTCCGCGAGGGCCACCTCCACTGCGCGCCGCTGCGTGATGTCGCTGGAGGCTCCCACCCAATGCTCGGCATCGGCGCGGCGGGCGCGGGAGACGACGTATCGTTCGGTGCCGTCGGGGAGCACGAAACGAAACTCGGCGTGGAAGTCGCGATTCTCATCGACTGCGGCTTTCCACGCATCGACGACGCGCGCGCGATCGCCGGGATGAATCGCGTCGAGCCACGCGAGGCCGAGGCCGAGATTCGAAGACTGGCCGGAGATCTCACCCCACGCCGGGTTCGCGTACACCCTCTGGCCATCGCGTGTGGCGAGATAGATACCGACCGGCGCGGCATCGCTGAGGAGACGGAAGCGGTCTTCGGATTCGGAGAGCGTGCGCGTCATCCGCGCGAGCCGTGCGCTCTGCCGCCGCAGTTCCAGGTATGCGACCACGTGCCGCGCCAGCGACTCGAGTCCTTCCAGTTGCTCCGCGGTCAGCGCACGAGGCTTGCGGTCGATGACGCACAGCGTGCCGATCCGTTCTCCGCTCGGCGCACTGAGCGGCGCGCCGGCATAGAAGCGAATCAGAGGATCGCCGGCGACGAGCGGGTTGTCGTGAAAGCGCTCGTCCTGCAGCGCGTCGCCGACGATCAGCGGCGCCGTTCCGAGAATCGCGTGGGAGCAGAAGGCGATGTCGCGCGGCGTCTCCGGAGCGCTCAGCCCGAAGCGCGACTTGAACCATTGGCGGTGGCGGTCCACCAGACTCACGAGTGCAATGGGCACGTCGCAGAACAGCGCGGCGAGACGCGTGATGTCATCGAACTCCTTCTCGGGAGCGGTATCGAGTACTTCATACGAGCGCAGCACATCGAGACGGCGCTCCTCATCGGGAGGAATCACCGCTTCGATCACGGCGCATCTCCCCGAAGCGGCGCAGGGAGGTGCGTCCTGAGCACGCGGTGGAGGTTCTCGAGCTTCAGCGGCTTGACGACGAATCCATCCGCGCCGAACGTGCGCGTCGCCTCGGTCAGGTAGCGGCTCGACTTGTACACAGCGCTCATGATGATGACGCGCGTGGCGGCAAGTTCGGGAGTGTTCTTGATTCGCCTGCACATCTCGCGGCCATCGATCTTCGGCATCAGGGCGTCCGTGAGGACTAGATCCGGTTGATATTGTCTCGCAAGGTCGAGCGCTTCCTCCGCCGAGCTTGCGGCGAGCACACCGTAGCCCAGTTCCGCAACGGAGCCGCTGGCGATCGCGAGAACATCCGTATCATCATCGACGACCAGCACGAGCGGCCGGATCCGCGGGGTTGCGGACGGCGGGGACGGCCGGGGCCGGACCTGCGATTCGCGGTACTGCGTCCGGCGCTCCCACATCGATGGAGGAGCGTCGCCCCAGAATGTGCGGCCATAGACGGCGGGCGCATCGCAGAAACATCGGCTGCAGTGCGGGCAGACGAGGCTGCGCGATTTGGTGACGCAGTCGCACCATGCGGCAGCGAGCGCATCAAAGGCGAGGCGGCAGGTGTGACAGTGAACGATGTAGCGGGGGAGCGTCGTCTGCATGAGGGACACGATGCACCCTCATGGTTAAGAGAAGTTTAAGCGGCGCTTACACGCGGATGAAAAAGGTCAGCTTCCGAATCGGTATCCGAAACCGCGGACCGTGTGGATCAGCTCCGGATTCTCCGGATCGGATTCGATCTTCTCGCGCAGCCGGCGAATGTAGACAGCGAGGATTTTCTCGGAGCGGATCTCGCCGTCGAAGAGGACGTCCGAGATCTCCTCGCGCGGCACGGCGCGGCCGCGGCGGGAGGCGAGGAGCTGCAGGAGCTGAAACTCCTTCTGTGTGAGGCCGGCGGCGCGGTCATCGACGAGCGCGTCGCGCAGGCCGGGATCGATGGTGATCCTGCCGGCGCGGATCTGCTCATCCGGTTCGGTGCGGCGGCCGGCGGCGCGGCGCAGGTGAACGCGCAGCCGCGCGATCAGCACGTCGACGTTGAACGGCTTGACGACGTAGTCATCGGCGCCGAGCTCGAGGCCGGTGACGACGTCGGCCGACTCTCCTTTGGCGCTGATGATGATGATCGGCGCGCTCTGCTTGCCGCGAATACGGCGCAGCAGCGTGAGGCCGTCGTCGCTGCCGAGCATCAGGTCGAGCAGGATGAGATCGAACTTCTCGCGAAGGAGCGAGGCCTCCGCGGCCGCGGCATTGGAGACCGCGCTGACGCGATGGCCTTCGGTTTCCAGAAGGCGCGCGAGAAGATGCCGCGTGACCAGCTCATCCTCGACGATGAGGACGCGAGAGGACATGTGAGAGCGATTCTAGCGGTTGACGGGAGAACGGCCGGGAAATAGGATGCAGGCGTCGTTCGTTGACAGAGATCCACAGGCGCTTAGCTCAGTCGGTAGAGCATCACCTTCACACGGTGGGGGTCAGCGGTTCGAGTCCGCTAGCGCCTACCAACGCATCCCCCTCACGCCGCTCAGGTTAGTCAGACCGAGCGGCGTTCTTGTTTGTGGCCGAATTCCTCGCCGACGAACCCTTCGATCGCTTGCTTCGTGAACGGCATTCATCCTTCAGCCGCGCGGCGCGCCGATTGCTGACCGCTCGATTTCGATCCGTTTCTGTCCGCTTGCCCACGTTGGCCAGCTGTGATGCATTGACGTCTGCTAACTTCTATCGTTGACGATCAACGTTCTTCATTACAGAGCCTTGCGCTTCGTCACTCGCGTCGTATCAACGTCGAGCGATGTTCAATCAGCAGTTGGCGCAGTCGTGCGACCGCTCTCCGCAGGCCCTCCGCGTAATTGTTCTTGCGGAACTCAGGTGCCAATTCTTCATCGATCACCGCTTTGGCTTCGGCGCTGGAGATCGCAGCCTCGAGGCCGGAGCCGAGCTCGATGCGGATCTTGCGGTCGGCTTTGAACACAAAAATGGCGAGTCCGTCGTTCACACGCCTGCGCCCTAAACCCCAACTGTTGACTGAGCGCAGAGTAAGTTCCTCCATGCCCTCACCGGCGGGCAATGCCGGCACGATGTAAATGACTGCTTGAGCAAGTTTGTCTTTCTCGAGAGCGCGAAGGTCATTCGTGAGGTTACTCACTTCTTCAGGCGAGAGAATTCCAACCTGGTCCGTTACAAGAGTGTCTGGCTTGGGGAGCACTCTCTCCGGCAAAGGTTGTGTTGTCTGGCACGCTGCAGCCAGCAACACCGCAAGCGGCGAGAGCAGAATCATTCGCTTGAGAATCATTCGCATAGTCATGCCTCCGGCTGCCGAGCGTCTGAGAAAGCCTGCACGTTTTCGGCATTGAACACACCGACAATCAACCTCTCCAGTCTACGCATCCAGCATGATCGAAGAGTACGAAGCCCTACTCCATCGAAGTAAACCTCGGAAAAAATCGCAATTTCGATTGAAAATTCGCAGGCGGTGAGATGATCCGCAGCCGCGCGATTCCCATGAAACTCACCAGAGCACTCCTCGGCCTCCTTCCGCGCAGGACGCAGCGGCGCATTCGCGAGCGAATCGAGGAGTTTGTCCTCCGCCGGCGTGCCCGGCCCCATCGCGGCCTTCCGCACCTCGGGCTATCGCCGGCGCAGGTGTATCCGCATGCGCACAACTTCTACGATGCGCTGCGCGACGCGGCCACCGCGCAGCTCCAGGGTCTCGTGATCCGGCGCGGCACTCCCGTGGCATCGCTCGGCTCGTGCTTCGCCGATGAATTTGCGACGTGCATGCGCGACGAGGGCTTCAATTACGTCGCCGCGGAATCGGACAGCTTTCCCGCTTCCGCGAATTGGGGACGTGTCTACACGATTCCCGCCTTCCGGCAGATCGTCCTCTACTCCACGCAGGACTTCGCGATGCCCGTCGAGCACTCGGCCGCCGGCTGGTTCGATCCCCTGCGCGAGCCGGAGGCCGGATGTCATGCATCGCGCGAAGAGGCCGCGGCGGCGATTCGCGCCCACCGCCACGCATCGCGCAACGCCTTCGCCGCCGCGCGCGTGCTCTTCATCACACTGGGACAGAACGAAGCGTGGGTGGAACGGCAGTCGGATCTCGTCTGGGCCCGGCGGCCCGAAGCGGATCTCGAGCGCTTCGAGCCGCGAGTCTTCTCATTCGAAGACAACGTCTCCTGGATGGAAGAGTCCCTGCGCCGCCTGCGCGACCTGAACCCCGATCTCGATATCGTGCTCACCGTCAGCCCCGTCGCCAGCTACGCGACGTTCTGCGGAGACAACGCGATCACGCAGTCGTTCGCCGCCAAGAGCGTGCTGCGCGCCGTTGCGGACCGCATCACGCACACCGTTCCGCGCGTCTGGTACTTCCCCTCGTTCGAAATGGCACTCGCGTACAACCCGCACACGCTGAGGAGCGACGGACGCCATGTCAGGCGCCCAACCGTCGATCGCATCTTCGATCTGCTGCGCTCGACGGTCGTCGACGACAGGACAAGCTGAGAGCTCGTCCCTAACCTCTAGTGGTAGGTCTTGTGGAAGAGCACCTTGCAGAGGAATCGGATCTTGTTGAAATCCGTGTCGGTGATCAGCGTGGCTCCGTGGGCGAAGCGCTGATTGCGCTGCGCGTCCGTCGCCTTGAAGGCGACGAACAACTGTGAAATCCGCTGCGCCAGCGCCACGTCGAAATCGCGATTCACCACCACCGGCCCGCCGGGAAACGGCTCCGATCGTTCCAGCGCCCGGATCTTGTCGGCATAGCGATCGAACACCGGCGCGACGACGGCGCCCGCATCGTATTCACCGCTGAGCACCGCATCGATGATCTTGTCCTGCTGCGATCCGAGGAAGCCGGACTTCGCCAGTTCCTGCACGGCGACGTGATATTTCGAGAGAAGAAGAAGCGGCATCAGATACGTGGAGGTCGAGTCCTCGTATCCGAACGCCACCTTCTTTCCCTTCAGTTGCGCGGGCGAAGTGATCGGAGAGTCTTTCCTGACGAAGATGACCGTCGTCACCTTCCCTCCCTCGCTCACGAGCGGAACTGCGCCGAAGCTGTCGTGTGCCTCGACATACTTCACCGCTCCGAGAACCGCGACGTCGACCTTCTTCTCGCGCAAGGCATCAGCGAGCGCGTCATACGTCGGATAGGCGCGGATCGCGACCTTGAGATCGGGCGCCGCGTTCATGTGTACGAGGAGCGCGGCGAAATCCTTCTCCGCGAGAGCCTGCGACGCGTCGGTGACGCCGAGGGTGAGCTTGTTCTCCGCCGCCGCGAGAGAAGCCGCAGCGCAGACGAACAGGAGGAGGGAGAGCAACTGCCTGACGTTCGTCATGATGACCTCGCAACGACAGCTCATTGTACTCGCACGTCACGAGACGTCCCCGTTACTATCGCGCGATGCAGAGTAACGACCGCCGGCGCGAAGACTGGATCGTCACCTCGCTGCTCGCGTTGCTCGTCATCCTCTCCTTCGCCAACATCCTGTTCGGCGGACGCTCGCTCGTCGTCAGCGACAGCCACAATCCGCTCGATTACCGGATGCGCGGACCGAACCCGGTGCCGATCGAGGAGTGGACGAGCCGCGGCTTCACGCTCTATCCGAATTTCAGAGATGTCGCATCGGCCGTGATGCAGACCGATCCCTCGCGCGAGTTTCTCCATCGCAGTCTTCGCCGCGGCGAGTTCCCCTTCTGGGACCCGTACCTCGGCGGCGGCACACCTTCGTTCGCGTCGCTCGTGCCGGCGTATCTGTTCCCTCCCTCGCTTCTCGTCGCGCTGCTCGGAAGCGGGCGGCTGATCCTGAATCTCTACATCCTCGCGCTGATCCTCTGCTCGGGCGTGCTCACCTGGTTCTTTCTCCGGCGGCACGTCGAGCACTGGCCGGCGGCGCTCGCGGGCGCGATCGCGTTCATGCTCTCCGGCGCCGTCATCCTGACCGCGCCCTGCGTGATCGGGCAGCCGGTCGCGTTGTTCTCGCTGCCTCTGCTCGTCACCGCACGGCTCATCGAACAGCCCGGACCGCGGCGCGCAGCACAACTGGCGCTCGCATTCGCGTTCGTGGCCACGGCAACGTTCCCGCCGGTTCTCCTGCAGATCTTCGGAATCGCAGTTCTCTATCTGATCGCATCACGGACGTCGATGCGAACCGCCGGATGGTTCCTCGCCGGCGCGTCGCTCGCGCTGGCGCTCGTAGCGTTCGTGTATCTGCCCGCCATCCAGTTGATGGCGGAGACGACGCAGATCCGCGATTACTACAGCCACGCGGCCGAGCAGGTGCTGCCGCGGCAACTGCTCCCGCAGATTCTCTCGGCACGGATCTACGGCGGCGTGAGCACCTACGCGAATCCTCCTGCCGGCTTCGAGCTCGGGCAGCACATGTACTACACCGGCATCGTCGCGTTGTTCCTCGCGGGCATCGGCGCGCTGAACCGCGCGGCACATGCACGCGCGCGCACACTGCAGCTCACCGCGATTCTCGCCGCGATTTTCGCGACGATGAAGCTCCTCGGGTTGCCGCCGCTGCAGTGGATCGCACGCGTCCCTCTTCTGCGGAATTTTCACTACGCCTCCTACCTCGGGATCGCGATCGCTTACGGAGTCGCGCTCCTCGCCGCGCTCGGCGTGGATGCATTGCTGAGCGGCCGCGCGAAGAGGTGGACGCTGCTCGTCAGCGCTTCGATGCTCGCGGCATGGCTGACCGGCCTGCGCATCGTTACGCGAGCGCGAATCGCCGCGCATCCGAACGGAGCGCGCTGGCTCGCCGACTGGCGGCTGCTCTTCACGCTGCTGATTCTTTCGGCGGTGCTGTGGTGGATCGTGCAGCAGCGGCCGCAGTGGCGCATCGCCGCCGCACTCGCGCTGACGGTGCTCGCGGCGGAAGGCGTCGGCAACAGCGTCTACCCGCGTCCGCGCCGATGGGACCACTGGTCGCAGCCGCCGCACTACATCGAGTTGATGCTCGCGCGGAACAGCGGAGGGCGCGTGCTGCCGATGCCGATTTTTCCGGCGAACACCGAGTCGGTCTTTGGCATCCCGACTCTCGACTCCATCCTGACCGCGTCGCCGCGCGTGTACGAGTTGTACCGCCGGTATTTCGGGCCGATTCCCGACATCATCCTCCGCGAGTCGACGCGCATTCCGCCGGAGCGCGTGCTCGACGCCGCGAACATCGAATACTTCGCGATCGTCTCCAGCGACAGCGCGAATCTCGCGGAGGCCGCGCGCCGCGGATACGACACGCTGTTCGCAGACGATTACATGCATCTCGTGCGGCGCAGAACGCAGCCGCGATACATGTTCACGTCACAGTACGAAGTCGCCGGCGCGAAGCAGGCGCTCGACCGGCTTCCGGCATTGCCTCCCGGAAGCGTCTTCGTCGAACATGCGCCGCACTTCCCTTCGACTCCCGGCTCCGATGCCGTACCGCAGCTCGTGAAGCTCGGACTCAACGACGTGACGATTCGCGTCGAGACTGCTCGCGCCGGCCTGCTCGTCTGTTCGGAGAGCAACATGAGCGGATGGTCCGCGTCGATCGATGGCCGTCCGGCGCCGATCCTCCCTGCGAACTACGCGTTCCGCGCCGTCGAAGTCCCTCCGGGCGCGCACACGATTCGCTTCGCATACGCAGCACCAGGGTGGAAGAGCGGCGTCGCACTCTCGATTGCAGCACTCGCGCTCTGCATCATCGGGCTGACGCGGAGACGCGCGATGCCGCTCAGCGCTTGAGCCCGAGGCGGAGGATGCGCTCGATCAACTCCGGATACGACCACCCTGCCGCTTCCGCCGCGCTCGCGAATTCTTCGCTGGCGGCGAGATCGGGATTCGGATTCGCTTCCAGAAAATACAGCTTCCCATCCTCCGACAATCGGTAGTCGATGCGGTTGTAGCCATCGAGGTCGAGGATTCTGGCGATGCGGCGCGAGGTGTTGATCACCTGCTGCCGCAGCGCCGGCGTCAGATCCTCCGCCGCCTGCTGAAAGATTCCGCGCCGCTCCTGATAGTCCGGATTGTGCTTCACGTGCGCGGTCGCGATGCGCGCTGCGCCCGGCGGAAGATTCTCGAACAGCAGCTCCCACACCGGCAGCACGTCGACGCGCGCGTTGCCCATCATTCCCGCGTACAGCTCGCGGCCGTCGATGTACTGCTCCGCGATCGCATCCGATCCGATGCGCTGATGGATGAACGCGACGCGATCGCGCAGCTTCTCGTCGTTGTCGACGATCGACGCCTGCGAAATGCCGAGCGACGATTCCTTGACCAGGCTCTTGACGATCAGCGGAAACTCGAGCGCCTTCGGCCGCACGACGCGGCGATCGCGAGGAAACACCGCGAACTTCGGCACGAGCAGATGGTGATAGGCAAGCAGCTTCTTCGACAGCGCCTTGTCGCGTGCCAGGATCAGGCCGCGCGTGTGGCATCCGGTGTACGGCACCTGCATCAGCTCGAGAAAGCTGACGACGTGATGATCGAACTCCTGCCGGCCGAGGAACTCCTCGAGGAGATTGAAGAAGATGTCGGGCTTCCACTGCTCGACCGTCTCGCGAATCAGCGTCAGCTCGTTGGCAACAGGGAGCACGCGCACGTCGTGGCCAAGCTCGCGCAGCGTCGCGACGACATCGAATTCCGTCTTCCAGACGTGCGCCTCCTGCTCGCTGTATCCCTCGCGGCTCTCGGGCGGGACGAGCGTCGGATGAGTGAGAACGGCTACGCGGAGGCGTTTCATAGGGCGAACCAGTTGCGGCTGTAGTGAAAATCCATGGTCTTGATTGCGAGCAGAATGGCGAAGTCGATCTTGAGGCGCGACTCCGGCCTCGCGACCCGCAGCTTCAGCTCGCGGCTGCGGCCGATCATGTCCTTGAGCACGTGATTGAGGGTGAACTCGTATTCACCCGTCCACTCCGAGACGATCCTCCGGATCTCCGCGCGGTTGCGCCGCAGGAAACGCGACGCGAGCTCGCGCTTCGCGTGCCGCGGATCGTCCGAGAAGAGACGCCGCAGGTCGCGATCGTAGATGTCGGGATAGCTCGCCATGTAGCGCTGATGTTTGTCGTCGTAGTACTCGCCGAGGGTCATCGTCAGCGCGGAGAGGGGATCGACGCGGCCGCGATTCTTCACGACGGGGCGCTTGCCGCGCAGCCCTTCGAGCAACGCATCGACATACTCCAGTTTGCGCAGCGCCGGCCAGCCTTCGTATCGCTTGCGCCATCCCTCATGTTGCGCGGCGAGGATCACGGCGAACGTCTCTGCGAAATCTTCCAGCGGATGGCTCTGCGCGTAATAGAGGCGCAGGTGCCGCACGTACCGCCGGCTCGCCGGATTCGGACGATAGTGCTCGGGATAGCGCTTCGATGATTTGCCGAAGAGCTCCTGCCGCTCGCTGTCCGCGGCGAGGAGGTATGCGTTGTCCAGCGCATGCCCGCACTCGTGCCGGAGGATCTTCATCATCTCGACACGCGTGCCGCCTTCCGCTTCCAGCATCTGCTTCCGCTCCAGCTTGATGAGCCGCGGATGGGCGAGGTAGAAGGGAATGGCGATGCCGGGGATGTCATCCGGAACGAACCACTCGTTGGAAAGCCAGGCATGGGGTCGGAAGCGGATGTCGCGCCGCTCCAGCTCCTCATACAGCTCGGCAAGACAATCCTCGATCCAGGTTCCTTCGATGCGCACATGCAGATCGCGCAGGCGAACCTTCAGCAGTTCCTTGTCGGCGAGGTCTTCCCAGGAGTGGCGCTTCAAGCGCGATCATCGTATCAGCGGAAGGCCGTGGGGGCGCGTGGTCGCGCGGGTACGCGGGCTCGCGGTGGTGTGATGGCACTCAGCACTCAGCACTCAGCACTCAGCACTACTCATCACTCGTCACTCATCACTCATCACTCATCACTCGTCACTAATCACTCATCACTCATCACTCATCACTCGCTCGTCCCGTGCAACAATCCTGGTGATGGCCGAGTCGTGGCGGACGCGCTTGATGCGCTGGGGCTTCAATTGGTTTCCGGCGTATCGCGGGACTGGCGGGCGGGTTACTTACATCGCGGGCGACTGGTCCGAGGTGCGGGTTCGTCTGCCGCTGAACTGGAGAACGCGGAACTACGTCGGAACGATCTTCGGCGGGAGCATGTACGGCGCGCTCGATCCGATGTACATGATCATGCTGATCAAGAAGCTCGGGCCGGACTATGAGGTGTGGGACAAAGCCGCAGCTATCCGCTTCCGGCGGCCGGGACGCGGGACTCTGCACGCCACGTTCACGGTGCGCGACGAGGTTGTGGACGAGATCCGGGCGATGGTGGCCCGCAACGGGAAGGCTGAATATCAATTCACCGTCGATCTGGTGGATGCCGCCGGAGAGATCGCTGCCAGTTGCGAAAAACTTCTCAGCATCCGAACACGGCGCCGGCCGCAGCCTGCGTCTCAGCAGAGCGAGGTGTGAAATCATTCCTCCATGCTCTGGAAAACGTTCTCTTCCGTATTCGTGACCGTCTTTCTCGCGGAGATCGGCGACAAGACGCAGCTCGCAACGATGCTCTTCGCGTCGGAGAAAGAGACGAGCAAGTGGGCGGTCTTCGGCGGGTCGGCTCTCGCGCTGACTCTCGCCGCGGCGATCGGCGTGCTCGTGGGTGCGCAGCTCGAGCGGCTCATCTCCCCTGCCACGCTGAAGATCGTGGCCGGCATCGGTTTCATCGCCATCGGCGCCTGGACGATCGCATCGCGGTGACGAGATGGCGATCGCGCTGCCGGCAAGACCGCAACTGATCACCGCCGCCGTGATCGCCGGCACGTTCGCGGCGATGCTGCTGCTCGAGCGGCTCCGGCCGCTGCGCCGCGCTCGCGAATCGAAGCTGCGCCGCACCGCGCGCAATCTAACCACCGGCGGCATCGCGCTCGCGCTGGCCACTCTCTTCACGGCGCCGCTCCTGACGCCGGTCACGGCCTGGGTCGCGGAGCATCACGCAGGACTGCTCAACCTCACCCGCATTCGAGGCTCACTGCATCTGATCCTCGGCGTTCTGCTGCTCGACTACACGCTCTGGATCTGGCACTTTCTCAGCCATCGCGTCGCTTTTCTGTGGCGCTTCCACGTCGTGCATCACGTCGACCGCGATCTCGACAGCTCGACCGCTCTGCGCTTCCATTTTGGCGAGCATGCGCTCTCGATCCTCTATCGCGCGCTGCAGGTCCTGCTCCTCGGCGTAACGGCACGCGAGCTCTGGCTCTGGCAGCTCGTGCTGTTCGTGTCGATCCTCTTTCATCACGCCAACATCGAATTGCCGATTCGCCTGGAACGCTGGCTGGTGCGCGTCATCGTGACGCCGCGCATGCACGGCATCCATCACTCCGATCATCTCAGTGAGACCGACAGCAACTGGTCCAGCCTGCTGTCAGCATGGGACTATCTGCACGGAACCATTCTGCTTTCGGTTCCGCAGAGCGAGATCACGATCGGCGTGCCGGCGTATCAGGATCCGCGCGACGTGACTCTCGGCCGCATTCTCGCGATGCCTTTCCTTCGCCAGCGTCGCGACTTTCATCGCAGCGACGGCACACTGCAGACGCGCGAGCCTGCCCCGGCGAGAGCCACGCTCACTTGACGCGCAAAGGCAACGGTTCCGCGGTCTTGTCACCGGCGAAGAGACTCGCGAGCGCCGACCTCAGCCACTCGAGCTTCTCCTTGAGGTTTCCGGCGTACTTGCGGAACGATGCCTTCTCGATCGGTTCGTAAAACGGATTCTCGAGCAGGATGTTGCCGTCGACTCGGACGTGCGGATGCGTCGCGAGCGAGTGGTCGAGCGTTTCCGGCGGCAGCCGGTTGCGATTGTAGAGACAGAGGCCGAGCGCCTTCGATGTCGGATAGAAGGCATTGAGCTTCGCCTCGTACTCGGCGATGCGGTCCGAGCCGTCGGCCTCGTCGAGCAGCCACGACATGTCGCCGGCCGCACACAGCCCCGCGAAGCCTGCATCGAGCGCATCCTGCACCGCACCATGCAGCATCGTGATCATCTTGTCGGGATCGAATGAGCCGCCCTTGAGATGGCCATCGTGCTTCGTCAGGAGCAGCAGTGCCCCGCGCGCCTCTTCCGCAGCGACGTCGATCCCGGCCGCCCGCAGCCCTTCACGAAACTCGTCCGGCGTGTGCTCGCAGCAGACGTAAAGGCATCGCTCCCCGCGGCTTAAGCCGCCGCGAAGGTATTCGATCGCGGCCGCGAGCTGTTCGTCGCGATCGTTGTAGAGCGTACAGATGTGATCGCCTTGCTGGTACTGGATGCGGGGTGATGTCGGCATGCCCTCGGGACATGCACAATTCACGCCGACCGGTGCTCACTCCTGGGGCGGATACAGCCGGTTGAACTCCGGCACATCGTGGAGCAGGTCGAGGTCGGTGTCGCGCCGCGTCCACACCGCATCGCGATACCCCGCCTGCCACGACTTCCGCAGCGCATCCATGGCCTCCTCCTTCTTCTGCAGGCGGCAGAAGAGGCAGGCAAGGTTGTAGAGCACCATCGATTCGTTCGAGCGCAACTCCAGCGCGAGGTTGGCCTCGCGCATCGCGTCCTCGACGTGCCCCAGCTCCGCGTAGTCGACCGCGAGCAGCACGCGCGCGCGCGCATCCTCCGGAATCTTCTTCAGATGCGCTTCGAACACCTGAATCCGGCGCTGCACGAAGATGCGCGACATGTCGGTCTTCGACAGCGCCTTGATCGCGTTGTGCACGGGGACGTAGATGTTGTAGTCCTCACCCGAGGCGGCGATGGCGCTCTCCGCGATGTCGAGCAGTTCCTGGAATCGTCCGGCGCTGAACAGCGCGCGGCCGAGGAGGTAGTACGCGCCTTCGCAGTCGGCCTTCATCGCGATGGCCTTGCGCACCGTTTCGACCGCGTCGTCGTATCGCCCCTCGGCATACGTGATCCAGCTCTCGGCGACGAGCACTTCCGGCGCGTTCGGCGCGATTGCGCTCGCACGGCGGCTGGCCGCCAGCGCGCGGTCGATCCAGCGCTGATCGCGGTCGTAGTGATAGTGATACTGCGCGCAGGTGTGGGCGATCGCCGCATACGAGAGCGCAAACTGCGGATCGAGTACGCCGGCATTCTCGAACATCGACAGCGAGAACTCGAGATCCTGCCGCGTAAGCCGGCGCGCGTACGCCTTGCCGCGAAGATAGAGGTCATATGCCTGCAGATTCGCGGTCGGCTTCGCCGCCAGCGCCGCCTGCTCCTGCGTCGTGAGCGTCACCCGCAGCGCCTCGGCGATCTTGCGCGCGATCTCATCCTGCAGCTCGAACACATCCTGCATCTCGCGGTCGTATCGCTCGGACCACACCGGGAAGTCGGTATGCGTGTCGACGAGTTGCGCGTTGATGCGAAGCCGCGTGCCTGCGCGCCGCAGGCTTCCGGCCAGCACATACGCGGCGCCGAGCTGCTGCCCGATCTGCGCGGGCGTCACCTGCCGGTCGCGATACGCCAGCACCGTCGGCCGGGAAAAGATCTTCAGCCCCGCGATCTTCGACAGCTCCGTGATGATGTCCTCGGTCACTCCATCGCGAAGATATTCATCCTCTTTCGCGCCGCTGAGATTCTCCATGTAGAGCACGGCGACGGACTTCTGCGCCGGCTTCGCAGCTTCGCGGTGCGAGTCGCTCCAGTCAGCCGCGCGCCGCCCGCCTGATGCGGAATCGCGCTTCAAGCGGAGAAGATCGGTCTTCAGATCCGTCGCCCCCTGATAGCGCAGCGTGCGGTCTTTCTCCAATGCCTTCGACAGAATGCGATTCAGCTCCGCCGGCAGTTGCGGATTGACCTGCTGCACGGCCTGCGGCTCGCGATTGAGAATCGCATCGAAGACGATCGCCGAGGTGTCGCCGCGGAAGGGAACGATTCCGGTGGCCATTTCGTAGATCACCGTGCCGAGGGAGAAGAGATCGGTGCGCGAATCGGTGATCTGGCCGCGGGCCTGCTCCGGCGACATGTACGCGACGGTCCCGAGCGTCGAGCCGGCCTGCGTGAGCTCGTCGCGGCGCACCGCAGTCACGTCCGTCCCCTCGAGCGTGCGCTTGAGCTCCACTTTCGCCAGGCCGAAGTCGAGGATCTTCGCCTGGCCGCGGTTGTTGACGATGATGTTCGCCGGCTTGAGATCGCGATGAACGATTCCCTTCGCATGCGCTGACTCCAGCGCATCGGCGAGCTGGATTGCGATATCGAGTGTCGTTTCGAGATCAAGGGCACCGGCGCGGATGCGCGATGCGAGCGTGTCGCCGTCGAGCAGCTCCATGACGATGAAGTGCTGCGAGTCGTGCTCCTCGATCGCGTACACGGTGCAGATGTTCGGATGATTGAGAGCGGAGGCCGCGCGCGCCTCACGCTGGAAGCGCAGCAGCGAAGGAGCATCCTGTGCGAGCTCCGCCGGCAGGAACTTGAGCGCGACGTGACGGCCCAGTTTCGTATCTTCTGCGTCGTAGACGACGCCCATTCCACCGGCACCCAGCTTGGCCGAGACCCGGTAATGAGAAATGGTTTGGCCGATCAAGGAGACATCGATCGTACGCCCGCATGCGGAGAGGGTCAAACCGCAGCGGCAACGACCTCGCGCACGCACTGCCGCAGCCAGCGATGCGCCGGGTCGGCATCGAGCCGGGGATGCCACATGAGCGAAATGGTGATCTCCGGCATGGTGAGCGGCAGGCGGAAGCTGAACATCCCGCTGCGCAGCAGGCCGGTGTAGCGCTCGGGAAGCGTCGCGATCAGGTCGGAAGAACGGGCCAGCGCCAGCGCTGCGGAGTAGCTGCCGACGATCGCGGCGATCGTTCTCTCGAGTCCCACGGCGTGCAGCGCATCATCCACGGCGCCCTTGTCGTGCGCCCGCCGCGATACGAGGATGTGCCGTCCTTTCGCGAAGCGCGCCGCGGTGATTCGTCCTTTGCTCAGCGGGTGGCCTTTGCGCACGACGCCTGTGAAGCGGTCGCGGAACAGCGCCTGCGCGCGCAGCTCGGGGCTCGTGGTCTCTGCCACGACGCCGGTCTCGAGATCGACGGCGCCTTCGCGCAGGAGCGTGCTCTCGCGATCCGTCTTCTCGATGAAGCGGAGCCGCACACCCGGCGCTTCCTTCGCGACGCGCGCGATGAGCCGCGGCCCGAAGTTCTCGACGAAGCCGTCGCGATTGCGCAGCGTGAACGTGCGTTCGAGACGCGCGAGATCGAGCAGCTCCGCGGGCCGCAACACCCCCTCGGCATCCCACACGAGCTGGCTGACGCGGTCGCGCAGCTCGAGCGCGCGCGGTGTCGGCACGAGCCCGCGCCCCGCCCGCACGAGCAGCGGATCACCCATCACGCGCCGCAGCCGCGCCAGCGCACGGCTCATGGCGGAGGGACTGAGGTGCAGCTTTCGCGCAGCCCCAACAACGCTCCCTTCCGTGAGAACAGCATTCAAGGTGATGAGGAGATTCAGATCCATCGAGCCCAGCGCCTCGCGCCCAGCGCCTCGCGCCCAGCGCCCAGCGCCCAGCGCCCAGCGCCCAATCATAGCGCCCCATGCACGAATACAGTGCAATCCGTGCGTCTTCCGCCATGACTCGTCAAGCCCTAAATTTCGTGCATGTCGAAATCAACCCTGGCGCTCACCAGCCTTTCCCTATCGATGCTGCTCTCCTCACTCGACACGAGCATCGCGAATGTCGCGCTGCCGGCACTCGCGGCTGCGTTCCATGCATCGTTTCAGCCGGTCCAGTGGATCGTGCTGGCGTACCTGCTGGCCGTCACCGCGCTCATCGTCAGCGCCGGCCGCCTCGGCGACGTTCTCGGCCGCCGCCGGCTCTTTCTCGCCGGCATCTTCACGTTCACCGCTTCATCCGTTCTGTGCGGTCTCGCTCCCTCGCTCCGGCTGCTCATCGCCGCGCGTGCGCTGCAGGGCACAGCAGCCGCCGTGATGATGGCGCTCACCGTGGCACTCGTCAGCGAGACGGTGCCCGCCGGGCAGACGGGGCGCGCGATGGGACTGCTCGGCACGATGTCGGCGGTCGGCACGGCGCTCGGCCCTTCGCTCGGCGGCCTGTTGATCGCGCAATTCGGCTGGCGATCGATCTTCCTCATCAACGCGCCGCTCGGCCTCGCCGCGCTGTTGCTCGCCGCGCGTTACCTGCCGTTCGACTGTCCCGCGCAAACGACGAAGTTCGATCATGCGGGCACGCTCCTCCTCGCGATCACGCTCGGCAGCTACGCGCTCGCCGTGACGACGCGCCACGGCCATGCGGACATCCGGCTGCTGCTCTTCGCGCTCATCGCCGCGATCTTCTTCATCGCGGTCGAGGCGAAGACGGCCTCGCCGCTGCTGCGCCTCGAGATGCTTCGCGAAACGAAGCTGAGTGTGAGTCTCGCGATGAGTGCGATCGTCTCGACCGTGATGATGGCAACGCTCGTCACGGGGCCCTTCTATCTCTCGCGCACCCTCGGGCTCGGCGCCGCGCGCGTAGGACTGGTCATGTCCGCCGGCCCGCTCGTGGCCGCACTCACCGGCATTCCCGCCGGCCGCCTCGCCGACCGTTTCGGCACCGCGCGCATGACCGCAATCGGCCTCGCCGGAATCGCGCTCGGGGCATTCGCGCAGTCGCTCATGCCTGCCGCGTTCGGCGTCGCGGGATACATCCTCCCGATCATCGTGATGACGTCGCACTACGCGCTGTTCCAGACCGCGAACAACACGGCGATCATGAGCGGCGTGCGAGGCGATCAGCGCGGAGTGATCTCCGGGATGCTGAGCCTCTCGCGCAATGCGGGACTCATCACCGGCGCATCGGTGATGGGAGCCGTTTTCGCCGCGACTGGGCTGCGCGTGACGTACGCGATCGCAGGAACCCTGATCGCCGCTGCGCTCAGTTCGTACGCATTTCTCGCGGCAACCCGATCTCGAACGTTCGGATGGCGAGGAACACTTCGCGCAGAAAAAACATCAGACTGCCGATTGAACTGATCATCGCTGCGACGAAGAGGGCCGCGACGATCTTCCCCACGGAAAAGTGCACCATCGCGCTGATGAACAGGGTCGCCACCACGAAGCAGACCAGCAACGCCGCGATCGTGCTCAAGGTGATCGCGCGATACATGAGCTTCCCGCGGTGCGCCAGCACGTCGAGCTCGCGGATCAGAGGGTGGCGCACATCGTCCGACATACCCGGCAGCCGATCCTCGAGGCGACGCGCGCGATCGATGATGCGCGCCAGCCTCCCGCTCAGCACATTCAGCAGCGACGCAATGCCGGTGAGAAGAAAGACCGGCGCGATCGCGAGTTGAATGACATGTGCGATCTCGTCGATCTCGTGCATCGGCGGATCGTATCAGGCGCCACAGGCGGCCGGAACGCCTGGTGCCTGTTGCCTCTTGCCCGCCCCCTAAGCGACCATACGCGCGGTCCTGTGCTCAACGCATTCCGCAGAGTCGCACTCGGCATCGCCGTCGTCGCAGCCGCGTCGTTGATTCTGCTTCTCTCCGATCTGCAGCATCGCGAGCGCGCCGGGCGCCTGGCGATCGCGAAGCACAAGTGGAAGCTCTACTTCGTCCAGTACAACGACGTGATCGACGTCAAGGACGCGGAAGCGGGCGTCATCAAGGGGCTGCACGAGTCGGGGCTCGTGGACGGCCGCGACTACCAGATCAAGATCCTCAATGCGCAGGGCGACATGGCCACGGTCTCGGCGCTCATCGACGCCGCCGTCACGGGCGGCGCGGACATGCTCATCACGTTTTCCACGCCGACGCTGCAGGCCGCGCTGCGCCGCGCGCAGAACGTTCCCGTCGTCTACAACTACGTCTCGTCGGGATTGAAGGCGGGCGCCGGGAAGAGCAACACCGATCATGCGCCCAACGTGACGGGCGTGAGTCTCCTGCCGGCCAACGACGAAGCGCTCGCGCTGATCAAGGCAAACTTCCCTTCGATCCACAGGCTCGGCACTCTTTACTGTCCGGCGGAGACGAACATGGTCAACGCGAAGATCGCGCTCGACGAGTCGGCGAAGCGCGCCGGCTTCGAAGTCGTCTACGTGCCGGCGGAGACGGCGACGGATGTCCCCAACGCTGCCGCCGCGCTGATGTCGCACGACATCGATGCGGTGCTGCAGATCCCCGGCAATCTGACCGCGTCCGCATTCGGCAGCATCGGCGAAGCCGCGCGCAGCTCGCACCTGCCGGTCTTCGCCTTTCAGAAGTCGCAGGCCATCGGCGGTGCGATGGTCGTCGTCGCGCGCGACTACAAGGACAGCGGCCGCCACGCCGCATTCCTCGCGGCGCGCATCATGCGCGGCGAGAACCCGAAGAAGATTCCGCTGGAAGACTTCGCCGGGACGAGTCTCATCGTCAATCTGGACGCGGCGCGCGCGCTCAACATCACGCTTCCGCCGCCCCTCGTGCGCTCGGCCAAAGAGATCATCGGAGAGACCAGTGGAAATCGTTAAAGAGAAAGCGGGCGGCGTCGTTCTTCTCCGCCTCTCGGGCCGCCTGGACAACCACTGGTCGGTACCTCTGGACGAGGCGCTGCACGAAGTGGAGCGCGAAGGCGCGCGCCACGTCCGGCTCGATTTTTCCGGCGTGACGTATCTCAGCTCGGCCGGCGCGAGCATCCTGATGAAGCACCATCGCGACGCCGCGGCGCTGCAGGGATCGCTGCAGATCGCCGACGCGTCGGAGCGCGTCCGCGGCACGCTCCGGCAGATGGGCTTTCTGGAGCTTCTGCTCTCCGGTTCGTCCGGCGCGGCGATGCAGCGCAGGACTCTCTCGATCCCGCTGCCGCTCGAATCCGAACGGGCAACCTACGAGAGCCGCATGCTCGATGGAAAAGCGTCGATCTGCTCCGTCGCCGGCCGTCCGGAAATGGATGGCCCTTCGACGCCGATTTCGGTCTACCGCGATGTCGTCGCGCTCGGCGTCGGCGCGCTCGGAGCAAGCGAAGAGGAATGCCGGAGCCTCGGCGGTGAATTCGTCGCAGCCGCGGGAGGCGCCGCCTTCATGCCGACGGATGGAACGGCGACACCCGACTACATGCTCAGCACCGTCGGACTGGTTCCGAAGGTTCAGGCGCTCTACGCGATCACCATCAAAGGAATGCCGAGCCATCAGCTCCGCTTCGAAGCCACGGCGCCCGACGCCGGCGTCCCGTTGACCGACATCGTGCGCGCCTGCGCCTCGCTGGCCGGAACGCCGTCGGTGGGAATCGTCATGGCGGCGGAGATTGCGGGGTTGATCTGCGCGCGCAGGCGGCGGCCGCCGGCCGCGCAGTCCTTCGACTTCCCCGCCGTTCGTGAATGGCTCTCGTTCGTGCCGGAACGCGAGTACGCGCGGTTCAGCAGCATCGTCGCCGGCGTCGCTTCATCGTCGCCTAACCAGACGTTGCAGCCGTTCCTCCGGCCGATCGGCGATGGGTACCAGGGCCACTTCCACGCGGTGGTGACCGCGTTCCGATCGCTGCCCCGCGGCAAACTGCCCCTCGCCGACATCGTCTCGGCCTCGCTCCAGCCGCGCAGCGTGTTGTCCGTAGTCCATCTGCTGCGCGACGACCGTCCCATCGAAGGGGCGGGCGAGAGCGAGTTCCAGCGCGGCGCCTGCTGGGTGTATCCGATCGCCGAAGGAGGAGCCGCGTGACGCTCCTGCTTTCGGCCTGGACGATCGGACTGATCCTCTCGCTGCTCTCCCTCGGCGTCTACATCAGCTATCGCGTCTTCAAGTTCGCCGACATCACCGCCGACGGCTCGATCACGTTCGGCGCCGCGGTCGCCGCCTCGATGCTCACCCACGGCGTCCATCCGGTGACCTCCAGCATCGCAGCCTTCGCCGCAGGCTGCGCCGCCGGCCTCTGCACCGGCATCCTGCACACGCGTTTCAGGATCAATCAACTGCTGTCCGGCATCCTCGTGATGACCGCGCTCTACTCCATCAATCTTCATGTGATGGGGCAGAGCAATCTGCCGCTGCTCTCCGTCACGACGCTCACGACGTACGCGCAGGATCTCGGCCGCTGGCTCACCGGCCACGACTCGGCGACTCTCTTCGGCTGGCCGGTGAGCGCGCGCGACGCCGGCTCTCTCGTGCTGTCCGCCGCGATCGTCTTCATCATCGCGCTCATCGCCTGGCTCTTCTTCAACACGAACCTCGGCAGCGCGATGCGCGCCTCCGGCGACAACGAACAGATGATTCGCGCCCTCGGCGTCAGCGTCGAGAACATGATCGTGCTCGGCCTCTGCATCTCGAACGGCCTCGTCGCATTCGCCGGCGCTCTGCTCGCGCAATATCAGGGATTCGCCGATGTGCAGATGGGCATCGGCATGATCGTCTGGGGGCTGGCCAGCGTGATCATCGGACGCGCGCTGACCGGCACCGACAGCGCCGGCGCCGCGCTCACCGGCACGATCATGGGCTCCGTGCTCTTCCGGCTGATCATCGCGGTCGCCCTCCGCTGGGGTCTCAATCCGAACGATCTCAAGCTCGTCACGGCGATCTTCGTCTTCGGCGCTCTCGTGCTGCCGATGCTGATGCAGAAAGTGAGAAGCCATGCTGCAGCTTCGTGAGTTGCGAAAGACGTTCTTCGCCGGGACGCACAACGAGGTGCGTGCGCTGCGCGGAGTGTCGCTGCAGATCGACGACGGGTCGTTCGTGATCGTGATCGGCACGAACGGCTCGGGCAAGTCGACGCTGCTCAACGCGGTCGCGGGAAGCTTCTACGTCGATCAGGGGGCGATCAACATCGCGGGAACGGACGTCACGCGCTGGCCGGAGCATCGCCGCGCCGCGATGATCGGCCGCGTGTTTCAGAATCCGTTCAGCGGTACGGCGCCTTCCATGACCGTCGCCGAGAATCTCGCACTCGCCGCGCGGCGCGGCCTTCGTCGCGGACTGGGACGCTTGCTGCCGGCGCGCATTCACACCGAACTGCGCGATCGCGTTGCGACACTCAACATGCAGCTCGAGAATCGGATGAACAATCCGATCGGCACACTCTCCGGCGGACAACGCCAGGCGCTCACGCTGCTGATGGCGACATGGCGGCGCCCCGATCTGCTGCTGCTCGACGAGCACACGGCGGCGCTCGATCCGAAGAGCGCCGATCAGATCGTCCGGCTCACGGAGCAGATCGTGTCGCAGCACCGGCTGACGACGCTGATGGTGACGCATTCGATGCAGCAGGCGGCGACGCTCGGCGACCGCATCGTGATGATGAATCAGGGCAGCGTTCTCGCCGATTACCGCGCCGCGGAGCGCCGCCACATTCGCGCCGAGGATCTGGTGCGGCGATTCGATGAGATCAGGCGCGATGAACTGCTCGATGCCTCGGCGGCGGAGATGCTGCGCGCGCAATACTTGTGAATGGATGTCAGAATGGGAGGATAGGACTATGGGACCTATAGGACCTATGGGACCTATAGGCGGCAACGTCACCTTCCGCCTATAGGTCCCATAGGTCCTATAGGTCCCATAGTCCCATTCCCCCATCCATGACTGACGAGCGCCGCGCTGCACCACGAATGTCGCTGCCTGCCGGTGTCGAGGCGAGCATCGGAGGAGTGCGCGTGACGCTGATCAACGTCAGTACGATCGGCGCGCTCCTCGAGCATCAGGATCGATTCACGATTCTCGGCGCGCGGATTCACCTTCAGTGGCAGGGACGCGAGGCCGAGCTTCCGGCGAAAGTCGTCCGGACTGCGATCATGGGTCGGCGTGAAGGGCGCGTCGTCTATCACACCGGCATCCAGTTCGGACCATCTGATCCAGCGAGCGAAAGCCTCATCGAGGCGATCGTCCACAGCGCAGAGCCTCATGTGCAGCCGGCCGCCGAGCCGCAGTTTTCGGGCGACGACACCTGGACGCGCCGGATCCGGACGCCGCTGGCCGCGGACGAAGGGGAGGACACGTGGGTCCGCCGCATCAAGACACGCGCGACAAACGACGATAATGGCTCGCCATACATCCGTTTTCATCTCACGCCGTCAGGATGGACGAAAGAATTTGTCACCTCCCCCGCTCAGCCTCACGACGGTTTCACCGTTGCGCGCGACGCCGCCGATTCCGCCGCGCTGCAGCGCGCGTTCGAGAACGCCGACGATGAAACGCGTTACCGCCTGCAGTGCGCGATCGCAGCGAAGCTCGGATAGACCCTCCCCGGCGTTACAATCGGCGAGGGTCTCCGAAACATTAGGAACATGGGCCGCGATTCACCGTCCTATGGATTGGGAATCGACAACTTGCCCATCAGAATCAGCAGTTCGATCAGCAGTACGTCCATGAGCTTTCTCCTTTCCGGAGAGAGCAGTCCTGGATCGAGCGATTCGGTTACACACGGTCCTGCGATCATGCGAGAGGAAGATGGCGAGACCACTCAAGGCTGCAGGGGCTGAAGAGCACACGGCGGCGGTCTACGCCGGCGTCTACAGGCTGCTGGAGTATGTGGCGGCGATCCGGTTTCACGTGCCGCGCGAGGACGTCCGGCCGCTCGTGCATGACGTCTTCGTCTCTTATCTGCGGAATCGCGACCGCATTCGCGATGAGCGCTCCTGGCTCGTTGCCGCCATGTACAACGCCTGCCGCGACTACCTGTCAGCGAAGGTGCCGGCATCTCTGGTGTCCGATGCGAGTATTCCCCCCGATCCGGTCGCCGAGCGGGCCGACCTGGTGGCTGTCCTCGGACAACTGTCGAGTCAGTGCCGCTACGCTCTGCGACTTCGGTTTGTCGAGGGATACTCGACCGAGGAAGCCGCGACGCGGCTCGGGACGAACGCCAACAACGTCAAACAGATCGTCCATCGTTGTCTCGCGCGGGCCCGCGCGCTTTTCACGCGAGGTTCCAGTTGATCCATCGTCATCTCACCGATGAAGAGCTTCTGCTCGTGCTTGAGGAGGAATCGCCTCCCCGGCCGGACTGCATTCAGTGCAGCGAGCGGCTCGACCAGATGGCCGACTGGCTGGACAAGCTCCGGAAACCGGAGCTGTGGGATGAGGTACCAATGACGGTCACGCCACCGCCGATGTCGAACGATCTCGCCGGCATCATCGCACTCGACGTACGGCTTCGTTCCGAAGCGCAGCAGGCGCATGAAACGATCGAGCAGCTCGACGCGGTTGCAATCGCCGACTGGCCGGAAACGCTGCGCAATCTTCCGCAGAGCAGCGGCCTGGCAGCCGCGCTGATCGATGCCGCCCGCGCACGCTTTCACCAGTCACCGCGCGACGCGCAGGCGATCCTCGATCTGGCAGCGAAGGTCCTGGCGGTGATCAAGCCTCCGGCCGTCAGCACGGAGGCGGAGCTGTACAAACAGCGCGCGAATGCGTACCGGCTGCTCGGCGACTTTCACGCCGCGCTGGCTGCCATCGATCGCGCGGAACAGCTCTATCGCACACTGCCGGTGCCGGCCTACGACCTGGCGTTCGTCGCCTGGTGCCGCGGAAGCATCTACTCGACGATGAAGCGCTTCAGCGAGGCGAAGCGCGAGCTGCAATCGGCGGCGAAGACGTTTCAGGCCTACGGAGACGAGATTCATCTCTCCCATGTGCGCGGCGTGGAAGGCGTGGTGCTCTACGACGAAGGCGATATCGCCGCGGCGCGCGAGATCTTCCGCGAAGTCGCTGCCGCCGCCGACCGCTTCGACGACATGGAATCGCTGGCGCGGCAGTATCACAACATCGCCAGTTGCGATCTGCGCCTCGGCGACTTCGCCACGGCGCGTGAACATGCGGAGCGGGCGACCACGCTCTACGAGCAGCTCGAGATGCCGAGCGAAGCGGTGCGCCTGCAATGGAGCATCGGCGACGCTCTGTCAGAGACCGACCCTGACAAAGCGCTGCACTATCTGCGCGATGCCGCGTCGCGATTCGAACAACTCGGAATGACCGCCGATGCCGCCATGGCTCATCTCGACACGCTCGGCATCCTCCTCGCGCAAGGCGACACGGCAACGGTCGCGCAGCTGGCCGCACACATTGCCGCGCTCTTCACGCGCGAGGGGATGCAGATCGACGCCGCACACGCGATCGACTATCTGCGCCGCGCCGTCAATGGCAACGAAGCCACGCCGGCACTCGTCCGATATGTCCACGACTACGTCGAACAACGCGTGCGCGGCGACGAAGTGACGTTCGAGCCGCCGCTGCAATGAATCGTCAGGGTTTCGGCGGCGTCATCCCGTCATCCAGTGTGATGACCCTGATGACCTTCTTCAGGTACCGGACGATTCGTGTGATTGGATCGCGCGGATCATCGCGCTGCGCGGCAACGGCCGGCGTGCTCAGCAGAACAACACTTGTGAGGAGTGCTACCGCAAACGTCTTCCTTGTCATTTCGCCCTCCGTTTTTTTTCAAGAGGGCGCGCACTCTTCAGACAGGGAGTGACGGGGAGGAAAAAACCCCTACCGTGATTCGCGAGGAATGGATCGGCGGCTTCTCAATACGAACGGAGAAGGTTGTGGCGCGAGGGATTCGCGCACGCCGGCTATAACGGCAGGAACAGCAGCTCTGGCTCTTCGGGCAGTCGCCTCACGTACTCGCGCACATGCCGCACGACCTTCGCCGTCGCGGCACGCGACTGCAGCGCTTCGGCGAGATAGGCGACCGCGGTCAACGCGCGTGTGCTCGTGCTGAGGCCGGACTCCGCGAGACGCGTGCGCAACGCGAGGCAGATCGCGATCGCTTCGTCGAAGCGTTCCATCGCCACGAGCAGCTCCGCCCGTTCGAGATCGAGCACGTTGACTTCCGACATCATCGAGAACGTCTCGAGCTCGGGTCGGACCGCCTCCAGCGCCCGGAGCGCCTCGGCCGCGTCGCCCGCCACCATCAGCAGTCCCGCGATGTTCCACCGGTCGCGCAGCGCCTCGGTCGCCGAGCCGAGCTCCTGATGCAGCACCGACGCAAGGTGATAGTGCGCGATCGCCCTCCCGGTATCGCCCAGCATGCGATAGCAATAGGCGAGGTTCCCCTCCAGCGTCGCGCGAGCCTGAAGGCTCAGCGCATCGCCATGATCGGCCTCCGCTTCGCGCAGACGCTCGATCGCTGCCCGATACTGGTGGCGGCGCGCCAGCATCTGCACACCCGTGATCACCGCCAGCACGACGCGCTCGACGTCTCCATACTCACGGAACACCGCCGCCGCCCATCGCACGAGCTCCTCGCCCTCATCGATTCGATCCAGCGGCCGCAGCGCGAGCGCTCGCGTCAGCGCGACGCGCGCACGCTCGTAATCGCCGCCGATGCACTCTTCGAATGCGAGATCCGCGCGATCACATGCGGCCAGCGCCTCATGGAATCGCCCGACGTAGAACAACCCATACGCGCGCTCGCGCCACGCGGTGCCGAGCAACTGCCGCCGAGTCTCCTCCAAGTATTGCGACGCGTCGAGATGCTCCGCGACATCGACCGCCATCGCGGTGATCTCCAGCGCGTCCGGCGGCATTCGATCGAGTGCCGCGTACGATTGCGCGGAGAGTTTCCGCGCGAGCCCCGCACTGCGCCACTCCGGATGCTCGTTGAGCCGCGCCATCCAACCATCGCGCTGTCCGTCGAGCAGCAGGCGCAGATTCGCGTCCGCGGCCTCGTCTTCTTCTTCCACCAGAACCGCCACGCCGCGCAAGGCCGCGACGATCGCCGGATCCGGCTCGCTCTCATTCTCCGCGCTCCACACGTCCTCATCGGCAAGCGCTGCGAACAGTTGTTCGTCGGTCAGGTTCATGAATGCACCGTCATGATCCGCCGGTACGTCTCGCGTACACGTTGCAGACAGTTGTGGATCAGCTTCTCCGCGTAGCGGCTCGTCGTCTCCAGCACGTTGGCGACATCCGATGCCGAGCGGCCTTCGAAGTAATGAAGGTGCAGCGTCTCGCGGCAGCGCTGCGGAAGATAGCCGAGCGCCTGCTTCACCGTCATGCGCAGCGCGACCTGTTCCGCGAGATGCTGGGAACAGGGATCGGCGCGCTCGACGACATTCTCCGGCAACTGCTCCGTGCGCGAGTGCATGCGCCAGTAGTGCCGGCTTGCATTGCACACCGCCGCCACGAGCCACGCGCGCACATTCTCGACACGCCGCCCGCTCTGCAGGAAGGAGACGAACACATCCTGCAGAAGATTCTCCGCATCGGCATCCGGAACGCGGAATTTGTTGATCGCGACATGGAGGAGCAGGCGGCGGTGCTCCAGATAGAGCGCGGCAGGATCACGCTCTGTCCCAGGGACAGGTTCACATTGCGAAGGAATGGGCATCGCTTCGAGCACAGGGTTTCCTCGAACACGACCGCTGAAACTTCCGGAAGTATCTCATGGCTGGAGCCCTTCGATGTTCTTTCGCCCATCTTCCGGACTTCTTTCGCCGCGCTCACGAGAATCGGATCGTGAGCGTCGCAATCGCCATACCATCCGATCTCGAGCGCGCCCGCGCGATCATCACGCGCGGCCGCCGCATCGCACGATTCTTCAACTTCGACTGGGTCGCGTTCCGCATCGCGCGCCATCCCTCCCGCGATCTCGCCGACCTCGTCTCCGGTCTCGGCGGACGGCTCGTCTCCGAGGAGGCGAGCGACGTCGCATCGGCGCTGATCGAGCTCACCTGCCGGGAGCAGGCACGGTTCCTCGTCATCGGCCGTTCGCGCAGGCCGCGCCTTCTCCGCTGGCTTCGGCGCGGAACGACCGAGCGTCTTCTCGGTGCAACGCGGCCCTTCGATGTCGTGATCGCCAGCGAAGGAGCGGAACAGTGAGCGAGATGCAGAGGATCCGCCGCCTCATCATCGGGCCGCCGCGCGACGTCAACGACCCGCAGATCTTTCATCATCTCTCACTCGTCGCCTTCTTCGCCTGGGTCGGCCTCGGGGCCGATGGTCTGTCGTCATCCGCGTATGGACCGGAAGAGGCCTACAAGACGCTCGGCGGGCACTTTCACCTCTCGATCATCCTCGTGGGGATGACGGCGATCACGATCACGGTGATCGCCATCGCGTATTCGAATCTGATCCAGCACTTTCCGGGCGGCGGCGGCGGCTACCTCGTTGCCTCCAAGCTCCTCGGCAGCCGCGCCGGCGTCGTCTCCGGTTGCGCGTTGCTCGTCGACTATGTACTCACCATCACGGTGTCGATCGCCAGCGCATGCGATCAGATCTGGTCGTTCCTGCCGCGTCACTACAGCACGTACAAACTGCCTGCGGAATTCGCGCTGATCCTGATCCTGATCATTCTCAATCTGCGCGGCGTGCGTGAGTCGGTCAGCATCCTGACGCCGATCTTCATGCTCTTCATCGCCACGCACGTCATCGCCATCTTTTACGCGATCGGCTCACATTTCGCTGCACTCCCGTCGGTCTTCCGCGATGCGTCGATCGACTTCCACACCTCGGTGCGCACCCTCGGCTGGGGACCGCTCGCACTCCTGCTGCTACGCGCGTATTCGCTCGGCGGCGGCACGTACACTGGAATCGAAGCCGTTTCCAACGGCGTGTCGATGTTGCGCGAGCCGCGCGTCCGCACCGGCAAGCGGACGATGGCGCTGATGGCGTTTTCGCTCGCGTTCACCGCCGGCGGCATCATGTTCGGCTATCTGCTCACGCGCTCGACGCCGGCCGCCGGCAAGACGATGAACGCCGTGATGCTCGAGCGCCTCTTCTCTTCGTTCCACGGCGGACCGGCGTTCGTGATCATCAGCCTCGCCGCGGAAGGACTGCTGCTGATCGTCGCCGCACAGGCCGGCTTTCTCGATGGGCCGCGCGTGCTGGCGAACATGGCCGTAGACTCCTGGATGCCGCATCGCTTCAGCCAGCTCTCCGACCGGCTGGTGACGAAGAACGGCATCTACCTGATGGGCTTCGCCGCGATCGCGGCGCTCGTCTACACGCGCGGCGACATCGGAATGCTCGTCGTCATGTACTCGATCAACGTCTTCATCACATTCTCGTTGACGGAGCTCGGGATGTCGCGGCACTGGATCAAGGATCGCGCGAAGGAGCCTCGCTGGAAGAGCCAGCTCGCGATTCATGGCACCGGTCTCGTGATGTGCCTCAGCATCCTCGTCGTCATCATCTTCGAGAAGTTCGAGAAGGGCGGATGGATCACCGTCGTCGTCACGAGCATCGTGATCGCGTTCGCCTTCTGGGTACACCGCCACTATCAGGCCGTTCGTGAAGGGCTGAAGCGGCTCGACGACATCCTCACGACGGTGCCGCTGCCGCGGCAGATCGAGCAGGTCGAGCCGTCGGCGCTGGAGAAGAATCAGCCGACCGCGGTCATCAGCGTCGCCTCCTTCTCGGGATTCGGACTGCACCAGATCCTGTCGATTCACAAGTCGTTTCCGGGGTACTTCAAGCAGTTCATGTTCGTCTCCGCGGCGGTGGTCGACTCCGGCACGTTCAAGGGGGCGGAAGAGATTGACCGGCTCGAACAGGAGACGGAGGCGCAGCTCCAGAAGTACGTCGCGTGGACGCAGGCGAACGGCCTGAAGGCCGACTACCGCATGGCGGTGGGAACCGAGGCGGTGGCGACGATCGAGGAGCTGTGCGTCGCGCTTGCGGCTGAGTTCCCTCGCGCGATCTTCTTCATGGGACGGCTCATCTTCCGCGAAGAGAAGTGGTACCACCGCGTGTTGCACAACGAGACGCCGCATGCGATTCAGCGGCGCTTGCAGTTCCAGGGAATTCAGGCGATGGTGTTGCCGATCCGAGTGTTATGAGGCGCGCGGGCCGATTCGTTTTCGCGCAACTGGTCGTCGTCATGGTCGGTTGGGCTGCACTTCGCGGCGGATCCAATGCCGCCACGGTGGGCTACATCTTTCTCGTGACGATTCTCGCTGTCGCGCTCTGGACCGATCTCGCGACGTCGCTCGTCAGCTCGCTCGTCGCCACACTCTTCTACAACTACAACTTCCTTCCGCCGCTTCATACGTTCACGATCTCCGATCCGTCGAACTGGATCGCCCTGACGACGTTCTTCTCCGCATCGGTCGTCGTGACGCGTCTCGTGGTACGAGCGCGGTCGCTGGCCGAGAGCGCGGAGGCGCGCAGACGGGAGGTCGAGGCGCTTTACGCGCTCAGCGTCGATCTCTTCACCGCCACGAACCGCGTCGGTGCCCTCGGCGAAGCGACGACACGCGTGCTGACCAACGCCGGCGCGAGCGGCGGCGGGCTCGTGCTCTTCGGCATCAGTCCCTACGATCAAAAGGTCATCTCCTGGAGCGGCTCGAAGGAAGAGGAGATCGAAGATCTCATCGCCGGCTCGGGACGCCACGACCGGCCCGTGGAGTTTCCTGCGGCACATGGCCGCGATGTCTATCTGCCGCTCAACATCGGCGGAAAGGTGATCGGCGTGCTCGCTGCGCGCGGAACGAAGGCGACGCTGAGCGCACTCGAATCCGCCGCGACACTCGTCGCGCTGGCCGTCGAGCGCGAGCGATTCCTCGCCGAGACGGCGCACATGCAGGCGCTGGAAGAAGGAGATGCGCTGAAGACGTCGCTGCTGCGCGCGGTCTCGCACGATCTCGCGACGCCGCTCACTGCGGTCGCACTGCAGATCGAACGGCTGCGATCGCTCGTCGATGGCGACGCGCTCGGCGTCGTGCACGACATCGCCGAGCACACCGGGCGGCTGCGGCGCCGCATCGAGAACCTCCTGGCGATGGCGCGGCTCGAGGCGCGCAGCGTGATGCCGCATCCGGAGCCGACACCTGCGGCCGATCTCTTCCGCTTCGCACGCGAGCATCTCCCGCTCGTCGCGCAGCATCGGCGGCTCGAGATCCAGGTCGCGGCGGATTGCCCGGAGATCTTCGTCGATCCATCGCTCGCGCTGGAGATCCTCGCGAATCTGATCGAGAACGCGCATCAGGCGGCGCCGGCCGGAACTCCGATCGAGCTCTCCGCATTTCGACATCCGCTGGAGCACGACCGCGTGCGGCTGGAGATCGCCGATCACGGACCGGGGCTGCCGGTGGAACTGCCGAGTGACACGTCGCGGCGCGGGCTCGGACTCGAGATCGCGCGCAGTCTCGCCAGCGCCAGCGGCGGCCAGGTCACGCTCGCCAATCGCCCGGGCGGCGGCGCGATCGCACGCATCGATCTTCCCGCGGCTCTGCTGCCGATGGTCGCGGAAGAGGTACCCGCATGACCGCGCGCATTCTCGTCGTCGACGACGATGAGGGCATTCGCAAGGAGCTCGAGCAGCATCTCGGCTTGCACGGATTCGATGTGACGACGGCCAGCGACGGCGTCGACGGTCTCGTGCAGTTCGCGATTGCGCATCCCGATCTCGTGCTCTCCGATCTCGCGATGCCGCGCGCCGATGGCTTCTGGCTGATTCAACGGATCCGCGAGAAGAACGCGACGCCGATCCTCGTGCTCTCCGTCCGCGGCGGCGATGTCGACAAAGTTCGCGCTCTCGACCTCGGCGCCGACGACTTCGTGGTGAAGCCGTTCTCGACGCCGGAACTGTTGGCCCGCGTGCGCGCACAATTGCGCCGCGCCGGCGCACCGCAGCGGATGCAGCTCGAGTTCCCCGATCTCATCATCGACGTGGAGCGCCACAAGGTGACGCAGGGAGAGCGCGAGGTGCGGCTCACGCCGACGGAGTTTGCGATTCTCGAATTGCTGGCGCGCCGCGCGGGCCGGCCCGTGTCATTCGACGAGATCGTCGCGAATGTCTGGAACGGAGCGCCGGGCACATCGAACGATGCCGTGCGTGTACATGTCGGCGCGCTGCGGAGAAAGCTCGAGCCGGACAGCTCCAATCCGCAATACATCGTGACCGAGCCGTGGATCGGATACCGGTTCATCGCCGAGCCGGTGTAGACCTCTTTCGAAAATCTTTCGCGTTTCCTCCGGACTTGCTGTGCGGATCCCGGTTTCAATGAAGCGTGATGAGCGTCGGCGCGGCCATTCGCATCACGTCCGCGAGCGAGGATGTCGTCATCCGCCATGCGGCGGAGCTGGCAAAGTCGCAGGGCGTTCCCTGCTACATCATCTCGATCGTCAGGTCGCTGCCGTATCACGCCGTCACGCCGGACGACGAGGATGCGGTGCGGCACAACCTGGAGCTGATCGCCGACCTTCGACTATCTCCCGTGATGCAGGAGGGCGACGAGATCGCGCAGACGCTGCTCGACGTCGCGCGCGGCTTTGCGGTGCGGACGCTCTTTCTGCAGAACGGCTCGCGGCACGGCCGGGGAAGGACGATCGCGGAGAAACTGCTGTATCTCGATCCGCCGTTCGACGTCGTCGTCGTGGGGACTGCAGCGAATGGTTAGTGACGGGCGTAGGACAAGCTCTCAGCTTGTCCCTTCTTTTCCTGGACCGGTTCCGCAACTCGTACCACAATGGCATTTCATGAGCTATGTCTTTCTCGCGCTGGCGGCGGTTCTGGAGATCACGGGCTGCTATCTCTTCTGGATGTGGGCGCGCATGGGCCGCTCGCCGCTGCTGCTCATCCCGGCGCTCGTCATCCTCGCGCTCTTCGCCTTCTCGCTTACGCGCGTCGACGTCGCGTACGCCGGCCGTGCCTTCGCGGCCTATGCCGGGATCTACGTCATCGCGTCGCTGACCTGGCTTCTCCTCGCGGAACGCGCCAGGCCGACGCTGGCCGATCTCGCCGGCTCCGCGCTGTGCCTCACGGGAACGATCGTCATCGTCGCTTCGCGATAGCGCGCATCGGAGACATCATGAGAAAGCTGCTGGCACTGCTCTTTTTCACGTTGAGCGCGAGTGCCCAAACGATCTCGCTTCACGGGTGGGCCGATGCCTATCGCGCCTGGAACAGCGATAATCCCCATCCCGCGCTGAACTTCTTCAGCGGTGTTGGAACGACGGCGCACCGCGCGAACCAGCTCGCGCTCAACGTCGCCGCGATCGACATCGCGAAAGAGCCGAAGCCGTTCGGCTTTCACGTCACACTCGTAGGCGGCGACTCCGCCGATGTCGTCCACGCCGGCGAGCCGCACCGCGGCGCGATTCGCAATCTCTATCAGGCATCGATGTCCTACAACGCCGGCAAGCTAGGACTCGAGGCAGGGATCTATCCGTCGCACATCGGGTTCGAGACGTTCTTCTCCAAGGACAACTGGAATTACACACGGGGCTGGCTGGCGGAGCTCTCGCCCTATTACGAAAGCGGCATCAAGGCGTCCTACGCGATCAACGACCGCTGGTCCGCTCAACTGCATGGATTGAACGGCTGGCAGAACGCCACGGCCCATGCACGCAAGGCGATCGGCACCCAGCTCGCGTTCAGCGGCGCGCGTCTGTCGGCGTCGTTCAACACGTACGCCGACTCGCGCCGGAAGTTCGGCGACCTCGTCGCGACGTGGAAAACGACCGATGCCCTGACCCTCGGCGGCTCGCTCGACCACGGTCATGACCCTGGCGCGCAGTGGATGGGTGCCGCCGCGTTCGCACGCTACGCGCTGAACGATCGCCACGCATTTGCCGTACGCGCCGAACGCTTCCGCGATCCGCAGGGGAGCATCAGCGGCACTCCGCAACGGCTGCGCGAAGGGACGCTCACGTATGAGATCCGCCAAACGCGGCACGTGCTCCTCAAGCTGGAGGCACGGCGCGATCACTACCTCTCGACGACGCAGACTCTGGCGATCGCAAGCGCGGTCGTGATGGATTGATCGTGCAGGCGGCCGCGGCTCACGTTCGCGATTTGTTCAAAGCCACCGCGGCGCGAATCAGCGCCGTCAGCGCCTTCTCGTTGATCGTGTCGCCTTCGCGAAAGTCGATCGCTCTCCGCGTATTTCCCTCGAGGCTGGAGTTGAAGAGTCCGGCCGGGTCCTTGAGCGACGCGCCTTTGGCGAACGTCATCTTCACGACGCTCTTGTAGACCTCGCCGGTGCAGATCAATCCGCCGTGGGACCAGACGGGAACGTTCCACTTCCACTCTTCGACGATGCCGGGATCGGCCTCTCGGACGATCGCCCGCAGCCGTGCGAGCATCTCCCCGCGCCAGTCGTCGTATTCGCGGATCCGCGCGTCGATGCGCGCCGAGGCCGGGGTGTCGTCGGATGCCGTACGTTTTTTCGAGCTCATGCGTTATGGTCTAACCAGCGCCTGCATCTGTGATTTTACGGCGGCCTGGGTCTCGGAGGCGACGATTTTCTGCAGCGCCTCGCGCGCTTCTTTGGTGTCGATGCCGGCCAGCGATTTGGCCGCGGCGATGCGCACCGCCGGCGATCCGAACGCCGTGCGCTTCGACGCGATCTCCACCAGCACCGGCACCGCGTCGGCCGAGCCGATCTGCCCCAGAGTCGCGATCACCATCTCGCGGACGGCATCATCGCCCCCCAGGCGGCGCGGCCGCGCCATCTCGATCAGCGGCCCAACCGCGAGATCCGCCTTCATCGCACCAAGACAGATCAGCACTTCGTGAAGCGTCTCGCGATCTTTTTCGACGAGCGCTTCGACGAGGAGCTGTTCCGCCTGCTCGCCGCGGATCTTGCCCAGCGCACGGACTGCCGCGCGGCGAACCCGCTGATCGCTATGATGCAGCGCGCCGCCGATCTCCGCCACAAGCTCCGGAGCGCCGATGTCGCCCAGCACATTCAGCGCATTGCGGACCACGAACCAGACGCGCCCATGCAGCGCATCGACGAGCGCCGGATACGCCGGCGTTCCGATCGCTTTCAGCGCGCGCACCAGTCGCCCGCGCCTGCTGCGATCCTCCTCTTCGCCGAGCGCCTCCACCAGCGCGTGCGTGATCGGAGCGCCGAGGAACGTGATGTAAGGAAGCACTTCGTTCGTGAACTGCTCGTTGTCGGTGGTGAACATCTGATCGGTCAGTTCCTTCATCCGATCCGGCATCGAGATCGCGCGGACCAGCGCCATGTAGGCCTCGCGCTTCGCCGGATCGGATGATGACGCGAGCAGCGCACCGGCCCGCATCAGATTCGAGTGCGCGACCGCGACGCGTCCTGTAGCGACGAACCCCCCGGCGACGATCGCCGCCGAATCGGCGGCCAGCGCCTGCAGGTTGTAATCCTCTTCCGTCAGCAGGTAGTTGAACGCCGCCTTGAGCAACAGACGGTCGATGTCGGCCGTCGTCCCCGGCGAGGGCATGAATCGCGCGACCTGTCCAATCACATCGCAGGTCTTCCGGCGGATGTGCAGCGAACTGTTAGACAGTCCAGCCGAATAGCGCTCCAGAAGAGCCAGGACGTCGGCGTAGCGCCTCTGCGCGAGGAGTGTCCGGATGAACTCGATCAACTTCTCGGCAGCGAGATCGAAGAGAACCTTCGGATCGGCGAGCTTCTCCAGCCGCTGATCCTCGGACAGCGTGTCCCATGACACGACGGCGAGCACGATATCCAGCTGCTCGCGCGTAACACCCAGCTCCTGCATTCGTCCTTTGAGGAGCTGCACGTCACGGTCGGGTGCGGGAAGCACTTTCATCAGCCTCGACAGGAAATCGGTGGCGTCTCCCGTCGCTCCCCCACCATCCGTTGCACCAAGGCCGGCTTCGCCATGTCCGGCCAGGCCGCTCTCCACGATTTCCGGCGCCATGCTCGCGGCGAGCGGCTTCAGCACCTCGCGCAGCGATCCCTCCGGCAGCCTGTCGATGCTCATCAGCAACGCGAGCTGCAACTCCGGCTGCATGCCCGCAATCGTCTTCCGCAGCGCCTCGCGCGCGCTGTCCGGGTTCGCGTTCGCCGGATCATTGAACATTTGAAGCAGCGCAGCGTCCGACGGAGGCTCGCTACCGCCCCCTCCCTCCGCCGCCGTTCCGCCGCCGGAACCAACACCGGTGCCGGAGGCGCTGCCCGGACCGCTTCCATCACCGTCGCCGCGCACGAGATGCTGACTCAGAAACGAGCGCAGAAGATCCGGCAGCGTCTCATGGGCATTCGGATCCACGAGCCGCACCGAGCTCGCCCAGACGACTTCCTCTCCCTCCGTCACCGCCTCATAGCGGACGAGACTGAGCCGGACGTGAATCACTCCCGCGTCCTCGAGCACCTTCTGCGCGCCGCCCGCTTCTTTCAACGACTCGGGCTTCATCGCGAGAACCCTAACCAGCTCCCCGATCTCGCGCTCGTTGAAGCCGTTGGTGAGCGTGACGCCGCCCACACCATGCTGCGCAAAACAGTCGCCGATCTTCGCGATCTGCGGAGCACGTGTCTCGACCGGATTCCCATCGACGAGGAGTTTTCCGCCGGACAGCGTCACCGTGACGCGAAGCTGTGCACCGAGGAGTGCCCGCGCCGTGCGATCGAGATTCGCCAGCGACTGCCTCGACTGCGGGTGATCCGCCGAGTAGAACTGCAGCGCTCTCAGCGCGACTTGAAGCGCACCTGCGAACTCGATGACCTGTCGCATCCGGAACCCTCAGTTGGATTTTCGCTGATGATACTCCGCCGAGGAGACGGGGCGCGGTAGGGGTGTGCAGACGCGCTCGGCGCTCTACGTCACCTTCTGCAACTCGTGCAGCAACGTCTGCACGTCGAAGGGCTTGTACAGAACGGCGACATTCGGCCGCGTCGCGAGCTCCTCGATCGCTTCGGTCTGACTTCCTGTCGTGAAGATCACCGCCAGCTGAGGCCACCGGCGCTCCAGCCGCTGGTACACCTCGAGGCCGTTGATGTCCGGCAGGCCATAGTCGATCAGCACAACGTCGGGACGGAAACGCTCGATCGCGGCCTCGGCATCCAGCCCGTTGCTCGTCGATGCGACGGAGAAGCCTTCGCTCTCGAGCAGGAGCGTGATGCCGGCAATGACGTGCGGATCATCTTCGACGAGCAGGATCCTGCGCACGGCCGGCCGCTGAACGGTTGCCTCCGGCTCCGCCTCTTCGTCGACACCGTCCGTGACGCGCGGCAGCGTGATCGTGAACGCGGAGCCCTCTCCTTTCTCGCTCCAGACGTCGATGCTTCCGTTGTGCTTCATCACGATCTGGTAGACCACGCTGAGGCCGAGGCCCGTGCCGCTGCGCTTCGTGGAGAAGAGAGGATCGAAGATCCTCGCGCGGACTTCGCGCGACATCCCTTCGCCGGTATCGGCGACGATGAGACAGACGTCATCGCCGGCGAGCGTCGTCTCGATGCGGATCTCGCCGCGGTTTGCGGTCGCGTCGCGCGCGTTGAGAACGAGGTTCGTCAGGACCTGACTCATCTGATGCTTATCGGCGCGCACCCAGACATCGGCCGGCGGCAGCGCAACGTGGAAGGGAATGCTGACGAGACTGCGCAGCTCGGCGGTGAGCGTCTCGAGAAAATCGCGCAGCCGCAACTTCTCCATCTGCGGCTCCGAGGGACGCGCGAATCGAAGAATCTCGCTGGTGATGTGCTTGCCGCGATCGACCGACCTGCGGATCTGATTCACGAGACGAATCTGTTCCGGATCATTCACCGTGCGGCGCTGCAGCAGATCGGTGAAGGTCTGAATCCCCATGAGCGTGTTGTTGATCTCGTGCGCGATCGTCGCCGCGAGCCGGCCGAGACCGGCCATGCGATCGGCCTGTTCGAGCCCGCGCGCCAGCGCGTTGCGTTCCGTGACGTCGCGCGCGTTCGCGATGATCCGCACTTCCCCGCCGGCGAAGTAGCGGCTGGTGATCACATCGAACGCGAGCCACGAGCCATCCGCGCGGCGGATCTCGACATCGATGCGGGCCGACGCGTCGCTCTGCAGTTGTGCGGTGAGATGCGCGCGCACCGCATCGGCTTCCGCCGGACGGATGAAGTCGAAGAAACTTCGTCCTCGCAGATCTTCCGCGGAGAATCCGAGGATCGACTCGACCGAGGGGCTTTCGTAGAGAATCGTTCCTCTGTCGGAAAGAATCGTGATGATGTCCGAGGAGTGCTCGATCAAGGAACGAAAGAGCGACTCGTTGCTGCGCAGCGCGGCCTGCGCACGGCGCTTTTCGGTAATGTCGTGGTGGACGATGACGGCGCCGAGGAAATCGCCGGAAGGCATGATGATGGGAACGGCGGAAGCGTTCACCCACACACGTTCGCCATCCGCGTCCTCGACCTCGATCTCCTGATCGACAACCGCCTGGCGGTGTTGCAGCGCAATCGCCGCCGGCCACTCGTCGGCGCGAAGCCGCCGGCCTGATTCCGGCCACCATCCTCGCGCGTTTTCGAAATCGGCCGGCGTGAACTCCTGCACGCCGCGCCAGATCTCGCGCGCCCTGCGATTCGACAGAACGACGTGGCCGCCGGCGTCGGCGATCCATACGCCGACCGGCAGACGATCGATCACGGTCGTCAGCAACAGCTCATTGCGGGCGCGCGCCTCCTCCGCTTCCTTCAGCGCACTGCGGTCGTAGGAAATGCTGACGACACCCGACTGCCGTCCTGCCGCATCGTACGTCGCGGAAAGCGCAACGAAGATCGGAATGCGCGAGCCGTCCTTGCGCACACCAACGACATCCCCTTCCCACCGGCCATCGCGCAGAGCGGTCGCCATCGCGCCGCGCGCGGCGTCCCACAACTCAGCAGGCGTATTCAGCTGCGTCACCAACCTGCCAAGCGCTTCGTCCTGCGGCCAGCCGTACAACTCCTCGGCGCGATGATTCCAGTAGACGACGCGGCCGCTCATGTCCGTCGCGATCACCGCGTCCTTCACATGGGCGAGGAGATGCGCCTGGAACGCGGTTTCCTCCTGCGCGCGCCGGATGGCGGTGACATCGCGCGCCGAGCAGAACAGGCGCTGCTCATCGAGCGCGGCAACGGAGGTCTCGACGATCACCGCGCGTCCGTCCTTTGCGCGGAGCACGCGCTCGCGATGGAACGAGCCGCTCTCGTCCGGCAACTCGAGCCGCGGTGGATCCCTGAGGAGATCCGATGGAAAGAGCAGCTCCGCCGCCTTCATGCGCAGAAGCTCCTCGGGCGTGTAGCCGAGCATCGCCGCAATCGTCGGATTCGCGTACTGAATCCGCCCTTCGCGATCGAGGATGGTGACGCCGACGGGCGCCGCTTCGACGAGGCGTCCGCGTCCGCCTTCCAGCAACTCGAACGGCGGCGCGTTCGCCAGTTCCTGCACGTACGTCAACAACCTGTCGGGATAGATCTCGGCAATCGTGATCGTCGCCCGCCGCTCCGGACCGAACAACTGCGCCTCGCCGGCGATTGACTCCGCACGCCCCGTGCGGCTCACCCGCTGCATCACATCGACGATCTGCGGCCGGTCCGCGAAGAGCTGCCGCGCACGGCGGCCGACGAGATCGCGCGCCGCGTTCGAGACGCGCAACGCCGCGCGATTCGCCTCCAGACATTCGTAATCGCTCCCTTCGATGCGCCACAGGAACGCGGGGACCGGATTCTTCTCGAAGATCGTGCGCAGCCGCATCTCCGCCGCTTCGCGCGACGCGAGTGCCGCGCCTTCGTCGTGATCCTGTTCGACGAAGAGAGTGACGGTGTTCGGCGGCACGAATGCGCAGGTGATCACGACTTCACGCTGCGACTCCGGCTGCGGCAGCGTCACCCGAAGCCGGACTGCATCTCCGCTCTCGAACACGCGCCGCATCGCCGGAAGAATCGGCGAGTCGCGAGGGAAGTACGACGATGCTTTCAAACCGAGGACGGGATGGCTCCCGTTCAAACGAAGCGATGCCGCGGCCTCGTTGAAGTAGCGCAAGTAGAACTCGTCATGGATGTGAACCCAGGTGAAGCTCGCATGCGATGCACTGGTGTGCCGCTTCGCGAGAGCCTGTTCGACGACGGCGAGATCATCGCGCACCCGGGCGAGCTCGACGCGCAGCGTCTGCCGCTCGATCGCATAACGGACGGCGCGGCGGAGCTCGCGCGCGTTGAACCTGCCCTTGACGAGATAGTCCTGCGCGCCGGCACGGATCAGCGCTTCGGCGAGCGCCTCGTCGTCGGTGCCGGTCACGAGAATGACCGGCGTCAGCGGTGCCTGGCGATGGATGCGGTCGAATGTGTCGTGCCCTTGCGCATCCGGCAGTGACAGATCGAGAAGGATCGCGTCGTATTCCGCCAGCGAGAGCCTGCTCGCCGCGCGGACGGAGTCTGCGATCTCCACCTCGACGCCGTGAGCAAACGACTGCTCCAGCAGCCGCTTGATGAGCACAGCGGATGACGAGTCGTCCTCAACGATTGCAAGACGGAGAGTCACAACATCCCTGGGTCCGATCAGGGAGTGTCTCTCAGACGCGATTTCCCTACCCGCTCTTTTCACTCCCCCGCGATTCGCTGCAGCAGCGACTCGATGTCCTGCACATCAGCCGGTTTCGTCAGATGCTCATCGAATCCGGCTTCCAGAGCCCGGCGCACGTCCTCGGGGCGGCCGAAACCGCTCACCGCGACGAGCACGACCTGATCGCCGAGCTCCTGCCGCGTCTTGCTCGCCACCTCGAAGCCATCGATCCCCGGCAGACCGAGGTCGACCAGAGCGACGTCAGGCTTCGCTTCCGTGATCCGCTTCAATCCTTCCACACCGTCGCCCGCACCGATCACCTCGTGCCCGAGGCGGCGCAGCTTCACCATCAGCAGATCGCGGACATCCTTGTTGTCCTCGACGATCACGATGCGCCGTGACTCTCCGTCGCGCTTCACCTGCGGATGAGAAATCGGCCGGCGCGATTGCTCGGCGACGTCCGCGGCGGCAAGCGGAAGGGTCACGATGAACTCGCATCCCTTGCCGATCCCGTCGCTCTTCGCCCGGACGCTGCCGCCGTGCAGTTGCACAAGATTGCGCACGAGCGACAGTCCGATGCCCATGCCCCCCTGCGAGCGGCCGATCGCGTTGTCGAGTTGCGCGAACATCTCGAAGATCCCGTCGATGCGCTCGGGCGCGATCCCCACGCCGTCGTCCTGCACGCAGATGACCGCGTTGCCCATCTCGCTCTGAACCGACACATGCACATGCCCGCCGCGTGGCGTGTATTTCACGGCATTCGTCAGCAGGTTGTTGAGGATCTGCTCGATCCGCACCGGATCGGCATAGATCCTCAGCGCCTCGGCCGGAAGGTCGTAGCTGATCTCCACTCCCTGTTCCGCCGCCGCCGCTTCGATCATGCGCAGCGACTGCTGAGCAACGTCACGCAGATCGATCAGGCGCGGCTTGAGAACGATCTTTCCCGTGACGACGCGCGACAGATCGAGCAGGTCGTTCACCAGTTGCGTGAGATGCCGCGACTGGCGCTCGATCAGTTGCACATGCTCGCGGTCGAGACGGCCCTCGTCGTCGGCCATCTGTGACGCGAGGAGAATCGCCGACAGCGGATTGCGCAGCTCATGACCGAGAATCGCCAGGAACTTGTCGCGCTCGTGGAGGCGATTCTCGAGCTGCGTCATCAGGCCGCGCACTTCGTACTGCCGCCGTCGCGCCCGCAGCGCCGACTGTGCCGCGCTCACCAGCGACTTGATGCGCACCGGCCGGTCGATGATCGTGACGTTCGTCCTGTCGCCGAGTCCCTCCGTCGTCCGGCTCTTGGCGGAAAGCGAAGTCTCCGCGGCGAGGACGATCAGCGGGATCTCCGACCACGCAGGCTGTTTCGCGAGCGCGCGGCTCAACGCCGCCAGACCGTCCGGCGACAACACCTCTTCCGTCACGATGATGGCGCCGGCGCCCGCCGCGATCTCATTCGCCAGAGAAACCGCGTCGGCGACTTTCACCGCATCCATGCCGGCACTACTGAGTTGCGTACAGATCAGCTCCGCATCCCGCCCGAGGGGCGCCGCCACGAGAATGCGATCGTTCGAAACACCAGTCACCGCGCCTGTTCCTCGATCTCCCGAACGGTGTTGTCGTAGGTCGGAATCCCGCTGAGGACACCGCGATAGTTCTCCAGCGGCGGACCGATGTGAATCCCATCCTCGCTCATCGCGAATTCGCGGATCGCGGTCTCATGAATGCCGGAGCGCTTCTTCACGATGGAGATCGCCTTGTGAATCCGTCCGTGCGCCTCGTAGTAGCGCATCAGCATCACGGAGTCGGCGAGATAGCTCACGTCGACGACGGTGTGCATCGGGCCCACGAGTCCCTGCTGCGCGAAGATGAGGAAGGTGGCCACGCCTTTCTGTCCGAGAAAAGCGAGGAGCTCGTGAAGATGCAGAAGGAGGAAGCGCTCTTCCGGCACTGCATTGAGGTAGCCGTTCAGACTGTCGATGACGACGATGCGCACGCCTTCCTTCTCGACCGCGTCGCGCACGAGATGCGCGAACTCGCCCGGCTGCATCTGCGCGGGATCGACCTGGCGCATCGTGATCATGCCGCTCGCGAGGTGGTCCTCGAGTGCGATGCCGAGGGACTTCGCGCGATAGAGCACGCTGGCCTTGCTCTCCTCGAAGAGATAGACGGAGACCTTCTCTCCGCGAGCCGCGGCGGCGGAGATGTACTGCGACGACAGCGCGGATTTCCCCGAGCCCGCCGGACCCATGATCACGGTGCTCGAGCCGCGGTCGACACCGCCGCCCAGCATCCTGTCGAGCTCCGGCAGCCCGCTCGAGATCTGTTCGTGCCGCACGACGTGCCGATGTTCCGCGGCGACCAGGCGCGGGTAGACGACGATGCCGCCGGTCACGATCGAGAAGTCGTGATAGCCGTCGCGGAAATTCAGTCCGCGCACTTTGACGAGCTGCAGCCTTCGCCGCGCCGCGCCGTACAGCGGCGTGTAGCGCTCGAGCTCGATCACGCCATGCGGAACGCTCTGCAGCTGCAGATCGTTGATCTCCGCCGTCCGGTCGTCGAGAAAGAGCACCGTGATGCTGCGCCCGGCGAAGAACTGCTTGAGCGCGAGGATCTGTTTGCGGTAGCGCAGCGTGCTCTGCGCAAGCAGACGAATCTCGCTCAGCGAGTCGAGCACCACGCGTTGCGGCCGGATCCGATCGACGGCGGCCAGCATCTCCTTGATCGTCTCGCCAAGCTCGATCTCCGCGGGATAGAAGACGGTGCTCTCCTCTTCCCGCAGCTCCTCTTCGCCGACGAACTGCTCATAGATGTGGATCGGAGCGAGATCCCACCCATGAGAGTCGCCAACCGCCTTCAACTCCTCGGCCGTCTCCGACAGCGTGATGTAGAGAGCCGTCTCGCCCACGCGTGCTCCTTCGAGAAGGAACTGCAGCCCGAGTGTCGTCTTGCCGACGCCCGGATCGCCCTGGACGAGATAGACACGATTGCGGGGAAGCCCCCCCACGAGGATATGGTCAAGGCCCTCGATCCCGGTCTGCGCGAGCCTCTGCGCATCCATTGGTACGTCCTCCGACAAAGCAAGATTGCAGAGGACGCTAGAGCGAAGAGCGTGCCATGGCTCGGGTCCGCCCGAACTGCTACCTTCGTGCTGGCTGAATGCCCCACAGGATCGCGGCTCGATCCTCATACACTCGCTGCCAGCCGGGCCTCACCGTCCGCAGTTGCCATTCCGCGGGACACGCGCGCTTCGAGACGAGGAGATAGCGGAAACCACTCGCCTGCAGATCGCGCCCCATCATCCGGCTGTACGCCCAGGGACCGGCGTGATCGCCGGCGAGCTCGGAGCCGCCAAAGAACTTCAGTTGCTCGGCCCCGCATTGGTAGACCGGTCCTGCGCCGCGCATCCGCAGCGCGCGCAGCTCCGGAATCCGCTCGTCCAGATAGCGGTCATTCGGCATCCCCTGGCGCACCATGCGGAAGCCGGCGTAGGCGATCGCGATGGCGATCGAGATCGCGGCGAGGGGAACGCGCCATCGTTCCCAGCGCCGCGCGGCAGCCAGGCTAACCAGCGGCAGCAGCGGGAGGAGATAGCGCGAGTCCTGGGGGAGAAACGTGAAGACGGCGAGATAGAGAATCGTAATGATCCTCAACCGCGTACCGCCCCACTTGAACACCACCATCACGATCGCCAGCGCGAACAGCGGCGAATACGGCGGCTGCCAGTTCACGCGGGCACGCGCGAACGTGATGTCCCACAACAGCCGCAGCGCACCGATGACCTTTTCGGACGCAGGACGCGGAACCGGCGGAAGAACCCAGATCGACGGCTTCAGATACGGGAAGAGCGGATCGCCGGTGAGCGCGAGGAGCACGCCATACATCGGCAGCATGCCGGCGGCAGCGCCGGCCGTGTAGCGCGCGATCGCACGGCGCGCGACGAACACTCCCGCCACGACGAAGAAGAGCCCGAGGTACTTCACGGAAGCGGCGGTGCCGAGAAGAAATCCGGCGGCGAGGAAACGCTCGTCGTCGAGACAGTAGAAACCGGCGGCGATGAACAGCGCGAGCGCGACGTCGACATACGTGACCGTCCCGAGCTGGACGAGGATGGGATTGCCGATCACCAGCGCCGCCGCGAGACATCGCGCCGTTTTCTCCTCCTTCGGCCAGGCCAGAACCAGACCGAGAAGAAGCGCGGTCTCCGCGAGCGCGATGAGATGCGTCGCCGTCGCACCGCCGATCAGAAACGCCGGCACGCAGAGAATCTCGTGCAGAAGCGGGAAGACGGGAAAACGGAAGTCCGTGCGGAACACGATCGCGCCCGACTTCGCGATCGCATCGACGAACGGGAGGTGATAGCACGTCTCGTCGAATGCCACAGGCGGATAGAGCGCGAGAGGAAGGAGAAAGAGAAACGGGAGAAACAGGTACCACGATGCCGCGGCATCGCCGGGAGCACTGGAGTCAGGGAGTTGCGGCAACCATCTCGCCGCGCAAAACGCCGCAACGACCACCACCAGCATGACCCATGGCTGGAGCAGACCGAACGCCGCGAGGGTGATGAACGCCTGACCGGTCGCGGCCAGCGCGATCGTGGCGCGGATTGCGCTCACTCGTATCGCAACGCCTCGATCGGATCGAGCTGCGCTGCTTTCCACGCGGGATACCAGCCGAACCCCGTGCCGATCATCGAGCAGACGATGAGGCCGGTGATCGCCCAACCCCACGGAAACACCATCGACACATCGAGCCAGAGGGCGACGCCGTTGCCGCCGATCACGCCGGCGAGAATCCCGGCGATGCCGCCGACCTCCGACAGCACGATCGCCTCCAGCAGGAACTGCCGCACGATGTCGTTGCGCTTCGCGCCGACCGCTTTTCGCAGGCCGATCTCGCGCGTCCGCTCCGTCACGCTCACCAGCATGATGTTCATGATGCCGATCCCCGCCGCGAGCAGCGCGATCGCGCTCACGACGAAGGCGCCGATGCGGATGGTGTCCGCGACCTGCGCGAATGCCGCGACCATCGTGTCGTTCGAATAGATCGCGAAGTCGTTTTCCTGTCCCAGCTTCAGGCCGCGCGCCGCGCGCATCGCGCCGATCGCCTTGTCCAGCGTCGCGTTGTACGTCGCCTGCGATGTCGCCTGCGTCGCGATGTTCACGGTCCGGTTCATCCAGCCGAAGTCGGCGAAGAAGCGCGTGATCGGAATCAGCAGGATGTCGTCCTGCGTCTGCCCGAACGTCGAGCCCTTCTCCGCCAGGACACCGATGATCATGTACGGCTTCTCGTTGATCTTGATCGTCTTGCCGACCGGCGTCTGATTCGGGAAGAGCTTCTTCTCGATGCGCGTCCCGACCACGACCACGTTGCGCGCCAGCTCCACATCCTCCGGCGAGAGATTGCGGCCATAGCCGAGCGTGTACGAGTTCGCGATCAGAAAATTCTCGTTGGTGCCGGCGAGCGTTAGACCCTGCAGCTTCACGCGGTCATAACTGGCCGGCTTGCCGTTGTCGAAGACTTTGAAGCAGATCGCATTCGTCTGCCCCTCCATCAGCCGCTTGTACTCCAGCGCCTCGGCGTACGTGATGTTGCGGCGGTTCGCGAACTTGATGCTCGGATCGCCCCCGGTGTTGATCGACGGATATTTCGCGAACTGAAAGAGATTGCTCCCCAGAAACGCGAGCCCATGCTCGATCGACGTCGCGATCACGCTCAAGGCCGTCATCACACCGATGACCGAGAAGACGCCGATCGCAACGCCGAGCATCGTCAGCCCCGAACGAAGCTTGTTCGTCCGGATGGCGGTCAAGGCGATGCGTGCCGTTTCGCTCACGGCCGGCCCTTCCTCGCCACCGGTCGTCTATTCATATCGCAGCGCCTCGATCGGATCGAGCCTCGAGGCCGCGACCGCGGGCGCGAGGCCCGAGAAGATTCCCGTCACCGTCGACACGATCATCCCGACGAGCACGAGGTTGAAGGAGAAGGTCATCGGGAACGAGGGGAACGCCATCGCGACGGCGGCCGACATGCCCCACGACAGCACGACGCCGACGATCCCGCCGACCAAACAGAGCGAGACCGCTTCGATCAGGAATTGCAGCAGGATCGTCCGCCGCCTTGCGCCGAGCGCTTTGCGCGTCCCGATCTCCCGCGTCCGTTCGCGAACCGAGACGTACGTGATGTTCATGATGCCGATCGCGCCGACGAACAGCGCGAGACCGGTGACGAAGAGTCCCGCGCCGGCGATGCCCGCCTTCACGGGACCGATCGAGTTGCGGAGCCCTTCCTGCTCATTGATGGAGAAGTCGTCCTGCTGTTCCGGCTTCAGGCCGCGCACGCGGCGCATCGCGCCGGTGAGCTCGTCGCGCGCGGCACCGAGCTGGTTCTTGTCCTTCACCTTGACGCGGATCGAGCTGTCGAGACGGCCGCTGAAGACTTTCGAAAACGCGGTGAGCGGCACGACCGCATACGTGTCGAAACTGAAGAGACCGAGGAAGGTCCCCTGCCGGGCGTAGACACCGATCACGCGAAACGGGTTCCCGTCGATGAGCACCGTGTTGCCGAGCGCGGAGCGATTGGGAAAGAGCACTTCCGCGACGTCGTAACCGAGAACGACGACCGGCGCGCCGCCGCGCGATTCGGGACCGGTGAAGAAGCGCCCCTCTTTCATCGCCGCCGTCGAGGTCTGCAGAAAGTCGTCCGTCGTTCCCTGTGTGAAGACGCTGCGCACTTCGTTGTCGCCGTACTTCACCGTGCGAATCGTGTTCAGCGTCGGCACGGCAACGACGAGCTGCGACTTCGGCGAAGACTGAATCATCCGATTCAGATCCTCGGCGTAACGCGCTTCCATCCGCCGCCGGTTGCGGTAGTTCCACCAGTCGTCGACGTGATGCCAGGGCCACTTCTCGACATAGAGAATGTCGTCGCCAATGACCGAGAGTGAGCGCTCGAACCCGATCTCGATGCCGGAGATCGCCGACCCCATGAGCGTGACGGCGACGATGCCGATGATCACACCGAGAGTCGTGAGGAGACTCCGCATCTTGTGCGCTCGAAGGATCGAGAACGCAATGCGAAAGGATTCGACGAGTTCGTAGAACATGGAGTTGGAAATTGAGAATTGTGGTGGCGCGCTATGCGCGCGCTTTTTCAATTTTCAATTTTTCCCAGCTTTTTCGATTTCGACCTTCGAGCCGTTCTTGAGCCGTCTGGAGATCGCGGTGTATGAGCCGGAGACGACTTCGTCGCCCGGATTGAGGCCGCTCCTGATCTCGATGTAGGTGCTGTCGGCGATGCCGGTCTCGACCTTCTGCATCCGGACTTTGTCGCCATCCTTCACGAAGACGACGCGATGCAGTTTCTCGCGCAGCTCGCGCGCCTTCTGCTTCTCCAGCGTTTCGTTCGTGACGTCCGCGCGATTGTCGCTTCCTTCGCTCGCCTTCTGCGCCTCGCTCTGCTTTTCCTTCTCCTCGGGCGAGAGCGCGCTGTCTTCGGAGCGCGCGGTGACGCTCTGGATCGGCACGACGACCGCGTTCTCGACGGTGGCCGTCTCGATGTCGGCGGTCGTGCTCATTCCGGGACGGAGCTGCACCGAATGGTCAGGGATGCTGATCTTGACTTCGAAGTTCGTGACTTCTTCCTGCGACCCGGCGTTCTTCGTCATCGCCGTGCTGGCGATTTCGCGCACGACTCCCTTGATCTTACGGTCGGGATAGGCATCGACGCTGATGCGCGCGACGTCGCCGATCTTCACGTTCACCACGTCGTTCTCGTTGACGTTGACGCGGGCTTCCATGTTGTCGAGGTTGGCGATGCGCATCACTTCCGTGCCGGCGAACTGCACGGTGCCGACGACGCGCTCGCCGACGCGGCTGGTGAGCGAGCTGATCGTGCCGCTCTGCGGCGCGTAGATCACGGTCTTGGAGAGCGCGTCATTGATCTGGCGCAGGGCGCCTTCCGCGCGCTGGATGTCGAAGAGCGACGAATCGAGAGCCGCCTTCGCGATCTCGTAGTTCGTCTGCGCGGTGTTGCGCTCGGCTTCAGGGAGCAGCTTCGAGTCGAAGAGCTGCTGCGCGCGCTTGTAGTCCTGTTCGGCCTTGGAGAGCTCGGCGCGATTGCGCACGCTCGCCGCGCGCGCCGAGTTCAGCGCCGCCTTCTGCGCCTCCACCTGCGCCTGATAGCTGTCCGGCTTGATCTTCAGCAGAAGGTCGCCCTTCTTCACCTGCTGCCCTTCCTTCACCGGGATCTCGATGATCTCGCCCGACACTTCCGGCGCGATCTTCACCTCCACCTCGGGCTGGATCTTGCCGGTGGCGGTGACGAGTTGCGTGACCGTCTTGCGGAAAGCCTTGTCCGTCGTAATCGGAATCGGCTTCTCACGCTTCTTCGCGATGACCGCGGCGACCACACCTCCGGCGATCAGGACGGCGACGGCGATGAGGATGTACAGCTTCTTCTTCGAACGTGCAGGCTGCATTGGCTGCACATTATGAACGGATACGGCACGGGAAGGTTTCAGACGAGTGATGAGTGATGAGTGCCGAGTGCTGAGTGCTGAGTACCGAGTGCCGAGTACCGAGTGCTGAGTACCGAGGGCTGAGTACCCTGTGCTGCGCACCGAGTCCTGCGTGCTGAGTATCGGACGTTACTCAGCACTCAGCACTCAGCACTCAGAACTCACTCATCACTCGTCACTGTTCACTCGTCACTGTTCACTCGTCACTGTTCGTCACTCACCCCACGAACTTCTGGAACTGCTCGATGATCATGTGCGGGCGGACGCCGATCACCGGCTGATCTTCGGTGAGCTTGTAGGAATCGATCTCGACGGCGACGCCGAAGTGCTCGCGGATCTGGGTCATCCGGACGATCGTGCCGTGGCACTGGACGTTGGAGGTGTCGGGGACGACGAGCGTGAAGTCGATCGTGCTGCCGACTTCGAAGGGATAGTCGGTCTCGAAGAAGACGCCCAGACCGCTGACATCATGGGTGGTCCCGGTGCCGCCGCCGAACGAGACAGGGACGCGCATCGGGAATCGTTCGGCTCTACGACGGTCATCGCTCATGCGTTTCCTCCGGAGCGAGGATGATACCTGAGAGCAGGTTGTCCTGCCTCCACACCTATGATCCCCAGCAGCCCGGCTTCAACTGCCTTCACTGAACATCTGGAAGTGACGACAACGACTGACGTTTCGTAGCGCGGCAGCGCACGATTCGATTCAGAAGAGAGATCAAAACCATGCGCCGCATTCACCCGCTGATGGTCGTTGTCTGCATGTTTCTTTCGATTCCCTCCGCCTCGGCGATGACGGCGCAGAGCGACGCGTTGAGCACCAGCGTCACCGTCCTGCCGTTCCGGGTGAAGGACGCCGAGTTTTCGACTTCGCTGAACGCGATCATCGCCGTCCGTGTGACGCCGTATCAACTGACCGCCTATTACCCTGACACCGGTGTGAGCTACGACGTCAATCTGCCGCTGGGCGCGACGTGCGTCGGTGTCAGTCCGGACGGAACGCGCGCCGCGGTCGGACATAACGGCTGGTTCTCCGAGATCAACCTGACGACGATGACGCTGATCCAGACAGTCGCCGTCGGAGTGAATGTCACCGACATCATCCACGGCGGAAATGGATTCGCGTACGTCTTCAGTACGGATGGCTATGTCCGCTCGATCAACCTCACGACCGGCGCTTCAACCTCGACGTATTCGTGGCGCACTCCCGCCGCCGCACGCCTCCATCCGTCAGGCGACCGCATTTACGGAGCGGACCGTTATGTGTCGCCGGATGATGTCATTCGCTTCGACATCAAGAGCGGCCAGGCGACCTACGCATACGACTCGGTCTATCACGGCGATTTCGCCTTCTGTGGCAATGTGTGGATCTCCGCCGACGGTCTGCGCCTCTACACTGCGTGCGGCAACACCTTCCGTGCTGCGGCGAGCGCCGATCTCGACATCCGCTACGGCGGCAAGCTCTCGCAGGAGTCGAGCATTCAATGGGTGGCTCACGATCTCCAGTCGAATCGCGTAGCCGTTCTTCCCACCTCCACGTCGGGAGCCGGCGAGATTCACTACTACGCGCACGATTCTCTCCTCTACACCGGCAAGGCCGTTCTCCCCTCGTTTATCTCGGAGGGAAAGACTTCGGCTTCGAGAGGGCGCTGGATCTTCTTCAATGCGGACGGCAGCAGACAATACATCGTCGTCCAGGCCGACGCCTCTTCCGGCATCGTCAGCGACTACGGGCTCCTGACGGTCGACTGCGGCTCAGTGCAGATTTCCGTGACGCCGGCGTCAGCCACGATCGGCGCAGCCGGCGGCACGCTGTCGTTCGACGTCACAGGATCGACAGGATGCGGCTGGACGACGACGGTCAGCGACGGATGGCTCGACAGCAAGTCGACCGGTGTGGGAAATGGAAAGGTCGCCGTTTCGGTGAAGGCGAACGACACGACCTCGCAACGGAGCGGAACGCTGCACGTCGGAGATCAGACGATCACCATAACGCAGGATGCTGCTACTCAGCCCGGACCGGTCACGATCCCGGCTCTCCTGCCGCTCCCCTTCCGCGTCATCGATGCCGAGTATTCGCCAACGCTGGACGCCATCGTCGCGGTGGCTGACGATCCCTATGCGCTGCGCATCTTCCGCATTCCGGCACAAACGCTGACGACGGTCCTCCTCGAGCACCCTGCCACTTCCGTTTCCGTCTCGCCGGACGGCAATTACGCTGCCGTTGGTCATGACGGCTTCATCTCGTACGTGAATCTCGTCGACGGAGTGCTCGTGAAGACGCTCAATGTCAGCACGGACGTGCTCGACATCGTGCTCGCCGGGAACGGCTACGTCTATGCGTTTCCGCGGCGTGATCAGTGGCAGACTCTTCGCTGCGTCAATATCGCGACGAACACGGAAACTCAGCACACTGGAAATCAACTCTACGCCGGCACTGTCGGACGCCTGCATCCGGGAGGCTCGTGGATTTATGCCGCCGACAATGGCCTGTCGCCGAGCGACATCGAAAAGTACGACACGACCGGCGGCACGGCGCGCTATGTGTCCGACTCGCCATACCACGGCAACTATGCGATGTGCGGGAACGTCTGGTTCTCCGACGACGGCACGCGGATCTACACACCGTGCGGCAATGTGTTCCGCTCGACCGGCGACAGCACGACGGACATGCGTTATGTAGGCGCCTTTGACCGCGACACCCGCATCCGGTGGGCGGCGCATTCCACGGCATTCGGATCCGTCGCGATTCTTCCCTCGTATCAGGGCGGATATGGCGCACCTCCCCGCACCGATCAGGAAATCCACTACTACACGCCGGATTTCCTGACGTTTCAGGGCAGTTCCCTCCTGCCGTCCATGAACAATGGCGGCACTGCCTGGCAGACGCGCGGGCGGTGGCATTTCTTTTCGCCGGATGGCGTGCGGCAGCACACGATCGTACAGGCTGATGCCAGCTCCGGAATTCTGTACGACTACGCAATTGCGACCATCGATTGTACGAACGCGGCTGTGACCCCATCTCCGGCCTCGTTTTCGATCGGCGCGGCCGGCGAAACTCTGCAGATCGCAATCACAGGAAAGTCGGGTTGCGGCTGGAAGGCGTCGGCGACCGCACAGTGGCTGAATACGCTGACCACAGGCGTCGGCAACGGCACCGTTTACGTGACCGTGATGCCGAACGCCAGCACGAGCCCGCGAACCGGCTCCGTCACGATCGGCGGGGCATCGGTGACGATCACACAAGCTGGTGCCGCGATCACCGGCTTTAATGCAGTGGGCACTTCACCAACGTCGGTCCTGCTGACCTGGTCGTTCCCGGTCACTGCAGATCACTTCGAGATCTGGCGCAGCGCCGGCGGCGGTTTTTCGATGATCGGCACCACCGCGTCTCTCACGTTCACCGACTCCGGCCCCGGCCCGAATTCCGCCGTGATCTACAGAGTGCGCGCCGTCCTGACCGGCAACGCGCTGACAGGCTTCGCCACCGACTACGCCCATACCTTCACACTGACCGACTCCACACTCGCAGGAATGCCCATTCGCGCCGTACACATCACGGAGCTCCGAATCATCGTGAATGCGCTGCTCGCCGCGGCGGGGACTGCAGCGTCAGAATTCACCGACCCCGCGCTGGTCGGAGTGACTGCGAAGATAATTCACGTGACGGAGCTGCGCAGCGCGATCAACCGGCTGCGAACGGCGCTGGGCTTGCCGGGCGCGATCTTCTCCGACCCTGCCGCGCCGAACTTCATCAGGGCGCCGGCGACGCAGGAACTGCGCACTGCGCTGCAGTGACGCGCACACTACTCGCCGATGATCTTGATCAGCACGCGCTTGTCGCGGCGGCCGTCGAACTCACCGTAGAAGATCTGCTCCCACGGGCCGAAGTCGAGCGTTCCGTTCGTCACTGCGACGACGACTTCGCGGCCCATGATCTGGCGCTTGTGATGCGCGTCGCCATTGTCTTCACCGGTGCGATTGTGGTGATAGCGCTCCGGACTCGGATCATAAGGCGCGAGCGCCTCGAGCCACCGCTTGTAGTCCTCGTGCAGCCCGCGCTCGTCGTCATTGATGAACACACTCGCCGTGATGTGCATGGCATTGACGAGACAGAGCCCCTCGCGAATGCCGCTGTCGCGCAATGCCGACTCCACCTTCGCCGTGATGTTGACGAAGGCCATCCGCTCCTCGGTATGCAACGTCAGCGTCGTGCGGTGGGACTTCACTGCACTCCGGCTCGCAGGTCCGTCACATGCACGGCACGCACTTTCGTGGAACCGTTCGTAATGACCGGATCGGTGTAGCTGAGCGCGGTCAGTCCGAGCGTGCTCCGCGCCGCATCCAGCGTCGAGCGCAATTCCGTGATGTGGATGCCCCGCACCTTCGTCGTACCGGGAGTGAGCGTCGCATCGGTGAAGCCGAAGTTGTTTGCGACTCCGCCGTTCGCGAGCTTGCGCACTGCATTGACTGCCGTGCGCAACGCGGTGATGTCGGCGGCGGACAACTTCGTCGTGCCGGCCGTCGTCGCCGCGAAGACCGTGGTCTCCGCAAGGTCCTTGTTGCTGTCGCCCGATTCGGCGCCATTGAACGCGCGCACCTTGTAGATGTACGCCGTGTCCGCTGCAAGCCCCGTCTGTACGAACGGAGGGCCAGCCGTATTGAACGAAGTGAAGTTCACATTGTCCGTCGACCGGTAGACGTTGTACGACGTCGCACCCGACACCGTGTTCCAGGTAACGGTGACCGAGGTTCCGCTCGCGGAGGCGACGAGATTCACAGGCGCGCTGATCGCGCCGCACTGCGTGCTGGCAGTCGCCGAATTGATGATCGCGCAGCCGCTCGCGTTGCTCACGGTCACGGTAACCGTAACGCTCGGCGCCGATGGTGTGAACGTGATCTGATTCGTCGCCGCGCCGGCCGTGATGCTGCCACCTGTGATCTGCCAGGAGAACGTCGCCGAAGCATTGGCCGGCACGGATGCAGTCTTTCCAGCGGAGCACGCGAGATTGCTGCCGATCGTAATCGTGGCGTTCAAGCCTGACGTACCGTCGCCCAGCCCCTGCGTCAGACGGCAGGTTGACGTTCCCTGATCCGTGCAGCGCGCCGCGGTATCGCCCAGCATCAGCTCGCTGATCTCTCCGATCTTGTAGAAGCGGTACCGGCTCGCGCGAAATCCCGGAAACCCGCTCGCCGCGATCAGATGGCAGTAGCTCATGATCGTGCCATATTCGGCCGGCGCGCTCGTCGAGCCCACATAGCACTCACCGCTTGCGCATTGATCGACGAACGTCCGTCCATCCACCACGCCGTATTGCGTGCGTTGCGAAGCGGTGACCGCGACACAATGCGTGTGCGGCCCATTGGCGTTGTGCCCGAGCTCGTGCGTGACTTCGAGCAGCGGCCAGTAATTGGCCGAAGGAAGGGCAAACTGCGTTCCGTTGATCGTGAGCGTCGGATCCGGCGTCGTCGTCGCCACGCTGCCGCTCGAGCCGCAGAAGGCATAGCCGCCCGCATACGAATTGGCGTAGGTCGAGCTGCCGCAACTCGAGCCTGTACTTCCGCAGAAGAAGTCGCCGCTGCAAAGCGTGTCGATCCACGCCACGCCGCCGCTGAACAACTTGCCGCTCATGAAGACGACCGACGAGCGAGCCACACCGGAATAGTTGTTGTGCCAGTACGCGCCGAGCTCGGCGAGCGCCGCACCGGTGGTGCTGGCCGTCGTCACCGTCCACGGATCGGTTGCCGCGTTCGTCCACTGATGCACGGTGCCGATCGTCAAGGTCGTGTTCAGATCGCGCTGATAAATCACCGAGGCCGCGGCGATCAATCCCTGGAGATAGGTCAGCTCCGCGGCATCGCTCACGAACGCCGCCCGCAACTCCGCGTCCGTTTCCACCGCGAGGTTGAGAGAGTACGAGACACCCGTCGCCGGCGTTCCCGTCGGAGCCGCAGCCGGAGCCGCATCGGAAGCCGCGCCGCCAGCCGCCGGATTTGCGCTCGGCCGCCGGATCCTGCCCATCCCGAAGGTGTCGAGATCGCAATGCCAGTTCGCCGCCTGCGGGTTGTTCGCCAGATCCTCGACGTCATCGAATTCGCGGATCAGCAGCGGATCGCTCCTGTCGATCGGCGTCACATCGTCATCGCGTCTCGCCGCGCGCACTCCGTTGTGCAGCGGGATTCCGCGGCCAATCGTGAAGATCCGGTCATTCGCCATGATCATTCCGGCGATGCGGCCGTTCCTTCCGACGGAGATCTCAACGACCGAATCCCGATCGCCGTTGACCATCCCTTTGTAGAACTTCGTGTCGGGCCGCGGCAGCTTGTGGAACGACTTCCCGTCCGCTTCGTACACGATGATCTCGGCGTCGGGCCGCCACACCTCGAACCGCTCGAGCGTCAGCGTGGCCGGATTCCCGTCGATCAGCGCGATGTCTCGCAACTCGAGCGTTTCGCCCGGAGCGATTCCCTTTTCGAGCCGCACCGCGAGCTCGTGATCGACGACGAAGGGGCGCGTCGCAAACATCGGCGGCGCAGCACACACGACGAACGCAGTGGCGAAGAGAAGGCAGATTCTCGACTTGTTCATGGACGACGGCTGAGCCGATTATAGGCGCCCGGGCGCCGGGTCAAAAATCTGTGATCTCCGTCGCTTGCCAAGGTAACGGCGCGAGGCGCAAACTCGCCTTAACCAAAGTCCAAGAACGTCCATGGTGAGAGGTCCAAACCATGAAGGCACGCGTACTCTTTTTCTTCGGTGTCGTTCTGTCGGCGAGCACTCTTTCCGCCGCCACGTATGTCGTCCCGGCTGACGACGTGTTCATTCGCAAAGCCGATGCGATCGTCATCGCCCGCGCGCTTCACTCGCACGCCGAGGATTCCGACGAGCGCGGCATCGAGACCGTGACGGTCTTTGCGATAGAGGACATTCTCAAGAGCGACGGGGCGATTCGCGACGGCTTCACCGTCCGCATCCCTGGCGGCGTGCTCGAAGACGAAGAGAAGAAGACGAGATTCAAAGTCATCCCGGGTGCGCCGCGCTTCATCGACGGCGACCGCGTCCTCCTCTTCGTCAACCGCCGCCCCGATGGCAACTACGCGACGACTGACTTCGGCCTCGGACTCTTCGGCTTCAGCACCGACAACGCAGGCCGCCAGATCGTCCGCCGCACCGCCAGCGACATCACCGGCTGGGACATCGATGGAAGCGTTCACCGCGAACGCGTGCGCGACGCGGAGCTCTTCATGAAACACATTCGGGACGTCGTCGCCTCACGTCCCGCGAGCGCCGGCTACGTCATCGCCACAGAGCCTGTCGATTCCGCGCCGGCGCCGCCACACCGTTCGAAATTGCGCACGGCGCCGGAGACATGCAGCGGCTGCACCGTGCTTCAGTACACGCTGCCTCTCTATGCCGTCGGATTTGCACCCTGCAACTCCGGCGTCACCGCCACCGACAAAGCCTGCGTGGAGAACGGTCCCGGTGCGCGCTGGCCCTCCTTCCCGACCGCCGTCAACTGGAACCGTGGAAGCGCCGAGACGAACGTGACGAACAGCGGCAGCGACGCGATCAACACGGCGTTCTCCTCGTGGAACGGAGACGCCAACTCGAATGTGAACTACGTCCTCACCACGACGACTGCGAATGTGAACGGCATCTTCGAGGCTGCCGACAGCGTCAACAACATCGTCTTCGAGAAGGACATGTCGGCTTCCGGCATCCCGAACTACTCCTGCGCCGGCGGCGTCCTCGGTTTGGGCGGTGTCGCCTCGGCCTCGTCCTCGGGCCAGACGACGGTGGAGGGGCAGTCGTTTTACAGGACTACCGAAGGTGATGTGAGCATGAACAAGGGCGTAGGCGCCTGCATCCCTGCGAGCCTGTCCGTCGGCAACTTCAACAGCTCGGTGACTCACGAAGTAGGACACACGCTCGGCTTCCGCCACTCCGACAAGACGCGTGAGAACAGCGACCTCTGCACGACGATCGCGACCTACGACTGCTCTTCGTCAGCGATCATGACGGCCGTCATCACCAGCGGTCTCTCCGCCGCGCTGCAGACGTGGGACGCGAGTGCCGTGGCCAGGCTGTATCCGGCGAGCACACTCGCCGCCCCCGCAAGCATCACCGCCACGGCATCCAGCTCGACCTCGGTCGCGGTCACGTGGAGCGCCGTCAGCGGCGTGACGGACGGATCGACGCAGTACCAGGTGTTCCGCAGTTCGGATCGCACCAACTTCACTCAGGTCTGCACGGCGACCGCACCGACCGTGACCTGCACCGATACGACCGCGCTCGCCAACACGTCGTATCTCTACAAGGCCCGCGCGAGCGCGACGGGCGCATTCAGCGTCACCGACGTCGCAACGACCACGATCTTCACTGACCCCACGCTCACCACGTCGACGAAGATCCGCGCGGTGCACCTCACGGAACTGCGGACAGCGGTCAACGCTCTCCGGAAGCTGGCGAACAGCGGTGTCGCGAATGACTTCAACTTCACCGATCCTTCGATCACGGTCAACACCACGAAGGTCAGGGCTGTGCACATTAACGACCTCCGCACCGCACTCGACGCCGCCCGTTCCTCGCTCAGTCTCACTTCATTGAGCTATACCGATCCGACGATCACGGCCGGCACGACGAAGGTGAGGATGGTTCACATCTCCGAGTTACGCGCCGGCGTGCAATAGGCGGGAACCGGCGCACGCGCCGGTTCCGCCGTTCGCCCCCCGCCATCCACCACTCACCGGCAGACGCGAGACGAACGCCGAACGCGTCCGTAATCTCGCGGCATGGAAACGATCGTCACACCCCGCCCCGGCCCGGCAAAGCTGATCGCCGGACTTTTCTTCACGATGCTCGGCGTCGTTCTGACTCTCGATAACCTCGATCTCTTCGACGCCGATCGCATCCTCCGCTACTGGCCGCTGTTCCTCGTCCTCCTCGGCGCGATCTACCTCGCCGACGCGACGCGGCGCGGCCTCGGCATCGTCTGCATCGCGTTCGGCGCGCTGCTGCTCCTGCCGCACGTTGCCCACCGGACGATCTTCTCGCTCTGGCCTCTGATCCTCATCGGCGCCGGCGCGATGATCGTCCTGAGCGCACTCGGCGTCCGGCCCTCCGGCACCGGCGGCGGCACGATGGTCAACGTGTTGACCACACGCAAATCGAAAGTGTCGCCCGATGAGCTCAACGGCCATCGCATCGTCTCCTTCATGGGCGGCGCGGACCTCGAGCTCGGCGAGCCGGGAGAGGACCGCACGCCCGTCGCCGTCGAAGTCCTCTCGATGTGGGGCGGCACCACGCTGCGTGTCCCTCCCGGCTGGGACGTCCTCTGCGAAGCCTTCCCGGTCATGGGCGGCGTCGAGAACAAGGCCTCATCCACCGCGGGCGGCCGCAGGCTCATCGTGCGCGGCGCCGTGCTCATGTCCGGAATCGAAATCAAGAACGCGAGAAGCGAATGGCGTGCGGACGCCTCGCCCGCACATTGACGCGTTCGCGCTCCACACGACAGGAGGAATCAATGAACGACATCAGAAACATCGACGGCGGGAAGCTCTTCACGGGCCTCCTCCTCATCACCGTCGGCACTCTCTTTCTCTTCGACCGCCTCGGCTACGCCGATTTTCATTTCGTCGTCGAGCACTACTGGCCGATGTTCCTCGTGGCCTTCGGCGCGGCCCGCTTTCTCGATCGCCGCAGGCCGTGGTCCGGCGTCTGGATGATCATCATCGGCCTCTGGCTGCAGGCCACGATGCTTCATCTGTGGGATCTCACATTCGACTCGTCATGGCCGCTGCTCATCATCGCCGTCGGCGCGATGATGGTCGTCCGCACGCTGTTCGGCACGATGCGCCGCCGCGAAGGAGAGGAGGTTCGTCATGATGGATGACCGCGCGATCCGCCGCGAGGCACGCCGCCGCAAGAATCCGTGGATGGCGCTCGTCACCGGCCTCTCGATCCTCGCCTTCGGCCTCATCGCCTGGCTCGATCAGCTCGGCCGCATCGATGCGCACGACTACTTCCGCTGGTGGCCGCTGATCCTCGTCGCCACCTCGCTCGCGCACCTCGCGCGCCGGCAGTGGATCGGCGGCATCATCTGGATGTGCGTCGCGCTGATGTTCATGCCGAGCATTCCTCTCGTCCCCGACTTCCGCTTCTGGAAGATCCTCGGCCTCTGGCCGCTGCTGATCACCGCGGGCGGACTGACGCTGATCGGCCAGGCGCTGCGCGGTTCCGGCAGCGGCGAGCGCTTCCACACCTTCGCATGGATGGGAGGCAACGGCTCGCAGGTGACGTCGGCGGATCTCGCCGGCGGCGACGCCGTCGCGGTGATGGGCGGCTGCGACATCAATCTCACGAGCGCGAAGATCGTGACGATGGCCGAGGTCGATGTGGTCGCGTTCTGGGGCGGCATCGAGTTGCGCGTGCCGAAGGATTGGGTGATCGAGAATCGCGTGATCGGACTTCTCGGCGGCTCATCGAATCGCACGAGCAATCCGACGGAAGGCGACGGGCCGCGCCTGATCGTCCGCGGAAGCGCGATCATGGGCGGCGTGGAGATCCGCAACGCGAAGGAAGTGACGGCGTGAAACGGCTCGAGCTGGCTCTCTACGCGTTCGCCGCGGTCACGATCGCGGCGCTCGCCTCCTCTGTGTTTCTTCTGTCGGCGAAGACTCCGATCGGCCTCGCCACCGCGGCCGCTCTCCCTCCCTCGCTCCTCCTCGGTTTCATCGGGCTCGCCTCGCGCTACCTCTGCCGCGCGATGCCGCTGCAATCGGCGAATCGCAGCTCGATTGCAGCAGCGGTGATCGGCTCCGCCGCCGCGGCGAGCGGGCTGTGGGTGCTGATCTGGAAGTCCTGGATCGCCGCGCTCGGCACGCGCTTCGCGCCGATCGAGATCAACTATCAACTGATCTTCGCGCTGGGACTCCTGCTCTATCTCACCACGGTCGCCGTGCAGTACCTGGTGCTGGAAATCGAGGTCTCGCGTGAAGCGGAGGAAGCGGCGCTGCGCTATCGCGTGCTGGCGCGCGAGGCCGAGTTGCGCGCGTTCAAGGCGCAGGTCGATCCGCACTTCCTCTTCAACAGCCTCAACGCGGTCGCCTCGCTGTGCGGCTCACGGCCCGACGACGCGCGGCAGATGGCGCAGAGGCTCGCCGATTTTTTTCGCCTCATCCTCCGGCTCGGCGCTCAGGAACGAATCACACTGGCGGAGGAGATGGATCTCGTGACGCGCTACCTCGACATCGAGAGAGTGCGGTTCGGTGAGCGCTTGAAGACGAACATCCGCGTCGATGACGCCTCGGCACAATGTCTCGTGCCGCCGCTGCTGCTGCAGCCGCTGGTTGAGAACGCCGTGCGGCACGGCGTGGCCTCGGTCCTGGAAGGCGGCACCATCGACATCGATGCGACACTTCGCGATGGCATGCTGCGCATCGTGATCGACAATCCCGCCGATCCCGATCGCGTCGATCAGAGTGGAGAAGGCATCGGAATGAAGAACGCGCGCGGACGCCTGCAGACGGTCTCCGATGGAAAAGCCGTCTTTCAGGCCGGCGAGAACGACGGGCGCTTTCACGTCAGCATCGAGCTGCCGCGATGATCCGCACGATCATCGTCGACGACGAGCCGCTGGCCCGCGACGTCCTCCGCGAATACCTCGCGGCGGATGAGGATGTGGAGATCGTCGCCGAATGTGCCAACGGTTTCGAGGCGGTGAAGGCCGTCGCGGAACATGATCCCGACCTGCTGCTCCTCGACATCCAGATGCCGAAGCTCGACGGCTTCGAAGTGCTCGAGCTGCTCGACCGCTCGCCGAATGTCGTCTTCGTGACCGCGCACGATGAGTACGCACTGCGCGCCTTCGAGGTCCACGCGCTCGACTATCTGCTGAAGCCTGTCTCGGAGGCGCGGCTGCAGAGCGCGCTGCAGCGGATCAAACAGCAGAGCGGCAATCCGCGGCCGGAGGCCGGGCGGCTCGCGTCGGCACTCCGCGCGAAACCGCTGCAACGGCTGGTTGTGCGCCAGGACGACGGCACGATTCAGATCGTCCCGGTCGCGCGGATCGACTACGTCGAAGCCGACGACGAGGCGATCGTGATTCACACCGCGGGCACGACGCTGCGCAAACAGCAATCGATCGGCGATCTCGCGCAGGCGCTCGATCCGGGCCGCTTCGTCCGCGTGCACCGCTCCGTGCTGCTCAACATCGAGCGCATCGAAAAGCTCGAGCTCTATGCCAAAGACAGCCGCGTCGCCATCCTGCGCGACGGGACGAAAGTGCCTGTGAGCCGAAGCGGATACGCGCGATTGAAAGAACTGCTGTAGCCGAGCGGCACACTTCTTGGATGCCAGGGGTGCGGTATGTCCGAAACCCTGACGCTGGCCGAGCTCTCCCGCATTCTTCCTCTCTCCCGCTCCGCCATTCAGGCGCTGACGCGCACGGGCGAGCTGCCCGCCGAGCGAAAGGGACGCCGCATCTACGTCCGGCGCGAAGCCGTCGAAGCGTATCTCGAGCGCTGCATCGACGCGCTGCGCTCCAGAACCCGGCCCGCTGCCACGGATGTCGCCACCAGCATTCCCGTCATCAACGAAATCGACGGCGAGCTACGCTCCGGCCGCCGATTCCTTACGAGGGTCGAGATCAACGCGCGCATGGTCAGCACCAGAGCCCGCATCCTCGACATCAGCGAGGGCGGCATGCGCATCCATCACGCCCGCGCGTTGCACATCGGCAGCGAAGGAAAGCTGTCGTTCGAGATCTTCGGACTGCAGCGCGTCTGGACCGTGCGCGGCCGGATCGCCTGGAGCCACCTCGCCAGCAACGGCTACATCAGCGGTGTGGTCATCGCGGATGAGTCCGAGATCATGGCCGACGCCATCCGCTCCCTGCAGAGCGTCGGCGCGATCGAGCCCGACCGCGAGTCCCTGAAACGGAAGCGCGAATCGCGCATGCAGAAAACGCTGGAAAGAAACGCGCTCCAGCAGCCGCTCGGGGTTCGGGGCTAACGGGGCTCGCGGGTACGCGGTGGGGGGCGATTTCGAATTCGAATCCTACCGCGAGCCCGCGAGCCCGCGTACCCGCGCACCCACATCTACAATTCGAACGAATCAGACATCCATCCCCGTGAGCTCGCGAATCCGGCCGCGGTAGCGCCGGCTCATCGTCAGCCTCGTCCCATCCTTCAGCACGACGAACATCGCGCCGCCGAAGCCGCGGTGCATTTCCTGAATCCTCTTCACATTCACGATCGTGGCGCGGTGGATGCGCAGGAACTTCCGCGCGTCGAGCCGCTCCTCGACTTCGCTGATCGACTCGCGCACGAGATGCGCGGCTCCCGCCGCGTGCAGCCGCACGTATTTCCCTTCGGCCTCGATCCAATCGACGTCCGCGGTGCTGACGAGGAACGTCCGGTCGCGCGCCTTCACGACGAAGTGATCGAGCGACTTCGGCTTCACGACACGCTCGAGCAGGCGCAGCAGCCGCTCCTCCGACTCCGCGCCATCCTCGGCGAAGTGCCGCTTCGCGCGGCGCAGCGCCTCCTGAAACCTCTTCCGGTCGAACGGCTTCATCACGTAGTCCGCCGCCTCGACCTCGAACGCCTTCACCGCATATTCATCATGCGCGGTGATGAAGATGACGACGGGCAGGCGCTCGCCGCGCAGCTTCTGCAGCACTTCGAAACCGTTGGCGCCCGGCATCTCGATGTCGAGCAGCAGCAGATCGGGCTTCTGCCTGCGAATCGCGCCGATCGCCTCGAGGCCATCCGCGCACTCGCCGGTGATCTCGATCTCCTCATCATCCTCGAGCAGCGTGCGCAGCTTCTGCCGCGCCAGCCGCTCGTCGTCGATGATCATCGTGCGGATCGTCTTCATGGTCAGGTGTGATACGGAATCGACAGTTCGACGACGCATCCCCCCGCCGGCGATGCGCGAAAGATGAACTGCTGTTCGGCGCCATACAACTTCTCCAGCCGCGCCCGCGTGTTCGCGAGGCCGATGCGCTCCGGCGGATGCTCGTCGCCGCTGCCGACGCCGTCGTCGGTGACGGAGATGCGCAGCGTGCCGTTCTCGCGGCGCGCGTGAATCGCGATCGTGCCGCCGCCGGGGCGGGCCGCGATCCCGTGATGGATCGCGTTCTCAACCAGCGGCTGCAGCGCCAGCGACGGCACGCGCGCCTCGCCCGCGTCGAGGCCGACATCGACGCGGACGGAGAGCCGCTCCTCGAAGCGGATCTTCTCGATCTCCAGGTAGCGCCGCACATACTCCAGCTCCTCGGTCAGCGTCACTTCCTGTTCGAGCTCGCGATCGAGCGTGAGGCGGAGAAACTCGCTGAGGCGCGCCAGCATCGCGTCCGCCGCCTCGACATCGCTGTACATCAGCGAGGAGATCGAATTGAGCGTATTGAAGAGGAAGTGCGGCTTGAGCTGCATCCGCAGCGCCTGCAGTTGCGCGCGCGACAGCTCGCCCGCCAGTTGAGCGCTGCGCAGCTCGCGATCGCGGCTCTTCACGTAGAAGTCGAACGCCAGCCAGGCGAAGAGAATCATCCAGTACGTCGGCAGGCTCGATTGAAAATTCGCATTGAACGACGCCCGCACGTTCTCCCCGAACGGCGCGGCGGGTCGAAGGCCGAGGAGGGCGAGAATCGCTTCACCGGCAATGATCTGTGCGACGGTGAGCACCGCACTCGCCACCACATGCGCGGCGAGCGCACGGCCCCAGCGCGCACTGTCGAAGCGGAGACGGCGCGCAATCGTGACGACCACCGGCGTCGTCAGCGCCCAGAGATAGTAGTAGGTGAGATTGACGCCGAATGCGCGCGACCAGGTGATGCGCGGCGAGAACGCCGGATTCCAGTGCGCCTGCAGCGCGAAATAGATCCCCGTGACCGTGCCGGCCACAAAGACAAACAACGCAATGCGCGCCCGGCTCATGAAGATGATGATAGAGCCGGTTCCCGTGGTTGCGAGGTGTTCACCGCTTGTTCCGAGAAACGACCGCTCGTGTCATGGCAGGATGATGGATGGGACTTATGGGACCTATAGGACCTATAGGACCTATGGGCAGACTGACGTTCCGCCTATTGGTCCCATAGGTCCCATAGGTCCCATCATTGTCAATCCCATCATCGGAGGCCAGATGAACCGCTATCTCCTGATTCCCGCGATCCTCGTGATCGCTGCCACGACCGCTCTCGCCGATGCGCGCGACGAAGTCCGCAATGCGGAGCTTTCGTTTGCGAAGGCCTTCGCGGATCGCGATCAGGCGAAGTTCTTCTCGCTCGTGCTGGACGATGCGACCTTCATGGGAGCGGGCGGCACGCTCAGCGGCAAGAAAGCGGTGATGGAGCGCTGGTCGCGCTTCTTCGCGATGCCGAAGGCTCCGTTCAGTTGGGCGCCTGACCGCGTTGCGGTGAATGCGGCCGGCACCATCGGCCTCACGGCCGGGCCGGTCTTCGATCCGAACGGCAATCACGTCGGCAACTTCAATTCGACGTGGGTGAAGCAGGCCGACGGCACCTGGCGCGTGCTCTTCGATGGTCCCGGCGGCGCGCCGGCGTGCATCGCCGAGAACGCGGCTCCGGCCAGCGAGGGCGACATCACGACGCCGGATGGCGTGAAGCTGCACTACCGAAAGATCGGCGAAGGCCGCAACACGCTCGTCATCCCTCTCGGCTTCATCCTCTACGACGACTTCCGGCAGCTCGCGGATGCGGCGACGATCATCACCTACGATCCGCGCAACCGCGGCCGCTCCTCGCGCGTGGAAGAGGTCAAGACGTTGACGATCCGGCAGGACGTTCAGGACCTGGAGACCGTCCGCGCCTTCTTCAAGGCGGAGAAGATCATTCCCGTCGGCTTCTCCTATCTCGGCTCCGTCGTGATGCAGTACGCGATGGAGCATCCGGAGCATGTCGCGCGCGTGATCCAGCTCGGCCCGGTGGCGATCCGTCCGGATACGAAATTTCCTGCGCCGCTCACCAACGAGAACGACGAGCCGGTGCGGCGCTGGCACGAGCTGAACATCGCGAAGACCGATCCTGCGAAATCGCAGCACGACCTCTGTCTCCTGCAGGACGCCGCGCTGCGCTCGCTGCTCGTCGGCAACCAGGAGCTCGCGCCGCGCGTGAAGGGAACGTGCGACCTCGAGAACGAGTGGCCGGCAAATCTCGACCGGCACTTCCGCAATCAGTTCCCGACATGGAAGAGCGTTGCGATCACGCCCGCCGATCTGGCAAAGGTGACGATGCCCGTCCTAGCCATTCACGGCACCAAGGACCGCAATGCGCCGTACGGCGCGGGGCGGCAGTGGGCGATGTCGGTGCCCGACGCGCGCCTGGTCACGATCGAAGGCGCCGGCCACGCGATGTGGATCGACGATCCGCTCACAGTCTTCGGCTCGATCCGCGAGTTCGTTCGCGGCGGCTGGCCGCTGGGGGCGGAGACGGTGACGAAGCTGGAGAGATAGCGGCTCACGACTCCTGGCGGCGTGGTGCACGTGCGCGCAGCGCAGCGGCGGCGACGATGCCTCCCGCGAATCCGAAGAAATGCGCCGTCCACGAAATGCCGGCCTTCGGCACGACCGACAGCAGCAGCATCACGCCATACAGGGAACCGACGATCAGCGTGATCAGCAGCGACATCAGCCTCCGGTCGAATGCGGGGCGGAACAACAGATACCCGACGTAGCCGAAGACGATCCCGCTCGCGCCGATGTGATTCGCGTGCGAGCCAAAGAGCCAGATGCCGGCGCCGGCCACCAGCGTGCAGACGATCGTCACGAAGAGAAAATCGCCGATGCCGTCGAGCAGGATCAGCGCGCCCAGAATCAGGAGAGGCACCGTGTTGGCGATGAGGTGATCCCAGTTCGCGTGAATGAACGGTGCGGTGAGGATGCCGAGGAAGTGGCCCGATGTGCGGGGGAGAACGCCGGTGCCGGCGATCGATCCACCATCGTGGCGGAAGGAATCGGCGATGCGGACGCCCCACATCGCACCGACGAACAGAAACAGCACGAGCGCGCGTCGAATCATCAGCAGGCCGGCCCGAACGTCCGCGCATCAGCGGCCGTCGTCCGCACTCCACCTCCGATGATGCGGATATCGCGCTTGCCGAGCAACTGTCCCGAGGACCAGATCTCGATTCGATACGTGCCGGAGCTGTGATTCGCGGGGAGATGCAGCGAGTCCCAGACGCGGAAGCCGCCGCGGTGCGCGGTCAGGCTCGAGACACGCGACGCGCGCAGCAGCGTCCCGTGCTGGAGAAAGCGGACCTGGATGCGCGCCGGAATGCGCTCCGGCGAGAAGATCGTCGCGACGACGAAGAGGCGGCCGTTCTTCAACTCGGCCGCCGGGATTTCCGTCTCGTAGTCGTGCGGCGCTTTCAACGTATGCAGATTCAGCGCGCCGGACACGCGCAGGCTCGTCATGCGCAGCGGCACGGGCGGCAGCAGCGGGCGGAAGACGAAGATCGCGAGCAGCGTCGCAGCGAAGGCGATCGCGATCGCACCCACCTGGCGGCCGTCGCGAAGATCGTGGAAGCGCTTCGCCAGCGCGAGCGCCGCGAGAAACGAGATCCCCGCGGCGATGTACTCGCTGTTGTCGATGCGCGTCCGGAGCAGCAGCGGCAGAAAGAACTGCAGCGCCGAGAAGCTGACGAACGCGAAGAAGCCGGTCGAAAACCAGCGGTGCTCGCGCAGCAGCCGGTCGAACAGCATGTCGAAGCACGACAGCACGGCAAACGCCGCGAGTGCGATGACGTAGAGAAAGTTCCACGATGGAAACGTCGCCGAATAGAAATAGAACGGGATCAGGAAGAAGAGCGTCTCCTGGTACATGACGCGCGTCAGATAGGAGACGAGCCCCTGCGCGAACCGCAGCACGCGCGATTCGCCGGCCACCAGCCGCGAGAAGAGCAGCGTCGAGCCCCACGTCAGCGCGATGAAGAGCACGACCCAGCGGAGGAAGCCGTAGCGGTTGTGCGCGAGAACGAGGACGGCGATGCCGCTGATCAGAGCCCATGCCGAATGCAGCGCCCAGAACAGCCGTGCAAACTTCTGGTGCATCTCCTGCCACGTCATGCGCGGCGCATTGTAAGGTGGGCGATGATTCCCGCCATGCGCTTCGCGTCACTCCTCATCGCACTGCTGCTGATGGCCGCCGCGCCGGCTCCGACATTCGACGAGCTCAATCACCGCGCGCTGGAGCAATACAAAGCGAAGGATTACGCCGGTCTGCTCGCGACGCTGCAGACGATGGATGCGATGAATCCCGATCATCCGCGCATCCTTGCGAATCTCGCGCGCGCCTACGGCTTCACCGGCCATCCCGCCGAGGCGTTCGCGACGATGGACCGCCTGCTGCAGATGGACGTTCTCTTCGACACGAAGGACGAAGACTTCGACGTGCTGCGCGGCGATCCGCGATTCGCCGACGTGACCCAGCGTCTCGCTGCACTCGAGTCGCGGCGTGTCGCCAGCGCGAGCATCGCCTTTCGCATTCCGCGCAAGGGGCTGATCACGGAAGGACTCGCGCACGATGCGAAACGCGGGTCGTGGTTCGTGAGCAGCGTCCGCAAGGGGATCATCCTGCGCATCGATGGCCGCGGACGCGTCCGGGAGTTCGCGCGCGGGCCGCATGGGCTGAGCGGGATCGGGATCGACGACGGCCGCCGGCTGCTCTGGGCCTGCAGTACCGCATCACCGCGCGTCGAGTCGTTCAAGAGCGGAGATCCGAATGACCCGTCGCTCATCGCGTTCGATCTCGACAGCGGCCGGATGCTTCACCAGATCGCGCTGGAGCCGAAGGGTTTCTGCGATGATCTGACCGTCGCGCGCGACGGCTCCGTCTACGTGTCCGACTCGACCGGCGCGATTCTCCGGCTGCGCGCGGATTCGAAATTCGCCGGCGACGGTCGTGCCGCACGGCGTGATCCGCTCGCCGCAGGGTTCCGTGCTCTCGGCGAGCGAGCGGATTCTCTACGTCAGCGATTACAGCGGGCCGATTCGCGCGGTCGATGTCGCGACCGGCGACGTCGTCGCGCTGCGCATGCCGGCGGGCTTTCAGACGCGCGGTATCGATGGCCTCACACGCCACGGCCGCGACCTCATCGCCGTTCAGAACGGAATCGAGCCGAATCGCATCCTCCGCCTCACGCTCACACCCGACGGCCTCGGAATCGCCAAGGCGGCGATCCTCGAGATGAATCACCCGCAGATGGACGAGCCGACGATCGGCAGAATCGACGGCGATCGCTACTACTTCATCAGCACGAGCCAGGGAAACAAGTTCGACGCCGGGCCCGCTGATGAGAAGAAGCTGATGGATGGCCTGGTGATGAAGATCGATCTGAGTCTCTGAAGCGCGTGCCCCGGCGTGACTTTCTGTGATATTCGCCTTTCGTTCTTCGTCTCAAAAGCTGAATTCAGAATTCAGAATTCAGAATTCAGAATGAAGAATGGCATTACGTATGTGTCCTACAGTTCATGCTTCCATTTTTCATTCTGAATTCTAAATTCTGAATTCTGAATTTCGCTTTTCGTTCCTCGTCTCATCAACATTCCTCGTCTCATCAACGAACGACTCCCCCGCCCGCGCCTGTACACTATCGCCATGGCCACCCTCACGGTCGTGAAACCGGCTGCGCTTGCGGCCACGCAGTTCACGCTCAACGGCGTGGAGACGACCATCGGCCGCTCCCCGGAGAACAAGATCGTTCTCGATGATCGCGGCGTGTCGCGCCAGCACGCGAAGATCGTCAATACCAACCGCGGGTTTCTGCTCGTCGATGCCGGCAGCCGCGGCGGCACCTACATCCGCGGGCGGGAGATCCAACAGGAGATGCTGCACGAAGGCGACCTGATTCAGGTCGGCGATACGGTGCTGCGCTTCGCCAGCCGCGATGATGCCGACGGGACGATGATGTCGCGCGCCGACGAGCTGGGCGAACAGACGACGATCGACGTTCCGATTCCGGAATCACCGCCGCCGGCCCCGCAGCTTCCTCCTCCCCCTTCGGCACATCCTGCGCCGGAGGCGAAACCTCTAACCGTTCGCTGCATCGCGTGCGCGCACGACATCCCGATCGACAGCGTGTTCTGCCCGCTCTGCGGCAAGCCTCAGCAGCAGCAAGCAATCCCCCAACCAGTCGTTGCACCAGTTGCGGCACCCGTTGCTGCACCCGTTGCTGCACCGGCCGCCGCAGCCCCTCAGCCGGCCGCGCAAAACGCGGAGGCGATCGCCCGCGGGTATACGAACGGAATCGTGGTGCGGAGGTGGCTCGGCACCGTCATCGATTTCGTCTTCCTCGCCCTCGCCGCTCTCGCCGCCTGGAAGCTGCAGAGGCTTCTCCCGCTCTGGCTCGCCATCCTCATCGGTTACTACCCGCTTCTCGAGGGCTACCTCGGCGCCACGCTCGGCAAGTACCTCGCGGCGATCCGCGTCGTCGACCAGTACGGCGGCAGGCCGGGATTGTGGAAGGGCATTCTGCGGACGCTGGCGCGCATCATCGAAGTGAATCCCGTGCTCTTCGGCGGCATCCCCGCCGGCATCATCGTCCTCGCCTCCAAAAAGAAGCAACGCCTCGGCGACATGCTGGCCGGGACATTCGTCCTCACGTCGGCGGACGCACGCCGCGCGGCCGCTTCCTCGATCGCGTGACGATCTCCAGGAACAGCGCGCTGACGATGAGGATCGCCGCGGTCTCGCCGGCGACGTAACCCCAACGCGGCGCTGCACCCGGCCGCGATCCCTGCCAGAACCTGGTCACACCCCACAGTCTCCCGGAGGAAGGTTTGCCGAATCCTTTCCGGCGGTCGTACTCCACTTTCTCGCCGGCGTTCACGCTCACGCGGCCGCCGTGATCGTCCGAGGCATCGACGGAACCGTCGATGACGGTGATCAGATCGCCGTTCGCGGCCACATCGAGGAGATACGACGTTCCCTTGTGCCGGATGCGTAGCGATGGCGTGCTGACATCCGCATCGGCGACATGCACGCGGCCTGCGAGCATGGAGAGCGTGCCGTCGCCGTTCATCGTGAAGCTCGCAGAGGTCTTCGGATCGAACGTCACGGTCTCGGCACCGGCCGGCGTGAAGCGCTCATACGCCATCGGCGTGCCGTCGCCCGGCGTCGTGTACGTCTGGCCGGTCTGCAGCTCCTGACCGTTTTGCAGGGAGCCTTGCGATTTCGGAGAGTAGTCGATGCTCATGCGCGGCTTGCTCTCCGGTGCGACGCCGAAGCGGTTCGCGAGATCGTTGAGATTCGCCCCCGGCGCGTTGCCGCAGGAACCGGTGAGCGGCGTCTTGTCCTCTTTCGCCTTCTGCGCGACGAAACTGTCGATCGTGCGCGCCGCATGCCGTCCATGCCACGTCGCGAGATCGTACGTGCTCGCCGCGTAGAAATCGCTGAGCGCCTTCGCCGGATCGGCATTCCCGTAGAGCTGCACGAGAAACGACGTGATCACACCCTCGGTCTTCTGCGGATCGCCGGCGGGATGCGAGTGCACGTACTCCATCGCAGTCGCGTCGTTCTCGAGATCGGCCTGATAGGACTGCTTGCGATCGCGATAGAAGAGCGTGGCGATGAAGTCGGCGAAGCCTTCCTCATAAGCCACCTCGCGCGGATCCATATGCGGCTGCGGCGCGACCGGGCGCCAGTTGTCGTGACTGCCGCCGACGATCTTGCCGACCAGCGGATAGCCCTTGATGTAGAACGTCGTCGGATCGATCGCGTTGCTCAGCACGTGCGACATCTCGTGGACGAGCGTCTTCTGCAATGCGTCCCAGTCGCCGAGCTCACCCCCCGCGACGGAGAGCGTGTCGGTCTCCGGATCGTAGCGGCTCGTGCTGACATCGGTGCCGAACGCGAACTTCACGTTCTGCACCGTGTCGATGATCGACTGCGGCATGCACGCGCGCCTCAGGAAGTCGGTGTACTTCTCCTTCATGAAGCGCTCGACGTCGTCGTTCTTCAGCACGTGCAGCGTGCAGTCGCTGCTGGCGCCGGTCTGGCGATTGATCGACGTCATGTTGTAGCCCGGCGCCTTGACGAGGATGCGGACATTCTGCGCGCTGCGGTCGCCCGGCTTGATCTCCACCGTCCCCGCCGGCCCTGTTTTTCCGCGTTGCGTATTCGCCGGCTTGCCGCCGGCGCCGATCTCCGCGTATGTGATCTCGGCGTTCTCGATCGGTTTGCCGAAGACGTCGCTCACGCCGCAACTGAGGACGGAAGGGAGCGTCGCGATGCAGTCGCTGTGCATCGCGTTCCACGAATAGCCCGGTGCGCACTCGCCGCTCTTCGGATCGAACTTCGCCGGCGCGCTCGCGCACGATTGCCCGCGCGCCACACACTTCACCGCCAGCCCGTTCTCCCAGCAGGTTGCATACGGCCTGTCCCACGCCTCACCGCAGTTGCAGTCGAGCGTGTAGGTACGCCCGGCACCGGGAGGACAAAAGGCCTGCTTGCAACTGACGGTCTCCCGCGACCACTGCTTGCCCGGCGGACATTCGGAATCGAGTCCCGGATTGTGGCCCGGCACGTCAGCAACGACAGACGCCGCGCAGAGCAGCGCAACGACCACAACCATGGAGCGCATGGCAGAGATTGTAGTCTCACGCTCGAGTTGAATAACGATGCGGCGAATGTTGTTTGAAACGATTGTCCACTATGCACAAGACGATCGCAGCCTTGCTCCTCGCAGGAGTCGCATTCGCTCTGCCTCTTCGCGCTGAAACGCTGACGTATTCGTGGCGCCTCAAGGGCGGCATCACCTGGGCCGCAAAGCTGGCGTTCCCGGCCTCAGGCCAGGGAACGCTGCAGACCGATGAAGCCGGCAACGTTCACTCCCAGCTCACGATGCTCGGCAAGGACGATCCGAAGTCGTTCTATCTCTACGAATCCGTCATGGCGCCGGATGGTGCGAAGACACTGTCGAGCCGCAATGCCTACGCGTACCGCGATGATCACCGCGACGAGCGCGTCGTGTTCGACACGACCAAGGGACAGACGCAGGTGCATCGCGTGGACAACGACACGAACGAGACGCGTATCAAGAAGCTGAGCTCGATCGAGCCGAAGGACGTGCTGACCTCGATCTACTATCTCCGCCATCATGCGGATGAGCTCCGGATGCCGAAGCGCGCGGAGATCTTCTCCGGTTCGAAAGGCTACGGCGTGCTGTACATCCCGCAGCCGGCCACGACCATGAACAACGTCGCAGTGCGCCCCTTCCGCATCCAGCCGATCGGCGGCGACAAGACGGGCGAGGTGCGCGTGTGGCTGAGCGATGACGCGCAGCACGTACCGGTGCGAATCGAGATCGATCAGAAGTACGCGACGCTGAAACTCGATCTCGTGAAGTAGCTCAAGGTCTTGGCGGCGGCGGTCCGCCCATCGGCGGCGGTGGGGGCGGCGGCGGCTGGAACTGCGGTGGAGGTTGCTGCTGTTGCTGCTGTGACTGCGGCTGCTGTTGCGGCTGCTGTTGTGGTTGCACCGTTGGTGCAGCGGGTTGTTGGGCCGGGCTGTACGCGGCAGTCGGAAATGAGAACGACTGCGCCGTTTCCGTGTGCGCCGGAGCGCTCGTCACGGTCACCGCCGAGCCGGCCTCCGTCGATTTTCCCTGCACCGCAGGAGCGGCGGTCTCCGTCTTCCCCGACCGGCGCGCGAACAGCAGCAGCCCCATCACGATGACGGCACCGATGAGCAGCGGGACTAACCATTTGTTGCCGCTGCTCAGTTCCGCCGGCTTTGCTGCTGCAGATCTGGCGGCCACCGGCATCGACACCGCGGTCGGCGCCGACTCGGCGAGAATTCTGTCGATGTCGCGCAGCAGCAGGCCATACGACGCGTAGCGCTTCTGCGGATCCTTCATCGTCATCCGCTCGACGATCGTCGCCGCGAGCGGGTGCACGTCAGGCCTCGTCGTGCGCAGCGACGGCATCGGCGCCTGCAGGTGTTTCGCGACGATGCTCATCGCACTGGAGCCTGTGAAGGGCCGCTCGCCCGTGAGCATCTCGTACAGCACGATGCCCAGCGAATAGATGTCGGCCCGAAAATCCGACGGCGATCCGCTCGCCTGCTCCGGCGCCATGTAAAACGGGCTGCCGACCACCGCGCCGGTCTGCGTCAATTCATTGTCCGCGCCGCCGCCCTCCGCCGGCTTCGCCAGCCCGAAGTCCGCAACGCGCACGACACCCTTCTTGTCGATCAGGATGTTCGACGGCTTGATGTCGCGATGAATGAGTCCCTTCTGCCAGCTCGCGGCGAGCGCCTCGACGACGGGCCTCACGATCTTCATCGCCTCGCTGACATTCAACTTCCCGGCGCGCTGCAGCCGCTGCGCGAGCGATTCGCCGTCGACCAGCTCCATGATCAGATACGGCTTTCCCCCGGTCGTACCGAACGAGATCACACGGACGATGTTCGGATGCTCGGCGGCCGCCATCGATCGCGCTTCGCGCAGGAACCGCGCACCGGCTAACGCGTCGTTGCCGCTCTGCGAGATCACCTTGATCGCCACCGAGCGGCCCAGCACATCGTCCTGCGCGAGGAAGACAGCCCCCATGCCGCCTTCGCCGAGGCGGCCGCGGATCGTGTAACCGTCGATGGAGGGAGGAGCGGCGGGCTCCTTCGGCAACGCCCACGTCGCATCGTCGCGCGCGGTTTCACGCGCGCCGCTCGGCGTGCGGTACGGCGCGGTCTTGTCGTCCATGGAGTGCTCGAATTGTACAATCGCCGCGGGTCGCACATGAGCTTCGACAAGACAGGGACCATCATCGAGCCCGGCGGACCGCAGGTCTCCGGCGAGGCCTGTCTGATTCTCATCTACGGCGCACCCGATCTCGGCAAGCGCTACGCGCTCACGCACGAGATCACGATCGGCCGCGACGCAACCGCCGACATCTGCGTCGACATGTCCTTCGTCTCACGGCAGCACGCACGCCTCACCTGCCGCGGCGATTCGTGGTCCGTGCACGACCTCGGCAGCCGGAACGGCACGCAGGTGAACGGCATCGCGGTGACCAACCCCGTCACTCTCGACAACGGTGATCAGATCAAGATCGGCGGCGCGATCTTCAAGTACGTCGCCGGCGGCAACGTCGAAGCGCTCTTCCACGAAGAGATCTACCGGATGACGATCTTCGACGGCCTGACGAAAGTGCACAACAAGCGGTATCTGCTCGATTTTCTCGATCGCGAGATCGCGCGTGCCCGCCGCTATGAGTCGCCGCTGGCGCTGGCGATGCTCGACATCGATCACTTCAAGAAGCTCAACGACACCTACGGTCATCAGGCCGGCGACTACGTCCTCGAGCAGGTGGCCGGCGCGATCGGCAGCGCGGTGCGCCGCGAACAACTGCTCGCGCGTTATGGCGGCGAGGAGTTCGCGATCGTGCTCCCCGAGCTGACGCCGGAGCAGGTGCTCGCGTTCTGCGAGAACGTCCGCGCGCGCGTGGCGGAGGGGAAATACGTGTTCAACGAGGAGACGCTGTCGGTGACGGTCAGCGTCGGCGCCGCGATGCTCACCGGCAGCATGGAGCGCGAGCAGCTGTTTCAGGCCGCCGACGCGAAGTTGTACGAGGCGAAGCGCCGCGGCAGGAATCGCGTGGCGATGCAGAGCTGAAGCCTCGATCCCGTTCGCTGCACGCCAGCCCACTTTCGCTGCACATCCGTCAACACGGATCGCGTTTGCGCCACACTACGCTCATGAAATGGCTTCCTGCCGCCGCATGCTGGACGGCGCTCGGCCTCATCTCCGGCACGCAGGTGTGGCTGAGCATGATCACGCACGGGCATTCGGTTCCGCTGCTCGTCGGCCACTACGTGCTGGTGTGGGAAGGATGGTTCGCTCTGACGTTCGCGATCGTCTGGCTCACCCGTCGCGTGCCGGTGATTCCGCCACGGGGCCGCGCGCTGCTGATTCACATGCTGGCCGCCTTCATCGCCGCGGTGCTGCACATCAGCTACTGGATTGCACTCACGCTCACGATGCGGCCGTACGACCGGATGAATCCGACGTGGGCCACGACGCCGATCTCGGAGCTGCTCTTCGCGCGGCTGCCGATCGAGCTCATTCTCTACATCACCGTTGCCGGCGCGGCACAGGCCGTCCAACTGCAACGCTCGCTGATGAACGCGCGGCTGCATGCGCTCGAGTTGCAGTTGCAGCCGCACTTTCTCTTCAACACGCTCAACACGATCAGCTCTCTGGTGCGCACCGGACAGAACAGCGGTGCGGTGACGATGATCGCCGGCCTGAGCGACGTGCTGCGCTACACGCTCGATCGCGCCGGACGGCAGCGCGTCACGCTGGAAGAGGAGAGTGCGATGCTGCAGCGCTACCTCGAGATCCAGCAGGGCCGTTTCTCCGACCGGCTCTCCATCGGCATCGATGTCTCCCCCGAGGTGCGGCGAGCGATGGTGCCGACCTTCATCCTGCAGCCGCTGGCGGAGAACGCGATTCGCCACGGCATCGCCCGCAGCGCGGCAGCCGGCACGATCCTCGTGCGCGCCTTCCGTCGCGATGCCCATCTGCAGATCGAGATCTTCAACAGCGGCGCGCTGCAGGCGGCGCATGCGGACGGCATCGGACTGCACAACACACGCGAGCGTCTGCGCCAGTTGTACGGCAGCGATCAGAGATTCGAACTGCGCGCGGAACGCGACGGCGTCCTCGCCTCGATCATGCTGCCGCTGCAGGTGGCATCGTGAAGGCGCTGATCGTCGATGACGAGCCGCTCGCGCGCCACTCGATCCGACTGCTGCTGGAGCGCGACGGCGAAGTCGAGATCGCCGGAGAATGCAGCGGCGCCGATGCCGCGGCGCTGATCGCGCGCACGCGCCCCGACATTCTCTTTCTCGATATCCAGATGCCGGAAGTCGGCGGCTTCGAACTTCTCGAAGAAATCGGCCTCGGCGCCGTTCCCGTGGTGATCTTCGTGACGGCCTACGACCATTACGCGATCCAGGCGTTCGACGCGCACGGCCTCGACTACCTGCTCAAGCCCTTCGACGACGACCGCTTCCTCCACGCGCTCGAGCGCGCGAAGACGCAGCTCCGCACGCGCGGCAGCGCGACGTTCGCCCAGCGCTTCCTCGTGCGCGTCCGCGACAGGTTCGTCGTGGTCAACACCTCCGAGATCGACTGGATCGAGGCCGCCGACTATTACGTTACCCTGCACGCCGGCGGCAAGTCGCACCTGCTGCGCGAAACGATGGCCGCGATCGAGACGCGCCTCGATCCCGCGCACTTCGTCCGCGTGCACCGCTCCGCGATCGTGAACATCGATCGCGTGCGCGAGATCCACCCCATGTTCCGCGGCGACTGCACGCTCGTGCTCGCAGACGGCACGCAGGTGAAGCTCAGCCGCGCGCGCCGCGAGGAGTTCGAGCGGATCTTTTCACGATAGACGGCCGATCCCTGCCGGCCGTCCGCCAGTTGCCTGCCGCCTGCATCCGTTTCGCTGCATTTCTGCTGCGTATACCAGCCCGCCGCGCCACCCTTCTCGCAGGAGGCACACATGCAAAAGTTTCTCTTCCTCGTTCTGCTCGCCGGGCTGCCCATCGCCGCTGCCGAGCGCACCTACACGCGCAACGTCGCGATCGTCGTCTACGAAAACGCTGAGCCGCTGGACTGGACAGGGCCCTTCGAGGTCTACAACGACGCCGCGCGCTTTGGTGCAGCGAATGGTCAGCCCGCGTTCAACGTCTACGTCGTCTCGAAGACCACGGACCCGGTCGATGCGCAGGGGATGAAAGTCGTCCCGAACTACTCGATCGCGGAGGCTCCGAAGCCGGACATCGTGATCTTCCCCGGCGGCCCGTCGTCGAAGATCTACGACGATCCGCAGTTCTTCGCCTGGGCCAAGAAGGCGTCGCAGGAGGCGGAGATTGCGCAGAGCGTCTGCACCGGAGCCTTCGTCCTGGCGCGAGCGGGGCTGCTCGACAATCTCGAGGTGACGACGTTTCATGGCGCGATCGAAGGGCTGCGCCGCGAAGCACCCAGGGCACATGTCCAGGACGGCCGCCGCTTCGTCGACAACGGCCACGTCGTCACGACCGCAGGCATCTCGGCCGGCATCGATGGATCGCTCAACGTCGTCGCCCGCCTCCTCGGCCGCCGCGTCGCGGATCAGGTGGCAACGTACATGGAGTACCACTGGACGCCTGAGTCCTATCTCGCGCTGAAGTACGCGTATCTGAATCCGAGCACCGACGAAAACGGCCGTCTGCTGCAGACCGCGGACATGCAGTACGAGTCGAAGAACTTCAGCGAAGCGGAGAGGCTCTACCGCACGGTCCTGAAGGAAGATCCGAAAAACACCGACGGCTGGTACAGCCTCGCGGTTCTTCTGCGCGAGAAAAATGATCACGCCGCAGCAGCGGAGGCATTCGCGACTGCCGCGGCCGCCGAGCATGATCCGCACACGGCCGCGCATCTTCTCTTCGATGCCGCAAGAGAGTACGCGCGCGCGGATCGCATCGACGATGCCGCCCGGAAACTGCAGGCGGCGTTCGACGCCGGATATCCGGATCGCGACGTCGTGAACAAGGTGCCGGAGTTTGCGAAAGTGAAGAGCAGGATGTGAGCTCGAACGGGACGGATGGGATCTGCCCCATCCGTCCCATAATCCCATCTGTGAAAACCCGCGCGCTCGCGCTGATCTCCTCCGCCGTTCTCTTCGGGATGGCGCTCTGGTTCGGCGCCTCGGCCGTTGCGCCGCAGATCGCGCGCGAGTGGCATCTCTCCGAGCCGCAGACGGCCTGGCTCACGCTCGCGGTGCAGCTCGGCTTCGTCGCCGGCACGCTCATCAGCGCACTGCTGAATCTTCCCGACATCCTTTCCGCACGCCATCTCATGACGGCCTGCGCGCTGGCCGGCGCGTTCGCGAACGCGCTGCTCGCGCTCTTCGCACACGATGCCGTCACCGCGATCATCCTTCGCGGCATCACCGGAATCTGCCTTGCCGGCGTCTATCCGCCCGGCATGAAGCTGATCGCGACATGGTTCCGCGAAGGGCGCGGTGTCGCGCTCGGTGTGCTGATCGGCGCGCTCACGATCGGCAAGGCCTCGCCGTATCTGATCCACGCCATCGGCCCGAAGAGCTGGCGCCTGAATGTCGGAATCGCCTCGCTCTTCGCCGTCATCAGCGCCCTGATGATCGCCGCCTTCGTCCGCGAAGGACCGTATGCGCTGTCGAACCAGCCGTTCGACATCACGCAGATCACGCGCGTCTTTCGGAATCGCGGCGTTCGTCTCGCGAACTTCGGCTACTTCGGACACATGTGGGAGCTGTATGCGATGTGGACGTGGGCGCCGGTGATGATCCGCGCCAGTCTTGCGCAGCGCGGCGAGCCGCCGGTGCTGGCCGAGGCGGCGTCGTTCGTGATGATCGGATGCGGAGCGATCGGCTGTGTCCTCGCGGGGATCGTGGCTGACCGCGCCGGCCGCGCGATCGTCGCGGCGGCCGCGATGGCGATCAGCGGCGCCTGCTGCTTCCTCGTAGGATTTCTCTACGGCGGTCCACCCGTCCTGCTCCTGATCGTGGTGGCGATCTGGGGCGCGAGCGTCGTCGCCGACTCCGCGCAATTCTCCGCCTCCGTCACCGAGCACGGCGATCCGCGCTACCTCGGCACCGCGCTGACGATTCAGACGTGCATCGGATTTCTGATCACGACCTTCTCCATTCGTCTCGTGCCGCTGCTCGTCGAGCACATCACGTGGCGTTATGCGTTTGCGGCCCTCGGCATCGGGCCGCTGCTGGGGATCATGGCGATGATGCGCTTGCGGAGCGTGGCCCCGGCATGACTCGCCGCGCGTCGATCGCCGTCGCCTCGGTCGCAGGTGGCCTGATCCTCGCGTGGCTGATCGCGCCGCTCGTCTTCCTGCATCTGCCCAATGACCGTGCGCGGATCGGCGAAGTCGTGCGGCTGCTACGAACGCACCCGCGGCTCGCGGTCATCGGCAACTCCGTCGCGATGTACGGCGTGCGCGTGGGGACGAATCTCGCAACGCCGGGACAACTGCTCAGCGAGTCGGCGATGATCGCCGGAGAGTTGCGCGACACGAAGACGATCGTGCTCGTCGTGACTCCGTGGCAGCTCGCGGCGAGATCGTCGCTGAACGCGCAGGGATGGAACGCATGGTGGATGTACGGGCTGCGCCCGAGTGAGGAGTCGCGCGCGCTCAGCGGAATGCCCGCGATGTCGGACTGGCGGGAGCGCATCCGCTCGCGCTGGATCGTCCGCGCCGCCTTCGAGAGCCTCTTCGCCCGCGGACACGCTGCGGCACGCGAGGTGTGGATGAGCCGTGAAGCGTTCGCCGTCGATCCTCACCAGCGCGCGCTGCTGGAGGCGATCGCGAAGCGCCGTCACGTCGTCGTCGTGCTCGCGCCGCTCTCGCCGATCGTGCGCGCGCATTACCCTGACATTTCGCTGCACCTCGAGAATGCGCAGGTGCTCGACGCGACCCACCTGCTCGACGCCGGCGGCTTCCGCGACGATACGCATCCCAACGACGCCGGCGCCGCGAAGCTGACGCAGTTCATCGAGGAGCACCTCTGATGCTGTTCCAGACGCCTCAGTTCCTGCTCTTCTTCCTCGCGGTCGTCACTGCGGTGGCGGCCGTGCGCAACACGGCGGGGCGCAAGACGATCCTGCTGCTGGCGAGCTGGTTCTTCTATGGCTGGTGGAGCCCGCTCTTTCTGCTGCCGCTGCTGATCACGACGTTCGCCGACTACGCGATCGGACTCGCGCTCGAGAGAAGGCGCAGCCGGCTGCTCGTCGGCCTCAGCGTCGCGGCGAATCTCACGCTGCTCGGCATCTTCAAGTACTTCGACTTCTTCAGCGCCAACATCGCCGCACTCCTCGGCCGTGATCCCGTGCTGCTGCACATCATTCTGCCGCTCGGCATCTCGTTCTACACCTTTCACTCCATCAGCTACATCGTCGATGTCTATCGCGGCGAGATTCCGGCGTGCCGCTCACCGCTGGACTACGCGCTCTTCATCGCGTTCTTTCCGGAGCTGGTGGCGGGACCGATCGTGCGCGGGAAGCAGTTCCTGCCGCAGCTCGAGCGGCCGATCGCCATCCGCATCGACGAGTTTGCGGTGCTGCGGATCACGCGCGGCCTCGCGAAGAAAGTGCTCATCGCCGACAACGTCGCCGTCTTTGCGAACGCGGTGTTCGCCGATCCGGCGCAATGGCCGAGCATCGTCATCTGGATCGCGACCATCGCCTTCGCGGTGCAGATCTACTGCGACTTCTCCGGGTACACCGACATGGCGGTCGGGCTGGCGCACGTGTTCGGCTTCGAGCTGCCGGTGAATTTCGATCGTCCGTACTTCGCGCGCAGCCCGTCGGAGTTCTGGCGGCGGTGGCACATCAGCCTGTCGTCGTGGCTGCGGGACTACCTCTACATTCCGCTCGGCGGCAATCGCGCTCATCGCATCCGCAATCTGCTGATCACGATGCTGCTCGGCGGCCTGTGGCACGGCGCGTCGTGGAATTTCGTCCTGTGGGGCGCGCTCCATGCGATCGCGCTCATCGTCTGGCGTGGCCGCTCGCTGATCGCGACGCAGCTCTTCATCCTCTTCACCTGGATCGTGTTCCGCGTGCGCGAGCCACACGCGATGCTCGCCGCGATGCGCAAGTTCGTGCTCTTCGATTTCGACTTCGCACTGCAGGGGCGCGGCCTGCTGGCGATCTTCTTCTTCAGCACGATCGCGCTGATCGCGCTGTTCCTCGTGCTGCATGCCATCAGGCTCGATCCCGCGCGATGGAGCACGGCGGCGCTGATCGCGTCGGGGCTCGCGGCCGGCATCGCGTTCTTCTTCCTCTGGCCCGCGGACGAGACGCCGTTCATCTACTTCCAGTTTTAGGTTCAGTTTACGGACGAGGCGTCCGCATTCCAGATGGGGCCGCAGGCCGCGCCGTAGCGCTCGAAGAGAGATGTGCCGAGCGGGCCGAAGAGCCGCTCGTAGAGCGCGGTGAGATCGGGCGGCAGCGGATCGTGGTCCGAGAACCAGTCCGTCGCGAACATCGCGGACGTTACCCCGCTGAAGCGGATGAGGCGCAGGCCGGTGTGGATCTGATCGCAGCAGCCGCTCGGATTCTCTTTCCTGACATACGTCGGCAGCCACGCCAGCGGCTGCGCGGCGAGCGCGAGCTCCGCGAATTGCGCCGTCTCCACAGGGTCGAGCAGATGCGTGCACACAGTTCCGCGCGAGCTCGGCTGCACGGTCACATTGCCCGATGCGTCCGCCGTGACGCGGTGATATCGGTAGATGAAGCCGCCCTCTTCATACGCTTCGATAGCCCAACCATTCGCTGCACCTGTCGTACAGACGTTGAAGTTCGCGTCGCGCACGGAGGCGGCGCCGGCATACAGCGCGGAGAGATCGGAAGGAAGCGCGGAGTCAATGACCGAGGCCTCGAAGCTCTCCGCGTCCCGCGTCAGCTTCAGCACCGCGCCCTCGCGCGTCGCCGGCCAGCGGGCGGGCTCCGCGCGTTTCACGAGCTGCTCGAGCTCGACGCGCTGCGCTTCCGCCAGCGAGGCCGCGCAGGTGAGCCCGCCGCGCTTCACCGTCACCGACCCCGAGGAGGAGATCGCGGCGGTCAGATCGGAGAAGGTGAGCGTGATCGCCCAGTTCATCCGCTTCGGCGGAGACGGCTGCGTCACCGCTCGCCGCACTGCGCCTGCAGCCGGCATTGCCGCAACCAGGAACAGAGCGATTGCCCGCTTCATGGCGCAGTCACGTTAGCATGAGTGCAATGGATCTCGTTCACGAGCTCACGAGAGTTTTCACACAGTTGATCAGCGAGACGAGCGGCCTCTCGCTCGACGACACTCTGCTCCTCGCGCAGCAACAGCCGCTGCCGGAGGAAGCCGCGCATTGCATCCGCGAGTTCCACCAGCTCCTCGGCCGCTTTCGTCTGAACGCCGAGCCGATCGAGGCGCTGTTCGCCCATCCGGTGTCGAAGTCTCTCGGCGCCTTCTTCCGCGCGTTTCCGATTCCCTATCGCGACGAGCACATTCATCTCACCGGCTCGCTCGACGCGGAGTTCATCTATCCGCGGCTGCAGCCGCTGCTGGAGGGACCGAACCGCGCGCTCTATGAGCGGAAGATCCGCGAGGTGTATGGAGAGGACGCGCTGCCGATCCGCAATGCCGCGGATGTCGATCGGCTGATCCGGCTGGGCGATGACGACCGCTTCGATCGCTATCTCAGGATCCTCTATCTCGCGAAGCTGATCCTCACCTCGCGCGAGGCGCATCGCGAGGCGGCGTATCACCTGGCGAGCCGCCTCTATCGCACGGCGAATGTCGGCTCCGTGCGTTTGAAGTTCACGCTTTTCCGCGAGACGACCGATTCCGCCGAGCAGATTCCGGGCATCGCCGCACTCACGCCGGAGGATGTGCTGCTCGGTCTCTACGACGGCTTCCGCTCGTTTCAGTCGGAAGTGCCGGCGTTCCGGTTCGTTCTCTCGCCGAGCTTCCGGAAAGAGTCGACGTTCTACGACGCGGCGCGCTATCCCTCCAAGCGCGCCAGCTTCGATGATCAGGTGCGGCAGATCATCGAGCTGCTGAAGCAATATCCGGAGCTGGGCGATGTGATGACGGAAGTCGACACCGTCGGCGACGAGCGCGGCTTCTATCGCAAAACGCACTTCCAGGAGATGCGCGTCGGCATGCGCAAGCTGCAGGCGTACGGCTTCCGCACGCGCAGCCATCACGGCGAGACGTGGAACACGCTGCGCCAGGGAGTGCAGGCCGTCGACAACGCGATGAACATCTGGCACGTCGACGCGATCGAGCACGGCCTGTCGATGGGCATCAATCCGAACTTCTACTTCCACGCACTGCTGCAGCGCGTGTTTCGCGCGAACGCGCGCGGCGAGGCGATCGCGTCACGGCAGCGCAACGAGATCGCCGACATGGACTGGAGCGGCCGTGAAGAGATCCGCGACAAGCTGCTGAATGGCGTGCCACTGAGCGACAGCGAGGCGACGCGCGCGACGAAGACGAAGTTCCATCACGCGCGCGAGGTCGAGTCTTATCAGCACGACGTGCTCAACCGGATGATCGACAAGCGGTTGACCCTCGTATCGCTGCCGTCCTCGAACAAGAAGCTCACCGGCGAGCTCGCCGACTACAAGGACCATCCCTTCTCCTGGTGGGAGAAGAAGGGCATCCGCCTCGGCGTCGGCACCGACAACGACATCACACTCAACACGAGCTTCATCCGCGAGATGCTGATCCTGCTCTTCACCGACCCGCTGGAGCTCAAGATCACGAAGCTGTTGATCGTGACGACGGGCGAGACGCGGCGGGATCACCTGAGCCACCTGCTGTGGCAGATGCGGAAGGCAGTGGGATAATGGAGGGATGTCCCGCCTGCAAAATCTCGTCGCTCTAATTCTCTTTCCCATGCTGGCATTCGCCGGCGACCCCGGCACCGCGATCGGGCAGGCGCGGCAGGCAATCAACGAAAAGCGTTTCGACGATGCGGTGAAGCTGCTCGAAGCAGCCGTGCCCGACGCAGAGCGGCTGGCCGAGCCGCAGCACACGCAGGCGCAAAACGATAGCGGCTACGACGTGCCGACAACGGCAGATACGGACGATCTGACCCAACGGTTGATGCAGCACGGCGTTACGGATGGATATCGACGATGACCAACATCATCAGGGTTCCCGCGTTCCTCATTACGATCGTTCTTCTCGGGGGGTGTGCGCGCACGGAAGCGCGCGCATCCTCCACGCAACCGATCCCGCCAGCAGCGGAGCGCGTTCCCGAACCCGCTCCGCAATGGGAGTACATCACGATCACTCCTCACGATGAGGTCTATGACTCGACGCTCAACCGGCTCGGGAAGGACGGATGGGAACTCGTGACGGCGAGACGGGTGACCGTGAAAGAGCCGATGGAGTACGTCGCGAATGAGATCACGCTAAAGCGGCAATCTCGGCCCGATCGGCCGAAGACAACCGCCGAAGAGCAGGAAGCCATTATGAAAAAGGAGTGGTTAAGGGCCACGTTCGAGCAGCGGCAGCGCGCGGCCGGCGACGGAGCCTATGTGGCATTTCTCGATCCGGCGACGCATCTCTATCACACGCCGGGATGCCCATCGGTCACACCGGACATGGAGGATGCGTTCTACCAAATCGCGGAGTCGCGGGACCACTACTCGCCAGCTCCCGATTGCCACCATAAGTAGCCGGGACTTGACCCGCGTATTTGCCCGAGTGAAACTTGCATTCAGGTAGTTCGGTTCCAACGACCCCCCGAGCGAATCTTGAATGCCGACACGCGGCGAATGCGTGCTCCCTCACCGCATTGCACTTCTACGACGCACTCGCATACAGCGGCGCGAACAAGACGGCCGAGGCGAAGCGCGAGCTCGCGGCGTTTCTGCGATTCAGTCCCCAGACGAAGTCCGTCGATTCCGCACGGTATGACAAGCGCTTCGTCGCTCTCTTCCGCGAGGTCGCCGGTGGCGGCGACGGCTCGGGGAACACGTTCGACGCGCTCTATCCGGGATGGGCCACGTTCACCAAAGGCTCGACGGAGAAGGAACGCCGGATCAGGTTCGCGGATGAGATGTTCGGCAGCGGACGGACGCGCGGCTCGGAAAGCGATCGCGGCCGCGTTTTCATTCTTCTTGGTCCGCCAACCGTCGTGAGCGTCAAGCCGCTCACCGCGCGCGATGGGGGATCGAACCGCTTCGGCGGCAACGCGGCCCAGGCTTCCGTCGACTCGGGAGCGCAGGCTTCCGTTCGCGCCGCCGAGGCGGCGGACAAGGCGCTGACGGCGCAGGGGACAGAAGCGATTTCAAAAGGAGTCGTCGAGCGCTGGAGCTTCTCGCGCGACCAGTTGCCGAAGAATCTCCCCGATGGCGACACGACCTTCAAGTTCATCACGCAGGAGGGATATGGCGATCACCTCCTGCAGCGCGAGTTCATGGTGAACAAGATCCTCGCGGAAGCCGCGGCCGCGGAGCACTGAGGCCGCCGCTTCGCCCTTCAGAATCGCAGGCTGGGACCGAAGACTCCGATGAAGACAACGGCCGCCACGGCGCCGGCGGCTAACCACGCGTTGCTTCGCTGCACCAGCATGGTCACCGGCTGTTCCTTCACGAACTCGTCGAACCACATCAGCCCCGACGTGCCGCCAAACGACGCGGCAGCGGCGGAGATCGCGATCAGCAGCGGGCCGTGCGGATTGAACAGCCCCGAGATGCAGTAGAGCAGGCCGCCGGTCACGTAGGAGATCGTGGCCGGACGCGAGAGCGGCTCGCCGATTAGGCGCGCCGAGAAGCGCACGCTGAGGAAATAGAGCGCAGCACCGGCGAGTGCGAACAGCGGGCGCCAGACTGCCTGCGGCAAGTCGCGGCAGACATTCACCCAGTCGCCGACTTTCATCACGCCGGAAAAGAGCAGGTAGCCCGCGGGCATCATCAGGTTGATCGCGGTGAAGAGCCAGCGCGCGAATGTCCTGCGGCGGCGAAATGCGACCAGCCCGGCGGCTGCCGCGAGCCAATTCGCCACACATCCCGCCGCCGAGATCATCTTCGACTCCGCAGCCGTCACACTTCCTTCGTCATACGCGAAGTGCAGCGAGGAGAGCTCCTTTGCCCGGCCGCCCAGCAACAGGCACGCGCCGCCATGCCCGAGCCCTTCGTGAATCATGTTCGTGAAGGCATAGACGACGACCGCCATGGCGATCACGGTCAGGAAATCCGAGCGCTGCTCATTCATGAGCTCATGATCGGCCCGTCACGAAACCGCGCCTAGTGACGATTGTCAGGAGTTGCTGAGGCAGCCTTACACAGGTGCGATCAGCGCTACTTGTACTCCCAGTTGCGCGTGAAGCCTCCGTCTGCCCAGACCGCATCTTCTCCAAAGTCGCTCATCCATTTGGCGGCAGTCGTCCATGTCGGCTCCTTGAACTGACCGTCTGCGCCGGCACTGACGATCCGCATCGTCTTCCCGTCGGAAGAGTAACGGAAGCCATTCCCCCAGGCGTCATGCAGCGGAAGGCTCTTCACGTACGTCGGCTGCACGAGCGCTTTCAATTCGTCCATCGTGCTTGCCACAGGGTATGAGCCATGGTCCTGTTTGTATGCGGCGGCTGCCGTCGCAACGGAGCGGAGGTCAAACATCGTCCATCGTGCCCGCTCCGCGTCGGTCGGCGCGTACGCGGCAATTTCGAGCATGGCAATCGTCAGAGTGATCAGAGCTTTTGCGAACATTTTCATTCGTTTTCTCCTAGTGTACTAATACATTAGTACAGCACCGTTGATTTGTCAAGGCAATCCGTTGAAGCGCATACGCCGGCCCACACTTCCCCTATCTCCTGCGCACCTCTGCCTTCTGCCGTCCGCCTTCCGCCGCTACACTGCAGATCGTGCTCAGCGACGACGAACGGGATCTCGAACAACTCGGCTATCGCCAGCAGCTCCTGCGCGAGATGGGCGGCTTCGCGAACTTCGCCGTCTCCTTTTCCATCATCTCGATCCTCACCGGTGCGGTGCTGCTGTTCGGATATGGACTGAAGTTCGCCGGGCCGCTCGTGAACTCGATCGGCTGGCCGGTGGTGAGCCTCTTCACGATGTGCGTCGCCGCGTCGATGGCGGAAATCGCATCGGCGTATCCGACCGCGGGAGGCCTCTACTTCTGGGCGCGGCGCATTGGCGGATGGCGCTGGGGCTGGGCCACGGCGTGGCTCAACATGATCGGCCAGGTCTCGATCACTGCCGGCATCAACCTGGCCGCAGCGATCTACCTCATCGGCGCAGTCACGCACAAACCTGCGTCGTGGTCGGCGCAGCTCATCGTCATGGTGCTCATTCTCATTCCACAGATCGCGGTGAATCTCTGGGGCATCAGACTGACGGCGCGGCTCAACGACATCAGCGTCTGGTGGCACATCGGCGGCGTGCTGCTGATCGTCATCTCGCTCGCCTTCTTCGGCCGGCACCACAACTCCGGCAGCTTTCTCTTCTCATTCCGGCCGAGCGCAGACCTGTTCGAGTCCTCGAAGCTGATGGCGATCGGCGATCGCGCCTTTCCATCGCCAATCTTCAAGCTGGTGCCGCCGCTCGCATCGCTCTACAAGGCCGCGCCGGTTGCCCTGCTCTTCGTCCTTTCGCTGCTGCAGGCGCAGTGGACCTACACCGGCTACGACGCCTCGGCGCACTTGGCGGAGGAGACGAAGCTCGCGCGGATGAACAGCGCGTGGGGCATCGTGCTCTCGGTCGGAGTCTCCGCGATCGCCGGCTACGTCATGCTGATGGTGCTGACGTGGTGCATCCCGCACGGCGATGTCGCGGCGACGGCGAACGATCCCTATCCCGTTCTCTTCATCATCGCGAACAATCTGCCGCCGCTCCTCTCGCAGATCATCGCGCTGGTGATCGGCGTTGCGATGTGGCTCTGCGGCGTCGCCTCCGTCACATCGATGGGCCGCATGTGGTACGCATTCGCGCGCGACGACGGCATGCCCGGCTCGCGATGGCTCAAGCGCGTCAGCGGCCGGCATCAGACGCCGCACGTCGCGATCCTCGTCACCTCCGCGCTCTCGGTGCTGCTCTGTCTCTATGCCGCGGCGTGGTTCGTCGTGACGTCGATCAGCACGATCTGCCTCTATCTCGCTTACGGGATTCCGATCCTGCTGAAGCTCCGCTACGGACTGAAGGCCGAGGCTCCGTGGAGCCTCGGCCGGTGGTCGAAGGTGGTGAATGGAATCGCGGTGCTCTGGATCGCGATCATCACCATCGTGTTCGTCCTGCCACCCAATGAACTGGTGCTATGGACGATGCTCGTCTTCGGACTGATGCTTGCCGCTATTTCTTTGACGGATCGTCGGCGGGATTCACATAGTTGATCACGAAGGGACCATTCCCCCAGATCTCGACCACTGTAGCTTCCTTCGCGATCGCGTAGTGGTGCATCGTTGCGGGAAGCAGGGCGTAGCCGTTCATATGAAGTGCTTTCGCTTTCTTCACATCGGCCTTGTCACCCATTCCAAGCGCGAGATTGCCTTTGATCACGGTCACGTGCTCGTCCGTCGGATGCCAGTGCGGCGGGACTCTGTAACCAGCCGGCATTTTCAGCCGCACGACGAACATCCCTTCCTTCCCCGGATCACCGGAGAGCACCGACAGCTTCGCTCCCTTCGGCAGCATCGGCGGGACATCCGACCACTTCATCTCATTCGCAGTGATCATCACGTGGGGTGAGGCTGGGGTTTGGGCAGCGCAGGGAATGACGCTCCAAAGCAGGAGCGCGAGCCACAAAGTTCTTTTCATGGGGGGAACCTCCAATAGGACACCTGCAAAAGGAGGTCCCGAAGCGGGGTGCGGACGTCGCGTCCGCACCCGCTCGCCTGCTTTACGGCTTTCTGCGGTGGGAGTGCCGCTCGGCCTTCAGCTGCTGATACTGCGCCTTCTGCTCGTCGTTGAGGATCGAGAGCAGCTTCTGCTCCTGCGTTTCGCGGAGCTGCTTCATCTGCTCGCGATTGGCCTGAAGCACCGGCTCGAGTGCCTGCACCTTCGCCATGTCGTTCGCTTCGACGGCCGCGTGAATGTCCTGGCGTGTCTTGCGCGCCTGCTCGAGGAACGCCTTGTTGTCCTGATGGAACGAGCGCTCCATGTCGCGCCACTGCTGCCGTTGCGCGTCGGAGAGGTTGAGTTTCTCTGCGACTCTGTCGCCGCGGCCGTGTCCGTGCCCACCCGGAGCTGCGACCGCGAGCGACGCGCTGAACATCGCGACGACGACTGCGGTAATCCATTTGCTTTTCATAGCTGCCTCCTTGATGGCGATGAGACGGTGGAGAAGCGGCCCACGTTTACCTACAATCGTCCCGCTTGCCCGCTCCGGAACGACTCGCCGCAATCCTCCGTGACCGCAGTGGTCAACTGAACGATACTCCGTATCCCGTTCTCCTGCTGGCTCTGGCACAGTCGGAAAAGAGTGCGGTGCTCGAGATCCGCCGCAACCAGCTCGAGAAGCGCATCATCTTCGATGCCGGCTCGCCTGTCGACTGCTGGTCGAACATCGCGACGGAGACGCTCCTCCGCTTTCTCGTCGCGCAGAACAAGATCACGGAAGCAGACAGCCAGACCGCCCTGAACCTCTCCACGGCGCAGGGCATCCCGCTCGGAGAGGTGCTGACGGAGCGCAAGCTCATCTCGCCCACCGAGCTCTATCGCATGCTGCAGCAGAACCTCGGCCGGAAACTGCTCGAGCCGTTCAGCTGGACGAGCGGCACGTACGACATCTCCTACGACGTTCCCCCGATCAATTCGGCGCTGCGCGTCAGGACGCCGCAGCTTCTCGTCACCGGCATCATGAAGGTGGAAGCGCAGGAGACGTGCGACGAGGCGCTGGCCGGCGCGGAGAAGAAGCACCTCTCGCTCGCCGCGCAGCCCTTCTTCGCCCTCGATGAGATCAGGCTGACGAAGGATCAGCAGACGATCGTCGATGCCGCGCGAAAAGCGGAGACGCTGGACGACGTCAGGAACAAGTCGGGCATCGATGCCGACGATCTGAACCGGATCGTGTATGCGCTGATGCTGCTGGGCATCGTCTCCCTGACCGACGAGCCCTTCATCGAAGTCCCGACCTTCTTCGAAGACATCGACATCCCCGCGGCCCAACCAGCCGCTGCACCACCCCAACCAGCCGTTGCAGCAGCGTTCGCACCGGCCGGTGCGAACGCGGAAGAGGTCATGGCCGCCTACCTCTCCTTCCGCCGCAAGGATCCATTCGAGCTCCTCGGAGTCGAGGAGACCGACGGCCCGCTCGTGTTCAACCGGAAGTTCGTCGAGCAGTCGGATCGCTTTCACCCTTCACGCTTCGACGAGAAGGCCGCGGATGGTCTGCGGGACAAGGCGCAGGAAGTGTTCCTCGCCTATGCCCGCGCATATGCGGAGCTGGCGCACCCCGATCGCCGCGCGGCACTCATCAAGCGGCGCGAGAAGCTGCGCGAGGAAGCGGCCGCCGCCGCCCAGCGCACCACCGCCGCGCTGATCGATCCCGAAGCGCTCTACGCCACAGGCAGAAACATGATGGCCGCGGGCCGGCTGCGCGAAGCGCTGTCGTCGTTCGAAATGGCGATGGAGTGCGAAGCGCAGAACGGTACCTACGCCGCCGAGGTCGCGTGGGTGCGCTATCAGTTGGACGTGACCCCGCCGCTCGCCGCGCTCAAGCTGCTGAAGAATGCGCTGCGCATCGACCCCAACGCCGCCGTCGCCTATCTCTACACCGCCTGCATCCAGGCCGTGCTCGGCCAGAAGATGGAAGCCAGCGCCTATCTCGATCGCGCAGGGAAGTTGTTGAAGGGAGACCCGCGCGTCGCGGAGGCGAAGAAGAAGTATCGACTGTAAGGGATGGGATGGGACGGATGGGACCTATGGGACCTATAGGACCAATGGGTGGAACCGCGCTCCGCCTATAGGTCCCATAGGTCCCATAGGTCCCATAGGTCCCATCCGTCCCATCCCATACAATCCCTCCAATGCCCTACCACTGGAATGCCTTCGCGGTCCCGTGGGCTGTCGTCGGCATCGCGCTCTTCCTTCTCGCTGCGGTCATCTTCATGCGCCAGCGTGCTTCGCGCGTGGGCGTGCTCTTCTGCGTGATGATCGCGCTCGTCGGGCTGTGGTTCGCGGCGTTCACGTTCATGCTCGCCGCGACGACGGCGAGCGCCTCTGCGATCTGGGCTCGCATCGCGCTGTTCGCGATTTCGTTCCTCCCCGCCGCGATGTACGACTTCACCACGACCGCGTTGCGCCTGCGCGATCAGCGCCGCCGGATCGTGCACGGACTCTGGATCGCATCCGCGATCTTTGCGCTGCTGGCCGCGACGACGCCGGCGTTCGTCCGCCGCACAGAGCTTCATTCCTGGGGCTGGTATCCGCGCCTCGGCGTGCTCGCCGCACCGTTCCTCATCTTCTTCGCCGGCGCGCTGATGGCGCACGTCGGCGAGGGTGTCGCCGAGCTGCGACGCACGCACGATCGCCGGCGGAGACAGCGCGTGGCGCGTCTGCTGATCAGCTTCGCCGTCGTCTACATCGCGTCGATCGACTTCCTGCCGATGCTCGGCGTCCCCATGCGCCCTCTCGGCTTCATCCCCGTTCTCGCCTTCATCATCAGCGCGTGGGAGGCGATCCGCCGCCACCGCCTGCAGCACATCACCGCCGCGCGCGCCGCGCGAGAGATTCTGCAGACGATGGCCGATGCGCTGTTCGTGATCGATGCCGATGCGCGCATCCGCGTCATCAACGGTGCCGTCACGACGCTGCTCGGCTACAGCGAGACCGACATCCTGGGTCGCTCGATCGATGCGCTCGAGCCGCACGATCTCGACGACACGATCTCCCGCACCCTCGGTGAGCTCGCGCGCAAGGGACCGATCCGCGATCAGGAGCGGATCTTCCGCCATCGCACCGGAGCCCTCATCGACGTCAGCGTCTCCATCTCGCCGGTGACCGGCTCGGCGACGGAAAGCGGCGCGGTCGTCATCGCGCGCGACATCCGCGAGCGCAAGCGCGCCGAAGAAGAGATGCGGCAATTCACGAAGCGCCTCGAGCAGAGCAATCGCGAGCTCGAGGATTTCGCGTACGTCGCATCGCACGATCTGCAGGAGCCGCTGCGGAAAATTCAGGCCTTCGGGGATCTGCTCGAGAACAAGTATGCGAAGGATCTGCCGCTGCAGGCGAAGGACTACATCGATCGCATGCGCGGCGCCGCGAAACGGATGCAGATCCTGATCAACGACCTCCTCGCATTCTCGCGCGTCACGACGAAGGGCCAGCCGTTCGTCACCGTCGATCTGGCGCAGATCGCCAACGAAGTCGCACACGATCTCGAAGTGCGGATGCAGGACACAGGCGGTCACATCTACATCGGCGAGCTGCCGGAGATCGAGGCCGATCCGCTGCAGATGCGCCAGTTGCTGCAGAATCTCGCCGGCAACGCCTTGAAGTTCCACCGGCCGAACGTTCCCGCCCTCGTGAAGATCGACGCCGTCGTGAGCGGCTCGCGCTGCCGCATCATCGTCGAAGACAACGGCATCGGCTTCGAGGAGAAGTATTCCGAGCGCATCTTTACGATGTTCGAGCGGCTGCACGGCCGAGGCCAGTACGAAGGAACCGGCATCGGACTGGCGATTTGTCGCAGAATAGCGGAACGCCACAGCGGAACGATCGAGGCACACAGCACACCGGGAGAGGGTTCCACGTTCATCGTCACCCTCCCGCTGAAACAGGGAGAGCACCATGTCTGAAGTTGCAAAACCAATCGTCATTCTCCTTGCCGATGACGATGAAGAGGACCGGATGCTCGCCGCCGACGCGCTGGAAGAGAGCCGCGTCGTCAACGATCTCCGCTTCGTCGAAGATGGCGACGAACTGCTCGACTATCTCTACCGGCGCGGCCGTTACTCCGATCCCGACGCCGCGCCGACGCCGGGCCTCATCCTCCTCGACCTGAACATGCCGAAGAAGGATGGCCGCGAGGCGCTGCGGGAGATCAAGGCCGATCCCGATCTGCGCCGCATTCCGATCGTCGTGCTCACCACCTCGAAAGCTGAAGAGGATATCTACAGAACTTATGACCTCGGCGCTAACTCCTTCATCACCAAGCCGGTCAGCTTCGACGGCCTCGTCGCCGTCATGCGGGATCTCGGCAGGTACTGGATCGAGATCGTCGAACTTCCTCCCGATCGCCTTGTCTGAAGCGGAAGCACGCGCCGTACGAATTCTCCTCGTCGATGACGATGAGGACGACTACGTCGTCACGCGCGATTTCCTCGCCGACAGCAAGCGGACGATCTTTTCCCTCGACTGGATTCCGACCTTCGACGAGGCGCTGGAGGCAATCTGCCGCCGCGAGCATGACCTCTATCTCATCGATTACCGCCTCGGCCGCCGCGACGGCCTGGAGCTGCTGAAGCTGGCGCGTGAGGCGGGGTGCAGCGCTCCGTTAGTTCTCCTCACCGGCCAGACCGACGGCGAGATCGACCTGGAGGCGATGCGCGCCGGCGCGGCCGACTATCTGGTCAAAGGGCAGATCGATGCTCCGCTGCTGGAGCGTTCCATCCGTTACGCGCTCGAGCAGAGCCGCACCCTGCAGGCTCTCCGCGAGAGCGAAGAACGCTACGCGCTCTCCGCGCGCGGCGCGAACGACGGGCTGTGGGTGTGGAACCTCAGGACGAACGAAGTCTTCTACTCGCCGCGCTGGAAGTCGATGTTCGGCTACGACGAGGGAGCGATCGGCAACTCGCCCGATGAATGGCTGGCGCGTGTGCATCCCGACGATGCGCCGATTCTGCGCAGCGCGCTCGAGGCGCACCTGCAGGGACGCACTCCCCACTTCGAGAACGAGCATCGCATCCGGACGCGACACGGCGAAGAACGGTGGATGCTGAGCCGCGGCCTCGCCGTGCGCGACGCGGACGGAATCGCCACGCGCATCGCCGGCTCCTCGACCGACATCACCGAACGGAAACGCGCCGAAGAGCGCCTGACGCACGACGCATTTCACGACGCGCTGACCGATCTTCCGAATCGCGCGCTCTTCATGGACCGCCTGCAGCGCGCGATCGAGAACCAGTCGCGCCACGCGGCATCCTGCTACGCCGTTCTCTTCCTCGATCTCGATCGCTTCAAAGTCGTCAACGACAGCCTCGGTCATGTCATCGGCGACGAGCTGCTCGTAGCGGTCGCAGGGCGTCTCCGCAACACGCTGCGCACCGTCGACACCGTGGCCCGCCTCGGCGGCGACGAGTTCGCGATTCTCGTGGAGGGCATCGACGACATCACCGCCGCCGTGAGGACCGCCTGCCGCATCCAGAACGATCTGCTGCTCCCATTCGTGATCGGCGAGCACGAGATCTTCACCAGCGTCTCGATCGGAATCGCATTCAGCGCGAGCGGCTATGCGCGCCCGCAGGACGTGCTGCGCGACGCAGACATCGCAATGTATCGCGCCAAGGCAAACGGCAAGGCGCGGCACGAAGTATTCGACGCCGCCATGCACGAACGCGCGCTCAACCTGCTGCAATTCGAGACCGATCTGCGCCGCGCGATCGAGCGGCAGGAACTGCGCGTCTACTACCAGCCGATCGTCTCGATGGCCTCGGGAAAAACGGTGGGAGTCGAGGCGCTGATCCGCTGGCAGCGCGGCGACCAGCTCATCTCCGCCGACAAGATCATCTCCGTCGCGGAGGAGACGGGCCTCATCGTGCCGATCGGCGACTGGGTTCTCCGCGAAGCGCTGCAGCAGCTCGTGGCGTGGGACCGCGCCGGCGTCTGCCAGGGCTACGACATGCACGTCAATCTCTCGCCGCGCCAGTTGCTGCAACCGCATCTCGTCGCGCGCGTCAGCGATGCGTTGATGCTGAGCGGACTGCCGGCGAAGCGGCTTCACCTCGAAGTGACGGAAAGCGTTCTGATCGAGAGCGCGGAGGCCGCGGCCAGCCTGCTGCGCGAGCTGCGAACGCTCGGCGTCGGGCTCAGCCTCGATGACTTCGGCACCGGCTGGTCGTCGCTCAGCTCGCTGCGCCTCTTCCCGTTCGACGTGTTGAAGATCGATCGCTCGTTCCTGCTCGATCAGGACGAGCGGCGCGGCGACGACATCGTCCGCACGATCTCCATGCTGGCGCGGCTCCTCGGAATGCAGGTCACGGTCGAGGGACTCGAGACGGCCGAGCAGGTCGAGCGGATGCGCGGACTCGACATCGATTTTGCACAAGGGTTTTTCTTCGCGGCTCCCATGCCGCCGGAGAATCTCTGCTGACATGCTCCCGCTTCTCCTCGCCGCGACCCTGACGCTGCAGCATCACGAGATCCTCCCCAGCCAGCTCGCGGCGCCCCACGCAACGCCGAGCGTCGACAACGGCCCCATCGTCGTGACGAAGCCTGCGGGCGCGCAGCTGCTGCTGCCGTCTGGCTACGCGATCACGCAATTCGCGGCCGGGTTGTCAGGACCGCGCTACATGGCGCAGGCGCCGAACGGCGATGTCTTCGTGACAGAGACCTTCGCGCATCGCATCACGGTGCTGCGCGACGCGGATCAGAACGGCGTGGCCGAGGAGAGCTACGCGTTCGCGCGCGGGCTCAACGAACCGTTCGGCATCGCCTTTCACGATGGCTCTCTCTACGTCGGCGACAGCGATGCCGTGCTGCGCTATTCGTACACGACGGATCAGACGGCGGCGAAGGGAACGCCGGTCACGATCGCAACGCTGCCTTCCGGCGGCTCGCATTCGCTTCGCAATCTCGTATTCGATGCGAGCGGCGCGAAGCTGTACGTGGGCGTCGGCTCCACGGGCAACAACTCTCCGGAGTCCGATCCGCGGCGCGCGGCGATTCTGCAGATGAATCCTGATGGCTCGGAGCAGCGCATCTTCGCCACAGGCTTGCGAAATCCATCCGGCCTCGCGATCGAGCCGGTCACCGGTGCGTTGTGGACGACGGTGAATGAGCGCGACGGGCTGGGCGATGATCTCGTGCCGGACTACGCGACGTCCGTTGCGGATGGCGCGTTCTTCGGCTGGCCGTATTCGTACATCGGAAAGAACGCCGATCCCTCGCTCGGCAATCAGCGGCCCGATCTCGTCGCGACGGCGGTCGTGCCCGACGTGCTGCTGCAGGCGCACTCCGCCGCGCTCGGCCTCACGTTCTGGCGCGGCGATGCATATGTCGCGATGCATGGCTCCTGGAATCGCTCGCGGCGCACGGGCTACAAGGTCGTGCGCATTCCGATGAAGAGCGGCCGGCCCGCGGGCGGCTACGACGATTTCATCATCGGCTGGTCGCCGGACGAAGCGAGCCGGAACGTGTGGGGACGGCCGGTCGGACTGCTCGTGCTGAACGACGGCTCGCTGCTGATCTCCGACGACGGCGCGAACGTGATCTGGCGAGTCACGTACACCCCGCCGCCCCGCCGCCGCGCCGCTCACTGAAGGGTGCAGCCACGCGTTAGCCTCGTGATACGCTCACGCTGCGTGGATGCCCACCACCGGCGGATACTCGGCGGATTCCTCCTGCTCTCGTTTGCCGTGCGAACGTATCTCGCCTGGCGCTTTCACGGCTTTCAGACGGGCGACGATCTCGAGATCCTCCAGCAGGCACTCCATAGAAGCACCGGCTTCGCGCACGCGGCGTGGGAAGTGCGAAGCCTCTTCATCCCCGACGTCATCGTTGCGCCATTCCTGCGGCTCGCATGGGCGGCGGGCCTGCGCGACCCGTTGCAGCTCGCGTTCGCCGCAAGGCTTCCGTTCGTCTTCTTCTCGATTCTGAACATCGCGCTCGTCTATCGCCTCGGCTCCCGCTGGTACGGCGGGAGCACGGCGTCCTGGGCCGCGATTCTCTACGGCTCGCATTGGATCCCGATCGTCTATGGCAGCACGCTTCTCCCGCGCGTCATTGCCGTGAGCTGCATCCTGACCGCGGCCCTTCTGCTCGAAGATGATTCTTCGAGCGCGGCCGTCGTGCTCGCCGGCGTCATCGCTTCGCTGGCCGCGACGGCGCGCTACAGCGAAATCATCTTCGCCGCCTCGCTGGCCGCACTCTTCGGTGCCCGGCGGCCGCGTCGCCTGCCGCTGTTTCTCGCCGGCTGCGTCGCCGGCTTCATCCTGTTCGCCGGCCTGTATGACTGGCTCACATGGGGCAGATGGTTCGGAAGCCTCATCGAGTTCGCGCAGCTCACGTTCGTGCGGGGCGACGCATCCTCGCTCACCGTCGCGCAAGCACCATGGTGGTACCTGGCGAACGCCGGGCGGTGGATCGCGCTCAGCGCGCTCCCACTGCTCGCCGTCGCGGTGCGTGATGGTGACCGCCGCCGATTCCTCGCCTTCGTCGCATTTCCGATCGCATGTCTGAGCACGATCTTCCACAAGGAGTTTCGCTACGTGCAGGTGATCGTGCCGTTCGTGTGTCTGTTCGCGGCGCACGGATTCACGCTGTGGTATTCGCGGCCGGAGCGGCGGCGCCTGGCGATCGCATGTCTCGCGCTGTCGATTCCACTCGGACTCGGAGGGCTCGGCAACGTCATGCGGCGCTCGACCAACGCCGTCGATGCGGCACGCTGGCTCGCCTCGCAGCACTTCACGGACGTCGCGCTATCGCAGCCGTGGGCCTACGGCGGAAGCGTGTTCCTCGGCAGCGGCGTACGGGTGATCGATCTCGATGTGCCGCCGCGCGCCGATACCTTGCGTGCCGTGCCCGGAGACTGCTCCGCGATCGCCATGTTCGCCAGCGATGTCGACGCGCTGCCGGCACAGTGGGAGATCCGCGTCCGTGCGCGTGCGAAGCGGATGTTCAGCGGCCGCGGCGGGCGAACGGTGATCGCGTTCTATACGCCCTGCCCCACACCTTCTCCCCTGCTTTCGCAGGGGAGAAGGAGCTCGTGAAGCTGGCTGGTTAGTGCAGCCGGAGGGTCGGGTCGCCGAAGAGGATGAACGTCTTTCTCACGTCCTTGTCCTGCGTGGCGGACTTGGCTTTGATCACGGCGTCGCCGATCGACTGATTCGTGTTGAAGATCTGGCGGTACAGCTCCATGTTCATCAGCCACTGCTGATCGGGCGTCGTCAGCGCCGAGGATGCCCAGACTCCGATCGCACCACCATTCGTGCTCTTCAACAGACCTTCGGCGATGCTCTCTGTGAAGAGATCGTGGAAGTGGCCGTTGAGGCAGTTCATCGTGATGACGAACGGCAGACGATCGCCATTGGTCAGCGTGTAGGCCGCGCTCGTGCTGAACGAACCGTTGTCCCACACCTCCACCGAACCGTGGCCGAGATAGTTGAGGATCAGCGAGCCGTTGTTGTAGGCGTCCATCACTGCCGTCGATGACGCGTTCTGCAGTCTGATGCGATCGACCGTGTACGGCGGCTGAGGAACGAGCGGCACGAGTTGATCCGCACCCTTCTCGAACGGCGCATCGACCGGAGCATCGGAGATGATCTCGACCTTCTGCGCCCATGGATCCGACGGCGGTGCCGCCGGTCTGCGCGTCAGCTTGCCGATCACCGTCTGCGCTTCCGCCGCGGTGCGCACGGCGATGCGGCCGATGGCCAGCGACGGGATGCCGGTGTCGTTGAAGTCGGCGAACCAGTCGTCGCTCGCGGTCTTCAGGTAGTACGTCGGGACGAGCTTCGTCGGCACGTAGTCGTAATTGCCCATGCCGTAGTAGTTGCGCGGATCGAAGCTGGAGTCGCCGAGCAGGATGACGTAGTGCGGCGGCGTGGACCACGAAGCGCTGCGCTTGAGGAAGTCGCGGATTGCGTAGGGCGAATGGGCGCCGAACGAGAACTCGTCGTACAGATTCTGCACGTCGATGACCTGCGTCGGGATGCCCTGCGCGTCGCGCGCCGCCTTCAGCGCATTCGCCGAATCGAGGAAGGCGCGGTTGGAGATGATGACCATCTTCGCCGCGTTCGTCGTGGCGTTCCACTTCGACGGCTGATTGAGCACGGCCTGCAACGGCGCCTGGATGCGCGACGATCCGATGACGAGAATCGAGCGCGTGACGCTGCCCGGCGCGGTGATGGTTGCGGTTCCATTGGACGCCGTCACGGTGAGCGCAACCTGATTGAGAGGATCGGTCAGATCGAACGCGCTCACAGTGTCCGTCGCCGCGAATCCGCTGACGCTCACCTGCGTGCCGCCGGCCACAGTGAACGCGAGTGCACCGTTGTCGGCCTTGAAGAGATGCTGGTAGCTGATCTTCGCCGACTCGACGACGCTGACGTCATCCCAGTTCGTCGTTGCCGTGAAGGTGAGCGTGTTCTCACCGTCGACGAGATACGACACCGGCACGCTGATGTTCGAGACGCTGCGCGCCTGGCTGCGGAACGCAATCGGCCCGATCTCGTGGCCGTTGAGCGTCACGGAGATCACGTGATCGAAGTTGTCGGTGGCGCCCTGAATCACGAGCTGAACCTGCGCTGACGCGCTGTTCGGATCGAGATTCGTGACGGTGAGGTTCTCGCTCACCGGCCACGTGGTCACGACCGCGCCGAAGAAGTTGTCGTTATCGCCGTTGTTCGTCAGAGCGGAGAAGAAGACGGTGCGCTCGATGCGCGAGAACGTGTATGGATAGCTGGCCGGTGAGGCAGCCCCACCTTTCGCTGCACCCTGCTTCGTAATGCGAAGCGTCTTTCCCTTGCCGAGCGTGACGAAGTAGATGTGGCCACCGGCCGTCGGCGTGTCGATCGCCGTGCCATAGAACTCGATCGTGTCGGCTGGATCGAAGCTGCCATCGCCGCCATCGTTGACGAGAATCGGTACCTCGATGCCATCGGCGAAGAGCGAGAGGCGGCTGCTCACGGCGCCCGGATCGAAGCCCGCCGCGGTGAGATCCGCACGGCTGACGCGATACCAGCCATTCTGCGTGATGACGAGCTTCGCCGCGTTGCTGTTGGCGACGAGCCACTGCTGCGCGAGGCGCGTGTCAGGCGTCGCCGCTGGTGCGGCAGGCGTCACACCGAAGCCGGCAGGCGTGGTGAAGATGCCGCCGACCGAACCGAGACCCGGATCGGGATCGGTTTCCGGCCCGCCGCTCACGTCGTAGGTGCTGACCCGCGGAGCGACCGGTCCATGCAACGTCCGCACGCCCTTCAGATCGACATCTTCGACGTAGTACTGCGCAAAGCCGGCGGGCGGCTTCGGATCGACGAAACGGTAGCTGCGCACGGTGTTGACCTTGTGCGCCGTCTGCAGCGCGGAGCCGGTGATGATGTGTGTCGTCAGCTCGGTGCGCTTGCCGTCGGCGGTCTCACGCCAGACATGGAAGCCGAGGTTGTCCTGCTCGAAGGAGGTCTGCCAGGTGAGAGTGACCGCCCCGTTCTTCCGGTTGATGGAGCCGTTCATGGTCAACATCTTGACCAACGTGGGAGCGAGGATGGAGACGGTGTCGGACGAAGGATCGTTGGCCGGATAGAGATCCGTCTCGTTGTACGTGACCGTGACGGCGTCGGTGATCTGCTGCGTGTCGACGGTCGTGGTGCCGAGAACCTGGATGACCGGCGTATTCGTGTAACCGCTGCCCGCCGCGTTGACGGCGAGTGCGGTCAGCGAGCCGCCGGAGATGGTCGGAATCGCAGTGGCGCCGCTGCCGCTGCCTCCGCTCACATTGATGAAGACCGTCGGAGCGGACGTGTATCCGCTGCCGCCGCTGGTGATCGTGTAGCCGGTGACGGCACCGCCGGACACCGTGGCCACCGCGCTCGGCGTGCCACCGCCGCCCGCGAAGTAGACCGTCGGCGCGGAAGTGTAGCCAGTGCCCGGGTTCGTGATCGTGAACCCGGTCACGACACCGCCGGTGATGGTTGCGATTGCTCTCGCTCCGGTACCACCACCGCCAGCGAGCAGAATTTCAGGCGCGATTGTGTAACCGCTGCCGCCGAAGCCTGGATTGACGGTGATCGCCGTGACCGCACCGCCGGACACGCTTGCCGTGGCGGACGTACCACCCGTGCCGCCAGTGAACCAGACCGCCGGCGTCGGGGCGAGGTTGGCAATGGTGCAGGTGAGCGTCTGCGTCGCCGACGAGTACGAGCAACTGTTGCCCGCGCCGGTGATGCTGCTCGAGCTGTAGGAGAAGCCGGCAGGCATCGGGTCGGTGACGACGACGTTCGTACCCTGCGACGGGCCGCCGTTGGCGACGACCGTCGTCCATGTCAGATTCTGCGGAGTGGGAGGATTGCCGGGATAGATGAAGTGCGGACCGTACGGCGGTGTGTTCGCATTGTCGGTCGTCGCCGTCTGCACGTCGATGCGACGCTGCACCGTGTTGGTCGTCGTGGTGAAGTTGTTGTTCGGATTCGAGTCGTTCGGAGTCGTCACGCGAACGGTGTTCGTGATAACGGTGCCGTCCGGCGTGGCCGGATCGACTTTGACGGTGAGCGTAAACACCGGGCTGAGCGCACCGCTGTTGGTCACGTTCGTCGTCGTGCACGTCAGTGCAGCGCCGACGGTCGCGGTCGCAGAGGCCGCGCCCGAGCTGAAGCCAACGGACGGAGCAGACGTGTAGCCCGTACCTGGATTGGTGATCGTGATCGCGGTGACGACGCCGCCGGAAATGGTCGCCGTCGCCGCGGCACCGGAGCCGCCGCCGCCGCTGAAGTTGACGGTGGGCGCGGTCGCATAGCCCGAGCCGCCCGAAACGATCGCGATCGACACCACACCGTTCGTCGTGTTCAAACAGGTGAAGCCATTAGTGCCCGATCCAACGGACGACGAAACATAGGTCGTATTCGCCGGAATCGGTTCCCACACAATCGTGCTCACGAAGCCGCTGTTGGTGTCCTGCGTGGAGATATTGGTGAACTGCTGCGTGTAGACGAGGTTCTCACCTGCATAGACGGGGTTCGGCGAGCCGGTGTCGGTCGTCATCTGCAGATCGGGGTTGCATGACGACGTGATCGTCACGGTATTCGATGTCACAGAGCAACTCGAGGCGGAAAGCAGGACACGGAACTTGTAGCCGCTCGTCGTCGCATCCGCTCGATATTGATACGTCGCGGTGTTGGCACCCACGCCTGTCCCAACGGCTCCGATTCCGCCGTTTGGAGCATTATTGAAGCCCGATCCGGTATCGAGCTGCCATTGATACGACGGCGACCCGGACGCGGTGATGCTCATCGAGATCGTCGTCGGCACAGTGCAATAGGTCACGTCCTGCGGCTGTGCCGTAATCACCGGCCCCACAACAGACGGTGTAGCAGTAGAGACCAGCGAGCACGTGTCTTCGGTCGCCGTCACTGTAATCGTCGGCGACGTGGTCCCAGCGGTATAGACAATGCCGGTACCGAGAACCGCGGCCGCAGTAGCAGTGCCGCTGCTGAAGCTTACGGTCGGTACACTCGTGTAACCGCTGCCCGGATTCGTAATGGTGACCGCGGTGACGACGCCGCCAGAGACTGTAGCCGTTGCCGTCGCGCCGCTGCCGCCACCACCGGAGATCGTCACGGTCGGAGCTGCGCCATAACCAGACCCGCCGCTGCCGACTGTGATGCTGTTGACGGTACCGGTCGATGAATTGGTGATGATCGCGCCGTTATTGATCGACCAGCTATACGTCGCTGTCGGCCTGAACGCGATCGAGGCGACATTGCCTGTCGAGTTCGCGCAGGCAGTTGGCGCGGTAATCGGCGAAGGAGACGCGCAGACGTGCACATCTTCCGCCGTCGTACCGAGGTAGTCGAACGTCAGTGAGGGAATGGAGCCCGAGACGATGATCTCGTTGTTGTACGTGCCGGTAGGAACGTTCGCGGAGACGTTCGCATCGAATGCGATCGTCAGCGTCCCGCTTGGTGCGATCGAGAGGCCGCCCCAGACAGGCACGGTCGGTGTCGGAACGAGCGCAGTCGCACTCGCACCCGAGCCGCCACCGGCACTGAAGCTGATCGCCGGCGCGCTCGTGTAGCCGGTGCCGCCGCTGGTGATCGTGATGGAGCGGACCACTCCGGCGGAAATGTTCGCCGTCCCCGCCGCGCCTGAGCCGCCACCGCCGCTGAAGCTGACGGCCGGCGCACTGGTGTAACCGCTGCCGCCGGCGTCGACGCGAATGCCGGCGACGCAGCCGCTGCACGGATCGGAGGCCGGCGTTCCGTTGATGACCGTTGAACCGGCCTTGTAGGTGAAGCCGGTGGGGAGGTTGTCGACGACCGCGACATTCGACGCCGTCGTCGTGCTCAGAGGATTGGTGACGGTAATGACGTAGTGCGCAACGCCGGATCCCGCGATGACTTCCGGCGTCGTCGTCGACTTCGTCGGATTGAGTGCACCGAAGGTCGTGGTCGCCTGATCGTAGGCGTTGCGATCATTCAATGCAGTTCCATCGGTAATGATCCCCGTATTCGTATACGTTCCCGCTGCGCTGGGGAATGCCAGGAACTGCACGGTACCCGTGGCGCCGCTATTGAGCGTTCCGACGTTCCACGAAACGGTTCCTGTGCTGCCGATGGAGGGCGCGCTATTAGGCACCGGCGCGACCAGAACCGCATTCGCGCTTGCGCCGCTTCCGCCGCCGCCGCTGAAGGAGATCGTCGGGTTGCCGGTGCAGCCCGAACCGCCGCTCGTGATGATCACACCTGTGACGGCGCCGCCGCTGATCACCGCAGTGCCGGTTGCACCGGTGCAGCCGCTGCCGCTGATCGTGACTGACGGTGCGGTCGCATAACCACTGCCGCCGGACACGATCGTCGCTCTCGCGACGCTGCTGATCGGCGTACCTGCGTAGAAGAGACCGGAGGGGAGAATGTCGCTGACGACGACGTTCTGGCCGTTGCCCCCGCCGCTGTTGCCATAGGCCAGCGTGTAGAGCTCGACCGGCAGAACGTTCGCACCGGCCGCCGCGGTAATGGCGCTGCTCGTGGTGATCGTATTACCGCTCTTCGCCGTGATCTCGACAACCTGATAGGCCGCGCCGTTCGGGATCGCTACGTAACTTCCGATGCTGAGCAGCGAGGCGTCCGCCACGTTGAACGTGCTGACATTGATTGCATTGCTCGGAATCGTGGTCAAAGGGTCAGCGTAGGTATTGCCATCCGGAGTATCGGTAATGGTGTACTTCGGCGATGTGCCGGTGTTCAGTGACACGCTTACCGGTGCCGGAGCCGCCGCATTGGACGATGTCGCCGTTCCGCTCTGCGGCAGCGCGGTGACGCCAAAGGGCGAGGAGTACGAGTACGGAAGGCTCGAGTTGACGGTGACGACGTACGTCAGCTGCGTATTAGCACCGGGAATGATCGTGACCGGACTCGAGCTGACCGAACCGGAACTGAACGTGCCGCCACTCGTGTAGCTGGTGTTCACCGGTACTGTGCCATTGATCACGCAATTCGATGCATCGGCGTTGCCGGTGTTCGAAAGCGTGAGCAGGTAGGTAATCGTGTCGCCCGGCGCGGGGCCGATCGTCGCCGTCGCCGCCGCTCCGCCGGATCCACTGAAGGTCACAGAGGGCGTACCCGTGCATCCGCTGCCGGGATTCGTAATGGTGACACCGGTGACGGTGTAGGGACCGGAAAGGGCGCCGACAGGGTTCGTGTTGACGATCGCGGTAACGCCGGTACAGCCATTGCCGGAGATCGACACGGTGGGAGGCGTCGGATACGAGCCGCCCGCTGTGACGTTGACGAACACGACACGATTCGCCGAAGGCGTCGCCGTTTCAATCAGCGTGAGCACAGGGTTCGCCGTAATTTGCACCGTGACCGATGCCGTGCGAGGCGTCGGGTTGTAGCTGTCGGTCACTGATGCCGTGTTCACCACCGGCGTCGTTCCCGCGGGAACACCGGAGGATGCGACCTGCACGGTGATGTTGAGCAGAGTCGTCGCGCCGGCACCGAGAGAGCCCACATTGAACGTGAACGCGGAGCCGACGAGCGTTGTGCTCGTCAACGTGCCCGCGAGCTGTGCAGTCGCTGCGGCACCAGAGCCACCGCCGCCGCTGAATGAGATCGTGGGAGCGGAAGCATAGCCGCTGCCGCCGTTCGTGATCAGAACAGCCGTGACCTGTCCCCCGGAAACGATCGCCGTGGCCGTAGCAGTGCCGCTGCTGAACGAGACGGCTGGAGCACTCGTGTATCCGCTTCCGCCGTTCGTCACCGCGATCGAAGCAACCGATGTCGCCGACGTCGTGTAGCTGAGCGGCGTCAGGTAGCTGGCAATCGTATCGGTGACCGTCACACTGGATGCGGCGCCGGTACCGGTATTGACGACTGCAATCGTGTACGAGAACTTGTCGCCCGGAACGAAGTTGTTTCCGCTCGACACCTTGGAAATGAGCACGTTCGGGCTCGCGATTACCGCGGAGATCGAAGCGCTCTGGTTCGGCGTGTAGTTGTCGGTGACCGTCGCTGTATTGGTGACTGACGAGCCGGTAATCGAGCTCAGAACATTCGCATTGATGGTAAGAGTCACCGATGCACCTGCAGCGAGGCTGCCGATGTTCCATTGAATGCATTGTGTCGAGGACACTGTCGGGCAGTTCGCCGTGCCTGTCGTGACCGTACCGGTGGAAGGAGTCGTCGATGTAAGCGACAGACCTGCCGGCAGCGGATCGTAAACGAGCGTGCCGGGGATCGCTACGCTTGAGGGATTGTTGACCGTGACCGTGTACGAAATCGTGTCACTGCCGCTATTCGAGACCGACAGTTTGTTCGAGCTCTTTGTGATCGAGATGCGAACCGGGGAGAGACAGACGGTGCCATAGCTCGTCTGTGCGAGCGTCGGGCCGTTGAAGTGCAGCGTATCCGTTGTATTCGCGTTGCCGTTGGGATCCTCAACGGAGATGATCCATAGCAGTCGATGATTCGCTTTGAGGATCGTGTTTGCCGGAACCGTAAACGCGTCGGTGAACTGGCCGCCGTTGTTCTGCGTCTTTGCACCGGTACTCGCGATCAGTGTCAGCGTGTTATTGACTGAGTCCCAGTCGTTCAGCGTAATCGTGTATTTCACCTTGCTACCGTTCGGAACGGGGTTGTCCCAGAACGTCGTGACACTGGCACTGCTGAGCAAATAGGCAGTCGTAGTATCGACGGGATCTGAATAGAAACGGGCAAGTTCCGTGAGCGTCTTTACTGTGATAGTTGCCGTCGTGTCGCTGGCGCCTTGCGTCGTCAGAGCAAGCCGCTGGTTATCGGTCAGCACGGCCGTCGCTGCCGCGCCCGTACCGCCACCGCCTGTGAGGGTAATCGTCGGCGCCGAGGTATAGCCGCTCCCACCTGCCGTGATGTTGACGCCCGCAACGCCGCCGGTCGAATTGCCAACCGCGGTTCCGGCAGCTCCTGTACCGCCACCTCCTGAGAATGCGACCGCCGGCGCCGACGTGTAACCGGTGCCGTTCGAAGTCATATTGGCGTAGCCGACCGCGTATCCATTCGCACCCGTCGACACCGCGCCGGTCGTTGAACGGAAGAAGTAGTTCGTGTTCGTGCACGTCGTCGTCTGAACAAGCGTGTTGAACGTCGCCGTCTGCGTGGCGGCATTCGTTGCGTTGATCGATGCGGTGTTCGTCTGCGTCGTCAGCGCGGCGGTCGTGCCGACATTGAAGACCAGCGTCCGGGTCACGGTCGCACCGGCGCCAAGCGTTCCGAGGTTCGTGCAGGCAACGCCGCTGAAGACAGTCGCGGTCGCACTCGCACCGGATCCGCCACCACCACCGGAGAAGGTGATCGCTGGCGCAGAGGTGTAGCCGGTTCCTGGATTTGTGATGGTGATCGCGGTAACGACGCCGGCAGTAATCGTGGCCGTCGCTGCCGCGCCAGCTCCCGGACCACCGATATTCACAGTGGGCGCGGACGTATAACCCGAGCCACCGCTGTTGATCGTAATGACCGCGACTGCATCAGGGCCGTTGCAGTTTCCGGAGCTGCCTGCCGTGGTGAAGGCCCAGCCCGTTGGGATAGCAGGCGTTCCATACGTATCGCCGAGATAGGTCAAATTCGCGGTCTGGTTCCCGACATTGGCGTACTCGATCGTATAGGTGACCGGCGTAGTGCCGGAGCCCGGACGCGTCACGGTGTTCGTCGATGCCGTCTTAGTAATCGAGAGAATCGGACCGGCGACGAACAGGTTCGCGCTCGCACTCACCGGCGTGATCGCGGGGTCGGTCACATTGACCGTGTTCGTGAATGATCCGGCGATCGTCGCAATCGCGGTGATCGTAAACGTCTGAGTCTGTCCTGCGCCGCTCGTCGGGAACGAGCGTCCGCTCCACGTCACGGTTCCGTTCGTACCCACACCCGGCGCCGAGGTCGGAGCCGGAGACGCACTAACGTACGTAAATCCGGCGGGCAACGCGTCCGTCACCGTCGTGGCGCTCGTCGCGGTGGCCGAGTTGTTCGCAACGACCATCGTGAAGACGACGGAGTCATTTCGATTACAGCTCGTAATCGGAACGCCCGGTGCAGAGGAGAGCGCGATGCTCTTCGTGACCGTCAGCGCGGCGGTCTTCACATTCACGCCGCTGCCGTCGGTGCCCGTCAGCACTCCCACGCTCGTCGTGAAGGAGCCGCTGTTGTAGAAGTTTCCGCCCGTCGTTCCGGCATTCGTCTGTACGACGAACGTCTTCGACGTTCCGCCTGCCACGGAAACGGCTGGGGACCAGGTGAAGGTCAGCGCACCGGTCGCACCAACCGAAGGCGCCGTCGATGGCGCACCGAGCGTGCCGCTGTTGCCCTGATACGTGAAGCCCGCCGGCAGCGTGTCATTCAACTGAGAGACGGTGATCGTCGTCGCCGACTGCGTGTTGTCGATCGTGAAGGTGTAATTCTCCGCCGTGCCCTGCTGCGGGGTCGTGTTGCTCGGCGTCTTCGTGATCGTAGGCACCGGCTTGCCGCATGCGCCGCCAACCTGCACCTTGGCGTAGCTGATGCCGAGCGTCGCAGGCTGAAGTCCTGCATAGGCATATGTCGGCTCGAAGGGCGGTACGTTCGTGTAGAGATGGCGCGTCGTGCCGCCCGGACCACCCAGGTCGGTGCCAAACGACTGCTCGAGAGGGCCCGACGCCTTCCCCATCCACGTCTGGGTCGTGTGACCGCGGTTGTCGGTGATCTCGAGTGCGATCAGGTACTGGCCCTGGATCAGATTCAGGATGTTCCAGTTCGCCGTGACGGTCGTTCCGACAGGCGTCGTCGGATCGCCGATGTTCACCCACGTTCCGCCATCGTCATCCACACCATTGCCGTTGACGTCGTAGTAGTACTTGAACTGCGCCTGTACGAGCTGATTGATCGTCGCGCAGTTCGTCACCGTCAGCGCGTCCATGATCTGCGCCGACACGAAGACCGAACAACTGTTGGGCGCCGACGCCGTAATCGATGTCGCAATCGGCTGCGGAATGATGCCGTGCGCGAGCGTCAGTGCATCGCCAAAGGGCCCCGGCGATGACGCATCGCAAACGAAGTTACCTTCCCAGACGACGTCCTTCTGAAATGGATCATTGAGGCTGTTCGCCGTCGCGAAGAGAAACTGGAACGGCGTGTTTTTCGACATCGTCGGACCACTGAATGCAGACGCGTTCAGCATCCGCACCGGAATCTGGTAGTCGACGAAATACTCTTCGCACGCACCGGTGCTGATGTTGATCGAGCGTGTGGTGCCGTAGTCCCACGTCGTTTCGCTCGCGCCGTTGGGCCACTGAATTGCTGCAGGCGTGCCGCCGCTGAACTGGTAGAGAGGCCCGCCGGTCGCAGTCGCGAATCCGGTCGGATTGACGAAAAGACTATGGATGTCTGCCGGCGAACCGATGTAGTCGATCGAGTTCGTGTTCGCGTTGCTCCATATGGAGCGAACGATGTCGACGGGCGTCGCCGGCGCACCGCTCGACCCATTCAGATGCATGGCGAAGTTGCGATAGCCGTTTCCGTCGAGATCGAGGAAGACGGTCCAGAGCGCCGAGCTCCAGGGATCGGTCGAGCCGTAGGGACCGGCACTCGGACCAATCGCATAGTTGTTTGCGATCTGCTCGACGCGCCACCGGAAATAGATCATTCCGTTGCCGCTGTCTCCGGCCGGATCGAAGTAGTAATAGATGCTGGGCAGGGTTTGGTCGGGACATCCCGAGCTGACGTTGACGTAGTTCTGCGGCCGGGCGCCGCCATTCGACGGATCGAGCGTTCGCTGATCGCGGATCGGATGCTTGTCGCTGAGACTCACGTCGGGGTAGGTGGTTCCCCAGGAGTAAGGAATCCACTGCGCATCGCTGGGCCAGACGGCGGGCTTGATCGCCGTGCCGCCGACGCAGTCCGTGCTCCAGACGCCGCAGAGCGGTGTTCCGCCATTCCAGGTTGGCGGCGTCTGCGCCCAAGCTGTCGAGGCAACCATGATCACGGCAACAGCAAAGGCGACAAGGCGAGCTGCCTGCGCAGCTCCGGTGCGTTCTCTCACGTCAGACTCCTGTTATGTGGACCGATGGTTGATCTGCGACGACGGACCCTAATCGTCGCGCAGGTGCGTCACGCTTTCGTCAAGAGTACGCCATTAGAACGGGAACGGGAACAACAGTTATCTTAAATCAATGCCTGCCGTCGTGTCCGCTACTCGTCCGCCACCGCCAGTTCCCGCCCCAGTTCCCGGTACCGCTTCACCCGATACCGCAACTGGTCGCGGCTCACCTGCAGCAGTCTCGCAGCCTGCGACTGGTTTCCGCGGGCTGCCCGCAGCGCGCGCTGCACCATCACGAATTCGATTTCGTCCAGCGGCACGATCTCCTCTTCCGCCTGCGCCGCAGCGACCGGCGGAATCGCCGTCGCATCGAGCGGCAGCGAGCGGCCCGTCAGCACCGGGCCGTTCTCGAGGATCGCCGCGCGCTCCATCAGGTTGCGCAGCTCGCGCACGTTTCCCGTCCACTGATGCTCGAGGAGTCTTCGCTGCAGCTCGGGACTGATATCGGTGAACCGCTTCCCCGCCGCGGCGCCGAACTGCTGCAGGAAATCGACGGCGAGCGGGATGATGTCCTCCACCCGTTCGCGCAGCGGCGGCACGGTGATCGGAAAGACATTCAATCGATAGAAGAGATCTTCGCGGAAGCGCCCGTTCGCGACCTCCATCTCCAGCGGCCGGTTGGTACAGGCGATCACGCGGACGTCCACCGCGATCTCGCGCGAGCCGCCGAGGCGGCGCAGGGTTCTCTCTTCGAGAACGCGCAGCAGCTTGGCCTGCAGCGCGGGGGGCACTTCGCCGATCTCGTCCAGGATCACCGTGCCGCTGTCGGCCAGCTCGAACAATCCTTTCCGCGATGACTTCGCGTCGGTGAACGCTCCCTTCTCGTAGCCGAACAGCTCGCTCTCCACGAGATGCTCCGGAAGCGCGGCACAGTTGAGCGCCTGCAACGGCGCGTTAGCCCGTTGGGATGCGGAATGGATGTAGCGGGCGACGACTTCCTTCCCCACGCCCGTCTCGCCGCGCAGCAGCACGGTCGTCGCGCCGGCGTTGGCCACCGTCGCGCCCATCCGGAGGACGTCCTTCATCGCCGGAGATTCGGCGATCATCTTCACGCGCGTGTTGCGCTCGCGCGCGCGGCGCGACGTCTCGGCATCGAGCCCCTGCCGCTGGAAGGCCGAGGCGCGATCGAGGAGGCGCAGCAGTTCGTCCTGATCCACGGGCTTGGAGAGAAAATCCCACGCGCCGAGCTTCATGGCCCGCACGGCATCTTCCACGCGGCCGTCCGCGGTGAAGACGATGACGACGCTCTCCGACAGTCTTTCGTGCTGCGCCGCGAGAAACTCGATGCCGTTGCCGTCGGGAAGGTTCACATCGAGCAGCACGAGATCGGGCTTCCTTCGCTTCAGCAGCTCCTCCGCTTCGGACAGGCGGGACGCCTCGTCGACCTGATGGCCGGCCCGCACCAGCCGTGCGCGCAACGCCCAGCGCAACAGCGCCTCGTCTTCAACCAACAGCAAGTGCGCCATTTGCGCTCTCCTCTCCGGCGAAGGTCACGATGACCGACGTGCCTTTCCCAACTTCGGACTGCACCTCGATGCGGCCGTCGTGCTGCTCGACGATCTGCCGGCAGATGGCGAGGCCGAGCCCGGTGCCTTCCTCCTTCGTCGTGAAGAAGGGGACGAATATTCGATCGAGATCGGCCTGCGAAATGCCGCGGCCCGTGTCGCGCACGATCAACTGCCGGTTGCGATAGAGCACGGCGACGGTTCCGCCGCGCTCCGTCGCCTGCATGCTATTGGTCAACAGGTTGACCAATAGCTGAACCATGAGCCCGGAGTCGAGCAGCAGAGGAGCTGCGCCGTCATCGGCATCGACTTCGAGTGCGATTCCCTGCCGGCGAAGGCGCGCCGCGAACAGCGACGTCACCTCGCGCACCACGCGCGCCAGATCCACCTCGGATCGCTGCGGAGGGCGGGGACGCGCGAGGCGCAGGAGCGAGTCCAGCGTGCTCGTCGCACGGCGCAACTCGGCGAGCATCTGATCGACGAGCACGATCGTCCCCTCGTCGCCGTCCTCGCTTCTCAACAGCTCCAGCGCGGCGATGACGCCGGCCAGCGGATTCTTGATCTCGTGCGTCAACCCGGCGGCGACTTCCCCCAGCGACGCGAGCTGCTCGGCGCGCACCATCTGCCGCGCGATGTTCTCCTCGCGCTGCTTGTGCGCACGCGCCAGCCCATCGAGATCGTGAGGAATGTCGGGGCGGATGCTCTTTCCGATGCGCGCGATCGGGCGGCCGATGACGACGCGCACCGTCCACATGAGCAGCAGCAGGACGAGAATCCAGGCAACCCCGGCCAGCGCGAACCGCTTTTGCACGCGCGCCGTCGCTTCGGCCATCGGCTCCGTCAGGTCGAGGCTGAGCTGCATCACCGCCAGCCGCGCAAGGCTCGGGTCGTGGCAGTGCTGGCAGGAGCGTGCGTTCCCGAGGGAACGCTCCAGCACGAGGCGCTTGCTCTCGTCACCGCGAAAGGGGACGCCGGAGACTTCGATGATGCGGTCTCCATTCATGGCGAAGAGGGTGAGGCTCGCAAGCCCGTGGGCCGTGGCGATGTGCTGCATCCGCGGCACCATCGACATGACGCGATGCTCCGTCGTGGAGTCTTCGTAATAGAGAGAGAGGTCGTCGAAGATCAGCTCACCGGCACCGGTATTGGCCTGCATCAGATTGTTGACGGCAAAGTGGTACATCAGGAAATACAGCCCGCCGAAGGCCAGGAGGTTGACGGTGATCACCGGGACGAGTGTCCGGAAGCGCCAGTCGCGTGCGAGCTCGGCAAACCTCTTCACGTGATCGAAGATAAGGATGGTGGGGAAAATTGCGCAGCCCGCGAGTCACATCTGCACGTGTGCTTCGTCACGTGCGCCGGTGTAAGACGCCATGTTGCGCGGGGCAGAGACGGTCGTACTGTCCGCAGCATGATCAGGCAGCAGACAGCGCTCTCACGTTTCGTCTTCTATCTCGCCTGCTGCCTGCTGCCAGCCCTCTTCTGCCTGGGAGCTCCGACGCGCAAGCTCGCGTCGAAAGACTGCGTGGACTGTCACCAGCCGGTTCTGCAGCAGCAGTCGAAGAAAGATGTACACGCGCCGTTCAAGGATGCGAAGGGATGCGAGAGCTGCCACAAGCGGCATGGAATCGTCGGCACGCTGGTGCTCGTCAAAGAGGAGCCGGGTCTCTGCTTCGACTGCCATAAGAAGCAGGAGGAGTCGTTCAAAGCGGCGCACGTACACGTGCCGGTCGCCGAAGGCAAGTGCACGAAGTGTCATCTGCCGCACGCCTCCGACAATCGCGCACTGTTGCGCGCCGACGGCAATCAGCTTTGCTTCACGTGCCACACACAGAAGAAGTTCGCACAGGCGAGCATTCACAAGCCGGCCGGAGAGAATTGCCTCAATTGCCACGACGCACACGCAAGCCCCAATGAACGGCGCCTGACGAAGCCTCTGGCCGACCTTTGCGTGTCATGCCACCGGCCGGGAGGTCGTGGGCCGGAACCGAAGCACAGCGGATATACCCTGACTAAAGACTGCACCTCATGCCATTCGCCGCATTCCGCGCCGGAAAAAGGATTGCTCAAGAGCGTGACGCATCCTCCCGTGTCGGATTGCACGAGCTGTCACAAACCTGCATCCGAATCGAAGACCCCCGTTCTGGCCACACAAGAGCCGGACCTCTGCTTTACCTGTCACACTGACAAACAGGACGACATGAAGAAGGACAAGAACGTCCACGAGGCGTTCAAGTCCGGCAGTTGCACCACCTGTCACACACCCCACACCTCGGATCAGAAAGCGCTCCTGAATAGCGATCAGAAGTCGCTTTGCATCACATGCCACGATTCGATCGAGCAGCAACTGAAAGGCGCCTCCCGTCACAAACCGGCCAGCGAGGGTCAGTGTACGGCCTGTCACTCACCACACGCTGCACCGGCCGCCAAACTGCTCAAAGCAGAGGGTGAGGCTCTCTGCAAGCAGTGCCATGCGGACGCCGTGAAGGGATGGAACGCTGAAAAGACCATCCACCCCGCGTTAGCGACCGGTTGTGATTCCTGCCACGCGCCGCATGGCACGGCCAATCCGCGCCTGTTGAAGAAGCCTGTTGCCGAGACATGCTTCACCTGTCACGACGATAAGAAAGCCGAATTTACCCGGCGCGTCGTTCACGTCCCCGTCCGCGATGGTCAATGTGCGGCCTGCCATACGCCGCATGCTTCGTCCAATGAGAAGCTGCTCGTCACTTCCAGCGACAAACTCTGCATGGGCTGCCACAAAGCCCTCATCGCATCACGCGGCGATCACGTACATGCGCCGGCCGCGTCGGGCGAATGCCAGACGTGCCATGCGCCGCACTCAACCGACCGTCCCGCGCTGCTGAAAGACGATACGGCGAAGCTCTGCAACACCTGCCACGAGGACGTCGCGACGAGCCTGCAGAAAGCGAAGTCCGTTCACCCACCTGTGCTCGCGGGCTCCTGCGAGAGCTGTCACGACGTGCATGGCTCCGCGGAGCCGGCAAACCTGAAGGGCAATCTGCGCCTGATCTGTCTCGGCTGCCACCCGGCGATGAACGAAAAGATGCGCCGCGGCGGAGCACATATCCATGCGCCGGTAGCAGAAGGCAAATGCACGGCCTGCCACAATGGCCACGCATCCGAGAACGGCTCCCTGCTCAACAAGCCGGTGTCACAGCTCTGCGGCGGCTGTCACCAGACGGATACCGAAGCGATGCAGAAGGCGCACAACAACTACTCGCTCGCCAAGGCCGACTGCACGACCTGCCACGATCCGCATTTTTCGCAGAAGAAGGGCCTCTTCAATCCCTACGGTCACAATCCATTCGTCGATGGCGATTGCGGTGCGTGTCATGTAGCAGCCGTCAAACCAGGCTCGCCGGCAACGCTCAATGCGCAGGCGCCCGAGCTCTGCGAAACCTGTCACGGCGATTTCGCCGACAAGTACCGCAAGGGAGCGTGGATCCATGAGCCGGCACGAAAGGGTGCCTGTCTTTCCTGCCACACGCCGCACGCCGGCCGCGCCAAGCACCTGATCGCGCGCCTTGGACCTTCACTCTGCACGGACTGTCACGCGAGCATTACGAAACAGCTCGTGCAACCCGTTGTGCACTCGCCTGTGAAAAAGGGCGAATGCATCAGTTGTCACAGCCCACACGTGTCGGACAATGCGAAAGGATTGAAGAAGAAGGGCGAGGCGCTCTGCTTTACCTGTCACGAGTCACTGTCGAAGCTCAAGAACGCCACCTCTGTGCATCCGCCATTTGCGGGAGGCGACTGCGATACCTGCCATGCACCTCATGCCTCCAGCAACGGCCGGCTTCTCGTCGATGACGCGAACACGCTGTGCCGTACCTGTCACGATCCAGCCGAGGCGAGGCTGGCTACAGCCCATAAGCACTTCCCGGCATCGGCGCTGCAGTGTGTTTCCTGCCACAATCCGCACGGCTCGAATCAGGCGCATCTCATCCGCTCGAAGCCCCACGAGGTTTTCAGCGGATGCGCCCGTTGCCATGATGTTGCCGGCCCCAAACCATCCGCACTGCAGACAAAGACCGCAACGGAGCTCTGTTACCGCTGCCACTCACCGATCCGCGCCGCTGCACAGAAGCCGGGAGCGCACAAGGCGTTGGAGGCAGGCTGCACGACGTGCCACACACCGCATACAGCGGACGAAAAGGGTTTGATCAAGGGCAACGATGAACGCGCGATCTGCCTGGGCTGTCATAAGGCCATCAAAGCCCAGATGGACCGCTCGGTCTCGATCCATCCCTTGAAGGCAAACGGCGGACGCTGTACGAGCTGCCATGAGCCGCACCAATCGAACAACCCGCACCTTCTCAAGGGAGACATCACCGCCGTCTGCTCCAAGTGCCACAGCGGTCATGCGCAGTTCGGACACCCGGTCGGATCGAACGTCATCGACCCGCGGACCAAGCAGGCGATGAACTGCCTGGCATGCCACTCGCCGCACGGCTCGCAAAATCGGATGATCCTTCGTGCCGACCCGCAACGCGCACTATGCGTCGAGTGCCATGCCTCCAGCGAGTCGATGGGCGTACAACATGCGCAGTAGTATCGCCGTGCTGCTGCTAATCGCCGCCGGAATGGCGGCAGAAGAGCCCTTCGGCTACAAGAGCGTCGCCATCTTCAATCAACATCTCTATCTCGGGACGTTTTCCAGGCCGCACGCGATCGCGTTCGATGCGAAGCATCAGGAGCTGTGGGTCGCTGACACAGGCAACGCGACCATGTCCGTCTTTCGCACTGACGGCGGCGAGCTCTATTCGTTCTCGTCGGCCCGCTATCTTCACGATCCCGTGCGGATCGCAGTTGCACCACGTGACAACATCGCAGTCGTCGAGGGCGACCGGCGTCATGTGCGGCTCTTCAACTATCGCGGCGTGTACAACGGCGATCTGGACCTTAAGGGCATCGACGGCCAGCCGATCATCGGCGCCGTGACTTACGATTCGGATGGACGGCTGTATGTCGCCGACAACCAGTCGGCGCAGATCTTCGTCTTCGATCCCGACGGCCGCAAGCGAACACAATTCGGAAGCCGCGGCACGGATGAGGGGCAATTCCGCTCGATCTGTGCCATCGCCGTGGGACCCGACGGGACGATCTATGTCGCCGATCAACAGGCGCTGGCCGTCCAGTTGTTCGATTCCCAGGGCAACTATCTCCGAGGATGGGGACGGCATGAAATGGGAGCAGCGAACTTCTCGCTCCCCTCCGGCATCGCGCTCGACTCCAGCGGCCATATTCTCGTGAGCGATGAATTGCGCCACCAGGTCAAGATCTTCACCCGCGATGGCGTTCTTCTCGGCCAGCTCGGAGGCTTGGGGTACTTCGACGGCGAGCTGTCGTTTCCTTCCGACCTCTGCGTGGACGACAAAGACAACATCTATGTCGTCGAGCGCGGCAACTCACGCGTGCAGGTCTTCGCGCCTCAGCGCTGATTCGCGCCGCGCCGCACCATTCTGCGCCGTCCATTTCTTCAAGGCACACGGTCGTGTGTCCGCCGTCACAATGTCGGGTGTCGGGACGCGAATCCCATTGTGCGAATCGCCGGCACTAGAACGCTTGCAGATCACCAGGTTCTGACTAGAAATCCACTGTTCCGGCACGAATGAAGCCCGATTGCGGAAATTCACGCAGCCATTGTGGGGAAATCTTCGCATGTGGGGATTCGCACAAGAAGACGTGTCCTTGTGACAGGCGGATCCAGGTACTGCTGCGTCAATCACTTACGCTACAAACACACGCCTGTGACTCAGGTGGCACCGGCATCGCTCAAGGAAGAGAGCGAATGACCTCCGGAGGTAATCGGAGGCGCCAAGGAGAGTAACGGATCATGAGAAAACTGACAGTCATCCTGACGGCTCTGCTGGCCATCGCGGCTCTGCCGCTGCTGGCACAGACAGCGAGCAACTATCATTACCAAGAGAACATGAACTGTTCCGATTGCCACTCGATGCACGCCAGTGCGCACAACAACCTGACCGACGGGTCGGCGATCACTACGCCGAACACGACGATCACATCGCCGAACCGGACGATCAACCCATACTATCCGGCTCCGAATCCGGGCCCCGGGCGTTCCTACCTGCTGAAGAACGATGACGTTTGCGAGACCTGCCACAAGGACCAGAATTTCGCTCCTGACGTCTATGGCGACAACGTCAACGCGTACGTTCGCTCCGCGGGCGGTGTCCGCGAGGATGCGACGGGCGGCGGCCACAGGATCGGTTCGACAGTTCGTCCTCCGGGATACGACGGTACGAACATTGGCAACTACTTCTCGACGGGCGAGCTCGAGTGCGTGAGCTGCCACTCACCGCACGGCAGCGCGAATTTCCGCAACCTGGTTCCCTATGCGATGCGTCTCGCGATCACGTCGGCACAGGTCGGCAACGTCAGCCCGAGCATGGCGAAAGCCGCCGCCTTTGACGGAACGAAGGATGTCACGATCCTCGGAGGTAACACCTATACATTCGGCTCTGGCAACATGCAGAACTACTATGGCCGCGGCTCCGTCGTTTATAGCCGCCTGGCCGATGGTAGTGAGGTGAATTTCAACGGTTCCAAGAGCAGCAACAGAATGGACCAGTTCTGCGGCGTGTGCCATGGCGAGTTCCATGGCGGCGACAAGACGGCGGCCGACCGTGTCAGCAACGGCAACGGAGCCAGCTCGGCATTCGTCCGCCATCCAACGGGTCTCGTCAAGATCGGCTCCTTTACAGTGAACAGCGGCTTCACGGTAGCCTCGAACCTCAAGGTTTATCAGGCTGGCGCAACTGCAACCGCGGCGACCGACTCGCCGGGCTGCCTCACCTGCCACAAGGCTCACGGCAACAACAATCCGTTCGCACTCATCTTCCCGAGCCCGACCGCGGCCGATACGACGGAGGAAGGCGGCGGAACCTACAAGACCCTTTGCAAGTCCTGCCACCCGATGGGCGGTGACCTCGCTGCTGGTCACTGGTGAGACCATCAAACCCCATTCAGCACGAGAGGCCGGCCTTCGCGCCGGCCTCTCACTTTTTGCGAGGACTCCGGAGATTGTGACGGCGACTACATCGACGCGTGACTCCTAGCCCATTCCGCGCGAAACGAAATGCCTAACCTCGATCCTGGCGAGACGGACAATGCCCCGGTCATCTGTAGCGATTTTCTTCATTACGCTCACGCTCCTTCACGCGCGTGCGGCGTCCGCCGGCGACTGGCACTACGGCTCGAGCATGGTGTGCTCCGACTGCCATACGCAACACAACTCCAGCGGCGGGCAGCCGATGCGTACCGACAACGATCCCACGCCGGCTCCGATGCTGCTCCTGCGCGGAACCACGATCGAGCTCTGTCTCTCCTGTCATGACGGCTCGAACCCGAACGCGCCGGACGTGCTCTCACCCGTGACGCAAACCACCGCCGGCGGCACCTTCCCCGCCAGCGGCGGCACGACGACGGATCATGCTCATCATCTCGGTGCGCCGGCACCGGAACTGCCGCCCGGCGGTTCCACAGCGATGATCCTGAGCTGCACCACCTGCCACGATCCACATGGCAACGAGAACTACAGAAACCTCCGTCCGGATCCGACGCGCACCGGCCTGATTCCCGTCTCCATCATTGCGAACCAGACGGTGCATGCCGACGGCACGAATCCAAACCAGGTCTACGCGCCATCGAACATCCGCTACAAGACGGGCGTCTCGAAGTGGTGCGGCCAATGCCACGGCGACCCGACCCATCACTCGGTCGATCAGAAGATCTTCGGATCGGCGATCGCGGATTACAGTGTCTGGTCTAACGTTTCGCTGCCGCGTGTACCGGTCTCCACACCGGCCGACGACACCATCCCCAGTACCGACGACGAGGTGAACTGTCTCTCCTGTCATAAGGCGCACGGTTCCGACAACAGGAAATCCACGATCTACGCGGACGGCGTTTCCATCGATTCCACCTGCCAGGAGTGTCACAACCAATGAGGCCTGGCACGCTCGTCGCCGCAACGCTCTGCCTCCTCTATGCCCTCTCCGCCTCTGCAAAAGACGGGGTCTACAAGAGCACGGGACATGGAGATCCGATTCATGGTCCGCAACGCCGCATGGATATCCAGCCCGGTTCCTGCCTGCAATGTCACGATCAGGAGACGGACCGTCGCACGACGAGCCAACTGCGGCTGGACCGCGGTCTCTTCGGGCCGAATGACGACACTCTGTGCTTCGTCTGCCACGCTGGTACGTCACAGACGGGAGCATTTCCAGGGAACGCGACGTGGGCGCAGTCCGCTCACGCGCTGCAGCAGGCCAGCCGCTGCACGACCTGCCACGATCCTCACGGCGTAAGAGACGCGGCAGGAGTGATTCCGTCCTTGCTCAAGAGACGTGAGTCCGCTCTCTGCAACGACTGTCATGACGGCTCGCGGGGGCCGGACATCCGCAGCCAACTGACAAGAGCATTCGTGCACGGGGCACCTGCACGCGGAACGCATCGCAGCGACGAAGACGGCGATCCTTCGCGCTATGCGGCATTCCCGGTCAATCACAGGCATGTCACCTGTTCCGACTGTCACAACGCCCATCAGGTCATCCGGGATCCGGCGCCTTCGTCATCCGACCGCACCAACCGTCTCGCCGGCGTGTCACGTGTGCAGGTCGTGAACGGAGGCGCCGGTGTAGTTCCAACCTACCGGTTCGTCGCTGCGGCAGATCCCGGAGACGAGCATGAATACGAGATCTGTTTCAAGTGCCATTCATCGTGGACGAAACAACCGGCGGGCCAGCCGGATATCGCCAGGCTGACGAATCCCGCGAATCCCTCTTATCACCCGATTCAGGGCGAGGGACGGAATGCCCGTATCGATCCCCGCTCCTTCGCCGAAGGTTTCGATGTCCGAAGCATCATCACCTGCAGTGATTGTCACGGCGGCGACGACTCGGTTCGCGGCCCGCACGGCTCCTCGTATCGGTATCTGCTGCGCAAGTCCGAGGAGGAAATCTGTTTCGAATGTCACGCGCGGAACGTTTATGTGGACGGCAGCAGCGGCAGCCGCTTCCTTTCACACACAAGCCATGCCGCCAGCCGCATCGGATGCACGGTCTGCCACGAGTCACACGGAAGCACGCGTAATGGCGCATTGATCCTCAGCGGAGGCTTCCCCGGAATCACGACTTTCATCCAGACCGCGGTAGGGGGCTCCTGTACATCGACCTGCCACGGCCTTCAGACATACAGCGTGGGATATCCGCGATGAGAGTCCGCGCAGCCGTCTTGTCGATGCTTCTCTGGAGCTGCTTCGCGGCCTTTGGCGGCGATCTTTTCGGGCGAGCCACTGTGTCTTATGAAAATCGAGAGAGCACCACGTCGGCGACCAGTGGAATCCGGCAGCAATATGACCTGCGTCTGAACGAGACCCTGACGACGACTTCTCTGGTGCGCCTCTTCTGCCGGGTCGATAATTTTCGCGGCTCACAGAATCTCGTTTCGACCGAGCGCGATCACCGCTCGACCCAGTTTCAGCCACTCGCCGAGCTGCTGTGGAACCCGGGCAATCTGCAGATCATGGTTCGCAATGAGTGGCTCACGCTCCATACGAGGGAGCAGGACGATGGCTTCACACGCACGATCCAGAGAAGCATCGGCCAGCTCACCTGGCAGCCCGACGATCTGCCGGTCACACACATTCTCGCCAGCCGCAATGCGACGCGCGACGACACGTCGGGTACGGATCTCACCGACGATTCCTTCCTCTCGTCGCTTCAATATCACTGGCGCGGCCTGCAGGCGACGGCCGAAGAACGCTACTTCGATTCGACCGACGCAAAGGCAGGATACGAGAGAACCACGACTGCGCACGCCGGCAGCCTCACCTGGAGCTCGACGCATTTCGGCGGAAAGCTGGCGGTTTCCGCCGATGCGAGCACTCAACTCGTCAGCTTGAGAGAAACGGCAACCGGTAATGCACCGGCATCCGTGCCAACGCCGGTCGCCATCAATCGTGCGCTGAATTCCATCGACGAAACACCGCTCGACTCCCGCGATCACCCGCCCACCGCCAATGCCGCTTTGACCGATGCCAATGTGAATGCGAGTGCCGGGATTTCGCTCGGCCCCGACAGCTCCTCGTTTCAAAACCTCTTCATCGATCTCGGACATGCGGACCGCGTGGATGAAATCAGGGTGATCGTGCGCGAACCGTCGGGGAACCCATTACAGCATGGCGGAGGGCCGATCACATGGGACGTCTATACGAGCGAGGACGGACAATTGTGGCAGCAGCTATCTTCCGCCAGCACCGCGTTCAATAGCGCACTATCGCTCTACTCCATTACGTTCACGCTCACGACGGCGCGCTGGTTCAAGGTCGTGAATTTTGGAGTGAACGCCGAACCGGCGCTCATTACGGAAGTTCAAGCCTTCTATCACACGACGATCGCTGCCGGCGGGTCTCATAACGGGTCGCAGAACAACGTCAACGGCTCCGCGACCATTACCTATCAGCCGTCGAAGAAGGCGGTCGCCGCCTACACCACCATCTTTTCGTCGCTGCGCGAACGGTTTGCCGGCCGTCCCGACACCCGTAGCGCCGACCTGCAGCATCTGTTCAGCGTGCAATATGACCTGCCCCACCATTTTTCCCTGCGCAGCCAGATTCTGCGCAGAACGGCTGACACCTATAGCGGAAGAGCCGACGCCCTCAATGACACGACGGCGTTCGCGGACTATGCGCCAACACGCGAGCTTCGCATCACACTGGAGCTGGGAAGACAGGATGAGACGATTCAGGAGAGCCGTTTCAGCGTCGACACAAAGGCGCTGCACGTCACGGCGCTCGTCATCCAGTCGGTGTCGCTGACGGCGAATGCCGGTGTGCAGAACCAGGTCATCGCCGGCACAAACTCGGCGGTGCGGCACTACATCGACTTTTCGGGCAACATCCGGCTCACGCCATCGTTGCGGATGCTGCTCAATGGAACGCTTCAGCGGATCCAGTCCTCATCCAGCGATCCCGCAGTGCAGTTCCTCGGAGCAGAACGCGACGAGCGTGTCTTCTCTGATTTCCTCTGGCGTCCCGGCCGGCCGCTCCAGCTTTCCGTGAAACTGGGTTGGGCAGCCGGATTGACGACGTCGGGATTCACCCAGCGCTATCACGCCGACTGGTTTCCGTTCGGCGAGGGAACCGTTTCACTTGCAGCGTCTTATGACCAGGATATCGATCCGACGGTGAACCGCCGTGCGCGGCGCGTAATCCTCAACCCGCGCTGGTCGATGAATCGCTGGGTGACGGCCGACCTCAATTACACGTCCGTTACGACAAGTCTCGAGTCGGGCTCGCTGCGACAGCGCTCATTCTTTGCCACGCTCACGTTCATGAAATGAGGGACTCCATGATTCCATCGCGCCGCCAGCTTCTACCATTCGCGATCCTGCTGCTGACCGCCTGCGGCATTTCGAATCATCAGACAAGGTTCGTTCACGCCAATGCCGATCTCGGTGCGATCAAGACGGTCGCGGTTCTCCCATTCGACAGCCTTGCACAAGACCGGACCTCGGGCGACAAGGTACAGAAGATCTTCTATCTCGAACTCCTCGCCATGGATGTCTTTCAAGTGAGCGAGCCGGGACAGGTCACGAAACTCGTACGCTCCTCCGGCATCAGCACAGACGCCCTGAGCCCCGCCGATTATCAGAAGATCGGAAAAGAGCTGGGCGTCGACGGCATCTTCGCCGGCAGCGTTGTCGACTACGGCGAAAGTCACAGTGGATCCACGTCGGCTCCGGAGATCACGATTCAAGTGCGCCTGGTCGAGACGCACAGCGGAACCACGATCTGGTCGGTGGGGCAGACGCGCAGCGGCACCGGCCTCTCCGCGCGTCTGTTTGGCGTCGGCGGCGAATCGTTGACCGAGGCTACGCGACGGCTCGTTCGGCGCGAACTGGGGACGCTGCTGAAGTGAATATCCGACTCACATCGGCCGCTCTGGCTTTGCTGCTGTTCGCGGGTCCGGCCGCATCCGCGGGCGCCGCTACGCTCGTGCTGATGCCGCTCGACAATGTCAGCGGCGAACAGAGCGCTCAGGAAATTCTCCCGCCGCTTCTGGCGAAAGCGGTCGCTGCAAAGGGCTGGAACGTGGCAACCGGCAACGACATCGAATCACTGCTGGAGCAGCGGCGCATCCGCTATTTCGATTTTCTCGGCGACGACGTTCGTCAATCGGTTCTCACAAGCGCGGGAGCATCCGCGATTCTGACGATCACCGTCTACACGTACGCACAGACGCGCAACGCCTCCATTGGGCTCACCGCACGGCTCGTCGACGCCGCAGGCAGCACACAATGGTCGAACATCGCGGGCCTGACCAGCAAAGACACGGAACGGGCGCTCGGCTTTGGGGAGAAGAATTCCCTGGCGGAACTCGCACCACAGGCCGTTGCCATGCTGCTGAATGGTTTCCCCTGCGGTTCCTGCGTCGAACATCGTGCGCAGGCCATCCCCCGCGAGAGCTTCCGTCGGCGCGCTCTCTCCTACAGCGACCCCGACCTCGACCACACGCGCCCCATCTGCATTCTCCCATTCGACAATGAATCATCCGTGCCGGAAGCTGTCCGGCTGGTTGCGGATGTTCTGGCCTTGCGTCTGGAGGCTGCCGGATTCACAGTGATCAATCCCACGATGGTTCGCGATGCTGCATTGAAGGCACGCATCTCTTTTCACAAGGTGGGATCGCAGGATCTTCTTACACTCGCAAAAGCGATTGGAACTCCCCTCTTCCTTCGCGGCACGATCTATCGCTTCGATGACCCTGTTGCACGCAACGGGACGCCGACTCCCGCGCTGGATCTCGAAGTCACCCTCGTCGATGTCCGTGCCGGAAGGATCCTCTGGGCCGTCCAGGACGACCGCAAAGGAACGGACTACACCGGCTTTCTCATGCTCGGCGCAATCTCCAATAGCGTCTCTCTCACCGACCGTGTGGCGACGGAAATCATCGCCACGGCAAGGATCAATCATGACAAGAAGAATCATTCCGGCGCTCATGCTCCTTCTGTTTCCGCTGTTCGCGACCGCGGACAACAGAACACTGGCAAAGGTGAACGGTGACCCTGTTACAGCACAGGACATCGTCGATCTCTTTTCCGATCGCCACAGTGGACACGCCAAGTTCCTCGGCGGAAACGCGGAGGCGCGCGAGTTCCTGAAGATCGTCATCGACGACAAGCTGATGGTCCAGGAAGCCTATGAAATCGGACTCGATCGCGACCCCACTGTAGTCAAGCTGACGACCGATCTCGAGCGAACCCGCGTGGAGAGCTTTCTCATCAAGTCGGAGATCGACTCGAAAGCGGTTCCCGGTCCCGACGAAATCCGTGAGGCCTGGAAGAAGCTGGCGACGGTCATCGTGCTCCGGGAGATCCGTTTCAATACGCGGACCGAAGCGCAAGAGGCGAGAGCTGCGATCCTGCACGGCGAGGACCTCGAGTCGCTCGCCCGAAGCTGCTCCATTGCCGACTCCCGTGTTCATGGAGGACGCGACATCGTCAACTGGGGACAGATGGAGCCGGCGTGGGAGGATGCCGTCTTCAGGCTGGAGGCGGGAGAGCTTTCGGACATCATTCCAACGCGGGACGGATTCGATCTGGTCTTCGTCGAGAACAAGGCCGAAGTCGAGCTGCCGCCGTTCGAGAAGGTCAAGGATCAGATCGCCGGGGTCCTGCAGGCACGCCGTATCGAAGCCCGCAAGAGCGAGTTTTCCGACGATTTGTGGCGGCGGTATCACGTCGTACGCGCGGACTGTGATTGCACGCCGGCCGGCTTGCTGAACACACCCAGAGACAAAGTACTGGCGAGCTGGGATCAGAATGGACGAATTACAGCCGGTGAGACGTTCAATGACGCCGACCTGCGCAAGTGGGCTGCATTGCCGCCGCAGCGGGCGCAATACGAGATCGACTCGCGAATCCGCTCCACAATCAACTCACCGTTGCTGATGCTCGAAGCAGCAGCGCGCAATACGGCGGCGGAAGCATCCATTGCCGAGGAAGTACGGAAGTATCGCGAGTACCTCATGGAAGCCGTTCTGTTCCGCGATCATGTCTTCAAGGGCCTGGCGGCGAGCGCCGAAGAGACTTCCCGCTATTACAACGAGCACAAGTCGGAGTTCGTTGCGCCAGAACAGCGGCACGTCGCGCAAATCCTTCTGTCGAGTGAGAAGGACGCCGTTCAGGTTCGCAAGTCCATGCGGGAAGGGCTCGAATTTTCCGCGGCCGTCAAACGCTATTCGCGGGATCCGATTTCCTCGATGCAGGAAGGGGATCTCGGCTGGATTACCGCAGACAAGGTTCCGCCGGCATTCAAGGAGGTTCTGAAAATGGGAGCCGGCGAGACATCGAACCCCCTTCACTCTTCGAGCGGATGGCACCTGATTCGAGTCCTGGAGATCAAACCGCCGCGGCAAATGACCTTCGATGAAGTCAAGGAGAAGGTCCAGGCCAAGTGCCTCGATCTCAAGAGACAGACGGAGCGCGACCGTTGGATTCAGAAGCTGCGCGCGGCGTCGAAGATCGAAGTGGACGACGCGGCGATTGCGGGGTTCGTCAAAGACAATGAGTTCACTGCAGCGACTCCGCCCCAGCACAAACTGCAGTGACGGCTCCGTTTTGGATCATCGGGGAGGAAATGTGACGACGAACACATTCTGGCGTGACCGTGTTCTTTTGCCTTCGGCCGGATCATGCGACATTGTGTCGTCATGAAACGAGCCTTCCTTCTCCTCATTGCACTGATCGCGCTCTTCGGCTGCCGGCAAAAGAGCGAGGTCGCAGCACCTGCCGCCCCCGCCGCGCAAGCCGCCGCTGCTTCGACCGCTGCGCCTGCGCCGGGCACGGTCGCGCCTCCTCTCACCAGCACCACCGCCACACTTCCTCCCGGCCACCCAGCCGTCGCGCCACCACCCCCGAGCCAGGGCGGCGGCACCGTTTCCGGAACGGTGGAAGAAACCTTCAACGCGGGCGGCTACACGTACCTGCGCCTGAAGACCTCGAGCGGCGACACCTGGGCCGCGGTGCGCGAAACCGCCGTGAAAAAGGGCGACAAGGTCTCGATGAGCGTCCAGATGACCGCGGAGAAGTTCGAGTCGAAGACGCTCAAGCGGACGTTCGACAAGATCCTCTTCGGCACGCTCGAAGGCGGCAACACCGCCACTCCGGCGCAGCAGCACATGAGCGTCGCCACGCCTGACACGACACCGATCAAAGTCGCGAAGGCCGAAGGCAGCGATGCGAAAACCGTGGCCGAGATCTGGGCCGCGAAGGATTCACTGAAAGACAAGCCCGTCGTCGTCCGCGGCAAGGTCGTCAAATTCCTCGGCGGCATCCTCGGGAAAAACTGGATCCACCTTCGCGACGGCTCAGGCTCCGCCGATAAGAGCGACAACGACATCGCGATCACCACCGGCGATGTCGTGGCCGTCGGCGACGTCGTCACCATCAGCGGCGTCGTGCATGTCGACAAGGACTTCGGGGCGGGGTATCGCTATCCGGTGATCATCGAAGAGGCGAAGGTTTCGAAGTAAGGGCGGCCCCGCACCCCTGGCCCCCTCTCCCCGCTTGCGGGGAGAGGGGGACGATGGGACGCTGGGGCTTATGCGAGCTCGGTGAAGCCGCACTCTGACTCGTTGAGCGGATCCTGACTGCGATCGAGGCGCGTGACGATCCAGTTGTCGTTGCGGCGCTCGATCTCGAGCGTGACCGAGGCCCACATCCCGCCGGAAACGTTCTCCGACCAGCGGAAGCGGCGGCCGCGCCACTGTTCACGCGGCACTCCTTCGAGATGGCGCTCGGCCATCTCCATCAGTTCCTGAGGACCGGCGTGCTCGCAGGGCATATGCGGTACTTTACCTTCAGATGATCGAGATGCGTGAAGCGGGCGAGCGCGACCGCGATGCGATTCTCGCGTTGCGGCGGCGCGCGTTTCCCGGCGTCGATCGCGAAAAGCAGGATCCCGCGTTCTGGGCGTGGGAATTCGCCGGCGGACGGATGTTCATCGCGCAGGACGGCAGCGGCGTCGTCGGACACTTCGGCTTCGTTCCTCGCCGCTTCTACATCGTCGAGCGCGAGGTGCGCGCGCTGCTCGCGGTCGATGCGATGGTCGATCCGCGCATGCACCGGCAGGGCATTTTCACGAAGCTCGCGCGTTTCGCCGCGGATGCCGTGCGCCATGAGGCACCGCTTGGAATCGCGTGGCAGATCCGTCCCGCAGTACTCGAAGGGATGAAGCGTGCCGGCTGGCAGGCCGTCACCTCGGCGCCTGTCCTCGTGCGGCCCACACTCGGATCCATTCCGATTCCCTTTCCGCGCTCCGCACCGACGGCACAGGAGATCGCCGACCGTGCCCGCTTCGATGCGAGTCCGATCTGGAAATACGTGCGGCGCGAGAACAACGAAGCGCATCTCGTGTCGCGGGACAGCGTTCTGAAAGGCGTCAACACGCACTGCCTCGTCGACTTCGGCGGCGAGCCGCGCGCGCTGCGGGCTCTGATCGACGATGCGATCCGCGATGCGCGGCGGCGCGGCGTGCGTCTTGCCGCCGCGCTGGTGAGCCGCGATCATCCGCACTTCGCGACGCTGCTCCGCGCGGGCTTCCTGCCGGGGCCGCATCGATTCCGCTTTCTCGCACAGGCGTTCGATGCGAGCATCCGTCTCGAACAGCGCTGGGCGCTGACGTGGGCTTCGACAGATCATGTCTAGCGAGAAGAACGCGTTGCTGTGCGTCTTCGCACATCAGGACGACGAATACGGCGTCGCGGCGCGCATTTCCCGCGAGCGGAGGGAAGGGCGGCGCGTCCTCTGCGTCTTCCTGACGAACGGCGCGGCGAGCGTGCCCGCGGCCGTCCGCGATGCCGAGTCGCGCTCGGTCCTCCTCAACCTCGGCGTCGACGAGCACGACATTCACTTCCTCGGCTCCGAGCATTGCGTTCCCGATGGATCGCTCGTCGATCATCTCGAGGCCGCGCTGACGATGCTCAACCATTCGCTGCAGCAGATCGAGATCGGCGAAGTGCTCACGCTCGCCTGGGAGGGCGGCCATCAGGATCACGATGCCGCGCATCTCGTCGCCGTGGCCTTCGCGCAGCAGCGAGGCATTCCCTGCCGCGAGTATCCGCTCTACCGCGGCAACCGCTACGGCCAGCTCTTCCGCGTCCTCTCCCCCATCCGCGACGGAGGAGCGAAGACGCGGCTGCGGTTCCGCGAAGCGCTGCAGGCCTCGATGCTGGCGTGGCGATACCGGAGCCAGCGGCGGACATGGCTCGGGCTGTTCGGAGAGTCATTTCTCAAACTCGTCGTGCTCCGGCGCGAGGTGCTTCACGACGTCGATCCCGCGCGCCTCCTCGATCCGCCGCACGCGCGCCCTCTCTTTTACGAGCGGCGGTTCCGCTTCCCGTGGGAACGGTTCTCGGCCGCCGCGCGCCCCTTCATCGAGCGCCACATCCGGCAGCAGTGAGCCGCTGTTGACCGGCTCGCGCGGGACGCCCTGCAGATCGAGCATCGCCGCACTAACCAGGAACTGCACCCCGAGCATGATCGCCAGAGCCGGCAGGACGACGGTGCCGGTCGGCGCCGCGAGCTCATGCTCCGCGTACCAGAACCACTTCCACGCGCCGAACAGCACGCCGCCGAGGAAGAGCGGAAGGCCGGCGGCGAGATGAATGGATTCGAGATTGAAGTCGTAGATGAAGTTCTTCAACGCGAGCCGCCGCGCGAGCGCCGCGAGAAGCCTGAGCGGAAACTGCCGGAGCACGCGCCCGATCCGGAGGCTGGAATGCTCACCGGCATACCGCGCCGGCATCGGCACTTCCTTCACCACCGCTCCGATCAGATAGAGATGCGCCAGCATCGAGGTCTCGAAGAAATACGTCGGATCGATCTTCTTCAGCGGCACCTGCGAGAGCACGTCGGCGCGCACGGCGATGAATCCGTTGGTGGGATCGAAGCACTGCCAGTAGCCGGTCGCGGCCTTCGCCAGAAAGCCGAGCATCACGTTGCCGGCGCGCCGCACGAGCGGCATCTGCCGGAGCGCCTGAAAGTCGCGGAAGCGATTCCCCTTCGTGTAATCGGCGGTGCCGTTGGCCAGCGGCTCGACGAGCTGCGGCACGAGCCACAGCGGCATCTGCCCGTCGCCGTCGATCTTCACGATGATGTCCGCGCCGGCGTCGATCGCCGTGCGGAAGCCGGTCACCATCGCGCCGCCGACGCCGAGGTTTTCCGCGTGACGCATGACGATGACGCGATGGTCGATCGTCGCGCGATGCTGCGCGAGCGCAGCCGTGCCGTCCTTCGATGCGTCATCCACGACCACGATCGTGCGGATCGAATCGGGAATCGAGCGCAGCACTTCCGGCAGCTCGTCCGCGACGTTGTACGCCGGCACGACCGCGGCGACATGAAGATTGTGCAGCGCCGATCGGGCAGAGATCGTCATCGCATCCGCGCCTCCGTCGCAATCCGGTTCGCCGCTTCCTGCGATCGCACGATCTCGAACACCTGCACGTTGCCGTCGTCGAGAAAGAGACGAATGTCGTCGTGTGTCGCGCGATACAACTGGCACCACGTCTCGAGGCGGCGCTCGATCTCCGTCCGGCTGAATTTCGATTTCCAGTCGTGCACCTCGAAGCGATGCGGCACGCGCTCCGTGAGCAGGAAGACGTATCGAGTCGGGATCTCGAGGTCGCGCGCCGCGGGATCGTAGCGGTTCAGAAAATCGGTCGCCGCCAGATGAAATCCGCGGCCGAGGACCATCGGATACTCCTGGCCGTAGCTGACCAGAGTCCAGGTGAACGGCTCGTACGTGTGCGCGATCTCGACGACCGCGAGCGATGCCGATCCGTAGCCGGAGTAGTTGAGCAGTTGATCGCGAAGCGCGCCCGGCCACGGCACTCTGATCAGCCAGACGGCGACCGCGAGGAACTGCATCGCCTTCGGCAGTTGCACCAGCGCGGCGCCGAGCAGCATCGCGATGGACGCGAGGAACCACTCGCTGTTGCGGCGCGACTCGACGAGCTGCGGGAGGTGATAGCGGGACGCGATGTGGATGGTGAAGAAGACGAGGAAGAAGAGAGGGATCGAGAGCAACCGTCTCCTCCCCCATGCTCGAGCGTCTCGCTCGCTTGCCCGGCCGTCGCGGACCATCACGATGACCGCAACCACCACCATCGCGATCAGAAACGGCGTGATGGTGTTGTAGGCCTCGACCTGCGGCTCCGAGGTTCCGCCCGCGGCGTCGCCGGCAAAATGGCGCAGGAACGGGAAGTAGAAGAGCGCCGTCGATCCCGGATGCGTGCCTGCTGCAACGAATGGATAGGCGATGAAACCGAGGAGCCACGTCGATCCGATCGCGATGCCGGCGAGGCCGGCCAGAGCGCCGCGAATCACATCGCGAACCGCCTGCGCCTGCAGCGCGATGACCGCGCAGAGCAGCACGAGCGGAATCAGCACGCCGGAATGCGTTGCGGCGATCGCCGCGGTGCAGCCGATGAATCCGCGGCGCGCGCGCCGGTCGCCGCGAAACGATCCGAGCAGAAACACCGCCGCGGGAAAGAGGAAGATGATCGCCATCTCCTGCGACAGCGTCGACGCCTGGCGTTGGAACGCGGTCAGCAGCACGTCGAACTCGCCGATCCCCGCCGGGACGCGCTCGTAAGGCTGCCGCGACATCGCGCCGGCCCTTCCGCTGTCCGTCGTATCGAAACTTCCGCCGAGGATGAAGTACTGGCGGGCGCCGCCGACCATGGTCGCGAAGAGAAGTCCCGCGATCAGGCCGGCCTTGTTCGACCCCGACAGCTCGCGCGCCGTCCACGCGATCGCGAGCGTGAGCAGTACGCCGGCGATGGCTCCAAAAAAATTCACGAGGAGAATCTCGTCGATATTCGTGAGCCGCTGGATGGCGAGCAGCAGGAAGTGCATGCCGCGCGGATAAGGACCCCACGCAGGATCGATCTGCCGTCCCTGATCGAGCAGCTTGACCAGATAGAGATGGACGTAGCTGTCGGAGTAGCCGAGGTTCGCGGTCGCGAACGGGCGATAGAGGCGGAACGCCGCGGCCACGAGCGCGAGAGCGATCCACGCCCCTTTCGCGGCATCGATGCGCATCGATGCGCGCAGCGTCCGGCGCATGCGCAGCCACCGGCGCCGCAGCGACACGCGCCGCTCGAGCAGATTGATCACGGCGAGGGTGACCGAACGTTGTGCACTGCCGAGGAGTGCGATGGGCGACCGCTGCTGGCGCAGGGAGCGGGCGATGAGAATCACGGCGCCGCAGAGCAGCAGCAGCGTCGGCAGCGCATAGAGCTTGAGCAGCGTGAGAATCTGCCCGCCGATCGTCAGCGCCACGACGCCCCACGCGAAGTCGAACCAGAAATCACGAAGCGATCCGCGCCACGGTGTGACGCCCGCCAGGCGCGGCACCAGCAGAAACAGCACGGCCATCGCGAAGAGAATCCGCAGCGTCGAGTCGATGGCCAGCAGCGTGTACATGATCAGAAGGACGCGTAGTAGAAGTAGTCGAGCCGCTCCCCGGCCCGCCGCACATCACGCCAGGTGAGGATGAGAAACACCGCCGCACCGGCGACGAGCCCCGCGCCTGCACTCGCGTAGTGAATGGCGCGGCTGCAGGTGAAGCCGGCGGCGAGATTCGCGGCGAGCGCCCAGGCGATCGACTTCAGCGCCATGTCCACGCGCGACAGCGTCAGCAGAATCAACGCGTTCTGCAGCGCCATCATCAGCAGCGAGTACCCGATCGCGCCGAGCCAGAATGCGATCATCGCGGAGCGCGACGTCATCCCGATGCGGATGTCCGCATTCGGCAGTCGCGACACCAGGGAGACGCCGATGCGCGCGATCGCGATCGCGATCAACGCCGCCGGAATCAGCGCGAGCATCCGCCGTCGATGGAATCGCGCGAACCACTCGCCGAACCGCGCGCGTTCGCCGCCGGCCAGACTCTTCTGCACCGGCACGAGCCTGCCGGAGAATGTCTGCACCGCGGCCTCCACTGCGCCGGAGAGCAGCATCACCACGATCAGCGCGAGATCCATCCCGAGCTCATACCGCGCGCTGAGCCAGAAGGTGTACGGCGGCAGATCTTCGCGCGCCGTGCTCGCGGTCCACGCCATCACGCGATCGGCGAAGACGAACGCGTTGTAGAGGAGTCCATAGAGGAACCATCGCGACGTCGCATAGACGAGCACCGTGAGCCGCGGCGGATTGTGCGGCTTGCGATGCACGATGCCGCCGAGCGCGCGCAGGCCGGCCAGAAAACTGACGGCCGCCGCGAACAGCAGCCCAGCGGTATTCGCCGCGATCACGTTCCAGTGCAGCCGCTCCGCCAGCAGAATCACGACGCCCAGCGCCGCGGCGGTGATGACGATGATCAGTTGCCGCCGCCGCGTGACGTACACCATCGAGAAGTTGAGCCACAGCAGCGACAGCGATGAGTAATAGAGTGCCGCGATCAGAAACAGATCCCACGGCAGCCATCCATACAGTCCATTGAAGAGGAATGCCGGAAGGACGATTCCGAGGACGATGCGCGCGGCGATCCACCATCCGCGAAGCACGACCCAGCGCGCCAGCGCCGGCTCCTCCTGATAGTTGTAGAAGAGCCCGCGGCGCGTGATCGCCTGCACGAAACCGCCGGTGAGCACATAGCTCGCGATGAAACCGAGCGCGATCGCGGTGCCGGTCCGCACGTTGACGTTGAGCGCGCCCCACAGGCCGTAGCCCCAGATGAGAATCGCGGCGGCCTGCAGCAGCATGGGAATCGCGAAGATGGATCCATTCGCGTAGTGACCGAGAAATTCGAGGATAGGATGCAACGGCTTCGCCGGATCCTCGGCTTCCGCCGGCGCGGCGACCTCCCCCCGCTGCACGAGCGAAAAGATCGAGCGGCCGAGCTCGAAGAGATCGCGATGCCCGCCAGCCGCACGCGCATCGGCATCGCGCAACCCCATCGCCTCGAGCTGTGCGGTGATCTCCCACGCATCGCGCGGCACACCCGTGCGCTCGAGCACATCGGCGGCGAGCTCGCGCGGAGTCATCCGGCAGCCTCCACCGGCGGCGCCGCCGCAACTCCGTATTCGTTGTAAAGACTCAGATACCCGGCGACCGATTCGTCAATGCGAAAGCGCTCCAGCACTTTCGCACGCGCGCGTGCGCCAAGACGCGTGCGCAGCGGCCCGTCATCGAGGAGCCGCCGCACTTCGAGCGCGAATCCCTCGACATCGCGCGGCCGGACGACGACGCCGCATCCTTCCAGCGCTTCGCGCACGCCGCCGACATCGCTGGCAACCACGGCGCATCCGCACGCCATCGCCTCGATCACCGAGAACGGGAACGCCTCGGAGATGCTGGTGAGCAGAACGACATCGGCGGAGCGATACGCTTCGACGACGTCGCGCGCCGCGCTGCCCATCGTCACGTCGATCCCGAGCTCGCGCTTCAACGCGAGGCAGCGCGCGTAGTACTTCTCGTCGCTCACCGCGCCGAAGATCGAGAAGCGCACGCCGCCGCCGATCGTCGCCGCGACGCGAAGAAAGGTCTCGATGTCCTTCAGAGGATCGATGCGCGCCGTGGCCACGACGTGCAGCGGACCGTCAGGCCGCACGCCGGGCGAGAAGCGATCCGTGTCGACGCCGTTGTAGATGACTTCGATCTTCTCGCGCGGCGTCCCGTGCGCGACTTCCCAGCGCGTGTTGTAGTAACACACCGGCGCGATCACGTCGGCGAAGCGATAGTTCGTCCGCGCGATCGCCGTGATGAGGCTGAGCAGGAAATGCTTCGCGAACAGCAGCCGGCGAAAACGCGACAGGAAGAGATTCTGTTCACGCAGATAGACGCCATGCTCGGTGAGAATGAACGGGATGCCGTCGCGCACGCGCGCCGTGATGCAGGGAATGCCGCAGAACGCGGCGGCCGTCGAGTGCGTGACCGAGACACGCGGCACACGCACGTTGAGCACGATGAGGAAGTGATAGAGCCAGCGGAGGCATTCAGTCAGATCGAAGAGCGCGGGAGCAACGCCAATCGCCTCTCCATACGATTCCATCCGCGACGTGAACGCGTCCCACACCGCAGGGCACTTGAAGGTCCTGTTGTAATCGCGACGGCGGAAATACTCCTCCATCTCGACGAGCGTTCGTGCGGTCGCGTCGCAGTCGGGATCGCTGCGCAGGATGGCGTCGAGAAAGCGGCCGAGGAGCGGGATGAACTCCGCCTCGACGGCATGCTGCGGCGTCTGCCGCGCGCGCTCGTAGAGATGCGCGAAGGGGACATCGGCGATGAACTCGTTCGGATCCTCGATGCCCCACATCGGCACGCGGATCATCTTCCGCACGTTCGACGGCGGCGCGTAGCGCAGCTCGACGTGCGGATTCATCAGCAGCGGCAGGAGGGTGTAGCGAATGTCGGGCGTTCCGCGGATGAGCGTGTCGCACCAGGTGCTGACACCGCCGCTGCTGAAGGGATAGGTTCCTTCGGTCGTCAGGAGTACGGAAATCCGCGAGGTGCTCACGTTGCACCGAGCCTGCGCAGGCGCTGCCACGACTTCCAGGCCTCGGCCTGCGCCTCGCTGAGGCGGAGCTCGCGCGCGAGCGATTCGGCGGAGGCCCGCAGTTCCTCGATATCAGGCTGCACGCCGGCGGCAACGAGTCTAACCAGCGACTGCTGCCGGCGCTTCGCGACATCGATGGACTCGTTCAGCAACTCGATCCTTCGCCGCTGCGTATCGATCCTCAACTTCTCGGAGGCCACCTCCCCCCTCGCCCGCCGCGTGACGAGCTCGCGCTGCGCCTCGGCCGTCTCGAGCTCGCGCCGCGCGCGGGAGAACGCCGCCGCGTATGTCCGTTCGCGAAGCGAGTACGTCATCCGGAAGCGCAAGCCGTAGATGCCGAACGTGCCGTCCGACCGCTCGCGCTGGAACGTCGCGTCCGCGGCACCGAGACCTGCGAAGCCGGAGAAACCGAACTGCGGACGGCGCACGTTCTCCACCTCTTCGACCGCGAGCCGCGCGCGCTCGACGCGAGCCGAGGCCATGAGGACGTCCGGATGGCGCGCCACGGCATCGTCGACGCTGACCGCCGATGGCAGAACGGGCGGATCGATCGAGGGAGTGACCTCTTCGTCGACGTACTGGCGGATCTTGGACTCCGCGTCGAGCTTGCGCACTTCCGCATCGAGGATGCGGGAGCGGAGCGCGAGCGCAATCTCATCCCATTGCGTCGCCGTGATGTTCGTGACGGCGCCCTGCCGCACGAGCTGTTCTCCGCGGCCGGCGATCGTCTCCACATCCTTCGACAGCGCGGACGTCCGTGCGATCTCGTCGTTCGCGAGCCAGAGCGCGGCGTAGGCGTCGAGGAGCACTTCGAAATCGGCGCCGGTGAGCCTCGAGGCGCGCTCCGCCTGTTCGAGCTCATTCTTCGCGATCGCTTCCGCAATCGCCCGCGATGGATGGTCGAACAGCGGGTAGTCGACCGCGATGACGGCAGAAGCGGAACGGCTCTCGTATGGCGATTGAAAGAAGAGGTCCTGCGTGCGCGAGATGCCCGTCGTCGTCTCGATGCGGATGGAAGCACCCGAAGCAACAGCCGGCGCCTGCAGATCGCGATGGATGGCAGCGCGCTGGAGAACGTCGTCGAAGGTCTGCGCGCCGGCGGAGAACAGACAACAGGCAACGGACAACACGCAACAGGCCCGAATGAAAATCCGTGGTCCGCTCATTGCGTCTTCACCGTCAGCATCACCGGAGTTCCCGGCTGCAGCGAATGGTCAGGGTTGGAAATCTTCACGACGACGGTCGCGTGGCGCTCGCCCTGTTGGCCGCTCCGGGATGGGACGACATACGCGACCTTGTCGAGCACGACGCGCGGCGGCACGGTCATGATCCGCACCTCGGCGCTCATGCCGGGGCGGATCACGCGCAGCAGATCGGGATCGACATCGGCACGAGCCTCCAGCGCGCCCATCGACGTCACTTCGATGAGCGGCGCGCGGCCGGCGACTTCGCGCCCTTCCACCGCGTCGAGATGCGTGACGACTCCTTCGATCGGCGCGCGCAGCGTCATCGATCGCATCCGTTCTTCCGCCAGCTTCTCTTCGTCGCGCGCGCGCTCCGCTTCGATCGCGGCGATGCGCGGATTCGCGCTGTTCGCCGCCCGCATCGCGGCGAGATCGCGCAGCGCAGCGGAGTACTCGTTCTCCGCCTCCTCGAGCTCCCGCAGCGTCACATCGCGTGTCGCGTACAGCGCGCGGTACCGGTCGCGCGTGGCCTTCTTCCGGGCGGCGATCGCCGCGGCCTGCGTGATCGCGGCATCGTCCGGCGCCGCGGTCATCCTTCGCTCGGCGAGCTCGCGCTGCGCGCGGGCGATGGCCAGGTTGTGACCGAGCTCGGGATTCGTGAGCTCGAGCAGTTCATCGCCTTCGTGAACGGCATCGCCCTCGCGCACGACCAGCCGTCTGACGGTTCCGTCGAACGGAGCGGAGAGGCTGACGCTCCGGCTGGCAGCCAGCTCTCCGCGCATCTCGACGGCGTGCGGCGTGAGCTCCCGAGTCTCCGGCGTATTGGCGCAGGCTTGCGCGAACAGCAGCAGCACGGCCAACACAGCGCTGGTTCTCATGGGACGCTTCTTGCAGTCGATGCAAAGCTCAGACCGATATGGCGCGCAGCATCGAACGAGTCACCCTGCTCGTCCCTCCCGTCGTCGTGAGCCTCGTCACGCTCGGCGTTCTTCTGATCGCGCGCCACACCACCGAACCAGGCCGGCCCGGAACCGCCATCCGCGGGGCCATCACCCAGCTCGCCGCGGCGAGCGAAAAGACTCCGCTGACGGATGACATGCTGCGCGCGTTCGCGACCACGCTCGCCGGCGCCGAAGGAGCGGGGGCAATCACGATCGATGGAAAGAATCTCGCCGGCGTCCACGCAGCGGCGACGGAGTCGCAACTCTGCACGACGGTGAACCTCACGCGCGGACCGGCGACGTTGTGCACCGAGACACAACTCGCGCGGCCGCCATCGCTGGCCGGAATGACGACGGTGGCCGTAGCCGCGATCATCGCCGCGCTTCTGGCGGCCATTGCGCTTACGTTGCTCAGCCGGCGCGCGCTCACGGAGATGGCGCTGGCAATCGACAACCGCGCGGCACCATCTGCCTCCGGTTCGCTCGGCCGTCTCAGCGCGGCCATCAGGCGCCTTCTCGACGAGGCCAACTCGAACGACGTGATCCTCCGCCGCCGCACGCTCGAGCTCGAATCGGCGAACAAGGAGCTCGAAGCATTCGCGTTCTCGGCTTCGCACGATCTCCGCGCGCCGCTCGCGAGCATCGACGGCTTCACGCAGATGCTGCTCGACGACTTCGGCCGCGGGCTGGACGAGAGCGGACGGGAATGCGTTCACTGGATCCGCGATGCGGCGCTGCAGATGCAGGAGCTCGTCGGCGGCCTGCTGCAGATGTCGCGCTTCTCCCGCGCGGAGCTGGACCTCGAAGAGGTGAACCTCTCCGACCTCGCGCAGTCGGTGATCGACGGCCTGCGGCAGCGCGAGCCGGAGCGCGAAGTGTCGGTGCGCATCCAGCGGGGAATCGTCGTGAACGGCGACCGCCGCCTGCTGCGCGCCGTGCTGGAGAACCTGCTGTCGAACGCCTGGAAGTTCACGCAGAAACGCCCGCACGCGACGATCGAGTTCGGGATCACCGATCAGAACGGGCGCCCGGCGCTTTACATCCGCGACGACGGCGCGGGCTTCGATCCCGCATACGCCGACAAGATGTTCCGCGCGTTCCAGCGCCTGCACTCGAGGGAACAGTTCGAGGGAACAGGTATCGGTCTGGCGACGGTGCAGCGAATCCTGCATCGCCACGGCGGAAAAATCTGGGCAGAGGGAGAGGTAGAGAAGGGAGCGACGTTCTACTTCACGACGGGTCCTCATGAAGAACGAACGCTCGCGCAGAGATGAGCGACAGCACCATCCGCCTCCTTCTGATCGAGGACTCGGAGCGCGATGCCGCGCGGCTCGGAATGGAGCTGCGGCGAGGCGGCTATCAGACGGAGATCACGCGCATCGAGACGGCAGCACGGCTGCGGGAAGAGCTCGCACGCGGCTCCGCATTCGATCTCGTCATCTGCGACTACTGCCTCCCTGCGTTCAGTGCGCCTGATGCGCTGAAGATCTTTCGCGAATCCGGACTCGATGTGCCGTTCATCGTCGTCTCCGGCGTCGTCGGCGAGGACATCGCCGTCGAGATGATGCGCAGCGGCGCGCAGGACTACGTGCTCAAGGAGAATCTCGCGCGGCTCGTGCCGGCCGTCGCGCGCGAGCTGCGAGAAGTGAGCGAGCGCAGCGCGCGGCGGGAGGCGCAGACGCTCTTCCAGACGATCCTGCATTCGTCGCCGCATCCGAGCGCGGTCATCGATCGCGACACGGGGCTCGTGGTCCACGTCAGCGAGAGCTTCGTGAATCGCCTTCTCTCGAAGCAGCCGCCGTCACCCGGCGCGACGCTCTTCGATCTCGTCGCGTTTTCCGCGCCGGAACGGGTGCGGCAACTGCTGGAGCGCGGCGGAGGCTCGGCGCTCTATCTCGTCTACTCGCTGGACAATCAGAGCCGCGTGGCGAACGTCCGCGTGAGCGTCGTGCGGCATCAGGGGACGACCTACGCGAACGTCATCCTCGAAGACATCACCGAGCAGCACTATCTGAAGGCTGCATTCGACGCAGTCCCCGATGCGGTCTTCATCATCAGCTCGACGAAGACGTTGCTCTACGCGAATCGCGCCGCGGAAGAGATCTTCGGACTGCTCTACTTCGGCATGGACATGACGCCGCTGCTGACGTTTCCGGAACATGGGCCGGCCCGCATCGACGATCAGCCGTACGACGTGCACATCACGCCGTTCCGGTTCGCGGGAGAGACGGAATCTTCGACGATCGTGACACTTCGCAATATCGCGCAGCAGGAAGAGCTGCTGGAGGCGTCGACGCACGATGCGCTGACCGGCCTCTACAACGTCCGCTTCTTCGAGGAAGCGCTCAGCGATCATGCGAAGAGCGGACGGACGACCGCGCTGGCGATGATCGACCTCGATTTTTTCAAGCCGATCAACGACGAGCTGGGACATGCGGCGGGCGATGCGGCGCTGATCCGCTTCGCGTCGATGATCCGCAGCGCGATCCGCCCTTCCGACGTCGTCGCGCGCGTGGGCGGCGACGAGTTTGCGATTCTCTTCCCCGATGCGACGGTCGACGATGCGCGCAGGATCGTAGCCCGCGTCTACGACTCGCTGCAGAGCATTCCCTTCGACTACAACGGCTCCGCCCGCAACCTCAGCGCCTCCTGCGGCCTCGGCGTCCTCCGCGCCGGCGAGTCGCCCGCGGATGCGAAACGGAGGATCGACGACGCGTTGTACGAGGCGAAGCGGAAGGGGCGGGGGCAGTTCGTGGTGGTGTAGCGGGTTCAGGTTCATCCCGAGCGCAAGCGAGGGATCAACGGCTACACCGGCAGAGCTCGAGGTTTCGAGTATCGCTCGTGGTCTTGCGTGGCGCGGTGTCGACGTTGATCCCTCGCTACGCTCGGGATGAACTGGCCACCTTCTCCACCGTGTTCCAGTTGCGTGCGGTCGCTGCCATTCCCAGCTTTCGTTCCACGACTGCATTCGTCAACTTCGATTTCCCCATGCCCGCGGGGTAGTAGACGAAGAGCTCGCGGCCGGAGGCGTGCAGTTCCTCCGGTCCCTGGATCGCGGCGCGCAGCGCGGCGAGTGCCTCCTTCGCCGGCGGCTTCTCCAGAAAGAAGACGATGAGCTGGCTCGGGTTGCGATCCGAATCGAACGGATTGCGTGCGATCAGATCGCACAGCTCGTCCGCCGTCCTCGTGAGCACGCGGACATCGAGGTGCGCCAGCGCCTTCTCGATGATCTTCGCGGGATCGCGGCGTGCGCACTCGAAGACGACGTTGCCGCTCTGCAGCAGGGTCCGCACGTTCGCGAGTCCTGCCGACTCGCACGCGCTCTTCAGATCGGACATCCGGATCTGCTTGTTGCCGCCGACGTTGATGCCGCGAATGAACGCCGCGTGGGTCGTCACACCGCAATGCTACTGATGAAGTGCTGCGGCGTCTCCCGTCCGCTCATCGGCTCGGCCAGGAGGAACCCCTGAACGATGTCGACGCCCAGCAGCTCGATCATCATCAGGTCGTCGTCGCATTCGATTCCCTCCGCGATGACGGCGGAATCGAGCTTCGCTGCCAGCGCGACGAGCGACTCGACCATCGCGCGCCGCCGCGGATCCGAGTGACATCCGCTGACGATGCCGCGATCGAGCTTCATGTACTCCGGCGCCACATCGAGCAGCATCTTGAAATTCGCCGCGCCGGAACCGATGTCGTCGATGGCGATCGCGACGCCGAGGTCGCGCAGCCTCGCGACCGCCGCCCGGAATCCGTCTCCGTCGTACATCGCATCGGGATGAACGACGTCGATGATCACGCGCCCCGGATACAGCCGCGAATCATCGAGAGCGTGGGAAAGAAAATCGACGAAGCCGTGATCGCGCGCGAGCGCAGACGCATGAACGTTGAGGCAGACCCGCGTCACGGGGTCGAGCAGCGGAAGCTCGCCGAGCGCAGTGGCCACGCAGATTCGATCGACCAGCGCCTCCTGCCGCTTCAACCGAACGTAGTCGAACAGCACCGGCGCCTTCTCGAAGTTCGTCCCGGCGGGTCCGCGTGACAGACATTCGAATCCGAACAGCACGGGAGGCATGGCCGGCTCGCCGAGCATGTAGATCGGCTGATACAGAGGGCGAATACCGCCCGGCGCGACGAGACGATCCAGTGCCGAATGCTCTCTCATGAATTCTCCAGAAGACTGACCGACACCTGAGCGATCTCCATCATCGCTTTCGGCTTGTGCAGAAACGCGTCCGCGCCGCGCTGATACGACTCGCGCTCGATCTCCGCGGTGCCGTACGCGCTGAGCAGGATCACGCGCGCACCCGCGTACCGCTGCCGCACGTCGGAGACGATCTGCAGACCTTCGACGCCGCCGACGCCGGTGAGACGAAGGTCCGCGATGACGAGGTCGTAGCAGTTGTTCGCGAGGAGAGCCTGCGCTTCTTCGAGCTCGAACGCGGTGTCGACATCGTAGCCAAGGCCGCCGAAGTACTTCTTCATCGCCTGGACGATGAGCTCCTCGTCATCCACGATGAGGATGCGGTAACGAGGACTCGATTCGCTCCGCAGAACCATCATGCCTTTGCCTCGCCGGCGGTGTTGTATTCGGGAAACCGCATGCGCACGACGGCCCCTCCGCCTGCGGCGTTTTCTGCAGCAACGGTGCCACCGTGCTCTTCAATGACGCGATGGGCGATGGAAAGACCGAGGCCCGTACCGCCACGCCGCCGCGTAAAGAACGGCTGGAAAATCTTCGCGAGATCCGTGGCCGGGAAACCGGGGCCATGGTCCCTCACCGCGCACTCGATGACACCGCCATCGCGCCGGCACGCCGCGACTTCGACTTCCATCCCCGGATCCGAGTGCTGAATCCCGTTCATGATGGCGTTCTGCACGGCGTGCGTAAGCCTGTCTCCATCCATCAGCATGCGCAGCGCGGGCTCCAGCTTCTTCGTCACCCGCACATTCGCCTTGCTCGCCTCCGGCTGCGACTGCGCGATCGCCTGCTGGATCACGTCACCGAGATCCCCTTCCACCAGCTCGATCTGCCACGACTTTCCGTACTGCAGCAGGTCTTCCATCAACTGATTCAGCCGGTGAATCCAGAGCCGCAGCGACGAGAACATCTCCTCCGCATCCTCGCTCTGCTTCACGAGCGGCTCGTAGGCATCGAGCGTCACCATCATCCCGAACAGCGGATTGCGCACTTCGTGAGCGACTCCGGCCACCAGCTCGCCGAGCGCCGCGAGCTGCTCGCCGCGCTGTACGGATTCCTGCAGCGCAACGATCCTCGTGATGTCGCGAAGAATCAGGATCAGCCGTTCTTCCCCCTCGGCTTCGCAGAGATTGCAGGTGATGTCCCAGTGGCGGGCGTGATCATCGATCGCGCGAGCCGTGCAGGAGTCGCGTGCATCGAGAACCGCGTGGACGAGGTCATCGAGCGAGCGCCAGAGCTCGCCATCGCCAAGGCTCGCGATGTTGCGGCCGAGGATGGAGGCGTACGTTCCTCCGGCGAGATCGCGCGCGGCGCGATTCATCCGGACGACGATGCCTTCGCTCGACGCGAGAAAGATCGGAAACTCGATCGCGTCGAACGTGAGAGCCCACTCGATTCCCTTCCGCTCGATCGCCTTCAGCAGGCGCGCGCGGTCGTCGGGATCGCGGCGGTCGAGCAGTGGGCTCTTCGCCAGTTCGTTGTACTGGAGCACGGCTGCGAGGGAGCAAGCAAGGAGCGAGCCGATGGGAGGAATGGGACGAATGGGACCTATGGGACCTATGGGAGGAACGAGGGCTTGATGCCGAGGAACACGGCTTGACGCTGGTTCCACCTATGGGTCACATAGGTCCCATCCGTCCCATCTCCCACCCTCAATTCACCGCGAGCCGCGACGTCCGCTCTCGAATCGCGAAATCCAGCCTCACATCGCTCAACTGCGCAACCACTTCCGCCGCGGTTTGCACCCGCTCGTGCACTGCCTTGCGCAGGCAGCCCATCACGAGCTCGGCGATCGCCGCCGGTACCGAGCCCGGCAGCGGCGGCACCTCCGCCTCGACGATCGCTGCGAGCACGTCGATCGGAGTCGCGCCGGTGAACGGCGGCACTCCGGCGAGCATCTCGTACATCACGACGCCGAGGCTGTAGATGTCGGAGCGAGTGTCGATGATCGGCTCGCCGCGCACCTGCTCCGGCGAGAGATAGGGCAGGGTGCCGACGAGCTTGTGGCCACGCTTGAGCGGATCCGTCTGCTCGCCGCCGCCGGCGAGTTTTGCAACTCCGAAGTCGAGAACCTTCACGCAGCGGTCGCGACGCAGCATGATGTTCTCCGGTTTCACATCGCGATGAACGACCCACGCCTCGTGCGCCGCAACGAGCGCGGATGCGACTCCGAGCGCGATGTCGATCGCGTCGATGATCGGCAGCGGTCCATTCTGGAGAAGCTCGCGGAGCGTCTCCCCTTCGACGTACTCGCTGGCGATGTAACGGACGTCGTCCTCGACGCCGACATCGAACAGCGTGACGATGTTCGGATGATTGAGCAGTGACGCGCACTGCGCCTCGCGCTCGAAGTTGCGCAGCGCGCGCGCATCGGCTTCCTGCTGCCGGAACAGCTTCAGTGCGACTTTCCGGCGAATGACCGTGTCCTCGGCGAGGTAGACAGCTCCCGACGCACCGTCGCCGAGGCGCTCGAGCATGCGGTAACGGCCAACTTTCAAAACATTCACGACCGGCACCTTCTCATGATTCATGCCATTCCTTTGTGACGGGGATCAACATCAGGCCCGCTTCGCGGGGCGAGGCGGACGTTGGTAAACTTTCTCCACACATGAGATGGACGACTCTGTTTCTCCTTGTGGCTGTTTCTCTGCAAGCGCAACAGAAGACGGGAAAGACGATCGGAGAGGTCACGCTGTTCGGAGAAGAACAGCCGAAGGTCGAGGCGGCGACCAAGACCGAGATCCCGATCTCGAAGGCTCCCGCACCGGTCACCGTCATCACCGCGAAGCAGATCAGCGAGTCGGGCGCGCACTCCGTACCCGATCTGCTGCGCCTCGTGGCCGGCGTCAATGTGCGCTGGAACCCGATGGTGGCGACGGTCGACATCCGCGGCTTCGGCGAGAATCCCTTCAGCAGCCGCGTGCTGATCCTCATCGACGGAGCGCCGTTCAACTCCGGCGACACCGGCGGCTTCCCGCTCAGCCCCGCGTTCGATCTCTTCCCCGTGCAACTGATCAAGCGAATCGAGGTCGTGCGCGGGCCGGGATCATCGCTCTACGGTGAGAACGCGTACTGGGGCGTCATCAACATCGTCACTCTGTCCGGCGACGATCTCGCCGGCGGCTCGGCGCAGCTCTACGCGGGCGGCACGCGCGACACGGCAGCGGGCACACTGATGTACGGCAATCGCTTCGCGAATGGTGCGACGGCCATTGCCGGCGTGAAGATGCAGCGGACGATGTTCCCGCTCGAGTTCTGGAAAGACGACCAATCGCATTTCCGCGGAACCGATGTCTTCGTCAAGGGAACGTACAAGGATTTTCAGGGCGAGATCTATCGCCACGACGACAACCTCGACGGCTTCAGTGAGGCGTTCGACATCCCGGGGCTGCCGCCCGGCTCGGCGTTCACATCGGCGCATCGCATCAAGCAGACGATGGACACGCTCGCGCTGCGTTACAACCACGCACCCGCCGACGCGAAGCTCACCTTCAGCGCCGACCTCTCGTATTCGCATCGCACCGGAATGCACTGCGCCGCGTGTCACGCGTTGCCGGAAGATCCCGCCGAGTTCGGCCACACCGCAAACCACGGCTACCAGGCCATCGGCGATTTCCGCCTCGGCATCCGGATGATCCCCGGGCACGAGATCCTGTTCGGAACGGAGTTGCGCCGGCTCGATCGCGGCGAACATGCGAAGGAGCTGACGCCCGGCGGCAACATCGTGAAGGGCTACGACAAGGAAGCGGTGTACGCGCAGGATCAATTCGATCTGATACGCGACCGCCTGCGCGCGACGCTCGGCCTCCGCTACGACAAGAAGACGGACATCACGCCGGAGAAGACCTCGCCGCGCGCTGCACTCGTCTACACGCCGAACGATCGCCTCGTGCTGCGCGGCGGATATTCGACGGCGTTCCGCTTCCCGACGTTCAGCGAGCTCTATCAGTCGACGTGGTTCATCAACGTGACGAGCCCGTTCGCGACCTTCCCGCTCGCGGTATTCGCGCCGAATCCAACGCTCCGGCCGGAAGAGATTCAGACGCTCGACGCCGGCGGCGAATATCAGTTCAATCCAACCGTCTCGGGACGCTTCGATGTCTATCGCTCACGCGTGTCGAAGTTCATCGACATCATCGAGCCGCAGCTCACGCCGCAATTGACCGGCATCGGCTGGTCGAACAATCCGGGCAAGGGAACGATCACCGGCGGCGAGCTCGAGATGCGTGCGAATCTCAACGGCATCACCGGATTCGCGAACTGGGCCCATCAGACCGGGCATCAGGATGGCGGCAGCCGGCCGCTCGAATTCGTCTATGCGCCGAAGAACAAGATCAACGTCGGCGCCTACGGCGGACCGTGGAACGGATGGCGCGCCGCGCTCGAAGCATCGTGGCGAGGCCAGTATGTCGCGCCGCAGTTCCAGTATCTGCTGCACTCGAACTTCACGGATCCCACCATCCGTCCGCTGCCGAGCTACACACTCCTCGGCGCGCGCGCCAGCTACGACGTCAACGCGTTCGGCCTGAAGCAGCCGGTGCGCCTCAGCGTGATCGGCCAGAACCTGCTGAACAAGAAACCGGACGAGACGGTGCTCGGCGTCGAAACAGGATTGACGGGACGTGAGGTGTTCGGGCAGGTCGAAGTACACTTCTAGAAGGTGGCCCGCAAGCTTCTTCTCGCTCTCACTCTCGCTTGCCTGGCAGCGGTCGCCGCGGCTCAAGTCGACGACGTGCCGGAGATCGCGCGCAGTCTGATGGAAGATGCGCAGCGCGCGCGCGACGCCGGCCGCGTCGATGATGCGATCGCGAAGTACAGACGCGTCATCGAGGCCGCTCCGCAACTCGCGTCGGCCTATGCCGATCTCGGCGCGGTCTATTACCAGGCCGGGAAGATTCAGGAGTCGTACGACATCCTCATGCGCGGTCTGGAGAAGGCGCCGGACGACCGCACGCTTCTCTCCAACGCAGCCGCAGCCGCGCAGCAGCTCGGGAAATCAGCGGAGGCGCTGGCGTTCGCCGACCGCGCGCTGGAGAAGAACAGGAGAGACACCTCTCTGCTCTCGCTGCGCGCGACGTCGTTGCGCGCGCTCGGCCGGAATGACGAAGCGCTCGCCACCATGCAGCAGGCCGCGGACCTTTCTCCGAATGACGCACGCATTCAGTTCAGCCTCGGCAACGCGCTGTATGCCGCGGGACGCCGCGGCGAAGCGATTGCGGCATACAAGAAGGCGGTCTCGCTCGACAAGACGCTCCTCCGCGCACAGTACAACCTCGGCGCGCTGCTCTTCGAAGAAGGCCGCTACGATGATGCGCTCGCCGCGTACAAGATGGCCCTCGAGCCGATCGAACAGCAGCTTGCGAAGAAGCAGAAGGTCGATGTCATTCACGCCGGCGCATTCGCGAACATCGGCGCGATGTTTCTGAAGCAGCAGCGCTACGACGATGCGATCGCGGCCTATCGCAAGGCGCTGGCGATCGATCCGAAGAACGGCAACGCCCACTACAACCTCGGCTTCATCTATTTCTCGCGCAATCAACCGGACAACGCGGCGATGGAGTACCGCGCTGCACTCGCCCAGAATCCCGATCTGCCGCTCGCCTGGGTTCATCTCGCAACGATGGCCCGGCGCGCGAAGGATTACGACAGGGCGATCCAGATCGTGCGCGATGCGATGCCGCATCTCGACGCGGATTCGAAGCCGGCAGCGATGCGCGAGCTCGGCCTCGCGCAACTCGCGAAGGGTGATCGCGCGGCGGCGAAGGAATCGCTGCTGCAAGCCGTCAGCGGAAGCAGGGACGATGTGACGTCGCGCGTCGCGCTGTCGCGGCTCGATCGCGCGGAGAAGCAGGCGGCCGCCGCGAAGCCGCTCGCCGATGAGGCGCTCGCACTCGCGCCGAAACAGGAGTCCGTCATTCTCGAAGCCGCGCTCGTCGCGCGCGACCTCGGCGACTACGCGCGCGAACGCTCGCTGCTCGAGCAACTGCTCGCCGCGAAGAACGACCCCGTGCTGCGGCGCGAGCTGATCTCGGTTCTCCTCAGGCAGAACGCCTACGACGAGGCACTTCACCAGATCGAGCTCGCCGCGCAGCCGGATCTCAATGCGATGCGCCGCGCGCTGCAGGCTGTGAAAGAGGCGAACGCAGGCAATCGCGACAACGCCATCAAGCAGCTCTCCGGCCTCGACGATCCAACCTCGCGCGGCAATCTCGGCCTCCTCCTCTGGAGTGCCGGACGCGATGCAGATGCGAAGCCGCATCTCGCGGCCGCACGTGCCGCGAAACAGGACTGGCCCGAGGTGATGCTTGCCTACGGCGAGATCACCGAGGACATCGATGCGCTGAGCGCCGCGGCCGCGCGATGCGAAGGGAAGGATTCGGCGTTTTGCGCACGCGCGAGGCAGGATCTCGCGGTTGCCTTGCTGACGTCCGCTGCGAGCGGGCGCAACGCGCGGCAGTCACTCGAGCGCGCCATGTCGCTGCCGCTCGATGCGCGATCGCAATCGGCAGCGCAGTTTCTGCGCGGCGTCCTCGATCTGAATGCCGGCAATACGACGGCCGCGCGCGAGGCATTCAATCGCGCGCTCTCGCTCGGCGGACTCACGCAGCAGGCGGAGAGCGCGGCGAAGAGCAACATCCGCGCGATCGACGAGGCCGCGGCGGCGGCGCAGCAGCCGGAGCCCGAGCCGAAAGCACAGGAGCCTACGACCCCTCGCAGAACCGCGATGGTGTTTCTGCCGGATGCGCCGGCCGAGAGCGACAAGAAGCTCGCCGAGATGATGAACAGCATGCTGACGCAGCTCGGCCTGCAGATCGAGTTCTTCCGCCGCAGCGACGACGCACGCTCGTACTTCGCGGAGAATCGCGGCAAGGTGGGCGTCATCATCTCCAATCCCGAATTCATCTCCGGGCTCGGCGGCGAGCTCACCGGACGCTTTCAGTTCGCACGCAACGGCAGCACGTCGTACCGGCGCGTGGTCGTCGTGCCGGAGAAGAGCAAGGCCACGTCGCTCGCGGACCTGAAGGGAAAGACGCTGAGCACGGTCGACGCGCTCGGCGACGCCGTGATCGAAAAGACCTTCGCCAATGTCTATCGCACGCCGGACGATGCCGCGGCGGCGGCGAACGCGCTGTACGGAAAGAGCGACGCGGCGCTGGTGTCCGAGGCGAATCCGATGCTCGCGCGCGGACTTCGCGTGGTGCACACGTCCGGCGCGATGCCGCTGCCGGTAATCGCGTTCGCGCCGATGCCGGCGAACGATCGCACAGCGCTGGAGAACGGCCTGCGCAACTTCGGCGCGCGGCTGCCGCTCTTCACGTCACTCGCATCGCTGGAGCGCGAGCCGCGCCCGCGTCCCGAAGCGAAGGCAATCGAAGCCGTAACCGTCTCCGCGTCCGCGCTCGGACTCAGGACATCGGGAGAACGTCCGGCCGTCACGCTTCGCGTGAACACCGAAATGCCGCCGGTGCAAATTCAGGAAGACCTCTTCGGCACACCGTAATCAGCGCGGAGCCGCTCTACGGCGCAGAGGAGCCGGCTTCATCCGGTACACCGCTCCGCGATAGTCGACGAGATAGAGCTCGCCGTCGTCGTCTTCGCCAAACGACACGATCATCTTCCCCGTTTCCTGCAGCGTCGATGCGCTCCGTGAAGCGATCCACAACTTTCCGGAGCACAGGTCGCCGTAGAAATACGTTCCCGTCCACTGCGGCCACGCGCGGCCGCGATATCGATACCCGCCGGTGATGGAGCATCCCTGCGCGTGCGAGTACTCGAGTTGCGGCATGACGAGTCCATTCGTACTGCACGGCGAGCCTGGCGGATAACAGTGGCTTCCTTCCGCGATCGGCCAACCGAAATTGGCGGCTCTCGCCGCGGCGAGCGTGAGGATGTCGACCTCTTCCCAGGAGTCCTGTCCGACATCCGCGAGCAGAAGCTCACCGGTCACGCGATCGAAGCTGAAGCGCCACGGATTGCGAAGTCCCGACGACCAGATCTCCGGCCGCGTGCCGGGAAGTCCGGCATACGGATTGTCGAAGGGAACCGAGTAGCCGCTTGCGTGATCGACATCGATGCGCAGCAGCTTGCCGAGCAGCAGCTCGAGCTGCTGCGCCCGGTTAGTGACGCGAACGTACGCGCCTCCGTCGCCGACTGACGCATAGAGATATCCGTCGGGGCCGAACTGCAGCGTCCCGCCGTGATGATTCGGCACTTCATCCTTCGGCTGGTCGATCGTCAGCAGAACGTCGAGGTCGTTCGGCGCCTGCACCCGCGCAATCGCGGTGTCGCCGTCGCGATTCACGTACTGCACGAACAGACGGCGATTGCTCCCGAACTGCGGATGAAAGACGACGCTCAGGAGCCCGCCGTTGTCGCAGCAGGAGACGACCTGGGATAGATCGAGGAAGGTCGAGCGCGAGCCATCCGCCGCGATCCGAATGACGATCCCATTCTGCTGCGCGACGTAGAGAGCACCACTGCCGTCGTGCGCGCTCACGACCTGGACAGGGCGGTCGAAGCCGGACGCAAGCAGCTCGAGGGCGACGGTCTCCGCACGCGCGAAGGTACATGCAGTGATGATGAGAACGAGAGGGACGAGGCGGGCCACGCAAACAGTACGCACGAACACGCCGCACCGTTTACCTTGTGAAACTCTTACCGCAACTCCTCAGCCAGCCCGATGAGCACTCCCTCTGGGCCGCGGATGTAGCAGAGCCGGTACGCATTCTCGTACTGCACGACTTCGTCGACGACCTGCGCGCCATGCTTGCGAAGCCGCGCCAGCGTGTCGTCGATGTCGTCGACGGTGAACATCACGCGCAGATAGCCGAGCGCGTTCACCGGAGCATTCCGGTGATCGGCGACAGGAGCCGGCGTGAGAAATCGCGAGAGCTCGAGGCGGCTGTGGCCGTCGGGAGTGCGCATCATCGCGATCTCCACGCGCATGGGGTGCAGTCCCGTCACGCGCTCGGCCCATTCACCTTCGATCGCGGCGCGCCCTTCCAGCTCGAGACCGAGCTCGACGAAGAAGGAGATGGCGTTGTCGAGTGATTCGACGACGATGCCTACGTTGTCCATTCGCTTGAGAGCCATGGCATGTCCCCTTTGCGAGAGCAGTTCCAGATGGGCTTCAGCGGCGCGCGGTGTCGTCGCCGATCGCGAGCGCTGCCTTCGACATCGCCTCGCGCACGGAGCTCAGGATGTCGTCGCCGCCCAGGGGCTTGATGATGATGTCGGCGGCGCCGCTCACCTGGAACGCCGGCTGAAGCATCGACAGCGTCTGCTCGCTCATCACGATGATCGGCACTTCGCGCAGCTTCGCATCGCCGCGAAGAATTCTGCAGAAGCCGAGGCCGTCGACGCCGGTCGGATCGTCCGGCACTTCGCCCAGATCGAAGCCGCCGCGGATCTTCGCATCGAGCAGGATCACCGACGGACTCAATTCGAACGCCAGCTCCACTCCCTCGCGTGCATTCGTTGCCGGGATCACGCGGAACCCATCGCCCTCCAGCACGCCGCGAATGAACGAAAGCGTGCCCGGATCATCCTCCACCACCAGCACGCTCACGCGCGACGAGCGGCTTCGCTTCACACCTTCCGACAGCATCGCGTCGATCCGCTCCAGCAGCGGATACGCACTCGCCGGCCGCAGTGCGACTTCCTTCTGCAGCATCCACATCACGAGGTCGCGCGTCTCCCACGAAATGGGCAGCTCACCCGGAATCGGCGCCGGCTCCGCATGCCGGTGTGCATCGATGATCTGCGTGATGCTCTCCCCCGCATACGGCAGATTGCCCGTCAGCATCCGATAGAAAAGCACGCCGCACGAATAGATGTCGGAAGCGGGCGTCACCGGATCGCAACGCAACTGTTCCGGCGCCATGTAGTCCGGCGTTCCCGCGAGCTCGCGCGTCTTGCCGAGATTCGAAGGCGTCGCGATGCCGAAGTCGGTGATGAACGCGATGCGGTCTTTGTTCAGCAGGATGTTCTCGGGCTTGATGTCGCGATGGATGATGCCGAGGTCATGCGCCGCGCGCAGCCCGCGCAGCACCTGGCGCACGATCGCCAGCGCTGACGTCTCATCGAACGTTCCCTTTCGATGCAGATGCCTGAGCAGGTTGTCGGCGTCGATGTACTCCATCGAGATGTAGGGGAACCCATCGGCGAAGCCGAGGTCGAAGCTCTGCACGACATTGCGATGGCGGATCTTGCGCGCCAGCTTCAGCTCGAGCTTGAAGCGCTCGAACGCGTCGGGATCCTCCTGCATCGGCGCGGAGAGCACTTTCAGCGCGACCACTTCGTCGATCGACTCATCGATGGCGGAGCAGACATGCCCCATGGCGCCTGCTCCGAGAAAGCGCTGCACACGATAGCGGCGGCCGAATACCGAACCGGGCGAGAGCAACTGGCGAAGATCTTCCTCGCGCTGCTTCTGCATCTCGATCCGGCGCGCGCGCCGGCTAACCGTCGGCAGCAGCGGATCGCTGAAATTCTGTTCGGGCGAAGCGAACGTCTGCGACCCGGTCCCCTCATCCGTTCCGACGATGACCGTCGGCGACGTCAGCCCTTCCTCTTCCGCCGTGATCGTGGTCGGGCTTTCCCTTCCGCACTGGCTGCAGAAGCGATCGATCGGACGAACGCCGCAACCGCAGCTCACACACGTGAGGTCATAGCCGGGCCAGGCGCCCGGCATCAGCAGGTCGCTATCCATTGATCTCTTGCGGTACGACGACGTTCGGCGCCAGTTTCGCCAGCGTCGGAATGCTGCTGCGCTGCCACGTCACATTGCGGTCGTACCGGATGACCAGACGATATGCCGCGCTGGCCTTGAGCTTCGTGATCCAGCGCACGAGCGTCAGGATCCCGGAGCTGTTCATGAAGCTGAGGTCCTGCAGATCGACTTCGACGGATTGCAGGCTTCGGTTGCGCGCCTCCATGTCGATGCGCGACCAGAAGGGATTCAGCATCTCGCCGGGATCGCGCATCTCGACCGTGCCCGACATCGTGAGCCTCATCTTCGTATCGTGCACGGCCGGCACGATGCTCAGCCCTTCGGCGGTGAGAGGAGCAAGCGTCTCGGCGACCATCAGGCGTTCTCCAGCGGGAAGATGGCGTGAATCGAGACCTCGCTGTCATTCACATCCAGCCGTAGGCGCGCACCGGCTTCGAACAGAATTCTGATGAGACCGAGGCGGCTCTGACCCTCGGTCATCGCAGCTTCTTCCATTTTTTTCAGATAGACGGATTCCGGCTCGCCGGCGTGAATGAGTGCGAACTCCCGCCGCAGCGTGTTGATCTGCTGCGCCTCGGCGTGATTCTTCACGCAGACATCGACTTCGTTGTTCTGCTTCTCGATGGAGATCTTGAGGTAGCCCTCTTCCTCCGACGCGTACTTCACCGCATTCTCGAGGAGCTCGGACGCGGCCATGGAGATCTGCTCGGCGCGCTCCTTGTCGGCGAGCCCGATCATGAAGAAGCTCGCCACGAACTTGCGGACGCAACTGATGTAGGTCCATCGCGGACCGAATCGCATCTCTACGTAGTCAGACAATCGCTCCCTCCACTCATGTTCTCTTCACAGCCATGAGACTGACGTCATCCGAGGGCTGCGCGGCCCATCGCCACGCACACTGGGCAATCTCGGTGACGATCTCCGCGGCCGGGCGCCGCTGCAGCGCAATCAATTGCCGGGTCAGACGATCGACGTCGAAGCACTCGCCGTGCGCGTCGCGCGCTTCGGTGACGCCGTCGGTGTGGAACAGCGCGACATCGCCGCGCTCGAGCATGACGGTTTGATCCGTCGTCACACTCTCGATCTCTGCTTCCATCCCCAGCCACAACCCCTCGGTCGGAATGCGCTCGACCTCGCCGCTCTTCGCGCGATAGACCAGCAGGTCGGTGTGCGCGCCGGCGAAGACCATCTGCCCATCGCGGTTGATCTTCGCGACGACCATCGTCATGAACTTGTCCTGGTCGAGGCGCGACCTGAGGTTGTAGAACATCGCGCGATTGAGGAGCGTGAGGAACTTCGAAGGCGTCGCGCCGTTCTGATGCTGCTCGCACAGCACCGTGAACATCGACTGCGCCATCATCATGATGAGGCCCGAGGTCACGCCGTGGCCGGTGACATCGCCGACGCCGATCCATGCGCCGCCGTTCTGAATCGGGCGGAATTCGTAGAAGTCGCCGCCGACTTCCTCTGCCGGCAGCATGATCGCCGAGATGTCGAATCCATTCAGCTCGAATGATTTCGGCAGCACCGAGGTCTGGATCGTGCGCGCCAGCGCCATCTCCTGATCGTGCTTCTGCTGAATCTCCGCGTCGCGCGTGCGGATCTCGGAGAGCATCTCGTTGAAGCCGTCGATCAACTTGCCGACTTCGTCGTCGGCATCCTTCGTCACGTGCAGCGAGTAGTCCTTCTCCTTCGACACGCGCTTCTCGGTTTCGAGGAGGCGGAGAATCGGCGCAGAGATCGCGCGCTGAAACAGCGCGGCGAGAATGAGCGCCACGATGCCGGCGCCCGCGATCACCGCGCCGGCGATGCCGAGATATTGCGACTTGCGCGCGGCGAGCTCGCCGAGATCGGAGCGAATCGCCAGAGTCCCGGCGCGTGTGCCGTTGAAGATGACCGGACGGACGACGGAGACGCCGGCGGTGTCGATCGTGGAGCCGTCGCGCGGAATGGACTGCGGCGCCGCCGGTGCGGACGGCGTCACGTACGACGCGAAGAGCTTGCCGTTGTTGTCGAAGAGAAACGCGGAAACGACGTGCGGCTGCGCCCTGAGCGCGCCGAGGACCGAGCGAGCGGTTTCGCGATCATTGAAGACGAGCGGCGAAACGGAGTTCTCGCCAACGACGCCGCCCAGCGCTTCGAGATCGGAGAGGAGCTTCTTCTTGAAAGTCTCGCGGTCGTAAAGCGCGAGTGCAGTCATGGTGATGAGCAACGCCACCAGACTGGTGAACATGAAGCCCGTCATCAACTTGCTGCGGATGGAGAGATCCCGGAACCGCGCCATGGTGTAACGGGCATTCTAGCGCGGTCCCTCGGATTCGCCCGGCTAGTGCTCTGTGGAACGAGACGAAAAAAACATGGGCCGCCGCGCGACGCGCGCGGCGGCCCACCATGATCGTTACGGGCAGGGAACGCTGGGTACCGAAACGATCACATTCGACGTCGTTACGTTGTCGATCCATGCGCCGGCGGGCGACGCATCGACCAGTTGATCCGATGAGAAGCGGAACCGCACCTTGATCACTTTTCCGGCGAACGCCGACAGATCCGCGTCGTAGCGCGCCATCAGCGGACTGACGCCGGAGAAGAATCCCTGGCCGGCGGTCATGCATCCCGTACCGGCCGATAACGCTGCATAGCCTTGCGTGACATCGATCGTCTGCCACGTGGCACCGCCGTCGGCAGAGACTTGCACATCGAGTCCGTCGTATGGCGCGTCGCTGTTCTCGCTCACATATGCGAGATCGAAGGAGATCGCGGAAGACGGCGACGCCTCGATCGACGGCGACGTCAGGTAGTCGCAGCGGCTCGATGCATACTGCTCGTGCCAGAGCTGCGTGAGATCGCCAGTGGTCGGCGCGAGCGCGAGCTGCCAGCCGGCAGGATCCGAGGAGGTCCACCCCTGCGCATCCGTGTCGAAGTTGTAGCTCAGCGTGCGCATGACCTTGTCGCGATTCACGACCGTCTGCATGGTGCGGACCGCCGGAACCGTGCTGCCGGAGCTCGTGACCACGGCCGTGAACGTCGCGATGTCCGCAAACGGCGCATTGCGCGCCACCGTCACGGCGAAGGTCGCCGTCTTCGTTTCCGCACCACTTGCAGCGAGCGATCCGAGCGTCACGAGGCTGTTGGCGATCGTGAGATACGGCTTGTCCGCGGTCAGCTTCACCGTGACTCCCGAAGCCGACTTCGTGCCGAGGTTGTCGACACTAACCGAGAGCTGCACCGTCTCGCCGGGATCGGGAACGAGGTCGCCATCCCCGCAGGTCGGCGAGAGCTTGTCCGAGGTGATCGCCATCGACGACGCGCGCGCATAGGCGTTCCTGTAGACCGAGCAATTGCTGCCGAGCGGGATCGAGACCGGCACCGCAAAGCAGCCCTGATCGGTGCTGACGTTCACCACGAACGTAGCGACCGAGCCGCAGAGCGCGCCGTCGGCGGCGACGCTGATGGCGTACGACAGGTTCGGTCCTGCGGATGCGCCGGCGGCCAACGAACCGTACGTCCGCGGGCCTGCCTTCGTCACCGTGACACCGCCGCTCGTCGCGGTGAGAACGCCGGTCACATTCGTGAGTCCGGCGAGTCCTGTATTCGTGAGGCTGATGTAGAGCTGCGCCTTCTCGCCCGGGTCGAGCAGGCCATCGCCGTTGCTGTCGGCAATCACCACCGACTTGACCGCGACATCCGGCTGCGCAATGCGAATCGACTTCACGTTCGCATTCGAGCTCGCATAACAGCTCGAGCCGATCGCCGCGACGCGGTAGTTGTACGTGACCCCGTTGTCGACGCCGCGGTCGACGACGGACGTCACGCCGTTGACGCGCGCGACTTCGAGGAAGACGTCGTTGCGCCGCTCGTTGCGCAGAATCGAATAGCCGCTCGCACCGGCGACGGGCGTGAAATTGATCGTCACCGCCGGAGTGCCGGTCTCGCCGTCGATTCCCTGCGCCAGCGTGTACGAAGGCGGCGCGGGCGCCGCACAGTTCGCGGAGTCGGTGCCCTGCGGCACACCGCCCGGCAGGCCCCACTCCTCGATGCCGTGATGCGCGTAGGCATCGTTGATGTACGCGGCGTGCGGCGTGCCGTTGGACAGACCATCGCCTTCGTCATCGACGACAAGGTACCCGTCATAGGCCGATGGCCCGATGGCCTGATTGCGCGACGAGGCGTAGGAAGCAACGATCGGCCGTGAATCGAAGTAGAGCCGCTCGAGCAGATCCCACGCGGCATCCTTGTCGTATGCAGGATTCGCGGAGCCGTCCGTGCCGTTTGGCAGCGGATCGCCCGCATATGTCGCGTTCTGCTTGTTCGCATCGAGTGTGACGGTGCCGTACTTGCGGCCCGTGAGCAGGTCCTGCGCGAGATGCCAGTCGGTCTGGCCCCAGATCTCACCTTCGCAGTGGCCTTCGTTCAGCATCGGTCCGACGTAGACGATCACCGTCGGGGACGACGTGGAGACCGGAGGTCCGCCGCATTTCTGCGTCACGTTGGTGACGGTCATTGTTCCGTGAGATGCGCGCAGTTCGTCGACATTGCGGACGCCATCGCAATCGCGGATGGCGTTCGTGTCGGGATCGGTCACGAAGGGTCCGCTCAGCCGGTTGTAGAACGACTGGCCGATGCAGGAGTCGTGATCGACGAAGAGCGCAATGTGATCGGCCGCGGCCTCTCCGGTCGCAAGATCGCCGAGCCCGAGGACGAGTCCGGGAGGACGGCCGTCGTTGGAGTCGAGGCCGTGTCCCCATTCGTGCTGCATCACATCGCGGATCTCGCCCGTATTGGCGCAGATCAGATTGCCGCTGCTGCGCGCGAGCACGCCGCTCTTGAAGAAGTTCAGCGACGAGCCGTCCCAGAACGCATTGCACACGTCATTGATGTTGACCTTGACCGGAATCGTCGCGTTGAGAAGCCACGGCAGTTGCAGCCATTTGAGCGCGATCTGGCGCGCGACGTTGGTGTGGAAGAACGCGGTGCGATCGGCGGGCGTGGAGAAGCCGTTGCCGTAGGAGTCCGTCGGCTGGCCGGGGCCATGCTGCACGTCGCGGCCGCCCGTGCCGAGATTCAGGATGCCGCTGCTGGATGCAACGAATGGTTGGAATCCCGACTGCGGATCGGTCTCGGACTTGATGCAGTCGACGCAATCGGTGTCGAAGTAGCGCCCATTGAGTCCCGTCGACGCGTTCGTTCCATTGAAGGAGAACGTGCCGTTGCCGGTAGTCACCGAAGATCCCGCCGTCTGATCCACCGCGACGGACGGCAGCGACCGCACGACTTCGGCATCCGTCGACTGCGCGGGACGAATGCCGCCCATCACGCGGCCGGTGGACGACGTACGCGCCGGGCAGGTCGCGTAATCGTTGTTGTCGGCGAAGGCGATCACGCTGCCGGTGAGCGCGTCGATGTATGCGGCCCACGTCGCGTTGCTGCCGCTCGTCTTGAAGATCGCTTCATAGACGAGCTGGTAGGTGAGCAGGTCCGCGCTGCCATTGCGCGGCAGAAGCTTGAGCGTGGGCGGCTCGACGATCGTCGTGCTCGCGGCGCTCACGCCGGCGTACGCGAGCAGCGTGGCCAGCGCCTGCGATGCGGAGATGGCCGGCGTCGTCACCGCCGGGACATCGGCGATGTTCGACGAATGCCAATAGATCATGTTGCCGTTGTTGATCGCGAAGACGAGGCGCGCGTTCTCCACCGGCACGTTGTTGATGTAGTAGTCGAAGGCCGCGAAGCGGATACGGCCGTCGCGCGACGGCGTGGCCGCGTCGCTCACGAAGTGCAGCTTGTCGTTAGACACGCCGAGGATCGGGGCGTTGGCGGAGATGAAATCGCGGGCAACGCGCTCGACATCCGCGTTGGCCGCCCCCGCCTGCAGCCAGGGAATCGAGCCGCCGAGAACACGGCGCGGATGTCCGGTGAGGACGTCGTACTGCGCGAACCAGTTGCCGCCGTGCGACTGATTGAATGCGATCCAGGCCGGATCGGCGAGGTAGCTCTGCACGCGCGAGGTGTCGTACTTCGGCGCGAGCGGCGGCAGCGTGAGCGTCTTTCCGTCGAGCGATTGCGGCTGACGGACGTCGATCGCGAACGCGGAGGTTGCAAGGGCAAGGATGAGAATCATTCGACGCATTCAGTGCTCCATGAAGACAAGCTCTCCGCTTGTCTTCCGTCTCATTTGACCGGGAAGTACTGCTGCACGGTCAGCGTGTAGCTCGCCGGCGCGGTAAGCCATCCGCGCACAACCGCTCGCCACGTCCCTGCAGCCGGATAGTCGATCGCCACACCTTCGACCGCGGTCTGCGTCAAAGCCTGCGTCGCCTGCGACGCTCCGGCCTGCGTGCCGCTCGGATCGAAGAGGAAGAGATCGAGGTCGTTCGCGAAGAGATCCCAGGTCAGATGCGTGTCGACGAAGACCGCGCCTGCATTCACCGTCACGTTCTGGGAGGTCGTCGAGAGCTGGCTGTTGTAGCTCGCGACCGCCGGCCCGACGGAGCCGGTGAACGTCTGTTCGACTACGTAGACGTCGATCGTCTTGCCGCTTCTCGGATCCTTGTAGGACTTGATGGTCTTGATCGCCTTCGCCGTCTGCACCGCGGCATAGGCATTCACGTAGCCGGCGCCGCATGCGTACGCCTTGTAGTCCGGCATCGGCGTGGCCGTGTTGATGATGATGCGCTTCGCGAGATCCGGGGTCATGTCGCTGCGGATCGAATAGAGCAGCGCGACGACACCGGCGATGTGCGGCGTCGCCATCGACGTGCCGCTCATCGTCGTGTAATAGGGAATCCATGCGGTCTGAATGTCGGTGTCGCCTTCGGCGAGCCCGAGCACTGGAAGAATCGTGTTGGGTGCGCGGGTGGAGACGATGGCATTGCCCGGCGCGGTGATCGCCGGATGAAAGACCGGATCGTCGTAGCGGCCGCGCGATGAGAAGTCGGCCAGCGTCTTCCCATCCTTGTTGCCGGCGGCGACGCCGATCACCCACGGCGCGATCGAATAGGGGTTGAGCGTGTCGGTGCCCGGCCCTTCATTGCCCGCGGCGAAGCACACGGTCATCCCTGCGTCGTGGGCCGCCCTGGAGGCCACGTTCACCGGATCGTTCGCGTCGAAGGGAGTGTTCGGCGGAACCGATGTTCCCCACGAGTTCGAGATGACTTTGATGTTGTACGTGCGCGCGTGCGAAAGCACATAGTCGAAGCCCTCGAGCGCGTAGAAGACGAAGATGGCGTCGCCGGTGCCGACGCCCACCAGTTGTGCACCCGGAGCGACGCCGGTGAAGTAGCCGTAGCCGCCGATGTCATCCGCGCTGTTGGTTTTCGAGGCGTTGCCGAGTCCTCCGACGATGCCGGCGCAATGCGTGCCGTGGCCGCTCGAGGAGTCGGAGCTGGGAAGGTTCTCGATCGGAACGACGATCGAGGAACCGGTCGGCGAGTCGCCGCTGTCGACGCCGGCGATCTTCACGTTCTGCACGACCTTGGTGCCGGAGGGAAGATCGGGATGCGTCGCGTCGATGCCGCTGTCGATGATCGCGACTCCTACGCCATGCCCATCGGCGCCGAAGTCCTTCCACGCCTGCGGCGCGCCGATCAGCGGAACGCTCTCGTGCAGGTAGTACTTCAGTTGTTTGTCGAGGTAGAGCGACGCGAGGCCGGGAGTCCCAACCAGCGACTGCACCTGCGCCGGTGTGGTGATCATGAGCGCCATCGGCAGCGAAGTCAGAAACTGGCTGCGTGCCGAGACGTTCCGGATGAGCGTGCGGTCGGCGAGCGTCGGAACGTGGTCGAAGGTCGCGACCACGCGGATCGTTTCCGCGGAGCCGACCGTTCCGAGTTTGAGCTTGAGTGCCGGATCGAGGACCTGGGCGCTCAGACCGGCGGCCATAAGCAAGACGACGAGGATTCCGGATAACCGAAGTTTCATGCGTTCCCCTTTTTTTGGTGGTAGTTGTACTACCAGCGCTCGCCTTTGGCAAGCAATCCTGGGGCCATTTGGCAGAAGTTCATCATTGGCAAAGAGTTGCGAAGCTGGTAGAACTACTACTTCGGAATGGCTGCATCGACTGACGACACGCAAACCTCACGGGGACGGCTCCTGTCGTCGGGAAAAACTCTCTTCGCACGGCTGGGCTACGAAGGGACGTCGACATCTGCCATAGCCCGCGAGGCGGGAACGTCGGAATCGCAGCTCGTCCGCTATTTCGGCGGCAAGAGCGGTCTGCTCGACGCGATCTTCAACGAGAGCTGGAACGGGCTGAACGACGTGGTGACGCGCACGATCGCCGAGTCCGAGCACGGACGCGAAGCGATCCTCGGCGTCTTTGCGTTGATGCTGCGAGCGTTCGCGAACGATCCGGAAGTCGCGTCGATCTTCATGTTCGAAGGGCGCCGCGTGCGCGGTCCCGAGGTAGCGCTGTCAAGAGGCTTCCAGCACTTTCTCGATCTCGTCTGCAAATTGATCCAGCGCGGCCAGGCCGACGGCTCGTTCCGCAAGGATGTGAACGACGTGGCGCTCGCCTCCGCGATGATGGGCGCCGCGGAAGGGATGATCCGCGATCAGATCATCGCCAGACGAAGCGGCAGGGAGATGCCGTTCGACGACGAGTCCGTGCGCAAAGTGTTCGAGGCGATGGTCAACGGGCTGGCGTAACGGCGTCACTGCTCAACAGCGACACCGCCGCTGTCGACGATCTCTACCAGCGACTCGCCAGAATCCAGTAGCCGCAGCGCCGCGGGAAAGAGTTGCTTCAGGAGCTCTCGAAGATGAGAGTTAGACGTGTTTCCACAGCGCAGCCATACGATCTTCGGAGGAGGTCCATACCGCTCGAGTTGGAGAACAAAATCGCCGTCCTTCGTCAGGACGATGGCCTGTGCAGTACGGGCAGCGTCAAAGATTTCAGTATCGTTCGCGCGCAAAAGCCCGAGACGGCGAGCCGAGGCGGCTGCCACACCAAATTCCTTTTCGATGAAATCTGCGATCGAGGGGGAGATCTGCGCATCAACCCAGATAATCACGCGACCAAAACCGGATGGTCGAGAGACCGCGCGGCGAAACGCAGGCAGGCCTGCAAGTCACCAGGTTCGAGATCCGGGATCTCGTCGAGAATTTCCTGCGAGGAGAGGCCGGCGGCGAAAAGGTCCAGAACGTCGGTGACGCGGATGCGCATCCCGCGAACGCAGGGCCTTCCACCACATTGATCCGGATCGACGGTGATCCTTTCGACGAGTTCCACGGTGAAAGTATATCGCGGTCGTTCCCGAGTTCACCGGGCTTCGATGCGCATCAAATCCGCCCGAAGCGGGATTCTGGTGCAACGGCTGGTTAGCCGCGCGATACAACCCCTGTCTACTCCTCGAGCAGTGCGGCGTGCGCGAAATTGCCGATGACGGCCGGCTTGATGTGCCAGATGTCGCGCGCGTATTCGCTGATCGTGCGGTCCGATGAGAACTTTCCCATCCGCGCGATGTTCAGCAGCGACTTGCGCTGCCAGCTCCGGCGGTCGCGGTACGCGTCATCAACCCGCCGCTGCACCTCGACATACGACGCCAGATCGGCGAGGTGCACGTACTCGTCGCGCGAGCCGAGCACCTTCGCGATCAGCGGGCGGAAGAGGTCCTTGTCGCCGCGCGAGAAGTGTCCCGACGAGATCGAATCGATCACGCGCCGCATCCAGGGATGCTCGCCGAGGTAGAGCTCGGGGCTGTAGCCGTCGAGCATCAGCATCGCCACCTCTTCGGCGCGCAGTCCGAAGATGAAGATGTTCTCCTCGCCCACCTCGTCGCGAATCTCGATCGTCGCGCCATCGAGCGTGCCGATCGTCAGCGCTCCGTTGAGGGCCAGCTTCATGTTGCCCGTGCCCGACGCTTCCTTGCCCGCCGTCGAGATCTGCTCCGACAGCTCCGCCGCGGGAATGATCGCCTCGGCCAGCGTCACGCGATAGTCGGGGAGGAAGACGACGCGCATCCAGTCACGCGTGCGCGGATCCGCATTCACGACTTCGCCCACCGAGTGAATGAACTTGATGATCAGCTTCGCCATGAAATAGCCCGGCGCCGCCTTGCCGGCGAAGATGAACGTGCGCGGCACGAGCGGCTGCTGGCCGTCCTCGACGATGCGCCAGTAGCGGTCGACGATGTGCAGCGCGTTGAGCAACTGCCGCTTGTATTCGTGAATCCGCTTCACCTGCACGTCGAACATCGACAGCGGATCGACGGGCACTCCAGTGAGCTCCTTCGTCATCCGCGCCAGCGCGACCTTGTTGCGCCGCTTCACCGTCTCCAGCTTCTCCAGCAGTCCGTTGTCGTCGGCGAAGAGCTCGAGCTGCTTCAGTTCATCGAGATTGCGAATCCATCCCTCGCCGATCTGCTTCGTAATCAGCGCCGCCAGCGAACGGTTCGCGTGCAGCAGCCAGCGCCGCGGCGTCACGCCATTCGTCTTGTTGTTGAAGCGATCGGGATAGAGCTTGTGAAACTCCGGCGCGAGCGTCGTCTTCACGAGCTGCGAGTGCAATTCCGCAACGCCGTTCACGGAGTGCGATCCGGCCATCGCCAGATTCGCCATCCGCACTTCGCCGTTGTCGACGATCGCGACCTTCGGCGGAATCGTCGCGTCTCCCGGAAATCTCCGCTCCGCCTCCGCGATCAGCCTGCGGTTGATCTCGTGGATGATCTGCGTGTGCCGCGGCAGCACCGCCGACATCAGATCGAGCGGATACCTCTCCAGCGCCTCCGGCAGAAGCGTGTGATTCGTGTAACCCAGCGCGTCGACCGTCATCGGCCACGCCTGCTCCCACGGGATCCGATGCTCGTCGATGAACGTCCGCATCAGCTCCGCGACCGTGAGCGCGGGATGCGTGTCGTTCATCTGAATCGCGTTCTTCGCGGCGAACTGCTCGAGCGACTCATGCCGTTCGAGATAACGGCGCATGATGTCGCGCACCGCGCAGGCGACGAGGAAGTACTCCTGCAGCAGCCGCAGCTCGCGGCCCGACTGCACCGCGTCGGACGGATAGAGAATCTTCGAGATGGCCTCGGTGCTGATCTTCTGCTGCACGGCGCGGATGTAATCGCCGGAGTTGAAGATGCCGATGTCGAATTGATGCGATGCGCGCGCAGAGTAGAGCCGCAGCACGTTGACGGTCTGCCCGCCGTAGCCGACGACCGGCATGTCGTGCGGCACGCCGATGATCACTTTGAAGTCGACCCAGCTTGGCGCATACGCGCCGCTGCGGTCGTGCGTATGGGCGATCGTGCCGTAGACCGGGACGATCACCGCTTCGTCGTTGCGCTCGATCAGCCACGGCGACGCGGCATCGAGCCACTGATCCGGTTGCTCGACCTGCGCACCATTCACGAACGTCTGGCGGAAGAGGCCGAATTCGTAATTGATGCCGTAGCCGAAGCCGGGCAGATCGAGCGTCGCCAGCGAGTCGAGGAAGCATGCCGCGAGCCGGCCGAGGCCACCGTTTCCGAGGGCGGCATCGGGCTCGAGCGACGCGAGCTCTTCGAGATCGGCGCCGAGCTCGGTGAGTACCGTGCGCGCTTCGTCGTAGATGCCGAGGTTCGTCAGGTTGTTCCCGAGGGCGCGGCCCATGAGGAACTCCATCGAGAGATAGTAGAGGCGCTTGGCATCCTGCTCGGTGTAGCGGCGCTCGGTCTCGCGCATCGCGTCGAGGGCGGGCCTTCGCACCGAAGTCGCCAGAGCGGAGAGCCGCTCGTGCGGCGAGGCATCGCGCCAGAGGCGCCCTTTCGCGAACCGGAGATACGTCTCGATTCCTTCGCGAAGGTGGATGGCGGGGCCGGGACTGGATACGGTTCTTACCATCGCAGAGTTCAACGCACGCCGAAGCAGCGAGATTCTATCCGTTTGACGGGGCGTTATTCCTCGAGGAGCTGTTCGAGCTCGTCTACGGTGAACTGCTTGACCAGGGACGGATCGTCGGGGCGGATGAGCTCCGTTGCGAGCCGCGCCTTGCGCGCGATCAGATCGTGGATCTTCTCTTCGACCGTGCCGCGCGTGATGAGCTTGATGACGTGCACGCCTTTGTTCTGCCCGAGGCGGTGAACGCGGTCGGTGGCCTGATCTTCGCGCGCCTGGTTCCACCAGCGATCGTAATGAATGACGACGGACGCGCTGGTGAGATCGATGCCGAGTCCGCCCGCGCGCAGCGATGCGGTGAAGACGCGGCAGTTGTCGTGGTTGCGGAAGCGCGCGATCTCGGCGCCGCGTTCCCGCGTCGAACCCTTCACGGTCGCGAAGCCGATGTCGTTCGAGCGGAGATGCTGCTCGATGATCTCCAGCATCCTCACATACTGGCTGAAGACGACGACCTTCAGGCCGGACGCCAGGCACTCATCGAGCAGGCCGGCAAAGGTCTCCCACTTGCCCGAGGGGGCGTTCTCCGCGAACCCGCCGCCGGCCGACAGCGGATGATTGCAGATCTGTTTGAAGAGATTCAGCGCGGCGAAGACGTGTACGTAGGAAACGCTGGCGCCGGCGCGCAACTGCATCCGCAGCGGCTTCGCGCGCGCTTCCATCACGCGGCGGTAGAGCGCGCGCTGCTGCGGCGTCAATTCGCAGTAGCGCTTGTCCTCGAACTTCGGAGGGAGCTCGGTGAGCACCTGCTGCTTGGTGCGGCGCAGCACGAACGGGCTAACCAACCGCTGCAGCATTCGCCGGTCGTCTTCCGCGTCCGCAGGAAGATAGCCGGGCACCACGAAGTCCAGCAGCGCCTTCAGTTCGCGCTCGTGATTCTCGATCGGCGTTCCCGTCAACCCCACCGCGATCCGCTTGTCGAGCGCGCGCAGCGCCTGATGCGTCGTCGTGTCGGCGTTCTTGATGGTCTGCATCTCGTCGAGCACCAGCAGGTCGTACTTCCTGCCGCGAAACTGCTCGATGCGATTGCGCACGATTCCGTACGTCGTCAGCTCGATCGCCGCATCGGGCACGTAGCGCGCGAGTTTGTCGCGCCAGTGATCGATCACGGACGTCGGGCAGACGACGATCACCTTCGCATCGCGCTGCACGAGCGTCACCGCGCGAATCAACGCCATCGCCTGATGCGTCTTGCCGAGACCCATGTCGTCGCAGAGAAGACCGCCGAAACCGTTCTGCTGCAGAAGCCAGAGCCACTGGTAGCCGGTCTGCTGATAGCCGTAGAGATCGAGACCGGTGGCGGGCGCATCGGTCGCGGTCTGGATCTCGTCGAACATCGAGAAGACTTTGCGGCACGACTCGTCGCCGCTGAAAACCGCCTTTCCGCGCAGCGCCGCGCGGATGCGCAGCAGCTCCAGCTTCGTGACGAGCAGCCGCCCTTCGCGCGGCGACATCGAGTCGAGCCAGGCGAACTGCCGGTCATCGACGTCGATCCAGACATTGCCGCGCACGAGCGCCTTCACTCCCTCCCGCCGCGCCTGCGCGATGTCGCCGATCGTCACTCCATGCTCGAACTCGATCGCGATGTCGAGCAGGCCGCGATCCGCCGCGGCGAAATCGAAGCGCACCTCCCCCTCCAGCCGCACCGGCTTCGCGTTGCGCACGAACTCCGGTACGAGCGAGGGCGGCATCGCCGACAGCTCCTCGCGATGCCGCTCGATGAACGCGAAGACGTCCGATTCCGCGATCACCGTCGGGCGGTCGAGCGGAAGTCCCGCGGTCGATCGCGCTTCGAAGAGCGAAGCCTGCGGGCCCCGCTGCTCCGCGAACATCGGCAGTGCCGGCCGTGCCGAGGCGAAGCGCCTGCCGATGAGAAAGAACTTGCCGAACTGCGGCAGGCGCGCGCGCGTGTGAATCGCCGCGCCATCGATGAGGACCGGCGTGAACAGCAGCTCGCGATCGGGAGTGAGCTCGATCTTCAGCGACGCGTCGAGAGCCTGCGGAGCAACCTGAAAGCCGCTGCGCGCGGCGATCGGCGTCAGCACGACATGCTCGACCGCGGCGTTCGCGATCACGACGTCATCGAGACTGAACTGGCCGTCGCCGAGCTTCAGCGTCGCGGCTTCGCCGGCGGGATCCAGCAGAAACATCGACTTCGCCCAGCGATACCACGGCGAGGCTTCCCACTGCAGCTTCATGCTGCCCGAGCCGCGCTGCAACAACGCCTGCTCCTGATCGGTGAGCACGTACTTGCGCAGCAGTTGTTCGCGCGGATCGGATTCGTTGACCGCGAGACGCAGCTCGTGGCCCGCGCTGAACGATGCGAAACCGGCGGCCTTCCAGACGCTCGACTCGAACTTCTCCGACTCCCCTGCGCTCCGCGAGACGAGCGCAGCGATGTGCCTGCACAAGTCGTTCGGCTTCATCGCAGGCGCGCAGCCGCAGCGCGCGCTCGTCACCTTCGCCGCGTCGAGCACGACGACCGGCGAGAAGCTCCGGCGCTCGTTCTCGATGACGTAGGCGGTGTACGCGGTGCGAAAAAAGAGCGGCTGGCGCACCTGCAGCTTCGCGCCGAGGCGTTCGAGCGACGCGACCGTGGCCGGGGAAAAGGAGTTGCGGAAACGATCGAGGGACATGCTGGCCGGGGCCGCGTAGTGTAGCGATTTTGCCGGGGCGTTTCACGGAGACGCGCGCGAGGCGGAAATGCTACAGTCCGGCACCGCATGCCGTACCGAAGTATTGCTGTCGCGATTCTCTTTCTCGCTGTTCCGCTGCACGCACAACATCGCCGCGCCGCGAGCCCGCCGCACCACACAGAATCGGGCAGCGTTCGCCTCGCACGCGAAGCGGCTGCGTGGCTCACGGCCATGGAGCGCCCGGTCGCGCCGGACGGCCTTGCGTGGGCCTACTCGTCAGACAACCCATCGGTCACCGGACCCGGGATCGACGGCGGCGCTTCGGGCGTCGGATTTTTTCTGCTCCGTCTCTATCGTGCCACCGGCGAGACGGCGTTTCTGGAGAAGGCGAAGAAGGCGGCGAACTACGTCGCAGCGCGCAGCACGAGCATCGATTCGTACGACTGGCTGAATGGTGCAGCGGGTTGTGGAGAGTTCCTGCTCGCGATGCACTCGGAAACCGGCGACGAACGCTACGTCAACGGCGCACGCGCCTACGGCGACTGGCTGATCGCGCACGCGATCGTCAGCGGCGACGGCGTCCACTGGACACTGCCGCAGCTCACGCGCGACTACACGGGGCTCGCGCACGGACCCGCCGGCGTCGGCATCTTCCTGCTCGATCTCTACCAGGCGACGCGAGAGCAGACGTACCTCGACTACGCGAAACGCGCGTGGAACTGGACCTCGCGCTATTCCATCGACGCCGGAACGAACGCGATCACCTGGAAGCGGCTTACGACCGACAAGGTGGACTATCCGGGCTGGTGCGGTGGCTCGACGGGCATTCTCTTTTTTCTGCATCGACTGTACGACGTGACGGGTGATGCGGCGTACCGCGATGCGCTGATCCGAACGGCGAACGGCTTTCTCGCCACGGCGATCGACTCGAATGACGGCAGACTCGCGTGGCGGCAGTACGGTCCTTCATCCGCGACGTCGACGATCTATTGCCACGGCGTCGCCTCGGTCGCCGCGGCGCTCGAGGATGCGTTCGTCGTGACGAGCGACGCGCGCTATCGCGATGCGGCGGTGAAAGCCGCGGCGTGGATCGATGCTGCGGCTGCGCCTCAGACGAACGGACTCTCCTGGCATCACGACCCGTCGAGCGCGTATCACTTCACCGGCTTTCTCACCGGCACCGCATCGATCGGCCATACGTACCTGCGCCTCTATCGCGTCGAAAAGAATCCCGCCTATCTGCAGCAGGCGCACGCGGCAGCCGCGTTTCTGGAAAGCATCGCGGATCATCCCGCCGCGGGCCAGAGCCGCTGGCTCGACCAATTGAATGCGCAGCAGCCCGGCGACACGGCGCCGGCGTATCAGACCGGCTGGTACGAGGGGGCGGCGGGCATCGGCCTTTTTCTCCTCGAGCTCGATGAGGCGGACAACGGCAGCGGCCCGTCGGACTTCTTCTCGGGAGTGAATCCGTGAAACATCCGTGGAACCTTCTGCTGGCACTTCTCGTCTGCGGCTGTGCGGCCGCGCCGCGCACGCCGTTCGAGATCGAGATGGAGCGCGCGCCCATGGCGCTCGAAACGCCGCTTCCAGTTCTCGAAGAGAGCGACACGGTCCGGCACATCGCATCGCCCGCATGGGAAACACAGGTCGCGATATCCCCGGCCAATCCGAACATCGTGCTCGCGAGTGCGATGCGCCACATCGACGACACGTATTTCCGCTGCGAGATTCGCAGATCCGAGGATGGTGGAAGGACGTGGAAGGATCCGGTGCCGCTGCCGCTTTCGCTCGCGACTCACACGTATCGCGGGCAGGCCGATCCCGTCCTCGCCTTCGATCGCACCGGCGTCGCGTATTGCGCGCTGCTCTTCGTCGAGTGGACGACGAATGAGGGCATGGCCCTCTTCCGCTCGACAGACGACGGGCAGACGTGGGAGACGATCACCCTGAGCGAGTATCAGGTCGCGAACGGCAAGCTCCCGTTCGACGACAAGGAGTGGATCGCCGTCGACAACTCGGGCGGCGAGCATGATGGAACCGTGTACCTCGCCTGGCTGCGCAGCACGCTGCCCGTCGACAAGAACACGAGCCAGGAGATGTTTCTGTCGCACTCGACGAATGGCGGCCACACGTGGACGCCTCCGATCTCCACCGGCTCCGCAGGATGCGCGTTCGTCGCGGCGGGCGCTGACGGCCGCGTTTACTTCTCGCACAGCGGCGGGATCGGTTACGTCGTGCAGACCTCGAGCGATGGAGGGGCAACGCTGACGCCTGCGGGCAAAGGCGTTCCGATGTCGCTGCTCAATCCGACGACGCTGCCGAACGTGAAAGCGACAGCGAACGTGCTGCAGCAGATGGCCGTGGATGTCTCGAACAAGCCGTGGCGCGGAAACGTCTATCTCGCGTATCCGGGTTCCGAGCCGGGCGGCGCACCGCCGGCATCGGTCTGGTTCGTGCGATCGGCGGATGGCGGCGCGACGTGGTCGAAGGCGGTGCGATTGTCCGCGCCGGCCTCGCTCAAGCGCGATGCGGTGCTTCCTGCGATCGCAACGGATCCGATCACAGGCGACGTGATGATCACCTGGCTCGATCGCCGCGATGATCCGCGGAACACGCTGGCGCGTCTCTACGCGACGGTGTCGCACGATGGTGGAGAGACGTTCGCGCCTGCGTGGGCGGTGACACCGCCCTTCTCGATCGACGCGCTGTTCATCGGTCACTACAACAGCATCGCGTTGTATGGCGAGACGCGGCTCGCAGCGGTATCGGATGCGGCGGGGAATGCGAGCGTGGTGCGGATCACCGAGCCGGTGGCGCCGGCGCGGCGGCGCGCGGCGCGCTGAGCTCCACCGGTCACGTACGATTCGTCAGCTGCGCGCAACCTCGACGATCGCGCTGATCGCCTTGTCGAGATGTTCGCGCGTATGCGCGGCGCTGATCTGGCAGCGCAGTCTCGCCTGGCCTTGCGGCACGACGGGAAATCCGAAGCCCGACACATAGACGCCGCGGCTGAGCAGCTCGCGCGACATCGCGATCGCCTTCGCCGTGTCGCCGATGATGATCGGCACGATCGGGTGAATGCCTTCGCGCACCGTGATTCCCTTCGCCGTGAGCTGGCTGCGGAAGTACATCGTGTTCTCGCGCAGCCGCGTGATGAAGCTCGCATCCTTTTCGAGGAGATCGAGCGCGGCGAGCGATCCCATCACCACTGCCGGCGGCAGCGTGTTCGAGAAGAGATAGGGCCGCGACTTCTGGCGGAGGTAATCGACGAGGACCTTCGGCCCCGTCGTGAATCCGCCGTGCGAGCCGCCGAGTGCCTTGCCGAGCGTCGACGTGTAGGCGTCGATCTTCCCGAACACTCCCAGCTCCTCGGCCGTCCCGCGCCCGGTCCTGCCGAGCACTCCGGTGCCGTGCGACTCGTCGACGACGAGGAACGCGTCGAACTCGCGCGCGAGGTCGATCATCTCCGGCAGCGGCGCGAGCGAGCCTTCCATCGAGAAGACGCCATCCGTCATCACGACTTTGTTGCGCGCGTCGCGCGTCGCTTCGAGGGCGCGCCGCAGATCGGCGAGATCGCGATTCCTGTAGCGTTCCTTGCGCGCCTTCGAAAGGCGCACGCCGTCGATGATCGACGCGTGATTCAACTCATCGGAGATGATCGCGTCCTGCTCCTGCGCGACGGTCTGAAAGAGACCTTCGTTCGCGTTCCAGCAGGAGCCATAGAGGATCGTGTCCTCGGTGCCGAAGAAGCGCGCGATGCGCTCTTCGAGCTGGCGATGGATCGTCTGGGTTCCGCAGATGAAGCGGACGGAGGCGAGGCCGTAGCCGTAGTCGCGCTCCGCCTTCTCCGCCGCCTCGACGATCGCCGGGTGATCGGCGAGCCCGAGGTAGTTGTTCGACGTCAGCATGATGACTTTGCCGAAGCCTTCGACGTCGACGACGGGACCCTGCGCAGATTTGAGCGAGAGCTCTTTCTTGAGCGTGCCGGCCGCGGCCATCTGGTCGAGCTCGGATGAGAGTGTGGAGAGCAGTGTCATGCGATTCCTCGGATACGCGGGCTCGCGGGTTCGCAGGCTCGCGGTAGTGAAGGTGCATCAGAGACCGCGAGCCCGCAAGCCCGCGTATCCGCGCGACCTATTCGTAGTCGTACTTCAAATCCCGCCGATAACACGTCTGCGCATCCATGTCGAAGACGACGCAGGAGTCGATCGGGCGTGAATAGACGTGCATGCTCACGGCGCGCTCGTTCCACTCGGCGAGATTCTGGATGCGGTGAATCGTCTGCGTCTTGTCGACGGTGTTCAGCGGCCCGCCGGGAACGGCGAGCTCGTTGGCGAGGTGCTGCATCTCGATCTTCGTCGCGCCGGCGATGCAGTCGATGCCGACGACCTGCTCGTTTTCCGGCGCATTACATCGAATCTTCTTGAAGTTCTCGACGAGCAGCTTCCCTTCGTACATCGACATCCAGCCGAGCTGCCCGTTGTGCGTGTGCAGCGGCGTCTTCACTCCGACCGGCCAGCAGATGATCATCACTTCCAGCATGTCGTTGCGGAAGATCTTGTTGCGCGTGTGGCGATCGGGATTCCAGTGCTTGTAGCGCTCGAGGTCTTCCCGGCGAAGGGAGTAGGATACGAGGAACTCGTACATCTTCTGTTTGGTGATCAAGCCCTCAGACAGCTTTCGCACGCCTTCGATGAACTCATCGACCGGAAGGGCGACGGGGTCGGCGACATGGGCTGGCTGCTTCGGGATTGAAACCGAATCCGGTGTTTCCATCGTAGTTTCCTCGATCCGATCAACTATATCGCGGTCTGAACAAAGCGAAAGGAGTACGTGATGAAACGACTCTCGATGGTTGCGCTCGCTCTGCTGCTCCCCATGGCAGCGCTCGCTGCTGACGCCCCGAAGCCGCAGCTCTTCATGATTCATGAGGAGATCGCCGTCCCGGGAGCGATCCAGCAGTACGAAGGTGTGACGAAGGATCTGATCAAGGCGTTTGCGGAGAAGAAGGTCACCTCGCCATCGTTCGTCGTCAACACGTACATGACGGCCGATCTTCATTACCTCTATCTCACGCCGATCGCGAACTGGGGACAGATCGAAACGGCATACAAAGACTGGATGGGGCTGGCCGACGTCATCGGAAAGGATCGATTCGCCGATCTGACGAAGCGCGGCAGCGCGTCGATGGTGTCGTACAGCGATGTCGTCGCCGCGCGCCGCGACGATCTCTCCTACGTGCCGGACAATCCGCGCCTGAAGCCGGATGAGGCGACGTTCGGCCGGCTCGAGTACTACTACCTCAAGCCGGGCACCGAACAGGAAGCGGAGCAGATCTGCAGGGACTACATCGCGCTCTTCAAGTCGAAGAACATCCCCGACGGCTTCACGATCTACATGGCGATGAGCGGGACGGATCTGCCGCTGCTCGTCGCGGTGGTCACGGCGAAGAGCCCCGCCGATTTCGCGATGGCGGATCAGAAGAACACCGCGACCCTCGGAGACGCGCTGCGCGCGCTGCAGGCACGGGCGTTGTCGGTGACGCGGCGTCTCGAGCGCAAGGACTCGTTCTATCGCCCCGATCTGTCCTATATGCCGGTGTCGATGAAGTAGTCACGGCCACTGTCGCCTGGTGCCTGTTGCTGCCGCCTGACGGGTGGTAGCATGCGCCCCGCTATGGGTCAGAACGTCGCCGTCCTCGGGACGCAATGGGGAGACGAAGGAAAGGGGAAGATCGTCGATCTTCTCTGCGAATCCTTCGATGTCGTTGCCCGCTATCAGGGCGGTCATAACGCCGGTCACACGGTCAAATTCGGGGACAAGCATTTCGCGCTGCGGCTCATCCCCTCGGGCATCCTTCACGCGAACAAGCTCTGCCTGCTGGGCAACGGCATGGTCATCGATCCGGCCGCGCTGCTCGAAGAGATCGAGAAGCTGCGCGCGCTCGGCGTCACGATCGAAAGCAATCTGAAGATCAGCGACTCGGCGCACGTCATCCTCCCGTATCACAAGGCGCTGGACATCGCGCGCGAGGAGGCCGCAGGCACCGCAAAGATCGGCACGACCGGACGCGGCATCGGGCCGGCGTACGAGTCGAAGGTGGGACGTTACGGCATCCGCGTCGCAGACCTGCTCGATGCGGAGGTGCTGCGGGCGAAGATCGAGTTCACGTGCGCCGAGCGCAATGCGGTGCTGGGCAGCGTCTATAAGAAAGAGACGTTCGACCCGAAGCAGCTCTTCGAGATGTACGTCGCCTTCGGACAGCAGCTCGCGGATCGCATCACCAGCGGGACGCTGCTCATCAACGAGCAGATCCGCGCCGGCAGGAGCGTGATGTTCGAAGGAGCCCAGGGAACGATGCTCGACATCGACCACGGCACGTATCCATTCGTCACCTCCTCGAACACGGTCGTGGGCGGGATCTGCACCGGCCTCGGCGTCGCGCCGAAGCACATCCACAAAGTGATCGGCGTGGTGAAGGCATACACGACGCGGGTCGGCGCCGGCGCGTTCCCGACGGAGCTCGAGAACGAGATGGGCGAGCATCTCCGGAGGCGGGGCAACGAGTTCGGCACCGTGACCGGGCGGCCGCGGCGCACCGGATGGTTAGACCTCGCGGTGCTGCGCACGTGCGCGATGCTCAACGGAGTCGACGAGATCGCGATCACGAAGCTCGACGTGCTGGACGAACTGGACGAGATTCCGGTGTGCGTCGGATACAAGGTTCGTGGAGCGACGTGGAACACGTTCCCCGCGTTCGCCGTCGCGCATCACGACTACGAGCCGGAGTACCGGACGTTCAAAGGATGGAAGACCTCGACCGCCGGCATCACGTCGTACGACGATCTGCCTCCGCAGGCAAAGGACTACGTCCAGTTCATTGAAGAGCAGACCGAAACCAAGGCGTCCATCATCTCCACCGGCCCACGCCGCGAAGAAACCATCCTCCGTTAAGTTGGTTTTCGGGGGTCACACCTGGAAAATCAACTTAACTCTCGCCTGACTCCTGCCAGTTAAGTTGATTTTCCAGGTGTGACCCCCGAAAACCAACTTAAGCGGGGGGTTCCTCGGCGTCTTGCTCGGGTTCGAGCTTGCGCTGAAGCTCGGGGAATCCCGGGAGCGCGCGAACGGATGCGAGATCGGCGTCGCGATCGACGAGCCGTTCGGGCAGATCGCGGCGCCACGCGAGCGCGTTCAGCACATCGAGCGCCTCCTGCGGCTTTCCCGTCACGGCGAGCAGGCATGCCCGGTTGTATGCCGGAATCCAGCCGTCGGGCCTGAGCGATTCCGCGCGCCGGAAGAGCGCTTCCGCTTCCTGCATGCGGCCAAGCCGCCGCGCACAATTCCCCTGCTGCACGATGGAACGCACATCCGTCGGCAGCATCCGTGACGCCTTCGCGTAGTTCTCATACGCGTGGAGATAGTCGTTTCTCTCGTAATAGAGATCCGCAAGACGGCGATAGACGCGCGGGAACGAGGGATCGGCAGCGATTCCCTTCCGATACCACTCCTCCGCCTCCCGCCGATGTCCGCGGAACGACTCGAGAAATCCGAGATTCGCCATGACTTCGGCGAAGTTCGGATTGAGGGTGAGCGCTGCGTGATACTCGTTCTCCGCATCGGCGAGGTTGCCATCCGACATCGCGAGCGACCCGAGGATCGCGTGTACGCGGAACTGAGCCGGATCGATCTCGAGCGATTGCCTGTAGCGCCGAATCGCTTCCTCACGATCGCCGGTCTTGATTCCCAGCAGACCGAGTACGTTGATCGCGGAGACGTTGCGAGGAGTGAGCGTCAGGACCTTCTCCGCCAGTTTCTGCGCTTCTACCCAGCGGCCCTGCTGCGCAAAATGCCGCGCATCCTCGAGCATGTTGTGAATCGGAAGCCCGTCTTTCGGATCGATGCCCTGCATCGAGGTGCGCTCGCCATGCGGCGCGAGATATCCGAGGGCCTGCAGCGACTCCTCGGTCTCGCGCGAGAGCGGATTCGCCGCGGTCTTCACAGCATGCGCACTGCTTCGCTGCATCAGGCTCGTGAGCTCGTTGCTCAGCCGCAGCGCGACGCGCGGTTGTTGCGCGATGATGTTCGTGAGCTCGTGAGGATCCCTGGTGAGATCGTAGAGCTCGGGCCTCGGCGCACGAACGTACTTGAACCCGCCGCTTCGCAGCGAATAGAGCGGCGCCATTCCGAAGCCAACTTCCGCGAGCAGCGATTCCGAATACTGCGGCAGGGGCGGCGGCGGTTCCTTGCCGCGCAGCGCAGCCAGCAGACTTCGCCCATCGAGCGCTTCGCGCGGCTCGATGCCGAGGATGTCGAGAAGCGTCGGAGTAATGTCGACGGACCGCACCGGCCCCTCGTAAACGCGAGGCTCGAATTGCTTTGGATACCGGATGATCAGCGGCACGCGAACGGTGGCGTCATAGAGAAAGATGGCGTGCGTCTTCTCGCCATGCTCGCCGAGGCTCTCGCCATGATCAGCAGTGAGGACGACGATCGTGTCGTCGAGGATCCCGTCGCGGCGCAGCGTATCGATGATCTTCTCGATCTGGTGATCGACACCTGCGATCTCCGCATCGTAGGACGATGGCGACAGCACAGCATCCGCGGGATCGGGACGATAGGGCTGGTGCGGATCGAAGAAGTGGACCCAGGTGAAAAATGGTTTGGAGCGCTCGCGATTCCAGCCATCGAGCCACTGCAGAAATCGCGCTGCCGTCTTCGGCGCGCGACGCTCCCGGATCATGAAGAGTCGCGGATCTTCCTCGGCCCAGAGATCGTCGTCATACGTCTCGAATCCCTGATCGAGGTGGTAGCGGCGATTGAGCACCAGCGCGGAAATGAAGGCGTGCGTGGTGTACCCGGCATCCCGCAGACGCTCGGCAAGAGTGACCGTACCGTCGCCGAGAGCATACGCACCGTTGTCGCGCACACCATGCGCCACGGGGAACAGACCGGTGAAGATCGACGAGTGCGCGGGCATCGTGATCGGAGCAGCGGCAACCGCGTCCGCGCAGCGAACACCGCCGGCTGCGAGCTTGTCGATCGCCGGCGTGCGCGCGAGGTGAAATCCGTAGCACCCGAGATGATCGGCGCGCAGCGTGTCGATGGTGATCACCAGGACGTTGGGGCGGCGATGAGTGCGTCCACAGGAAAAAGGTAGTAATGCAATTCCTGCGGCTATCATGAAAAAGCGGCAAAGTTGCAACGATCGCACGGCTGGTCCATCATAGCCGCGGTCGCCCCATTCCAATCACACTCGAGAGACGGGAGTAACACATGGAGCGCAGTGCAGCTCTGGCTTTGGTTTCCCTTCTGGCGATTCCTGTATTCGGCGACGTCTCATTGACCGACCGGCAATCCGCGCTGCGGATCATTTCCGATTCCGGCCAGGCCGCATCGGAGAAGGCCACACCTCTAACCCCCGCGCAGAAGCAGGCGATTCGCGATGCGAACAAGGCGAAGCGCGATGCCAAAAAGAGCGGCGGTCCGAAGATGCGCGTCGGCCTCGATCACGCGACGCCGCTGACGCCCGCGCAGAAGCAGGCCATCCGCGACGCCAACAAGGCCAAGCGCGATGCGAAGCGCGCGCACAAGGGAAAGTTCTCGAGATACGGCAGTTCGTCGCTCACGGCACGCGCCGATGCGACCGGCTCCGTGCAACTCATCGACTCCGGCGGGCTGCAGTACTTCATCAACACGAACATTACGTTCTCCACGAGCTCTTCGGCATCGGGCGCTGCTTCGGAAGCGTCATTTACCGGACCGGTCGTAGCGAGTACGAGCGCAGGCGGCACCACGATGTCGACGCTCAACGACATGTTCGACGGCTATCAGGGGTTGTGCGTCAGCCTGACAAACGCGACAGGTCCCTGTTCAACCGGAAACGCGAACTACACGATGTACGAGAAGAACGGAGCGGCGACCGTCGACGCCAGCGTTCCCGCCGTTCCCGAGTGCACCAACCGGCAGTATGTCTATCCCGCACAGACCATCGGCGGCCTGAGCGTCTATCGCAAGGTCTACGTCCCGACGAATGACCAATACATCCGCTGGACGAATTTCTTCACGAACACGACCGGCGCTCCGATCACGTTCACGATGGTCACGTCGAACAACCTCGGTTCCGACTCCAATACGGTGATCGTCAGTTCCTCGAGCGGCGATGCCGTCGTCACCACCGGCGACCTGTGGGCCACCACCTTCCAGAACTACTCCGGGGGAACGTCCACGGATCCGCGAATCGGCCATGTGTTCCAGGGGACCGGCGCGCCGACCCCGGTTTCCTTCACCAATTTCGCAGACGGCGACGACAATCCGTACTGGGCGTACTCGATCACGCTGAACCCCGGTCAGACCAAGGCAATCGTGAACTACGCCACGGGCCAGGGGAGCAAGGCCGCGGCTGCAACGCAGGCCGCTGCGATCGCCGCCTTCGGTGCGAAGCCGCAGCAATGCTTCTCCGCAACGGAGCTCGGTCAGATCGTGAACTTCGTCGGCGGCACCGATCTGAGCATTTCGAAGACGGCGTCTGCCGTCACGAACGTGAACGCCGGTGCGGCGTACAGCTACACCCTCACGGTCACCAACAACGGTCCGGCACCAGCGAGCGGCGTGAGCGTCACCGATCCGCTGCCAGCCGGCGTGACTTTCGTCAGCGCGAGTGGAACCGGCTGGACCTGCAATCAGGCCGCGGGCACGGTCACCTGCACGATGCCTACGCTTGCCGTCGGACCGGCGAATCCGATCACGATCAACGTCACGGCGCCTGTTTCTACCGGCGCGCTGTCGAATACCGCGACCGTGTCGTCGAGCACGACGGATCCGACACCGGGCAACAACTCATCGACGAACAATCTGACCGTCGTCGCGCAGGCCGACCTGAGCATGATCAAGACGGCGTCGACGTCTCAGCTTCTTCCCGGATATCCGTACAGCTACTCGCTGACGGTTCACAATGCGGGGCCGAGCGGCGCGACGTCGCTCACGGTCACCGATCCACTTCCTGCGGGAGTGACCTTCGTCAGCGCAAGCGGCAGCGGATGGACATGCGGCCAGGCCGCGGGCACCGTGACCTGCACGCTTCCGACGCTGGCCGCGAGCACGGACAGCACGCCGATCACGATCAACGTGACTGCACCGAATGCAGTCGGCAGCAAGTCGAATGTCGCGACGGTTTCGTCAGCGACCGCGGATCCAAACGCAGCGAACAACACGAACGCACCGGGATCCGCAGCCGTCATCATCGCTGTGCCGATTCCGGTTCTCGGTGCGCGCGAGCTCGTTCTTCTCACGGCGCTCCTGTGCGCGATCGCGCTGTTCGCAATCCGCCGCACGTAGAGCCTCGAGATCTGTTTTCAGAAACCCTCTCGCGACGAGCGAGAGGGTTTTTCATTTGCCGCCGAAGAGCTTGTAGAAGAAGGCGGTCCCCAGTCCCCACGCTCCATTCACGCTCAGCCCCAGTACGACCATCGCCGGCGTGTGCGGCATCGGCATGTGTTTCAGCGATGCGATGACGAGTCCCGCAACGAGCGTCGGAAAGACGGCGCCGAATGCGATCGCCGCGATCCACCATCCCGCGCCCTTCGCTTTCGCGATCAGCGGAATCATGATCACGCCCCACACGCCGCCCCAGAATGCGAGTGAGATCACCGCCGGCACACCGAGCGGCGGCACGGGATTCATCGCATACGGCGCACGCGGCGTCACGTGCATGAGATGAAAGAGCCAGAGCACCGGCTGATGAAACAGCAGGGTGGCAAGGAAGCCTGCGAGAAAGGCGAGCACTGCACGCATCATCCAATCAGTGTATCCGCTGAGATGCCCCCTGCGGACGGACGTCTTTTTCGGAACTGCGCCCGGCTTTTGTGACCTGGGTCATTGATGGCAGCGGCGCGAAGCCCCATGTTCTCCTCAAGGCACCCCGTCCACGTGAAACCATCGATCAGATTCGCAGTCATCGCGCTTTCGCTCGTCACCATCCCGATCAGCGCAACGACCTACGTAGTCCCCAGGGACGAGACGATGGCCGGCAGAGCCTCCGCGATCGTGATCGGCAGCGCGCTGGGCTCCCATCCGGAAGAGCTGCCGGGCGGCGCCATCGACACCGTGACGATCTTCGCCGTGGAAGAAGTGCTCAAAGGAAATCCTGCACTCATCGGCGGAGTGCGCGTGCGCGAAGCGGGCGGCCGCCTCGGCTCTCGCATCGAAGCCGTTCCGGGAATCCCGCATTTCAGAGACGGCGAGCGCGTGCTGTTGTTCCTCTCGCAAATCGAAGGCGATGAGTACGCGACGACGGATCTCGGCCTCGGCGCGTTCCACTTCGCGTCGGATGATCTCGGTCATCGCATCGTCACGCGAGACGAGATCTCCGGCTGGGATCTCGATGGATCGATCCACGAGGAACCGTTGCGCGACGCCGATCGCTTCATCGCGTTCATTCGCGAGACCGTGCAGGGACGCCGCGTGACGGCGCCGGATTCGATCATCCACTCGCATGGTCATTCCGGAAAGCCGCAAGCCCGGCGCGTCGATCCGGCATCCGCCTCGTATGCCGTCAGCAGCTACATGTTCGCCACGGACAGCAACAACGAGAACAGTCTCGCTCCGCGCTGGATGACGTTTCCCAACGCAGTTCTCTGGAATCGCGGCAACGCGGAGATCAACGCGAGCAATTCAGGCGCCGATGCGATCAACGCGGCCTTCGCTTCGTGGAACAACGAGGTGAGCTCGAACGTCAACTACACACTGGTCAGCGCGACGCCGAACAGCAACGGGATCTTCGACGCTCTGGATGGAGTCAACAACGTCGTTTTCGAGAAGGACATGACCTTCCGGGGAGTCGCCGCATATAGCTGCACCACTGGCGGCGTGCTCGGCTCGGGCGGCGTTCACATCGCAACCGTCGATGCCTCGAACGTCCTCAACGGCGAGACGTTCTACAAGACCGGCGAGACCGACATCAGCATGAATCAGGGAGTCGGAGCCTGCCTGCCGGGTGGAGCCGGCACGCTGACGATCGGCAACTACATCAGTGTCGTGACTCATGAAAGCGGCCACACCCTCGGCTTCCGCCACTCCGACAAGTCGCGGACGAACAGCCAGTTGTGCACCGATTTCGCGGCCTACGATTGTTCGAACAGCGCGATCATGAATCACATCCTCATCTCCGGCCTGAATGGCGTCCTCACTCCATGGGACCAGCGTGCGGTGGAAGCCGCCTATCCGGCGCCCGCCGTGCCGTCCAACCTCGTGGCGACGGCTGTTTCCGCTTCGAGTGTCGGCCTGTCGTGGACGGCCAGCACCGGCGCGCTCTCGTACACGATCTATCGCAGCGCGAATGGATCTTCGTATTCGAACGCCGGCAGCTCGACGACCAACGCGTTCACGGATTCGACGGCGATGCCGAACACTGCGTATCTCTACAAGGTTCGCGCGGTGATCTCCGGTGTCGAGTCGGCGGACAGCAATCGCGATCTGGCGACGACGGTTCTCTTCACGGACTCCACGCTCGCCGCCAACACAACGACGATCAAGGCAGCCCACATCACGGAATTGCGCACCGCCGTCAACGCCGTGCGGAAGCTCGCCAACAACGGCACTTCCAACGATTTCTCGTTCTCTGATGCGCCGGTGACACCGCAACAGACTCAGATTCGCAGAGTGCATGTTCTCGAGCTCCGCACCGCTCTCGACGCCGCACGCGCTGCACTCGGTCTCGCGGCTCTCTCCTACACCGACGCCGGCCTGCCCGCGTCAACCACCGTGAAGGCGGTTCACATCACCGAGCTGCGCAACGGCGTGAGCTGATCCGCCGCGACGCGCGCGCGGTTCTGCTAGAGCAACACGCTGCGGAAGTAGTCGATCGTCCGCGTCAGTCCGGTCTCCAGCGGCACCACCGGCTCCCATTTCAGAATCGACTTCGCCTTCGTGATGTCCGGTCTGCGGATCTTCGGATCATCTTCCGGCAGCGGCCGGAACTCGATCGGAGCATTCGTGCCGGTCAGACGCTTGATCTCCTGCGCGAACTGCAGCACCGTCATCTCGTTCGGATTGCCGATGTTCGTCGGCATCTTTTCGTCCGACATCAGCAGGCGATAGATCCCTTCGACGAGGTCGGAGACATAACAGAACGAGCGCGTCTGCGATCCGTCGCCGAACACCGTCATCGGCTCATTGCGCAACGCCTGGGAGATGAACGCCGGGACGACGCGCCCGTCGTTGACGCGCATCCGCTCGCCGTACGTGTTGAAGATGCGCACGATGCGCGTCTCGACGCCGTGGAACCGCTGGTACGCCATCGTCATCGCCTCGGCGAAGCGCTTCGCTTCGTCGTACACGCCGCGCGGACCTACGGGATTCACATTGCCCCAGTAGTCCTCCTTCTGCGGATGCACGAGCGGATCGCCGTAGACCTCCGACGTCGACGCGATCAGGTAACGCGCGTTCTTGTCCTTTGCGACTCCAAGCGTCTTGTGCGTGCCGAGAGATCCGACTTTCAGCGTCTGGATCGGCTTCTCGAGATAGTCGATCGGACTGGCAGGGGAAGCGAAGTGCAGCACATAGTCGAGCGCGCCGTCGACATGGATGTAATTGGTGACGTCGTACTTGACGAACGAGAAACCGTCGCGGCCGAAGAGGTGTTCGACGTTCTTCGGATTGCCGGTGATGAAGTTGTCCATGCAGATGACTTCATGACCGCGCGCCAGAAAGAGCTCGCAGAGGTGAGATCCGAGGAATCCGGCGCCGCCGGTGATGAGAGCACGGCCCATTACTTTGCACGCCCCACGGAGTAGTAGCGGAAACCTTCGCCCTTCATGCGCTGCGGATCATAGACGTTGCGCAGGTCGATGATGAGCGGCTGCCGGAGCGCCGCCTTGATGCGCTTGAGATTCAGCGCGCGGAACTCGTTCCACTCCGTCGCGATGACCAGTGCATCCGCGCCGCTCGCGCAGTCATAGGCGTCCTGACAGAACTCCACGTTCTCGAACATCGTCTTCGCGTTGTCCATCGCCTGAGGATCGTACGCGCGGATCTTCGCGCCCTGCTTCTGAAGTCCGGCGATGAGCGGCAGCGTGGGCGAATCGCGCATGTCGTCGGTCTCCGGTTTGAATGCGAGACCGAGGACTCCGACGATTTTTCCGTCGACCTCACCCATCGCCTCGGCCACCTTCACGACCATCCGCTCCTTGATCTCCTTGTTGACGCGGAGCACCGCCTCGATGATCTGGAAGTTGTAGTCGTAGCGCCGCGCGATGTCGGCGACCGCGAGCGTGTCCTTCGGAAAGCAGGAGCCGCCGAAACCGGGACCGGCCTGCAGGAACTTCGGGCCGATCCGCGAGTCGAGACCCATGCCGATCGCGACGTCGTGAACGTCGCCGCCGATCTTCTCGCAGAGCACGGCGATCTCGTTGATGAACGAGATCTTCGTCGCGAGGAAACCGTTCGACGCGTACTTGATCAGCTCCGACGACTCGACGTTCGTCACGACAAACGGGATCTCGAGCGAATGAAGAGGCGCGTAGATCTCCTTCATCAAGTCGACCGATTCCTGATCCGAGGCGCCGATCACCAGACGATCGGGCTTCATGAAGTCCTCGATCGCCGAACCTTCCCTCAGGAACTCCGGATTCGAGACGACGGACGCCTTATGCCCGGGGCCGGTCTCGGAGATGATTTTCTCGATCATGCGGCCGGTGCCGATGGGCACCGTCGATTTCGTGATGACGAGCTTGGGGCCGTTCATGTGCTTCGCGATCGTGCGGGCGACATCTTCGACGTAGCGGAGATCGGCCGAGCCGTCCGGCCGCGGCGGTGTGCCGACCGCAATGAAAATTGCGCGCGCGTTCCGAATGGAGCTCGCCAGATCCGTCGTGAAGCTCAGGCGCTGCTCACGGACGTTCTTGCTGACGAGGATGTCGAGGCCGGGCTCGTAGATCGGGATCTTGCCCTGCTTCAGGGCTTCGATCTTGTTGACGTCGATGTCGACGCACGTGACGTCATTGCCGAAGTCGGCAAGACCGGCGCCGGTGACCAGGCCGACATAGCCCGTCCCGATGACCGCAATTTGCACAGGAGTCCTCCAAGAAAAACCGCGCGCATTGTAGCGGAGTGCGGACGAGACGTCCGCACTCCACGTCACGGCTTGGCGCTGTTGGGAGTTTCGCTGGGTTCCGGTGCCGGCGGCGCCGGCGGCGCTTTCTGCTCCGTGTCGAACCGTTTCTCGATCCCCTTCTGCTGGCGGTTGCGAATCAGCCAGCGCAGCATCTTCGATTCGTTGATGCCGATGAGGATGTCGTTGATCGACTCGTAGACGCTCGGATCGTTGACGATCTTGCCCGCCGTTCCTTCGCCGGTGTTGATCTTCTTCACCGTCTCGTCGAGCTGCGTGACCAGCGACTTGAATTCGGTCAGCGCCTGATCGCCGTACTCCTTGTCGTTCAACAGACGCGGCACGAGGCCCTGTCCTTCCTTGAGCGACGCCGTGAAGAGCGCGAGATTGGCCGACGTCGTGCGCAGGTTGTCGACGAGGTCGTACACCTTCTTCTTTCCTTCCGGATCGCTGAGCAGCGCGGGAAGAGCGCCGTTGCCCCCTTCGAGATCGTGCTGCAGGTGGCCCGTGATCGCCGCGAGCGAGGTCGCGCTCGAGGAGAGCGACGTCGTGAGCTGATTCGCGAACTGATCGTCGTACACGAGCTTGCCGACGACACCCTTGCCGCTCTCCACATGAGCGAGAATCGCGTTCGTCTTGTTCAGCGTCGTGAGCACGGTGTCGGTCAAACGCTGTTTCGTGTCCGGCGTGCTGGTGAGCTCACCGAGGAGGCCTTCGCCGCGATCGACGCGCGCCAGAACGTTCTTGAGCGAATACGAGATCTGCACGAAGTTGTCGACGAGATCTTCGCCGGACGAAATGAGCTGATCGACGTTCGTCTGGCGCTGCGCGGGAATGATCGAACCGGGATCGACGACGTCGAAGCGCGGGCTGCCCGGCGTGATGTCGATGTAGTTGTCGCCGGCCAGCAGGCCGAGCTTCTTGAGCCGCGCGCGCGAGTCGCCCCGAATGCGCTCTGCATACTTGCGGTCGACCATCAGCGAGATCTGCACGTCCTTCGCCTTAGGATCGCGCGGCAGGCGGATGTCCTTCACCACGCCGACGGTGACGCCGGAGATCTTCACCGGATTCCCTTCCGCGAGTCCGGCCACGCTGTCGAAGCGCACTTCGTATTCGTTCTTGCGCGAAAAGATCTTCTGCTCGGATCCGATCACGAAGATGAAGACCATCAGGATGATGATCGCAATCGAAACGAGCATTCCGACGCGAATCGATTTCTCTTTGGATGCAGGTGCCATAGTTTGTCCAGTATCGAGTGAAGAGTGAAGAGTGACGAGTCACACTCTTCACTCTTCACTCATCACTCTTCACTCATCACTCTTCACTCATCACTCTTCACTCATCACTCTCGTCCCGTCGGCTGCGCGGCGGAGACCGCGCTGGCCTTGAAGAACTCCCGAAGAATCGGATGGGCGGAATCGCGGGCTGCTTCCATCGTCCCCACCCACTCGAATACGCCCTGGTTCAGAAATGCGATGCGGTCGCCGACGGAGAACGCCGACTGGATGTCGTGCGTCACGACGACCGACGTCACGTTCAACTTCGACTGCAGATCGATGATCAGCTCGTTGATCTTCTGCGCGGTGATCGGATCGAGTCCGGTCGTCGGCTCGTCATAGAGGATCATCTTCGGATCGAGAACGATCGAGCGCGCCAGTCCCACGCGCTTGCGCATGCCGCCGGAGAGATCGACGGGCATCAGATGTTCGGTCCCCGGCAGGTTCACCAGCTCGAGCCGTTCGCGCACGGCACGCGCGATCTCCTCTTCCCCCATCTCCGTATGTTCACGCAGCGGAAATGCGACGTTCTCGAAGACGGTCATCGAATCGAACAGCGCACCGCTCTGGAAGAGCATTCCGAACTTCTTGCGCACGCGATAAAGCTCTTCTTCCGGCAGATCGGTGATGTCTTCCTCTTCCACGAGCACGCGTCCGGAATCGGGCGCCTCGAGGCCGAGCATGTGGCGCAACGTCACCGACTTTCCCGTACCGGAGCCGCCGAGGATGACGAGGACTTCGCCGCGGTAGACGGTGAGGTCGGCGCCGCGCAGGACCTGCTTCCTTCCGTAGGCCTTGTGCACATCGCGGAACTCGACGAACGGCTCGCGCGCGTGGGAGCGGCGATCGGGAACGTCACGCGACGATGCGCGGCGGTCGGCTGGAATCGTGCTGCTCATCAGAATGCGAGAAGAAACAGCTTCGTGAGAAAGAAGTCCATGATGAGAATCGTGATCGACGCCGTGACGACCGTGGCCGTCGTCGAGCGTCCGACGCCATCCGCCCCGCCGGTGGTCCGCAGACCGTTGTAGCAGGCGATGAGTCCGATCGCGAATCCGAAGAAGAAGGTCTTGCCGATGCCCGACGCGAGATCGTTGTACTTCACGGTCTCGATGACGCTGCGCGTGTAGAAGTTCGCGTTGAGATGCAGCGAGCCGACGGCGATCAGGAGTCCGCCAAAGATGCCGATGAAGTTCGCGAGCACGGTCAGCAGCGGCAGCATGATGGTCGTGGCGATCACGCGCGGCACCACGAGCTTGCGCACGGGATTCGTCGCCAGCGCGCGCAGCGCATCGATCTGCTCGGTCACTTTCATCGTGCCAAGCTCCGCGGTGATGCCGGCTCCGACACGACCGCCGACCATCAGCGACATCAGCACCGGCGCGAGCTCGCGAATCAGCGACAGCGACACGACCTTTCCGATGAAGAGCGCACCGCCGAACTCGGCGAGCGAATACGCGGTCTGCAGCGCGAGCACCATGCCGATGAAGAGCGACGTGATGCCGACGATCGAGAACGAGCGGACGCCGATCTGATCGAACTGCGCGACGAGCAGCGGCATCTCGATCTTTCCGCTCCACGCCTGCTGAATCGTCTGCCCGCCGAGCGTCATCAGCTCGCCGATGTAGAGCAGAGCGGACTCCGCCTTGTCGTGCATCCGCACGAAAAAGCCGGGCTCGGTGTGGGTTGTCGCAACGATCTCCGTCATGAGTTTGTGAGAGTGTATTCGAATCGATCCGCGGTCACGCGGGCTCGTGGTCCCGCCGCCGCAAGCCCGCGCAACCGCGAGCCTGTGCGATCAAACATCAGTCTCCAAAGATCCTGTGCATCAGTCTACGGATTGCGCTTTCGCGGCGTCGCTCTGCTTCCGTCTGCGGCACAGGCCGCTGCTGCGCCCCATCCGCGCGCGGGAACATCGGTTCCGTTTCCTGCATCAGGGGCGAGGGCTCGCCGCTTCCTGCATGCAGCGGGCAGACCGAAGCAGGTTCCGTTCCGGCAGCGAACACTTCGCTTCGCGTGGTCGGGCAGTACGGTGTCGCCAGCATCCCCGATTCCGGATCGACCTGCCGCTCGACGACATCCTCCGGCCGCTTCCAATCGACGTCGGGAATCGTTCCGACGATTCGGTTCATGTGCGCGGTCCAGATCGGCACGCACGCATCGCCGCCTGCCAGCCGCACGCTGTGGCCGTCGTCGAAGCCCACCCACACGAGCGAGAGAATGCGGGGCGAGTAGCCGATGAACCACGCATCGCGATAGTTGCTCGTCGTGCCGGTTTTCCCTGCGAAGGCGCGCTCGAAGCCGAGCTGCCGCGCCTTTCCCGCCGTGCCGTAGTTGAACACGTCCTTCAGAATGTCGTTCATCACGTAACAGATGTTGGCCGGCGCAACGCGGCGCATCTTCACTTCCCGGCTCTCGAGCAGTGTCCCGTCGCGCGTCGACACGGCGAGGATGGAGATCGGCTCCGCCTTCACGCCGAGATTGGCGAAGGCTGAATAGGCGTAAGCGATCTCGAGCGGCGTGACTTCGAAGGCGCCGAGTGCAATCGATGGATAGGGCTCGAGGCGCGATTGAATGCCGATGGCCGACGCTTCCTTCACGACGTTCGGCACTCCGGCGTCGATCGCGGCGCGCACGGCAGGAATGTTGTACGAATGCGCGAGCGCTTCGCGCACCGTGACGTGCCCGTGGAACTTCAGATCGTAGTTCTGCGGTTCCCACACGGCTGAGCCGCTCTTCACGGAAATCGGCGAGTCGTCGAGCACCGTCGCTGCCGTGAGGGCGTTGTGCTGGCGCGCGGGATCCATCGCTGCGACGTAAACGAAAGGCTTGAACAGCGATCCCGGCTGGCGCTTCGCCTGAATCGCGCGATTGAATTGCGTCTTCGAGTAGTTGCGGCCGCCGACGAGCGCCTTCACGTATCCGGTGCCCGGCTGGATCGTCACGATCACGCCTTCGAGCGGTACCGGCGACTTCCTGATGTGCGGATATTTTTTGTTCAGCGATTCGATTCCGGCATCGAGCGCCTGCTCCGCGGAGCGCTGCATCACCGTATCGAGCGTGGTGAAGATGCGGAGACCTTCAGTCTTCAACTGCGTCTCCGGATAGGTCTCGCGCAACTGCTTCATCACGAGATCGACGAAGAACGGCGCGCTGCGCGAAGTCTTGGGGAAGCGCGTGACCGCGAGCGGCTGAGCCACGGTCTGCGCATAGACATCGGGCGTGATCATTCCCTGATCGCGCATCAACGCGAGCACGGTGTCGCGCCGCGGCTTCGCACGCTCGGGATGATTCAGCGGCGACAACACATTCGGCGATCGGATGATCCCGGCGAGCGTCGCCGCCTCGGGCAGCGTCAGATAGGTCACATGCTTGCCGAAGTAAACCTGCGAGGCCTGCTCGACGCCGATGATCTGCACCGCGCCGTTCTGCCCGAGGTAGATCTCGTTGACGTAAGCCTCGAGGATGTCTTTCTTGGAGTAGCGCGCCTCGAGCAGGATCGCCATCAGCGCTTCCTGAGCTTTGCGACGCCACGAGCGTTCCGGGTTGAGATAGAGGTTCTTCACGAGCTGCTGCGTCAGCGTGGAGCCGCCGTGCGTGAAGGCCTTCTGGCGCAGATCGGTGACGAGCGCGCCGATCGTGCCGCGGATCGAGATGCCTTCGTGGTGGTAGAAGTTCTTGTCTTCCGTGGCGATGATCGCGTTGATGAGCACCTGCGGCACCGCGTCGAGCTTCACCGGCAGCCGATCTTCCATCTCGTTGTCGAAGATGGAGGTGATCAGCTCCGGCTCGATGCGCACACCGCGCAGCGAGACGCCGTCATCGAGCCGCTTCACATCACGGACTTCGGCGCCGTCGAACGAGATCAGCACCGGCAGCGCATGGAACTCGATGTCGGGATAGTCGAAGTTCTGGAGATAGATCTCGAGGTTGCCGTCGATGTAGCGATACTCGCCGGGATTCGCGACGCGCTCGCGGACTTCGTGGTAGCCGACGTGATTCAGCTTCGGCTCGAGCAGCGCGCGCGGATACGACATGCCCGGCACGAGCGGCGTCGCATCGGAGTAGACGCGGCTCGGCAGATCCCACCGCCGCGACGAGTCGAATTTCTTCGTGACCGTGACGTAGGTCAAGCCGACGAAGCCGATGAAGGCAACGAAGACCACCATCACCAGCGTGGCGAGTCCGGCGGAGTGGCGCCAGAGGAAGTCTTTGATCCAGGAACGGTTCGATTTCGGCATTGGTTACGCGGTTACGCGGGCACGCGGGCATGCGGTAGAACCCCACCGCGAGCCCGCGGGCCCGCGAGCCCCCGTATCCATTACATCGAACTCATCGCATTCAGGAATTCCGCGTTCGACCGCGTCTTGTCGAGTTTCTCGATGAGCAGTTCCATCGACTCCACGGTCGAGAGCGGCGAGAACACCTTGCGCAGAACCCACACACGGTTGAGCTCGGGCTTCTCCAGCAGCAGCTCTTCCTTGCGCGTGCCCGACTTGTTGATGTCGATCGCCGGGAAGACGCGCTTGTCGGAGAGCTTGCGGTCGAGGTGCACTTCCATGTTGCCCGTGCCCTTGAACTCTTCGAAGATGACGTCGTCCATGCGCGAGCCGGTGTCGATGAGCGCCGTGGCGATGATCGTCAGCGAGCCGCCCTCCTCGACGTTACGCGCGGAACCGAAGAAGCGCTTCGGACGCTGCAGCGCGTTGGAGTCGACACCGCCGGAGAGGACCTTGCCCGACGGCGGCACGACCGTGTTGTAGGCGCGCGCGAGACGCGTGATCGAATCGAGCAGGATGACGACGTCGCGCTTGTGCTCGACGAGACGCTTCGCCTTCTCGATGACCATCTCCGCGACCTGCACGTGACGCGAGGCCGGCTCGTCGAAGGTCGACGAGATGACTTCGCCTTTCACGCTGCGTTGCATGTCGGTGACTTCTTCCGGCCGCTCGTCGATCAACAGCACGATCAACGTGACCTCGGGATGATTCGTGGTGATGGCGTTGGCCATCGCCTGCAGCAGCATCGTCTTACCGGTGCGCGGCGGGGCGACGATCAGTCCGCGCTGTCCCTTGCCGACCGGCGCGATGAGGTCGAGCACGCGCGAGGACATGTTGCCCTGCACCTCGAGCTTGATGCGGTGCTGCGGATAGAGCGGCGTGAGGTTGTCGAACAGATTCTTCTCGCGAGCGACATCGGGGTGCTCGAAGTTGACCGCTTCGACTTTGATGAGAGCGAAGTAACGCTCCCCTTCCTTCGGCGGACGCACCTGGCCGGAGATCGTGTCGCCGGTGCGGAGATCGAAGCGCCGGATCTGCGACGGCGAAACATAGATGTCATCCGGACCCGGAAGGTAGTTGTACTCAGGAGCGCGCAGGAAACCGAAGCCGTCCGGCAGGCATTCGAGCACGCCCTCGGAGAAGATGAGGCCCGACTTCTCCGTCTGCGCCTGCAGGATCGCGAAGATCAGATCCTGCTTGCGCATGCCGGTCGCGTTCTCGACTCCGAGCTCCTTCGCGAGCTTCGAGAGATCGGGAAGCTTCATCTCTTTCAGGATGCGGATGTCGAGCGTCTCGGCAGCAGACTGCTGCTCCTTGCGGCCATTGCCGTTGCCATTGACCGGCTTCGCCTCGACGATGTCTTCCTGTGCGGCGGCCACCGGCTCGGGCTGCCGGTCTTCTTCCGTTGCCACCGCGGCCTGTTCCTCGGCCGGGCTCTCTTCGACTGCGACAGCCGCCTTCTTGCGCGGAGCGCGCTTCGGTTTCTCCGGCTTTTCGGGAGGAGGTGCTACTGCCGTCGTTTCGTTGTCGATTTCCTGTTCCATTTGGATTCCTCACTCAAAGGCGCGAGATGATCTCGCGCCGCACCTGGTCGATCCCTTTCTTCGTCACCGCCGAAGCGGCGATGAGATCGGAAGGATCGACCTGCAGCTCACGTGCGATCAGCGAGCGTTGCTTCGCGAGCTCGTTGTTGGACAACTTATCGCTCTTGGTCAGCACGATCTTGAAATCGATGCCGGCGGATTGTGTCCACGCGGTCATCTGCCGATCGTGCTCGCTCGGTTCACGCCTCACATCCATCAGTAGAAAGATCAGCCGGAGCGAGTCCGCTCCGTCGAGATAACCTCGAACCAGCTCCCCCCAAGACTTCATCATCGTCTTCGGCACTTTTGCGTATCCGTAACCGGGAAGGTCGACGATGTGGAACTGCTCGTTGATCAGATAGAAGTGAATCGCCTGGGTCTTGCCGGGGGTCTGGCTGACTCTTGCGATTCCCTTCCGATTGAGCACCGCATTGATCAGGCTCGATTTGCCCACGTTGGAGCGGCCCACCATTGCGAACTGTGGCCGCTTGTCACGCGGGAAATCGCCGGGCGCATAGGCAGCCCGATCAAACTGTACCGATCGAATGTCCAACTGATTGTTCTTGCTCTTCGTGCAACGCCACGGCTGACGTCAACGGGGTGCTGTCATTCGGGGATTTGCAGAAGGCGGTGTGTGTACTTCGAAGAATTGTAGAAAGGCTGTACGTCGGTGATTGTGCGCAAAATCACGCGGAAGTCAACTGAGTGGTGTAGGACAGGCGCCCTCGCCTGTCCCTGGCGCCCTCGCCTGTTTCGGTAGGACAGGCGAGACGCCTGTCCTACACATGCGCTAATGGGTCAATGGTGGCTCGATGGTTTTCTCCGGTTCCGGAAGCTTTTCCTTCGCAGCCAATGGAACAACCGTGCCATCGAGTGCAACGGTCATCACTTCATCCATCGACTCGACGAGATGAAACTCCATCTTCTCGCGGACATCGGCCGGGATCTCTTCGAGATCGCGCTCGTTGTCGGCGGGGAGGATCACTCTGGTGATTCCTGCGCGCGCGGCGGCGAGGATCTTGTCCTTCACGCCGCCGACCGGCAGCACTTTGCCGCGCAGCGTGATCTCGCCGGTCATCGCGACATCGCGATGAACGGGGATCTTCGTCACGGACGACAGCAGCGCGGTCGCCATCGTGATGCCCGCCGAAGGACCATCCTTCGGAATCGCGCCTTCCGGCACATGGATGTGAATGTCGAGCGACGAATGGAAATCAGGATCGAGCCCGAAGAGCTCCGCGCGTGAGCGGACGTAGGACAACGCTGCGCGCGCCGACTCCTGCATCACGTCGCCCAGCTTTCCGGTGAGCGTGAGCGTCCCCTTGCCGCGCGACAGCGCGACTTCGGTCGACAGAATCTCGCCGCCGACTTCGGTCCACGCGAGGCCGGTAGCGAGACCGATCTCCGCCTTGTCGTGAATCTGCTGCGAGCGGAACTTCGGCTTGCCGAGGAGCTCGCGAACTTTCTTGTTGTCGATGGTGATCGCGAACTCGGGACCGGAGACGAGCACCTGCCGCGCGACCTTGCGCAGCACGGAGCCGACTTCGCGCTCGAGGTTGCGCACGCCCGCTTCACGAGTGTAGGAGCCGATCAGCTCTTCCAGTCCGGAATCCTGAAATTCGATCTTCGCCTCGTCGAGTCCCTGTTCCTGTTTCTGCTTCGGAATCAGGAACTGCCGGCCGATCGCAAGCTTCTCGAGATGCGTGTAGCCGGAGAGCGCAATGATCTCCATGCGGTCCTTCAGCGGCGCCGGAATCGTGTGCACCACGTTCGCGGTCGCGATGAACATCACCTTCGAGAGGTCATATTCGACGTCGAGGTAGTGATCGGTGAAGGCGTTGTTCTGCTCCGGGTCGAGCACTTCGAGCAGCGCCGCGCTGGGATCGCCGCGGAAGTCCATCGACATCTTGTCGACTTCGTCGAGCAGGAAGACGGGATTGACGGTGCCCGCCTTCTTCATCCGCTGAATGATCTGGCCGGGGAAGGCACCGATGTAGGTGCGGCGATGGCCGCGGATCTCGGCCTCATCGCGCACGCCGCCGAGGGAGAGGCGGACGAACTTGCGTCCGGTGGCGCGTGCAATCGACTTCGCGAGCGAGGTCTTGCCGACGCCCGGAGGTCCGACAAAACAGAGGATCGTTCCCTTCGGCTGCTTCACGAGCTGGCGCACCGCGAGGAACTCCAGGATTCGGTCTTTGATCTTCTCGAGGCCGTAGTGATCCTCGTTGAGGATCTGCTCGGCGAGCTCGATGTCCTTGATCTCCTTCGACTGCTTCTTCCAGGGAACGGACACGAGCCACTCGATGTAGTTGCGAGAGACGGTTGCTTCCGCGCTCACACCGGGCATCGCTTCGAGACGCTTGAGCTCCTGCAGAGCCTTCTCCTTCGTCTCCTTCGGCATGCCTGCTTCTTCGATCTTCTGGCGGAGCTCCTCGATCTCATCCGAGCGATCGTCCTTGCGGCCCAGCTCATTGTGGATCGCCTTGATCTTCTCGTTGAGGTAGTACTCCTTCTGCGCACGCTCCATCTGCTTTTTCACTTTGGAGTTGATGCGCTTGTCGATGTTGATCTTCTCGATCTCGATCTCGAGGAAGTCCTGCAGCTTCTGCAGACGCTCGTACGGCGACGGCGTCTCCAGCAGCAACTGCTTCTCGATCGTCGAGATGAGGAGGTGCGAGGCCAGCGTGTCGGCGAAGCGGTCCGGATCGTCGAGCTTGAGCGTCGACATCACCCCTTCGAATGCGAGGTGATGCGACATCTTCGCGTACTGCTCGAAGATCTCGACCAGCTTCTGGATGTACTGCGAGACTTCCGGCGTGAGCGGATACTTCGTATCGATCTCACGCACGTTGACGGTGACGTAGCCTTCGGCTTCCTGCCAGCCGGTGATCTCGGCGCGCGTGAGGCCTTCGACCATCACCTTCACATTCTGGTTCGGCAGCTTGAGGTTCTGAACGACGGAAGCGATGACACCGATGTGATGAATCTCGGTCATCGATGGGTCGTCGATCTTCGGATCTTTCTGCGTAGCAAGAAAGATCTTCTTCTCCGACGTGGCGAGCGTGGCTTCCAGCGCGAGAATCGACGCGCGGCGGCCGACGACGAATGGCGCCATCATCGACGGAAAGACGACCATGTCGCGGAGCGGAACGAGCGGGAGTTGAAGGATTCGTTCTGACATGTTTGGTTTTGAGTTGGTTCGTTTTCCAGTTTATCCCGCCGCGAAGCGAAGGGATCTATGAAGCCAGACTACGCCGATTGCCGGTAAAGCGAACCTGCCCGATAGTGCAGAACGAAAAAAGCCGCCGAAACTTCCCGGCGGCTTTGCGTAGGCTGCTTTTGAAAACCGGGAATCTACCCGGCCTTCTTGTACAGCGTGATCGGCTGGCTGCGGTTGTCCACCACTTCGCGCGTGATCACGCATTCGCTGATCTCATGCTGTGACGGGATCGTGTACATGATCTCGAGCATGAGCTCCTCGATGATGATCTTCAGTCCGCGCGCGCCGACGTTGCGCTTGAGCGCCTCTTCGGCGATGGCCTCCAGCGCATCTTCGGTAAAGCGGAGCTCGACATTCTCGAAGCCCATGATCGTCTGGTACTGGCGCACCAGCGAGTTCTTCGGCTCGCGGAGAATCTCGATGAGCGCACCTTTGTCGAGCTCGCCCAGCGTCGCCACGACGGGAAGACGCCCGACGAACTCCGGGATCAGACCGAACTTGATCAGATCTTCGGGATGAACCTGCGAGAGCAGTTCGCCCGTCTTCTTCTCTTTCTTCGTCGCGATCTTCGCGCCGAAGCCCATCGACGTCTGCGACAGACGGCGCTCGATCACATTGTCGAGCCCGACGAACGCACCGCCGCAGATGAAGAGAATGTTCGTCGTGTCGATCTGGATGAACTCCTGATGCGGATGCTTGCGGCCGCCCTGCGGCGGAACATTCGCAACCGTCCCCTCCAGAATCTTCAGCAGCGCCTGCTGCACGCCTTCGCCGGAGACGTCGCGCGTGATCGAAGGGTTGTCGCCCTTGCGGCAGATCTTGTCGACTTCGTCGATGTAGACGATGCCGCGCTGCGTCTTCTCTTTGTCGTTGCCCGCAGCCTGATAGAGCTTGAGGATGATGTTCTCGACATCCTCACCGACGTAGCCCGCTTCCGTCAGCGTCGTCGCGTCGACGATCGTGAACGGAACGGAGAGCATGCGCGCCAGCGTCTGCGCCAGCAGCGTCTTGCCGGTGCCCGTGGGACCGATCAGCAGAATGTTCGACTTCTGCAGCTCGACATCCTGGCGCGTGTTGCGCTGGTGATAGTCGATCCGCTTGTAGTGGTTGTAGACCGCGACCGCGAGCTTCTTCTTCGCGCGCTCCTGACCAATCACGTAGAGGTCGAGGAATTCCTTGATCTCTTTCGGCTTCGGCAACTGCCCGGAGCCTTCCAGAGTGCCCGGCTCATCCTTCCGGTCTTCGGCGATGATGTCGAGACAGATGTCGACGCACTCATCGCAGATGTAGACCGTCGGGCCGGCGATCAGCTTTTTGACGTCGCGCTGAGACTTGTTGCAGAAGCTACAACGCAGAACGTCGCCGCTGTTCCCCTTCTTTGACATTGTGTAATTGGTCCCTTTTTCTGGATTCGCTTAGAAATTGTTGCCCTGTGGCGCCCTCAAGTCAACTCGGAGAGCCGCCACCCCATTCCCTGCCGCGTGTACGACACCTACTCGCGCTTCGCGATCACCTGATCGACGAGGCCGTACTCAACCGCATCGGCTGCCTGCAGGATGTAATCGCGATCGGTATCGCGATCGACCTTGTCCACAGGCTGCCCCGTGTGGTTCGACAGAATCTGATTCATGCGCGCCTTCATGCGCATGATGTCCTTCGCGTGAATGTCGATCTCGGTGGCCTGGCCTCCGAGGCCGTGCATGAGCGGCTGATGGATGAGCACGCGTGAGTTGGGCAGCGCGTAACGCTTCCCTTTCTTGCCGGCCGCGAGCAGCACCGCAGCCATCGACGCAGCCTGACCGATGCAGATGGTGGCGATGTCGGGCTTCACGTACTGCATCGTGTCGTAGATGGCGAGGCCTGCGGTGATGGAGCCGCCCGGCGAGTTGATGTAGATCGAGATGTCCTTCTCGGGATTCTCCGCTTCGAGAAAGAGCAACTGCGCGATGATCAGGTTCGAGACCGTGTCGTCGATCGGCTGCCCGAGGAAGATGACGTTGTCTTTGAGGAGGCGGGAGTAGATGTCGTACGCACGCTCGCCGCGCGACGTCTGCTCGACCACCATCGGAATCAGCACCATTGTGAGTCTCCTTGGCGGGAGTCTATCGTTGATTCGCCTCGGCCCGACCTGCCCGAAGGTGTAGGACAGGCGCCCTCGCCTGTCTCCCAGGCGCCCTCGCCTGTCACAACGTCCAACGCACCCTGTAGGACAGGCGAGGCGCCTGTCCTACACTTTGGCGGCGTTCAGGACCAGCTCGAGCGCTTTCTCCTGAGCGAGCGACGCGCGCAGCGCTTCGTACCCGCCGTCGTGCTTCAGACGGTGCTTCACCTCGGCAAAATCGCGCTGCTGCTCGTTCGCCGCGCGGCGGATCTCCGCGTCGACTTCGACATCGCTGACCTGGATCTTTTCATTGCGCGCGATCGCCTCGAGAATCAGCGAACGCTTCACGCGCTTCTCCGCTTCGGCGCGGAAGTCTTCGCGCATCTTCGCCCAGTCGATCTCCGCCTTGTCGAGATCGACGCCCTGCGACGCCAGGAACCGCGCGTAGTTCGTGAGCGAGCGTCCGAGCTCTTCCTCGACGAGCACTTCCGGCGCCTCGAGCTGATGCGTCTTCAGCAGATACTCGCCGATCTGATTCCGCTTCTCGCGCAGCGCTTCGGCCTCGCGGTGACGGCGGATGTCCGCGGCGATCTGCTCGCGCATCTTCTCGACCGACTCCCAGTCGCCCACGCTCTTCGCGAACTCGTCGTTGACCTCGGGCTTTTCCTGAACGCGAATCTCCTTCAGCGTGACTTCGTGATGGATCGTCTTGCCGCGGAAGTTCTCGTTGTTCGCATCATCGCCATAGGTGTGATCGAACGACCCGGTGTCGCCCGGCTTCTTGCCGCGCAATGCATCGTGCAGCTCCGGCAGCGGCGTCTCTTCGCCGACGCGGAAATGGCCGCCGCGCGTCTCGGGCTCGATGCCTTCGCCGCTCGTCGTGATCTCGATGATCGCGTAGTCGCCATCCTCGAGGCCGCGCTCGGTCTCCGGACGATACGAGCTCGCCTGCTCGCGCATCCGCTCGATCATGCCGTCGATGTCGGCATCGCTGACTTCGACCTTCGGCTCCGTGACGTGGATGCCGCGATAGTCGGCAAGCTCGATCTTCGGCTTCACCTCGAACGTCGCCTTGTACTTGACCGGCGCGCCGTCGATGAACGGATCGAGATGCTCGAGCTGCGGATCACCGACGGGCTCCACGCCGCGATCGGCGATCGCGTCGCGGAACGAGGCAGGAAGGAGATTGCTCATCACCTCTTCCTGAATCTCTTTGGCAAAGCGATTCCGCGCAACCGCCGGCGGCACCTTGCCGGGGCGGAAGCCGGGGATCTTCGCATGCTTCGCGAAGTCGTTGGTGACTCGGCGCGATTCTTTTTCGATCAACTCGGCCGGGATTTCGACCTCGATCGTTTTCTTGATTGGGGAGACGTCGGTGTAGTTCAGGAGCATGGTCTTACCTCTTAGGTTCAGAAGCGAAATGCAGAACGCAGAACGCAGAATTTAGAACTGAGAATTGCGGTAGCGCTTCGCGCACGTTCTCTTTTCCAAATTCTTCATTCTTCATTCTGCGTTCTGCGTTTTGGATATGGTGCGAAAGGTGGGACTCGAACCCACACGGCTTTGGGCCACTGGCTCCTAAGACCAGCGCGTCTGCCAATTCCGCCACTTTCGCACAGTGGCAAAGCATATAAAAAAGGACCGAGGCGGGATGACCTCGGTCCTCGAAGAGTCTGTTTGGTGCCCCCACCAGGACTCGAACCTGGAACCAACGGATTAAGAGTCCGCTGCTCTACCAATTGAGCTATGGAGGCTCGTTGGAGTTCCTTCTAACCGCATCGCCCGGCGCGGTATTTCGCGCGCGGGGAGGCGGATTTTATGGGCGGGCCGCGGCGCCGGTCAAGCTGTTGTCGAGCAGCCGGCGGCCCAACCGAAGGTAATCGAATGCAGAGTAGAGCGTCGCCACCAGCGAGAGACGAAACAGAATCTCCGGAAGCCAGTGCAGCGACGGCGGAAGAAACGCGTTCATCGCAATCCCCGCCCCCAGCGCCACCGCCTGCAGCACCGTGGAGAGCTTTCCGGCCCACGAGGGATCGAAACGCTTCACCTGGATCCGCGTGTAGAGCAGGTACGCAAACATGATGATGAGAATGTCGCGAACGAATACGGTGACCGTCAGAAACGCCGGAATCGGCATCCGCACGCTCGCATGCAGCGTGTAGAAGAGGTAACCGCAGATCATCATCGTCTTGTCCGCCGCAGGATCGAGCAGCGCGCCGATGCGCGATCGCTGGTTGAAACGGCGGGCGATCATGCCGTCGAAGATGTCCGTCACCGCCGCCGTCACGAACAGCACGAAGGCGAGCATGAAGTGCTCACGGAACGACGCCACCATGAAGCATGGGACGAGGAGAAGCCGGAGGAGCGTGAGGACGTTGGGGACGGTGAGGATCATGATCGGGTCATGCAGCGAGCCTGCGGTCCCGCGCTACTGCGTGACTGCGCGTCATACCTCCGCCCGGAATTGATCCAGCGCGGTCTTGCGGAGATAGATCGTCTTTCCTTCCGACAGCAGCAGGTTCTGCTTCATCAGATCGTGAATGAGGCGGGAGACGGTCTCGCGCGAGGTGCCGATCATGTTCGCGATCGACTGATGCGTCGGACGCGTCACGGCGACGTATCCGTTGTCGAGCACCTTTCCCTGCTTCGCGGCGAGATCGAGGAAGAAGCGGGCCAGACGGCCGTAGACGTCCATCGTCGCCAGCGACTCGATGCGGTTCGAGGCATTGCGCAGGCGGCGCGACAATTCCGCCAGGACCTTCTTGGCGATGGAGAAATTCTCCTGCAGGATCTGCAGGAAATCGCTCCGCCAGATCGTGACGACATCGAGCTGCTCGGTCGCGATCACCGTCGCCGAGCGCGGCTCGTTGTCGAGCAGCGCCATCTCGCCGAAGAAGTCTCCCGGCCCGAGCATCGACAGGATGATCTCTTTCCCTTCCGGCGAGATCATCGTCACCTTGACCTGACCTTCGCGGATCAGGCAGAAGATGTCGCCGCTCTCATCGGCGTGAAAGACGACATCGTCCTTCGCGTACCGGCGCGACTTCGCGACGGCCGCGATGGACGAAAGTTCACGCTCATCGAGCTCCGCAAAGAGAGCGAATTTCCGGAAGAGGGCCGTCTGCACTGGCGGCGATTGTAGACCAACCGAGTGCGGAGTGCTGAGTTCTGAGTGCTGAGGGTGAGTTCTGAGTGCTGAGTTGTGAGTTCTGAGTGCTGAGTGCTGAGTTCTGAGTGCTGAGTCGGATAAACTCCCACCCACAACTCGGTACTCAGCACTCAGCACTCATCACTACTCGGTACTCAGCACTCGTCGCATGGCCATCAAACGAATCATCCCTATCTCATCGGGAAAAGGCGGCGTCGGCAAGACCACGTTCGCGATCAATTTCTCGCTGGCCCTTTCCCGGTACGGCCGGACGGTGCTCGTCGATCTCGATACCGGCACGTCCGCGATCCGCAATGCGGTCGACGTTCCGATCGGCAAGGACCTCTACCACTTCTTCCGCAAGGGAGCGTCGCTCAACGAGTGCGTGACGACGCTCGACACGAAGATCGACCCGGAAGACCGCTACAGGAAATTCGGATTCGTCGCCGGGCCGATGCACCTCATCGACGAGATCACGAACTTCGGCGCCGGACACAAAGCGAAGCTGATCGCGGCCATCAACGAGCTGCATGCCGACTATGTCGTCCTCGACATGCGCGCCGGACTCGACTCGAACGTGATCGATTTCCTGCCGTTCTCGAACTCCGGCATCCTCATCTTCACGCCCCACCTTCCGAGCGCCACGCTCGCGGCCTCGGACATCGTGAAGGCGATTCTGTTCCGCAAGCTGCGGCTCATCTTCAGCAAGGAGTCGCCGTTCTACGACACGCTGGGCGGACGCCAGCTCGACTACTGGAAGTTGATCAACGATCTGATCGACCGCGTCGAAGACGTGTACGACAACTCGATCCCGAACCTCGACGCCTTCGCCGACGACCTCGCGCAAAACCTCGGCGATCATCCGATCACGCGCACCGTGCAGCAGACACTCGACGAATTCCGCGTCCACTACGTGCTGAATCTCTTCAACGGCGTCGACGACTCGTTCAACACGGCCGTGCGGCCCTTCATCGAGAACCTCACGCAGAATGTCTCCGCGCGTTGCGGCGTGACGAATCTCGGCTGGATCACGCGCAGCGACATGATTCACCAGGCCAATTGCAACAAGATCCCCGCGCTGCTCCTGCCGCATCATCAGGCGAAGAAGGCGGCGAAAGCCGACAAGGCCGCGAAGGAGCTGGACGATCTCCGCGTAGCCATCGGCCTCGAGCCCACGAGACGCGCGACGAAGACGAAGTCCTCGCTCTCCGATTCCACGGATCACCTCACATCGCAGCTCAACGTGCTGAAGACGATGTTCGATCAGAAGAAGGACGACGACTACTTCGCCAACTTCGACTACACATCACAGCGCGCACTCTTCACGATGAAGAACCGCCGCCCGAGCGAGTTCGGCGATGTCCGCGTCTACTCGCCGAAAGAAATGCTGTCGACGCTGTTCGCGAAATCGAATCTGCCGACGACGGTGGACTGGTCGGAACTGGAGTGACCTCCGGGTCACGCGGGCTCGCGGATACGCGGGCTCGGAGGTGAGGCCTCGTGCAACAGGCGCAGCAGGGGATCGTTACGGAAACCCCACCGCGAGCCCGCAAACCCGCGAGCCCGCGTGACCCCTCAGAATCACCTCCACAAAAACCGCGCCCTCACTCCTGTCCAGGCGATCCGCAGCGTGTCCATCAGCGGCTTGTAGTGGCTGGTCGACAGGCCGTCGACGAAGCCGAGGTCGATCGGGATCTGGATGACTTTGAGGCCGCGCACACCGGCGCGGATGATGACCTCCGTCTCCATGTCGAACCCCTCGGTGCGCAGCGGGATCTCGCGCAGAAGGCGCGCCGAGTAGAAGCGGAAGCCGCTCTGTGAATCCTTGATGTTCGTGCGCGAAGCCTTCGCCACGGCCCAGGCGGAGAAGCGATTCGCCATGCGGCGGCGCGGAAGCATGCCGTCGAAGAGATGTGCGCGCCCGCCGATGATGAGATCGGCGCCTGTCGCACGCCGCTGCTCGATGAAATCGGGAATCTGCCGCGGCAGATGCTGGCCATCTGCATCGAGCGTGATCACGCCGTCCAATCCCTGCTCGATGGCCCAGTTGAATCCCGTGCGCAGCGCGCAGCCTTTGCCGCGATTCACTTCGTGGCGGATCACATGCGCGCCGGCTTCACGCGCGCGATCGCCGGTGCCATCGCTCGAGCCGTCATCGATGACGACGACGAGGTCGACGAACTGCCTCGCGCCGGCAACGATCGGCCCGATCGATTTCGCGGCATTCAGCGCAGGGATGATCACCGCGATGTCGCTGATCACGCCGCCTCCTTCGACAGGACCGCGCAGACGATGCCGCCGCCGGCCGAGACCGAATTCACCAGCACGTGCCGAAGCCTCGCGGACTGCTGCTCGCGCGTCGGCTCGAAACGGAAATCGCCATGCCCGAACCCAACCGAACGATGCACCACCTGTGCGTCGAGCGCGATCACCGCGGCGAGAAGCTGCAGCGCGCCGCCCGCGGCGTATTCGCCGAAGATCCCCTTCGTCGCAACGACGTGCGGAATGCGATCGGCGAACAGCGCTTCGATGGCGCGCGCCTCGACGAGGTCGCCGCGGATCGTGCCGTTGGCACTCGCGTAGACCGCGTCGATGTCGCTGACGCTGAGCTCCGCATCCTCGAGTGCCGCACGCATCGCGGTCACCACAGCGCCATGGTCATTGCCCCAATCGGAGATCGAGGCCGTCGTGTCTCTTGCCATGCCGAAACCGGAGAAATAAGCGTACGCCTTCGCCGCGCCGGGCTGAAGCACGAGGACGGCACTCCCCTCGCCCACCGTCATGCCATCGCGCGTCCGGTCGAACGGCCGCGCCCCCTGCCCCGACAGCGCTCCGATCCCATCGAGCACGCTGAACATCATCTCGCTCACTTCTTCGACACCGCCCACGAGCGCCGCATCGACTGCGCCTTTCACGAGTTGCGCGGACGCATGCATCGCCGCGGCGAGCGCCGACGACTCGCGCTGCGTGATGGTGACGTTGAAGCCGCGCAGATCGGACTCGATCGCGATGTGACTTCCCGGCGCGTTCGCCACCGACTCCGCAAACAGTTGCGGAGGAGCGAGCGCCGCACCCTTCGCGACGTACTCCTGCATGTAATCGACCGATGTCTGCACCGGACCGAACGCCGTTCCCATCGCGACGCCCGTGTTGCGGCCGGGATCGGAGCCTGCGTCTTCCATCGCGAGCTTCGCCGCGGAGAGCGCAAGCCGCGACGGCATGTTCATCCGCCGCATCTTCATCGGATTGATGAAATCGCGCGGCTTGAAGTCCCGCACGAGCGCTGCATCGTGGGCGCGCATGCCCGCCGTATCGAAGCGATCCACCGGCGCCGCGGCCGTCGTTCCCGCCGCCAGCAGAGCGCGAAACGCCTCAAAGCCGATCGCGCCCGGCGCGATGACGCCGGCACCGGAAATGGGAACGCGTGTCATGAACGGATCGCGGTTTATACCATGCGGAACAGCAGCGAGACGTTCGAGCCGCCGAAACCGAATGTATTCGACAGAGCGCTCGTCATCGCCATGGGCCGCGGCGTGTGGGGGATGTAGTCGAGTGTGCAATCCGCGGCTGCGGCCTCGAGACGCAGCGTCGGCGGCGCGAGCTGATGCTGCAGCGCGAGCACGGTGATCGCTGCCTCGACAGCGCCCGAGGCGCCGAGCGTGTGGCCGAAGTAGGACTTGCTGGAGGAGACGGGGACGGCCGTTCCCACCGCCGCGATGATCGCCTTCGTCTCGGCGGAATCATTGAGGAGCGTGCCGGTGCCGTGCGCGTTGACATAGTCAACCTGCGTACCATCGCCCATAGCCAGCCTCATCGCCGCCTCGGCGCCGCGTCCTTCCTCGTGCGGCGCGGTGGGGTGATGGGCATCGCACGATGCGCCGTAGCCGGCGAGCTCGCAGAGGATCGTCGCGCCGCGCGCCACTGCATCGTCCCACCGCTCGAGCACGAGATACGCGGCACCCTCGCCGAGCGTGATGCCCTTGCGCTCCGCGGAGAACGGCGCACAGGGCGAGGGATCGACCGCCTGCAGCACGTTGAAACCGCTGTAGGTCAGACGGCAGAGCGCATCGCTCCCGCCCGCGATCGCGACATCCGCATGGCGCGAGCGCAGATAGTCCATCGCCATGCCGATCGCAGCGCCCGCGGATGCGCACGCCGTTGCATTCGAGATCACGCCGCCGGCGGCGCGAAACACGCGCGCGATCGCGTCGCTGGGGGCGGATGTCGGCTGCTGCAACACCCGCGACGCACGCGAACGCTCACGCCCGCGCACGACACGGCGAAAGAAAAAGTCTTCCCCTTCGAGCAGACCGCCCGTGGAGGTTCCCGTCGATACGACGGCGCGATCCATCGGCAGCTGCGATTTCTCGCTCGCCTGATCGATCGCTTCCTTCGCCGCGATGATGCCGAGGAGATCGGTGCGCGACATGCGCTTCGCATCGCGACGCGGCATGGGGAGCGCGAGATCGGCGTCGACTTCCGCGGCGGTATCGGTCGGAAAGGTCTCGCCGGGAAACCGCGTCAGCTTGCCGATTCCCGAGCGCGACTCGCGGATCGACGTCCACACTTCCTGCTTGTTCCGCCCGATCGCGCAGATCACCCCGACGCCGGTGACCGCGATTCGCGTCGTTGGATCAGCTTTGCGCATCGCCGAGATAGAACCTTCCGCGTACGACTTCTACTCCGTCGATCGAGCCCGTACCGCTGAAGCGATACAGCCCGCCGAACGAAGCTTCGAGGGTCACGGTGATCCGCACGGCCTCGCCAACGGCGGGCAGCCGGTCGATCTCGCATCGATCCACGCCCGTCAGCATCCCCGGCCGTCCCGGCTCGAACGCGAGTGCGCCTGCGAACTGCGCCATCGCCTCGACGAGCATCACCTCGAGAGGCAGCGGTTCATCCGCCGACACGAGGTACGTTCCTTCGATCGTCTTCTCATCGCGGCGGACGAGTGCCGATGCCGCGCGAAACGGATACTGATGAGGAAGTGCGCTGAGGAACAACGCCGTCAGGACGACACGCCTTCGGCGAGCCGCTGCCCGACGAAGTCCGCAAGAGTTGCGATCGAGCGGAAGTGCTCGCGCGCCGAGGTCTCGTTCTTCACTCGGATTCCGAACTCGCTCTCCAGCATCACGACGATTTCCAGCGCGTCGATCGAGTCGAGCCCGAGGCCGCCGGCAAAGAGCGGCTCGTCATCCCCGATGTCGTCGGGGGTCATGTCTTCGAACTTCAGCCGCTCGATGAGCAGCTCTTTCAGTTTTCGTTTGAGGTCCATTGGTTCCGATCCGGGGTTTATTTTCACACAGATGCGGGCGGCGGCAGAGCGTCCCAGGCGATTCGGGGGGAGAACGCCCAGCGTTTCTGCAGCGCGACGAGGCGGAAGAACAACGCGAGCCGCATCCGGTCGAGCCACGAGGAGAGCACGTCGCCCCCCAGGACGCGAATGATCGGGAAGAAGAAAAGGCGCGGCGGATCGGGGCTGAGGAAGACTTCCAGGAACTCGCGCCGATAGAAATTCGCGATGAACTGGAAGTAGCGATCGATCGAGACCTGGCTCTCGCGCTCATAGCGCCGCAGCAGTTTCATCGAGCCCCGCTCGAGCTTTTCCGCCACGGCATCGGCTGCACGCTCGGCCGACTTCATCGCCAGCATGACGCCCGTCGAGAAGATCGGATCGAGGAATCCGGCGGCGTCGCCCGCCATCACGAAGTTCTCGCCGGCGACGCTTTTCATCCGATAGGAGAAATCGCGCCGCACTTTCACATCCATGACGCGCTCGCTGTTCGTCATCCGCTCGGCGACGTACGGAGTCTGCGCGATCGTCCGCTCCAGAAGTTCCAGCGGCTCGAGGCCGCACTTCAGAAAATGCTCGCGATCGAGCACGAGTCCGACGCTCATCAGCTCGTCGCTGAGGGGAATCAGCCAGAACCACGCGTCGCGCAGAACGACGATCACGGTGTTGCCGCCCTCGCGTCCTTCTTCACGCAGCACGTTCTTGTAATGCGAGAAGACTGCGACGCGCTTCAGCTCTTCGACGTCGGACTTGCCGCCGATCTTCTGGCCGAGAAACGTGCCGTGCCCGGCGGCATCGATGACGAAGCGGGCTTCGTGCGCTACTCCGTCGGCTGTCGTCACCACGGCGCGGGCGGGATCGGCGACATCGACCTTCGTCACCTGCTTCTGCTCGTGAACTTCGGCGCCGGATGCGCGCGCGTGATCGAGCAGCAGCAGATCGAAATCGGCTCGCTTGACCTGAAATGCGCGCTGATAGGGAGGCGTCAGATTCCTGTCGAAGCGGAAGACGGTCTTGGCCGAGCCGTCGGCGGTGACGAACGTCCCTCCATACTTCGGAAAAAAAGTTTCGCAGAGCGTGTCGAAGATGCCGAGGCGGCGGAATACGTCGTTGTTGTAGGGAAGGAGCGATTCGCCAATTTGAAAGCGCGGGAACTTGTCGCGCTCGAAGAGCACGACCTTGAATCCGCGCCGCGCGAGCAGGGCCGCAGCCGTGGACCCGGCAGGCCCGCCGCCGATGACGATGACATCATGCATGGTCTGTATGATAGTTGACTGAGGATGTTCGATCGGTTCCTCCGGCAGGTGGAGAGCGCACCCGGCGCGACGGCGGTCATCGAAACGGATGGCGGTCGTGTCGTCACGCGCGAAGCGCTGCTCGCGCGAGCGGAAGAGCTCGCCCGCGAGCTGCAGGCGCGTGGCCTGCGCGCACGCGATCTGATCGCGGTGCAACTGCCGAACTCCGCCGACTTCGTTGCCGCCGTTCTCGCCGCGGCGAAGCTCGACCTCGTCCTCGTCCCGATCGATCGCGACGCGCTCCCTCCCGAAGTCATGACGGTCCTCGGGCACTTCGCGGTGCGATCGCTGATCTATCGCAATGGCGGTACGTCGATCTCGACCCGCGTCGTCGATGGTCCGCCGTCGATTCCGGCGGAGGCGCGCCTCATCAAGCTGACGTCGGGCTCGACCGGGCTTCCGAAAGGGATCGTGACGTCGGAGCGGAATCTGATGGCCGATTGCACGAGCATCTGCGCATCGATGGACATCCGCGCGGATGACATCAACTTCGGCGCCATTCCGATGTCGCACTCGTATGGCTTCTCGAATCTCGTGATGCCGCTGCTGATGCAGGGAACGCAGATCGTGATCTCGAATCAGTATCTGCCGCAGTCGGTGATCGATCTCTGCAATCGCTACGCGTGCACGGTCGTTCCGCTGATCCCGATGGTGTTCGAGCATCTTTCGGCGCTGCCGGACGATTTCGAAACCGCGCGAACATTTCTGTCGGCAGGAGCACCGCTGCCGGCGGCGACGTCGCGGCGATTCCGCGAGCGTTTCGGCAAGCCGATTCACTCGTTCTATGGATGCAGCGAGTGCGGCGGCATCACGTACGACTATCGCGGCGGAGCGGTGGAGCGCGGCTGCGTCGGTGCGGCGATGAAGAACGTGTCGCTGTCGATCGAGTCGGCGCGGCTGGTCGTGCAGAGCGACTCCGTCGCGCTCGGGTATCTGCACGATGTCAGCTCGTTTCATCCATTCGAGCCGCGGACGTTCGTCACCGATGATCTCGTCGAGATGGTGGATGGAGAGGTCGCGCTTGCCGGCCGCGTCAGCGATCTGATCAACACTGCGGGGAAAAAAGTGAATCCTCGCGAGGTCGAGCAGGTGATTCTGCAACTCGATGGCGTGCGGCAGGTGAAGGTGTTCGGCTCACCGGCCGGCGCGCGGGGCGATGTCGTTGCGGCGGCGGTGGTCGCGAGCCCCGACATCACGCGCGAGCAGGTGCGCGAGCACTGCGCCTCGCGCCTCTCGGCGCACAAAGTCCCGCGCATCGTCAAACTGATCGAGCAGCTCCCCGTCGACGAGCGCGGCAAGATCAAACGTGCCGCCCTTGCCCACCTTTAAGTTGGTTTTCGGGGGTCACACCTGGAAAATCAACTTAACGCTGGAGCGATTTGTGGAGCGCCGGCGCCGTTAAGTTGATTTTCCAGGTGTGACCCCCGAAAACCAACTTAACGGGGGCGCCTGGCTCGGAAGCCTTCGGGGGTGGATTCGAATTTGTCGAAGCCGAGCTCGGTGAGGGCGGCACGGGCGGGGAGCGTCATCTCGCTGCCGATCACTTCGAGGCTGGTGATCCGGCGATTCAGCTCCATCGATTTCACGCGATCGATCCACTCCTCGCGATCCCTCGGCATCCCCGTAAAGATCGTCACGTCGATCTGCGGCCACTCCTCCGACATTCGCACGGCCTCCGCCGCGGCGAGACGGTTCTCCTGCGTCTCCAGCAGCCAGACGGGCATGCGGAACGCGAGCTTCTGCAACGAGTCACGGAAGTCTTTGACCAGGACGAGGGCGACGCGGGACATGACGGCGCGGCATGCTAGCATGCGCGCCCGCATGGAACAGACCCTCCATCATCTGCTCACCGTCTGGATGCAGTTCGTTCTCGACTACGGCTACCTCGGCGTGTTCGTGCTGATGCTGCTGGAAAGCACCGCGTTCCCGATGCCCGCCGAGATCGTGATGCCGCCCGCCGCCTACTGGGCGGCGCAGGGACGGATGAATGTCTGGCTGGTGATCATCGCCGCGACGTTCGGCTCATGGGTCGGTTCCGCTCTCAGCTACTGGGTTTCGATTCGCGTCGGACGGCCGCTCGTCGAGAAGTACGGCCGCTACGTCCTCATGCCTCCCCACAAGGTGGAAAAAGCGGATGAATGGTTCGAGGCCTACGGCTCGGGCGGCATCTTCGTCGCGCGCCTGCTGCCCGTGATCCGCCATCTCATCTCGATTCCCGCCGGCCTGTTCGAGATGAACTTCGCGAAGTTCTCGCTGATGACGGTCATCGGCGCGGGACTGTTCAACGGCGCACTCGCATGGTGGGGCATGAAGGTGATCGGCGATCAGCCGGCGCTGATGAACGATCCGAAGGTGCTGATCGCCGTGCTGAAGTCGAAGTCGCACTGGCTGATCGGCTTCGCAGTCGTCATCGGCGCGCTCTACTGGCTGATGACGTACATGCAGAAGCGCGCCGCCGCTACTCGCGCTTCCTGATCAGCGCATCGCCGAGCTCGCGGGAGCGCTTCGTCGCCGCCTCGACTGCGTTCATCAGGGTCGTTCGCACGCCGCCGTTCTCGAGCGTGTGCAGGCCGGTGATCGCCGTGCCGCCGGGCGATGTCACCATGTCCTTCAATCGTCCGGGATGCTCGTTCGTCTCGAGCAGCAGCTTCGCCGACCCGAGCAGCGTCTGCGCGGCGAGGAGTTGCGAGTTGCGGCGCGACAATCCCACCTTCACTCCCGCGTCGCTCAGCGCCTCGAGAATGAGAAACACATACGCCGGACCCGAGCCCGACAATCCTGTGACGGCATCGAGCGCCGATTCCTCGAGCACGACGGTGATTCCGACGGCATCGAAGATCTTCTTCGCATCGGCGAGATCGGAATCGCGCGCATGTTCGCCGCCGGCGATCGCGGTTGCACCGGCATCGACGAGCGCAGGTGTGTTCGGCATGGCGCGCACCACGCGCGTCCCTGCCGCGAGCCTCGCCTGGATCGCGGCCACCGGAACGCCGGCCGCGATCGAGATCACGAGCGCCTCTTCGCGGATGTCGTTTCCGATCTGATCGAGCACGCGGCTGAGAATCTGCGGCTTCACCGACAGAACGACGATGTCGGCCTTCGCCGCTTCGTGATTGTCCTTCGTCGTGCGGATTCCGAATCGCTCGGCCAGCTCGCTGAGGCGTTCCTCGCGCGGCCCGGACGCCGTCACGTTCCCCGGCGCAAACACCTTCCCCCGCAGCAGTCCGCGAATCATTGCCTCGCCCATGTTGCCCGCGCCGATGAAAGAGATCGTTCTGTTGTCGCTCATCTCGTCCCGCATATTATCGGTTCATGCGAATCGCCATCGCACTGATCATGGCAGCCATCTCCGCCGCCAATCTCGAACAGCGCGCACGCGAAGTCGTCTTCGCACTCGCCGGCAGGCAGTACGCGGAGCTCGCCCAGAACTTCAATCCGCAGATGCTCGCGGCGCTGCCGAAGGAGAAGCTGCAGTCGACGTTCGAGCAGCAGATCTTTCCGCAGACCGGCGCGTTTCAGAAGATCGGCGACGTGCATCGCAGCGCACAAGGCGGATTCGAGATCTTCGATCTGACTTCGCAGTTCGAGAAGGGGACGTTCGACGTGCGCGTCGTCTTCGATGCGGACAAGAAGATCGCCGGCCTCTTCGTGAAGCCGGCGAACGTCATCGCACCTACGAAATACGCCGATTACCAGACGAAGACGAATCTGCGGCTCCCCTTCGACGGTGAGTGGACGGTCTTCTGGGGCGGCCGCACCAAAGAGCAGAACTATCACGTGATCGCGGCCGATCAGCGCTTCGCGTACGACTTCGTGATCACGCGCGACGGCGTCTCGCATCACGATGACGCGAAGCTGAATCCGAATTACTACTGCTGGAACGCACCGATCTACGCGCCCGCGGCCGGCATCGTCACCGAATCCGTCGACGGCATCGCGGACAACGTTCCCGGCGAGATGAATCCCGCGCATGCGGCGGGCAATCACATCGTGATCGATCACGGCAATGGCGAGTACTCAGTGCTCGCGCATTTTCGCAACGGCACCGTCGTGCCGAAGGTTGGCGACCGGGTGACGCGCGGCATGCTGATCGGCCGATGCGGAAACAGCGGCAACAGCAGCGAGCCTCATCTGCACTATCACCTGCAGAACGGGCCGAAGTTCGGGACCGGCGCGGAAGGATTGCCGGCGCAGTTCGTCGATTACATCGCGGATGGGAAGCGGGTTGCGCGGGGGGAGCCGGTGCGGTTGGAGAAGATTCTCTGCGTTGATGCCCGGTGAAAAGCTGCCTGACGTGGGGCGCGGACGTCCTCGTCGGCGAGCCGCTGCCGTCGAGGCAGCGGTGCCCTTGTGCTTTGTCACGATGTGCGTCATCCCGAGCGAGCTGCCTGACGTGGGGCGCGGACGCCCTCGTCCGCGCGCCGCTGCCGTCGAGGCAGCGGTGCCCTCGTGCTTTGTCACGATGTGCGGACGAGACGTCCGCACCCCACCCCACCGTGACGCCCTTGTGCTTTGTCACGATGTGCGGACGAGGCGTCCGCACTCCACCCCACTGCGGTGCCCTTGTGCTTTGTCACGATGTGCGGACGAGACGTCCGCACCCCACCACACCGTGGCTCCCTTGTGCTTTGTCACGATGTGCGGACGAGGCGTCCGCACTCCACAACTACGCGGCGGCGCCGTGGCACTTCTTGTACTTCTTCCCTGAGCCGCAGGGGCAGGGGTCGTTGCGGCCTACTTTTGCGTCCGCGCTCTTCTTCACCGTTGCGGGCTGCGACGGCCCGGAGCCGGAGAAGAACATCGGCTGCTGTTTCGGCGGCGCAGGGAGCGGCGCGCGTTTCGGCGCTTCCTCGCGCTCGACGACCACTTCGATCTTCCAGAGGAACTTGACGACGCGGTCCTGAATCCGCTCCATCATCTCCTGGAACATGTCGAACGATTCCTTCTTGTACTCGATCAGCGGATCGCGCTGGCCGTAGCCGCGCAGGCCGATGCCTTCCTTCAGGTGATCGATCGCGAGGAGGTGATCCTTCCACTGCTGGTCGATGACCTGCAGCAGCAGATAGCGCTCGTGCAGGCGCATGACTTCCGCGCCGACTGCTTCTTCCTTCTCCTCGTAATGCCGATGCACCGCCTCCGTGATCCGCTCTTTCACCTCGGCCTGCCGCATCGCCTGCAGATCGATGCCGGCGCTCTTCAGATCGACGCCGAAGAAATCGAAGAGCTCCGCATTGAGCTCGGCCTCGTTCGGATGCTCGCGCATGTCCGCCGGGACATGCGTCTCGACGAGGTAATCGACGATGTCATCCGCCGCGTTGAGGATGTAGTCCTTCCCTTCGCGGCCCTCGAGGATCGAGCGGCGCAGCGTGTAGATCGACTCACGCTGCTTGTTCATCACGTCGTCGTACTCGAGGAGATGCTTACGAGCGTCGAAGTTGCGCGCTTCGACCTGCTTCTGTGCGCGCTCGATCGCGCGCGTGACCATGCCGTGCTCGATCGGCACACCCTCTTCCATCCCGAGCCGCTGCATGAGGCCCGAGATGCGGTCGGAGCCGAAGATGCGCATCAGATCGTCTTCGAGTGAGAGGTAGAACCGCGACGAGCCGGGATCGCCCTGGCGTCCGGAACGTCCGCGCAGCTGGTTGTCGATGCGGCGCGATTCGTGGCGCTCGGTGCCGAGGATGTGAAGCCCGCCGAGGCTGACGACTTCTTCGTGATCGGCCTTCCACTGTTCGCGAATCTCTTCTTCGATCGCTTTGCGTTCCGCCGGATCTTCGATGTCTCTCGTCTTCTGTCCGGCGAGGAACTCCGGATTGCCGCCGAGGAGAATGTCGGTGCCGCGGCCGGCCATGTTGGTCGCGATCGTGACGGCGCTCTTCCGTCCGGCCTGCGCGACGATCTCCGCTTCGCGCTCGTGATGCTTCGCGTTGAGGACGACGTGCGGGACGCCGGCGCGCTTGAGCGCGTGCGACAGCGCTTCCGACTTTTCGATCGAGATCGTGCCGACGAGCGTCGGCTGTCCGGCTTTGTGCTTCTCCTTCACGTCGGCGACGATCGCGTCGAACTTCTCGCGCTCGGTGCGGTAGACGAGGTCGGGCTGATCCTTGCGGATCATCTGGCGGTTCGGCGGGATGACGACGACTTCGAGGTTGTAGATCTTCTCGAACTCCGCCGCTTCCGTATCGGCCGTACCGGTCATGCCGGCCAGCTTCTCGTACATGCGGAAGAGGTTCTGGAAGGTGATCGTCGCGAGCGTCTGATTCTCCGCTTCGATCTTCACCTTTTCCTTCGCTTCGACTGCCTGGTGCAAACCATCGCTCCAGCGGCGGCCGGGCATCAGACGTCCGGTGAACTCGTCGACGATGATGACTTCGCCCTCGTTCACGACGTACTCGACATCGAGCTTGTAGAGCGTGTGCGCGCGAAGCGCCTGCTGCACGCCGTGCAGGATGTCCATGTTGTTCGGGTCGTAGAGGTTTTCGATGCGCAGCAGTTTCTCGGCGTGCGCCACACCTTCTTCGGTGAGCACCGCCGTGTGCTGCTTCTCATCGACCTGGTAATCCGTCTCCGGGATCAGCTTGGGGATGATCGCGTCGCACATGTAGTACTTGTCGGTCGACTCTTCCGACGGACCGCTGATGATGAGCGGCGTGCGCGCTTCGTCGATGAGGATGGAGTCGACTTCGTCGACGATGGCGTAGACGTGATCGCGCTGCACCATCGACTCGAGGTCGAACTTCATGTTGTCGCGGAGATAGTCGAAGCCGAACTCGTTGTTCGTGCCGTAGGTGACGTCGCAGCCGTAGGCGAGCTGGCGTTCGCGGTCGCCGAAGTTGTTCTGAATCACGCCGACGGTGAGACCGAGGAAGCGGTAGATGCGGCCCATCCACTCGGAGTCGCGCTTGGCGAGGTAATCGTTGACCGTGACGACGTGCACGCCGCGGCCGGTGAGCGCGTTGAGGTAGACAGGCAGTGTGGCGACGAGCGTCTTCCCTTCACCCGTCTTCATTTCGGCGATCTTGCCGCGATGAAGGACGATGCCGCCCATGAGCTGCACGTCGAAATGGCGCATGTTGAGCACGCGCTTGCCGGCTTCGCGGCAGACGGCGAACGCTTCGGGAAGCAGATCGTCGAGCGCGAACTGCAGATCCTGTTGTGCGGCCTTCACCGCCGTTTCGTCGCGAGGAACTTCTTTCTTCGCGTTGTCGATCGCCTCGACCAGCGGGCGGAGGCGTTCGCGGAATTCCTGAGTCTTGGCGCGGAGTCCGTCATCGGAGAGCGCGCTGATCTCCGGCTCGAGCGAGTTGATGGTGGCGACGATGGGAAGCATTCGCTTCACGTCGCGCTCGTGCTTCGAGCCGAAGATGGCAGTCAATACTTTGTCGATCATTGCAATAGCCCCAATATCGGTTGATGGTGTAGGACAACCTTTCGGATCGTCCGGACGAGCTGAGATCTCGTCCTACACGGGGGCGCGAGGGGTGACTGCGCCGCGGAGGGGCGTCGTCGGAATCGCCTGCGACGTACGGACCTTCGGCGCAGTTCGCTCGCTGATGACGATCTGCGGCTCTTCGAATTCGATCTCCGTCGCCTGCGGCACCGCGGCGCGCACCACCGCCCGTCCCGGTCCCTCACTCACGTTGGGGATGACGAGCGAAGGCGCCGCGAAGAGCGCGAGCGCGATCGGCAGAATTCGAAAAACGTTCATTTCGCGATCGTTCCGAGTTTATCGAAAGTCAGCAACGCCTGATGTCCGAGAAAAATGACGAGCGAGAAATACGCCACGGCAACCGCGGCCCGCTGGGCCCCGGTGACCCGATAAAACTCCTCGCTCTTCTCGCGCATGATCGAGGCATACACCTGAAACAGCGCGAGCAGCAGCACCAGAATCAACAGCACATTCGGATGCGTGACGGTCTTATACGTCAAAGCGGCTCCGCCCACCAACCACATCCACTTGGTGATTGCGCCGGAGATCCGGCCGCCGTCGAGCAGCCCGAGCGGCAGCAGGTTCAGCAGATTGATCGCAAAGCCGATGAACGCGATCAGCAGATAGAGCGGGTTGCCGGTCCACTTGTAGATCTGCAGGGCCGCGAGTGAGGCGAACGTTCCGGCAATCGGACCGGCGAGGCCGATCTGTGCGTCGTCGTACGCGCTGCGCGGCTGATCGGTCGAAGTGGTCGCGCCGCCGAGGAAGGGGATGAACAGCACCCAGCCGGGGCGCAGGCCTTTGGCTCGGATGACGAGCAGATGTCCGAGCTCATGAATCGCGGTGATGACCACGAAGCCAATGACGAGGCCGAGGCGATACTGGCGCGCGTAAGCGGCGATCGTGACGAGCATCGATCCGCCGGCGACCGCGAACTGCCAGGCGCCGAATCCTTCGAAAGGATTCACCAGCAGCAGCCGCCCCTGCTCGATCGCGAGCAGCACGAGCGCTTTCAGCTTGAGGAGGATGAGGCCGATCGTGACCAGAGCTCCGCTGGCGAGGCGGCGGAAGGTCCACCGCTTCGGTTTGGCAGCCGGCGTGTACGACACGCCTTCCGCTTGTCCCGGGATGAGTTGCCCAGCTTGATCAGGGGTAGAAACCGAGGGGTCCATGGAGCTCAATGGGAGAACCTTCGTCACTCTTTGTTAATTCTTGAAACCAAATACTTACTTTATAGTCCGCGCGTGCCGGATCCGTCCGTCGACACTCTTCGTCAGCAGCTCCGCGAGCGGGGCTATCTCTCGCACGGAATCGAGCGCTGGTTCGCGCTGGATCCGTGGAGCTCGCGGACCTTCTGGGTCGAGCTGGCGATCGTTGCCCTCAAGGCTGCCGCAGTCATCGCCCTGTTCGGTGTGCTGCCGCTCACAACCGTGATGCTTTTTCGCAATCATCCGCTCTCGGCACTGGAGATCGTCGACCTCGCTCTCATCTACGGCGCAGCCTGGATTTCCGTCGTATTCACACTCATCGTCGTCATCGCGCTCGTGCTGAAGCTCAGGCCGGCGCTCGCAATCGATACGCCACGCGCCCTGCTCGTCATCTCGATCTTCGCCAGTGCGCTGCTGACCGCGCTGATCGGCTACTGGTGGTGGCGTTTCCCGACGCCTCCCTCCTTGCCCGAGCTCGCGGCCGGCATCGCGCTGTCGCTCGTGTTCTTCCTCATTGCGACGATCGTCGTCTCCGCCGCGTTGCTCTCGTTCTCGATCTACGAGGTAAAGCGCGTCCCGGCGATCCATCAGCGGCCGCGCACCGTTCCGATGTCGATCGCAGCGGTCATGCTCTTCATGCTGCTTCTCGTCCCCGCATGGATCGGCCAGGAGCGCAACGCCGAACACGAGCCGCTGCAGATCGTGACGATGCCGGTCTCGCGAAAGGTCGCTCTGGTCGCCGTCGACGGCCTGACGCAGGAGATCCTCTCATCGTCCACACTCACCGGGCAGCAGGCGATCCAGCCGATGATCTCGGCATCGACGGCGGAACGCTGGGCGTCGGTCGGCACAGGAGTGCCGCCGAAGATCCACGGCGTGCGGGCGATCGAGGGAATCCGTTTCTTCGGCGGCTCACACATCCTGCAATCGATCTCCGACGCCGACCTCGCCATTCGCAAGCTGGCGCAGCGCGAGCCGCTGCCGCCGGCCGTGCGGCGGCGCGACTTCGTCTGGGAGTCGTTCGCGAAGCGCGGCGTGCGCGTGCTCGCGGTCAACTGGTGGACGAGCAGCGAAGGGATCACGCAGCAGTCGATCTTCGCCGCAGCGAAGGGAGATCCTCTTGCGGTCGATGCGATCGCCGCGCGGAGGATGATCACCGCGATCGATCGCGATCATCCGCAGTTCGTGACGATCTACCTGCCGGCGCTCGACGTCATCCTCAATCGCCTGCCGCTCGACCGCTCGGCGCAACTCGCGCAGTCGGTGCGAGCGCTCGACGGAGTGAATGCCACGCTCGCCGCGCTCGCATCGCGAGGCTATGACGTGGTGCTCGTCGGAATGCCGGGCGACCAGCAGGCCGGCCACGCCGTGATTGCGTCGACGTTCCGGCTCACGGCAGGCTCATCGGCCTTCGACATCGCGCCGACGATCTGCAAACTGCTTGGATTCCCCGCATCGAACGAAATGCCCGGCCATTCGCTCGCCGGCGAAGTCTCGCGCATCAGCAGCTACGGAAATCGCGCGACGGGTGTGACTTCTCATGGAGTGGATCAGGAGTACTACGAGAATTTGAAATCGCTGGGGTATATCAGATGAATGGGACCTATAGGACCTATGGGACCAATGGGTGGTCCGCCTATAGGTCCCATAGGTCCCATAGGTCCCATCTGTCCCATCCCCTTAAGGAGCCTTATGAAAAAACTAGCTCTCCTGCTTTTCCTCGCATTCCCTCTTCTCGCGCAACACCCTCTCACCTTCGACGATCTCGCCTCGATTCACCGCATTGGTGCGCCGCAACTCTCGCCGGACGGCAAGTGGATCGCGTATGACGCGTCGATCGTCGACCTTCCGAAAAACTACAGGCACAGCGCGATCTTCCTCGTCTCCGCGAATGGCGGAGAGTCGAAGCAGATCACTGACGGCGTGAAGCAGGACGAAGGTCCCGCATGGTCGCCGGATGGAAAGACGATCGCGTACGTTTCGAATCGCGACAGCGCAGCGAAGCAGGTGTGGCTCTACGATGTCGCCGCCGGCACGTCGAAGAAGCTCACCGATCTGCAGGGCGGCGCAGGCAGCGTGAAGTGGACGCCGGACGGCGCCGGCCTCGTGCTCGTCTCCGACATCTATCCCGAGTGCGGCGTCGATCCGAACTGCATCAAGAACAAGACGACGGCGGAAGCCGGGCAGCCGACGCAGGCGCGCATTCTCACCGGCCTGCTCTACCGTCACTGGAAGTCGTGGCAGGAAGCGACGCGCTCGCACATCCTCTATGTCTCGCTGGACGGCAGGATCGCGCGCGATCTCACGCCGGGCTCCGTCGATGCGCCGCCGTTCTCCGTCGGCGGCGGCGATGAATTCGACGTCTCGCCCGACGGCAAGGAGCTGGTCTACGCGCGCAACACCGACCATCATCCGGAAGTCTCGACGAACGCCGATCTCTTCATCGTGCCGGTCAGCGGCGGCGAGGCGCAGCGCATCACCACGCGCAAGGGTGCGGACACGAGTCCGAAATATTCGCCCGACGGCAAATGGATCGCGTGGCGCTCGCAGGCACGCGGCGGATACGAATCCGATCTGTGGGAGCTGTGGATCATGGATCGCGCCACGTCGCAGTCGCGGCGCATCGCGGCGGACGTGGACAACTGGATCGAGTTCTTCGCCTGGGCTCCCGATTCGAAATCGATCTACTTCACCGCTCCAGAAAAGAGCAAGACCGCGATCTACGAAGCGGCGCTCAGCGGCGGAGCAACGAAGAAGATCTACGGCGACGGCTCGTGCGACGCGATCGCGATCTCCAAAGATGGCAGGACGCTCTGGTTCGATCGCTCGACGATCTCGCATCCCAATGACATCTGGTCGATGAAGAAGGGCGGCGCCGCGACGCAGATCACGCACGACAACGATGCGCTGCTGAAGACCATCGCGATGGGCGAAGCGAGCGACATCTGGTACACGGGCGCCGAAGGGGCGAACGTGCAGGCGCTCATCGTGAAGCCGCCGATGTTCGACGCGACGAAGAAGTATCCCGGCATCGTGCTCATTCACGGCGGACCGCAGGGCGCGTGGGGCGACGGCTGGTCGTATCGCTGGAACCCGCAGATGTGGGCGGCGCGCGGCTACGTGATCCTGATGCCGAATCCGCGCGGCTCAACGGGCTATGGCCAGAAGTTCGTCGAGGATGTCTCCGGCGACTGGGGCGGCAAGCCTTACACCGACATCATGAACGGCGTCGACAAGTTCGCCGCCCTTCCCTACGTCGACGGCAATCGCCTCGGCGCCGCCGGCGCCTCCTACGGCGGCTACATGATCGACTGGATCCTCGGCCACACCGACCGCTTCAAGGCGCTCGTCTCACACGACGGCGTCTACAACCTGCCGGCGATGTACGGCACGACCGAAGAGCTCTGGTTCACCGAGTGGGAGTTCAAGGGCAATCCGTGGGACAACCCCGAGCTCTATCAGAAGTGGAGCCCGAGCAATTACGTGAAGAACTTCAAGACGCCGACGCTGGTCGTGCACGGCGAGCTCGACTTCCGCGTGCCGGTGTCACAGGGCTTCGAGCTCTTCACCGCGCTGCAGCGGCGCGGGATTCCTTCGAAGATGCTCTACTACCCCGATGAAGGGCACTGGGTGCTGAAGCCGCAGAATTCGAAGCTGTGGCATCAGACGGTGCTGGACTGGATGGATCAGTGGGTGAAGTGAGGTAGGACAACCTGGTGGGGTGCGGACGAGGCGTCCGCACTCCACAAGTTCTCCCTAACCTCTCGCTGCACCTGACGGCGCGGATGACGAGCCGCTCGGTGTGCCGCCTTCGCCGGGTCCAAGGGCCGGGCGGGCGACGGTGGAGGTGATACCGACGGCTTCTGCGTACTTGAGGTACGTGTCGATCGATGCGATGACGACGCGAGCCTCAACCGTGATCAGGTCGATACCGACGAGGGAGATGCGGACCCACGCGTCGACGACGATACCCTTGTCGAGAATTCGGTCGAGTACGTCGATCAGACTTGTGCCGCCTGGTGCGCGTTCGACAGCCATGGTCTACCTGCCTTTCCTCTCTGGCGCCTTGCCGGAAGCAGGCGCGTGTTCATTGAGCTTCATTTCCAGTTCTGCGATGCGGGCCTTGAGCGAGTCGTACTCCTCCGCGGGCGGGAGCGCGCGCGCGTCGCTCGAATAGAAGCGGTCGGCGCGCCACCAGTTGATCCCGATCGCCTCCGCCTTATCGATCGAGCAGATCACGAGCCGAAGCTGAATCGTCAGCAGCTCTACGTTCGCAAGAGAGACCTTGATGTCGCCCGCGACTACGAGGCCCTTGTCGAGGATCTTGTCGAGAATATCGACGAGACCCTGCGGCTGTCGTTGCTCGATCGGCATGGCGCGAAAGAATACCTTAAGTGCAGTGACGAGTGACTAGTGATCAGTGACGAGTAATCAGTGATGAGTGACTCCCTTTTACCCTTCACTCGTCACTCGTCACTCGTCACTCGTCACTCTTCAAACATCTTTACCGGGCCTAGCTTAAGGTTGAGGTCGGCATCGGATAGTCCGAACGTGCTCTTCAGTTCATTCATCTTTTCTTCGAGTTTCATCAGCGCCGCGCCGAGCCGCTCGATCTCCTCCTCGCTCAGATTGCCCGCGTCCATGCGTCGCAGCGCCTGCTTTTCGAGCAATCGGCGGATGAGCTCGATGATGGAAAGCACAAGCTTTGCCAAGCCGTTCTCGACAATTTCCGGATCGGCCGCGATCCGGTCCGGAATCATCGTGTCCGTGAAGGCGAGCTCCTCGCGCAGCCGCTCCGCATCGTTGGCGATGATCCGGTCACTCACCGAAGACCTCCAGAGGCCATGGCCCCGACAGCAGGAACGCGACCTGGGGAAATCGTTCCTTGAGCGCGATCCCGTTGTGCTTCACTTTCTCGACGTCGTCGCGCGCAACGAGCGCCGCGAGCTCCAGCGACTGGTTGTCGCGGTGCAGCCACCGCCCGTCCGCGAGCAGACGCTCCGCCTCCTCGCGAAACGACGGATCGATCGTCACCGCCTTCGTCGCAGCATGGAGCGCCCTGAGGTACTCCGCGCCGCTCGTGAAGTTCTGCCGCTGCGGCGTTTCGGCGTGCGTAGTGGCAACGACCTTCATCGTCATCTCCACCTGTCCCCGGTGCTTCTCGAGCAGCTCGCGCCAGCGCGCGAAATGGGGCGCGCACTTCGCCGCCACCTCGTCGCGCGACGTGATCACGAATCCATAGCGGATCGCGATGAACGTCGCGCGATCGAGCAGCGCCGCGCGCAGGCGGGCAACGCGCAGCAACAGCTCGCGGTCTCCGGCCGGCTGTTCGTCGGGAATCGCGAGTCCGGAGAGAAAGAGCTCACCCGCGGCGATCGGCTCCGCCGGCGATTCGATGTCGTCGCGCAGGAGATGAGCCCCGATGACGACCCACTTCATTTCCTGCCTGTCCGGATGATCGCATCCACGTTGGCCAGAACGATGTTGAGACCGAGGTAGAGGAGATCGACGTCGCCGATGGAGATGACGGCGTCTCCGGCGATCACGACTCCGCGGTCGAGCAGGTGATCGAGCGTTTCCAGCAGCGAGAGCTCTTCGAGATCTTCAGGCATTCGCGAATGTGTAAGGTGGCCACGGTCCGGTGAGTGCGAGCGTCACGCCTTCGTTGTCGTAGCGCGGCACGAGCTCGGCGAGGAGCTCCTGCAGCTTCGATTCCTCGTCGCGATTGAGCAGCACGTTGATCTGCGGGAACGCACCTTCGCGATCGAGGCGCGACTCGGCCACAGTGTCGCAGGAGAGCTTCTCGAGCACGGCGCGCTCGATCTCGCTGACGACCTGCTGCTCGGCGTCGCGCGACGCGCGCTTCTTCTCCTCGTCGAGCTTCTTCTTCAGGAGGAACCCGCGGCCGGGGCTGGCGCTCTCGATCTGCGAGGAGAGCTCGCGCAGGGAATCGATCCGCTGCACGAGCGCCTCGCTGAACTTCGCCGCATCGAATTCGATGCGAAGCGTCCATTCGCACTTGCCCTCGAGCCGCCCCAGCGTTTTCTGCAGCAGCTCACGATGCTCGTGCAGATATTGATTGAGCGCCTCTTCCGAACTGAAGAGGGTGAAGGCGCGCAGCGGAATGATCGTCGTCTGCTTCATCAATGCCGCTGCGGCGGCCTGATGGCGGTAACCGATCGCGCCGAGCCATTCGAGATCGCCGGCGCGGCGGTCGATCGCCTCCTGCGAGAGCTCTTCTTCGGCAACCTTCGTGAAGACCGCGAAGAGGCCATCGTGGCCGGCTGTGTCGAAACGGCCCGCCGGATCGATCGGCTCGCAGTCCGGAGTCACGGCGTCGCGCGTGATCGCGTAGACGTAGAGGATCACGGCCACGATTGTAACGTCCGCAGCTCTTCGAGAGACGTCACCGGGTGATCGCGCCGCTCGATCCGCATCGCATCAGGCAATTGCGCCAGCAGCTCCTCTTCGAATTTCCGCATCGACTGATCGGACTTGCAGTCACTGTCCGGCGTCACATAGTTCGCGATGATGCCGCCGATGCGAATGTCGCGCGCAGCCAGCTCGGAGGCCAGCCGCAGCGTCTCGCTGACCACCGCGCTCTCGGGACGCGTCACGAGCATCACGCTCGCATCGCGGTGCAGCGTCTCTTCCACGAGCTTCAGCGCCTTCGATGCGTTCACGAGCTCTTCTCCCAGCGAGCCGGGCGGAATGAGATCGCGATAGCGAAGCAGAATGCGCATGAATTCGCGCACCCACTCCCCGGCGCTCTTCGGCAGATCGAGCAGGCGGAGGAAGTGTCCTGTGGGCGCTGTATCGACGACGATGCCCTTGATCGTCGCGTCACCGAGCAGATCCGCGAGGCGCGTGATCGCGAAGAGCTCGTCGGCGCCGGGCGGTGCGATCTCGATCAGCTTCTGCAGGGCGTCCGTGTCGTAGGCGATGGAGAGCCCCTTCGGTGTGATCGCGTTGACCGCGTTCTCGATCTCGTTGCCCATCGAGTCGCGGAACTGCCGCCACTTCGCTTTCGTGTCGATGATCTCGACGGTGAGATTTTCAGGAGGCTTCTCGCTGGCGAACACGTCACGCAGAGAGTGGGCGGGATCGACGGAGATGATGACGTAGTGCAGCTCCGGGTTAGACGTTGCGAGGTGGAGCGCGTAGGACGAGGAGAGGGTTGTTTTGCCGACTCCGCCTTTGCCTGCGAAGAAGGTGATGCGCGGCCCCTCACCCCTGGCCCCTCTCCCCGCTTGCGGGGAGAGGGGGACGGTGGTTGGGACTGCGGGTGAGATGGGGGCAGCCGGGGGGGAGAAGGGGAAGGGGACTACGCGAGGGAACGCCTTCATCGCTTCGGCATCCCGTCTCCGCTGCTCCTCGCACTTCGCGCAGTGGCAGCTCTCCGGCACCGTCCTGTTCAGCACGACGAACGGCACATCGATCTCCATCTCCGCCACGAGCCGCTTCGTCTGCTCCACGACCCACGGCTCCGAGAGCATCACCGGAATGAATGCCGCGCGCTCCGGATCGGTCAGCAGGGCATGCCGCCGCTCCGCCTGGGCCGTGAACTCCGCGATGAAGGCATCCATCGCATCGCGGACATCGCGCCGCGTCAACTGGCGCACGAGGCTGCGATGCTTCTCCTGCATCGCATCGAGTGCCTCGCCGATCTGTTGAAAGTGCACCGCCGACGACAGCATGCGCAGCGTGTGTCCCGTCGGCGCCGTATCGACGACGATCAGCGCGTCGCTCTGTTCTTCGGCGAGCTCGCCGATGCGCATCCACGCCATCAACTCATCCACACCGGGCAGCGAGAGCTCGAAGAATCGCCGCAGCTCCTCGCGATCGAGATACGTGCCGCGGTCGCCGATCTCGAGAAACGCGTCGAGATTCTTCTTCAGAAACTCCGACCAGAGATCGCCGGCACGGAAGTCCTCATTCGCCGGATCGGACGAAAAGCGGATGACGCGCCGTGATGCAGCGAAGTGTTGGGCTGCGACGCCCGACAGCGTCGTCTTACCGACGCCCCCCTTGCCGCCGAAGAGAATCACACGCCGCGCGGAGATCGTGTCGAGCGCGGACTCGAACGGCGTCATCGGCCGTATCCGGTGTAGATCCCGATGCCGGAGTCTTCGTCCTCGCCGGCCGCCGCGCGCTGCTCACGCGCGATCGCCTCGCGCCGCGCACGAATGTCGCGCAGCGCCTGAAACACGACCGCCTCTTCCTTCGTGTAATCCTCTTCGCTGATCTCGCCCAGCTCGAGCATCATCTGCAGCTCGATCAACCGCTCCTTCCACGGCTGATCGTTCAGCAGCTCTTCGTCCGCCATCTTCTGAATCGTCGACATGATCCAGCGCACGCCGGCGACGGGAGCCTTGAAGGGTGCGAGGAGGATGTCGTCGAGGATAAAGGCCATGGTTGCGCGGGCTCGCGGGCTCGCGGGCTCGGCGGGGTGGGTGGGACCACGCGCCCGCGCGCCCGCGAAACCGTGCGCCTATCTCTCCGCCCTCTCCAATTTCAGCCGGATGTTCACGAAGTTGTACGGCGGCCAGGGGCCTGTGTAGAGGAACGACAGTTTGTTCTCGTACTTCTTGGCGATGTCCGAGATCTGGTCGTCGAAGATCTTCGTCTTCTCGCGGTCGACGAGGAACGCGGCGTTCATGATCATCTTGTCGCCGATCGGCTTGTTCGACCGCGACGCGATCGCCGCATCGCGCAACGCCTCATAGATCTCGCTCACGTACGCATCGGCCTTCGCCTGCAGCGCCGACTCGACGACGCGCCCGAGTTGCATGCGCGAGAAGTACGTCGAGGTCGTCGTGTTCGACGCGATCTCTTCCTTCAACCGCCGGATCTCCTCGCTGTCGCTCTCGATCTCGCGCACGACCTGGTCCTTGTCCCAGTTCACCTTGAGACCGAACTCGATCTTGCCATCCATCTTCTGCAGCACGTCGCTCAGCGCGTCGTACGTCCCTTTGAGAAACGCGCGAATGTCGTCCTCTGTGCGGAACACGGTGCCGAAGCTCATGGGAAGAACGGTGAAGTCCTTCATGACGAGCTCATTCACATGTTCATGTGCGAGCGCGTTCTCCCGCGTCGGATCGAAGACGATCAACTGGCAGTTCGAGACGACGGCGGCGAACTCGTTGAAGTGCACCGTGTAGACATGATCGCCACGGCCGCCGATGCCGACCGGACCGAAGTCGCGCGGTGCATCGGTTCTGATGATGCAGTAGACGTATCGTCCCTGTTCAGTATCCTGCTGTGCGGACTGCTCATCGTCGACCATGTCTGTTCCTCGGAATTCAAAATATACCACCCGCAAACTCGAGCGCTGGTTCACGGCGAACCAGCGGCAACTACCCTGGCGTGAGCGATATGACCCGTACCACGTCTGGGTATCCGAGGTGATGCTCCAGCAGACGAGGATGGAGGTGGTCCTCGGATACTACGAACGATTTCTGGCGAGATTTCCCACAATCAAACTCCTTGCCAGCTCATCCGTAGAGGAGGTTCTCGCTGCCTGGTCCGGACTCGGTTACTACCGCCGCGCGAGGATGCTGCACGAGGGAGCGAAGGCCGTCGCCGCGCGGGGAGCGATTCCGCACACCGTCGACGAACTGATGTCGATTCCCGGAATCGGCCGCTACACCGCCGGCGCGATCGCATCGATCGCGTTTCAGCAGCGGGCAGCGATCGTCGACGGAAACATCGCGCGCGTGATCGCCCGGCTCGAAGCCATCGAGTCGCCGCTGGGATCACCGGCCCTGATGCGCGAGGTCTGGTCGCACGCGGAAACCCTCGTCGCGGCTTGCGAGGATCCGCGCACGTTGAATCAGTCGCTCATGGAGCTGGGCGCGCTCGTCTGCACGCCGAGGAATCCTCGATGCGGAGATTGCCCGGTCCGCGGACAATGCCGCGCGTTCGCGGAAAACAGAACGTCTGAGCTGCCGCGGCCGAAGGAGAAGCGGACGACGCGCGAGCTGCACATCCCGCTGTACGTCGTTGTCGATCATCGCGGCCGCGTTCTGATGCGGCGCGAGCATGGACCGTTGATGTCCGCAATGCTGCATCTGCCTCATGGCAACTCGCTGCTGCTTCCGCAGGCGGAGCTCGACGTGCAGACCGGACGCGCGCTCGGCACTTTCCGGCATACCGTCACGAATCGGCGGATCGAGTTCGCAGTCTTCGAAGCGGAGCTCTCCGCGACCATCGCCGACGACAGCCAGTACGAGTGGATCGATGTCACAAAACTGCGAACGGTCGCGCATCCGTCCTACGTCGCCAAAGCGTTGAAATTGAGCGGTCGCTTCGGCATGTTCGGCTCGACATGACGAAAAACGCACTGCTCGCTGCCGCTTTGCTGATTTCTGCTGCCCCGCTGTTTGCGGACGGACCGGCTGCCGCCCGCACCTTCACTCTCACCGACGACGGCAAAAACTACGCGACGTTCGAGTCCGAAGCGACTCTGGAAACGATCAAGGGAACGACGACGAAAGTCTCCGGCACCGTCGTGGCCGATCCCGCGAGCCCTTCGACCGCCTCGGCGACGATCAACGTCGAGCTCTCGGGACTCGACACCGGCATCTCGATGCGCAACGAACATCTGCGCGGTCCGAAGTTCCTCGATGTCGAGAAGTTCCCGACGGCGACGTTTAAGACGACCTCCGTCACGGCTCCGAAGACGATCGGGCCGAATCAACCGACCGAAGTGACGCTCACCGGCGACTTCACACTCCACGGCGTGACGAAGCGCATCAGCGTTCCTGCGCGCGTCGTGTTCATCCCGGAAAATGAATTGACGAAAGGCTCGCGCGGCCCGGGAGACTGGATCCATGGCTCCGTCACCTTCCCGATCAAACTAACCGACTACAGCATCACCGTTCCCGAGAAGCTGATGATGAAGGTCGCGAACGAAGTGAACGTGAAGGTGGATTTCTTCGCCGTCGCGAAGTGAGATGGGACTATGGGACGGATAGGACCTATGGGACCTATAGGAAGTTGACGCAAGCCACCCATAGGTCTCATAGGTCTCATAGGTCCCATAGTCCCATCCGTTAGAATTGCCGCCATGCGCGGGCGTGTGGCGGCACTCACTCTTCTCCTTCTTTTTTCGCTTTCGGCCCGTCCGCAATGCACTCTCGCGCCGGTCTACAGCGCGCCGTTTCGCAGCTCCATTCTCGATCTCGCGGCCGACAACGCGAGCAATGATCTCTGGGCGGCGACCTCGTATGGCGTCTCGCTCTACGATCGCAGCGCCGATCCTCCGCGGCTCGTCGCCTCGCTTCCCATCGCAGGCACGACGAAGATCATCCGCCTGGCGAACGGAATCGCGTATGCCGGCAGCGGCTCGACGATCGCCTTCATTCGGAAGACAGGCAGCACGCTGCAGGTGTTCCGGACGATCGACGCCGGCGGAACCGTCAACGACCTCGTCGTAACGCCGCTCTCGATCTTCGCCGCGACATCGAACGGCCTGCAGCAGATCGATCTGCTCAGCTTCGCGAAACAGACGATTCCGACGTCGGCCAGCAATGTCCAGTCGCTTGCGTATGACAACGTGCAGACGCTGTACGCAGCGGACGGCGACAGCAGCGTGGAGAAGTTCACGATCGGCGGGCCGATCGTGCAGTCGACCGGGACGCTCATCGCGGTACCGAGCTCGCAGATCGTCCGGCTCAACAACGGCCGCATCTACGTTTCCGATCGCCTGCAGTCGACCGCGATCTTCACCGAGGCGGGGACGAAGCTGATCACGGTGAACGCGCCGTTCACTGCGCTGGCGCCGCAATCCGGCGACGTCGTATGGATCGGGACGAACGACACGCGCGTACACGCCGTCGACTTCTCCACCGCCGGCACACCGGTCGAAGTGTTCGAGCAGTCGATCCCGGCGTCGGGAGGCTCGATCAATCGCATCTCGTCGGTGATCCGCGCAGGCAATCGCCTCTACGCAGGCGGCGGGGACCTCGGCCTGCTGACGTGGGACATCACCGGATTCGGATCACCGTTCCCGATCCACAGCTACAACGACGCGGCGACGACGTCGATCGTCGCGCACAACGACGCCATCTACGTCTCGCGCGCAACGGCGATCTATGAATACAAGATCAGCAGCTCGGGCGGGTTGACGGAGGCGCGGCACTGGGACAACCGCACTCACACCGTCTGGGATGCGTCGCCGAACGGACTGCTGCTGACGACGACCGGCACGACTGCGATCATCTGGGCGATCGACGCCATCACGCCCTCGGCGCTCTACACGATCTCCCTCGGAGTCTCGCCCAACGCCGCGGTGATGAGCGGCACGAGCCTCTACGTTCTCAGCAGCAGGGCGTTGTTCACGACCGACTTCACCGCGTCGCCGCCCGTCGTGACTCAGATCAACCTTCAGGGGATGAAGCCATCGTGGATGGCTCGCGCAGGCAACTCGATCGCGCTCGCCGAAGAGACGGCGAACGGAACGACCGTCGTGAGACTCCTGACGAACGGCGTCCTCGGCGCGCCGGTGGAGATTGCGGGCGTGCCGCCGGCGGGCATCGCGGCGCAAGGCTCGACCGTGGCGCTCTTCACCTACCTCGGCCTCACCCTCATCGACTTCAGCCAGTCGCCGGCGAGCATCTCGCTGATCCCCGGCTCGACGAGCTCCGTCGCGCTGCCGCAGGACCTCGCCTTCAATGGCTCGACGCTGCTGGAGATGACCGACACATCGGTCCTCGCCTGGAACACCGCGACGCGCACGCTGCTGCGCAAATTCTTCGTCCCGGCGCAGCCGGTCGCGATTCACGGCGGCGATGATCCCCAACGATCGATTGCAGCAGTGGCCACGGCATCGGGAGAGGCGTTGATCACATTGAGCTCGCCAACGCCGTCCCCTTCGCTTTTCGCGTCGTACTCCGGCAACTCGTATTACAAGAAGGCTTCGGTCGCCGGCAGACGGATGCTGCTCTTCGACGGACGTGCGGCGGATATCTTCGAGACCACGGCGGAGCCCCGCTGGAGCGGATCGATCCGCGCCGGAGGGCTGCTCGACGTCGCCGCGGCGGAGAGTGCGCTGTACTCGCTCACGAGCGGCGGCACCGTCACGCGGCATTCGCTCGACGGAACGCCGCTGGCGGTGACGACCGTGAGCGAAGGGAGCGATTCGATCCCTCTCTCGATCCGCACCGTCGCCGGAGCGCCATGGATTTCGCTCTCGCTCGGCTGCCTAACCACCGGCTGCACCAAGAAAACGTACGTGCTCGATCCGAAATCACTCGCCGTGACGGCCACGATGACCGGCGGCATCACCGACGTCGCGTGGGGCGGAAGCACCGCCTACGCGCTGACCGACATGCCGGCCGAGATCCGCGTGATCGACGTGACAAACCCCAACCTGCCGGGAATCCTCCGCTCGCGCACCGTGGAAGGAGCGGCGCCGGCGACATCGATCGCGCAATCGGGCGGAACGATCTACGTGATCGCCGACAAGCTCTACGCTTACAGCGAGACCTCGCTGACGGGCAGCAGCCAGGCGCTCCCCTTCGCTTCTGATCCTGCGGCGCAGATCCGCGCGGCCGGCAACTGCGGCATCATGGCCGGCCGCACGTTCGGGCCGCTCCTCTACTCGCTGCCTGCGTTCTCCTCGCAGCCGGCGCAAGCGGTGCCCGCACCGGTTCAGTCCTTCACCGCGCAGAACGGAATGGTGTTCATTGTCACCGATGACTCGCTGGAGATATGGTCAGCTACGGCGCTGACCTCGCCAGCGAGGCGCCGGACGGTACGATGAAAATCAAGCTCAACTGCGACGACCACGCCTATCGCATCACGCTCAGCGATCCGCCGCTGCACATCCTCGACATCGACATGCTGGGTGAGCTGCGCGATGCGCTGGCCAGCGTGAAGAACGACCGCCACTGCCTGATCATCGACGCCGAGGGAGAAAAGGCGTTCTCCGCCGGGGCGAGCGTGCAGGATCACATCGGCGATCGCGTCATCGAGATGCTGCGGCGCTTTCACGACTGTTTCCGGATGCTCTCCCGTCTCCAGCTCACCACCGTCGCTCTGGTGCGTGGTGCAGCGCTTGGTGGGGGATGCGAGCTGGCGATGGGCTGCGATTTCATTCTCGCCTCCGACCGCGCCCGCTTCGGCCAGCCCGAGATCAACCTCGGCGTCTTCCCTCCGGTCGCCGCCTGGCAGCTCTCGCATCACGTCGCGGAACGGCGCGGGCTCGAGCTGCTGCTCACCGGCGACGCCGTCGACGCCGCGTCCGCCGAGCGCCTCGGCCTGATCAACGCGGTCTTCCCGGTCGCCGAGTTCGACGCGAAAGCGAATGAATGGCTCACACGGCTTTATCGCCACAGCGCGTCCTCGCTCCGCTTCGCAAAACGGGCGTTCCGGCTCGCGCAGAATGCGAATTTCGAAGAACGCCTCGCGGAAATCGAGAAGCTCTACCTCGATGAGCTGATGAAGACCCGGGATGCGAACGAAGGCCTGGCAGCCTTCATCGAGAAACGCAAGCCGGTGTGGGCCTCCTGATCACAAACTGAGCCGCGACCGGGCGGGACGCCCGCTCGCTGCAGACGGGACGTCCGCGCTCCTACTCCTTCTGTTCGTCGAAGGTGACCGTCGTATTCGGGTCTAGCTTGACGATCATCTTGCCCGAAGGCTGGGAGAGCGTCTGGAACGTGGCGATGACCACGACACCTGAGGTCTTGCCATCGCAGCCGACAGGCATCGGGCGAACCACTTTCAGCTCGCCGAACTGGCGGGCGATGGTCTTTCCCTTGTCGTCCACCCACTCGAGCGGCGGCGCGCTCTTGGCCGTGATGGCCTTGGCGAGATCCTGCGCCTCCTGGAAGGTCAGCTTACCGGTCAGCAGGGTGACGATCTGCTTGGCCGCACCTTCGCTGCGGCTGAGGAACTTGTTCACACAGACAGCAGCCGATGCGGGCAACGAGACAGCAGCCGCGACAAGCGCGAAGACAGCGATACGGTGAACGAGCTTCATGGTCTTCCCCGACTATTTTGGACCTGTACTGATCAATTAGAACCCGATTTATGACATCTGTCATCCCACTGTCCTGACTTCGTGCAGCAGCGCCTGCCAGGCGACATCCGTACGATTCGGTATCATGCACGCCACCCGACTACGCGTCCCAAAGGAAGAATCGATGTCCGACGCAGAGAGCCGGCGCGCCGATCTCAGCGCGCTGCGCATCCACCGAGATGAAGAAAAAGCTCCCGCAAGCGGTCCGAAGATCGGCCGCATCGCGGTGTGGATCATCGTTTTGATCGCGGCTGGCTATGCCGGCTGGATCGCCTATCAGAAGTGGATCCTGCCGCGGAACGCTCCCCCCGTCGAAACACTCGTGGCCAAACCGAGTGTCAATGTCGCGAATCCGCCGCTCCTCACGGCAAGCGGATATCTCGTCGCAAGCCGCACCGCCAAGATCACGCCGAAGATCTCCGGAAAAGTCGTACGGCTCAACGTCGACACCGGCGTGAACGTGAAGAAAGGCGATGTCATCGCCGTGCTGGAGAGCACCAACGTTCAGGCGCAGCTCGACGAAGCGAACGCGGCGCTCAGTGAAGCGCAGCGCGAGTACGCACGGCAGTCCGCGCTCTGGAAGCAGGGCGTCACGAGCCGCGCGCTCCTCGACGCCGCGGAATCCCAACTCAAGGCTGCACGCGCCCGCGTCGACCAGGTGCGCATCAACATGGGCGACATGGTCATCCGCGCTCCGTTCGACGGAACCGTCGCTGCGAAGAGCACGGAGGTCGGCGAAGTCATCTCGTCGGTGATGATGGGGCAGGTCGCAGGCACGCTGCCCAGCGGCGCGATCTGCACGCTGGTCGATCTGAAGACGATCGAAGTCGAAGCGGACGTCAACGAATCCAACATCGGGCAGCTTCGCCAGGGCCAGCCGGCGGAAGTCAGCGTCGACGCCTTCCCCGGCCGCAAGTGGAAAGGCGTGCTGCGCCAGATCATCCCCACCGCCGATCGCGCCAAGGCGATCGTGAAGGTGAAGGTCTCGATCATCAATCCCGATGCGCCGCTCCTTCCGGAGATGGCGGCCAACGTCTCGTTCCTCCAGACGGAGCGAACGAGCGCCGAACTGAAGGAGCCGCCGAAGCTGTGGCTCTCGCCGTCCAACATCGTCGACGGAAAAGTCGCGGTCGTCGATGCGACCAGACACGTGCACTTCGTGAAGGTCGGCACCGGCGAAGTACGCGATGGCCGCATCGAAGTAACGAGCGGCCTGAAGGAAGGCGATCGCATCGTCACCAGCCAGCTCGAACAACTCAAAGAAGGTCAGCTCGTCAAGCTGACGGAGGAATGAATTCCATGGCACTCGTCGAAGTGAAAGAAGTCCACAAGGTCTACAAGCGCGACTCGTTCGAAGTGCCGGTGTTGAACGGCATCTCGCTCTCGGTCGGTGAAGGAGATTTCCTCGCGTTGATGGGCCCGTCCGGCTCCGGCAAGACGACGCTGCTGAATCTCATCGCCGGCATCGACCGGCCGACGCGCGGCACGATCGCCGTCGATGGCCGCGAGATCTCGAATTTCAGCGAGACCGCACTCGCCGGCTGGCGTGCGCGCCACATCGGCTTCATTTTCCAGATGTACAACCTGATCCCGGTGCTCAACGCATTCGAGAACGTCGAACTGCCGCTGCTGCTGACGAAACTCTCGAAGAAGGAGCGTCGCGAGCATGTCGAGACCGCGCTGCGAATCGTCGGCCTCGCCGACCGGATGAAGCACTATCCGCGGCAGCTCTCCGGCGGTCAGGAGCAGCGCGTGGCCATCGCCCGCGCGATCGTCACCGATCCGTCGATCCTCGTCGCCGACGAGCCGACCGGTGATCTCGATGCGAAGAACGCCGCGGAAACGCTCGACCTGCTGCAGCATCTCAACACCGACTTCAAGAAGACGATCGTGATGGTCACGCACGATCCGAAAGCCGCCGGCTTCGCGCGGCGTACGCTGCACCTCGAGAAGGGGCAGATCATCGAAGACACCGCGAACGGAGCGCGTGCACAGGCATGAAGTACTTCAAGCTGATCCGCCGCAATCTCTTCCGCAACCGCCTCCGTTCGATGATGACGCTGGCGCTCATTGCCGTGATCTTCTTCTTCGTGGCGACGCTGCTCTCGATTCTCGAGCTGTTCAATCGATTCGAAGATCAGGGTCAGGGGACGAATCGCCTCGTCGTGCAGTCCTCCATCTCACTCGCCAATCCGCTGCCCTACGCCTATGAACAGAAGATCCGCGAAGTTCCCGGCGTGGCCGACGTCTGCAAGCTGCAGTGGATCGGTGCGTACTACAAGGAGAAGAAGAACTTCTTCGCGAATTTCGCCGTCGATCAGGACCGGATGGAATCGGTCTTCGCCGATTACAGGATCGATCCGAAGCAGATGGCGGACTTCAAGGCCGACCGCCAGGGCTGCATCGTCGGCACCGATCTCGTGAAGCGCTACGGCTGGAAGATCGGCGACCGCATCACGCTCAAGCGCCAGATCTTCCCCTATGACCCGGAGCTGACCATTCGCGGCATCTACGAACATCCGGTGAACACTGCCGCGCTCTACTACCACATGAGCTACCACAACGAAGCGATCCCTCCGATGATGAAGGATCACGTCAACACGTTCTGGCTGAGCGTGAAGGATCCGTCGAAAAACGCGGCGATCAGCCAGCAGATCGACGCGATGTTCAAGAACAGCGAGTTCCCGACCGAGACCGTGACCGAGAAGCAGTTCCAGGCCTCGTTCATGGCGATGATGGGCAACATCAAGCTGCTGTTCGGCAGCATCTCGACCTGCGCGGTATTCATGGTCATTCTGCTGGCGGCGATCACCATGAGCATGTCGGCCCGCGAACGAGTCACGGAGATCGCGGTGCTGAAGGCGATCGGCTTCGAAAAAGGGCTGGTGATGACGCTGATGCTGACGGAGTTCTCGCTGCTCACCTTCGCCGGCGGCGCGCTCGGCGTCCTCGGCGCGAAGCTCATTTACATGGTCGTCCCGATGGGAAAAGTGACGCAGGGATTCCTCGTCGGATTCCAGATTTTCCCGATGACGGCCCTGCTGGCCCTCGGTTCGTCGATTCTCGTTGGCCTGATTGCCGGCGGATTGCCTGCGATCAACGCCACGAAAATGAGCGTCGTCGACGGGCTCCGCCGCGTGGTGTAACGAAAGGTTAGATCATGAACTATCTCATTTACGCCGGCGCCGGAGCTCTTCTGTTGATGGGGCTCTTCTCGCTGCGCCGCATTCCCTTCTCCTACATCCTCGGCAACATCACGGCGCGCAAGGTGTCGGTCGGCATGTCGGTCCTCGGCATCGGCGTCGTCATCGCCGTCATGTTGTCGATGAAGGCGCTCGATCACGGCGTCGAGCTCGCGACGCAATCCAACGCGTCGAAGGATGTCCTCATGGTGATGCGCGAAGGAGCGGAAGCGGAGATCTCGAGCTGGGTGAATCGCGAACAGGTCGAGATCATGCGCACCATGCCCGGGATCGCCAAAGACTCGCATGGCGAGCCGCTCGTGTCTCCCGAACTGACCATCCTCTTCAAGCTGCCGCGCGAAGGAGCGCCGAAGGGATCGAACGTGCTCGTGCGCGGTGTGACCCCCGCCGCGTTCGCGATCCGTCCCTATGTGAAGATCGTCGAAGGGCGCATGTTCCATCCGTCGTCGAACGAACTGCTCGTCTCGAAGCGGATCAGCCAGCGATTCAATCTGCACGTCGGCGAGACGTTCACCTTCGGCCCGAACACCTGGTCGATCGCCGGCGCGTTCGAAGCGAACAACACCGCCTACGACTCCGAGATCTGGGCCGACGAAGTCTTCCTCGGTCAGGCTCGCAAGCGCGATCAGTACTCGTCCGTCTTCATCCTCCCCACGGACAAGACAGCCGCCCAAACGCTTCGCGCGCAGATCAAGGACGACAACCGGCTGAAGCTGCAGGTCCGCACCGAGCACCAGTACTACACCGATCAGATGAACGGCCTGCTCGGCATCAAGATCCTGGTTGCGATCGTCGCCTTCTTCATGATCTTCGGCGCAGTCCTCGGCACGATGAACACGATGTTCTCGGCGATCGCGCCGCGGCAGCGCGAGCTCGCCACGCTGCGCGCACTCGGATTCAATCGCCGCACGATCATCGGGGCGGTCGTGCTCGAGAGCGCGCTCATCGCACTCGCGGGCGGGGCCGTCGGGTTCCTGCTGTCGCTGCCGGTGAACGGCCTCTCCAGCGGCACCGTGAACTGGTCGACGTTCTCGGAGCTGGCGTTCACGTTCCGCGTCGATGGAGTCGTCGCGCGCTTCGGCTTCACAGTCGCGCTGGTCGCCGGCATCTATGGCGGCGCGATCCCCGCAATTCGCGCCGCGCGGAAGCCGATCACGACAGCGCTGCGCGAGATCTAAGGCCGCACATCGTGACAACGGAGCACTGCTGCCTCGACGGCAGCAGCTCGCGGACGAGGGCGTCCGCGCCCCACTGATCCCAACGGAGCACTGCTGCCTCGACGGCAGCAGCTCGCGGACGAGGACGTCCGCGCCCCACTGATCCCAACGGAGCACTGCTGCCTCGACGGCAGCAGCTCGCGGACGAGGACGTCCGCGCCCCACTGATCCCCAACGGAGCACTGCTGCCTCGACGGCAGCAGCTCGCGGACGAGGGCGTCCGCGCTCCACCTCGCGGTTACTTCCGCGGGCGGCGCGACCAGTGAATGTCGATCACCGGCTTCGGCGGCTCGATCGTCTTCACGGCTCCGGCGAGAGGCTCGCGCGTGACGTGGCCGCCGGCGTACACGATTCCGAACGGCCTGGCGTATCCGAAGACGAAGGCGATGCCGCCGATGAGAATCGCAGTCGCGAACGGAAGCGCTGCCGCGGCTTCCTTCATCTCGACGTCGCGCATCGTCTCCAGCAAACGGCTCGGCTTCCTGATGAGATTCGCGAAGAGCGTCACGATCGCGAGTCCCGCCGCTGCATAGACGCCCCACATGTAGCGGATGCCGTAGGACGCACCGCCGATCAGCGCAAGCCCCGGCGCCACACGCAGAAACCACATCGCGACGCGCTGCAACGGAGAGTTGAGATCGTGGTAGCCGCCGAGGAGGGTGATGGCATTCCATTCGCCGGCCGTGCAGATGATGGCGGCGAGAACGGGAGCGGCGTAGAGCAGCGGATCGATCGACTCCCAGCCTCGAAACGGAAAGAGTGCCGCACCGAACGCGGCAAGCGTCTGGCCGAGGGTGACTGCCCAGAGGCGGCTCGCGATCGACTGGCGCGCGGGCCACAGATATGCGGCGACGAGCGACACGATCAGCAGGCCTCCGGTCGCGATGAAGAACGCAGCCCTGAAGTCGTACGCCTTCACGATGCGCGGCAGGTTCTGCTTGAGCGTCATCCACGGCGCCGCGTAGAGAATCCAGACGTCCGGCATTCCGGGCGCAGCGCGCATGACGGCGATGTCCGCAACCGAAACGATCGCATTCGTGAGCGTCACACCGAACAGGAACTGGCAGAGACTGACCAGCGCGATTCGCCAGCGGCTGGGCTTCGGCCGATAGCGCGCATCGAAGTTCGCGTACATCGGCCTGATCGTACTATCGTTGCCGCGTGCGAAGAATTCTGCTTGCGTTCCTTCTGCTTTCCGCCGCCGCCTGCAAGCCGGGCGTCACGCAATGCACGCAACTGTTGGGCGAAGGCCCGGACGGCGAGGTGCCCCAGAACGTGACCGTCACGACCACGCCGGCCGGGACAGCCGGTTGCCGCGCGACATTCGCTTCGGTGCCGGTGATCGTGGAGGCGAATCGGCGAGGCCTGCACTGGGAGCGGGGCCGCATCTGGGTCGCGGAAAAAGAGACGACCGAGGCGTCGTTTCGCGATGCGCTGCGCGAAGAGAAGATCCGGATGAAAGTCCGCGACGCCGGCGATCGCATCCGCAGCGCGGTCCGCGGTCTCGTCCGCGGACTGAGCGATTCGCCGACGAGCAAGTAGCCATCGAGAAACTCCTGCGCCGTTTCGACGTATCGATATGATGACGTCGATGCCCGACTCTTCGCCTGCTCCGCGGCGACGATTCCCCCTCGCACTGATCGTGTGGCTGAGCGGGATCGTCGCGATCATCGCTCTCGATCAGATCGAGGGGATGCTGACTGCCGCGCACATGGGCACCGGTCCCCTCGGCTTCTTCTCGTTCCTCGCGTGGTTCGTCGTCTGTGCGCTGACGATCTACGGCATTGCGATCGTGATCCGCTGGATCCTCCGGCGGCTCTTCTGGACCGTCGGCCGGCGTCTCTTCCTCAGCTACTTCATGATCGGCCTGATGCCGTTCGTGGTGTTCGCGATCCTGCTCGTTTTCATTCTGTACATCATCGCCGGCATCGGCAGTCAGGCCACCTTCAAAGCAGAGCGGCAGGCGAGCATCGGGCAGCTCGAAGCGATGAGTCTCGAATATGCGCTGCAGAACAACGTTCCGCGCGATGTCGAGCTCTACGACTCCGTGCAGCCGTCGGGAAAGAAGATCCCCGAATGGCTGCAGGACAACAACTTCAGCGGGCTTGTGCTTCGCGGCGAACAGGCGCTGATGGTCGTCGCGCGCGCATATCCGCTCGCCAGCGGCAGCATGCGAACGATCGTCCTCGCACAGCCGCTCGACGAGGCGTGGGCGTCGCAACTGAAGGAACGCAACGGGATGGTGGCCATCCAGACCCTCGCCTCGCGCGAAGGCCAGAACCTGAATTTCAAGACGGGCAGAAACAAGGACGACGAGGACGAGCGCGTGAGCGGATTCTTCCGCTCCGCCTTCGCCATCGACCGCGTCATCTTCTATGACATCACCGAGAAGAGCGGCCTGAACGAGTGGAGCACAGGCAACCGCGCCGACCGCCGCCTCGTCACCGTCATCTCCACGCCCTTCTCGACCGTCGTCCAGTTCTATCTCGGCGGTGCGACGAACAACGCGATCATGCGCGTGATCTTCAAAGTCCTCCTCGGGCTGACGACGCTGCTGATGATCGTCTACTTCTTCGCGTCGGCATTCGCTGCGATGCTGATCTTCTCCATCTCGCGAGCCGTGAACCGCATCGAAAAGGGCACCAAGGCCGTGGAGCGGGGCGACTTCTCCTACCGCATCAACATGAAGCCGCACAACCAGCTCGGCGAGATGGCCCAATCATTCGACCGGATGACCGAGTCGATCGCATCGCTGCTCGTCACGGTCGCGGAGAAAGAGCGCCTGCAGAGCGAGATTGAAATCGCGGCGACGATTCAGCGCAACCTCCTGCCGAAGGAAGGGCCGCAGTTCCGCGGCGTTTCGTTCTCCGCGCACTTCGAGCCGACCGCGTCGATCGGCGGCGATTACTACGACGTCTTCAATCTCGACAAGTCGCGGCTCGCGGTAGCGATCGGCGATGTCTCCGGCCACGGCCTCTCGACCGGCCTCGTGATGGCGATGGTGAAGGCCGCGATCACGACGCTCGTCGAAGAAGGCGCGGAGGAGACCTCGCTGTTCAATCGCCTGAATGAGCTCGTCTATCGCTCGACCGAGCGCCGCGCGTTCATGACGCTCGCGTTCACGATCTTCGATCTCGAGCATGGAACGATCCGCCACACGAACGCGGGCCATCTCTACCCCTACGTGTTGCGCAAGGGCTCGTCGCTGGTGTCGATCGAGTGTCCGTCGCTGCCGCTCGGAGTGCGGAGCGAGATCGTGACGCACACCGAGGAACTGAAACTCGAAGAGGGCGATGCGATCGTCTATCTGTCGGACGGCATCGTCGAAGCGCAGAACAGCGAGGGCGATCCGTTCGGATTCGACCAGCTCGAGAAGCTGCTCGAGCAGCAGAGCGAGCGCTCGCCGAGCGTGATCCGCGATGCGATTCTCGATGCGGTCGCGCGGCATTCAGGATCGCGCGCGGCGGATGACGACCGGACCGTGATGGTGCTGCGCTTCGACAACCTCAAAGCCTGATGCGCCGCGCGAGCTACCGCGCTTCGGCGATCTGCTTCGAATCCATCGCCTTCCGGATGTTCCGCGCGATGCGGTTGATGTAATTCACCGTCTCGCGGAATGGCGGCACGCCGTTGTACTTCCAGATGTTGCCCTCGCCCGCGTTGTACGCCGCGACGGCGAGATCGGCGTTGCCATCGAAGGTCTTCAGCAGCCAGCGCAGATAGCGCGTGCCTGCGTAGATGTTCTCTTCGGGATCATAGGAGTTCGTCACCCCGAAGCGCTGCGCGGTCGCCGGCATCAACTGCATCAGCCCGCGAGCGCCCTTGTTGGAGATCTCGCGCGGATTGAAATCGGACTCGGCCTTGATGACGGCGGAGATCAGCGCGGCATCGACGTCGAATTTGCGGCCCGCCTCGACGATGATCTTGTCGAACTTCGACTTGAAAATCGGCCCGCTCGACTCGGCAAAGCGCCAGGACCGCCGCGGAAACACGCCCTCTTCCACGATCTTCTTCACTTCGGCGACAACCTCGGGCGTGGCGATCTCATCATCGATGATGCGGTCGATGCGCGTCACCGGCAGCGTCATCGAGCCGCCGCCCTTCATCACGAGCTGCATGGTCTCGTCGTCGATCATCCTGTAGGAGTCGATCTTCATGTTCCTGCCATCGGTGAAGATGGCAATGCTCGCGCTCGCCGGCAGTGCAGCGGCGAGAGCGAGAACGAACGTGACGAGAGTGCGGCGCATCGGCGCGATTAACTGTCCCCTGCTATGGATTATGCCCGCGGATGGAACGTCTCGTACATCTTCTGCAGTCGCGCTCGCGAGACGTGCGTGTAGATCTGCGTCGTGGAGATGTCCGAGTGCCCAAGCATCAGTTGGACGGATCGGAGGTCCGCACCGTTCTCCAGAAGATGTGTGGCGAACGAATGGCGGAGGACGTGCGGCGAGATGTGCGACTTGATTCCGGCGAGCCTCGCGTACTTCACGATCTTCATCCAGAACGACTGGCGCGACATCGGGCGGCCGCGGTTCGAGAGAAAGAGATGGACGTCGGGCCGTTTGACGAAGTGAGCCCGGCCGCGATCGAGATAGGCCTGAATCGAATCGCGTGCGGTATCGCCGAAGGGCACGATCCGCTCCTTCGATCCTTTTCCGATCGTGCGCAGGAAGCCCGCGTCCATGACGAGGTCATCCACTTTCACATGAATGAGCTCGCTGACGCGGAGGCCGGTCGCGTAAAGGAGCTCGAGCATCGCCTGATCGCGAAGGCCCTCGGGCGTACTGCAATCCGGCGCCTTGAGGAGCGCTTCGACTTCGAACGGCTGCAGCGACTTCGGCAGCGTGGTCCAGAGCTTCGGATTCTCCATGTTCTCGGTCGGATCGGTCTTGAGATGGCGCTCGGCGACGAGAAAGCGGAACATGCCGCGGATCGCGGCCAGAGCGCGGGCGTTGGAGCGCGCCGAGATCCCCTTGCCGCGCAACGACTGGAAGTAGCGAACGATGTTGAGCCTCTCGACGCGATCGAGCTCGAGCTTCTGTTCGTCCAGGTAGCGGCCGAACTTCTTCAGGTCGGTCGCATAGGACGAGAGCGAGTTCTTCGCGAGGCCTTTCTCGACGGCGAGAAAGTCGAGGTAGAGGCGAACGTAGTCGTCGTGTGTCATAGGGACAAGCGGAGAGCTTGTCCTACACAGTGTAGGACAAGCTCTCCGCTTGTCCTGTGGCCACCAGATCCGCCATGTACGAACTGCGGACGAACGGTCCGGAGAAGACGGATGCGAATCCCATCTCCTCACCGATGAGGCGATATTCCTCGAAGACCGTCGGGTGCACGTACTCGACGACGTCGAGCTTCTCGCGCTTCGGCTGGAGGTACTGGCCGATCGTGAGGATCTCGCACTCCGCGTCGCGCAGACGCTGCATCACTTCGATCACTTCATCGCGGCGTTCACCGAGGCCGAGCATGAAGCCGGACTTGGTGACGATCGCACGATCAATGCGCTTCACCTCTGCGAGAAACGCGACCGAGCGCTCGAAGCGCGAGCCGGGCCGCACATAGTCATAGAGCCGCGGCACGGTTTCCACGTTGTGGTTGAAGTAGTCCGGCTTTGCGTCGGCGACGATGCGAATCGCCTCGCGATTTCCTCGAAAGTCCGGCGTCAGAACTTCCACCGCTGCGTGCGGCAACAGTGCGCGGATTTCGCGGATCGTGTCTGCGAATTGCTGTGCACCTCCGTCCGCGAGATCGTCGCGAGTCACCGAGGTCACGACGATGTGGCGGAGGTTCATCCGCTTCGCGGTCTCGGCGACGGAGCGAGGCTCGAGCGGCGAGGGGGGCGCGTATGGACGTCCGGTCGTGACGTTGCAGAAGCCGCAGGAGCGCGTGCAGACATCGCCGAGGATCATGAAGGTCGCGGTACCGCGCGTGAAGCATTCCGTGCGATTCGGACACGCAAGCGATTCGCAGACGGAGTGCAGCGACCGCTCGCGGAGCATCGACTTCACTTCGTGCAGCTCGCGGAGGTTGATCCGCTTCTCGCGGATCCATTCGGGAAGGCGATTCATGGTGGCCGTCACTCTATGCTGAGCGCAGCGAAGCATCAACCAAGGCGCCGCGGCCCTCACATTTTCCACGGCTTGCGGCTCCTCCGTTCCGGCGCTGTTCGTTGATCCTTCGCTGCGCTAATGCTGAGCCGAAAAACAAAAGTGCCGCTCGTTTCCGAGCGGCACCAGTGTGAGGGATACGAAGGTCGTTTAGTGGCCGAGACCGAGAGACTTGTCGAGCGACTTCTCGATCAGCTTCTCGGCTTCCATCTCGGGAATGCCTTTGACGATCGCGACTTCCGAGACGATCAGGTACTTGGCCCGGTCGTACATTTTCTTCTCGCGGAACGAAAGGCTCTTCTTCTTCGACACTTCGTTGAGGTTCTTCAGGACCTCGGCGACATCTTCGAGGCGGCCGGTCTTCATCTTTTCCAGATTCTCGCGATACCGGCCTTTCCAGTCGGTATGGCTCTTCGGGCCTTTCTCTTCGAGAAGGCTGATGAGACCTTTGATTTCCTTAGGCTGATACAGCCGGCGCAGACCGACGCGATCCGTGTTGCGGATCGGCACCATCAGCCGCGAGTTATTGGCCAGTAGCCGGAGGTGATAGTAGGACTCATCTGATCCCATGATTGCCGAAGCGCCGATCTGTTCGACGACCGTGACCCCATGATTCGGATAAACGAGCTTGTCCCCGACTTTGAAACCAAGTTTCGTTAACGACAAGTGTGGCTCCTTTCGGAAGAGTTGCGGATACAACCAGAGGGACCGGCATTCTACGTCAACCCCCCTGTTCCGTCAAACCGGCAGAGATGGAAATCTGAGCAACGGAGACTCAGAGCATGGCGAAAAACGTGCGCTGCGACACAAGTATCGCGCCGCGTTGCATGCGCAACTCGTGCCGGGAATCACCGCCTCCGGTGAGGAGCTTTACCGCCGCAATCGTCTAACCAGTTGGTGCAGCCGGTCCAGCCCCGTGCGACGTTCTGCATCGGTGCCCGTCAACAGATCCTCGATCGCCTGCAACTCGCCGTAGACATCAGAGCCAGCGCTCACCTCGACCGTCGCCCCCGACGGCACGGGTGCGACGGCCGGCAGAGGGCTCTGCACGTGAAGGCTTGCCAGCATCCGCTGCGCGGTCGCGCGCAGCGATGCGGTGTCCACCGTGTCGAGATTGCGCTGAATCGATTTCGCGCTCGTCACGGCGTCCGCAAACGGGCTGTCGGGATTGTCGAACACCTTTGCCTGGATCATCGTCAGCACGAGGTTGCCGTATCCCGAATCCTTCTGCGCACGCGCGAACACGCGAGCGGTCACCTGACGTCCGATGTCGGGGAAGTCGATGTTGCGCGTCTCGCCCGCTTCCATCATCGCCTTGATGGGGAAGTTCACCCTCTTCGGTTCCGCGGATCCCTGCGGGATGTACTCGACCTCGGCATTCTCGACCCACAGCGGGCGGTTCTTCGTGACGAGCATCCGCCGCTGCGGCAGGCCGATCGTCAGCCTGTAGCCGAACTCGCCGTGAATCTCGAGCTTCGTGGTGCGATCGTCGCTCGAAGGCTGCACCGAGAACGATTCCGAAACGCGCGACGCTTCCATCCGCTCGTAGCTCGCGTACGCATACGTGCCATCCGCGCGGCGGCCGCGCAACAGCTCGATGTCTTCGTAGATGATGCGGCGCAGCAGATCCTTCGGCAGCTCGTTGCCCTTGCTGACTTCCGCAATGCGGTCGATCACTTTCGCGTCATCGGCGATGCGCGCGACGGGCACCTGCACCTGCTGCGCAAGCGCCGCTGTGGCGGCGAACATCAGAATCACGAGTCTCATCGCTTCACTCCCAACTCACCCAATGCACTTTTTCCGGGCAGGTCCTCGTGAGGAAGCCCGAGGTAGTCGCAGATCGTGGCGCCGAGATCGGCAAAGGTGGTGCGCGTACCGAGCGGGCGCTGTTCGCGAATCGCGGGGCCGGCGATCAGCATCGGCACGTACTCGCGCGTGTGATCGGTCGAGACATCCGTCGGATCGCAGCCGTGATCCGCGGTGATGAAGAGCAGATCCTCGGGGCGCATCACCTGCAGCAACCCGCCCAGCTCCTGATCGAATGTCTCGAGCGCCTTCGCGTAGCCATGCGCGTCGTTGCGGTGCCCGTACTTCGAATCGAAGTCGACGAGGTTCGTGAAGATGAAGCTCGCGTCCGATTCGCGCACGAGGTCGATCGTCTTGCGCATGCCGTCGGAATTCGACTCGGTCCGGATCTCCTCGTCGATGCCGACGCGATCGAAGATGTCGGCGATCTTCCCGAGGCCGATCACACGCCGGCCGTTCTTCGATGCGCGCTCGACGACCGTCTCGCCCGTCGGCTTCACCGAGAAATCCTTGCGATTCGCGGTGCGCTTGAAGGCGCCCTTCCCCGGACCGACGAACGGGCGCGCGATGATGCGGCCGATGTTGTGCTCGCCCCGCATCAGCTCGCGCGCCACGGCACAGATGCGCCAGAGCTCTTCAACCGGGATCACGTCTTCATGCGCCGCGACCTGAAACACGGAGTCCGCCGACGTGTAGACGATCGGCGCGCCCGTGCGCATGTGCTCTTCGCCGAGCTCATCGAGGATCACCGTCCCGCTCGCCGGCTTGTTGCCCAGCGTCCTGCGGCCGATGCGCTTCTCGTACTCGCCGATCACATCCGGCGGGAAGCCGTCCGGATACGTGCGGAAGGGATCGGTGACGACGAGTCCCATCATTTCCCAATGACCCGTCGTCGTGTCCTTCCCCGCGCTGACTTCCGCCATGCGCCCGAAAGCAGAGACAGGAGCGTCGCTCGTTGCCGGTTCCGGCAGTGTGTGCAGCAGACCGAGCCTCGCAAGCGTGGGAAGACTCGGACGCTCGGCACTCAGCACATGCCCCAGCGTGTTCGAACCTTCGTCGCCAAACTCCTTCGCATCAGGCAGCTCACCAACACCGAGCGAATCGCAAACGATCGTGATGACTCTCATGAACGATGAACGATGAACGATGAACGAGGAACAGTCAACGATGAACGATGATTTGGAACGATGAACGATGAACGATGAACGATGAACGATGAACGGGGGAACCGCCGCTCGTTCAGGTTCGACATGAGGTTCGACTCCACTCTGAAACGATGAACCTTGAACGATGAACGATGAACGGGGGAACCGCCGCTCGTTCATCGTTCATCGTTCATCGTTCATCGTTTCATCGTTCATCGTTCATCGTTCATCGTTTCATCCGCCGCTTGATCGTCTTGACGGAGCTCACGATGATCGCGGTGATCTCGTTTGCTTCTTCCATCAACGGTTGCAGACGGCGGCTCGACATGATGTTCGACTCCACGATCAACTCGAGCCAATAGTTGGTTTCGTCGAGCTCCTGAAGGGCAACCTCGAGCTTGCTGACGATCTCGGCATCGGAGCGGGACCGGTACGCCTCGCGGCAATGAGCCCCCACGGACGTCCCGGATCGCAGAAGCTGCCGCCCAAGAACACGCGCCAATTCCGACTTCGGAAGGGCGGCATAGGCCTGAACAATGCGAAGGGCGAACGCCTTCGTCCGATCGCGAAGCGAGATCATGAGGGAACGATGAACGATGAACGATGAACGATGAACAGCGGAGGCTCCCCGTTCATCGTTCATCGTTCATCGTTCATCGTTTCGCCCTCCCCCGTTCATCGTTCATCGTTCATCGTTCAAGAAAGGTGTTCGTGCACGAGCGGCCGCTCCGCCGGGGCTTCGTCGCGAATCTCGACGAACGACAGGAACCTCGTCCGCAGTTCCTCGGGGTCGAACTCCTTTTTCCCGAGTTGAACGCGCGCGATGACGTCGCCGGCCTTCACCTCGTCTCCGGTCTTGCGATCGAACATCACGCCGGCGGCGTAGTCGATCTGGTCATCGGCCTTCTTGCGGCCTGCACCGAGATCGACCGTGAACATGCCTGCCTGATACGTGTCGATCGCCGTGATGAAGCCGCTGCGCGGCGCCTTCACCTCGACGGCCGTTCGCGGCTGCGCGAGCAGCGCATAGTTGTCGACGACCTCCGGATTGCCGCCCTGCGCCGCGATCCACTTGCGAGCCTGCTCCAGCGCGCGGCCCGACTTCAGTGCTTCATCGAGTGCAGCCTTTGCCGAAGCGTCATCGAACTGGCCCGACATCACCAGAATGCGGATGCACTGCTGGCGCGTCACCTCTTCCACATCCGCGGGTCCGTTGCCCTTCAGCACTTCGATCGTTTCGATGATCTCGTTCGCGTTGCCCGCGGCGACGCCGAGCGGCCGGTCCATATCGGTGATCAGCGCTTCGACCTTCGTCCCCGAGCCTTCGGCCGCCGCGATCAGCGACTGCGCGAGCGCCTTCGAGTCCTGATACTTGCGCATGAACGCGCCGCTTCCGGTCTTCACATCGAGAATGAGCGCCGACGCCCCCATCGCGAGCTTCTTCGACATGATCGAGGCCGTGATGAGAGGCAGCGACTCGACCGTCCCCGTCACGTCGCGCAGCGCGTAGATCTTCTTGTCGGCCGGCGCGATTCCCTCCGTCGACGTCGAGATCACGCAGAGCACTTCATGCACGCAGCGCTCGAACTCCGCGCGCGACAGACGGGCATTGAAACCGGGAATCGCTTCGAGCTTGTCGAGCGTCCCGCCGGTGTGCCCGAGGCCGCGGCCGGAGAGCATGCCCGACTTGACGCCGCAGGCGGCGACCCATGGCGAGAGCACGAGCGAGACCTTGTCGCCGACGCCGCCCGTGGAATGCTTGTCAGCGATGAAGTCGTACGAGTCGCGCAGGTGCCACTGCTCGCCGGAGCGGAGCATCGCCTGCGTGAGCGTCGCCATCTCCGTGCCGGTCATGCCGTTGATCGCGATGGCCATCAGCAGCGCGGACATCTGATAGTCGGGAATGGAGCCGCGCGTGTAGCCATCGATGAAGAATTCGATCTCGCGAGGCTCGAGGGGTGCGCCGCGGCGCTTGCGGTTGAGAAGCTCGTAGACGCTGTAGTCGCTCATGATTTTTCAGTTTATCCCGAGCAGAGCGAGGGACCAGCAGACCAGCGCGCCGGGATAAACTGAAAATCGAAAACAAGATGAAAGCAGTCATCCTCCTTTCCGGCGGTCTCGACTCTGCGACGGTCCTCGCGATCGCCCGCGACCAAGGCCGTCAATGTCACGCGCTGTCGATCGTTTATGGCCAGCGCCATCAGATCGAGCTCGCAGCGGCGAAGCGCGTCGCGGAAGCGATGGGCGTCGCCGAGCATGTCGTCTACAACCTCGACCTTCGTGTCTTCGGCGCGAGTGCGCTGACCGCGGACATCGACGTGCCGAAGGATTCCGCGGGCGAGCCGGGCATTCCGATCACCTACGTGCCGGCACGCAACACGATCTTCCTCTCGCTCGCGCTGGGATTCGCAGAAGCGCGCGAGGCGGAAGAGATCTGGCTCGGCGTCAATGCGGTCGACTTCAGCGGCTATCCCGACTGCCGGCCGGAATTCATCGATGCCTTTCAGCAGGTGATCCTCCGCGGGACGCGCAGCGGCGTCGAGCATGGCACGCCGCGCATCGTCGCGCCGCTGATCTCCATGACCAAGGCCGGCATCATCCGCCAGGGCATCGCCCTCGGGGTCGATTACTCCATCACTCACTCCTGCTACGACCCGGCGGCCGACGGGAGCGCATGCGGTCATTGCGACTCCTGCATTCTTCGCCGGCGCGGCTTCGAGGAGGCGCGCGTTCCCGATCCCACTCACTATGCCGGCCATTCCTGATCGCGTGCGCTGGATGGATGCGGTACTTCTCGCAGCGGCGGCGCTGCTGGGGGCGGCCCTGCGCCTCACGCACCTCGATACGGTCAGCCTCTGGCTCGACGAACTGATCGACTACGACGTCGCCACCAACGTTCTGCGCCATCCGTTCCGCGCATTGTTCCCCGGCCTGTCGTCCGAGCACGGGCCTCTCTTCTATGCGACGGAGCTTGCGGGACGTGTGTTCGCGTCGCCGGAGATCTCGGCTCGATTGTTTCCCGCGATCTTCGGCGTCATCGCGATCGTTGCGCTGTGGCTCGCGGCTCGCTCGGCCGGCCTAACCACCGGCTGCATCGCTGCGCTGCTCCTCGCGCTCTCGCCTCTGCACGTCTACTACAGCCATGAGGCACGGCCCTATGCGCTGCTGATGCTGCTCGCGACGGTGGCGCTGATCGCGCTCGTGAAGCGCAACCCGATTCTCTTCGGCGCGGCGACAACCGCGTGCATGCTGACGAGCAAGGCCGCCGGCCCGTTCGTCTTGAGCGCGGCCTGCTCCGCGGCCATCGCCGCCTGGCTGGCGGAACAGCGCGAGGAACGAAAGCGCTTCGCGATCGCGGCGGCGGTCGCCGCAGCCTCCCCCCTTCTGATTCCACTGCTCTATCACGTGCCGGAAGGCGTTCCTACCGCCGGCTTCCCTGGTGTCAGCGCCCGATTCTTCAACGAGCTTCTGCAGACATTCACACTTCAGGTGCTGCCGCCGTTCGCGGCGCGGCGCGCGGCGTACGCGATGCTCGCGCTGGCGATCGCCGGCGCGATCGCGCTCTTCCGCCGCAATCGTGTCCATGCGACGATCGCCGTCGTCCTGGCGACGTTTCCGGTTGCCTCAGGGATTGCGGCGCTGGCCATCATCGGCCACTGGTACAACGTCCGCTACGTCTCCGCCGCTCTCCCCGCATGGCTGCTGCTGGTCGCGGCCGGCATCGAGTGGATCGCGATGATCGCGACGCAGCGGATCGGCCGCCATGCGTTCTGGATCGTCGCGCTGGCCGTCGTCGCAGCGATCGGCAAGGAATCCTGGCCCGCCGCCCGCGAGGAGTGGTCGCGCAAGCTCGACTGGCGCGAGGTCGCCTCGTCGATCTGGAATCATGCCGCGCCCGGCGACACGGTCCTGACCACGAACTCGTGGTCGTTCCTCTCGCTGCAGTTCTACCTGCAGCGGCTTCCTCCGCGTGTGCATCTCGTGAATGCCGCGGAATCACTCGCGATCGCGCAGCGAACCGTGAAGAGCCGCGAGCCTGTGTGGATCGTCAGCGCAGGCTTCGAGGCCGACACCACGGTGACCGGCTGGAGTTGTGCCTATCCGCTCCTCATGGCGTCGAAGCGCGAGCAGCTTCGCATTCACTACGCTCCCTCGCTGGGCCATTTCCTCCAGCATCGCGCGCTCGGGCCCGAGCTGAGAACGATCGCCGCGCAGTATCCGAATGGCGCATGCCGCCTGCTCGCCGATACCTCCGACGCCATCTTCTTCGCGAGCGGTTGGGGAACGCTCGAGAGCAACGGCGATGAACAGTGGCGCTGGGCGCTGGGACCGGAGGCGACGGTCGTGCTTCCCGTTTCCGGGGCGACGGATCGCACGATCCGTTTTCACGCGCTGCCCGCCGGATCTTCGCAAACAGTCGAGGTGCTCATCGATGGCTCGAGCCTCGGCGGCGTCGCGATGAGCGCGGGATGGCGCGACTACGAGATCGAGGCGCCGGCGGGGGTCTGGAAAGGCGATCGCCACACGCTGACCCTGCGCTTCGCGCACTCCGCGGCGCCGCATGACGCCGATCCTCATTCGCCCGACATGCGTCCGCTCTCCGCGATGTTCACCTCGATCGAGGCCGGAGAGAAGCCGGCTAACCTGCCGCTGCACCCGGTGCGGATGGAGGGATTCCTCGATGAGCCGCCGCGCGAGCGATCGCGCTACGCGCCGCAAAAGACCGACCCCGCGGCGTTGCGCCTCTTCTGCGCCCGCGCCGGCTTCGATCCGGACGCGACCCCCGCCGCGCTCCGCTCCGGCCGCATCACGGTCGAGCAGCTCGTCGACGCGATGATCGAAGAGTACGAATGCTCGACCGATGCGACTTTCATCCGCGCCGCGTTCCTGGCGGCCGCCAGCCGCGATCCCGGCGAGGCCTACAGCGCAGATCTCGCGAAACAATGGCACGACCGCCGCGAGCGAGCGCGCCTGCTGCATGGGCTGATCGAGACTCCGCAGTTCCCCATAGCCCGGGCGAAGTAACATTCGCAACGGACATGCGGATCACCGAGATCTTTCACTCGATTCAGGGCGAGTCGTCGCACGCGGGACGCCCCTGCGTGTTCATCCGCCTCACCGGCTGCAATCTCCGCTGCCGCTGGTGCGACTCCGAGTACACGTTCACCGGCGGCGAGCGGATGTCGATCGACGAGATCCTCGACCGCGTGAAGAGCTACGGCTGCAACCTCGTCGAGGTCACCGGCGGCGAACCGCTGGCACAGGCGGAGTCGTTCGAGCTGATCAAGCGCCTCTGCGATGAGGGCTTCGAAGTCCTCATCGAAACCTCCGGATCGATCGATGTGACGCCCGTCGATCCCCGCGCCACGCTGATCCTCGATCTCAAGTGTCCCGGCTCCGGCGAGGCGGACAAGAACCGCTGGGAGAATCTCGCGATCCTCCGGCCGCGTGACGAGATCAAGTTCGTGATCGCCAGCCGCGCCGATTACGAATGGGCGAGGCGCGTGATCGCCGAGCACAGGCTGGAACGTTTCACGATTCTCCTCTCTCCCGTCTGGGGCGAGATGGAGATGAAGCCGCTCGCCGAATGGATGCTGAGCGACCGCCTGCCGGCGCGGTTTCAGACGCAGCTGCATAAACACATCTGGGGACCTGATGTAAAAGGTGTCTGATGAAACCGAGACTCGATCACATCGGCATTGCTGTCCGCTCCCTCGACGCGGCGAAGATCTACGAATCCCTCGGGCTCACCGTGGAACATACGGAAGTCGTCGAGACGCAGCGGGTGCGGACGGCGTTTCTCTCCGTTGGCGATTCGAATCTCGAGCTGCTCGAGCCGGTGGACGCCGCCTCGCCGATCGCGAAATTCATCGAGAAACGCGGCGAAGGCATTCATCACCTCTGCTTCCGCGTCGACGACATCGAGTCGCATCTCGCGCGGCTGAAGGCGGAGGGCTACCGTTTGATCAACGAGTCGCCGGTCCCCGGCGCGCACGGCTGCCGCGTCGCATTTCTCCATCCCGCCGCGGGAAACGGCGTGCTCATCGAACTGAGTGAGAAGATCGAATCCTGAGCGCATCCCATGATCGAAGGCTTTGCCGAAGGCTCGCTGGTCATCCTCAACCTCGTGAATCCGAAGGAGAAATTCTTCGGGCTCCTGATGTCTCTCTCCGCCGCGGGCGTCACGATGCGAGGAGTGAACCTCGACTCCTTCGAGGACTGGGCGCGCCAGCTCGCGCATGAGGATGAACCCGGCATCAGCCCGGTGACGATGTTCATTCCCCTGTTCCGCGTCGAGCGGATTTTTCTCGACGAGCCGGAGGGAACGATCCAGTCCTATGCCGAGCGGTTCCAGTCGGTCGTCGGCAGGCCGGTGCGCGAGTACGTGTGATATGGTCGCGCGTCGCGAAAAACCACTCCGGAGGCAGTCCACGCATGCGGACATTCTCTCGGCCGGTAGTCATCGCTCTGATCGCTGCCGCCACACTCATCGGATGCAAAAAAGAAACGGCGCAACTCGAAACTGAAGCATTCGCATTCGTCGTCTATCCGGGCGCCAAGTACCTTCCTCAGGTCACCGATCTCTTCAAACGCGCGCACAAGGTTCTCGCTCCCACGCAGGAGCCTCCTGCGACCGCGGTGTACGACACGGACGCGCCACTCGAAGACGTCGCGACCTACTACGCGCAGCAGTACGGCTACGGAAAGGTCGCGCCCGACACGCCGGCCAACTCCGGCCCTGGAAAACCGTCCGCGTTCTACCGCAGCGGCGATCTCGGCAACGACGCGAAAGCCACGCAGGATCTTCTGACGAAGATGGGAGTCAACGCCGACGTGAGCAAGGCATCCGGCGCATACAAAGCCGCCGAGATCGAAGCGAAGCCGAGCCGGCCGCATGTCACGATCGAGCGCCCCTACTTCGATCCGACGCGCTCGGAAGTCGTGAACCGCACGCTGATTCTGATGACGAGGCAATGACCCGGCAGCCGCGTGCGCTCATCGCCGGCCTCGGCGCCATCGGCGCCTCGATCGGCATGGCATTGCGCGCGCGCGGCTGGTACATCCTCTACTTCGACCGTCATGAATTCGCCGGCACGCGAGACGCGGCCGATGCGCGCGGCACGTTCGACGATCCGGTCGACCTGACGATTCTCGCAACTCCCGAGAACGTCGCGCTCGAGCTTCTGCCACACACGCGCGGCCTCGTCACGTCGGTGTGCAGTGTCATGGCTCCTCTTCGCCGCGCAGCAGCCGGCGACTTCGTCGCAGGACATCCGATGACCGGCACAGAGCAGAGCGGAATCGAGGCGGCATCGCGCGAGCTCTTCGCGAACGCGCCGTCATGGTTCATCGATCGCCGCAGCGAGGTGGTCGAACGGATGATCGAAGACTGCGGCGCGCGCCCCGAGCTCGTCGATGCCGCCGAGCACGATCGCGCCGTCGCGCTGGTCAGCCATCTGCCGCAACTCCTCTCCACGGCCCTCGCTTCGTATCTGGATGACCGGCGCGATGCGCTCCGCTTTTCCGCCGGCGGGCTGCGAACGTTTCTCCGCCTCGCGGGAATGGGCGTGGAGATGTGGGCGCCGATCCTCGCCGAGAATCGCGACAACATCGCGCCGCATACGGATGCGGTGATGCAGATCGTGCGCGAGATGCTCGAGCGCGATCCTTCGCCTCACTTCACGCGCGCACAACACCTGTACCGCTCTCTCCCGAAATGAATCCAACGTGGCTCTACGTCGGCGCGATCTATGCGATCGCGGTCTGGCTCGCGAGGCGTGCGGGAACGATCATTCCAGCGCGAGTCGCGATCTTCTTCTACGCGCTCGTGCTGATCTTCATGTGGAAACCGCTGACGGGTCCATGGGTCACCGTCCCTGCGGATTACATCCAGCGCCTGCCGCCCTGGTATCACCTCTCGCACGTGAAGCAGCCGATCAACGGGCAACTGAACGACATCGTTCTGCAGATCGTCCCGTGGGCACATCAGGCGCGCGAGGCGCTCCGTTCCTTTTCACTTCCGCTCTGGAACTCGATGGCCGGCTGCGGATATCCGTTGCTCGCCAATGGACAGAGCGCCCCCTTCTCGCTCATCCGTCTCCTCGCGCTGCCGCTTCCGCTCGGATGGGCGATGACGGCGGAGGCAGGCCTCAAGGTCCTCGTCGCCCTGACATTCATGTATCTGCTCGCGCGCCGCCGCACGTATGGCGAACTGCCGAGCGTCGTCGCCGCCGCGTCGTACGGGTTCTCCACCTTCATCCACGTCTGGCTGCACTTTCCGCTCGGCACCGCGGCGGCGTTCATTCCCGCTGCGCTCTACTCGATCGATCTGATCGCCGAGCGGGTCACGTACCGGCGCTTCGTATTCACCGCGGTGCTCTGGGCGGCGATGCTCTACAACGGACATCCGGAGACCGTGTCGCACACCGCGTTCCTCTGCGCGCTGTATCTGCTGTGGATCGCGTTCGTCGAACGGCGCGGACAGAACGCATGGAGGACGCTCTTCGGTGCAGGCGCGGCAATCGCCTGCGGCGCGATGCTGGCGATGCCTTACATCGCGCCGTTCCTCGAGGCGCTCCCGCGATCGAAGCGCTATCAGGAGCTGCTCGTGCAGCCGCACGTGATCGGCATCTTCTCCGACTGGACATCGAAGGTTCTGCTGCTCGAGCCGACGTTCTTCGGACACGTTCCACTCGAGCGCGCGTGGGCCGACGCCGCGTCAGCCGAGGGGCTGGAAGGAGCCGCGGGCATCCTCGGGCTCTGCTCGATGATCGCGATCACGCTTCGTTCGATCGCGCTTCGCCGCTTCCGCGATCGCGAGCTCTTCTTCGTCCTGGCCACGATCTTCTTCCTCGGAGTCGTGCTGGCATGGCCGGGGATCAGCGACATCTTCAACTTCTTCTTCAAGCTCGCCGCAAACGCACGGCTCCGCTCGATGCTCTGCTTCCTCGGCGCGTTGCAGACGGCGGCGGCCCTCGACTTCGCGCGGCGCGAGCGCGCGTGGCCGTATCTCGCCGGACTCCTCTGCGGCGCGATCACGCTCCTGCTGCTGATCACGCGCGTGCAGTTCCCGAGCGATTTCGCGAAATCGACGGCGGTCATGGCGATCGCGCCCAGCATGGCCGTGCTGCTGTTCGCATCGCTCGTGCCGCTCGCTGGCCGTTACCGGGAGTGGGCGCTGATGCTCGTCACCACGGCGGTCGTGGCCGAGGTGTTCATCTTCAACTGGGGATGGAATCCAAATCTGCCGATCGAGTTCCTCTATCCGAAGACGCCGCTCATCGAGAAGCTGCAGGCGCTGCAGGAGAAATCGCACGAGCCGTTCCGCATCGCCGGCATCGGCGCCATGTTCTTTCCGAACATGAATGCGATCTTCGGCTTCGAGGATGTGCGGATGCACGATCCGATGGCGAACGGCCGTTACCTCCGCGTGCTGCGGGAGCGCGGCGACTACGATTCGACGAGCTATTTCGCCCCCTGGCGAAATCTCGACTCGCGCATGCTCGATTTTCTTAACGTGCGCTACATCCTCGCCGACACGCATGGCGAGGTCAGAGACCGCCAGCGTTTCGAGGAGATCTACAGCGGGAAGGACGGCCGCATCTTCGTAAATCACGACGCGATGCCGCGCTTCTTCGCGGTGCAGAACGTGATCCTCGATTTCAATCGCGCGCAGTTCATGCGCCAGCTCATCGCGCAGAAAGAGTTCCGCGAGACCTGCCTCATGAACCGCCTTCCGGTCAGCGGCGATCAGGAGCGAAAGGATCTCCTGGCCCCGCGCCCGGCGAACGCACCGGTTGCGAAGGTCGTCATTCAGGAATCATCGGCAGCCGGCTACCGCGTGCACGTCAGCGCACCGCGCCACACGATGATCGCCTGCAGCATCGCGTCCTGGCCGGGATGGCATGTCACGTCGAACGGCAGGACGCTGCGGCCGCTCGAAGTGAACGGCGCGTTTCTCGGATTCGTCGTGCCGCCCGGCGAGAACGACGTGCGCGTCTGGTACGCGCCATGGTCGTTCCGCATCGGCGTGATCGTGATGTTGGCGACGATCGTTGGGCTGTTCTGGTGGAGCGGCAGGCGCCCTCGCCTGCCGGCGCGGTGAGCACGTGGAGGGACAGGCGCCTCGCCTGTCCACCGAGCCGGCAGGCGAGGCGGGCATCAGAGCACCGCTGCCTCGACGGCAGCGGCTCGCGGACGAGACGTCCGCGCTCCTCTGATCCTCAGCGGAACTTCCGGTTGAGGCGTTCCCTCGCGATGTTGTCCACGCGCGCGATGGCCGGCGTCAGCACCTCGCGCTGTTTCGCGACGAGCTCGCCGATGCCTCGCCTGGCGAGGCCCAACATCGCCGTCATCTCTTCTTCGCTGAAGCTCTGCACCTCGGCAGTGCCCTGCAATTCGACGAAGCGGCCCTTCTCCGTCGCAACGACGTTCATGTCGACGTGCGCTTTCGAATCCTCTTCGTAATTGAGATCGAGTGCCGGCGTGCCGCCGATGATGCCGACGGAGACCGCGGCCACCCATTCATTCACCGGCCAGCTCTGCATGTTGCCGTCGACGTAGAGGCGCGACAGCGCGAGGACGAGCGCGACGTAAGAGCCCGTGATCGAGGCCGTACGCGTTCCGCCGTCGGCCTGAATGACATCGCAGTCGATCCACACCGTCCGCTCGCCAAGCAGCTCCGGATTCACCGCGGCGCGCAGGGAGCGTCCGATCAGGCGCTGGATCTCCATCGTGCGCCCGCCCTGCTTTCCCTTCGCCGCTTCCCGCTCGGTGCGCTCCGTCGTCGCGCGCGGAAGCATTCCGTACTCGGCGGTCACCCACCCTTTTCCGCTGCGATAAAGGAACGGCGGAACTTTCTCCTGGATCGATGCGGTGCAGATCACGCGCGTGTCGCCGACTTCGATCAGCGCCGATCCTTCTGCATGTTTGTTGAAGTGGGGCGTGATGCGCACGGGGCGCAACTGATCGTGCGCACGCCCGTCGTTGCGCGCTTTTCCGGGGGTCGATGCTGTAGTGGTCATGACGCGGCAGTCGTTGTGGCGACTTTCTCCTCGATCACCGCTCCTTTGGGAACGACGACGATTCCCGACTCGGTGACGGTGAACCGCTGCCGGTCGAGCTCGAGATCGTATCCGATCGTGGAGCCCGCAGGAATCTTCACTCCCTTGTCGACGATCGTCCGGCGGATCTTCGAGTGCCGTCCGATCTCCACGCCATCCATCAGAATCGACTCGTCGACGTCGGAATAGGAGTGGATCCGCACGCGCGGATGGAGCACGCAGCGATTGATCGTGCCGCCCGAGATGATGACGCCGTCACTCACCAGCGAGTCGGTCGCGATGCCGACGCGTTGCGATGACGCATCGGCGAAGACGAACTTCGCCGGCGGAAGATGCATCGGCGCGGAGATGATCGGCCAGCGCGGATTGTAGAGATTGAACAGCGGCGTCACCGACACCAGATCCATCGACGCCTCGAAGAATGCGTCGACGGTTCCGACGTCGCGCCAGTAGCCGCGATTCAGCTCGCTCTCGCCGGGAATGAAGTTCTTCGCGAAGTCGTACGCGTAGACCTTCATCCGGTCGTACATGTCGGGAATGATCTCCTTGCCGAAATCGTGAGCCGAGTCCCGCAGCGCGTTCCGCTGCAGCACGTCGATCATCACATTCGACTTGAAGATGTAGTTGCCCATCGAGGCGAGCACCATGTCCGGGCGTCCCGGAATCGTCTTCGCCCCTTCTTTCGGCTTCTCGACGAAGCCGGTGACACGCCAGTTCTCGTCGACCTCGACGATGCCGAAGTGATGCGCTTCGCTGAGCGGCACCGGGATCGTGGCGATCGTCAGATCGGCATCGTTCGTAATGTGCTCCTGCAGCATCTGGTTCACATCCATCTTGTAGATGTGATCGCCGCCGAAGACGCAGACGAACTCGGGACGCTCGTCGAAGATCAGTTCCAGATTCTGAAAGACCGCATCCGCCGTCCCGCGGAACCAGAACGGCCCCTTGCGCATCTGCGCCGGCACGACGTCGACGTACTGGCCGATCTCCGGCACCAGCCGCCACGTGCGCGTGATGTGCTCGATCAGCGAATTCGACTTGAACTGCGTGAGGATCTTGATCTTCGTGAATCCGGAGTTCACGAAGTTGTTGATGACGAAGTCGATGATGCGGTAGCGGCCGCCAAACGGCACCGCCGGTTTTGCCCGGTCGCGCGTGAGTGGATAAAGGCGCTCGCCCATGCCACCCGCAAGGATCATCGTCAGCACATGGCGCCGCGAGAGTAGCGAATACATTTGCCTTCCTGCCGCTTTAATCGATTGTTGTACGACACGATGTGGCAAAGCAAATGTTTGACCACGATCACGATCGGGGGAGACGTCCGATCCGTAGCGGACGAGACGTGCGCGCTCCCCTATACTTCGTAACCTGACCCATGGCTGACCGTGACTACTACGACATCCTCGGCGTGAAGAAAGCGGCGACCGAGGACGAAATCAAAAAGGCTTACCGCGCCCTCGCCAAGAAATACCATCCCGACAAAAACAAGGGTGACAAGGCGGCCGAGGCGAAGTTCAAGGAGATCTCCGAGGCCTACGCCGTTCTCGGCGACAAGGAGAAACGCGAGCAGTACGATCGCCTCGGCTCCGAGGCGTTCTCCGGCGGCAATCCCTTTGGCGCCGGCGGTCCGTTCGGAGGTTTCGACTTCTCGCAGTTCACCGGCCGTGGCCGCCGCACGGGTGGTGGCGGCGGCCGTACGCGCACGACGACCGGCAACTTCACCGACATCTTCTCCGACCTCTTCGGAGGTGCAGGCGGCCCCGGATTCCAGACCGATGTCAAAGGTCCGGATACCGAGGCCGAGCTCACGATCGACTTCCGCGACGCGGTCCTCGGTACCACGATGGAACTGAATGTGAACGGTGACCGTGTGAAGGTGAAGATCCCCGAAGGAGTCCGCAACGGACAGAAGATCCGAATCCGCGGCAAAGGCGCTGCGTATCCGGGCGGCGAGCCTGGCGATCTCAACGTGCTCGTCCACGTTCGGCCCCATCCGTTCTTCGAGCGGAAGGGGGATGACATCCACATCGATCTCCCGATCACCATCGGTGAGGCCACGCGCGGCGCCGAGGTCGAAGTGCCGACGATTCACGGCCCGGTGCGCGCGCGCATTCCTGCCGGAACTCAGGGCGGACAGACCTTCCGCCTCTCCGGAAAAGGGGTGCGGAAGAAGGGCGATCACTACTATCGCGTCATGATCGTGCTTCCGAAAGAGACGCCCGCCAGCGCCGTTGACGCGATCGAGTCCGCGTACGGCGAGAATCCACGCGCGAATCTGAAGACGGCGCTGTGAGCGGACGCATCTTCGTCATTGGCGACTCCCACATCGGGCTGGGCGAAGACGCCGAGAAATCGGTCGTCGCCTGGTGCGACCGTCTGGAGAAACTCGCGCCGGCCGCGCTCTACCTCAACGGCGATCTCTTTCACTACCTGATCGCGCATCCGAAGTTCTTCACGCCTGCCGTCGGCAAAGTGTTCGAGCGATTCAAGGCGCTGCGCGACTCCGGCGTGCCGGTTCACTACGTCGAAGGCAACCGCGACTTCTTTCTGCACGGTTCATTCGTCGAAGACGCCGTCAGCGACATCGCCCACAGCTACGACATCAGGGCCGGCGCGAAAAAGTATCTGATCATCCACGGCGACATGATCAACGACCGCGACTGGAAGTACCGCTTCTGGCGCCGCGCATCGAAGAATCCCGTTTCGAAATTCGGCATCAACCTGATTCCCCGCACGATCGCGCGCGACTTCGTCGACGGCGTGGAGAAGAGGCTCTCGAGCTCGAATTTCAAGCACAAGTCACGGCTGCCGCTCGAGCTGATGGAAAAGTACGGGCGCGAGCGCGCGGCCGAGGGTTACACGCACGTCGTCTTCGGCCATTTTCATGAGAAGAAAACCATTCCCGCAGGTGACGCGATGGTCAGCATCCTCCCGCCGTGGTACGAGACGGGCGAGGCCATGGCTATCGATCCCGTCACCGGCGACTTCGATTGGATGACGGTCTGATGATCGTTACCTTTCTCGGCACCGGCACTTCCACGGGCGTTCCCGTCGTCGGCTGCCATTGCCGCGTCTGCACGTCAACGGATCCGCGCAACAAGCGTCTGCGGCAGTCGGTGAAGATCGAGGCCAAGGGAAAGCATTTCCTCATCGACACGACGCCCGACCTGCGGCTGCAACTGCTGCGCGATCCGATTCCGCGCCTCGACTTCCTGCTCTTCACGCATTCGCACGCGGATCACATCATGGGCCTCGACGACATCCGCCCGTTCAACTTCCGTCAGCGCGAAACGATCCAGGCCTACACGAGCCACTTCACCGCGAAGGCGATTCGCCGCGCGTTCAGCTACATCTGGGATGCGAATTCGCAGATCGGGGGCGGGAAACCTCAGCTCGAGCTGACCGAGGTCACCGGCCCGTTCTCGCACGACGGAGTCGACATCGTGCCGGTTCCCGTCGTTCATGGCGATTGGACGATTCTCGGTTTTCGCATCGGCCCATTCGCCTACATCACGGACACGAACGGCATCCCTGACCATTCGTTGCACCTGCTGGAGGGAGTCGAGGAGCTCGCACTGGACGGCCTTCGCCTGGCGCCTAACCATCCGACGCACTTCACGATCTCGGAGTCGGTCGAGGCGGCGCAGCGCATCGGCGCAAAGAAGACGTGGCTGATCCACATGGCGCACGAAGTCGATCATGCGACGGTGGAGGCAACGCTGCCGGAGAACATCCGGATTGCGTACGACGGGCTGACGCTGAGGTTCGAATGAAAGTCATTCCGCGCATCGATCGCTTCGACGCCACGGTTACCGTTCCGCCGTCGAAGTCGTACTCCGTCCGCGCGCTGCTGCTCGCCGCGATGGCCGAGGGAACGACGACGATCACGAACTGCCTCGACTCGGATGACACGCGATACGCATACGAGGCGTTGCGCGCGATCGGATTCGAGACCGGCGGCTCGTTCGCCAAAGGACTCACGATCGGCCCGCGCACCCACATGTCGGCGAATGACGTCACGCTCTTCATCGGCAACGCCGGCACCGCGATGCGTTTCCTCACCGGATGGCTCGCTTTCACGCCGGGACGATTCCTGATCGACGGCGAGGAGCGGATGCGCAACCGGCCGATCGGCGACCTCGTGGAAGCGCTGCTGCAGATCGGCGCAGAGGTCGAATATGCGGAGCGCGAAGGGTATCCGCCGCTGCGCATCCGCGGCAAGAAAATGCGCGGCGGATTCGAAGTTCCCATCTCCGCCGACACCTCCAGCCAGTTCGCCTCCGCATTGATGATGGGCGGCGCAACGCTCCCCGGCGGCATCACCGTCGTGCTCGAGAAGCTCGCATCGGCGCCGTATCTCGACATCACCGCCGATGCGCTCATCTCGTTCGGCGCGCGCGTGCAGCGCCAGGGCAACCGCATTCATGTTTCCGCGCGTGCTCTGAAATGCGACGAATATCGCGTCGAGGGCGATTACTCCTCGGCCTCCTACTGGTTCGCGGCGGCCGCGGCGACCGGAGGAATCGCGCGCGTGCGCGGCCTCGCCTCACCGACGGCACAGGGCGACGCCGGATTCGTCGATATCCTTTCACGCATGGGCTGCAGGGTCAGCGTCGGCAACGAAGAGATCACGCTCGAGGGGCCGGAACGGCTTGCCGGCGGAACGTTCGACTGCGTCGACACGCCGGATATCGTTCCGAGTCTCGCGGCCATCGCGCCGCTCGCGTCATCTCCGGTCGAGATCGTGAACATCGCGAATCTCCGCGTGAAGGAGTCCGACCGCATCGCGACGGTCACCTCCGAGCTCCGCCGCCTCGGCGCGCAAGTCGAAGAGCGCCCCGACGGCATGCTCATTCAACCCGGCTGGAATCACGACGCCGTGGTGGTCGAAACGCACAACGACCATCGCATCGCGATGGCCTTCGCGATTGCCGGGCTTGCGCGCGGCAACGTGACCATCGGCGACGAGCGCGTCGTCTCGAAATCCTATCCGCGCTTCTGGCGCACACTCGACGAGGCATGTTGAGCATGCCCACCTGGTATCTGTTCCTCGCGCTGTTGTTCATTCTGGCGAACGGCTTCTTCGTCGCGGCGGAGTTCGCGATCATCCGAGTCCGTCCGACGCAGCTCGCCGAGCGCGCGGCGGAAGGCAGCACCCGCGCGCGGATGGCGCGCCGGATCACCAAGAGGCTCGACAGCTATCTCTCCGCAACGCAGCTCGGCGTCACCCTGATGTCGCTCGCGCTGGGATGGGTCGGCGAGCCCGCGGTGGAAGCTGTCATCCGTCCGCGCCTCATGCGCCTCGGCGTCTTCAGCGATGGCATCGCCCACTCGATCGGCGCGACGATCGCCTTCACCGTCATCACCGTCATGCACATCGTGGTCGGCGAGCTCGGTCCGAAATACATCGCGATCGACAAGAGCCTCAGCACATCCCTCGCCGTTGCGCACCCGCTGCGCGGCTTCTACGTTCTGATGTTTCCCGCGATCTGGCTGCTCAACCGGATCTCCAACACGGTGCTCAGCGCAGTCGGAATCCGGCCGGCGACGGAAGGAGAGATGGCGCACTCGCAGGAAGAGCTGCGCATCATCCTCGCGAGCTCGGAAAAGGCGGGTGTGCTCTCCGAAGAGAACCGCGAGATCATCGAAGGCGTCTTCCAGTTCTCGAAACGGACGGCGCGGCAGATCATGGTGCCGCGCATCGACGTCGCGATCCTCTCCACATCAAAAACCATCTCCGAGAATCTCGAGGTCATTCGCAAGACGCGCCACACGCGTTATCCGCTTTGCGACGGCGGCACACTCGATCAGACCGTCGGCCTCATTCATGTGAAGGACCTCTTCCACGCGCAACTGCGCGGCCCGGGACGTCCGCTCAACGAGCTGAAGCGCGACATGCTGTTCGTTCCGGAGAATTCGACCGTTGAAGCGCTCCTCTCCCAGTTCATCGAGCACAAGACGCACATGGCGGTCGTGCTCGACGAGTACGGCGGCGCCTCGGGAATCGTCTCGCTCGAGAACATCACCGAAGAATTGTTCGGGCAGATTCAGGACGAGTTCGATCGCGAGCGGCCGGAGATCGAGCCGCTTGGCAACGGCAAGTACCGCGTGCGCGGCGACTATCTGATCGAGGACCTCGCGGATCGTCTGAAGGTCGATGTCGGCGAGCCGGCGGAGGAAACGATCGGCGGATACGTCGCCGCACGCATCGGACACGAAATCGCGGCTGGCGATACATGCGAGCTCGGCGATCTGAAGATCTCCGTGCTCGAGGCCGAACGATTCCGCGTCCGATGGGTTCTCGTGCAGACGAAGCTTACGGAGCCGGAAGAAGAGCCGGAACCGGAAGAAGAAGCGCAGCAATAACCCGGGTTAGTGGCGCCGGAACAATCCGGTCAGCCTGGCCGGGACATGCGCAACGCTCTTCCACAAACGGCTGAGGCGTCCCTCCTGCTCCGTTTCGTGGCTGGCGCTACGCGAATACCTCGATTCCTTCAGGATTCTGTCGGTTTCCTGGATTCGCATGCGACCCCCCTTTCGCAGTTGATTCATTGCGAGGGGGATGCCTGTTGCGGCTTCGATCCGTGCTGGATGGCGCGTTCGTGATACTCGACGACGATGTCGCGAACACGCTCCGGATCATCGACGATGTGAATGCTCTCCACATCCTCGCGAAGAATGTTGTTCTCCGTCAGCACGACGTTCTTCAGCCAGTCGACGAGCCCACCCCAGTACTCGCTGCCGAACAGGATCACGGGAAAATCGGAGATCTTCTTCGTCTGGATCAGCGTGAGAACTCCGAAAATCTCATCGAGCGTTCCGAAGCCTCCCGGAAACGTCACGAACGCCTCGGAGTACTTCACGAACATCGTCTTGCGAACGAAGAAGTAGCGAAAGGTCATCGACTTGTCGACGTATGGATTGAGCGTCTGTTCGAACGGCAGCTCGATATTGCAGCCGATCGACAACGCTCCCGCCTCGCGCGCACCGCGATTGCCGGCCTCCATGATTCCGGGGCCGCCGCCGGTGATGATCGCGAAACCTGCGCGGCCGAGGAGCTCGGCGGTCTTCACGGCGAGCTCGTAGTAACGGTTCGAGAGCTTCGTTCGCGCCGAGCCGAAGATCGAGACGGCCGGATAGACCTCGGCCAGATGATCGATTCCCGCGACGAACTCGCTCGTGATCCGCAGCACTCGCCACGACTCACTCTGCAGCGTCTCCTCACGCGAGGGACGATCGAGCAGCTTCCGATCTTCCAGAGACTCGCGCGGCTTGGGAGGGATGTGCTGTTCGTGATCTTCCATATCGCGCATTGTAGGGAAACAGTCGCCGCGCGGACGGCGAGTGTAGGACAAGCTCTCAGCTTGTCCTACCCATAGACAACCTAAAGAGGTTGTCCTGCACGCTTACTGGCGCAGCTTGATCACGGCAGTCTCCACGAGCTTGTCGCCCGGAAGATCGCGCTGCCATGCCGTCGCCTTCACGCTGCCGGTCTCCCGGTACGTGCCGAACGACGTGCGCACGTGGAAGCGCATCGTCGAATCTTCGCCCGGCTGCACGTTGCCGAACGTGAAGTGATAGACGTTGGAGCCCGGATCATGAGACTCCATCACGCCGCGGTCGTGCGTCGCGTCGAGCACGACGAGTTGCGGCGGCAGCTCGACGTCGACCAGGACGTCCTTCATGTTGTTGACGCCGCGATTCGACAACACGACGTCGAGATTGTCCTCACCCGACTCGGGGAGATCCTTCGGATGCATGATGTTCAGTTTCAGGAGCTGCCCGCGTGAAGTGAGCGCCATACCGCTCGACTTACAACCGGCGGCGGCGAACAGAACGATGGCCACGACGACCACCGACAGGATCGCTACTGCTCGATTCGTTTTCATTCGTTACCTCCAGGGGCCAGGTTTGTGCAAACAGAGCACCTGAATGGGAAACGCATGAGCTACTTTCTTGGCGTCGATGGGGGCGCGTCGAAGACTGCTGCAATCGTGACGGACGAGCACGGCACGATTCTCGGCCGCGGACTCGCCGGCGGATCGAATCATCTGCGGGCAGGAATCGAAGAGGCGACGCGCAACGTCGAGCGCGCGGTGAACGGCGCGCTGGTCGAGGCCGGCATCGCGATTCGCGAGATCGAATATGCGTACTGCGGCATCGCCGGCTCCGATCATCCGACGCATCACGAGCGCGTCGTCGAGTCGCTGCGGCTCTTCTTTCCGCGCGGCAACTTCATCGTCGACACCGACGCGCGTGTCGCGCTGACGGGCGCCATCGGCTTCGGCGCCGGCGTCGTGATCATCTCCGGCACAGGCTCCGTCGCCTTCGGACGCAACACGCTCGGCCGCGAAGCGCGCGCCGGCGGATGGGGACCGACACTCGGCGATGAAGGCAGCGGCTACGCGATCGCACGCGACGGACTCGCGGCAATCGTCCGCTCCTACGACGGGCGAGGAACTCCGACGCTCATGACGCAGCTCCTCTGCAACGAGTACGACATGTGCGATCCGGGTGATCTGCCGCGGTTCGTCTACGCCGCGACGACGCACGCCGACGACATCGCGCGCTACGGAAAGCTGGTGATCGAGGCGGCGCAGAGCGGTGATGCCGTCGCGCAATCCATCATCGCCAACGCGGGACGCGAGCTCGCGGTCTGTGTGCTCGCGGTTGCAGACCGGTTGGAGATGCTCGCGGATTCCTTTCCCGTCGCGTACGTCGGCGGTGCGTTTCACGCGCACGAGCTGCTGCTCGATCCGATGCGCAAGGCGATTCACGCGCGCGCACCACACGCCACGATCGCGCCGCCGAAGGTCACGCCGGTGGAAGGGGCGGCGATGATGGCCGTTCGCGCCGCAGGAGGACCGCGGCGCGAACGGTGACGGCGTTCAATCGTTATTTTTTCAGCGAGGCGTCGCGGATCGCGCGGAACTCATCGCCCGCGATCCAGTTCGGCATCTCCGGCGCGTTCGCTGCGTCCCATCCCAGCCAGAATCCGAGCTGGCCCATCTCCACCGCTTCCGACCAGTCCCACTTCGGATTGAACTCGTCGCTCGGCTGATGGTAGTGATGCTCGCGATACTCCGTCGATTGTTCCTTGCCCCAGCCTGCCGGTTTGCCGATGACATCCTGCCCGGGATCGACTGAGAACGCAGGCACGCCGACTTTGCCGAGACTGAAGTGATCCGAGCGGTAGTAATGGCCCTGCTCGGGCTCGGGATCGGGAACGATCGTGATGCCCATCGCCTTCGTGATCTTCTGCGCCGTGGCGAAGAACGTCGTCCGCTCGATGCCATTCATGTAGACATCGCGCACGCGGCCGAGCTCGGGGATCGCATCGAAGTTGATGTTCAGCGCGATGCGTCCGGCCGGAATCGACGGATGCTTGCCGTAATACTCGGAGCCGAGCAGTCCCTGCTCCTCAGCCGCAACGGCGTTGAAGATGATCGAGCGCTTCGGTTTCGGATTCGTATTCGCCCAGACGCGCGCCATCTCGATGAGCAGCGCGCAGCCCGATGCGTTGTCGATCGCGCCGTTGTAGATGTTGTCGCCGCTCTTGTTCGGATCCATGCCGAGGTGATCGTGATGGGCGGAGTAGAGGATGGCCTGCTTGCTCAGCACCGGATCGGAGCCTTCGAGCTTCGCGACGACGTTCGCCGTATCGAATGGACGAACCTTGCTGGAGATCGAGCCGCTCAGCTTGTAGCCGCCGAGGACGACCGGCTTGAAGTCGCGCGAGGCCGCCGCCTTCGTCAGCGCGTCGAGATCCTGTCCCGCCGCCGTGAAAAGCTGCTTCGCGAGATCCTCGGAAATCCATCCAGCAAACTTCAGCGCAGGATCATTCGCGCCCCTGCGGCCATACGAATGCTCTGCGCCCCACGAGTTCCGCACGACGCTCCACGGATAGCCGGCCGCGTCGTTGGTGTGGATGAGAATGACGCCGTCGGCGCCCTTCACATTGCCGATCTCGTACTTGTAGGTCCAGCGGCCGTAGTACGTGCGCGCTTTGCCCTTGAAGAGATCGGGCTCGCTCGCATTCGCCGGCGGATCGTCGACGAGCATGACGAGCGTCTTCCCCTTCGTATCGAGACCTTTGTAGTCATCCCATTTGTATTCGGGAGCGACGACGCCGTGGCCGACGAAGACGAGCTCGGAGTCGAGCTGCGTCGCGGCGGTCTCCTGCTTCGTCTGCGATTCGTCGTTGCCGACGAACTGCTCGAGGTACTTGAGCGGACCGATTGCGGGCGCGCCATCCTTCGTGAAGGAGACTGCTGTCCTGCTGCCGTCCGTCGTGACTCCGATCAACGCGACTTTCTGGAAGTAGGTGCCGTGGTCGCCATCCGGTTTGAGGCCGAGGGCCTCGAACTGCGTCGCGATGTATTCCATCGCGAGCTGATCGCCGCGCGTGCCGGGACCGCGTCCTTCGAGCAGATCGCTCGCGAGGAAGCGGTCATGCGCCGCGATCGCGTCACCGCTGAAAATCCGCACTGCATTCCTGACCGCCGCCGGCGTCGGTGCATCCGCCGCGATGAGCGGCAGGGATGCAGCGGCCGCGGCGAGAAAAAGCAAGGTCCGCATTCGATGCATGGGTTCTCCTTCGGAAAGTGTCGCCGCGGGAGGCGCGGCTGCTTTAGCATATCGCTACAGGCCCGGATTGAAAGGAGATGGAATGATCCGAAAAAGACTTCTCCCTGTCCTCATCATTTCCCTCGCCATCGCCACAGGTTTCTTCGCAGGACGCGCGGTTGCCGATCAGCCGCACATGCACTCCGCACTCGAGCACCTTCGCGCAGCCAAGGCCGAGCTCGAGCTGGCGGACGCCGACAAGGGCGGCCATCGCCAGAAGGCCATCGCGGCTGTGAACAACGCGATCGACCAGGTCGAAAAAGGCATCAGCTTCGACCGGCGTCATTAGTCCAGGAATCCCAGGGGCCCTCAGGACCCCTGGGATTCTCCCCATCCGTCCCATCCGTCCCATCCGTCCTATCAGTCCCATCCACCCCCTTGACAAACCAAACGCGCAAACCTAACTTAACACCGTTAAGTTATGGAGCCGCGTTATGGGACCGACCGAACGTAGACAAAGAGAACGCGAAGAAGTCCGAGCCCGCATCCTCGATGCCGCCCGCGACCTCTTCGTCGCCGAGGGGTTCGATGCCGTCACGATGCGCCGCATCGCCGACCGCATCGAGTACTCCCCCACTGCCATCTACTTCCACTTCAAAGACAAGGAATCGCTTCTTCAGGAGCTCTGCACCTCCGACTTTCAGAAGCTCGCGGCGCAGTTCCTGAAGATCGCGCGCATCGACGACCCCGTCGAGCGCGTGCGCCGCGCCGGCATCGCCTACTGCGACTTCGCGGTCGAGCATCCCAATCACTACCGGCTGATGTTCATGACGCCGCATCCCCCCATCGATCCCGAGGACAACGCCATCGAGCGCGGCAATCCGGAGCAGGACGCCTACGCGTTCCTCTGCTCCGCGATCAGGGAAGCGATCGAGACCGGCCGCTTCCGTCCGGAGCACGATGACGTCGAGCTCGTGTCGCAGACCGTGTGGGCCGGCGTGCATGGAGTCATCGCCCTCAACATCGCGAAACACACCGATCCCTGGGTCGACTGGCGCCCGCTCAAGAAGCGCATCAAGTCGATGATCGACGTGCTCATCGATGGTCTTTCGAAACCGAAGCGGAGCCGCTGATGGTCGATCTCGCAACCAAATCGCTGCTGCACGACAAGCTTCGCTTTCTGATCACCGTCAGCGGCGTCGCCTTCGCCGTCACGCTCGTCTTCGTCCAGGTCGGCCTCTTCCTCGGCCTCATGGACAACGCGTCGCTGACCATCGAGCACCTCAACGCCGATCTCTGGATCACGTCGCACGACACAAAGAACATCGACTTCGCGCACACCTTCCCCGAGACGCACGTGAAGCGCGTGCGCGCGATTCCCGGCGTCGCATCGGCGGACAACCTCATCGTCTGGTTCATGAACATCAGTCTTCCGACCGGCTCCGTGGAAGGGACCGAGGTCTACGCTCTGGAAGACTTCACGAAGTGGAACTTTCCATGGAACGTCACCGGCGGCAATCTCGAAGACCTTCGCCGCGGCAATTACATGTTCCTCGATTCCTCGGCGGAGCATCGTTACGGCGGGCCGTTCGCGATCGGCGATTACCGCGAGGTGATCGGACGCCGGCTGAAGATCATCGGCCGCTCCACGGAAGCGAAGTCGTTCACGACCACGCCGCTGACGTTCATGAACTTCACGCTCGCGCAAAGCCTCGTGCCGAGCGAGCTGCGCGGCAATACGACCTACATCCTCGTGAAGCTCGAGCCGGGCGCGAACGTCGAGCAGGTGAAGGCGGAGATCCGGCGCCGCCTTCCCTACAACGACGTCTACACCGGCAAGGAGTGGGCGGCGCGGTCGCGCAACTACTGGGTCGAGTCCACCGGCCTCGGGCTCAACATGTATCTCACTGTCTTCCTCGGCTGCCTCGTCGGCATCGTGGTCGTCGCGCAGACGCTCTACACGTCGACGATGGAGCACATCAAGGAATTCGGAACCGTGAAAGCGATCGGCGGAGGCAACGCCGACATCTACTCGATCCTCGCGAAGCAGGCGACGATCGCCGCGGTCCTCGGCTTCGGCCTCGGCGCATTGATGGCGTATGCGATGCGGCCGCTCATCTACAAGATCGATCTGAAGCTCGTGATCCCGACGCCGCTCTTCGCCTACGTGTTCGCCGGCTCGGTCGTGCTTTGTCTCGCCGCGTCGATGATCTCGTTCCGCAAGGTCGCATCGATCGATCCGGCGCTCGTATTCAGGAACTGATCATGATTCTCGAAGCAAAAGAAATCCGGAAGAGTTTCACCGAAGGGAAGGAATCCTTCGACGTTCTGCGCGGCATCGACTTCGGAGTCGAGCGCGGCGAGATCGTTTCGCTCGAAGGGCCGTCCGGTTCGGGGAAGACCACGTTCCTCTCGATTCTCGGCTGCATCCTCACGCCGACGAAGGGCGACGTGCTGATCGACGGAGAGGTCGCAAACGCGAAGAAGCTGAACGACATCCGCAAGCGCTCGCTCGGCTTCGTCTTCCAGCAGTTCAACCTGTTCCCGTCGCTGACCGCGCTGGAGAACATCGAGTACGCGTTGAACGTGAAGGGCATTCGCGGACGAGAGGCGCGGCTCGAAGCGGAGCGCGTGATCGAAGCGGTGGGCCTCGGCGATCGCCAGGCGTTTCTGCCGCGCGATCTCAGCGGCGGGCAAAAGCAGCGAGTCGCGATTGCCCGCGCGCTCGCGGGTAAAGCGCCGATTCTGCTCGCCGACGAGCCGACGGCGAATCTCGATTCAGTCGTCGGCACACAGGTCCTCGAACTGTTCCGGGCGCTGGCGAAGAAAGAGAATCGCGCGCTCGTCATCGTGACCCATGACCCGAAAGTCCGCGCGGTCGCCGATCGCGTGGTGAAGATTCAGGACGGGAGATTGTCATGAAGCGTTTCATCGCCCCACTCATCGGACTCGTGCTCATCATCATCACGGTGGCGGAAGTCCGCGCGAACCGGCCGTCATCGTCGCCGGCCCAACCAGCCGCTGCACCTGCGAAGGAACATCACGTCGTCGCCGAAGGGCGCGTTGTGGCGTATCCGGGGGCGGAAGTCACCGTCGGCAGCGATGTGGCCGGCACCATCGAGCGGCTCGCCGTGAACGAGCAGGACCAGGTGAAGAAGGGGCAGATCATCGCGACGCTGCGCGCCGACGATCTGCGGGCCGCGATCGCCGCCGCCCGCGCGCGGGAAGACGAAGCCGCAGCCGATATCCGTCTCTGCGAGCTGGAGCGCGAACGCGCTCAGCGTCTCTATCGCGACAACGTCGGCTCGAAGCAGACGCTCGAGAAGACGGATCGCGATCTCGAGTCGGCGCGCGCGCGCCGCGCCTCCGCGGCCGCGGAGCAACGCCGCATCGAAGCGCTGCTCGCGAAGACCGTGATCACGGCACCGATCGACGGCGTCGTGATCGCCCGGATGCGCCAGCAGGGAGAGACGATCAACGCCGGCGACTCGCTCGTGACCGTGGCCGATCTTCATCGCACGCGCGTCGAGGCCGAGGTCGATGAGTTCGATGCGGCGCGCATGCGCAATGGCGGCGAAGCTTCGGTATCGGCCGAGGGCTACGACGCGTCGTGGCGCGGAGTGATCGAGGAAGTGCCGGGCAATGTCGTGTCGCGCCGGCTCAAGCCGCAGGATCCTGCGAAACCGATCGACACCCGAGTGCTGCTGGTGAAGATCGCGATGACGGAAGGGACACCGCTGAAGCTGGGGCAGAGAGTGGAAGTGGAGTTCCGGTAGAAGTGGAGTGCGGACGAGGCGTCCGCACATAGCGGGGTGCAACGGAGAAGTGCGGACGAGGCGTCCGCACTCCACTCAGACGCTGGGCGCTTTCCAGTGCCAGTTCGTGTGGGACTGGAACATGTTCGCGGCTGCGAGCAGGGCATCCTCATCGAGCGGGCGTCCGACGAACTGAATGCCGGCCGGCAGGTTCTTCGACGTGAAGCCTGACGGAACGCTGATGGCGGGCAGGCCGCAGAAATTGCCGATACCGCCGAGGGGATCGGCGAACGCGAGGTCGGTCTCGAGGTTCGTCTCCATCGGCGTGGCGGCGATCGGCAGCGAGGCTGCCGCTACGACGTCGACCTTCTCGAAGAGCTCACTAACCTTTCGTTGCAGCACGCCGCGGACGCGCTGTGCGCGGACGTAGTCGGCGCCGGAGATCGTCGCGTTGACGAACCCGCCGATCTTCGCCAGAGGATCGGTGAGCTCGAGCACGCGGCCCGAGTCGATCAGCGTGTCGAACGCCGATGCCCCTTCGACGGAGATCGTCGTTCCGGCAGCGACTTCCCACGGCCCTTCCGGCAACGCGATCTCGACGATCGTCGCGTGTGGCGCGAGAACCTGGCGCGCAGCGCTCGTGACTCTCTCGATCTCGGGCTGCATCTCTTTCCACGCGTTGGTGAGCCACCCGATCCGCAGCCTGCGGCTGTGACGGCGGTAGGCGAACCCCTCCCCGATCACCGACAGCACGATCCCGCAATCATCGGCCGTTCGCGCCATCGGTCCGATCTTGTCCATCGAGTACGAGAGCGCCATCGCGCCATCGCGGCTGACGCGGTTGTACGCCGGGCGCAATCCCGACACGCCGCAATACGCGGAGGGGCAGACGATGGAGCCCCACGTCTCGGTGCCGATCGCAAACGGTGCGAGCCGGGCGGCGACGATGGCTCCCGATCCACTCGACGAGCCGCACGTCCAGCATGTCTCGTTCCACGGATTCTTTGCCCCTCCCTGCAGCGACGCGGTGCCGTAGCGATAGCCCATGCCGCCCGCGAGCTCGATCATCGCGGCTTTCCCGATGAGAATCGCGCCGGCGTCCTTCAGCTTGCGGATGACCGCCGCGTCGAAATCGAACTTCTGATTCGCGTACGGCCGCGCGCCCCACGTCGTCGGATAACCCTTCGCGGCGAGCAGATCCTTCGCCGCATACGGAATGCCGTGCAGCAGACCGCGATAGTGGCCCGCGGTGATCTCCTTCTCCGCCGCCCGCGCTTCCTCCATCGCGCGCTCCGGAGTCAGCGTCGCGTACGCGTTGAGCTTCGAGCCGATCCTGTCGCTGCGATCGAGGAACGTGCGGGTCACTTCGACAGGCGAAAGTTTCTTCAGACGGATGTGATGCGCGAGCTCGCGCACCGTCATTTCCTCTATGCCGGCCGATGAGTGGAGTGCGGACGCCTCGTCCGCGCCCCCATGGGCGGACGAGGCGTCCGCCTTCCACCTCGGTTCGAACAGAGGGGCCGAGCCGTTGCCGAGATCGAACGCGCGCAACGGCGCGAGTCCCTTCTCGTTGTCGGAAACCAGCCTCCGAATGTCTGCCTTCTGTTCGTCACTGAGGCGCGCGCCCCACTTCCCGATGATCCAGTCATAGCGGGCAGAGGCCTCGGAGGCAGCCTTCGGCGGCTCCTCGCCAAGTGTTGCCGCCGCCACCGATCCCATCGCGGTCGTCACCACGAAATCGCGACGCGAGAACTTCGAAGACATCGCTACCTCCTGCGCACGCCGCGGCGTACGACTTCGACACCGGCCGTCCCTCTCCGTCCCGCGGCGCCGCGCCGCGCCTTCTCGAGCAGGAGGAGAAATCCGAACGCGGGGTCCTTCAGATGCACATGACGAAGCAGATTCCAATGCTTGCGAACGTAGCCCTGCAGGTACTCGACGACGTGGCCTAACGAGATGATGCGGCAGGGAGGAATCGGCGCGCCCGGCGGAAACGATGCGAAGACGACGAGCCGGATGCTGTATCCGCTGCGCAGGATCACTTCGCCGTTCTCGAGCAATTCCGCCGCGATGCGCGCGTCATCATCGCCATGCGAGAAGCGGCTGATCACCGTCTTCAGCACTTCCGCATCGCGAATCGCGCTGTTGATTCCGACGCGGCCCTCTTTCACCTCGCCGATGATCACGTCGATCGATGTCGGATGAATGCCGAGGCCGGGATCGATCTCGGTGATGTCGAGGCCCTTCGCGCGACGGCGCGGCGCCGGGCGTGCGCCGTTTGAAGGAAAGCGAAACGCGAGAATGTCGATATCGGTGATGGAACGCGTCTTCCGTCCCGCACCCGCGATGATCGGATACTCGGCCGAGGTGAAGTAACCGTTGAGTTGAAGGTACGCCTGCACGAGCGCGACGGCGTGGTCCATGCACGCACAGTGTAGGACAACCTCTCAGCCTCCCTCTTGAAAAAACGGTGGACAAGCGGAGAGCTTGTCCTACACTGCGAGGCATCCGATGGCTGATTCGAAACCCACATCTCCGCGCCCGCTCTACGACTGCTCGAAGTGTCCCGGTTACTGCTGCAGCTATGACGCGATTGTCGTCACCAAACGCGACCTCACGCGTCTGGCGAAGCACTTCGGTCTCGATGAAGAGACCGCGAAGAAGCGCTTCACGAAAGTTGTCGACAACGAGCAGGTCCTCCGCCACCAGAAGGACCACGTCTACGGCAGCATGTGCATGTTCTTCGATACGGAGAAGCGGCGCTGCACGGTGTACGAAGCGCGCCCCGGCGTCTGCCGCGCGTATCCTGAGTGGTCGCGCTGCGGGTACTACGACTTTCTGAAGTGGGAGCGCAGGCAGCAAGGTGATGATGAGTTCGTTCCGATGTCACGCAGCTGAGCCCGGTGAAATCGCGGCTCCGGCTGTAAATGTTATTCGCAGCATGTCGCATCGCTGTCTCGCAGTCTTCGTCCTCCTTTTCGCCACCCCGCTTCTCTTCGCGCAGGATGCGACGCAGCACGTCGAAGAGAACGTCTCGGTCGGCTACGTGATGGTGCCCTTCACCGTCCTCAGCGGCCACGGCGCGCCGATCACCGATCTGAGCTCGAATGAAGTCTCGCTGCTCGTCGACGGCGTGCCCGTGCAGAGCGACATGTTCGAGAAGTCGATGGATGCGCCCGTCTCGTTCACGATTCTCGTCGACGGCTCCGGCTCGATGGGGCTCGCCGGAAAGATGTCTTCTGCGCGCGCGGCAGTCGAAGCGCTGATCTATCGCCGCAAGAAGGGCGACGACTTCTCTCTCTACGTCTTCGATGACAAGGAGGCGCACGAGGTCGTTCCGTTCACCGAAGATGCGGGAAAGATCCTGACGGCGATGTACGGCATCAAACCGTTCGGCAAGACGGCATTCTTCGATGCGCTCTCATCCATGCCGGAGAAGAGCCGCCTCGGACAGAATCCGACGCGCGCGATCATTCTGCTCAGCGACGGAATCGACAACGCATCGCAACTGACGAAGCAGCAACTGACGAGCATGCTGCGCGGCCTCGGCATCCCGATTTACTCGCTCGGATTGCGCGAAGCATCGGAGGGAACGGTCGCGGTGACGGCCGAGGCATCGTCCGACATCGCTCTCCTTGCCGACGTGGCGAACGAGAGCGGCGGGCGGCTCTTCCTCGGCAATCAGCCTGATCAGTTGCTGCACGCCGTGGAACAGATCCAAAAGGACCTCCGGGCCCAGTATTTGATCGGCTTTACTCCAACTGGCAAAGGTGCTGTAAAGTACCGCCGCATTTCGCTGAAGACAGCGGGGAGGGTGCAGGCAGTGCGAGTGCGCGCCGGGTATCGCGGCACCGAACCTCCAGTTCTGACAAAAGCGAACGAAAGGAAAAGAAGTTGATGACTATCGCAGCCAAGGTAACCCGTATTGTTTCGGTGTCCCTCGTGGCCGGCGCTCTCGCAGCGTGCGCTACGAACGGCGAGGTGGACCGCAAGATCGCCGAGGCGACCGATAAGGCGATGGCGACGACGAATCAGAAGATCGAGTCCGTCGCGTCGCAGGTCGAGACCGTGCAGCAGCACCAGAAGGAGCAGGACGCTCAGATCGCCACGCTCAGCCAGGAAGCGAAGGACGCGCTCAAGCGCGCCGAAGACGCTGGCGTGATCGCGAAGGGCGCCGGCAAAGTGGTGTTCCAGCAGACCTTCTCCGACGACAAGGTCAAGTTCAAGGCCGGCAAGTACGACCTCTCGAAGGACGCCAAGGCGGCTCTCGACGAGCTCGGCAACAAGATCAAAGGAATGACCGACCATCAGTACTTCGTCGAGATCCAGGGCCACACGGATGACACCGGCGGCTCGCGCTACAACGACGAGCTCGGCCAGCGCCGCGCCGACGAAGTGCGCCGCTACCTCTCGCGCCAGTACGGCCTGCCGCTGAACCGCATGTCGACGATCTCGTACGGCGACACGCTTCCGGTGGCGTCGAACAAGACGAAGAAGGGCCGCGCGCAGAACCGCCGCGTGGTCATCGTCGTTCTCGAGTAGTCCTCGTAATTCGACCCCTCACCTCTGGCCCCTCTCCCCGCTTGCGGGGAGAGGGGAACGGCGAGGCGGCTTACTCGAACGTGGCGACGACCGGCGCGTGGTCGCTCGTTCCGATCTCTCGATACGACGGACATGCCGTCGCCCTCTCCGCGAGGGCCTGCGACGCGAGCACGTAGTCGAGCCTCCATCCGATGTTGCGCTGCCGCAGGTTTCGCCACGGCGCCCACCAGGTGAAGTAATCGTCCGCACCCGGATAGAGCTTGCGGCCGACGTCGACGAGACCCTGATCGAGCAGCTTCTCCAGCAGATCGCGCTCTTCCTGCCGCTGCCCGATGATGTTCGGCTTGCGCTCCTTCGGATGCACATCCATGTCGGTGCGCGCGATGTTCATGTCGCCGCAGAGCACGAGCTTCGTCCCATCCTTCTGTACGACCGCGGCGTAATCGATGAGCGCGTTGAGAAACGCGATCTTCGCCGCGTAATCCTTTCCGCCGTTCGGCACGTACACCGATGCGTACACCGTGTCGCCCGCACGCGCCTGCACGATGCGCGTCTCGTGGTCGAAATGCGGATGCGAAAACTGCGGCGGCTCAGGACACGACGCAAGGCGGATGTGCAACCCTACTCCTGAATACGCGGCGGCGCCGTGCCAGTAACACTGGTAGCCCTCGAGATCGCAGATCGTCGCCGGCACCTGCGCGGGCGACGCTTTCAATTCCTGCAGACAGATCACATCGGGTTGTTCGCTCTGAACGAACGTTGCGAACTGCTCGTGACGGGCGCGGATCCCGTTCACATTCCAGGTGGCGATTTTCATGTTGCGCGGATTGTAACGGCGGGCCGAAATTTTCAGTGTGGATCGCGGACTTCGATCTGCACGACAGGAGAACTCATGCGCAAACTCGCTTTTGCCTCACTGCTTCTTCTCGCTTCGACATCGCTGCTGGCTCAGGACTGGCGCGGCGGGCGCGCTCGCCATGACCGCTATGGATCGCGCGACAATTTCTTCGAGCTCACTCCGATCGTCGGCTACCGCTACGGCGGCACGATCTACTCCGACACGAACTCGATCTTCAACACCGACGTCGACGTCGCCAGCGACGCCTCGTACGGTCTGAACCTCGGCATCCCGATCAACAACGACGGCATGAAGCTCGAGTTGCTCGTCGACCGTCAGGACACGCATCTCACGACCGGCGGCGGCGACCTGTTCGGCCCCGACAACCGCCTCGCAAAATTTCACGCGACGTACTACCAGGCGGGCATCGTGATGCCGTTCGCACGCTCGCGCGACCTCACCCCATATTTCGCGATCGACGCCGGCGTGGCGAATCTCGATACCGATGTCATCGGCGCGTCGTCGTCGAACCGCTTCGCAGCATCCGCGGCGATCGGCCTCAAGTTCCCGATCGCGAACAACATGGGGATCAAGATCGAGGAGCGCGGCTTCTACGCCAACACCGGCCGTTACGACAACGGCTGCGATATTCATTGCAACAGCAGCGACACGAATCTCTATCAGGCAGAGACGACGCTGGGAGTGTCGTTCAAGTTCTGAAGTGGTGGTCACGCGGTCACGCGGGCGCGCGGGCGCGCGGTGATGCGGCTCGTGGACGATCTCTTCATGACCGCGCGCCCGCGAGCCCGCGTGACCGCGCGCTCAGGATTCACTGCCACTTGAACAGCTTCAACGCCAGCGCGAACGAAATCCCGCCCCATGCGACGAGGATCGCCACGGGCATCCACACCTGCGCCCAGCCTGAGCCGTCGTTCATGACGCCGCGCAGCGCGTCGTTGAGCGCGGTCAGCGGCAGCGCGCGGATGAACGGTTTGGCAGCATCCGGAAAGCGTTCGTAGGAAAAGAACACGCCGGAGCCGATCCACATCGGCACCATCACGAGGTTCATCATTCCGCTCACGGCTTCGATCGTCCGCGCGCGCGATGCGACGAGCAATCCGATTCCGGAGAAGGCGAAGCCGCCGATCAGCGTGATCACGCCGAACGTCACGAACGAGCCGTGCACGCGGACGTTGAACACGATCCAGGCGAACGCGATCAGAAAAACGACTTCGAAAACGAGAAAGATCAGACGCGAGAAGAACTGCGCGAGCAGATACTCGGTCTTGCGCATCGGCGTGGCGATCAGCCGCTTGAGCAGCTTCTTCATCCGCGCGTTCACGATGCTGAAGCCGACGCCCCACATTCCCGTGCCCATCAGGTTCATGCCGAGGAGGCCGGGGACGAGAAAGTCGATGTAGCGCGAGCCCTGTTCGCTCACGCGCTCTTCGCGCGCTTTGATGAGGTCCTGCCGCCCCGCGGCGCGCTGCAGCGCATCGTCAACCTCGAGGCGTGCCGTTCGCGCATCGGGCCGCGTCGCATCGAACCGATACAGCGGCTCGGCGCCTCCTCCGATCAACATCGACACTTTTCCCGTGCGCAACTGCGCGGCGGCAGCCGCCTCATCCATGACGCGCGGCAGCAGTGCCGGCGACTTCGCGAGCGCCGCCATCTGTTCTGCCGCATGCGGACCGGCGACGACGGCGACCGGAATTCTGTCGGGCGGTTTGGAGCGAAATGCGAAACCGAGAGCCAGCGTGAGGACCATGGGAAAGGCGAAGACCCAGAAGACGGCCTCCGGCTCGCGGATGAACTCGCGCATGCGCGCTTTCGTCAGCTCGATGATGGCCGGCTCAGGCATCGCGCAGCTCCCGTCCCGTCATCGCGACGAAGAGATCTTCGAGCGTCGCGGCATGCGTCGAGAGCGTGCGCAGCTTCGCTCCGCTCTTCTCCACGACGGCGATGAGCCGCGGCACGGCTTCGGCGAGTGAGTCGACCCGCAGCTGCCAGCCATCGGCGCGCTTCGCACAGCCGTGATAGCCCTCGCAGAGATTCGCGAACGTCTCTTCCGGCAGCGCCGGCTCGCTCGTGAACTCGATGATGTTCGGCGCCTCGAGCTTGGCGATCAGTTCCTTCGGAGTGCCGAGCGCGATCACCTTGCCGTGATCGACGATCGCGATGCGATCGCAGAGCCGCTCGGCTTCGTCCATGTAGTGCGTCGTCAGCAGCACCGTGCCTCCGTTCGCGCGAAACTCCGTCACGACCTGCCAGAGTTGCAGACGCGATTGCGGATCGAGCCCCGTCGTCGGTTCGTCGAGAAAGAGGATGTCGGGCATCCCGATGAGCGCACACGCGACGGCGAGGCGCTGCTTCTGACCGCCGGACAGCTTGCCGACGCGCGCGTCGCGCTTCTCCTCCAGCGTGAGACGGCGGAGCAGCTCATCGGGGTCGTGGCCTTCGCGATAGAACGAGCGGAAGAGCGTCAGCGTCTCGAAGACCGTCAGCTTGTCGGTGAACTGCGTCTCCTGCAGCGAAATCCCGATGCGCTCCCGCAGTTCGCGCTCATCGCCCTTCCAGCGGCGGCCAAGGACTTCGACGTCTCCGCCATCGGGCGGCTGAAGTCCTTCCAGGATCTCGATCGTCGTCGTCTTCCCCGCTCCGTTGGGCCCTAACAATCCGAAGCACTCGCCAGGCTCGACGCGCAGATCGAGCCCATCGACGGCTTTCACGTCAGAAAAGTATTTTTTCAATCCGCGGCAATGAATCGCGGCATCGGCCATAGGCCGGCGAAGATAGCATGCGAGTGAAGAGTGACGAGTGTTCAGTGAAGAGTAGAGCCGCCCAACACTCAGCACTCTTCACTCGTCACTCGTCACTAGTCACTCGTCACTAGTCACTCTTCACTACAATTGCACCATGAACAAACCGCCGCGAACTTTCGACGAATTCAGCGAGACGTTCCCGAAGCTGCGCGAAGCGTGGGATCTGCTGGGCGAGGCCGCCGGTGAAGGGCCGCTCGATGAGAAGACGCAGCGCCTCGTCAAGCTCGCGATCGCGATCGGCGCGATGCGCGAGGGGGCGGTCCACTCCAGCGTGCGCAAAGGACGCGCAGCCGGCCTCACGGCCGAAGAGATGAATCAGGTCATCGCACTCGCCGCGAGCGTGATCGGCATGCCGAGCGCCGTCGCGGTCTGGACATGGGTGCGGGACGTCGAGTAGTCCGCACATCGGTCATGAAAGCCTTCGTCGTCGATCGAATTGCTGACGTCGATGCGCCTCCGCTCGGACCTCACGATCTTCGCATCGCGGTGCACGCGGCGGGTGTGAATCGCGCCGACCTCCTGCAGAGCCAGGGCCTCTACCCGCCTCCTGCCGGCGCTTCGGAAATCCTCGGCCTCGAATGCGCCGGCATCGTTCGCGAAGCCGGCGAGCACGTCCTCGGATGGGCCCGCGGCGATCGCGTGATGGCGCTCCTCGCCGGCGGCGGCTATGCGCAGGAAGTCGTCGTCGATGCCGGATCAGCGATGCATGTGCCGCCCGCGCTCTCCGACGAAGAAGCGGCGGCGATTCCTGAAGTCTTTCTCACCGTCTTCCTCACGCTCTTTCAGCTCGCGCGCATCGAGGAAGGTGAATCGGTTCTGATTCACGGCGGAGGCAGCGGCATCGGCACCGCTGCGATCACGCTCTGCAAGCTCGCCGGCATGCGCGTGCTCGTCACCGCAGGCTCCGATGAGAAATGCGCGCGCTGCATCGAGCATGGTGCCGACGTCGCGATCAACTACAAGAGCGAGGATTTCGTCGAGCGCGCGAAAGGTGTGAACGTGATCCTCGATCACATCGGTGCGTCGTATCTGCCGCGCAATCTGCAGGCGCTCGCAGCCGGCGGCCGCGTCGTGCTGATCGGATCGATGGGCGGCGTGCGCACCGCGGAGATCGACGTGACTGCGATTCTCGGAAAGCGCCAGCAGATCATCGGCTCGACGTTGCGCTCGCGGCCGGTGCATGAGAAGGCGGCGCTCGTGGCTTCGTTTCTGGAGCGGTTCGGCGACCCGCTGCGGGAAGGACGCGTGCGGCCGGTGGTCTCGGAGGTGATGGGGTTCGATCGCGTTGCCGATGCGCATCGGCTCATGGCTTCTTCGGAACATTTCGGGAAGATCGTTCTGCGGTGGTGATTTCTGCTTATCCCGGTGGTTCCCCTCACCCTGGCCCCTCTCCCCGCTTTGCGGGGCGAGGGGGACGGGTGGGCCTCAGCGGCCTACAGGAAGTAGAGGCCGCCCCAGACCTTTGTGTCGATTGCGTTGCCCTCGCGCTCGCGCTGCGCGAGCCAGTCGCGGACGTTCTCGCGATCGACGAGATGCACTGTGATCTTTTCCTCGCCGACGCCGCCGCCCTTGCCTGTCTTCTTCAATCCGAATGCGCGAAAGAAGTGAACGATCTCCGAGGTGATGCCGGAAGATGTCGGCCCCTTCGTCATCAACTCGACGCGCTCGCACCGATAGCCGGTTTCTTCCTCGAGCTCTTTCTTCGCGGTTTCCGCCGGATCATCGACGCCGTCGTCGCCGATCAGTCCCGCCGGCCATTCGATGACGTTGACGTCGACCGGACGCCGGTACTGTTCGACGAAGATCAGCTTCCCGTCCTCGGTCTGCGCGATCACGATCACCGCTTCCTTGCCGCGCTTGCGCTCGACGTACTCCCAACCGTCGCGTTCGAGTACGAGCACATACTTTCCTTCGATCACCAGGCCTCCTCAGAATAGTGTGGCTTGCGCCGTGCGCCGGCGGAACGCAGCGGTCGACAGCTCATCATCCCGCTGATTGAGCCCGAGGCGGCGGCACGTCACTTCGAAGATCGCACGAATCTGCTCCGCGAAAGTACCTTTTCCCCGCTGGCGAATGCTCCACGAGGAGTCGTACAACTTTCCTTCGCGCAGATCGCGGATGCGGTTGAGCACCTTGTCCCTGCGATCGGGAAACTGTTCTTCCAGCCACTGTTCGAAGAGCGGCGCCACGGCCCACGGAAGCCGCAGCACGACGAACCCTGCCTTGGAAGCACCCGCGTCGCGCGCGGCAGCGAGAATCTTCGGCATCTCGTGCTCGGTAATCGCGGGCACGACTGGAGCGACCATGACGCCGACAGGCACGCCGGCCTTCGCAAGATGCTCGATCGCGGCGAGCCGCAACTCGGGAGTCGACGCGCGCGGCTCCATGATTCGCGCGACCTCGGGATCGAGCGTCGTGATGGAGACGTAGGCGCGCGCCGCATGGAACTGCGCGAGCTCCGCGAGATGATCCGCATCTCGGGTCACGAGATGATTCTTCGTGATGACGGAGACGGGATTGCGGAACTCGGCCAGCACTTCGAGGCAACGCCGCGTCAGCTCGAGCTTGCGCTCGGCCGGCTGATAGCAATCCGTCACGCCGCTCATCATGATGACCTGCGGCTTCCACGACTTCGCATTCAGCTCTTCGCGCAACAGCTCAGGCGCATCTTCCTTCACGAGGATCCGCGTCTCGAAGTCGAGACCGGCAGACATTCCGAGATACTCGTGCGACGGGCGCGCGAAGCAGTAGATGCAGCCGTGCTCGCAACCGCGATAGGGATTGATGCTCGCTTCGAAGCCGACGTCCGGGCTGTCGTTGTAGGCGATGATCGAGCGGATCGGATCGCGGAGATAGATCGTCCGCGGCGCGCTGTCGTCGCCTTCGTAATCCTCATCGCGGACGTATTCCAGCGGCTCGAACTGGTTCTGCGGATTCCAGCTCGCACCGCGGCCTCGGATCGCGCTCATGCGAGCACCGCCGTCCCGGTGAGCTCTCCCGATCGTAGAGCCGCGAGCGCTTCATTCGCCCTTTCGAGCGGAAAGCGGGCTCGCTCCGTCTCGATCCTCAGCGTTTTCAGCCGTTCGAAGAGCGCCGCCCCATCCTCGCGCGTGAGGTTCGCGACGGAGCGGAGAACCCGCTCGCCCCAGAGCAGCGAGTAGGGAAAGGATGGGATGTCGCTCATGTGAATGCCCGCGCAGACCACGACGCCGCCTCTAACCACTCGTTGCAGCGCAATGGGAACGAGCTCGCCGGCGGCGGCAAAGATGATCGCCGCATCGAGCATTTCCGGCGGAGCGTCATTCGAGTCGCCGGCCCATACGGCGCCCTTGCGGCGCGCAAAGGCCTGCGCCTCCAGGTCGCCATCGCGCGTGAACGCGAAGACCTCACGCCCGTCGGAGTGCGCGATCTGCGCCAGGATCTGTGCCGACGAACCGAAGCCGTAGAAGCCGATGCGCCGCGCATCTCCCGCCATCCGATACGCGCGGTATCCGATCAGGCCGGCGCAGAGAAGCGGCGCCGCCTCCTCCGGCGAGTAACCGCCGGGGATCTCGAAGCAGAAGCGCTCATCCGCAATCGCGTACTCCGCGTATCCGCCGTCGATCGTGTAGCCGGTGAAGCGCGCGTTCTCGCAGAGGTTCTCGCGGCCTCGCCGGCAGTCCACGCACTCGCCACAAGTCCACCCGAGCCACGGCACGCCGAGGCGCCGGCCGCGATCGTCGGTGCCGACGAGCTGATGCCCGGGAATCAACGGCAGCTTCGGATCGGGAAGCTCACCGTCGACGACATGAAGATCGGTGCGGCAGACCGCGCAGCACTCCACCTTCAACCGCACCTCACCCACCTTCGGATCACGAAGCGGAATCTCAGCCATCTCGAGCGGCTGACCGGCCTTGCGAAGGAGCATGGCTCGCACGCAGTCGAGAGTATCGCGGGCGTCAAGAAAATCTACGAGGTGTGGAGGATGGGACGGATGGGAGGATGGGACTATGGGACCTATAGGACCTATAGGACCTATAGGTAGCTGTCGTTATCGGGCGTTCCGCCTATAGGTCCCATAGGTCCCATAGGTCCCATCCGTCCCATCTCACAATCCCCTCAACTCCCGCAGCCGCGGCGCCGTCATCGCGATCACGCCGACCACCACGAGCGTCATGACGCCGCCGAAGATCACCGAGGGGATGATGCCGAGGAGTCTGGCGGCGACGCCGGACTCGAATGCGCCGATCTCGTTCGACGCTCCGATGAAGATCTGATTCACCGACGACACGCGGCCGAGCATCTCCGCCGGCGTGCGAGTCTGCAGCAGGGTGCCGCGGATGATCACGCTCACGTTGTCCGCCATGCCGCTCGCGACGAGGATGAAAAACGAGAGCCAGAAATTTCGTGAGAGTGCGAACGCGATCATCAGGAGACCGAAGATCGAAACGACGCTGAACAGCGTGACACCGGCGCGCTTCATCGGCGGACGATGCGCCAGCCACACTCCGATGAGAATCGATCCGGCCGCCGGCGCTGCGCGCAGAACGCCGAGTCCCTGCGGTCCGACCTCGAGCATCTTCGCGAATGCCGGCAGCAGCGCGACCGCACCTCCGAACAGCACCGCGAAGAGATCGAGCGTCATCGCGCCGAGCATCACAGGATCCTTCACCAGGAATCGGATGCCGATCGTCAGGCTCTCACGCATGGGCACGTCGCCGGCCGCTACCGGCATCACGCGATGCTTCACCGTGGCGATTGCCGCGACCGAAAACGCGAGCAGCACTGACACGCCGAAGTACGCGCCTTCTGCACCGACGAATCCATACGCGAGCCCGCCGAGGGCCGGCCCGAGGATCGCGGCGAACTGCCAGGTGGAGCTGCGCCATGTGACCGCATTCGGATAGATCTCGCGATCGACGACCTCCGCGGAAAGCGCGGTGACTGCAGGCCGCGTGAAACTGCGCGCGATCCCGCTGAGAAAGATCACGAGATACACGGGCCAGACACTCGTGAAGCCGGCGAGCGTGAAGAGCAGCAGCGCGATTGCCGACAGCATGAGTCCGAACGTGCCGGCCATCGCGATCGACCGCCGCGTCACGCGATCGGCCACATGTCCCGCATACAGCGCCACTCCGATGAACGGCAGCGCCTCGGCGAGACCGATCAGGCCGAGCGTCAGAGGATCGCCGGTCTGCGCATAGATCTGCCAGCCGACCACCACGATCTGCGCTTCGCGCGCGATCGTGGCCGTCGCATAACTGAGGAGGATCCTGCGGAAGTCAGGGCTGCGGAGAGAGGCATAGGGATCGTGCAAGGCGGAGGAAGCATAAACCGCGGCGCAATCAGCGCCCAGCCGTCACCGAGTCCATCTTCTCGAATGCGTTTTCGAAGCGAACGACCTTCCACTCACCGCCGCTCTTCCGCAACGTCGTCGTCTGTTTCATCGTCGCGTACATCGCAGGCCGCATCGCCGATTCGACTCCCGGTGGGTTGAACAGCACGGTCTGCACCGAGTGGAGGATCACGTCATCGCCGTTCTTCTCCGTCGAGTCGATTTGGAATCGCGATGGAAAGATCGTCTGGAACATCTGCGGCCCCGCGCCGATGTGCTCCTGTGTTCCGGCTTGCGCGAGATCGCTCGCCGACAATCCCTCACACATCGCCGCCGCCGCGTCATACCGCCGGTGCAGCATCTCCTCGGCGAATTGTTTGTAGCGCTTCTCCGCGCCAAAGCCGCCGCATCCGAAGAACGCCAGAACGAGCAAGAGGATCGCGAATCGCTTCATCAGACACCTCCAACATCAACCGGGAGGAACGCCGACCGGCGTCACCGCGGCGCGGTCAGTCTCTCCAGTCCGAATCCGGTACACCTGTTCCACGGGGAGTACGAAGATCTTACCGTCGCCGACCTCGCCTGTCCGCGCGCCGTCGATGATTGCCTTGACCGTCGGATCGACGAAGTGATCCGACACACCGATCTCGATCCGCACTTTTTCCGAAAGTTCCATCTTCACGGTCGTGCCGCGATAGGTCTCCACGCGCTCGAGCTCACCGCCATGCCCCTGGACGCGGGAGATGGTCAGCCCTTTGACTTCCGCGTGAAAGAGCTCTTCGAGCACATCGTTCAGTCGTTCAGGCCTGATGATGGCGACTACGAGCTTCATTCGCTCCTCCTCCCATCGAGCAGCAGAATCGCTCCCTCGCCTCTGCTGTACGCCTCCTCACCATGCTGCGAGACGTCGAGGCCGAGTCCTTCTTCGCGCGCGGTCATGCGCAGCGGCGTCAGCGCGCCGGTGAGCTTCACGATCGCGACGGTCATGAGCGTGCTGTAGAGCAGCGTCACGACGATCGCGATCGCCTGCACGCCGAGCTGCCGGACGTTGCCGTCGATCAAGCCCGACCCGGCGCCGCCGCTCCATCCTTTCGATGCGAGCACGCCGGTGAGCAGCGCGCCGGCGACGCCGCCAACACCATGCGCGGCGACGACGTCGAGCGAGTCATCGAGCCGCGTCCCGGCTCGATAGAGCAGCGCGAAGTAGCTCGGAAAGGCGGCGATGGCGCCGATGACGATGGCCGACATCGGGCTGACGAAACCCGCGGCGGGGGTGATCGCGACGAGGCCGACGACGATTCCCGTCGCCGCGCCGATCGCCGTCGCCTTTCGCGTCCGCATCAGATCGAGAATCGTCCAAAAGACGAGCGTCGCCATCGGCGCGAGCATCGTGTTCACGAAGGCCAGAGCCGCCGCGCGATTCGCTCCGAGTGCGCTTCCCGCGTTGAAGCCGAACCATCCGAGCCAGAGCAGACCTGCGCCAAGCAGCGTGAAAGGGACGTTCTGCGGAAGCATCGCCTGACGCGCGTAGTCCTTCCGCGGCCCGACGAGCAGTGCACAAACCAGCGCCGCAGCAGCTGCATTGATGTGGACAACGGTACCTCCCGCGAAATCGAGTGCGCCCAGCTTCGCCAGAAATCCGCCCGCGCCCCACACCCAGTGTGCGACCGGCGCATAGACGAAGAGCGACCAGAGCGTGATGAACACGATGTAGGGACCGAAGCGCATCCGCTCCACGATCGCGCCGGAGATGAGCGCGGCCGTGATCACGGCGAACGTTCCCTGATAGGCGAAGAAGAGGAGATGCGGAATCGTTCCCTGCGCGTCGAGCGTCACGCCGCGGAGGAAGAAGTACTCTCCCCCTCCGCACCATTGCGAAGCGCGTCCGAACGCGACCGAGTAGCCGAAAAGGGCCCACGCCAGACCGACGAAGCCGAGCGCGGAGAAGCTCATCATCAGCGTGTTGAGGGTGTTTTTCGAGCGCACCATCCCGCCGTAGAAGAAGCCGAGAGCGGGAGTCATCATCAGCACGAGAGCCGTTGCGACGAAGAGCCAGGCGGTATCGGATGCGTTGAGGGCCACGGTCCCACCTCCGTGGTTTTTGCAATTGTATCATTCATTTTTGTGACGAATTCCAATGCCTATTTCCGAGCGATGATTTTGGATTATGCTTGCCTCGATATTTCCGGGTCCGTCCAAATGCAAAGAGAAGACAAGTCGGAGCGATGCCGGCGGCAGGTGCTCGATGCGGCGTTGCGGCTCTTCTCGCAGAAAGGCTACGGGCCGGCGAGCGTTCGCGAAATCGCCGAGCAGGCCGGGGTCTCGGTTGGCGCGCTCTATCATCACTTTCCGGACAAGGAGTCGATCTTCCGCTCCCTGATCGACGAATACCGCGAGATCACCGATCAGCCGCGTTTCCCCTTCTATCGCGCGATCCGCACCGGGCTCTTTCCCAACAACCTCGAACAGCTCGGCTATGCGGCGCGCGACAGCGTGCGCCAGTACCGCGACTATCAGGCCCTCTTCTTCGTGGACGTGATCGAGTTCGGCGGCGAGCACATTCGCGATTTCTACGCCGGGATGGCCGATCGCTTCGCGGCGTTCATCGAAGAGCAGCGGACGCAGGGTGACGACATGGGCACGCGCCTGCGCCCGGGCGTTTCCCCCCGCTCCGCGCTGCTGCTCGCATCGCGGATCTTCTTCAACTATTTCCAGATGGAGCTGCTCTTCGGCGTCCCGGAGCCGTTCGGCAAGAGCTCCGCGGAGATGGTGCGCGAGGTAGCTGATATTCTCCGCAATGGGATCGCGTCGTGAGCTTCGTTCCCCCTCGCGAATCATGTGGAACCCTGATCAGTACGAACGATTCAAGGCCGAGCGCGCGCAGCCGTTTCACGACCTCGTCGCGCTGATCGAGAGGCGTCCGCGGATGCACGTGGCCGACTTCGGCTGCGGCACGGGCGAGCTGACGCGCATCCTGCACGAGACGCTCGGTGCGACCGAAACGCTCGGCATCGACAACTCGGAGACGATGCTTCTCAAGTCCTCGGCATTCGGCAGCGAGGCCGTTCGTTTTGCGAAGGGCGACATCGAAGCGTTTGCCGCCGACCGGCCGTTCGATCTCGTCTTCTCTAACGCAGCGCTGCACTGGGTTGGAGATCACCCGACGCTCTTCCGCAAACTCGCCAGCTTCCTTGCGCCCGATGGGCAGCTCGCGGTGCAGATGCCATCGAACGAGGATCACGCTTCGCACTCCGTCGCGCGGGACGTCGCGCGCGAGCTCGGCCACGCGCCGCGCATCTCGTCCGTTCTCCCTGTCGATGGGTACGCACGCATCCTGCACCGCCTCGGCTTCGCCCGGCAGCATGTGAAACTGCAGGTCTACGGGCATCTTCTCGAAGAGCCGCGCGACGTCGTCGAGTGGGTCCGCGGTTCACTGCTCACCGACTATCAGCAGCGGATGAGCGACGCCGAGTTCACTCGATTCCTCGACACCTACACCCAGCGCCTCCTCCCCATCCTCGGCGACGACCGCCCGTACTTCTACACGTACAAGCGCGTGCTGCTGTGGGGAAGCTATTGAGGCAGGCAGCAGCCTTCACTCGTCTGCCATGATCGTGTGCAGCGCGACCATGATGGTGACCGAGGAGAGAACGAGGAGGGCGGCGAAGAAGGTGATCGAGAGCGATGCCGCCGAATCGGAAGTGGCGCCGAGGACCATGCGGGCCGGGGAAAAGCGGTGGAGCCAGGCGTCGATCATTCCCCACTTCCATGTGAGCATCGCCGCCCAACCCGCGGCGACGATCAGATAGGCGGCCACCTGCAGCGATGTCATCGGCCGCATGGCGCGCTCCGCGACGGCGGTGCTCTGCAGCAGACGCGCCTTGAGAAACACGACAGAAGGGTCGGGAAGCCTGTGCTCGCGATCGGGAAGCGCGGCAAACTGGGCCATCCACGGTGAGACCGCGGCGGCCGCCGCGCAGTCGGGACACGACTCCGCGTGGCTCCTCAGCTCGCTGCTCCAACCATTCGTTGCAGCAGCGCGGCGGACGTCAGGCTCACGGCGGCAGACGTCGTTCATGACGCGAGCCCTTTCTTCTTCAGGATCTCGCCGAGCTTCTTGCGCGCGCGGAAGAGCAGCACCTTGATGCTCTTCGTCTTCAGGCCGAGAGTCTCGGCGATCTCCTGATGATCGGACTCCTCGACGTGCGCGAGCCACAGCAGCACGCGCTCCTGCGGCTTGAGCTCCGCGAACACGCGCATCATGTCGTGACGAAGATCCGCCGACTCGTGCACGCGTATGCCGGCATCGGCGATTTCACGCCCTCGTTCCTTCTTGGTCTCGCGGAAATGATCGAACGCCAGGTTCGTCGCCGTCCGATACAGATAGCGGCGCTGATGATCCTCATTCGCCGCCGGTGGGTTCGCGCGGAGAAAACGGAAGAAGGATTTCTGGAGCAGATCGTCGGCGACGTCGCGATTGCCCGTCAGCCGGTAGATGTAGGACCAGAGGCTTCCGGCGTGCGCGCGGTAGAACGCCTCGAAGCGTGCCTCATCCATGGGTCTCGGCGCGCGCTGCGGAGGCGCGGTCCGTTCCATGGGCAGAGTCGCCGGCAGCAGCATCAGATCCGCCGTCATCGCGCATCACGAATTCGCGGGCGGCTGGTTGTCCATCAGCCCCCATTCGCGCGACAGCTTCAGCGAGAGTAGCGCGGAGAGAAACAGACCGCCACCGAGCGCCATCAGCAGAAAGCCGCTGATGATGCAGAACTCGTTGTAGGTCTGCGGCAGGAAGCCGATGATCAGAAAGCCGATTCCCACCGAACCGACGACGAGTGCGCGCCCCATCACGCGGATGATCCGGTCGCGCGCATTCAGCTTCGGCGAGCTCTCGAAGTGGCCGAGAAACTTCTTCCCCTCTTCCGTCTGGATGAAGGTGAGGAACTCCGGAGCCGAGCTGAATCGTTCGATCAGCTTCGACTGCACTTCGGCGCGCACCTCGCTGCTGCGCTGGCGCGTCTTCGCGATCGAGATGACGACCACGGCGATCATCGCGAATGCCGCGATGGGGATCAGATAGACAGAGTCGAATGCCATGAAGCCTCCGGTGCGATTTCCGAAGGCCTATACGGATGAGACAGGGGTTTGGTTAACAGCTACCTGCCGGCAGGCGCCGCCGGCAGTCTGGCCTTCTCCGCTTTTGCCCAGTCGCAGAGTGCGGCGCGGTCCGCGTCCGACAACGCAGCCTCGTGATGAATCCAGACGTACGACGTCACCGGCATCTCCTTGCTGTGCACCTGCTCGCAGATCTCATCGAGCTTCCGCTGTTTGCGCCTGAGGTTGTACGTCCCCCAGGCCGACAGATTCAGCTCGCGCCTTCCTTCGCTGACATGGTGCGCGAGCACCCAGGAGATGGGAGCAATGCTGCTGTACGCCGGCCACACCGTCTTGCTCGAGTGGCAGTCGTCGCACGAGCGGCTCAGAATCGCCTGAATGTTCGGCGGCACGTTCATCGACTTCTCGATGACCATGTTCTGATCGACCGGCGGATTCTCACGCGAGGGACGATACAACTGCATGAGGATCAGAATGAGTGGGATGGCAATCGCGATGCGTTTCAGAATCTTCATCGGTTCACGTATACGTGCCCATCCTTCATCACGAACCGTACCCGTTCCATCGCGCTGATGTCGTCGAGCGGATTGCCGGGCACGGCCACGATGTCGGCGAGCTTGCCCTGTTCGAGCGAGCCGAGCTGCTCTTCCTGGCCGAGCAGTTGCGCGGCGACGACCGTCGCCGAACGGATGGCCTGCATCGGCGTCATCCCGAACTTCGTCATGTAGGTGAACTCGCGCGCCTCATTCATCTCCCACGGAAAACCGCCGACGTCCGTGCCGAACGCGATCTTCACGCCCTTCTTCACGGCGCGCTGAAATGAGTCGCGATGAAACAGCGGCATCTTTCCCCAGATCGCGCCGCCGGCCGCCGTGCGTCCCGGCGCGACGTACTCCGTCACCGTCAGCGTCGGCACGAGGTACGTGCCGTTCTTCACCATGAGGTCCATCAGATCGTCGGGGATCGCGACACCGTGCTCGATGCTGTCAACGCCGGCATTGAGCGCGTTCGTCAGTCCCGGCCGCGCCATCGCGTGCGCCGCGACCTTGTGGCGAAGGCGATGCGCCTCATCGACGATGGCCTTCATCTCTTCCGCTGTGAAGGTCGGGATCGACGACAGCGTCCCGTCCTTCGCGACGAAGTAGGCGCGATCGGCATACACCTTGATCCAGTCCGCCCCGTGCCAGATCTGCTCGCGCACCGCCTTGCGGCAGGCCTCGACGCCATCGACGATCTGCACCCCCATCGGATACGTCACCTCGGGCGCGTAACCCGCGGGGCCATAGCCTCCGGTCACGGACATCGCGCGCGTGGAGACGGTCATGCGCGGCCCGGGAATCACGCCGTTGTTGATGGCGCGCTTGACGTCGACGTCGGTGTACATCGCCCCTTCCGTCTCCACATCGCGCATCGAGGTGAACCCATTCTCGAGACCGATTTTCGCAGCGCGACTCGCGCGCAACGCGCGGTACGGCATCGATTCCTTGAACAACTGCACGTCGTAATCCTCGGCCGTCACGTCGCCCTGGAGGAGGATGTGCGTGTGCGTGTCGATCAGTCCCGGCAGCAGAGTGGCGTCGCCGAGGTCGATGACGTTCGCGCCGGCGGGAGCGGCGGCGTTGCGGCCGGCGCTTTCGATCCTGTTGCCGCGCACGACGATGACTGCGGGGGTGATCACGCTGTCCGACTTGCCATCGATCATCCGCGCGGCGCGGATCACGGTGACGTCATCGGCGGCGAAGACTGATGCGGCGAGCAGGAGCAGGAGGATCAGTCGTCTCATGTCGCGGTATTGTAGGCAACCGGAAATCGCGATGCGCTACTCGATCTCGGAATACGTTCGCTGGGAAGACATCGATGCCGCCGGCATCATCAACTACCAGGCCTATCTGCGCTTCTTCGGACTCGCCGAGGTCGAGCTGTTCCGGCACTGCAACCTGTCGTATAAAGTGATGTTCGAGGAGCTCGGGATCTGGCTGCCGCGCGTCCACGTCGAGTGCGATTTCCACAATCCGGTGCGGCTCGATGATCTGCTCGTCGTCGAAGCATGGTTCGGCCGCATCGGCACGAGCTCGATTCACCTCCACTTCGCGGCAAAGCTCGGCGACACGCTCGTCGCAACCGGCAAGTACATCCTGGTCAGCGTCCAGCAGGGATCGTTCAAGCCGGTCCCGGTACCGCAGGAACTGAGAACGCGAGTCTCAAGGTACTTGGACGAGTGACGAGTGATTAGTGATGAGTGATGAGTGACGAGTGATGAGTGATGAGTAGTGATGCTCTTCACTCGTCACTGTTCACTCGTCACTGTTCACTCGTCACTGTTCACTCGTCACTGGTCACTCGTCACTGTTCACTCGTCACTGTTCACTCGTCACTCGCTCGTGCGCTCACTTCTTCTCGAAGACGCGGACGATCGTTGCGATGTCGACGCTGCGCTCGAGGTACTCCCATACGGCGAGCACGTCTTCGCGATGGCGGACGGTTTCCGCGGCCTGGGCGCCGTTCTCCAGGAGAGCGAACTTCGCGCGGTTGTACCACTTGAGCGCTTCTTCCGGGTGCATGCGCAGCCGCTCGCGCGCGTGCTGAATGAGCAGGACCTGGTCCTGCGGAATCTCGTTCTCCGTCCGGAGGAGCTTCATCATCGGACGTGATTGCTTCTCGCGATCCTGAAGGATCTTGCGCTTCTTGTTCAGCGCCTCGAGATCGCGACGCACGATCTGCTGCTCAACGAGCCGCTGCAGCGCCGTGTAGAACGCATCGATCTCTTCTTCGATCCGCAGCCCGCTTCGATAGAGCAGCTTTCCTTCGACATTTCCCCGCTTCGAAAGATGGCTCCAGACGACGATGGCCTGGCTGGTGACGGAGATGTCTCCCCGCCGGAACCAGAATCGCGCACGAAGCCCGAGCCGCAGCGGTTGAGGATGCTCGATCTGCGCGCCCTGATCCGAGAGGTCGACCACGACCACACTGGCCGCTCCAAAACTGCCGACCAGACGTTCATCCGTTATGTACCGATCCGCGGCGCGGAGGTCTCGTAGGTCCATGGCTTGGTTCGGGTGATTCCGAGAAGGAGTTTACCACCGTCAGTCGAGCACGAATTCGGGCTCGGGATGAATATTGACGGAAAAGGCTTCGCGCACCTTTTCCTGAATTTTTTCCACGAGACTCAAGACCTCGGCTGCCGACGCGCCGCCGCGATTGACGATCGCCAGCGTATGTTTCGACGAGAGTCCCGCGTTGCCATGGACGAAGCCCTTGTGGAAGCCGGCGTGCTCGATGAGCCAGGCCGCGGAGAGCTTCACGCTCCCGTCCGCCGCAGGAAAGTGAGGCGCATCAGGCACGATCTTCGCGAACGATGCGTATTCATCCGCGGAAATCACAGGGTTCATGAAGAATGATCCATCGCTCCGCGTGTCGGGATCCGCGGGGTCGAGCACCATCCCCTTCCTCTTGCGGATCGCGATCACGGCCTCGCGAACCCGCTGCAGATCGCCGATCGGGATCGCGCGCTCATCGAGATACCGCTGCAGCTCCGGATAGCGGACGGTCGCGTCGCCGCCGGGGCGGAGAGCGTACGCAACCGAGAGCACGACGTATCGCCCCTTCTCGATATTCTTGAACAGACTCGAGCGATATCCGAAGCAGCACTGCTCGTTCGTCAGCTCGGCGATCGACTGCGCCGCGCGATCCCACACCTGCACGCGCGCGATCGTCTCGCTCACATCCTGTCCATACGCGCCGACGTTCTGAATGGGAGTTGCGCCCGTGAGGCCCGGAATGCCGGAGAGGCACTCGATGCCGGCGAGACCGCGACGCACGGCGTACGCGACGGCGTCATCCCACGGTTCGCCCGCCGCAACATGCAGCAGGCCATCGCGCTCTTCGATGCCTCGCAACTCGATGCGGATGACGAGACCGTCGAAGCCTCGATCGGCGATCAGCAGATTGCTGCCGCCGCCGAGGATGAAGACGCGCTGCGACTCGCGCGCGGCCCATGCGAGCGCGTCGCGCAGGGCATCGAGCGACGCCGCGCGCGTGAAGAATCGCGCCGGCCCGCCGATGCCGATCGTCGTGAAGGGCGCGAGCGGAACCTGCTGCTGGAGATCAAAGGTCATGCGATCGCGGGCTCTGTCGCAAGACGCCTGCCCGTTGGAGTTTGCTGCTGCGTTGCACGATCGATTGGCATCAGCAACGTCGATCATAGACAATGCCGCGCATGACTGCAGACACGACGGCCGCCGAGAAACAGTGGTTCGGACACCCGCGAGGACTGGCCACGCTCTTTTTCACCGAGATGTGGGAGCGCTACAGCTATTACGGGATGCGCGCGCTGCTATTCCTCTACATGGTCGGCTCCACGCAGCGGCCCGGGCTCGGGTTCGATGAAGCGAAAGCCGGATCGATCTATGGCTGGTATACGTTCTCGGTCTATGCCACAGGACTGATCGGCGGATTCATCGCCGATCGCTGGATCGGCCACTATCGCTCGGTCTTGTGGGGCGGGATCATCATCGCGCTCGGCCACTTCAGCATGGCCGTGCCGCATCTGCAGTTCTTCTTCCTTGGCCTCGCCCTGATCGTCATCGGCACCGGCCTTCTCAAACCGAACGTCAGCACTCTCGTCGGATCGCTGTATCGAAAAGACGATCCGCGCCGCGACGCCGGCTTCTCGATTTTCTACATGGGCATCAACATCGGCGCGTTCGGTGCGCCGTTCATCACCGGCTGGCTCGGCCAGAAATACAACTGGCACCTCGGATTCGCAGCGGCCGGAGTCGGCATGGTCGTCGGCGTCATTCAGTACATGGCCGGCAAGAAATATCTCGTGCCCGCCGAGCCGCTCGAGCGCGCCTCGGAAGAGCATCCGGAAGAACCGGCCCCGCCGCTCACCAGCACGGATTGGATGCGCATCTCGGTCATCGGCATCCTCTTCATCTTCACGACGATCTTCTGGGCGGGCTACGAACAGGCCGGCACGAGTCTCAATCTCTTCGCCGATCGCGCGACCCGGCTGACCTTATTCGGTTGGACCTATCCGTCGAGCTGGTTCCAATCCGTCGCGCCGCTCTGCGTCTTCACCTGCGCGCCGATTTTCGCCTGGCTCTGGACGCACCTCGGCAAGTACGACCCTTCGAGCCCGATGAAGTTCACGATCGGCCTCGGGTTCCTCAGCGTGTCCTACCTCTTCATCCTGCAGGGTGCCCATCTTTACGAGACCACCCACGCGCGCGTCAGTCCGATGTGGCTGATCGTTCTCTACTTCCTCCAGACCTGCGGAGAGATCTGTCTCTATCCAACCGGCATGAGCATGGTGACGAAGCTCTCGCCGCCACGGCTCGTCGGACTGCTGATGGGGATCTTCTTCCTCTCGCTCGCGTTCGGAAACAAGATCGCAGGCTGGGTTGCAGGATTCCTGAAGGACCTGCCGTTCTCGCAGGTGTTCTGGATCGCTTTCGTCACTTCAGGCGTCGCCGCACTGGTCCTGATCGCCATCGTACCGGCGATCAAGAAGCTGATGCGCGGCGTTCACTGACAGTGCGCCCTTTCGCGGGGCGCACCGTCAGAACGACTTGAAGCGCAGCTGTTCGTCCGCGGTTGTCGCTACGAACATCCTGCTGTAGCCGGAGTCGCTGAAGGCCCAGTCGTGGCTGATGCCGTTGATCATCAGCGAGTCGTCGGGACAGAGCTCCGAGAGCGCCTCGCCGAGCGTCTGCACATCCGTCCTGTCGCTCGACTGAATCACGAACGCCGAATCGAACGGCAGCGGCACGATGGTGCCGAGGCGCTCGATGGCTTCGTGAAGCTCGCTGTAGTCGGCGCCCGGCGTCAGACTGTGGCGAAGCAGCAGAAAATCGCGCGAGGTGGTGAATTGGGTGCACGCCACGAGCAGCTTCGCGTCTTCATCGAGATGCGACCGCAGATACCGGACCAGCGGCGCGGCGTGACGGCCTTCCGGAAGCCAGACCTGCCAGCTCTGATCGAAGTTCGGCTCAGCGCCAAGACGCCGCATCACCTGCGACACCTCGACCGTCAGATCGCCCTCATAGCAGATCTGGAACAGCTTGATCTCCCCCATCACACCCTCCCGTCATCAAGTTGGTGAGATAAATCATTGTACCAACGAAGGCCTGGATCGCAAGGCCGCTCAGGAGGCTCGCGTGAACATCTGCGTGTGGCCGCACTCGACGCACCAGAAGTGAATCGAGTCGCGGCGCTTCCAGGGGTTCGGCGCGTCACAGACGGCGCACTGCGTCTCGGCCGGAAGAAACGGACGCTCGCAGTGATCGCAGGCCAGAGGATGGCCGACCGCGTTCACGTCGTCTTCGCAACTCACCTCGCCACAGCGTGGGCAACGCCAGCAGACCGCCATTGGTTGCTACAAATGGTACATAAAATTTAAGTTCGTAATTCTGAATTCTTAATTAGACTCCGCAGAGCATGCCCTCGCTGCCGCTCTTCATCCTCGTCGGCTTCTTCGCCCAGATGATCGACGGCGTCCTCGGCATGGCCTACGGCGTCAGCGCCACCACATTTCTCCTCGCCCTCGGACTCCCGCCCGCCGTCGCGAGTGCGAGCACGCATGCCGCGGAGTGCGTGACGACCGGCCTCTCCGCCGCATCGCACTTCGGCTTCGGCAATGTCGACAAGCGTCTCGTGCGCGCACTCCTGATCCCCGGCGTCATCGGCGGTGTGCTCGGCGCCTACATCCTCGTCAGCATTCCGGGCGACAGGATGAAACCGTTTACCGGCGCATATCTGCTCGTCATGGGCATCGTGATTCTGTCGAAGGCGCTGCGCCACCGCGGCCATCGCGAGGTGACGACGCATCTGATTCCTCTCGGACTGGCGGGAGGATTCTTCGACGCGATCGGCGGCGGCGGCTGGGGACCGATCGTCACCGGCACGCTGCTGGCGCGAGGCAACGAGCCGCGCTCGACGATCGGCTCGGTGAACTTCGCGGAGTTCTTCGTCACGGTCGCGGCGTCCGCGACATTCTTCGCCACGATCGGCTTCACATTCTGGAAGCCGATCGCCGGTCTCGCGATCGGCGGCGCCATCGCCGCCCCGCTGGCCGCCTGGGCCACCAAGCACATTCAGCCACGCCCGATGCTGGCAACTGTGGGGATTGTGGTGATCGGCCTTTCGATCAGAACGATCGTGCTGGCGTTAGGGCGATGATGATGATGGGACGAATGGGACCTATAGGACCTATGGGACCTATGGGCGGAGACCGAACGCCTTCCCTATAGGTCCCATAGGTCCCATAGGTCCCATCGTCCCATCATCTACTTCATCTTTGCCCAGGCATCCTTCAGCGTCGCTGTTCGATTGAAGACCAGCTTCTCGCTCGTCGAGTCGGGGTCGACGCAGAAGTAGCCGAGGCGCTCGAACTGGTAGCGGGACTGGGGGTGGGCGCCGCGGACCGACGGTTCGAGCTTCGCGCTCGGAACGACGCGCAGCGAATCGGGATTCAGGTGCGCGAGAAAGTCCTCACCCGCATCGGGCGCTTCGACTTTGAACAAGCGGTCGTAGAGCCGGACTTCGCAATCGATCGCATGCGCCGCGGAGACCCAGTGCAGCGTCGCCTTCGGCTTGCGCCCGTCGGGCGAATCGCCGCCGCGCGTCGCCGGATCGTACGTCGCGCGCAACTCGACGACGTTCCCGCTCTCGTCCTTCACGACGCTCGTGCAGGTGATGAAGTACGCGGAGCGCAGACGCACTTCGCGTCCCGGCGCGAGGCGGAAGAATTTCTTCGGAGGATCCTCCATGAAATCCTCGCGCTCGATGTAGAGCACGCGTGAGAACGGCACGCTGCGCACACCCGCCGATTCATCTTCAGGATTGTTCGGCGTCGACAGCTCCTCGCTCTCCCCCTCGGGATAGTTCTCGATGACGACGCGCAGCGGATCGAGCACGCCCATCACCCGATTCGCCGTCCTGTTCAGATCATCGCGGACGCAGTACTCGAGCAGCGCGACATCGATGATGTTCTCCCGTTTCGCGACCCCGACGCGCTCCGCGAACTCGCGGATCGACGCCGGCGTGTAACCGCGGCGCCGCAGACCGGCGATCGTCGGCATGCGCGGATCGTCCCAGCCGTTCACATGCTTCTCTTCGACGAGGCGCAGCAGTTTGCGCTTCGACATCACCGTGTAATTGAGGTTGAGGCGCGCGAACTCGTACTGATGCGGGCGCGAGGGAACCGGCAGATTCTCGATGACCCAGTCGTACAGCGGGCGGTGGTCTTCGTACTCGAGCGTGCAGATCGAGTGCGTCACATGCTCGATCGCATCCGACGGCGGATGTGCGTAGTCGTACATCGGATAGATGCACCACTTGTCGCCCGTGCGGTGATGATGATCGTGGCGGATGCGATAGAGCACGGGGTCGCGCATGTTGATGTTCGGCGACGCCATGTCGATCTTCGCCCGCAGCACGTGCGCGCCATCCGGAAACTCCCCCGCCTTCATCCGGCGAAAGAGATCGAGATTCTCTTCCGCGGAGCGATTGCGGTACGGCGATTCCTTCCCCGGCTCGGTCAGCGTGCCGCGATATTCGCGCATCTCCTCGGCGCTGAGGCTGTCGACGTACGCCTTGCCGTGCGTGATGAGGTGCTCGGCCCATTCATAGAGCTGGTCGAAGTAGTCGGACGCGTGGCGATGCTCCTTCCACGAGAAGCCGAGCCAGCGTACATCCTCTTCGATCGCGTCGACGTACTCGACGTCTTCCTTCGTCGGGTTCGTGTCGTCATAGCGGAGATTGCACCAGCCGCCGAACTCGCCGGCCACGCCGAAATTGAGACAGATCGATTTCGCATGGCCGATGTGCAGATAGCCGTTCGGCTCCGGCGGGAACCGCGTGATCACGGTCTGATAGCGGCCGGCGCGGAGGTCTTCATCGACGATCTCACGAATGAAATCGCGCGGTTTGGCAGGGCTCTCGGTGCTCATGGGTGGGGAAAGATACATCAAGGCAGGCAGCAGGAAACGGCTCCTGCTCCAAATGCCGCCCGCCGGCTCACCGCTGCTGCCTGATCACCGGGATCCACTCGCGGTACATCTTCCCCGACGGATGCAATCCGTCGGGCGCGACGAGGGACGGATCGTCGGCGGCCCTGCGCGAGATCGGAGTGATGTCGGCGTAGCGGGCGCCGGCCTTTGCCGCTTCGTCGCGATTGATCGCGTTGAACTCGTCGATCTCACGCGCGATCTTCGCCTTGTCGCGATCCTTCGCGAAGGGCGTCACGCCCCAGTCGGGGATCGATACGACGATCACGTGCCCCGCGTTGCCGCCGGCGAAGCTAACCGCGCGTTGCAGCAGCGCACGAAACTCGCCGCGATACTGCTCCGCGCTGCGGCCGCGATATTGGTTGTTGACTCCGATCAGCAGCGTCACGAGACCGTACGGTCCCTGCGGATTCGCCCGGTCGATCGCCGCATTCAGCTCGTCGGTCGTCCAGCCCGTCTTCGCGATGATTTGAGGTTCGCCCAGGTGGAGGTCCTTCGCGAGGAGCACGGGCCAGCGATCCTCGGGCGCAACGCTCTCGCCGATCGTGTAGGAATCGCCGAGCGCGAGATAACGAACAGATTGTTTCATTACGGCTGAGCCGCATGCGAAACTGAGCAACACCATCGCTGGGATCAGGCTTCGGATCATTTGAAAAAGAGTAGCACTGTGCCGCCGGGAGGTTGGATGCGTTCGTTCGGAGGGGTCTTCATCGCGGTCGTCGTCGCGGCGGCAATCGTCGTGGCCGCATTCATCCTCAACAGCAAGCGGCCTCGCGTCGAAGTCGAGCAGCCCGAGCCGGCCAACATCCGCGCCAGCGGGAAGTGCGCCGAGTGCCATGCGCGAGAGACGGCCGCGATCGTGCACGAGTACGAGATGTCGAAGCATGCTGCGGCCGGGGTGACCTGCCTCGATTGCCACAACGCGGCCGGCAATCAGCCGAAGCTCGATCATCGCGGCTTCGTCATCGCGAAGAGCCTCACGTCGGCGAACTGCGCGCGCTGCCATGCGACGCAGTACCGGCAGTTTCTCCGCAGCCGCCATGCGGCGCCTTCCTGGGCTGCCGTCAGCGGCGCGCGCGACTTCACGCCCGAACAGGCTTCGTTCGCCGAGCAGTACCACCCCGGCAGCGTGAATCGCCAGCCCAACGCCATCGCGACGCTCGAAGGATCGACCGCCGTTTCCGGCGGTTGCGACAAGTGCCACAACGTCGGCAAGCCGAACGCCGACGGCTCGATCGGGAGCTGCACCAACTGCCACGCGCGCCATTCCGCATCCGTCGCGCTCGCGCGTCTCCCCGAGACGTGCGGCCAATGCCACATGGGACCGGACCACTCGCAGATCGAGATCTACCACGAGTCGAAGCACGGCGTGCTCTTCAACGCGCAGCGCACGTCGATGAATCTGAACGCGCCCGCGCGCAAGCTCACCGCGCGCGACATGCCCGTGCCCACCTGCGCCACCTGTCACATGTCCGGCCTCGAAGGTCAGAACGTGACGCACGACATGAGCGAGCGGCTCTCCTGGTACCTCTTCGCCGAGATCTCGACGAAGCGCCCCAACTACGCGCTGGCGCAGGCGAACATGAAGGAGATCTGTCTCAAGTGCCACACGCGTCCGCGCATCGATCTCTTCTTCGTTCAGGCCGAACAGCAGATCGCGTCGACGAACGCGATCGTACAGCAGGCGAAGAGCATCATCGATCAGATGCATGCGAACGGAAAGCTGACGAAGCAGCCATTCGATGAGCCGCTCGAGTACACCTACTTCAACATGTGGCATTACGACGGGCGGACGTCGAAGCATGGCGCGTTCATGGGCGGGGCCGACTTCGTCCAGTGGCACGGCAATTACGAGCTGGTGTCGAAATTGACGGAGATTCAGCATGCGGCCAATGCGCATCCCTGACGCGTTCCGTCATCCGCGGACGATCGTCGAAGCCTTCATCATTCTCAACCTCGGCTTCCTCGCGGTCGACGTCTACATCGCGCATCTGACGAATGCGTTCGAGCGGCGCCCGGAGTGGGCGCCGGTGATCTTCTCGATCGCTGCGCCGCTCCTGCTCCTCGCCGCGAATCGCTGGAGCGGGATGTTCGTCGGCTGGGTGTCGCTGCTGGTTGGGATTGCGGGGATGCTCTATCACCTGCAGTCGCACTTTTTCGCGGAACAGACGATTCACAATCTCGTCTACACCGCACCATTCGTTGCACCTCTTGCCTACGCCGGTCTCGGACTGCTGCTGATTCTCAATCGCATGACCGGCGCTGACACGCTCGAGTGGGCACAATGGATCGTCTTCCTCGCGCTGGGAGGATTCGGCGGGAATCTCATCCTCAGCCTGGCCGATCATGCACAGAACGGATTCTTCAATCGGGGAGAATGGATCCCGGTGATCGCCGCGGCCCTCGCCTGCGCGTTCCTCCTGATGCTCGTCGTCCGCCCGCAGGACATCGTGTTGTGGAGAGCGACGGCGTGGGTCATGGTCGTGCAGATCATCGTCGGCACGATCGGATTCGCACTGCATCTACGGGCGAACATGCTGCGGCCGGGGAAAACACTCCTCGATCGCTTCCTCTACGGCGCTCCGATCTTCGCCCCGCTCCTTTTTGCAAATCTGGCGTTACTCGCTACGATCGGCATGTGGGCGATCAAGCGGTCGCGCGCGGTGTAGGACAGGCGCCGTCGCCTGTCCAGCCTTCGACAGCCTTCGACGCCAACGACAACGGACAGGCGGGGCGCCTGTCCTGCACAGAAACATGTGGATTCTCTACGGGGCAAACGGCTACACCGGTGAGCTGATCGCGCGCGAAGCGGTGCGGCGCGGCGATCGCCCGATTCTTGCGGGCCGTAATGCCGCGAGGATCGAAGCGCTTGCGCGCGAGCTCGGCTGCGACTTCCGCATCTTCGATCTCGATGCGATCGATCTCTCCGGCGTTCGCGCCGTGCTGCATTGCGCCGGACCATTCTCGCGGACCAGCGCGCCGATGGTGCGCGCGTGTCTCGAACAGCGGGTGCATTACCTCGACATCACCGGCGAGATCGCGGTGTTCGAATCGATCATGGCGATGGACGCCGTCGCGAAGGAGCGCGGGGTCATGCTCGTCCCCGGCAGCGGCTTCGACGTGGTTCCGACGGATACGCTCGCCGCAATGCTCAAGGCGCGTATGCCCGGCGCGACCGAACTGCGGCTCGCGTTCTATTCGCCGGGCGGAGAAGTCAGCCGCGGCACGCTCAAGACGATGATCGAAGGACTCGGCGACGGCGGCGCCGTGCGGCGCAACGGCACGATCGTCCGCGTCCCCCTCGGCGCCGACGTCCGCGAGATCCCCTTCTCATGCGGCAAGCGATTGGCGATGTCGATTCCATGGGGTGACGTGTCGACTGCGTATTACTCGACCGGCATTCCCAACATCACCGTCTACAACGCGGCATCACCGCGCGCGATCCGGCGCGTCCGCATCGTAGAGAAGCTCCGCTGGCTCCTGGGACTGCGCCCTGTCAAACGTCTGCTGCAACGCCTTGCGGAACGGACTCCGGGACCGGGCGAACAGCGCCGCCAAACGGCGAAGACGTTCTTATGGGGCGAAGTGTCCAATGGCTCAGAGCAGCTCTCAATGACCATGACGACGCCTGAAGGTTACGAGCTCACAGTGCACGCTGCACTTGCCGCCGTAAAGCGCGTTCTCGAGGAACCCAAAGCGGGCGCCTTTACACCGTCATTGGCATTCGGACTCGATTTCATCAAAACGATTTCCAATGTGGCTATTGACGAACCGCATGAATGAGCCTACATTGAGCGCCTCATGTTTCTACAGCAACCCAAATCACTCAGGCACGGCTTCGAAGCCGCCGGAGGTTCGCGCATAAGGACATAGACTCTCTTATAGTCTGCTCCTTACGCGAGCCCCTTCGGTCACTTCAGCGCCGAAGGGGCTTTTTGTTTCTGTACACATGATCCATCAAGGCGACAAGGGCGTCCGGGCCGGCGGCGCGCAGTGCACGCGTGTTCCGTGAACGGGTTCTGACGAAGGAGGTTTTTGTTGCGCACACATCGTACGTGTAGCTCAGAAGGGTAGAGCAGAGGACCACGAATCCTCCTGTCGCGGGTTCGACTCCCGCCACTGAACCACAATGAACGACTGACCGCCGTAAGTGGTCGCCGGCTGCTGGAAAGCAGCGTTGGCTGCCCGTGTGCTCTTTATGAGCACACAGCACATGACGACGCCCTGCAGCGTGCCGAGGCTGCGATCGAAGCGCAATGAGCCGTGCGATGTGCTCCATTGTGCGAAGCGCAGCAGAGCAACGCTCCGCATTGAATTGTGTGGCGGTCAATCGCAGGCAATTCAGCGCCGGCTCATCTTCTCAGAAAAACCAGGGAGGTACTCATTATGATTCGCCGTCTGAAAATCAAACCGCACGAGCGCGGGCTTCTGTTCCGCGAAGGCGATCTCGTCGCTGTACTGAAGCCGGGTGTGTACTGGAAGTTCGATCCGTTTCTCGAGCTGCGTCTCGAGATCGAGTCGCCGCGGTATCCGTGGCTCGTGCACGAGCGGCTCGACATCATCGTGAAGTCCGGAAAGCTCGGCAGCGATGCGATCGTCGTTGATCTCAAGGACTACGAGCGTGCGCTCGTCTGGATCGATCACCGCTTCGCGCGTCTGCTCGACAGCGGTCTGTATGCGCTCTGGACCAGCGAGCACGACATTCGCGTCGAAGTGATCGACACGCATGCCGTGCAGCTCGTCCACAGTGAGCTCGCGGCGATCCTGCGCGCGCCGGAAGCAACGGCACTGCTCGAGGTTCTCGTCGTGGCAGCGGGTCACGCCGGCGTCTGGTTCCGCGATGGTGCGCACCAGGCGACGCTCGGCCCGGGCACGTACGCGTTCTGGAAGGGTGCCGGCAAGCTGACGCTGCACGACGTCGACCTGAAGGAGCAGGTGCTCGACATCGGCGGCCAGGAGATCATGACCGCCGACCGCGTCACGCTGCGCCTCAACGCGCTCGTCGCGTATCGCATCAGCGATCCGCTGCGCGCCGTGACCGCAGTCGAGCAGCCGGCTCAGGCGCTGTATCGCGCCGCGCAGCTCGCGCTGCGTGAAGCAGTCGGCGCGAAGGATCTCGACGCGCTGCTCGCATCGAAGGATGTGCTCGCGCTCGAGCTGGCGAGCGCACTCGGCGTGCGTGCGGCAGAACTGGGAATGACGGTCGTCTCGGCGGGTGTGCGCGACATCATCCTCCCGGGCGACATGAAGGAGCTGATGAACAAGGTGACCGAGGCAAAGAAGGCTGCGGAGGCGGCGCTGATTACGCGGCGTGAAGAGACGGCCGCAATGCGCATGCAGGCCAACACGGCGAAGATTCTCGAGTCCAGCCCGACGCTGATGAAGCTGAAGGAACTGGAAGTCCTCGAGAAGGTCGCCGGCAAGGCCAACCTCACCGTCGTCCTCGGCGAAGAGGGGCTCGCGAATCGCGTCGTGAAGCTCCTGTAACAAGCGGCGTGGGGCAGGCCGCTGGAGCCTGCCCCACAAGGCGCGATCACAGAGTCACCGGCGAAATCGTGAAGCTCACTTTGTGATCGTTCTGTTGCCTCCGCGCCCGCGGCCGCCGTGCTACTCTCCCCCGATTTCTGACAAAGAGGGGAGCCCCCAATGCGAGCACTACGACTGGCCCTCGCTGCCTGCCTGATTTCCGGCGTTGCGTATGGCGCGAGTTATGAGAAGTCCGACCTCGACACGACGGCCAATGCTTGTGTCGATTTCAATCAGTACGCGAACGGCGGCTGGCTGAAGAAGAATCCGATTCCCGCGGCGTATCCGAAGTGGGGGGTCGACAACGTCATCGCGGAGACGAACCGCGAGATGCTGCGCAAGATCCTCGAGAACGCTTCGAAGAGCGACGCCAAGCCGGGATCGAACGATCGCAAGATCGCCGACTACTACGCCACCTGCATGAACGAAGCGCAGGCCAATGAGCTCGGCCTCAAGCCGCTGCAGCCCGAGCTCGACCGCATCAAAGACATCAAGGATGTCGCCGGTCTGCAGAACGAGATCGCGCATCTGCACGCGACCGGATTCACGCCGCTCTTCTTCGTCGGCTCGCAGCAGGATGCGAAGAACAGCGAGGAAGTGATCGCCGCCGCATATCAGGGCGGCCTCGGCCTGCCAGATCGCGACTACTACCTGAAGGACGATCCGAAGTCGAAGGAGATCCGGACGGAGTACGCGAGATACGCGCAGAAGCTCTTCGAGCTCGCCGGCGATGCGACCGATGCGGCGGGCGATGAAGCCGCGCGTCTGATCGCGCTGGAGACGAAGCTCGCCGGCGCGTCGCTCACGCGCGTGCAGCGCCGCGACCCCGACCTCACCTATCACCGCATGACTCTGAAGCAGGCGACCGAGCTCACACCCGGCTTCGACTGGGCCGCGCATTACGCGGCGGTCGGCATTCCCGCAGCGGCGCCGGTCAACGTCTCCTCGCCTGACTTTTTCAAGGAAATCGCGAAGGACTTCACCGCGGTCTCGCTCGACGACTGGAAGACATATCTGCGCTTCCACACGATCAACGCCGCCGCACCGGCGCTCTCCTCGAATTTCGTCGACGCGAATTTCGCCTTCTACAGCACCGCGCTGCGCGGTGTGAAGGAACAGCTCCCGCGCTGGAAGCGCTGCGTCGCCGCCACGGATCGCGCCCTCGGCGAAGCGCTCGGCCAGGCCTATGTCCGCGAAGCGTTCCCGCCCGAGGCGAAGGCGAAGATGCTGGAGATGGTGAACAACCTCGCCGATGCGCTCGGCTCCGACATCAAGGGACTCGAGTGGATGAGCGCCGAGACGAAGAAGGCCGCGCTGGCCAAGCTCGCCTCCTTCACGCGCAAGATCGGATATCCGGACAAGTGGCGCGACTACTCCGCGCTGACGATCGATCAAGGGCCCTACGTCGGCAACCTGATGCGCGCGCGCCTCTTCGATCTGCATCACGACATCGACCAGATCGGCAAACCGGTCGACCGCACCGAATGGGGCATGACGCCGCCGACGGTCAACGCGTACTACAACCCGTCGATGAACGAGATCGTGTTCCCGGCCGGCATCCTGCAGCCGCCGTACTACGACCTCAAGCAGGATGATGCGTACAACTACGGCGCAACCGGCGCGACGATCGGCCATGAGATGACGCACGGCTTCGACGACCAGGGCTCGAAGTACGACGCGAAGGGAAATCTCGTGAACTGGTGGACGCCCGCCGACCGCGCCGCGTTCGACAAACAGGCGGAGTGCATTCAGAAGCAGTTCGACGAATTCGTCGTGGGCGACGTGCACACGAACGGCAAGCTCGTCGCAGGTGAGAGCATCGCCGACCTCGCCGGCCTGAAGATCGCCTACGCCGCGTATCTGAAGTCGCAGCAGGGGAAGGAGCGCAAGATCATCGACGGCTTCACGCCGGAGCAGCGCTTCTTCATCGGCTACGCGCGCTCGTGGGCATCGCACGGACGTCCGGAGGCCGAGCGTCTGCAGGCGACGACGGATCCGCATCCGCTGGACCGCTTCCGCGCGAACGCGCCGCTGACGAACATGCCGGAATTCGCGGCCGCCTTCGGCTGCAAGGCGAACGATCCGATGGTGCGTCCGGCGGAGAAGCGCTGCCTCGTCTGGTAATCCGTTGTGGAGCGCGGGCGACATGCGTCCGCGCTCCACTCGCGTTGCGATTCCGCTGCGCCGCGCAGCGATCTCAGGCGGGCGATCTTGCCCGTCCCTTGCACAAGAAGGTGGGCATGGAGTGATCAAACATGCTCATCAGAAAAGGTGCGGTAGTGGTTGCAGTCCTGGCACTCTTCGCGGCGCCGGCGCTGGCACTCGACCACGTCGAACCTGCTCGCACTGACGGCAATGCCTCTCGCTGTGGCGGCGGCAGCCGATCTGCCCCGCGTTGACGATGCGGACCTCATCGACCTCATCACACGGTTGAACGATGCGAACGTTCCGCCCGTGGAATTCGTGCAGATCATCCGATACATCCCGGTCGCATTGATCGATCAGAATCCAAGGCCGCGCATCGTCGAGTACGTCACGGATGAGACTCGGCGCGGCGTCACCGGCTCAGCACTCGCGACGAGTGTCGCCGCAGAATTGCGAGATCGCTACGGCGTTCCTCGCTTCGATCTCACGCCCGCTCGAACGGCGTACACGGTGACGGAGATCGTCCCGGTCGTCGTCAGCGAACGGTTGCGCACGCAGCCGGTGCGCGATCACGTCGTCGTGGAAACCGAGCGCGCGCATCCGCACGGCGGACCGCCGGGACAGTTGAAGAAGATCGAAGGGCTCCAGACCGGCGCGGAAGTCGTGCATGGTGTTCGGCCGCCGGGGCAGGTCAGGAAGGAGTTGAGGATCGTGGAGCGCGAGCACGGACATGGTCATGCTCGCGGGCATCAGCGCTTCATCGCACCGCAGCCGGCGTTCCTCCCGCAGCCGATGTACTCGTCGGCTCCGCCGATGGAGAAGATCCACGGCAATCCGCACGGCGGCCCGCCGGGAAATCCCGGCCATGACAACGGTCACGGGCATGGAAAGGGGAAAGGATGAAACGCGCAGCAATCGCGTTGACGGCGATCGCGCTGCTGTTCGGTTGTCAACAGCAGCGCACCTCGAGCGCCACTTCGCAGAAGACCATCGAAGTCCGCAGTGAGCTGACGCCGGAACAGCTGGGTGAGCTCGGCGCGAAAATCAGGAAGGATCCATCGCATGCGCACGAGCTTCTGTCGTCGCACGGCCTCGACGATCAATCGTTCGAGAAGGCGATCCGCAAGGTGACCGAGGATCCGGCGGCGTCGAAGCGATACGCGGCGGCGTACAAGAGCGCGGGCAGTTGATCGGTGGCGCCACGGTTCGCGCGGCGCCACTCGATTGCACTAATGCCAGCGGTGGCGGTACGGACCGCGATGGTACCCGCCCCACACGTGTCCGAACGAAATCGACAGACGCGGGCCATACCAGAACGGATCGTAGTAATAGTACGGATCCCAGTACCACGGTGCGCCGACGTACACGCGCGGCGCGACCACTGTCCGCGTTCTCGTCGTGCGGTCGCGGTCTCCGTTGCGATCGTCGGCTTCCGCGATCAGAGAATGGATCACGTTCTTCGACACCCTGGCGTTCGTCAATGCGATGAGGTCATCCGCCGTGACGTCGAAGCGCTCGTGGGACTTCTGCACGTACGCGATGATGTCTTCGTCGGCGACGCCAGCCTGGCTCATGCGAATCACTTCATCGACCACCGCCGCGCTTTTGCGCGCATCGCCATTGGCATCGAGCGCGAACGTCGGGACGGCGACGATCATCAAAAACAGGACGGCAACTGCAGAGATCAGTCGCTTCACTTGGAGCCTCCTGCCAGTCCAGCGCATGCGACGGCTGAGCCAGCAGGCCGCTCTCTGCCGGAGGAATCGCCGCGGCGAAAACGCTCCTCTGGCGAGGACAGTGGCGTCCACGAAAATGGGCGGCGGAGTATCATCGCGGACTTATGCGAAAGGCTCTCGTAGCGCTCCTCCTCTCGACCGCCGCCGCCTTTGCCGCACCGCCGCCGCGCGCGCCATTCAACGTCGTCGAGGCGACGATTCCCGAGATGCAGAAGGCGCTGCGCGAGGGACGAACGACGTCGCGCGAGCTCGTCCAGCAATCGCTGATCCGCATCGCGACGTACGAAGACAAGCTGCACGCGGCGATCACCGTGAATCCCAATGCGCTGAAAGAAGCCGATGAGCGCGATCGCGAGCGCGCCGCGGGAAAAGTCCGGGGACTGCTGCACGGGATTCCCATCGCGATCAAGGACAACATCCAGACGACGGACATGCCGACGACCGGCGGAGCGCTGGCGTTCGCCGGCTTCGTGCCGCCCTACGAAGCGACCGTCACGAAGAATCTGCGCGATGCCGGCGCGATCATCATCGCCAAGACGCAGATGACGGAGCTCGCGAACTGGATCGCCGGCAATCCGTCCATGCCGAACAATTACAACGCGCTCAATGGCTACGGATTCAATCCGTACGACCCGCGCCGCGATCCGCGTGACGCGACGTTCGATGGCCGCCCCGCGCTCAACACCGGCGGCTCGAGCTCAGGCGCCGGCACCGCCGCGAGTTTCTGGGCCGCCAACGTCGGCACCGAGACCTCGGGCTCCATCCTCAGCCCGTCCAATCAGAACATGCTCGTCGGTGTGAAGCCGACCGTGGGCCGCATCAGCCGCTACGGCGTCATCCCCATCACCGCGGATCAGGACACTCCGGGACCGATGGCGCGCACGGTCACCGATGCCGCGATTCTTCTCGGCGCACTCGAAGGGCCGGATCCGCACGATCCGGCGACGGCTCGCTGCTCGCGCGTCAGCGACTACACGCAGTTTCTCAAGGCCGACGGTCTGAAGGGCGCGCGCATCGGGATTCCGCGCGCGGCCTACTACGCGCCGGTCACGCCTCCCGGCGCAGACAAGCCGCGCTTCGGCTTGAACGACGATCAGCAGAAGGTGATGGCCGAGGCGATCGCGGCGCTCAGGAACGCCGGCGCGGTGATCGTCGATCCGGCGGACATCCCGAGCGTCGTCGACAAGGACGCGGCTAACAATCTGCTGCTGTGGGGCGTCTGCACCGACATGGACGAAGTGAAGCAGCGCAAGTGCTCGGTCGACCTCGCGTACGGAATGGAGCGCGACTTCAACGCGTGGCTGAAAACGATGGGGCCCGGCGCACCGGTGAAATCGCTGGCCGAGCTGCGCGAGTGGAACCGGAAGCACGAGAAGGCGGGCGCGATCAAGTATGGGCAGTCGCTGCTCGACCTCTCTGATGCGATGGACCTCGAGACGTTCCGCAGCCGCTACGAGTCCGACCGAGCGCGCGATCTGCAGCTCACCGCGGCGCATGGCATCGACGAGGTGATGAAGAGTCAGAATCTCGACGCCCTGCTGTTCCCCGGATCGAGCGGCGCGAATGTCGCGGCGAGGCCCGGCTATCCGAGCGTGATCGTGCCGTTCGCCACGATTCCCAACGCACCCACCCCCGCGTTCCCGGAAGGCTTCAACGCGAAGCCGTCCCCGTTCGGCGTGACATTCACCGGCATGGCGTGCAGCGAGCCCACACTCCTGCGCCTCGCCTACGCCTTCGAGCAGGCCACAAAAAAGCGACTCCCCCCCTTCCCTTAAGTTGGTTTTCGGGGGTCACACCTGGAAAATCAACTTAACTCGGTGGAGTTAAGTTGATTTTCCAGGTGTGACCCCCGCGAACCAACTTAACGGGCTGGCGGTTACGCGGATCCCCAGCGGCGGCTGCTGCTGATCAGCGCGGGCATTCCCTGATACAGGTCGTCGGAGAGCGGCGGGCTGAAGTAGTAGCCCTGGCCGAGCTCCGAGCCGAGCGAGCGGAGCTCCTTCAGTTGCTCGATCGTCTCCACACCCTCCGCCACGATCTTCAATCCCAGCGCATGCGCGAGCGCGACGATCGCCTTCACGATCGCGGCATCGAGCGCGTTGAACGCAACGCCGTCGACGAATGACTTGTCGATCTTCAGGTAGTCGACAGGAAACTTCTTCAGGTACGCAAGACTCGAGAAGCCGGTTCCGAAGTCGTCGATCGCGAGCCGCACGCCGAGGCTCTTCAGCTTGCGCAGGATCTCGATCGTCGATTCCGCCCCCGCCATCGCCACCGTCTCCGTGATCTCCAGAATCACATGCGAGGGATCGACGCCCGTCTTCTCGAGGACATCGGCCACTTCATCGAACAGAGTCGCCTGTTGAAAGTGACGGCCCGAGAGGTTGATCGAGACGAGGAGCGGCTCCTTGTACTTCGTCTCCCACACTTTTGCCTGACGGCACGCTTCGTACAGACAGAAGCGTCCGATCTGCAGAATCAGCCCCGACTCCTCGGCGACCGGGATGAACTCCGACGGCGAGATCAGTCCGCGCTCCGGATGCTGCCATCGCACGAGCGCCTCCATCCCCGCCAGCCTTCCCGTCACGATCTCCACCTCGGGCTGGTAGTAGACGCGCAACTCATCCTGCGCGATTGCGCGCCGCAGTTCGAGCTCCATCTCCAGCCGCCGTTTCGCGTCGATGTCCATCGCCGGTGCGAAGACCTCGTAGCGCGCCTTGCCGCGCATCTTCGCCTGATACATCGCAAGGTCCGCGTGCCGGATGAGATTCGCAGCGGTGTCGCCCGGCTCGCGAAACGCGATGCCGGCGCTGATCGTCGTGAAGACTTCATGCGGGCCGAGCCGGAACGGCGCTCCGAACGCGTGAACGACGTCGGTTGCGATCTTCGTCGCCCGTTCGTGCACATGATCGCCGCTGACGAGCCCGACGAACTCGTCGCCGCTGAGTCGTGCGATGAGCATGTCGCTCTGCGCGAGCCGCCGTCCGACCGCCGCCAGCAGTTGATCGCCGACGATGTGGCCAAGGCTGTCGTTGATGATCTTGAAGAGATCGAGATCGAAGAAGAGCACAGCGATCTCGCCCTCGCGCGCCAGCAGCGACTCGAGCCGCTGCAGAAACAGCCGGCGATTGGGAAGCTGCGTCAGCGAATCGTGCGTCGCCTGCCACTCCAGCGTTTTCTCCGCCGCGGCGCGCTCGATGTCGGAGCGATGCAGGAGGCGGCCGCTCCAGCCGGCGAGGACCATGAACGCGCTCATGATCGACACGATGAGAAGCCAGAGCTCGAAATCGGGATCGACGATGCGCGCGTGCAGATGCGGCGCGCGAAGCCAGCCGATCGCGGCAGGCACGATGATGATCGCCGGGACGAGGCGCCGCAGCATCACGCCGCCGCTCGTTGCGCTCGTGAACACGCCCATGATTCCGCGCTCGGGGCGTGCGGAGAGAATCCCGAGCGAGACGGCGAGAAACGTGGCCGCGGTGTGCAGCGCCATCGGAATGTACGAGCCGATGCCGATGAACGAGCCGACGCCGTACGCGTAACCCATCACCGCGAGAAGCGACGACATCGCGGCGACCACAGTCAGGAACTGCGCCGGCCAGATCTTCCGGACATGACGATCGATGATCGCGAGCGCAATGCCGGCCAGCACGAAGTTGATCGCCGTATTCGGTGCCATCCGGTTCGTCCCCAGCTTGTCGTGAAAAAGCCACTGATCGATCGAGGAATCGGCGAGCGACATGAATGCGGCGAGCTTGGCCGCACCGATGCAGGCGGCGATCCCACCGAACAGCTCGCCCGTCTTGTGCAGCGTTCGCGACCGTGCGTACAGCGTGAGACAGATGAGCGAAATGCCGAGACAGATGAACCCGGCCGCGGTCGCGGGGTTCATCGCCACGAGTCGCGGAGCGCCGCTCTTGAAGAGCTCGATGTCGTAGCGCCATCCGATCAGGACCGAAACGCCGATCAGGACCGGCAGCACACTCGTGATGCGCGAGAGTGTGCGGAGTGTCGACGCGACACGGGGCTCGATGAGCTCGGCAGGCATGCAGTTCCTCCGAAGAGAGAAATGCAATTCGCGCGCTCTGAAACACGACTTCGCCCGGCGTTAAGTTGATTTTCCAGGTGTGACCCCCGAAAACCAACTTAAGATTTGCGGCACGTGGTTACGGAATATCAGCTCAAGCAGGCGATTGTGCGGGTGGCGCGGCGGCTCGACACGAAGGGGATTCTCACTTCGACCGATGGGAACCTTTCCGCGCTGCTCGATGACGGCGGCACGCTCATCACTCCCAGCGGCTGCTGCAAAGGCGAGCTCGAGCCGGACAGGATCGTGCGGCTGTATCGCGACGGCTCGGCGCGCGCCGGCAAGCCTTCGTCGGAGATCGCGCTGCACCGGATGATCTACGAGCGCCGGCCCGACGTGCGCGCGATCGTGCATGCGCATCCCCCCTTCGCCACGGCGTACGCGGTCGCCGGCGTTCCGCTCGACCAGCCGATCCTCTCCGAGGCGATTCTCGCCCTCGGCCGCGTGCCAGTTGCGCAATACGCGATGCCGACGGCGGAAGAGCTGGCGAAGAGCGTCGAGCCGCTCGTCGATCATCACGACGCCGTGCTGCTTCGCTTCCATGGCGCAGTCTGCTTCGCGAAATCGATCGAGCAGGCGGGCTATCTCATGGAGACGCTCGAGCATGTGGCGCACATCGACTTCATCCGCCGCGCGATGGGATCGAACGAGCTGATCCCCGCGAGCGAGGTCGCCCGCCTCGAACAACTGCGGGCCGCGATGCGCTCGCGATGACGGTCTCCAGCTCTTGACAATTCGCCTATGAGCATTTAACTTGTTGGTTAGTTAACCGCTTGGTTAAGCATGGACACGCTGAGCACCACGTTCTTCGCCCTCGCCGATCCCACCCGCCGCGCCATCCTCGCGCGGCTCACCAGGGGGGACGCGGCCGTCACCGAGCTCGCCGAGCCGTTTGCGATGAGTCTTCCCGCGATCTCCAAGCACCTGAAAGTGCTGGAGCGCGCCGGACTCATCGTCCGCAGCCGCGACGCGCAATACCGCCCATGCCGCCTCGAAGCCGCCCGCCTGCGCGAAGTGCACGAGTGGCTCGATCACTACCGCCGCTTCTGGGAAGAGAGCTTCGATCGTCTCGACGAATACCTGAAGGAACTGCAGAAAAAGGAGAAAAGGAAACATGCCCGCAAATCAGCAAGGAAGTAGCACATCGGCCGGCGCGCTCGTCCTCACGCGTCTGTTCGATGCGCCGCGCGATCTCGTCTTCCGCGCGTGGACCGACGAAAAGCATCTCGCTCAGTGGTGGGGCCCCCACCACTTCACGAATCCGGTGTGCCGTGTCGATCTTCGCAAAGGCGGCGCGATCCGGATCGACATGCGCGGCCCCGACGGCACCGTCTATCCGATGGGTGGAACCTTCCACGAGATCACGCCGCCCGAGCGGCTGGTCTTCACGTCGACCGCAGTCGGCGGCAACCTCGAGATCCTCAACACGATCACCTTCGAAGATGTGAATGGGAAAACGCGGCTCACGGTGAGAGCGGAGGTCGTGAAGGCCGAAGCGGAAGCCGCATTCGCGATCCGCGGAATGGAGCAGGGCTGGACGGAGAGCCTCGAGCGTCTGGCCAGACATGTCGCGAACGACGACAGCCCCGAGTTCGTCATCAGCCGCACGTTCGACGCACCGCGCGAGCTCGTCTGGAAAGCGTGGACCGAATCCGAACGCCTCGCGCAATGGTTCGGACCGAAGGGAGCGAAGATCATCTCGAGCAACAACGACCTCCGCACCGGCGGGATCTATCACTACGGCATGCGCACGCCGGACGGCACCGAGATCTGGGGCCGTTGGGTTTACCGCGAGATCGAAGAGCCCTCGCGCCTCGTCTTCGTGAATTCGTTCTCCGATCCGGAGGGCGGCATCACGCGGCACCCCTTCGCTCCCGACTGGCCGCTGGAGATGCTCTCGACCATCGCGTTCGACGAGATCGGCGGCAAGACGCGGATCACCGTGCGCTGGTCGCCGATCAACGCGACGGAGCTCGAGCGCAACGTGTTCCGCGAGGGCATGCCGAGCATGGAGCAGGGTTGGGGAGGAACGCTGGAGCAGCTCACCGCGTACCTGGCGTCGGCGTAGACAAGCTGTCCTACACCGGCACCTGCATGTACTGCCCCAGCACCTTCGCCATCTCCTGCTCGTTGACCGGTTTGGAAATGTAGTCCGTGATTCCTTCCACGGCCGCTTCGCTGCGGTCGTGGGAGGTCATCGCGATGACCGGCAGTGCGCGCAGCCGCTCGCGCGAGCGGATCTCGCGAATCGTCGCGCGCCCGTCGAGGCCGGGCATTTCCATATCCATCAGCACTGCATCGAACGTCTCACGCTCGAGCATCTCCAGCGCCGACGCGCCATCTTCCGCCTCGCTCACCACGCAGCCGAGTTGGGCGAGCACCTCGGAGGCGACGATGCGCGTGATCTCGTCGTCGTCGACCAGCAGCACGCGATTCCCCGCCGCGATCTGATCGCCTTCGTACAAATACCGGACGCCGAGGTTGCGTCCGAGAGACTCGAAGATGGTCTCTTCGGCGAAGGGCTTGACGACGAATTCATCCGCGCCGTTGTTCAGAATCGCATCGCGCTCATGCTCGAACGCGCTCGCGGTCAGCGCGATGATCTTCGTGCGCGGCAGCGCTTCCTCCTCCTCCGATCTCCGGATGAGCCTCGTCGCCTCGGAGCCATCCATCACCGGCATCCGCTGATCCATGAAGATGAGATCGGGACGCCAGGCTTTCCAGAGGTCGACGCCATCCTGACCATTCGCTGCATCACGCACTTCGAAGCCGACTGACTCCAGAAGGCGGCGCAGCAGCGTGCGATTGTCGAGCGTGTCGTCGACGACTTCGATCTTCTTCCGCTGGCCCGGTGCGAGCCCGATGACGCGCCGCGTCTGATGCTGCACCGCGCGCTCCGCCGCCGCGGGCATTTCGAGATCGAAGCGGAACGTCGTCCCGCTTCCACGGCGACTGTACACGGTGATGTCGCCGTCCATCAGCCGAATGAGCTGCTGCGTGATGACGAGGCCGAGCCCTGTGCCCTCCTTCGCCTGCAGTCCCGTCGCCGTCTGCACGAACGGCTGGAAGAGCGACGAGAGCTCGTCTTCGCCGATGCCATGTCCGGTGTCGGACACTTCGAACAGCGCGCGGCCGCCGCTCCAGGAGCCGCGGATCGTGATCGTCCCCCTCTCCGTGAACTTCACCGCGTTGCCGAGGAGGTTGATGAGGACCTGGCGCAGCTTGCCTTCGTCGCCGCTCACGACCGGCGGAAACGTGCGCGTCACATCGACGACGAGCGCGAGGCCTGCGGCATCGGTGCGCGCGCGAATCATGCCGGCGACTCCGTCGATCATCTCGTAGACATCGAACGGCCTTCGCTCGGCGGTCATCTTCCCCGCTTCGATCTTCGAGATCGAAAGCACGTCGTTTATGAGGCCGAGCAGATGCTCGCCGCCGCGCCGGATGATGGAGAGATTCTCGCGATCGGCATCGGTGAGCGAGCGGCTGCGCGCCATCAGTTGCGCGAAGCCGATCACCGCGTTGAGCGGCGTGCGCAGCTCGTGCGACATGTTCGCGAGGAAGACGCTCTTCGCGCGGTTCGCCTCGTTCGCGCGCGACTCCGCTTCCTCGAGCTGCACCGTCCGCTCGTGAACTTTTCTCTCGAGTTCCTCCGTCCGTATTCGCACCCGCCGCTCACGCCAGAGGATGATGAGCGCGACGAACCCGGCGAAGAGCAGCAGGTAGGCGGCGATCGCCCACCAGCGCTGCCATGGCGGCGGCGGCAGCGAGAATGCGATCGTCGCGTCTTCGCTCCAGACGCCGTCGTTGTTGATCGCCGCGACGCGGAACCGGTGATCTCCCGGCGGCAGCGAGTTGTAGAACGCCACGCGCCGCGTGCCGGCGTCGATCCAGTCGCTGTCGAAGCCGTCGATGCGATAGCGGAAGCGGACGAGCTGCGGCATGAGGAGACTGAGCCCGTCGTAACGGAACTCGTAGCGCTTGCTCGACCAGGGCAGCTTCGCATCGGGAGCGATTCGCTTTCCGTCGACGAGCACTTCGCGCAGCACGATGCCCGGCGACACGCGATTGAGATGCAGATCGGCAGGATCGACGATCGTCAGTCCCGCCGCGGTCGGGATCGCAAGCCGCCCGTCGCTGAGCCGCGCGCCGGCCGGCTGCGTCGCGCCATTGCACTGATCGCTGCCGAGACCGTCGTACTTGCCAAACGACATCGCGCGGACAGTGCGCGTGCGACGCGCGAACACCTCGTCGATCGATTCGCGATCGATCCGCGAGAGTCCTCGCGGCGACGTCAGCCAGAAGTGGCCGCGCGCATCATCGATGATCTGGAACACGACGCCGTCAGGCAATCCTTCGCGCGTCGTGATCGAGTCGATGCGGCCTTTGCGCATCCGCGCCAGCCCGTCATGCGTGCCGATCCAGAGATCGCCATTCGGATCCTCGTGCAGCGCGAAGACCATGTTGCTCGGCAGTCCTTCGCGTGTGGTCCAGCGGAGATTGTTCGTCACATCCACGAGCCCCGCGTACGTGCCGAGCCACAGCGAGCCATCGGTGCGCTCGAGGATCACGCGCGGCTCGCTGTTGCCGGTCAGCGGATATGCGAGCGACAGTGCACCCCCGCTGCGCCGGGCCCACACTCCGCCCGAAGTTGAGATGAGGATCGTTCCATCGCGCAGACGCGCGAGCGCATCGATCTTGCCGGCCGGCTCGGGGAGCGCTGTGATCTTCCCGTCGTGCAGCAGGCTCACACCGCGATCGGTGCCGATCCAGAGATCGCCGTTCGGCTCTTCGCACATCGTGCGGATGAAGAGATTCTTCAGCCCCTCCGCAGCGCCGTACGCGGTCACTTTTCCATCGCGCAGCAGATTGAGCCCGCCGCCGTAGGTGCCCACCCACATCCCGCCGCCGCGCGCCTCGGTGACGACGCGGATCGCATCGTCACTCAAGCCATGCCGCGTCGTGTAGTTGACGAACTTCAGATCCTTGAGCCGCGCGAGTCCGCCGTCGGTGCCGATCCAGAGACTCCCCTCGCGATCTTCGAGCAGTCCGTGAAGTGCGTTGCTCGGCAGCCCCTGGCTCTTGTCGAGGTGATCGAAGCGTCCCTGCCGATAGCGGAGCAGACCCGTCGGCGAGGTGCTGATCCACATCGTGCCGCGGCTGTCCTCGAGCAGGTCGTTCACATACAGCGTCGGCTCACCGGTCGTGATCGTGTCGATCGTTCCGTTCGGCGCGATGCGGAAGATGCGGTCCGATGCGGTGCCGGCCCACACGGTCCCATCGCGGCTCACGGTGAGACTCGGGATCGAGTCGGGCCGCACCTGCGCGAAGCTCCTTCCGCTGAAACGGTAGAGTCCCTTCTCGCTTCCGATCCACAACGTCCCCTGCGCATCTTCGGCGATGGCGTTGATCGCACCCTGCGGCAGCCCATCCTTCGCCGCGAAGCGCGTGAACTGCGAGCCGCGGATGCGCGTCAGGGCACCATCGCCGCCGATCCAGATGCTGCCGTCGCGCGTCTCGCGGATGGCGACCGCGTCATCCGACGCGAGTCCATCCTTCATCGTCAGTCGTGTGAACGCGCCGTTCCGCTCGCGGATCGCACCGCCGCTGAACGTCCCGATCCACAGCGTGCCGGCGCGGTCTTCGTACATCGTGTGGATGCGCTGGTCGGCAAAGGCCGGCGTGTTGCGCGTGTCGAAGACTTCGAACTCGATGCCGTTGAAGCGGACGACGCCTTCCATCGTGCCGGCCCAGAGATAGCCGTCGCGTGTCTGCACGACGGTGCGCACCATGTATTGCGGCAATCCCTCGCGCCAGACATCGAGCGCATAGAGATCGAGCGGACGCGTGGGATCGAGTGCGTACGTCTCCTGCGCGGCGAAGAGCATGACCGCAGCGAGCAGCGCGAGCCGCTTCATCGCAATCCCAGCCAGTCAGCGAGCGCCTGCATTCCCCACTCGAGGAGATTCACCGGCTCATGATGCATCGGCACGAGCGACGGAGGATGCTCGGACTTCCTGGCAGAGGTCTGCAGATGCTCGACGGTCTCCGCCATCTTCGGCAGATCGAGCATCGAAAGCGGCGAGCCGCAATGCGAGCAGCACGAGGTCTTCGCGATCTCGATCGGCGCGCCGCAGTTCGAGCAATGAATCATCACGGCCTTGTTGCGCAGCTCCGCGATCTGCGACTCGGTCAGAGGAACGACGAAGTTCTTCTCCTTCAGAAAATCGAAGAAGCCGATGAACCGCCCATGTTCGCGGCAGCATCGCCAGTATTGAAAGGGAACATTCCGCTGGCGGTCGTGCGCCAGAACCAGCCGCTCGCTGCAGTAGGGACAATGCAGTTCGCGGGAAGGAGCACCCTGACGATTCGCTGCAGCGGCGATCATCCGGAAGAGTTTCAGCGTCGACGCCGCGGTGAGGTGAAGCGATTCGAACGGATCGAACCAGAAGGCGCGGCAGGCGGAGCAGGCGTCGATGTCCACCGTCGCGGCGAGCACCGCGTCGAGCGTCAGGCGCTGCATCTCACCGCCGCAGCCGGGACAGAGCATCGCCGCTACTCCTGCAGTTTCCGCACGAGCATCAGTTGCCCGAGGTGATAGGCGTTGTGGTCGGCGACGAGGAGGAGCTCGCGCAGATAGGTCTGCCCGCTGCCGTGCGGAATCTTCGCGTAGAGATCGAGCGATTCATCCGACGCCATCGCGACGACTGCCGCATGATCGGCGCGAAACTTCTCCACGCTCGCGTCCCACGCGTCGTCGCCGGGCGGCTCGGGCGACGGCGGCCAGTAGCCGGTGGGAAACTCCGGCGACTCGTGCTGCGGATCGCGGCTGAACTCGAGGATGTCCCACTGTGCGATGCGCAGGTGCTCGAGCAGTTCCCACGCGGAGTGCGGAACGCCGTGCGGCTTCGTTCCCCGCAGCGCGCGCGGAAAGTTCTTCACGGTGGAGTCGAAGCCGGCATGCGCTTCGTCTCGCGTGAGAAGGTTGACGAGATGCTGCCGCAGCGGATCCATGGCTCAGGAGTGTAACGCGGAGCGCTGCAGCCGTTCATGGCGTCCGCCGCAGAATCATCGAGTGGCCACTCCACAACGCCGCGACTGTGAAGGCGAGGCCGGCGAGCGCGGAGCAAACCGAAATCAGAGCATCCCCCATAATGAAGCGTCGATAAAGGAGACCCATGATGCGACGTACAGGCGCCCTCATTCTCCTCGTTCTCGCTGCTCTCAGCGCAACCTCCGCCACACCGAAGAAGAACTCGAAGGAAACCGCACGGCTCATCGAGGCCGCCACCGCGGGCGACGAGGACGCGATCCTCTCCGCCCTCGCCAGTGGAGCCGACGCGAACGCCGTCGACGCCGACAAGACTCCGGCGATCGTCCTCGTCGCGCCGCAACTGCTGATGGGGAAAGAGGGAGCGATCATCGAGGCCTTCGTGAAAGCGAAGGTGAAGATCGACGCCGTCGACAAGGAAGGCGCAACGGCGCTGATGACCGCGGCCAGCGCGGGCCGCGACGGCATCCTGCACGCGCTGCTCGAGCACAAGGCCGCAGTCGATCTGCGCGACAACGATGGCTGGACCGCGCTCATGTACGCCGCGAACTCAGGCTCCACGAGTGCGATCAAAGCGCTGCTCGAGGCCGGCGCCGACATCAGCGCAAAAGAGAAGAAGGGATGGACGCCGCTGGCGATCGCGATCTATCGCGGCCGCGGCGCTGCAGCCCAGGAGCTTCTCAAAGCAGGAGCGAAGATTCCCGAGAAGGCGCCGAACGACATGACGCCGATCATGCTCGCGACCTACGGGCGCGATCTCGCTGCCGTGCGTCTCGTGCTCGAGAACGGCGGCTCGGTCGACGGCCTCGACGCCGATGGCTGGCCTGCGGTCTCCGTCGCTGCCTACAACGGCGACGGCCAGATCGTGATGGAGCTGCTGCGCGCCGGCGCGGATCCGGCGATCAAGGACAAGGAAGGGAAAAACGCACTCGATCGCGCGAAGGAGAATGAGCGCTCCGAGATCGTCGCGATCCTCGGCGGGCCATGGGCTCCGCCAAGTCCGACGGGCGGCCAGAACATCGCGATTCCCTGCTCTGCGCTCGGCGGAAAGGTGAACAGCAATTTCACCGTCGACGGCTCCACGCTGATCGTCACCACGCAGTTCCCGAGGCCGCTCACCTGGTACCTCGGCGGCGGCAACACGAACCGCGCGAAGAGCGCGAAGAAGCTGACGTACGAAGGCTCGTTCACTCCCGCGTATTACTTCGACACCGACATGAATGCGAAAACCGGCTCGAAGGATCCGCTCGTCAAGGAAGCCGTGGGCTCCGAATACGACCTCGACTACATGCAGTACGGCACGAGCGTCACGCTGCAGTACAAGGATTCCGAAGGACACGATCGATCGAAGAGCGTCTACTCGAACGAGGTCGATGTGAACGTCGAGAAGGAAGGGGAGATGATCGACATTTCCGACGTTCCGACCGACGACCGGCCGCGAGCCGACAACGAGAATGGCGTGCTGGTCACGAAGGTTCCGCTGTCGCTGATGAAGCTCGCGCCGGGAAAGACGGTGCGCGTGACGGCGAAAGTCGGCGCATGCGGCGCGGGCGTTGCGGCGAAGGTGAAGCTGTAACGCTGATGCTCACGCATCGCGTCGATGGCGACGGTCCTCCGCTCGTCCTCCTCAACGGAGGATTGATGAGCATCGCGGCATGGCAGCCGCTCATGCCGGCGCTCGTTACACGCCATCGCGTGGTCCGCTGCGATTTTCGCGGGCAGTTGCTCACGCCGGGCCCGTACGCGCGTTCGTGGGAAGAGCATGCGGACGATGTCGCCGCGCTCCTCGATCATCTCGGCATCGCCAAGGCGCACGTCGCCGGTGCGTCGTTCGGCGCGGAGGTGGCGATGTTCCTCGCTGCGCTGCATCCCGATCACGTCGGGAAGCTGACGATCATCACCGCGACGGAGAAGACGACGGAATCGATGCGCAGCAATGCGCGCGAGGGAAAGCGGATCGCCGAGCGCGCGTCGGCGGGCGAGCCGTGCGGCCCGGAGCTCTTCCGCGCGATTCTCGATGCGACATGGAGCGAGGCATGGCTCGCGAAGCAGCCGCCGGATTTCATGGAGCAGCGGCTGCGGCAGGTCGCGCTGCTGCCCGCGTCGTTCTACGAAGGAGCGGCGGCCATTCTCGCGCTGCTCGAGTCGCTCGACGTCACTCCGCACCTCGCATCGATCCATGCGCCAACGCTCGTGATCGCGGGCGAGCACGACCGCGTGTTTCCCGTCGAGCACTCGCGCGCGATCGCGGCCGCGATTCGGAATGCGCAGCTCGTGATCGTGCCGGACACAGGACACGGCTTGCTGTTCGAGCGCCCCGAAGAAGTGCTCCGTTTGATGGCCCCCGCCACCGTCCCCCTCGCCCCGCAAAGCGGGGAGAGGGGCCAGGGGTGAGGGGCCCCGCGCGTCGCGTCACTTCTCGCTGTCGAGATTCTTCATCTGTCGCTCGTCGTACCGGGTCCCGGCAACTTCCGGCACTGCGCTCTCGATCCTCTTCACGTCGTCTGCGGATAGCGTGACGTCGAGCGCTCCGAGGGCATCGCGCAACTGCTCGCGCGTGCGCGGCCCGATCACCGGGATCACGTTTTCGTTCTTCGCGAGAACCCAGGCGATCGCGAGCTGGGAAGGGGTGACGTTTCTCTCCTCCGCGAGATCGCGCAGCACTTCGACCACTCGCTGATTGCGCTCGAGGTTCTCGCCGCTGAAGCGGGGAAGATGCCGGCGGAAATCGGCCGGCCCGGTCGGTCTGGATCCTGAGAGCAGTCCGCGCGACAGCAGTCCATACGCGGTCACCTTGATGCCAAGCTGCTCCAGCGCGGGAAAGATTTTCGTCTCGGGACCGCGGCTCACGATCGAATACTCGATCTGGAGGTCGTGAATCGGATGGACTGCCTGCGCGCGGCGAATGATTTCGACGCCGACCTCCGACAGACCGATCTGGCGCACGTGACCTGCGTCGATCATCTCTTTGATCGCGCCGATCGTTTCCTCGATCGCGACATTGGGATCGAGGCGCGAGGGGCGGTAGATGTCGATGTGCTCGACGCCGAGTCGAACGAGTGAGTAGGCAAGCGAGTTCTTGACGGCGGCCGGACGGCTGTCGAAGCCGATGAACATCCCGCCGGGAGCACGCATCGCGCCGAACTTCACCGAGAGGCGCACGCGATCGCGGCGATCGCGAATCGCGCGGCCGATGAGCATCTCGTTGTGTCCGGAGCCGTAGAAGTCCCCGGTATCGAGGAGGGTGATGCCGCGGTCGATGGCCTCGTGAATCGTGGCGATCGACTCTGTTTCCGATGCTGGCCCATACATGCCCGACATCGCCATGCAGCCGAGGGCGAGTTCGCGTCGCTGGTTCATGCGGTGTGGGAGAAGCATAAGCCGCGCCGCAAGTGCGGACGAGGCGTCCGCACTCCGCTTGCAATCGAACGAACGATCGTGCTATTTTCCGCCTCCTGACGGAGGTTCCCATGCCCGAAACTGCGCCCGAGATCGGGCTCACCGTGATGCGCGGTGCGCTCCGTGTTCTTTCCCGCACCGCACCGCGCGTCGCGACACGCGTCGCCGCGGATCTCTTCATGCGCCCGCGGCGCCATCGCACACCGCCGCGCGAGCGCGCGCTGCTCGAAGGCGCGACGCCGTTCGAGATCCTCGCCGGCGAGGAAGTCTCGCTCCGCGCCTGGAGCTGGGGAAGCGGTCCCATCGTCGTGCTCGTGCACGGATGGGAAGGACGCGGCTCGCAGATGGCGACGTTCGTTGCGCCTCTCGTCGAGGCAGGCCGCACGGTGATCGCGTTCGACGCACCGGGACACGGCGGCTCGGCCGGCAGGCGTTCTTCGATCGTCCACTTCGCGTGGGCGCTGCGCAGCGTCGTCGAACAGGTGTCGAACGGCGAAGTCGATGCCGTGATCGCGCACTCGCTCGGCTGCGCGGCAACGACGCTCGCGCTGCGCGAAGGCTTGAGCGCAAAGCGCGCGGTCTTCATCGCGCCGCCGCTCAACCCCACCGACTACACCGAACGCTTCCGCGAGATTCTCGGACTCGAGAGCGAGATCATCGATCGCATGCGTCTCCGCATCGAGCAGCGGTTTCTCCGCAAGATGAGCGACTTCTCGCTCTCACTCGCCGCGCGCGGGATGAAGACGCCGCTGCTCGTCATTCACGATCGCGACGACCATGAGACGCTGCACAGCGAGGGCGCCGCGATCGTCGAAGCGTGGCCCGGCGCGCGGATGATCACGACGGAAGGGCTGGGCCACCGCAGGATTCTGCGCGACCCGGCCGTGATCGAAGCAGCCGCGAAGTTCGTCACCGCGTAGCAAGCTCGCGGAGTCATGCCTCCCAGGCGAGCCTTGGCAGCCATCGCCTTGCGCCGAGCGAAGTGCGGAAGGCCCACGCGGCGATGACCGTCATCAGCAGGAGCATGCAGGCCGATCGTCCGAAGTACCACACGTCGCCGTCGAGCGTCAGCGGCAGTCGTTCCTGCAGCAGCACGAAGAACGCATAGGACATGAGCGCGAGCAACCCGCAGCGCCGCGCGAGCACCACGGCGGCCAGTGCCGCCGGAAACGCGAACATCGCACGGACTCCGAACGTCCCAGGCACGTCGCCGAGAGTCAACGCGCCGACGGCGAGCACGCAGATCGTCGCCATCGCTCCCTCGTGATGAATCACCGCCCGCACGAGCACGAGAAACAGCACGAGTCCGTAGCCGCGCATCAGCGCTTCCGCGAACGCCGTCATGACCGTGTACATCATCATCGGCGCGGGACCAATGGCCAGCGCAGCACCGACTTGCGGAGTTCCCGAAAGAACGCAGGCCGTCTGCCAGAGGATTGCGCAGACGACCGACGCCGCGGCGCCGATGAGAATGTCGCGGCCGACCATCGGATCGCTGTAGCGGCCTGAGATCAGACGCGACCACGAGATGAGAATCTGCGGCCACCGTCTTCGCACCAGCGGCTCCAGCGCTACGTAGAACAGCGCGAAGTTCAGCGTCCAGAACGTCACTTGCGACATGATCCACGATTCAATGAGCCACTCATCGATGAAGGTCATCGGATGATGTGCGCGAAAGGTGAAGCCGATGAAGAACGCCAGGCCGAACGCGGCTGCCGTTCGCATCGTTCCGGCACGATCGATCTGCTTGCTCCTCAGATTCGCACGCGCGAGCAGAAATGCCGCGACGGGAATCATGATCATGAGGATGACGAACATCGCCACCGCGATCCGGTCAGCGAACGAGCTCTCCAGTGTGAACAAGAAGCCGTGCCGCGTGATCGGTGCCGTCGAAAACCAGACCGCGCGGCCGTGATACGAGGCCGCCTCGATGTGTGCGCCGTTTCTGCCGGACCATGCGAATTTCGCGTCGGTGTCGACCGGTGCCGCGCGCTCCGGCGTGGCTGGCTGCAACGTGCGCGCGTCGTAACCGGCCGCGGCCAGCAGCGGCTCCCATTGCGGAGTGCCCGCCGTGCGCGCGCGTTCGGCCGCGGGTGGTGCAACCGCGAGCTCGATCAGCGAGCCTTTCGAATCGAGCATCACGCGCGCCTGGCCTGAATCGAGCGGCGGGTCGTTCCATTCGAGCTGGCCGTTCCCATTGCGCGCCCGCATGGCGCGGGGCGACTGCCGATAGACCGCGAGCAGTCCTCCGTATGCCTTCGTCATGAACATGGCGGAGTCGCGCACGGCACCGCTTACCCCGGCCTCTGCCAGGATCGACCGGGCTCGCACGCGCAGCACTTCCGGCGCAGCGACCTGAATCCGGCTGCGATCCGACATCGCCGCGTTCACGAGAAATCCGGCGACAACGACCAGCAGCAACGGCCACGCGATCGACGGCCGGAGGTCTCCTCGCTTCGATACCGCGGCGACCATCGCGGGAGAGGGCGTCTCGCCTGCTGCAACGGCGAGTGAGAGCGTGTCGCCGCCCGGCAGCTCGCGTGCGATGGACTCGACCGACGGCGGACGCTCCGCCGGTTCCGGATCGAGACAGCGGACGATGATGCGCTCGACCGCGGTGGGCACCTCGCGGCTCGCGACTGACGGCCGCGTGTACTCCGAGGCGCGCTGCTTGAGCATCAGGTCGTGCGTCGAATTCGATTCGAACGGGCGGCGGCCGGTGAACACCTCGTAGAGCACGAGCCCCAGCGCATAGATGTCACTCGCCTGCGAGGCCGGCATCCCTGCGAGCTGCTCCGGCGCCATGTACGCCGGTGTGCCCGACTGATCGCGCGCTTCTCCCGCGACGGCGAGCCCGAAGTCGGTGACGCGCGCGCGGCCGCGGCCGTCGATCATCACGTTCGCCGGCTTCAGATCGCGGTGGATCACATTCTTCTCATGTGCGGCGGCCAGCCCGGCGCAGATGTCCCGCGCGACCGCGAGCGCTTTCTCGGCAGGCAGGCGTCCCACGCGGCGCAGGAGCGACGAGAGGTCCTCGCCATCGACGAACTCCATCGTGATGAACGTCTGCCCATCCGCCTCGGCCACGTCATACAACCGGCAGACATTCGGATGCGAGATCTGCCTGCCGATCCGTACTTCGTCGAGGAGGCGGGGCGCATGACTGATGGCGGAGAGAAACTTGAGTGCGACCGTCTGACCCAGCTTCAGATCATCGGCGCGATAGACGGCACCCATGCCTCCGCGGCCGATCTGCGACACGATCCGATAACGGCCGCCGAGGACGGCTCCGGGCGTGAGCTGCAGCGAATGGTTAGACGGCTCGCCAACGACTACCGTCGGCGTCTCTTCCGGAGACCGGATCTCCGTGCGGTCCTCGTTCATGTGGTGCCGTCATGATAGAACCGGTTCTCTCACCGCGCGGAATCACACTCTTCGGCCTGTCGAACCGGACGATCGTTCTCGACCCTGACATCGAGAACGGCATCGCGTACGAAACCGGCGTCGTCGCACGCGCGGGTCTGAAAGCGGATCGAGTAGCTCTCGACGCCGGTCGAGATCTCGTAATCCCAGCCGAAGCTCGGCGCCTTTCCTTCGTCGATCAGCACGGGCGCGCCACCCTGCGGATCCACATGCTCGGCGCGATACACGAACGTATGCCAGTTCGAATTGCACCCGGGCGAGATCGACGCGGTGAGAACGAGAAAGCGTCCCTGCGGATCGGGCGGCGAGATCCTCCACTCGAAGGAGCCCAGTGCATACGCGATCGAGTCGTAGCCATCTTCGCGGCGCTCGTAGACGAGCTTCCACGTCCTATCGAATCGAAAGAGCAGCAGTTGCGCGTCGGATCCGCACGGAATGTTCAGCGTGTATTCGACCGCGAGCAGATTTGGCGCGGGCGAGGTGACGGCGGCGCCGATGATGTCGCCGAATCGTTCCGCGACATCGCCATCCGCCACCGCGGCGGCGTGTTCGAGCCGGTTCTGAATCTGCGGAGCAATCGCCGCGGCCGTTCCCGGCTGACCCTGCAATGTGGCGATCGCCAGGTCGCGAAGCGCGTCCTTCGCGTTGGACATCAGCAGGGTTGCATCGGGAGGTACGCCGCTCTGCTCATCTTCGACGGGAATCCCCTGCAACGCGCCGAGCGTCGACGTGAGGTTCTGAGCGGCTGAGAGCGGAACAGCCAGAGCGAGAAGAAGCAACGATCGCCACATGCAGCGAAACGATAGAGACCGATTGTGGCGGCGTTGTGGCGATGGGAAGAAAAGCGCTGCTACAGCTCGCGCCGCGCCCAGCATCTGGAATGATTCGCAGGCGCGTTCAACGGTAAACCCCGCACCCGGACGTTACACTTCGGCATGCGTCCCTGGGCGGCTGCCGCGACCGCGCTTCTCGCGACGCTGATTCTCGCCTCGCCGGCCGGGCGCTCACTCGAGAATCCCGCACGCGATCTCGCGCTGCGCATCCTCCCCTCGCGGCCCGCGGCTCACACCGTGATCATCGCGATCGATGAGCCGTCGCTGGCGAAGCTCGGGCGCTGGCCGTGGTCGCGCGCGACACTCGCCTCTCTCGTCGATCGTGCCGCGGATGCCGGCGCGCGCGCGGTCGTGCTCGACATTCTTCTTCCCGAGTCCGGGCCGGGCGATGACGCGCTCGCAAAAGCAGCAAAGCGGCTTCCCGTCTTCGGCGTCTCCGTGCTCGACGAACAGGGACACTGGATCACGCCTTCGCCTTCACTCGGTGAGCTCATTCCGGCGCACGGAAACTTCGAGGTCGATCACGATGGCATCATCCGCCGCTTCGCTGCGACGAAGCAGAGCCGCGACCGGGCGCTCACCGCGATTCCGATCGAAGCCGCATCGATCATCACCGGCGCGCCGGTGCCGGTCGGCACTTCCATCGCGCCTGCGTTTCGCACGCGCCCCGGGGACGTGCCGCGCTCGAGCGCAGCGACGGACGTCGCGGCGTGGAGCAGGGCTTCGCTAACCGGACGCATCGTCTTCATCGGCCCCACCGCCTTCGCCCTCGGCGACCGTGTGCTGACGCCGGTCTCCGGCCATATGCCCGATCCGGGCGTCACGGTTCACGCCGCAGCGACGGAGTCGGTCATCCGCAGCGAAGCGGTCCGCGAAGTTCCGCCGCTCGTCTCCGGACTCATCGCCGGCCTCGCGGTCTGGTGCATCGCGCGGTGGCGCGGGGCCGCGCCGCTCTTCGCGCTGCTCGTCGTCGCCGGCGGCCTTCTCCTCCTCGGCACCGCAACTGTTGCCATTCCGTTTGCGACACTGCTGCTCTGCGCCCTCGCGGCAGCCGCGACCGTCGAGACAATGCGGATGATGGGCGCACTCCGTCAATCGCGCGTGACCGTCACACGTCTGGAGGAATCGCGCGGCCTCCTCGCGCACGAGCTGAAGACGCCGCTCGCCTCGATGTCGAATCTCACACAGCTCCTCACCGCGTTCGAGCTCACCGATGCCGAACGGAAGCGCGTGACGACACTGCTGCAGACCGAGGCCGGGAAGCTGCAGTCGATGGTTAGCGTGCTGCTCGATCTCGAGCGCCTGCCGCAGCGCGACTTTCACACCTCGACATCGATGGTCGGCCTCGGCGCGCTCGTCGCGGCCCGCGTCGAATTTCTCCAGGCGGGAGCGCGCGCATCCCGCCTGCACGCCGCGGCTGTCCCGGCCGAGGAGGTCGTGGTGCGCGGCGACGCGGCGATGATCGAGCGAGTCATCGACAATCTCGTGAGCAACGCGCTCAAGTACACGAGCGGCGAGGTCAGCGTCTTCGTCAGGCAGATGGGCGACGCGGCTGCGATCGAAGTCGAAGACCGCGGCCCGGGCATCTCCGCCGCCGATCGCGAGCGGATCTTTCAGCGCTTTTTTCGCGGGTCCGCCGCGGCGGGAACCCAGGGCCTCGGCCTCGGCCTGTCCTTTGTCGCGGAGGTCGCGCGCTGGCATGGCGGAGGCGTAACGATGGAAGATGTCGCCAACGGCGGGTCGCGCTTCCGCGTCACATTGCCGGTGAAGGGAGATCGCGAGTGGCCACAGTCGTCGTAGTCGATGACGATGCCGGGATCCGCGAGAGCGCCGCGATGGCGCTGGCGAAGGCCGGCCATCGCGTGCACCAGGCGAGCGATGCAGCGTCCGCACTGCAGTTGCTGAAGGAGCATCGCACCGATGTCGTCGTCAGCGACATCTACATGCCGGGCGGCGACGGGCTCTCGCTGCTGCAGGCGATCGCGGAACGGAAGGATCCGCCGCGCGTGATTCTCATGACGGCGCGCGGCAGCATCGAGACGACGGCGCTCGCCCGCCGCAGCGGCGCATTCGATTACCTCGCAAAGCCATTCGATCTCTCGGAGCTGATCGCGCGCGTCGCGTCGGCGCTGAAGAAGGGCGAGCCGGAAACGGCGAAGTTCGAGCCCGCCGTGCCGTCGCGCATCATCGGTTCGCATCCGTTGATGATCGAGATGTACAAGGCCATCGCGCGCGTCGCTCCTCTGCCGATCCCCGTTCTCATCCTCGGCGAAAGCGGCAGCGGCAAGGAGCTCGTCGCCGAATCGATTCACGACCTGAGTCCGCGAGCGGGCGGGCCATTCATCGCGATCAACTGCGGCGCGATTCCCGACACACTGCTCGAGAACGAGCTCTTCGGATCGACGCGCGGCGCGTTCACCGACGCGCGGCAGGAGCGCCGCGGCGCACTCTCCCGCGCGGATGGCGGAACGCTGTTTCTCGACGAGATCGGCGACATCTCGCCGTCGTTTCAGGTGAAGCTGCTCCGCTTTCTGCAGGACGGCGTCGTCACGCCCCTCGGCGCCGACAAGAGCCATCGCGCCGACGTACGCGTGATCGCCGCGACGCATCGCGATCTCAAGTCGCTCATCGTCGGGGCCAAGTTCCGGGAGGATCTCTACTACCGCCTCGCCGGGTACGAGATCGCCGTGCCGCCGCTGCGCAAACGCCAGTCCGACATTCCGCTGCTCGCCGGCTTCTTCCTCCAGCGCGTCGCGAAGGAGCTGGCGCGCGAGAGCATCGCCGGTCCCTCGCAGGGCGTGCTCGATGTCCTCTCCGCGCATGCGTGGCCCGGCAATGTGCGTGAGCTCGAGCAGGTGGTGCGGCGAACCGTCATCGACTCGTACTCGCTCACCGACCCCGAAGCGGCGGCGGCGGCGATCCGCGGCATCGAGGTGCCGAAGGAACGCACCGAAGAAATCGAAGAGGAAGACGAGCCGGCGGACGATCTCGTCTCACTGGACGAAGCGGAGCGCCGGCACATCATCGCCGTGCTGCAGGCCACGGCAGGAAATCAGACGCAGGCCGCGTTCATTCTGGGAATCGAGAGAAAGACGCTCGCCCGGAAGATGAAGCGCCTTGCGATTCCCGCCGGGAAGAACTGAGGGAAACGATGAAGAGACTCGCGGCATGCTTTCTCGTACTCTGCGCTACGTCGTCGGCGCAGCAGCCGGAGGCGATCACGTACCGGTTCGATGAGGTGAAGCGGACGGTCACGGTGACGAACGCGAAGGCGATGCGCCGCGTCGACAAAGGCGCAGCCGCGGCGAGCGGCGATGCCGTCGAAACCGGCTGGTTCTCGTATGCACTGATCTCCGCCGATCACTATCGCGCGAAGTTCGAGGTCTACAGCTCGACGAAGGTAGTGCTCGCGGAAGGAACGCCGGGCGTGATTCTCTCCCTCGAGCGCGGCCGCATCCACGCGATCTTCGACAAGATCACCGGCAACGAGCCGCGCATCGTGAAGACGCCCGGCGCGCTGCTGGCCGTGCGCGGCACGCAGTACTCCGTGAACGTGGAGAACAGCGGCCAGACGACGCTCGATGTGTTCGAAGGAACGGTGGAAGTGCAGTCGCCGCTTCGCCGCGAGCCGTTCATGGTGCACGCGGGACAGGAATCGGTGTTCAGCCATCGCGAGCCGCCGTCATCGCGCGACATGCCGAAGGGCCGCCAGCCCGATGGACGGACGCGCGGCGACGAAGGTCAGCGCCAACCGCAGGACGGCAATCATCGCGGACCGGGCCCAGGCGATCACGGCGGGCCACAGCCGATGCCGATGCCGCCGCAGGGCGGAGGCGGGCGGCCGCCGAGGCCGTAAGGCGTTCAACAGCGGATGTCAAAAGCGAAATTCAGAATTCAGAATTCAGAATGAAGAATGGAATTAGGTGCACTATGCACTGTTCCAGCTTCCATTCTTCATTCTGAATTCTCTATTCTGCTTTCTGCCTTCTGCATTTCGCTTTTCAAAGCACCGAAAGAATCACTCAATCGCCCCACCACGCGAGCTTCCCGCTCCCGCCGTGCAGCCGAAGCAACTTGTGCTCGAGCTACCCAAAAGCAGAACGCAGAACGCAAAGCGAAATTCAGAATTCTGGGGCATGGTGGTTTTCAGTGGGTAACTGGGTAGAGCTCAAGGCCTCCATGGTGAAAAAGGATGGCGATTCGGAAGTTGGTTTTGTTTCTAAAGCCGTTGGCGACTCGTTTGA